>Ga0209570_1000035_pt1 | contig 403127 bp, 356 predicted proteins | sample EBPBio172007_DNA_FD_185861 | JGI IMG/M metagenome (GOLD analysis project Ga0209570, IMG submission 185861) | Wastewater treatment Type I Accumulibacter community from EBPR Bioreactor in Madison, WI, USA - Reactor 1_9/17/2007_ DNA (SPAdes)... | ecosystem: Engineered > Bioreactor > EBPR >... | reverse complement strand
AAATAGGTAGATATTGATTCGGGAAGAATCGTCTTCAAAAGGCTATCAAAGGACTGGTTCACAACTACAAATTAGGGACACAAAATTCCGATTTTTTCCTTTTCCCCACAACTTTTGACCCTGATCCGAAATCGCCTGCGCCGTTCCTTCCCGCAGGCATTGCAGCAGAGAGCCCGCCCGGGCGCCCACATCGATAGTTCCTGTAAAAAACACAGTTAGCAAACAGTCCGTTTTTTCGTGGTGTCATTTTAGCCTACAGCCGCTATCAGACAACCTATTAATGTTCACTGCAAAGCGCTAAATAAGCGGTTACAGACATAAATCTACAAAACGTAGCAAACACATGCTACGTTTTACACTAATTTAGCGTTAAAATTGACTGATCATGGAAATACCTGAAAGCGACTTTTTATTCTACAACGGCAAAGACGGCAAAACGAACATTGCCATTATTGCCGACAGAGACCGGGAAACGATATGGACCTCTCAAAAAAACATCGGCCAGATCTTTAAAGTTGACGTCCGAACGGTCAGCGAACACATTCAAAACATTTTCAATTCCAATGAGTTGAACCGAAATTCAACTGTCCGGAAAATCCGGATAGTTCAAACGGAAGGCAACCGTGATGTGGAGAGGAGTGTTGACTTTTACAACCTCGACGTGATCATTGCCGTTGGTTACCGGGTTAGCTCCTACGAAGCAACGCAATTCAGGGTTTGGGCGACACGCACCCTGAAAGAGTTTCTGATCAAAGGCTTCGCCATGGATGACGAACGCTTCAAGCAGGGAAAAGAACTGTTTGGCAAGGACTACTTCTCTGATTTGCTCGAGCGCATCAAGGAAATCCGGGCTTCGGAAAGGCATTTCTACCAAAAGGTAACCGATCTGTATGCAGAAAGCATCGATTACGACGTGAATTCGCCCATCACCCAGAAATTTTATGCCAGTGTGCAAAATAAGTTACACTGGGCTATTCACCAGCACACGGCTGCCGAGCTTATACAGCTCCGGGCCAAAGCAGACCAGCCCAATATGGGACTTACCAACTGGAAAAATGCAAAAAAAGGCGGCAAGATCATCAAAACGGATATCCGCGTGGCAAAGAACTACCTTACCCAGGAAGAAGCGGATGCCCTGAACCGTCTTGTATCGATGTACCTCGACTATGCAGAAAACCTCGTAACGCGCGGCGTAGCACTAAAAATGGCCGGGTGGGCAAGTAAACTCGATGCCTTCCTCCAGTTCAACGAGTACGAACTCATTAACGAATCGGGAAAGGTAACGCATGAAATTGCCTGCAAACTGGCGGAAAAAGAATATGAGAAATTCCGCGTTAAGCAGGACCTGGATTACCGCTCCGACTTCGACAAAACGGTGGAACAGGTTCGCAAATTGCGGAAAAAGAAAGCACTGGCCCTTTCCTGATCAAACTACCCTAAACGTTCCCCCGTCTTTCACCTGCTTTTCTTTCATTCGGAGCGAAAATAGCGTAATTCTACTCGCTGCTTATTCGTCAATCCGTCGTAGCTTTGGTATCATGCATCGCTGCTATGCAGCACAAGCATCTGCCGTTCCTTAAATTGAAAGCACTGAAGAGCAAAAGCACCTGTTACTCAACTTAAAAACTTTAAAAACGAATATAACGATGAAAAAAGTACTCTGTATTCACGGCATCGGTGGCAAAGATGGCATCATCGATCAATGGCAGGATGGCTGGCAAGCCGGCATCGGTGCAGGCCTGGGGCTGGAAGCCCAGGAGCTCAATTTTCACTTCTTGCCCATCGATGATCTGTTTGAAAAATACCAGAAAAAAAATGGCATCAAATACATCCGAACGGTGATGAAGCTCATTACCGACTGGGTTTCGGTGGCCCTTTTCAAAGAGCGTGATGTGTTTGGCAAAGACGGCGCCATTCGCTGGTATGCCGGCATGGTGGTGCAATTTGCACAAGATGCCGAATTGAGGGCCGAATTGGGACAGCGCCTGCAAACGTTTCTGGATACCGAAAAGCCCGATTTAGTGTATTGCCATAGTCTGGGCACCATGCTCACCTACGATTTTCTGCGCCAGGAAGCAGTAAAAGGCCTGTGCCGCGACTTCACGCTTGTCACTTCTGGTTCACAGATAGGACACCCGGCTTTGCTGAAACTTTTTGGCGGTACGCTGATGCCGCTGAATGTGCGCCACTGGTTCAACTTTCATAACCCTTATGACTACATATTTGCCTATGAGTCGATCGACATCGACAGCCCAAACTATTCGCAGATAGAAACACCATTCAAAGAAAACAATCCGTTCAAAAATCATGAGGTAACCACCTACATGGCGCATCCTTCTGCCATGCTCGAAGGCTGGCCGAACATTCTCAAATCACTAGATGCCTCTGAACGCTCATTGAAATCAATGCAGGGAAAACTGGGCGCTGAACTTATGCCGAACACCTTAACGTCTGTCAAAAAAATAAAGAGCGGCGGCATGTCGCGCAAGGCGCTTCTGGTGGGCATTAACGACTATCCCGATCCGGCAAACCAGCTGAACGGCTGCGTGAACGACGTGTTCCGCATGAGCGAAGTTTTGCAGGAAATGGGCTTCGATCCTTCTGAGATCAGAGTCGTACTCAACGAGCGGGCCACCAGCCAAAACCTCCGTAACATGATGGATTGGCTACTGAAAGATGCGCAAAATGGCGACAGCCGCATTTTCTTTTACAGCGGGCATGGCGCGCAAATACCGGCATCGGATGCCAACGGCCCCGACGACGACCATCTCGATGAATGCCTGGTAACCTACGACTTCGACTGGCAGCGCGAACATGCCTATACCGATAAGGAATTTTTAAAATCCTACAGCCAGATACCTTATGGCGTTGATTTTGTAACGATCCTCGACTGCTGCCACTCAGGCGGAATGACGCGCGACGCGGGCTTTAAAGCGCGTGGACTGAATCCTCCTGACGATATCCGGCACCGCACCATCAAATGGGACGCTAAACGCCAGATGTGGATACAGCGTGAGCAAGAACTTGCCAAAAAGAATTTATTTGCCAAAAACACCAAAACCGAATTGTTTACTGGCGCAGAGGGCGGTACGCAACGTTTCGGCCGGGCTGTTTCGCTATGGTCGGAGGTGGATGAGTTTGCCGAAGCCAAGAAAAAATATGGCACCATGGGGCCGTTCATGCCACTCATCATCGAAGCCTGTAAGGAAAAAGAGTATTCGTATGAATACAAGCATGGCGTAACTTCTTATGGCGCTTTTACTTACTCATTCACAACCATTCTTCGCGACATCAACCGGAAGAAAAACGCCAAAAAAGTGAGTTTCAAGGAACTGGTTTCCATGGCCTCGGTGCAACTGGCAGAGCTTGGTTACCAGCAAACGCCACAGATTGTAGGCCCTGCTTCGAAAGTTAATGCCAGTGTACCGTTTCTCGACCTGGGTTAAACCGGCGCTGACACTTGCCCGAGCCTGGCTGCTACTTTTTCTTTGATAATAGCTTGAACCGGACGGCTCGTGATCTTGCTTTCGAGCCAGGAAATGATATCGAAATACAGGAAGGCCCGCCGCTCGAACTTATTTTTTTGCAGCGATTCCATTTGCTCTTTGAGCAAAATGAACCGGCTTTGCACATTTTTCACTTCGCGGGCCATGAGAAGGCCTTTGAGGAAATCGAGAATATATTTCTGGTATAGCGAAAGGTCGCCCCGTTTGATGAAATAGCGATAGGTTGAACGAATGTAAGATTCCACCAGATCGTTGTTGCCAAGTTCAAAATGGCTGATGAGCGAGAGAATGCGGGCAAAGGCATGAAGATCTTCACGCAGGGCAATGTCGCGCTCGTTGATGATCTTATTGAGCCAACTCAATCCACTGCGATAATCGCCACTTCCGAAATACAAACAAGCAATTTTGTAGTAAAACAACATCACCGAGTGCTTGTCAAGACGAGGGATAAACTTATTCAATTCGCCCTCGAGCGCCGCAACAATGCGTGTACCAGATTTAAATTCACCAAGCATAAAGTGCCGGTTAATTTCATGAATGTAAATGGCTTTGAACAGGTTCAGGTTCAGGTTTTCCGTCAGGTTGATGCGTCCTTCGCGTTTAATGGCCACCAGCCGCTTGAGTGTTTCGGTAAATTCATTAAACCGGAATAGCTTGGTTTGAACGGCCAATAGGCTGTTGAGGGCTTTGATGTACATTTCCGGTTTCAACACCTGCATCTCCGGCTGCTCTTCAAACAAACCCACGAGCTTTTTGGCATACACATACCCTTGCCTGAAATCGCGGGTAAAAAAGTAAAAACTGACGTACGATTTATAGAGGTAGAGCTTTTCCTGGAAAGACAACTTCCCGGGCTTATAATCCGGCAGGCCCGCGTGGAACAGGCGCGTAACTTTTTCAAGATCGCGCTGGTTGCGCACAAAGCCCGATTTTTTATAATAGGAATCGAGCTTTATCGACAAGTTGGAGAAAAGGTTGATGTTACGGATGCTTTCGCTCACCTGTTCGGTTTGGCGGATGATGTGGTTCACCCGCTCTTCGTTGCCTGCATCGTGGGTCTTGGAAACCACCAGCTTTTCGATCTCCAGCAGCTCGAGCAGGAAAATAGCCTGGTCGTTACCCACCACCATGTTTTTCGCTTTATCGATCATCTTCACACACTCGCGGTACAGGCATTTGCTATATAGCAGGCGGGCGTAATCGATCAACTCCATCATGCGAATGCTCCGCAGATTATTGCTATTGCAAAGCCTCAGACTTTTCAGCAACTGAAAATAGAGATTGGTTTTCAGGTTGGGAAGCTGCTGAGGCAGCAAGGTTTTTTCTTTGCGGAGAATTTTGGCCTCGTCATACACCTTTTGTTTTTCGATGGCATCGAAGAGTGTGATGAACTTTTTATCGGAAGCCTTGCCCGACCGGGACACATACAGCTTAAAAAAGCGTTTTTCGGCTTTTGAAAGTGACTGCACCAGGTTAAACAACTGGTCGGATTTTACGTTGGACATCGTATAATTGAATATATAAAAAATGCCTATTTACATAGAACAAATCAAATATCGTAAAAAATAAATCACTTTGGAGCCCGTAATATAGCTTTATTTTAATTCTGCGATTGGTGGCTGAGAAAATACATTTGCAGGCAAACCCCACATTATGAAAACGACAGCGGCCATTACAGCAGTTTCAGCATACCTCCCGGAGTATGTGATGACAAATAAAGAAATGGAAACCCTGGTTGATACCACCGACGAGTGGATCCGGACCCGCAGCGGCATCCACGAGCGCCGCATCCTGAAAGATAAAGACAAAGCCACGGCATTTATGGCCGCAGAAGCCGCTAAAAAGATCCTCGAAAAAAAGAACCTGTCGCCATTGGACATTGAGCTGATCATTGTGGCCACGGTGACCCCTGACCACCAATACCCGGCCACGGCCAACATCGTCAGCGACATGATAGGGGCAACCAATGCCTGGAGCTTTGATGTACAGGCCGCCTGCTCGAGCTTCATCTACGCCCTGACAGCCGCTTCTAAATTCATTGAAACCGGAGCACATAAAAAGGTGCTGGTGATCGGCGCCGACAAAATGAGCAGCATCATTGATTTCACAGATCGTAAAACCGCTATATTATTCGGCGATGGCGCAGGAGCCGTGTTGCTGGAACCGGCCAACGATGGCACCGGTATCCTCGATAGCCGCATGTATTCCGACGGCGCCGGCAAAAAATACCTGTACCAACCAGCTGGCGGTAGCCTTGTTCCCTCGTCAATCGAATCCGTTACCAATAAGCAACATTTTGTAGAAATGGACGGACAGGCTGTATTTAAAGTAGCTGTTATCAAAATGGCTGACGTAGCCGAAGAGATCATGCAGCGCAATAACCTTACGGCAAACGATGTGGCTTTCCTCGTACCGCACCAGGCCAATAAGCGCATCATTGAAGGAACGGCCAACCGCATGGGTATTGGCATGGAGAAAGTGATGCTCAACATACAACGATACGGAAACACCACTTCTGCTACCTTGCCAATATGCCTGGCTGAATGGGAAAGCCAATTGAAAAAAGGCGACAACCTCATCCTGACCACCTTCGGCGCAGGTTTCACCTGGGGCGGCTTGTTCCTGAAGTGGAGTTACTAATTACCAAAAGAGCTTTAACAAATAGTATCGTGACAAGCTATAACGCTTGCCAGCTCTGACAATGGCAAATTTGCCCGCTGTATTTTGATGTGGGCGTGCCGGCGCAAAGAGCCAGGCGCCGTCAGGCTTTCCGTTCCAATCTTTTTCCCCGACGGCTGAGGCTCTCGAAGCCGGGGCAAAAAGGATTTCCACTGCAATCCTTCACGCAAGTTGCAGCACGCAGCGTATTGGACTCATCTACAACCATCGCGTTCCTTTCACCTGACGCTCGCCATGACGAGATAGTACACTGCGCCAGGGGCATGAAGGGTTCAGTTCTTTTTAGGGCGCCGTTCCTTTCCGCCCTAAAAAAACCGCAGCGAAGCGGAGCCCGGAATGGCCCGCCCGGGCGCCCACCTTGCAAGTATCCCACAACAAAAAGGGCCTCTTTTACTGAAAGGTTCCACTCTTGCCATTTTGTCACCTTTTCGCGCTTGGTACAGGCTTTGCCCTAATGAGGCACAAGCTATTTTATTTTCTAACCTAAAGATATACGCCTATGAGTACCGGAAAGATTAATGTACAAACCGAGAACATTTTCCCTATTATTAAGAAATTCCTTTACAGCGACCACGAGATCTTTTTGCGGGAGCTGGTAAGTAATGCCACCGATGCTACCCAGAAGCTGAAAGCCCTGGCCTCTATGGGCGAAGCCAAAGGCGACCTGGGAGACCTCAAAATAGAAGTGGTGCTCGACAAGGATGCCAAAACCCTCACGATCAAGGATAAGGGTATTGGTATGACAGCCGAGGAGATCGAAAAATACATCACCCAAATCGCCTTCAGCGGCGCCGAGGAATTTGTGAACCAATACAAGGACAAGGTTGACAAAAATGTCGTGATCGGCCATTTTGGCTTAGGTTTCTACTCGGCGTTTATGGTAGCCAAAAAAGTAGAGATCTTCTCTTTATCGTATAAAGACGGCGCCAAAGCGGTGCGCTGGGAGTGCGATGGCAGCCCGGAATACACGATCGAAGAAACAACCGAGAAAAAAGAGCGCGGCACCAATATCGTTCTGCACATAGCCGACGATAGCGAGGAGTTCCTCGAAAAAGAGCGCATCCAAACCCTGCTCACCAAATATTGCAAATTCCTGCCGGTAGAGATCAAATTCGGCACCCGCAAAACATGGGAGCCTACCGACGAAAAGGACGAAAAAGGCAACCCGAAAAGCAAAGAGGTGGAGGTTGACAACATCATCAACAACCCTACTCCGGCCTGGATCAAAAAACCATCGGAGTTGAAAGACGAAGATTATAAAGCGTTTTACCGCGAGTTGTACCCGATGCAGTTCGAAGAGCCGCTCTTCCACATCCACATGAATGTGGACTATCCGTTCAACCTCACGGGCATTCTTTATTTCCCTAAATTATCGAACAAGTTCGAGGCGCCAAAAGACCGCATCCAGCTCTACAGCAACCAGGTATTTGTAACCGACAATGTGGAGAACATCGTTCCTGACTTCCTCACTATGCTGCGTGGTGTGATCGACAGCCCGGATATTCCGCTGAACGTGAGCCGCAGTTATTTACAGGCCGATGGCAACGTAAAAAAAATCTCGGCTCACATTACCAAAAAAGTGGCCGACAAGCTGGAAGAGATCTTCAAAAAAGAACGTGAGGATTTCGAAGCGAAGTGGGACGACATCAAGATCTTTGTGCAATACGGCATGATCAGCGATGAGAAGTTCTACGAAAAAGCGGTGAAATTTGCCCTTCTGAAAAACACCGATGGCAAATCGTTTACCTTCGAAGAATACAACAATCACGTTAAACCAAACCAAACCGACAAAGATAATAAAGTGGTGTACCTGTATGCCACCAATACCGACGAACAGTACACTTACATTGACGCTGCCAAATCGCGCGGGTACGATGTATTGATGATGGATTCGCCACTGGACGCCCACTTCATTAACCACCTCGAAAGCAAATTGGAGAATGTACAGTTTGTGCGTGTAGATAGCGACACGGTAGAAAAACTCATTAAAAAAGAGGATGCACAGGTAAGCAAGCTCAGCGAAGAAGAACAAAATACGCTGAAACCAATTGTAGAAGGCGTGGTAGCAAAAGAAAAATACACCGTGGTGTTTGAAAGCCTGAGCGAAACCGATTCGCCAATGCTCATCACTCGTCCGGAGTTTATGCGCCGCATGAAAGACATGAGCGCCATGGGCGGCGGCGGCATGAACTTTTATGGTTCCATGCCCGATATGTACAACCTGGTCGTGAACTCGAATCATCCGCTGATCAGCAAAATACTGGCTGAGAAAAACGGCGATGTGCAAGCCCAGCTTGCCAAACAGGCTGCCGACCTCGCTCTGCTGTCGCAAGGCTTGCTGAAAGGTGAAGAACTCACCAAATTTATCAAGCGATCGGTAGAAATGATCAACTAAGCTGGTTCAAAACCAAACACAAGCGGCTGCGTAGAAAGCGGCCGCTTGTGTTTTTAAAGAGACCGCGGGCGTACGCATCACCTTGTTTTCTGACTAGCCCTTAGTCTTTACGACAAAACATTCAACTAAAAATCTTATCTTCAAAAAAAATATCACATGGAAAACCAAAACCCTGAAAATCAACTGAACATCGAGCTTTCGGAAGAGATCGCAGAAGGCATTTATTCAAACCTCGCCATCATCACCCACTCGCCTACGGAATTCGTGGTTGATTTTATCAAGGTGATGCCTGGTGTTCCGAAAGCGAAAGTAAAATCGCGCATTGTATTGACGCCTCAACACGCCAAGCGCCTGATGAAGGCTTTATCGGAAAACGTTCAACGCTTCGAGCAGATGAATGGCAAAATAAAAGACAGCGAAATGAATGCTTTGCCACTCAACTTCGGCGGACCTGCAGGGCAAGCCTAAACCATTCAACCCATTGCCTTTTTAAAAGCGGAGCTATGCTTCGCTTTTTTAGTTTAATTCACACTGATTTTCAATGGATATTTAACACCATCGAAAACGCAAACGGCTACATAAAGCCCTTTGCGGACAGAAGCTCCGAGATCGATTTCCAAATTACCGGTTTCAGGGAATCGTACATGGCCGGCATCAAACAGCAGGCTACCATCGGGCGCCAACACAGATACGGAGAGAGAATGACGGTTTGCCGTAAAAGCCGGAAATAACAACGTAAATGCGCCGGCGTTGGGATTGGGATACACCTTAAATGCTGCACGCGTATTCTCCCGGCGTTCAACCGATACCGGCCCGTAATGCTTGCGGCGGCCATCGTTATCTTCCTGTGTTAGGCGATAGTAGGATAAGCCAGGCAACGGATCCTGATCTACAAAGCTGTAGGCGTTCACTGCCAGGAGTTCCTCTTTTGCCAATGCATACACGCTACCGGCAAATTCGTATGAGAGTCCATCTGCGCTCCGCTCTATGTCAAAACGGCGGTTATTTTGTTCGGTTGCTGTGCTCCAGGTAACCAGTACCGAGCTTTCCTGGCTGGCAATAGCCGCAAAAGAAAGTAGCTCTACAGGCAAGGTACTTGTTGTTGACAGGCAACTGCAATAAGCCGACTGTGGTATCACCTGCCTGGCAATGCCTGCATCAGCGCTGGCATATTCGAGGTAACACACATTGTTTCCTGTATTCTCACCGTAGTGTATTTTAAAATCATGCAAGCCGGCAGCCAGGCTAACAGTTGCGCTTAGCATCGAAGGGCTATGTAAACCACCGTTGCTGATGAGAGCGGCACCCGCAGTAGGGTTGGCAGCCAGCGCATTTCCGTCGAGCCACATATAAGCCGCATCATCTGATGTGAGGTAGAATGTGTAGGTGCCAGCTGTAGCGATATACACCTGGCCGGTAAAGCGCGTACTGTACGTTTCAGGACTGGTATTTGACCCGGACAGCGGCGGGCACACGTTACCCCAGCTGGCATCGGTAGTAAACCCGATCTGTGGGTCCACACGATTGATAACCGGAGAATTGGATGAAAAAAAGGACTGATCATCGCTGAAGTAGCCGGTATAAAATTCGGACGTGACCCCGGCAGCGCAACTGCAACCAGGCGGAGCAGTGACTGCCGCAGGTGTAATGGAAGGCTGAATAGCCGTGCATAAGATGTTGCCAGGAACCACTTGCCGGGCGATGGACGGCGAAGTAGCGGAATATTCGAAAACGAGGTGATTACCGCCCGCCTGTTCGCCAAACAAGATCTGGATATTATGAAAACCCGCTGTGAGACTGGTCGTTGCCGATACGGTAATATCTCCATGCGTGCCACCATTATTAATTAAGGCATTGGCTACTACAAGCGGGTAAGCAAGCGCATTGTTGTCGATCCACAGATAGCTGGCATCATCACTGGTGAGATAGAACGTGTACATTCCGCCGCTGGCGAGGTAAATACTTCCCCGGTAACGGGAACTATAAGAATCCGGATCGGCAACGGTTCCAGCCGCCGGAGGCACGATAGCGCCCCAGTTGTTGGTGGTGTAGTTGAGGTTTGCCTCTACCCTGTTGAGCGGCGCTACCGAAGACGAAAAATAGGAAGGGTTGTCGGAAAAATAACCGCCGACATATTCGCCAATGAGACCGGATTGTCCGGGATTACCTAAAACATCGGCGCCGGCGTTGCAACCGGTTGGCTGTGCAGTCACTTGCGCGCTGATTAGCAGAAGCAGAAACAGGGATACTAACAATGAGCTTTTCATATCAGTTTGTGAAGTGTCGGTTTATGTTTTATACACAATGAGACAAAAAACAATCAACGGTAAAAAACGCGCAAATTTACGGATATAAAGCCCTGCATATTGTTAATGATTATGTTAATTTATACCTTGTACGTTTATACAACTTACGTCACTATGGAACTCATCGCTAAACTCATCACCGGTTTCGTCGCTTTCATTCACTTATACATCCTTTGGTTGGAAATGTTTGCGTGGGAAACCAAGGGTAAAGAGGCTTTTAAAGGCTCGCTGGCTCCTGAGCTTTTTAAACCCACTAAAACACTTGCTGCCAACCAGGGTTTATACAATGGCTTTCTCGCTGCCGGATTGATCTGGAGTTTTTTCATCTCCGATGCGCATTGGCAAACAACTATCGCCCTATTCTTTCTTGGTTGCGTAGCCGTTGCCGGCATCTATGGTGCCATCACAGCTTCCAGAAAAATTCTGTTCATTCAAACCTTGCCAGCCACTGCGGGTATCCTTGCCCTTCTACTGTCTAGTCCATGAGTTCTGAATCACTCAGCGCTTTCGAAAATCGCCTTCAGCACGTTAAATATGAACCTGACCTCAGCAACTTTTTTCGGATTGAACCTATAAAGAAACTAATTTCAGATGAGGAGGCAAGCCTCGCTTTGTGCAAGACTACCATTACCCGGCATGTTGCGATTGCAAAAAGCAAATGGGTTTCCTGATGCAAAATGGACTACGACATTCCGCTGGAAAATGGCGGGCAGTGGGACTGGGGAAGCGGCGGTATTGGCTATATGTACTGGTGCGACGATTGCCGAATAAGCCGTATTTGCTGGTTTTGCACCTGAGCTTTTACGTATCTTCGCACCATGGCAAATTTTATCCTGATCGGTTTTTGTATCGCTGCCGGCATCCTGTTCAGGCATCGGCAGCTGGTGCCTGCCGATACACACAAAGGCATCAACACTTGGATCATCAACATTGCTTTGCCGGCGGTATCTTTCAAATACCTGACACACCTTGAACTGTCGCCGGAACTGCTGGTGCCCGCTTTGTCGCCGCTGGTGGTATTTGCCGGTGCATTGGTTTTTGCAGGGCTCATCGGCCGGCTTCTGGCAATCGACCCAAACAAGCGCGGCGCTATGCAGCTGGCTTCAGGCCTTGCCAACACGTCCTTTGTTGGCTTTCCGCTTATTATGGCTTACTATAGTGAGCGGGCCATTGGCACTGCGGTCATCTGCGACCAGGTGACGTTTTTGCTCTTCTCCCTTTTTGGTATCGCCATTGCCATCCGCGCAACCGGCTCAGGAAAACTCAGCACCGGCCAGCTTATCAAGAAAGTGCTCTCCTTTCCGCCCTTGCTGGGATGCGTGGCTGCCCTGCTCGTACCTCGCAATGCGGATCTGTCGTTGATCGAACCGTTCTTTCATGCGCTGGCATCTACCGTAGCGCCGCTGGCGCTTTTTTCGGTAGGTTTGCAGCTCTCGCTCAAAGGTTGGCGGGAAGAGATCAAGCCGATGCTCATCGTCCTTTCGTACAAACTATTCCTGGCGCCGTTGCTTGTACTCGGTTTACTTTATGCCCTTTCAATATCCGGAAGCACCGCAAAGATCGCGGTGTTTGAAGCTGCCATGCCGGTGTTTCTTTCGGCCAGTATATTAGCAGAACGTTATGGCTTAAGCCCGCGCTTCATGAACCTTATCATTGGTGTGAGCATCCTGCTCTCGTTCTTCACCACATGGATCTGGTGGCACGCAATTGAAACGTTATTGTGATGACTTTAGATACAGTTGTTGGCATGTTTCGTATTCGCGGTAGTATATACTAATGCCAATACAAAACGATTAAACCAAGGTAGTTACACCTATGGCAAGCGAAAATCGAATGCGTTTCTGTCAGTCTGTTCAAACGCAGCTAAGAAATATATTGAGAACGACTGACGAATAACAACCATGAGACAACGATGACTTTACCCACTTGTGTTGGGCTTCCGGGCAGGCTTTCATTGCAATCTTTTTGCCTGGCTTCGAGAGCCTCAGCCGACTGGCAAAAAGGATTTTCACGTCAATCGCAGTAAGGTGCTTCGCTTATAATTTCCCTTTTTCGCTTTACGACCCAACTGCTATCAATATATCAAATGAGTGCTTGTTTTATTGTCGTTCCTGACTCCGGTCCAACTGACAAACAACCCCTAGTCGCTTCTTCAAGCGGAGGGTCAAAATGTCGAAGTTTTTTGTATAAAGATATGTTAAAATTAGCCCGATTGCAGGCTATTTTTTAACATTTGAACCGCCTGTTATTTATGGCTTACCTTTTATAGCATTTTCTAGTTTCTTAAAACTACCGAATTAGAGTTACACTCCCTTTCAGAACCTTTGTTTTTCCATCCATAAAATTAACAGAAAGTTGGTAAACATATACTTCGGGGGGAGAATTAGCCCCCTTATAAACTCCGTCCCAGCCATTTTCAATATTATTAGTTGAGTAGATTAACTCTCCCCAGCGATCAAAAATTTTCAGATTAGCCGATTTGTAGTTTGAAATGATGGGTTTAAAACTATCATTTAGATTATCATTATTGGGCGTAAAGGAATTAGGTATATAAATGCTGTTATTATCCTCAATTATTATAACTCCATTTACAGTATCAGAGCATCCGAAGTCATTTACTACAGTTAATGAATAATTGAATGCTCCAACGTTCGCATAAGTATGATTAGCAATTGTTTGACTAGAGTATTCATCATCACCGAAACTAAATTTTGTACTGTGTGATCCTTGCGATTGATCTGTAAATTGAATTACAGGGTTAATAATATCCGCTATGGTAGGTGTTACAAGCGCTAATGCCTTAGGTAAAGGATAAACTTCAATATAATTGATTTTGTGTAAGGTATCAACACAGTTATTAGTATCTTTTACTGATAGGCTTATAGAGTAAAGTCCACTCGAATTAATAATGTATGTTGTATCAACCCCTTTAAAATAATCATTGTTAATATGCCATGTGGAAGTATAAGGTATAGAGGAAGTTGACAGGTTAGAAAGATGGTTTGTTAATGGTAAGCATCCGGCTGTGTCAGAAACTGAAAACAAAGCTTTAGGATTAGGGAACACTTTAATTGAATGTATTCTTTGTCTAAAACACCCATTGTCATTAACTAATAATTTGATTGCGTGTGTTCCTGTTGTAGCAAAGCTAATATTAGTAGGATTTTCTTGATTCGATGTTGCTACACTCGCCGAGTTATCAAACATCCAAGTAAAAATGGCATTATTACTATATTGACCATTTGCTAGAAAATTAAATGAATTACCTCTTAAACATTGGGTTTCAGTTTTGTTGATCGGAAACAGTTTTAATGTATCACTAACATTCAATGGAAGTTTCATCGTATCTGAACAAGCACTATTATAAGCAATAAGGGTAACAGTATAACTGCCAAATGTAGGATAAGTATAATTTAAACTTACTAATGAGGATGTATCTGATAAGGAATTTAATAAACCAAAATCCCAGAATACAGTATTCGCATTGCTGCTAAAGGAGGTGAAATTTAGACTTTTACCGCTACAATTCAAATTTCCTGTATTAAATGAGGCAACAGGATTTATGAAGTTTATTGAACTTGTCAATGTATCTGAACATCCAAATTGAGAAACAATGACTGAAATATTTTGCTGGAGAGTATCAAAATGAACCGTCGGGTTATGAATCGTTGGGTGATTTGGTGTAGCATAATTTCCTAAATCCCACATAAAGGAGGCACTACTATCAAATGTACCGCCAACAAGTAAAGGAATATTATTGTTTTTATAACACGCAGAATATGAAGATGGCAAAGCAGGAGCCAATAACGGATTTACATTAATAACTTTAGTGGTTGTGTCACGACAAGTACCATAACTCGAATTTATAGCTACTAAAGATACAGTATACGTACCAAAACTCGGATAGCTATATGAAGGAGAGGTAAGATTTGAAGTATCAGAAATAACTGTATTATCTCCGAAATCCCAATGAAAAGTAGTTGCGTTTGTACTTCCATTCTGAAAGTTAATTGTCAAACCCTGACATAAGTTGGTCGAGGTGGGAATACTTGAAACCAAATAACAAGGAACAACATTAAATTGAACTTCCAACCTATTCGTGTTTAGTAAATTTCCATTTCGGTATTCTAAAACGCATATTCCAACTGCATATTGGCCTTGTATCGTTGGAATAAAATGGATGGTTCCATTACTTGAGTTAAAATTAACCCCATTTGTAGTTGATAATGGTTGTGAGGCCGTATACGTATTAGACCAGGTTACGGGGGTGTATGGCGGTGGTGAAGCTGGGTTTGGAATAGTGAAATTTGTGCCACCCATTAATGGCGAACACATTTGATATACCAAACTATCACCGTCAATATCAGTCGAGGCAAACGAGTAATTAAATGTGTCGTTTACACATACGTAAATCGGTGGGAAATTTTGAAAATTTGCTGAATTGTTATTCTGTGGAGGGATATTTGCCGTTATGGTTGTGCCACTAAAACCCGGATTTAAAATATTCAATAAAGAAGTATTATGACAACAGCGCTGGTATGAAGCCGTATATCCGCTGATATTATTAGGAAGATTTACGGTGTCAAGATAATAGGCTTGCTCAACACAAATTCCGGCAGGGGGAATAAAACACGGATCTGGGTTAACAGGGTGTATTGTATCTCTGTGAAAAATAAGTATCTGATGATTATAAACTATAGCATTTGTTCCAGCATCGAAGATTGTAAGTGTTGCAGGGTTATCAAAATCAATTGGGTCTGAACAATCTCTGTATACTGTTAGCTTGATCTCATAATTTCCTGAACCTAAGAATCTGTATGTAATTTTTCCTCCAACAATATGTGAAGCATTGAGTATAATCGGGCTACTAATGAAAATTAGCAGCCCGATTAATGATCTGATTATTTTATAATTAGAAACCAATTATTGTTTAATCAATTTATACGAAGCTTTATCGCTCCCCATTATTAAATTTAAAATATATACGCCATTACTCAATTCATCTAAATTCAAAGTTTTAATGTAATGGTTGCTGCCGGATTCCTTTTCGATGGTTTCCTGATAGACAATTGAACCAAGCATATTATAAACTTGAATTTTTGGGGAAGAATTTTCAACCGCGTCAAAACTTAAATTTATTATCCCATCACTAGAAGGATTAGGATATACAATAATGTTGAAATTAGATTTTTGTAATTCTTTAACTGAAACTCCTATTGTACAATTACTATTGTATGGTGTAATATCTTTCAATGAGCATCCTAGATCAGTAGAATTTATGGCTGAAACACTGCTAAATACCTGATATAACCCGCCGTCAGCCTCAGGCGAATTTGGCAAAAGTTTTTTTCTAGTTGAACCGCTAATCGGGCCACTGGATGATGATTGTGCTTGAAAATACATTATGCTTTGAGTATTAATGATGTGCATTAATCCAAAGCAATGACCTATTTCATGTACAACTACCGCATAGAAGTCATAGTAATTAGTTGGAAGATTAGCGCCAGTAGTATCATATAGCCAGCTTTGCGCTCTGTCGATTTCAACATCAAATTCTAGGATTGCATTATGAGAGGTAAGGTTGCAACTTCCAACTGATTGACCAGTCCTTGCTACAGCAACATCTCCCGGTGAAAATGAAGCAAAAGTGATATAGTTTATATTGTTAGTATTTACGACAGTAGAATCATAAATAACGTCAATGTTTATGGTTGTTAAACATGCCCAATCACGAACTGCTTTTTTCACAATAGCAAGTTTATACGGATGCTTTCCAATACTTGAATCACAATATAATTCATAATTATTGTCTATACCCTTTCCAACAACGTGCGCTTTTGTTTTGGTGCTGTTATAAATCTTATCTTTTAGAGCATAATATACTCTAAATGGTTTACTTTGAAGGTTATTTGCACTCGTTACGGTTTGACCTAAATCATTTTCGACAATAAATGAGCCCGTTCCAGGTGTATTTGCAACGCCATTTGAACTCATTTGATTTGCAACATAACCGGGCAGCTTAATTTTAATCATAGTATCAGTCCATGACAAATAATCCAAAGCATCTAATACTGGGATATAAGGGAAATTTGAAATGTCAGCATTTCTAAACTTAACCTCTCCTCCTATTTGTGCGGTGCCAAACCCATAACCTTTAATTTTCAGAGTATCTACCCCACCTCTGAGATCAGTATTAAAATCAATGATTGTCGGTGAACATGCCACGTTTGCGGATAGGCTTCCTGCATAATTTAGAGCCGTGTAATTTTGTGCGGTGGAGAAACCACCTGTTGCGGTTGGTGTATAAAAAGCTGTGTTTATTGCTGTCGAGGCATTTGATAAAGTAACGCTAATTGAACCGCAATTTGAAATTAGAATTTTAACGTGGGCAAGCAGTTTATAGGAAGTAGTTATATTTACTCTATTCGGATTAGATAATGCTGGATCAGATGACATAGCAAAAGCAAATGTGTTTGATGCCTGATCTGCCATGTAATTATTTGCCGGCAAATAGTTTGAGTTATTAAACGTCGTGCCATTTGTGACCTGCACCTTATTGCCAGCTACGATGTTTGTTCCAAATGGAGCCGTATTGTAGGTAAGCCAAACCGGCATATTTTCCAAATAGGATGTAGAGTTGTTGGATTTTATATTGATGTCAAACTCATAGTATGAGCCATTGACTGAACCGTTTGTAACTTGTAGGGTTACGTCCGCTGCCAAAGGCTGGCTGGTTCGAGCTGAGAAGTTTGAAGCAAACTGTACTTCTTTTTGCTTGATAATATTTTGAAAATTTTCTGACCTTGTTTTATAATCTATCGCCGGAAAATCAGCTTTTCTTCTTACGGCAGTTTCGTTTGGGCTTTTTTTTTCAAACTTTATTGGCATCTTTTGATTTATTGCCTCAAATAATTCATTGTAGTTTTGAAATCCTTTGTTATCCCCAATAATCTGCTGTTTATTATCGAATCCAATCTGATTTATCAAATAATAAGTTTGGTTTGACAACTTGTTTTGTACGGCAAACCCCTTATAGAGGAAAAAACTAGCATTGGTTTTAAATATAGGTGAGGCATCTGAAACAGTATATTCCCGACCGTCTAAACTCCCCCCCTCTTTAGCAAGGGTTATTGTTTGTGTCGATATAGAACCATAGTTAACATACTTAACTTTAGCAATAATTTCAGTGTATATTTTGCCGTTATTTGAATAGAAAGAATTACCATATCCAACAATTTCACCGTCAAATATAGCCTCAACGTCAGTAGTGATTTTCGCAATATATTTTTCCTTTTCTGTTTGGCTGAAAGACTTTGAACTCAAGCATATCAAGCACGCAGTAAATAAGAAAAAGTTTAGTTTAAAATTTATTTTCATAATGTGATTTTTATAATTAATATTTAAAAATAATTCGGGCGTGATACCCATTACTGATTATCAGGAACTCCTCAGTCCCATCCACCGAATAACAAGCACACGCCCTTTTGGACGCTTGCTGTTTTCTTCGGTGGATTGATAAAATGAGGAGTTTTGATAATCCCGAATACAAACAAACTTTAAGTTTATTTTATATATAGTCCTTTTCTATAAATATTTCTGTTTCGTAGTATAGGTTTTACGCAATTCAAATGTACTAAAAAAGCCATTAAATTGCTTGGTTAATATTGGTTGATTTTGTAATTCGAGGCGTTGCCAATTACGTGTATTTTTCTAGCATTGTCAATACGTAAAAACACCTGTTTTTCCACTATGAGTTTTCATAGTAGAAGATTAAGGAAACCCTAAAATTGCCTTGCCGAAACTTGTGTAAACCAAGTTTTTATAAAGAAATACTTTTTGAATCATTGAAATAGACGTTTAGTAATTTCTCCCCCTAAAATCGCCATTGGCAGACACATAGAAACAGAAGTGATTTTATACCACAAGGGAAAAGGAATAACTAAGCTGTTTATAACAGCAAAGAGGCTTACAATCACGCCAATATAGGCACTCCTTTTTAGCTTTTCATCCCCGATTACAACTGGTAGCATTCCGCCCATATAACAGGCTATGCCATTGCAAAAAATAACGATCAAATAAAAGGAAGCAGGTAAGAGTTTGATCTCTCGTAGAAATAAATCATGATTGAGGATTAGTTTATCTGTCGGAGTGAAATAAGCCATTCCAAACAGATTTTCAAAAGCCAGTAGAAGGCAAACGGTGATTAACGACCCGAGGACAATAGAAAGCGTATTAAAGGGCTTCATAATGTGTTAAGTGTCTGCCCCAAACACGATTATATATAAAAAATCAGCGTGGGACATTTGCCTACTCTACGACTGAGGTACTGGTATACCCTTGATGCAAAATAAGAAACGCCCACGCCGTACGTGAGCATTTAACTTATTTTTTTGCATCAATTAAAAATTACCAGTTTTCAGTCGCAAAAAATAGCTAAACGCTAATCGTTCTCAATAAAATGTATGCCTTCCGGCTTTACTAAAGCAAATATACGCTATTTTGTATTGATGTCAATAGACAAAGATCAGGATGTTGCTTTATACTCAAACGTATAAATCCCCATCGGTTTCGTCACATTCCTTGATTTTCCGGTGTACAGCTCCACAATAATCAGATCAGGGTCAAACCGCTTGTCTGAAGCAAAATGATTGATCTGTGCGGTTATATCCGTTGTGGCCGGCTCCCGGTTCAAAACCAAGACCTGGGTACCAAATCTTACCACATACATGGAATAATACAGGGGCTTGGTATTGCTTAAATTTTTAGTTGAGGCGTCAAGTACTGCCAATAGAAAATTTAATTTGCTTTTATTGCTTGCTTTTTGCTCATAATTCATGACTCAAAGTCTTAAAGTGATACGTTTTGTACTTTCAACAAGTCCCAAAACACTTTAAAGTAGAAAATTGAGGCTTGACGGCGGGGAATTATGGTATTTATAACGTCAAAAAAGATCAAATGTTACGCCGTATCAATAAAAGTTAGGTGCAGCTTTGGTACAAAAAATTCTAAAGCAGTACAAAACCGTGAACCTGTGAGCAAAGTTAGGTGAAAGTTAGGTTTTAAAGCCTTATACGATCTGACAGCTACGAAAAGTAATTCAAATGTTTCTTACAAGTAGCTTACTACTTACTGAAATGTACAGATCATGTTACTTACAACGGCTTTGCAAGTCCATGATTTATGCCCATACATAGCAGAAAAGTTAGTGGCAACCATAAGAAAACATCCGAAAAATGAAAGTTCCATAACGTCCCGATAGGTGTTTCATTGACTCCGTATAAGGGATTTATTAGTTCCTGATTGGTATTTTATTAAGAATTATTGATGCCTGATAAGATACAGATTGAAAACCTGATCGGCTTTTTACCGTACAAATGTACTGAACCACCCCATTTTTCGTTATATACTTATGGAAGAAAGAGAACAACTTATACAAAATCTGCTGAAACACTTTTATGCAGATTTTAAGGAAAGCATATTGCCATTTACCCAGGAGGAAACCATAAACGTTGTTCAGGTCTTAACGGAGTATTTAAGGGGCATTTACAACGATGAGCCTGCCTGTCCCGAATATAATTACGAGGGAAGTCCTTTCGACGGGGAAACATTTATTGAGGAACGGCTCTTGAAGCCATACAGAGAAAAGATGGTTCCTTTTGTTAGAACCCGATTAAAGCATTATTTCGGGAAAGACGATTATACCAAAGGCTTACTATTTCAAAAGCTGTCTATTCAAAGCTCTGTTTTAACGCATGAGGAGTATGAGGACTACATTTTCCGTATTTATACGATCTTGCAAAGAATAAAAGAAAGTCTTTATCTACTGCCTGTAGAAAAGACGTTTATACCTGCTATAGAAGTCCCTTTACTGGATAGTGCCGAAGACCCCGAAAGCCACGGTTTTAAATCCAAGTCTACGGAGTATACCCGTATCAGGCAAGTGTTACTTTATTACTTTGTGCTTAAATTGATTGGGGTTACTAAACTGGATAACTCTTCCCGAAAGTTAGCCCAGTTCGCTCATGCGCTGTTTGCATACCCGATTGATAATATTGATAATTCCGCTATTTACAAGCTGATTAAAAAAGCCCCTTATCTCAAACAGGATAAAAGAGCCATGCTCAAAGATTTGGAATTTGTAAAAAATCAGTTTGATATAATTGGGTCGGTAGAGGGCGTAGAGTTAGTTCAAAAGGAAATTGATTCATTAAAACGTTAATAGCAAAACTAAATTCAAAAATTCAATAAGCTAAAAAAGAAAGGAAATCAGAGTTGATCTCCTTTCTCCTATGATTTTAATGACAAATCACTAAGCTTTTCCATAGCATCTTTTGCCAATCTTTCAATCGCTGTTGATTTAGGAAGGAAATTAATTAAGGTTGCACGAACTTCATTCATTGTACCATCCTCTTTTTCAACTAGGCCGAATACTGTTTCAGGGCTTTCATTAGTTTCTTTTTTGAACCAGCCGTGGAAATAGCCTGTAAACGTATCGCTTCCTGTCGGGTTAAAGCCATCGTATTTTTGCACTTCCCATTTTACTGGTCTAAGTTCATCCCTGTCTGTTCTAAAATCTGATTTTTCCATTTTATTTTGATTAAATAATTACTTGCTGAATGATAGATTAATTTCTGACATCTAAATTAGTTCTTTCATGGCCACGTTTCTGTTTATCTTATTAACAGTCTTTTGCAACAAGCTGTTCAATAGTAGTGTATAAATAATCTGCTTAGATCAATATAAATCGGGCTATTCAATCGGGCTACATCTGCCACAACGTGTTAAGGGGTTTTCGTGTAAAGAAGGTTAGTAATAACTTTTAAAAATTGAAATCATGTCAACACGAAAAAAAATCCAAACACGGAAACGCCAATTTGAAGTTCCTAAAGAATTTGTAAAAACCTTTTTAGGTCATGTCGATGATACAGGTTTAGAATACACTTTATCAGAAGTGGACGAAGACGAAAACCTGATTATTTATGTGGAATATTCATCCGATGAAAAAGAGGACATTATGAACCTCATTGAACTACTGGATGAATATTTTGAAGATACGGAGGGCGAAGAAAACGAAGAAGAGGAAGACAATTAGACAGAGTTTAACAAGCGTTATTTAGCCCCCGAAACCCCTGAAAACAGGGCAATTCCATAGATAAAAAAGATTTTTCCAAACCGAATTAATTGCGTAAATTAGAATACGAAAGCCGGTGAAATATCCGTTTTTTATGCAATTAGTTCTTTGAAATTCTGGGAGAGAATAATGTGCTTAAAAAGGTAAGCCATGAAAAAGCAGGTGAATGAATTAAGCCCCGAAAGAGCCAAAGCGCTTTTAGGGAGCAATGAACTGGATGAGGCTCAACTCATTCGGTTACTGGAACGGATAAAAGCATTTTGCAAAGTTTCGTATCAGTTGTATGCGGATAGTAACCCGCCTGATAAGGAAACAGAGCAAAAACGAACGCTCGATGCTGAACCACCTAATCAATTCACAACTAATCAAGCTGCTTAAAAATCATGGAAAATCAACTTTTTAAATCCTTTGGAAAAGGACAGAAACAAATTATAATTGATACCAACGAATGTGTAATATACACCCGAGTATCAAGTGCCAAACAACTGGACGGGTTGAGTTTGGATGTTCAAATAAAAGGCACTACGGAATATGCTGAAAAATACAAATTGACTGTTCGTGAACACTTTGGGGGGACTTACGAAAGTGCCGCTAAAGATGAACGGAAAGAGTTTCAACGGATGATTAAATACATAAAAACAACTAGGTATAAAATCACCAAAATTTTAGTATACAGTTTGGAACGCTTTTCCCGTAACGATAACTCTATTTGGTTAAGTTCGCAACTCCGCAAATTAGGCATTGAAATTATTTCCGTTACCCAGCCGATTGATACAACCAATCCCGCAGGAATTATGCAACAAAAAATGTTGTTCCTATTTGGTGAGTTTGATAACCAGTTAAGACGTCAAAAATGTATGGCAGGAGTAAAAGAGCATTTGATACAAGGCGAATGGGTAACAGCCCCGCCCGTTGGTTACGATTCAGTAAAGATCAATAAGGAACGGAAATACGTTATTAATGCAACGGGGCTGATTATCAAAAAAATGTTCTATTGGAAAGCCAAAGAACGGATGCCCAATATTGAGATACAAAAACGCTTATTGTCTTATGGGCTGAATTTTCGGCTAAGACGTATCAGCGAAATATTATCCAATCCGTTCTATTGCGGTAAAATGGTACATAAAGCCCTAGAGGGCGAAGTAGTAGACGGCAAACATGAAAAATTGGTAAGTGAGGCTATATTTTTAGAAGCTAACAATATCATTGCAGAAAAAAAATTAGGCTTGCAAACCAAAAAGGAACGCCGTGAAATAGCTTTAAAGCGTTTTATCCGTTGCAGTACCTGTAACCAACCGATGAGAGGTTATATTGCGAATGGCTATGAAATGCCCTATTATAAATGCAATACAAAAGGCTGTAAATGCAATAGGAACGCTAATAAGGTTAACAGCCAGTTTGAGCGAATGCTAAACGGATTTACAGTAAATAAGGCATATATCCCCCTCATACGGGAACAGCTTTATTTGACCTTTCAGGAACATAATGCCAGCTTGCAGGAAACCGAACAGGCCGTTAACAAGCAACTGAATGAAATGAGCCTAAAATTAGAACGTTTAGAGGAACGTTTTATAACTGAGGAACTGACTGCCGAACTGTACCATAAATACAAAGCCAAATTTGAAAAGGAGATACAGGAAATGGAAGCGCAAAAAGCAAACAACCAAATTGAAATGTCGAAGTTGGATAATTACATTGCTTTTTCGCTCGAATGTGCTGTAAACCTCAATAAAATGTGGGCTTTGGGCGATTATACCCAACGGCAGGAACTGCAAAATGCCCTATTTGATAGCGGTATTGTGTATGATCGCCAAAAAGATGAATGTCGAAGTTTGGGCAATAATGAATTTATTACTACTATTGCCCAATTATCAAAGGACTTCACGCATTATGGCCCCGAAAATCAAAAAAAAATTGAGCCAAGTGCGTTTGGCTCAAGCCGAGCGCAGTCGAAGCGTGCTATATATATATCTTACATCGTTGCAAGACGTTTCGCTCGAACTCACAAAATAAACTTTTCCGGCACATGAAACAGTGTTCTGCTCCTGTTACCTTACACCACCAGTTTTTTATACCTCGGGCGTTTTGGTTCTACGTTGCCCAAGCGCTTTTTGCGGTTCTCTTCGTACTCGCTGTAGCCGCCTTCAAACCAGTACACCGAGCTATCGCCTTCAAATGCCAGGATGTGCGTACACACACGATCCAGGAACCAACGGTCGTGGCTGATAATCACCGCGCAACCAGCAAAGTTCTCCAAACCTTCTTCCAGTGCACGAAGCGTGTTCACATCGAGGTCGTTGGTAGGCTCATCGAGCAGCAACACGTTACCCTCTTCTTTCAATGCCATGGCCAGGTGCAGGCGGTTACGCTCACCACCGGAGAGCACGCTTACTTTCTTGCCCTGATCGCTGCCGCCGAAGTTGAAACGCGAAATATAGGCACGGGCATTCATTGGCTTACCCCCAAGGGTAATGTTATCCAGGCCGCCGCTCAACACGTCGTACACTGTTTTGTTCGGGTCAAGTTCTTTGTGGTTCTGATCCACGTAAGCGATCTTCACTGTAGGGCCTACTTTGAACTCACCACCGTTCGGCTTCTCCTCGCCCATGATCATGCGGAACAACGTGGTTTTACCGGCGCCGTTTGGCCCAATGATACCCACAATACCCGCAGGAGGTAATTTAAAATTCAGGTGCTCATACAATAAGCGGTCACCAAAACCTTTCGATACTTCGATGGCTTCGATCACCTCGTTACCCAAACGCGGACCGTTCGGGATGAAGATCTCCAGTTTCTCTTCTTTGTCTTTGATGTCTTCACTCATCAATTTATCGTAATTGCTCAAACGCGCTTTTTGTTTCACGCCGCGTCCTTTCACGCCCTGGCGCACCCACTCGAGCTCACGCGCCAATGTTTTCTGACGCTTGCTTTCAGTTTTCTCTTCTTGTTTCAGGCGGTTTCCTTTTTGCTCCAGCCACGAAGAGTAATTACCCTTCCAAGGAATACCTTCGCCGCGATCGAGTTCCAGGATCCAGCCGGCCACGTTGTCGAGGAAGTAACGGTCGTGGGTTACGGCAATCACCGTGCCTTTGTAATGCTGCAAATGCTGTTCGAGCCAGTCAACGCTTTCAGCATCTAAGTGGTTGGTAGGCTCATCGAGCAACAAAATATCCGGCTCCTGCAACAGCAGGCGGCACAAGGCCACGCGGCGGCGTTCACCACCCGACAGTACCTTGATCGGTGTGTTACTTTCCGGGCAACGCAGAGCATCCATTGCCAACTCAAGGCGTTGGTCGAGGTTCCAGAGATCGAACTGATCGATCTGCTCCTGCAATTGCGCCTGGCGATTGATGAGCTTATCCATCTTGTCTGGGTTGTTCAGGATCTCCTCGTCCATGAACTTATTGTTCACCTCTTCAAACTCGTTGAGGATGTCCACATGCTTTTGCGCGCCTTCGCGCACCACTTCCAGTACTGTTTTGTTTTCGTCGAGCTTCGGTTCCTGCTCGAGCAAGCCGATGCTATAGCCAGGCGATTGGTGAATTTCGCCCAGGTAGTCTTTGTCCAGGCCTGCCATGATGCGCAGTAAGGACGACTTACCGGAACCGTTCAAACCGAGTACGCCAATTTTGGCACCGTAATAAAATGAGATGTATATATCTTTTAATACCTGTTTGCTCGGCGGATGTATCTTCGATACATTCACCATGCTATAAATGATCTGTCTTCCTGTTTCTGACATAGTTCTGATTTTTTTAAGGCTATAAAGTTAGGATAAAAACACCATAAAGCGGCGCGAAAATGAAAAAAGAGGGGCTTTACCAGGTCCGAAATCTCTTTCCTTTACATCAGAAACCAATTGCTCGTTGAATACACGGGCGCCCGGGCGGGCTTTGCGCTGCAATCTTTTTGCCGGGCTTCGAGGGCCTCAGCCACCTGGCAAAACGGATTTTCGCTTCAATCCTTGGCGCAAAATACCACAGCAAATCAGCCAAGCGATTTTAATATGGCGCACGTGAAGGATTGCAGTGGAAATCCTTGTTGCCCTGGCTTCGGGAGCCTCAGCCACCCGGCAAAACAGATTTTCGCGTCAATCCCTGGCGCAAAATACCACAGCAAATCAGCCAAGCGATTTTAATATGGCACGCGTGAAGGATTGCAGTGGAAATCCTTTTTGCCCTGGCATCGAGAGCCTCAGCCACCGGGCAAAAAGATTGGAACGGAAAGCCTGACCCCTTCCGCAGTGCGTTTTGCGGAAGGGGACACGCCCAAAAAAACAGATAAAATAAAAAGATCTGGCGATTACAGAAAACGTTTGCATTGACATGCCAGTGCAGCGCCGTAGCAGCGTGCGCGCGTTATTTGTTTGCTGCCTGCCATTTAGGATAGTACGTCTTCTGGATCTGCTTGATCACCTGTTTCATAGCGCCAGCCCAAAAATTGCGCAGGCCAATGCCCGTAGGTTTCCCGCTGATTTTTTCCGAGATCAACACAGCCTTGGTTTTGATATCAAACAACACCACATATACCGTGGCCTCATCAACGGTTTTATTAAAACTTTCTACCACAAACGTTGCACCAATGCCGGCTTTCTTCTCGCCGGTGCTCATCCTGGCAAGCGCAGCCTTGATGGCTTTCTGCGGATCATCGAAGCTATACGCATTCAAACGCATCAGCTCGCCGGTTTTCACCGACTGATTGGCTTTTTCGGAAGGTGCGATGTCGTAATAAATGCTTTCTTTATCAAACGCTTCTTTGAGTTTGTAATTTTGCGGCTCGGTAACGATCAGCGCGTTCCAGGACGGCATCCAGCGGGTTTTGATCTCGGATGCGCCAGCGTCGCCAGCTCCGAAAGCCTGGTCGAAAGAACCAACCATTTTTGCTTCTGTAAAATTCAAGCCATACCAGACGATCTCTTTTGCCTGGAAAATATCTTTTGCGGTGTTCTGAGATGAGAGGGCCAGCGACAAGGTCGTCAGGACCATCATCAGTTGTGTTTTAAACGATCTGTTTCTCATGGTGATAGATGTATGTTATTTATGATACAAATATCACAAACTTTTCGATACCGGAAACAGATCCCGATCAGCCTTTCGGAAAATACACCAGGTGTTTTTCGTTGTACATACGTATGTATTTGGTGGCTAACTCCTTTTTCTTTTTGCGGCTTAGCGACATATACTCTTTGTACACGGCGTTGTCGCGCTTGAGGTATTCTTCGAGCTGTTCGGTACTGAATGGCACGATGTCGCCGCTGTAAAAGTCAAACAGGAATTGCCGCAATTCGAGGGTTTTCATTTGCGTGCTGCCGATGGGTGCATTCATAAACGGATCGTAGCCCGGCGAATAATTGATAACCTCAACCGTGCCGATAAAATTGCTGATAGCGCCGAAAACAGGAATGCGAAAAAACTTTTTGTTCTGGTTTATGAAAATGTTGTTGTTCTGGCAATAGCCCCACACTTTTTCGGAGCGGATTTTCGATACCGAACCGTCGCGTTCGTAAAACTCCACAAACTCACCTTCGATGAGCTTGGTGTAAAAGTCGAGTTGGTCTTTATTGATAGTGGTGATGATTTTCTCCTTGGGGATCGGCCAGTTGTAACGAAAATCCTCATAATTAAGATACAAGCCTTCATACAGGCGGAAATCTTTTGAAAAAGCCACGGAATCCTGTGCCACGATCTTACCAAAGCCGCCAAACACCAAGATCAAAAACAACCACATCCGCATCACGTAAATATCCGATTTTTTTGTAATTTAAGGTAATATTATTTGCCATGACCCGACATTTTGCATTATTTACCGTTCTCCTGCTCGCTTTCTCTGTAAATCGTGCACAAAGTGTGTTCAACACTGAGCTTATTCGCCAGTTCCATGAACCCGACACAGGTCAACATTTCAGGGTGTACATCATGGTGAAAGGCGGAACGGAGATCGGTTCGCTGGCCCGCAAGGTAACCGTGCATTACAAACATGGAAACATTTATTCCGTTAGGGCAAGCCTCAAAGCCCTCAAAGAGATTGCCTCCTTGAAACAGGTGGTCAGGATAGAATATCTGCCCCGGCACTTGCGACTCATGAGCGATACCTGCGCTGCGCGCAACCGCATTAAAGCCGTACACGATGGCTTGCCGCCACTTACCCAGGCCTACGACGGCAGCGGTGTCGTGATCGGCATCATCGACTCAGGTACCGATTTCAACCATCCTGACCTCAAAGACGCCTCCGGCCATAGCCGCATCAAACACCTGTGGGACATGAACAAACCGCTGGCAGTCAATACGCCAACAGCATTTGGCTACGGGCAGGAATGGAGTCAGGCTGATATCGACGCCGGCTTGTGTACCCACGACGACCTGGCACATTATGGACACGGCACCGCAAGCTCGGGCATTGCAGCAGGCAACGGTCTGGCTATAAACCACTATTCGGGCATGGCACCTAAAGCCGACATCATTGTTGTAGCGCTTGATTTCAACGATCCAAACCACACGATTGCAGATGCTGTGCAGTATATTTTTGACAAAGCCGATGCCCTGGGAAAGCCGGCCGTGATCAATGCCAGTGTAGGTGACTACGACGGCAGCCACGACGGTACCGACCTCGAATCCAAAATCATCGACACGATGATCACGCAATCGCCCGGCAAGGCGCTGATTGCCTCGGCAGGCAATGCCGGAAACATCCCATTCCATGTGGGTTACGCAAGTACCGCTACCGACACATCGTTTTCGTGGCTTCAGGGTTCACTGACGTTACGCCTTGATGAATACGCCGACACCGCGGCTGCAAAAAACATGCACTGGAGCGTAGGTGTAAACAATCCGGCCTTTCACGATCTCGGCGAAACCACTTTCAAACCATACGCCTATGCGCTCAACACATTGAAACGTGATACCGTTTTTCATAATTCGCAACGCATCGGTATCATAGAGAGTGTGGCCGATGTCAATGCCTTTGGTGTGTACCGTCTTAATTTCAAGATCAGAGCCGACAGCAGTGGCTACCTCTGGCGCATCAAACATACCGGACCGGGGCGTATGGATTCCTGGAGCTTCGATTATGTAACAAGCGGCCTGCCTGCTGCTGCACAATATCCTTCTATCCGGCAATACAAAAAAGCAGACACTGCACAAACCATCGTCAGCGGTTTCCAATGCAGCAAAGAAGTGATTGCCGTCGCCAACTACGTGAACCGCAACCAATACGTGGATGTGAACGGCAATGTGCAGATAACGCCGGAGGTACCGGGCGACATTGCTGCCAGCAGCAGCATCGGACCTTCACGCGATAACAAGGTGAAGCCGGACATCACCGCATCTGGCGCAACCATTCTTACCTGCGCAGCCCTGGGTATGCTGCCCAACCTCATTGCCAGTGCACCGCAGGTGGTAGCGCAGGGCGGTTACCATATCACCGCCGGCGGCACCTCGGCCTCAAGCCCGGTGGTGGCGGGCCTTGCGGCGCTGTACTTTCAAAAAAACCCAACTGCTACCAACCAGCAGCTCAAACAGGCCATCCTGGATTGTGCATACCAGGATCAATATACCGGTCATTCGCTTCCCAACAGCCGTTGGGGATACGGCAAGCTCGACGGCTTTGCGGCCATGCTCTGCAACATAGCCCACACCGCACTGCCGGATCCAAACAAAACAAACGCTCTTTCCCTGATCCCTAACCCCGTTGCCGACGAAGCCCTTGTGCAGTTTGGCAGTGAGGCGCACCGCAACATCCGCGTGTACAACAGTGCAGGGCAACTGGTGCTTGAAGAACGCTGCCAAACGCAGTCTTTCCTCTTCAAACGTAAGGGACTGGCCCCCGGTTTGTATCTGTTGCTCACCGAATCAAAAGATGAGGTAAACACGCTAAAAATGCTACTTTTGTAAGACTATTTTGATTTAGGATGTACTAATTTCAAAATTCGTGCGTTTATGATGGTGATGAGAACTTATCTTGCCTCTCTTATTGCTTGCCTGCTCCTGGCAATGCCTGGTTTTTCTCAGGCTTCGAAACGGCATTTTAAACAACATGAAGCTGGCTTTATGCTCGGTGGCGCCTACTACATCGGCGACCTGAACCCGCGTAAGCAGTTTAACCTGACACAACCGGCAGGTGGCATCTTCTACCGCTTCACCCCCAATTACCGTTATGCTTTCAGGGCCGGATTCCAGATAGGCGACATCATGGGTGATGATTCCCAAAGCGACGATGCCGACCAGCTCCAACGCAACCTCAACTTCAAAAGCCGCATCACGGAATTTAACCTGATTGCTGAATTTAATTTCCTGGAGTACCGCATCAGCAACGATAAGTATAAGTTCACAACCTATTTATTCCTCGGCCTGGGCGTATATAACTTCAGGCCACGCGCCCAGTTCAACAACCAGTGGATCGATCTGCAACCACTACGCACCGAAGGACAAGACAAACGTTACAAACTCACACAAATGTCTATTCCTTTTGGCATCGGCATGAAAATGAATGTATCGAAGCAAGTGGGTATTGGCTTTGAATGGGGTCCGCGCAAAACGTTCACCGACTACCTGGATGACGTGAGCGGAACGTATCCTGACCCGGCCCAAAAGGCTTACTCCTCGGAACTGAGCCAGGCACTGTCAGACCGTTCCAAAAATGCCGGCGTAAACATCAACGAACAACGTGGCAACCCCCGCACGAAAGATTGGTATATCTTTTTTGGCGTAACGCTCTCCATCAAGCTCAACATCAAGCCTCCACCCTGCTACGCTACGCCGGATTAAAAGCGCTGCTTCCGACCACCATCGCAAACAGTTAGCACTGTTACATCGCACTCATTTCCTGGCATCGGTTAACGGCATTTTAAAGTGCTTGTGAGCAATCTGCTCTTTGTTGTTTCTTACAAAGGCAATGAAGGCTTCGGCTACCGGGCTCAGGTGTTTTTCTTTCAGCCAGATCAGGCGCCATTTGGTTTTGATGGGCAGCCCTGCAGTGGGTACGATCTTCAGTTCACCGGATTTCAGCTCATTCCGAATGCCGATCAGCGGCATGATCGACAATCCCAAACCCGCCAACACGGCCTGTTTCACAGCCTCGTTGGAAGTCAATTCCATCTTACGCACCACAGAGATCTTATTCTTATTGAAAAAGGCTTCCATCACACTGCGCGTTCCGGACCCGTTTTCGCGGAAAATGAGCGGCAATGCCTGCAGATCTTCTTTCTTCAGAAGCGCCTTCCCGATTTTCAGCGAGCGGTGCGATACGACACACAATTCATTCTCAAGTAACACTTCTTCGTACACACTCATGTTATCGGGCAAAATAGACACCAAGGCGAAATCCACCGTGTTTTTCAGCACTTCCTGCACCACGGTACTTTTGTTGGTCACATCCATCATCAGTTCTATTCCCGGATTTTGCTTCATGAAATCAGTGAGGTAATAGGGCATGACGTATTTGCCCGTCGAAACAATGGCAAAGGAGAGGCGGCCGGTAAGTAAACCCTTAAACGATTGCGTCTTGAAGTTGATGGCATGCATTTCTGCAATGATATTCTGCGCGAGCTTATGGATTTCCATACCAAATTCAGTAATGTAGAGTTTACGCCCGATGACTTCCGTGAGTGGAATGTCGAACTGTTCCTGGAAATTACGCAACTGAATAGACACGGCGGGCTGCGTCATGAAGAGTTCTTCGGACGCCTTGGTGATGCTCTTGGTTTGTACCACTTTGACAAATACCTGGAGTTGATGCAGGGTATAATTCATGTGAATGGGAATAAATACCGTGAAAATTAATACATAAATATTTATTATGCAAATCATAAAATATATAAATAAAAATATATCATTCTGACGCCATAACTTTGTGCGGGGATGCAGTATATGAATCAACAGGCCGAGTACACGACATCTTCACCTGCCCTCAACAATACACATTAAATCTTAAACCAAACCATACACCCTATGAAAACGATCACAGTAGCCAAAGGAGACGGCATCGGTCCTGAAATCATGGATGCCACATTACAGATCATCAGAGCCTCAGGGGCAGACGTCGCTTTCGAAGAGATCGAGGTGGGCGAGAACGTTTACCTCTCGGGGAATACCTCGGGCATTTCGGCGGCCTCCTGGGAAGTCATCCGTAAAAACAAGGTTTTTTTGAAAGCACCGATTACCACGCCACAGGGCGGAGGCTACAAAAGCCTGAATGTGACAACCCGGAAAATGTTGGGCCTGTATGCCAACGTCCGTCCCTGCCGCAGCTACCACCCGTTTGTGAACAGCAAGCATGAGCAGATGGACATCGTGATTATCCGGGAGAATGAAGAGGATCTGTATGCCGGTATCGAACACCAGCAAACCGACGAAGTCGTACAGTGCCTGAAGCTCGTGAGTGTTCCGGGTTGCGAAAAGATCATCCGCTACGCTTACGAGTATGCGCGCCAGTATGGCCGGAAAAAGATTACTTGCTTTACCAAAGACAACATCATGAAACAAACCGACGGCCTCTTTCACCGCATCTTCGACGAAGTGGGGAGCGAGTACCCGGAACTGGAGAAAGAACATTGGATCATCGACATCGGTGCAGCCAAGATGGCCGACTCACCAAAGGATTTCGATGTGATCGTCACCCTTAATCTATATGGTGATGTCCTTTCGGACATCGCGGCTCAGATAGCCGGATCGGTAGGCCTTGCCGGGTCGGCCAATATCGGTGAGGAGTGTGCCATGTTTGAGGCCATCCACGGCTCGGCGCCACGACGGGCAGGCCAGAACATGGCCAATCCTTCGGGATTGATCCAGGGCGCGATCCTGATGCTGAACCACATTGGCGAAAGCCGCGCCGCGACCGACATCCAGAATGCCTGGCTGAAAACAATGGAAGACGGTATTCACACTTACGATGTTTACCGCGAAGGACAAAGCCGAATGAAAGTGGGAACCCGTGAGTTTGCGGAAGCGGTGATTGCGCGACTAGGCCAGAAGCCCGAACAGCTCCCCGCAGCAAGCTACGAACAAAAAGCCCTGAACATCAAACCATACGCACGCAAGCCAAAAGGACACAAGGCACTGGTAGGCGTCGATGTGTTCCTTCACCACGACGCGAACGACCCGAACCAATTGGGCAAGATGCTGAGCCGCGTGGAAACGCGAAACCTGAGCCTCCAAATGATCAGCAACCGCGGCATCAAAGTGTGGCCCGACGGCATGAAAGAAACATTCTGCACCGACCACTGGCGATGCCGCTTCAAAGCAAAAGAGCAGGCAAACTGTGATCAGGCCGAGATCCTAGAGATCATGGCACTTGCCGGCCAGTCGGGCCTCGAAGTCATCAAAACCGAAAATTTATACACCTTCGACGGCAAAGCTGCCTACTCGCTGGGACAAGGACAATAATTACAAACCGTTAAAATAAAGCAACTATGCAACTGATTAAAGGAACTTATTCTAAAGAAGATGCGTTTGAGATCGTTCAACAGATCATCCGCGTCAAAATCCGGTTTCATGAAGAAAAGATCTCATTGAGCGACCAGGAAGAAGACATCAAAATGCGTGAACGCCGCATCAAAGACCTGCAGCACGACTTGGCCGCTTTCCGCAAAGAGATTGCTGCCCAGGAAGGTAGCGTCAACATGAACGCCTTGCTTAACCTCGACGGCGCAGAGCCTGAGGCCCAGCAGTTCAGCCTCATCAACGGCGTTTTTGATGCCAGAGATGCTATTGAGATCCTGGGGAATGCCTACCAGAGTAAAATGAATTTCCATACCAACAAGGCCTTCTCGCTCACCGAGCGCGGCTTACCAGGTGCCGAAAAGCATCAGCGCCGACTGGCCGAACTGCAAGCAGAGCTCGACCGCGCCCGTGCCCTGCTCTCTTCTGATGCAGAGGCTGGCCGTAGTGTGAGCATGGTGTGCACATTGGCGCTTTCGTTTCAACCGCATACTAATTCAGGTGTTCAGAAACCGGCGCTTGCACATAGCCACTAAACATGGCAAGGAACAAGTGATTGAGCCGGTTTTCGCAGAGGCGTTCGGGCTACAGTGCGTGGTGCCGCCAGACCTCGACACCGACTTGCTGGGGACTTTCTCGGGAGAGGTGGAACGACGCCTCTCCCCGGAGGAAGCCGCACGCGAGAAATGCCGGATGGTAGCGGCAGCATGCGGGGCCGACCTGGTGATAGCCAGCGAAGGCTCCTTTTTCCCTCATCCCAGCCTGGGCTTTGTTCCCGTTGACGAGGAAGTGCTTATGCTGGCAGACCTTTCCAACAACCTGGAGATTACGGTAACTGAACGTAGCCTCTCGGTGAATTCAGGCAGCGAAGAGGTGAAAAATTGTGCAGGCCTGCTGTCCTTTGCAGCAAGGCATCGCTTTCCTTCGCATGGCCTCATCCTGAAAGGCTACGATCACGATCGCCTCTTGTGTTTCAAAGGCATTACAGACGAGTCTGCATTGCTGAAGCACTTCGACATGCTTTCGGAACGTTGCCCGCAGGTTATGGTGGAAACCGATATGCGTGCCTGCTACAACCCAACGCGTATGCAAGTGATCGCTCAGGCTGCACAAAAACTTGCCGGTAAGGCCCTGAGCCCTTGCCCATCCTGCAACATGCCTGGCTTCGGTGCCACAAAAGCCATTCCCGGCTTGCCCTGCGCGCAATGCGGCATGCCAACACGCTCAACCCGCGCACATGTTATGCAATGCCGGCCTTGCGGCCACGAACAGGAGGTACTTTACCCGCATGGCAACCAATTTGAAGAACCTCTGTATTGTGACTTTTGTAACCCTTGAACTGGATGATCCGGAAAGTGATGATAAACCATCTGAAATGCCTGATACTTTCAGGTTGCTTTTGGCTGACATCGCCTGTTGCCGGGCTGGCGCAAAATCCCTGGGCCAACCCAAGCTATAACCTGCAAGACCTGGTCATATATTCCGGGGCCGGCGCAGCCAGCCGTTTTGCCGATCAGAACTATTTCGGCGGAAAATACACCCAATACCTTAAATCGCCCTTTCTTTCACTGGGTGTGGACTACTGTTTTGCCAATGCCAACGCGTTGTGGGGTGTGGGCTTTTATTGCTCGACATCAGCAGGCAAAAAACAATACCAGATCTCTTCTGCGGAAACGGCCAAATACTGGACAAACTCATTGGCCGTCGTGAAGTTTACCCACCACAGCAAGTATTTTGTGCGGCGAAAAGTGGATTTTTGCTCGGGTTACCTGATCGGCGCCCGGATCAAAAGCTACGAGAAAGTGTATGTCAACGAAACTAAACACACGAACCAGGTCCGCCCGTCGGTAAGCCTTGCCGCCGGAGTCAGTTTTATGGTGAAATATTACCCCACCGATACCTGGTCGTTGTACGCAGAAGGTGCCCTCGGCTACCAGGTTGATCTTTTCCAGGTGGGCATTGCCAAACGGATCACTTTCCTGGGCCGGCACCGTTCCTGAAACGGCCTTGAAGCCATCTTCCCCGGAACTGAGCCAGGCACTCTCCGACCGTTCGAAAAAATGCCGGCGTGAACATCAACGAGCAGCGCGGGAATCCGCGTACCAAAGACTGGTACATTTTTTCGGGGTCGCACTTTCGATCAAGCTCAACATCAAACCTGCACCTTGCTACGCCACGCCGGATTAGGAGCCTATGGATTTCAGGATTATTTTTACCGGATAATTGCAGCAGGATAAAATATTTAGTCTACATATTATCCAAAGGGCTTTTAACTTTTTGAATTTCTTTTTTACCAACCTGAGCGCAAATCAGCGTAGTTTTTATATCGTTGTGTCCCAGTAATTTTTGAATAAAAGCCATATCAGTGCCATACTCCAGTAAATGTGTGGCGTAACTGTGCCGTAAACTATGTATGCCGACAGGCTTATTGATTTTAGCCAAGCGCATTCCATTTTTAAAAACAGCTTGCACACTTCGTATAGAGTATTCTCCTCCATACTGACCTTCAAACAAAAAATGTTTAGGCTTGTATGCTTTATAATAACTACGGAGCAGGGCTAACACAGATTCCGGCAAATTGACGTACCTATCGGATTTCCCTTTTGAATTTTCTATAAGCACTTGCATCCTTTTACTATCAATGTCTGTTACTTTAAGCTTTGTAATTTCGCTTACCCGCAAGCCCATACCATAGCATAATTGAAGCATCAACTTATGTTTGGGATTGATGGTCACATCAAATAGCTTTTGAATATCTTTTGTACCTAGTACTTTGGGCAATTTGCTTTTTGATTTAGGCCGGGGGATTTCGATAAAAAATCTTTCTTTTAAAAGTACTTGCTCAAAATAAAATTTAAGAGCATTTAATCGACTATGGACATGCGTTTCGGAAAGTTTGAGTTCGTTTACACAATACAACAAATAAGATTTTAACCGATCAGGGCTTAGAGCATCAACTGGGTGGTTTCTTAGCAGAATTAAAAGTTGTGAAAATTCGCCAAGATAAACCTTTATTGTGTTGGCGCTGTATGCTTTTAATCTTAGTTGACTTTCCATTTTTTGCAAAGCCAACTGATTAATAGGTTGAATTTTATGAAGCAAATTTTCAGAAGGCTCTTTAAGCCTGAGGCCTATTTGCTTTCGGATTTCAGTGCTATCTGTAATATGCCAGCATTTGTTCGTGTTGCTCCAACGGCAAAAGGGGTATTGTTTTTTGAGCGCAGCCAATACGATGTCGCTTTTAGGAAATTGGCACCAAATAACCTTTTTATCTTTATGTTTTCCCGCCAAAAAAACAATTTCTTTTTTTAAATCAATACTTCGCATAAGGTGTATTTATTTCCGTGGCTAAGATATTAATATATATTATGCGAAATGCGTATTTTTAGTATTTATTGCTTACTTTAAATTGATTATCATTGCTTTAAGGCCTTTTTGGGAATTCAAAATCCATTTTGTACTATTGCGTATAATATAATGTTAGGCGTAATTATATGACGACACTATTTGAACATAAAGAACGGACGGACGACAAGCCTGCAAATCATTTGGACAACACATATGATTTCTATGACCGCAGTAGTTCAAAGCAAGTAGCACAGGTTCGGGACACTTTAAATGTTTGGTTTGACAACTATCCGGAAAGTGAAAAGGCTGAATTGAAAAAAAGGTTTCAAACTTCCTTTTCATCTCCTTTTTTTGAACTTTTCTTGCATGAATTTTTTAGACGACAAGGTTTTACTTTAGAGCCACACCCAATATTACCTGACACAACAAAACGACCTGACTTTTTAGTTCGCGGACATGGGTTAGAATTCTATTTAGAGGCAAAAGAATCAACTGACAAATCTGAAAGCGAAAGGTCAGTGGAAAATAGAATTAATCAACTGTATGACCAAATAAATAAAACAAACACTCCGAATTTCTTCTTCAGAATAAACGAACTGCTTTTAAAAAGTAGTAACCAACCAAGCGGAAAAAAAATCATCAAATACATAGAAAGCCAATTACCGAAATTTGACCCCGATGAAATAACAAAATCGCTTCAGCAAACTGGACTTGAGAATCTGGAAACGATAACTTACGAGGATAATGATTTGAAACTAGTCATTTCTTTAATTCCAAAATCACCAAACGCAAGAGGAAAAGAAGGTTTAAGACCAATAGGAATTTATCCTTTTGATTCCTACTGGGGCGGTGCAGACACATCTATAAAGACATCCATTGAAAAAAAAGCGACACGATACGGTGAACTAGACAAACCATATTTAATTTGTATCAACTCGACAAGTGAAAAAGGCGATGGCGGTTACGACATGATGAACGCATTATTCGGAAGTTTACAAATGACCTTCTCTACTAACCCTGCAAATCGAGATGAAAAACTAACAAGAGCGAAGGATGGTGTTTTTTTGAATTCACAGGGACCAAAGTTTACAAGAGTAAGTGCTATTCTTATAACAAATGTCCATTCGGCTAACTTACATATTGCAAATCATTGGTTAGTTCGACACCCATTTGCAAACAGGGAATTGCCGTTTGACCCTTTTGACTTAACAAAAGTGGTCGTTGAGAATCATCAAATAAAAACATTAAATGGAAAATCTATTAAGGAAATATTAGAAATCCCTGACAACTGGCTAATGACAGAGATGTAAAGTATATACGCCTAACACGGGTTTTGGGTTACTAAATCAGGACACATCAACCAATTTGGACAGAGAAATCTCCAAAGCATTAGCAATCTTCATTAAAGTGGCTAAACGCGGGTTTGTTTTACCGTTTTCAATCATGTGCAATTGAGTTCTACCTATTTCACAATCAAAGGCAAAGGCTTTTTGGTCAAGCCCCTTTTCCTCTCTCAATTCCTTAATCTTAGAACCTAATTTTTTGAAATATTTTTCTTCTTTCGTGTTCACTATAGCGAATATCCAAATATTATTTCTACCTTGTGTTCGGTTTAGCGAACACGATACAATGAGTCTATTCAGGAAATTAAAAATTCATAGTAAGTTCCGCACCAGACGGTGGGACAATACTACTGTGCCTGAAATCAGACTTGAGGGAAGATGGTTGGAAGAAGTGGGGTTCAAGGAAGGAGAACGTGTCAAAATCCAAGTAGAGAAAAACAAACTGACCATTACGCTCGACAACGGACAGAAATAACTACGCCTAACAGCGGCTTAGCGCAAGCGGGGCTGACGTTCTCCGTTTGACAGATTTTTGTAAATTTGAAGATACGGCTTCGCAATAAAGTTTTGTGGTAAAATCCCCGCCTTCGCCAAGCCGCAAATCGTTATATGCAAGTGACCAAGACTCAAACACACCCGAAATGAATAAACAAACACTTATATTTTCTGTCGTATTTGTGCTGTTATGTTTGATTGGTTGTAAAGTCAGTAAACAATATACCGACCACTACGCTCCATTAAAAACGGATAGCATCATGAAAATTACGATTGAGATTCAATCTGACACGGTTAAATGCTTTACAATTGCAGACAAGCAAGAAATAAAAGACTTTATCACTGACATTAATAACTCGACAGTCAATGGACCTTGGAAGGGTGCAAAATGGGATAAAATTGTTATTCATTATGACGAAGGAGAGAAAGTATTCAGCACTAATGGAAAAGTGTTTGGACAAGGATCTAGTGGGACGTTTTATAACTTGAATGACAAATACAAACATTATTGGAAAAAATAAACCTGCATATAACAACGCCTTGGCAAAAGTGGCGGGCTGGTGCTTTCAAATAAAAATTAAGTGCTAATTTCGGGCTTTAAGCGGTGTTTGGGAGTTTTGTGGGAAAATCGCCACCTTCGCCAAGCCGCCAAACGTTAGGCGCAATGCTCACAAGCTCCCACTGACGCCTAACATTCTGTTTACGAAAATCAAAGACGGCCTTTGTTGTTTGTTTTTTAATGGTTACTTTAATCTCCGCAAACAGACGGGGCGTTAAGCGCAATGCTCACGAGTTCCCACTGACGCCTAACATTCTGTTTACGAAAATCAAAAACGGCCTTTGTTGTTTGTTTTCTAAATGGTTACTTTAATCTCCGCAAACAGACGGGGCGTTATAGGTAAGTGGCGGACAAGCATAATGAAAAAAATGATTAAGACAATGTTTCTATCAGGACTTCTTACATTCTTATTTGGTTGTAAACAATCGACTGTAAATAAGACTGACTTGATTGGTGTTTGGCAAGGCACAACACATAATAACACCCCAATTACAAACAAAGGATTTTACTCAATTAAACTAACAATCACCAATGACAGTGTTGAAGTAATTGCTGACATGAACTCTTTTGGTGGGCACATAACAACAAAAAGCTACGGACCTTGGTCGCTTGACAAAAATATTATCAAAACAAAGTTTGGCGACAATGAACAAGAAAGCATTGTTAATATTGACAACGGAATATTGACTTTTAAACCCGATCTATTTTTTAAACCCGAGGCGGTTAGTACATCTCAGTATAAAAAGACTCAATAATTAAATTATCCGAAAGAAACGAAAACTGTATTTAACTGAATGTTGCCACCAACCTATAACCGCACCTAAAACTTATGCGGGCAGAAGCACAAGCATTTGCAAAATCGGTCGCTCCGCGAAAAGTATTTTCATTTTGCAAATGCATAGAAACATAGTATCTTTATTTAAACGTTTCGGTAGACGAGTGTTCCAAATCCGCACAAGTTCTAGCTGCAAACCGTTATCGGTCAGGCTAAAAGACAACACACTAAAGAATGAAAAACATAGTTTACATATTGATTTTACTAACCAACTTGACTTTCGGACAGACAGTAAACCTGACTACGCCCGAAATTGAGAAATATGCAAAGTCAATTGACAAGTTGAAAGCAGAAAACAAACTTGTGAAAACTTTTTATCCTAATATGTCGGGTTGTGGCGGTGGACTTTACGGATATTATCTAAACAAAAATTTGGTTTTGATTGACGCAACTTATGGTGCTGAACTTGGCTTTTCTTCAAGGACAATTTACATTGACCAAGACAAATTTTTAAAAGTAATATATCGCGAACATTTTGCTGAATGGGGAAAATATGATGAGAAATATCCATCCGACAAATTTGAGTATGACCCAACAAAAATGACTTATACAGACACGGTTTACTCAATAATACTAACTAATCCGACCGTTTTTCATAAGAAAGCAGGCAATAAAATAATCAGCAACAAACTTGACCAGTCCTTATTAGATAGACTTTTAAGTTGTGGACAGCAAATGAAACTTGAACTACAAGAAGTTATTAAGCAAATAGACAGTTTGAAGTTTGTAAAAGAAATGCCATACATTTGTGAAACCGGAATTTGCGGAGACAAATTATATTGGGAAGCAATAAGTATTGGACGAAGTAATATAGAACTTCTCATTGATAAACTTGACGACACAACTTCAACAACTGCAGATGTCGTTTTGTTCGGGGGTAACTATACAGTAGCAGACATTGCTTATACCACACTAAGTGAAATAATTCATAAAATCCCGACTTTTGACCTGCTCGGAGTTCTGTTTGACCAGGAAGGCTGTGGTTATTGTTCATATTGGCAGCATTTAAACAAAGACTTTTCCAACAGACAAAAATTTAAGGAAGCAGTAAAGAATTGGTATCACAAAAACAAAGACAATTTGGTTTGGGTAGAGAGCCAAAACTTTTCAACTTGTGACTGTAGGGGACAACACCCAAACGGTGGACATTATGAATTAAAAACAGATAAGAAATGACGACCGAGATAGAAGCCCGAACCGATAACAGCAACTACCCAAAAGGCGGGGTTTCGTGTTCCAAAGACAGTTTTGTGGTTAATCAAACATTAGTTTTTCAAATCAAGTTTTGTGGTAAAAGTCCCGCCCTTCGGGTAGCCGCAAACCGTTAAGCGCAATGCTCACAAGCTTCCACTGACGCCTAACATTCTGTTTACGAAAATCAAAGACGGCCTTTGTTGTTTGTTTTTTAATGGTTACTTTAATCTTCGCAAACAGACGGGCCGTTAGTAGGCATTTGTAGACAACCAACAATAAATGAAAAACAGACAAGCCATTTTATTCTATATTCTTGCATTTATTTCCATATGCTTATTTCCTTTAGTAAGAAAATATTTAGGAGGCCTAGTTGGTCACGACCTAGTATTTATAGACCTATATGACAATTATCTAATTGCAACAACAGTTTTATCCATCGTGACAGGCTTAATCTACTCATTAATGCAACACAAAGGTAGACCTGTAAGTGCTAAATTTGGAAACTTGCATTTTATGTTAATGGTAATTGGCCTTATATTCTCTAGAAACATCTACTTATTAATAATGGGATTTTTCATTTTTGGTTCCTTACCAGACACAACATCATTTGCCTCAGACATACCTTCAATAATAAGTCTTCTCCTTGGGCCAATTTTTATGACAAGTGGACTTGTTGTTTTTATAATTGGTATAACAAAAGCATTAAAGACAAAAACAAACGCCTACTAACACAACCTACCAGTAATGCGGGCGGACACCAAAGCATTTGCAAATTCAAGGTCGCTTCGCGAAGGTTATTTTCATTTTGCAAATGTCCAAAAAGCAGTTAGCTTTGTTAAAAGCTTTTCGGTAGACGAGTGCCTTGAGCCGCACTACTGGTAGCTCGAAAACGTTAGTACCAATTGCCGCGGACATCTCCGATAAAAATTTTACGGCGGACAAAAGAACTTTTGTTTTCAAAAACTTCTGACATTCCGGTTGACAGCATTTCGGTTGACCTTCGAACATTAAACAAATTTATTCCAGGACAATTTTAATTTTTTTCCGACGCTTTTTTCTGCGCCCAGACGGGGCGCACATTGGCTACCGCAATTGCAGCACATTTGTTTGGTCTCGGAGGACATGTGGTAAAGCCAAACAAATAATCTGCAATGCCCACGCTCTAGCAAATTGGTTGCTTGCCGACGGCAAGCGTTTTTGCGCGTCTCGCTCCGCTCAGTCAAAAGCGCGAGCCTGCGGCAGCATGGCTGACAATTTTTAAATTATAGATTTCTAGTGAATGTTCACCTTGTATTTACCAAGTCTCAAAAAAGCACATATCAGTAAATGAATAATTTGAAATGAGTAATTGTGATACTTAAAAAAACTGTGAGCAATATTATTTCTTAAGTTCATACCCTCCTTAGCCACAAAGAGATAATTAAAGAACAAAATATCATCTTCATTAAAGTAATTTTTAATTATAGGTTCCTCAAGCAGTTCCTCGATGTACTTTTCCCTTAGTATATCTCGTTTGCCGGAAATCGTTGTTGTGACGCCAACTAATGAAGCAAAATCTCTCAGTGCACCTTCAAATTTTAGAGTTAGCGAATCTATTGGCATTATATAATTTGAATGAAGATGCCCAGACCTAATAATTGCCTCGGTTTGAATAAAATATTCGTATAACGAGGGCGCAATTACACTAATCCAATTATACTCAGTCTTATTTCCTGCGGAGTCTGTTTGAGATAAATTTTGAGCAAGCCAACTGTGTTTTACAATAAATGCCATGAGACCATCATAATGAACTTTATTTTTGATATTCCCATCAACAAATATCCTTCTCAAATGCTCCAAAACAAATATTCTTATATAAAGTCGATAACTTTCGTACAATCCTTCTTTCTCTTTTCCCTTTTTAGCTTTCGAAGCATTCTTATTTGTATCAAATTTTATTACGTTAATGAACTCAAGCGGTTTTCGTTGATGTTTGGCCATTTCTTTTAATTGGGTCATGTTGGGAAAAATTGTATTTCCATTAAGCAAATAGCCGAAAATCTGTTCGGTGTCCATCGAAAGAACCGCATTAGTTTTCTTATCTAAATATTCATTTATAAGTTCTTGAAATTCAAAGGGTGCAGGCAGCGAAATTTCTGTAAGCTTCAGTTCTTTCTTTGCGCCGAAATATGCTGTTTCTGTGCTTTTTATTTTTTTCACGTTACCGGACAACTTATAATAAGGAATTGCCTCCTCAAACATAAGTAGAGACATCATCTTCCCCTCTTCATTCAAGCGATTCGCTGCGGCCTTTACAATACTGTCACCAATTTTCTCATTCCAAATTTTTAAATCTGTTCCAAGTCTTTTGGCTAATCTTAATCCGGTTTTATAAAGTTCCTTTGTATAATAATAGTCAGGTTTCTTTTTTTTCGCCCTCTCCTGCCCAATTTTTTTAATTAATTCGAGAATATTTGAAAAGTCCTCAATTTTTAATTGAGGCAAGTCAATCATAAATTGAACAAGATATATAATCAGTTCTCTATTAAATTTTCGACTATTAAAAAGCCATTCTTTCAGGATTACCTTATGCTCATCAACTTTATATTTTGATTTAAGAGATAGCGAAAATGTATTTCTAAAAATATCCAGACAATCCCAACCACCACTCTTTTCTTCTTTAATACAATTTAGCTTGTCGAGGATTCTTAAATAGGCATCAATGCAATTTTTACATTGCTGAAGATGTTTCTTTGGTGAGTTCCATAGAATTTGATTATATCTCGCCACTAAGAAATCACTTTTAGCTTCATCGGCCCTATTTTTTAAATATTCATAAGTTTCATCATTAAAATCGCTATAACTTGGGTAAGAAAATATTGAAACACCATCCTCTCGACTGTTTTCGAACATAGGTACTACACCACCATCAACTAATCCATAGTCAAATGCGAACATTTCCCACTTAACCTTATTTTTAATACACTCGTCTTCGGACGCATCAGCAAATCTTTTAAAATCTGCCGTCAATTCCCATTGTCGCTTTGCCTTTTTAGTATTAGCTTCCAGAAAATCGTAGACTTCATTTAAACTTTTAAAATCCATAGTTATTGGGTTTAAATATCTAAGTTAAAGTAAATACATCAATTCAGAAGAGTGTTCACTCATTATGAATAGTAATTGTCAGCTTTTTAGATTGTTGCTTGATTTTAACTATCTGGCCTTGTTTAAATCCCAACGCTTCGAGCCATTTGCCTTCCAGACGGATTTCTGGAATTTTTGTTTCATCATATTTTCTTGTACGGTATTTTGTGTGAATTTTTAGTTTTCTGAAATTAGTCATCGTCATACAATTATATGACAAATATAATCCACGTCTCGAATTTGTCAACTTTTAATATGACAAACTTGTCAACAAATTAGCTGACATTTGCTTTAGTGACACGCGACAAACTCAAAAAGAAAATCGGACATCGGATCATCGAATTCCGGGAACAAAAAGGTTGGAGTCAAGCTGACTTGGCGAGAGCGTGTAACAAAGACCGACAAGCGATTGAAAAGTTGGAGAACGGGAAGGTAAATCCAACGCTTTATACATTGTTTGAGGTTGCTAATGCTTTGGGGATTTCTCTATCCAAATTAGTCGATTTGACATAATCTCTCAAAATTAGGCGCAAGGTTCTGACTCTTAGGATTTCGAGATTATTGTTAAAAAATGCCCGAATTGACCCAATTAAATGTTAAAATTACCGGAACTATGACAAAAAATGCCATTTTCAGGGTAAATTTGCTCTTTGACCTAACTAAATGTATCTAAGTCCTAAAATGGTATTATATTTGCAACTTAACTTATAAGTGAAGCGTAGAAAGATTAAAATAGTTTTCTTCGCTGAAGGGGATCATGTAGCTTATTATACTTTAAAGTATGATGGTGAAGATGATACCGAATATGATAAGTTCTTTGCTAATTATGACACGGAAGAATTCAAAGAAGATATTGATACTCTTATGACTGCAATGGAAATGATTGCAGAAAATGGTGCAGAAGATCGTCACTTCAGATATGCAGGGAGTGAATTTGATAATGCAATGGAACTACCTCCAAATATGTATTCCTCACAATTGCGCTTGTATTGTTTAAAGATTAGCAAGAACATCGTGATTTTGGGTAATGGTGGAAAAAAAGAAACAAGAACATATCAAGAAGATCCCTGGTTGGACTCATGCGTCAAAATTTTGCAAGAGATTGATCGGCTATTAAAACAAAGAATTGAATCACGTGAAGTGGAAATAAAAGGAAAACAATTAATTGGGCACCTTTCATTTTATATTTAAATATTATGCCTTTAAAATTTGAGAATAAAAAATTGCAAGAACGATTCGAGAAGATAACTCCCGAATTTAAAGCAATAATGCGCAAAAGGTTTGAAACAGCCGAGCAAATCAGCTTACTACTAAAAGAAAAAGGGATAACTCAACGAGAACTCGCAGCAAAATTAAATAAGAGTGAGTCGGAAATTAGTAAGTGGCTGAGTGGAACGCATAACCTGACAACAGATACTGTGGCCTTAATAGAATTTCATTTGGGAAAAAATACTATAACTGTTTGTCCAAAAGATATTAAGCCAACTTACATTTATCTTTTTGCAATGTCTCCAGAGACTGCAGAATCTGCAATTCCCATAAAAGTACCTGCTAAAATAAATAATCAGGCCTCTGAACAGATAAAGGAACAGTATGTCTTTTCTAATCAAAATGAAAGTCAAATAGATATTTGTGCAGCATCCAATTAACAAAATGAGTGAGCCAAAAGAATTTAACGTATCCACGAAAATCAACACATTAGAACTTAAAAGTTTTGAAGTAGAAGCTGCTGCTAACAATAAAAAGTTAGACCCGAGTTCTTTTGTGTATGACTACGTGCTTAATGTTAGATTTGAACTTTCAATTCAAACAATTTATCTCCAGTGTACTTCAAAAATATTTACTGAAAAGGAAAAATCAAATCTAGTTGGTACTATTGTTGCTGAAGGTGCTTTCGAGGTATTGAATCTTAAGGATATTATCGTACAATTTGAGCATAAAATTCCTGTGACAGTTTTTGCAATGTATGTTGGGGTGCTTATTGCATCAATGCGAGGGTTTTTAATTTTGAAATCTGAAAACACTCCATTACAAGGTGCAATCATGCCTATCATTAACTCTCAGAGCTTTTTTGGAGATCAAGGGTTTATTGCCGTCGATAATTCTGCGCTAAAAGACGAGTAGAAGATTTAATACCGAAAAAACCCTTTCTCATTTCACAAGCACATTTGGCGCTGCTTTCAAAGGCAGACAGTTTTAGTGGCGCCAAAAACGCTTGCAAAATCTCCTCCCCGCCTGTGTGGACATTAGAACTAGCAATTTTTCAAATTGCATTCCTATCGCGCAAAAAAAATAAAGAGTTCGGACGACAAAAATAAATTTCGACGACACTAAAACTTATCGGCGGACGCGAGACCAGAAGTTAAACTGTGTGGCGGCAACTAGGTACTAACAGCACGCATAGCGTCATTTTTGCGCATTAACGCCTAAATGCATAACTTGGACTTAGCAAAAACGGACGCCAGCGTGCCATCCGTTATGCCCAATTATATGAGGACAATAATACTTTTCATATTATTACTTTCGACAACCATCATAGTTGGACAAAAAGATAGCGTACCAGACAAGGTTTGTGTTAAAATTGCTCCACTAGCTCTTTTAGACATATATAGTGGTATGTCTCCCAGAATTGGAGTTGAGTATAAATTAAAAGACAATTATTCTCTACATAATGAAATTGGAACATACATACCAAACGCTAATGGTATGACTAATAATAGAGGCTATTTAGCAAAACTTGAATTTAAAGCATATCTTAATAAACAAAAATATGCACTTGGGCCGTATGTATCAGCTGAATTATTTTATAAACATCAATCATACGGTACTTACGACTCTATGTCTGTATCTCAAATTAAATATTTAAAAAATTATAGCGTAGAAAAAAATGTAACTTGTTTTACATTAAAAGTTGGCGTATTGGGGCAACTAGACAATGGAATCATATTTGAACCATTTGCTGGATTTGGAATTAGACACAGAGATATTGCATCGACGCTGACTAGTGACGAAAATAATAATATCATACAAGATGGACCAAATCAGACAAACATAATTAAAAATAAAGCTGGCGTTTTTAATGTCCTAAATTTTGACATGGGTGTTAAAATTGGTTACAGAATAAAATAACTGGGCATAACAGCAAGCAAGCTCAAGCGGCGGGACGAGGAAGGGCTTCGGCTAAATTAATGCCTGCTCGCTTTCAGCTTCGCAGACACTTTTTTGTTTTGCCTCCGCTTAAAAAATTGTTATCTTCGTTAAAAACATTTTGCATGTAGACAACCGTTCGGTTTCAAATTGCCGCCTGCGCCTGCTTGCAATCCGTTAGGTGCAATATTGCCAGCGACATCCAGACGATGAAACAACAACTTTTATATCTGACTTTAATATTTTTTGTAAGTTGCTCAATTAAATATCAGCGGACATCCAAAGACTACGCTCGACCTGTTGACGATAATGTTTTTACTTACAAGCAAAAAAACTTCCATTTATCCAGCTCTTTAATTGACACAACAAAAATATACTGTAATGCTTATCCTGCGGACAAACCCGAATATTTTGACTGTTATCGTTTTTTCGCAAATGGTAGACTTTTAAGCTACAGATTTTTTGGTAAAATTGATGAGACCGCTTTTGCCGACTTAAATATCGGCGGTGTAGGTTATTATCACATCACAGACAACATCATCCGCATTCAAGAATTTACAGTAAATATGCAGAAGTTTAAAGAAGACGGAGGAGGAATGCTTGTTCATTTTTATGGTACCATAGCTAATGACTCAATCAAAATTGATCCCGAAAAAATTTCAAAAAAGTATTTCGCAAATCCCAGACTTGGTAGACGCTCATATTTCTTAAATTATAAAAAGACCAATATAAAAGCGCCGACCTTGATGCAAAACTGGTAAAACTAAATGGGCAATACAGCACCTAACAGCAAGCAAGCTCAAGCGGCGGGACGAGAAAGGTCTTCGGCTAAATTAAAGCCTGCTCGCTTTCAGCTTCGCAGACAGTTATTTAATTTGCCTCCGCTTAAAAAACCAGTTATCTTTGTTATTAACAGTATGTAAGTAGAAAACAGTTCGGTTTCAAAAGCCGCGCTGCGACCGCTTGCGAGCCATTATAAGCCATTTTAGGACAACGTGAAAACCAACTTGCATTCAATATTACTTATTCTTTGTATTATAAGTTCATGTACTTTAAAGAAGTACCCAACAGGTACAAAAGAATTTGAAGGCACAATAAAAACCTGCATTATCGACTCGACATCAATTCTAAATAATTCAATTATAACTGTAGTTAACGGCTTAGACCTAAATACAAGCTGTCCTAATAGACCTAACTTCAACGATCTTGAAATGAGTAGAGTTTGGCCAGTTCATATTTTTTTTAATTTTAAGGATAAAGAGTATTGGTATATGTTTAGCCCTGATGCGAAATTTGAAAAAAATGAATTAAAAAAAGTTTCGTTTAGTTCGCATGACGGCAATTTAGTTTATAATAAAAAAAGCAAGACAATTAAAATGACTTGTTTAAAATTTAATTGGGAAAAAACCTATATATACCACTTCAATAAAAAGACCAAGACACTAGTTTTGACAGAAATGAAAAATGACTTATAACAGAAGGCAATCGCAAGCGGCGGGACGTATAAGGGCTTCGGCTTAAATCAACGCCTGCTCAACTTCGTTTTTCGCAGACAGTTTTTGTGTTTGCCTCCGCTTAAAAACATTTGTATCTTTAAAAAATCTGGCGGGTTGGGAAACGGGGATCTTCGAAAGTCCGCCGAACGCAAGCCTTCAGAACGTTATAGACAAACAGTTGGACAGAAATCGAAAATGGGAAAAACATTCATATTGACATTATTTCTCTTCCTTCTGACAAATACTAAGGCTTCGGGACAACGCTCTGGCCACAGCCTTTTTTGTAATGACACAAACCCGCAAACTAGTAGGATTTTACTTTATGACAAAGACTGCTATATGTGGGTTCGTCGCGACACGTTATTAAATGAAGAAATACTGCGTGTGACTTTCGGTCATTATACAGTTAATGGTGACACGCTAAATTTTAATTGTCCGGACACAACGCGTAAACCGAATAAATACTTTTGTTACTGCGGCAATAAATATAACAAAACAAAGCAACCGAATTTATATAGCAGTCCTGAGACATACCCTCCGAACGACATCAAAAATGTTTATAAAGCTATGTTCAAGGCATCTGCACCAAATTTAACCGAAATTCATACTTCTGAAAGTTTCAAAGGCATTCGGACAAAAAACAAAATTACTTTGCTTTATTACAATCGTGACAAAAGACCTGACGGAGAATATACAATGACCAAAAATTAACCTGTGTGCAACTGGCAGCTTATAACAGCAAGCAATTGCACAATGCGAGCGGACAAGGAAGTTTTTTGCTCACAATTTTTGCCTGCTTCGCAGAAAAGTGTATTTTCATGTAAACAAAAAGTGAGCTGGTGTTTCAATAAAAAATTCGGTTGACGAGTGTTCAAAAATCCGCACTGTGCAAACTTGCCATACGTTATGTGCAATTGTTATGAAGACCACTACAACAATCATATTGACAATCCTAATTTCATTTTGCTTTGGACAATCTACAAAAACGCTTAAGGACTCCCTTTTTAAAAAAGGTGATGTCGTTAAAATTCCGACAATAATTTATGGTATGTCTAAACCATGTTGCTGGTCTCCACAAACAGACTCGATAAAACCAGTTGCCGACTTCATAAATAAAAACAAAAACTTGACTGTAGAACTTGCTTGTTATAGTGACACACGAGGAGATGCAAAAATGAATATTCTGCGAACAAGCGCAAGAGCAAAAAGCGTCTGGGACTACCTTGTATTTGAATTAAAAGTTGACTCGACAAGAATAAAATACAAAAGTTACGGTGAAAACTACTTATTGATTCCTGAAAAAGAAATATTGCAAGCAAAAACCGATAGTGAAAAACAAAAGTTGCATTTAATTAATCAGCGGACACAGTTAATTATACTAGACAGTAAATAACGACCGCATAACAGCAAACAAGCGCAATTTGCACGGACGAGGTAAGTTTCGGCAGACATTGTTTCAAACTGCAAACTGGGTCTGCTTGGAAAACGTTACCTACCATATTAACGACAACTAACCAAGACAATGAAAGAAATTTTAAAAGACCGTAGCTTTCGACTTACAATTATCTTGACACTAATTTTTCTAGGGACAGGCGTTTTGTTCTTGTTTCTTGGTATTGTAGAATATAGTTGGGTTCTATTCATTTTGTTGCCAATTGTTTTGGGACTTTCTATTGGTGCAATGCCGAATAAAAAATATCTAATTTGGGCAGCGTTAATTTCGACTGCTATTATTTTAATCTGCCTAGTTATTCCAGGTTTATCTGGACTAATTTGCATTGTAATGGCCTTAGTGTTAATTGCGCCTTTTATTTTTCTTGGTTATGTAATATCTCATTTAGGAAAAAGATATCGCCAAATTAAAGACACAAATCGGCTATCTGTATTAGTTTTACCACTAATTCCATTTTTAATTGCAGCACCAACAGAGCATTATCTAAAAAAAGAAAAAGAGGTAGTTATTGAAGTTAAAACTGAAAAAATTTTCAATTACACTCCAGAACAAGTTTACGACGCAATTAAATCCGTTGACACTTTAGACGCTGAAAAGCCATTTTTAATGAGTTTCGACCTACCTGTTCCAACCAAATGTATTTTAGAAAAAGAAGAAGTTGGCGGCACTCGAACTTGTTACTTTAAAGGTGGTAACTTTAGTAATAGAGACTTTGGCGGCGGTACAATCGTTGAAAAGATTACAGAAATAGAACGTGGCAAGGTTTTAAAAATGGACGTTACAGATTACAATTTAATTGGTCGCAAATGGCTAGGTTTCAAGGAAGCAATTTATTACTTTGACAAAATTGGCGACAATCAATGCAAATTAACTCGCATTACAACTTACACATCTGTTTTAACACCAAGGTTTTATTGGGAGCCAATGGAAAAACTTGGAATAGAACAAGAGCACGAATATGTGTTTAACAACTTGACAAAAGACTTAAAAATAAATACGGCAGGTAAAAGCAAGCAATTGCACAATGCGGGCTGACGAGGAAGTTTTTTGCTTACGATGTTACCTGCTTTGGAGAAAAGTGTATTTTCATGTAAGCAAAAAGTGAGCATGATGTTTCAATAAAACATTCGGTTGACGAGTGTTCCAAAATCCGCACTGTGCAAGTTGCCATACTTTATGTACCATTTTAACCAGAACCCAATATGAAAAACATTTATTTAATATTTATTCTTTTTACATTAGTGACATGTTCTTCACAAGAAGAAGACATTGCTTTAAATAACGCGGGGCAAATCTTTGGAGCTACGAAATCTAAAATTCAGTTTGGCTCATCATACTCAACCGACAAAGGATCCAATAAGACAATTACCATATCCTTCAGCAACTTAAAACTTGTAGACGAAAGTTATTCAAAGAAAAAAATTACATCGACAATTGCAAAAAATTACATCGACAATGTGAAGCCGGACAGATATAAAGGATATGATTTCTTATCGGTAAATATTGAAAATGTAGGCGAAAAATACGAGCAGACATATAAAATAACAGACATCCTTGAAACTAAAGAGTCATTTAAAACACTTGACAACTACTTCAAAGTAGTTAAAGAAAAGGACTTTGGCGAAATTAAAAATTATGTTGACAGTTATATTGTTAATGAAGTACCGATGTTCGTCGATATATATACATTAAATGACTCTATAGCAAAAGGAGTGAAAGATATTGTAATAACTGGCTTTAAATTCGATAAAATTAAAGAAACCAAAGAACCAGTTATGGTTGTTTGGGCTGAACTCGTTTACAACATAGATAATATTATATTATATCACACATTTGTAATGTCACCTAAGACAAACAAAATATTAACTATTGACGCTAAGAGCGAATAAAACGGTACATAACAGCACCTGTCAGTAATGCGGGCAGACAACAAAGTTTTTGCAAAAGCGGTCGCTCCGCGAAAGACAGTTATTTTCGCTTTGCAAAAGTCCAATAAGCAGTTATCTTTGTTATACATATTTCGGCAAGACCCAGTTTCAAATCAAACCGTTGCTTAGCGCGAAAACGTTAAGCCAGAATAGTGTAAGGTTGAAAAAAGATGAATATCGAAGCAAGAACAACAAACAACTATTTCGACAATCCCTGAATTATCAAAGCATTTAAGTGATTTTGACAATGAAAGTAAACTTACTTCTTCTTAGTCTTTTGCTCGTTCCAGGTTTTGTATTCGTTCTGTTGATCGGGGCGAAACGCCGGCACACGGCGTAAGGGTTCACAGGGTTTGAGCGTCGCAAAACAATCAGCCGGCAATTGCTGGTACAGGGCCGTTCCTTTGGTTTTCCAGGCAATCATCTCGTCGCTCACGTCTTTTACCACCTTGGCAGGATTCCCAACCACGACTTTCCGCTCTTCGATGATGGTATCGGCCGGCACGAAGCACAAAGCCCCGATGATGCAGTTGTCGCCGATCACGCAATTGTCCATTACCACAGCATTCATACCTACCAGCACATTGCGGCCAATCGTGCCGCCGTGAATGATGGCGCCATGCCCGATGTGTGCCGACTCTTTTAGCAGAACGGTTGCGCCTGGAAACATATGAATGGTGCAGTTCTCCTGCACATTGCATCCATCTTCGATGATGATCTGCCCCCAATCGCCGCGGATCGCAGCGCCCGGACCTATGTACACATCCTTGCCGATGATAACATTTCCGGTAACGGTTGCGTTGGGATGGACGAAAGAACTCCGGTCGATAACCGGTTTGTAACCGTTAAATTCAAAGATATTTGCCATGCGTTGGGTATTGGAAGGCGATGGTTCGATTAATTAAAACTCGCTCTTCTGGTGAAAAATGATATCCGGAAATTTCTCCTGGGCCATTTGCAGCAACCAGGCCGACTCGGCCAGGAACACCAGGCGGTTTTCTTTGTCATAAGCAATGTGGTTGGCTTTATCAACCAGAAATTCGTCCAGCTTTTTCTTATCGTTGCATTCGATCCAAAGCGCTTTGTAAAGGCTGATGGTGTCGTAACCGCAAGAGGCGTTGTATTCGCTTTTCAGACGGTGCTGGATCACTTCGAACTGTAAGGCTCCCACGGTTCCCACTATTTTACGGCCATCCGCTTTTTTGGTGAAGAGCTGCGCCACGCCTTCGTCCGTCAGTTGCTCCAGGCCTTTTTGCAACTGCTTGGTCTTCATAGGATCGAGGTTGGTAACATATTTGAACAATTCTGGCGAGAAGCTCGGAATGCCTTTAAAATTGAACTTAGCGCCTTCCGTCAGTGTATCGCCGATCTTGAAGTTGCCGGCATCGTATAAACCGATCACATCGCCTGGGTACGATTCGTCGATTACGGATTTTTGCTGCGCCATGAACGCCGTCGGGTTGCTAAAGCGCATGTCTTTATTCTCCCTCACGTTGTAATAGTATTTATTCCGTTCGAATTTCCCAGACACGATCCTCAGAAACGCAATGCGGTCGCGGTGCTTGGGATCGAGGTTGGCGTGGATCTTAAACACAAAACCACTGAATTTAGGTGAATCTGGCTTGATTTCACCGGCGCTATCGGTGTCGCGGCCTTGCGGTGTAGGTGCAATCTCCACAAAACAATCCAACAGTTCTTTGATACCGAAATTATTTACCGCACTTCCGAAAAATACCGGACTGAGGTTTGCATCCAGGTATTTTTGCTTTTCGAACTCATCGTAAACCCCGTCAAGAAGCTCCACATCGGCCCGGAGCTGTTCGGCAAAATCGCCGCTGATGTATTTTTCGATCTGGCCATCATTCAGGTCATTCAGCTCAATGCTTTCTTCTACCGTTGTTTTACTATCGCCCTGGAATAACGAGAGCTTTTTTTCATACAAATTATAAACGCCTTTAAAGGTTTTTCCGATGCCGATCGGCCAGGTCAGCGGCCTCACTTTGATCTTTAACTCTTTCTCGATCTCATCGAGCAGGTCAAAGGGATTTTGGCCTTCACGGTCCATTTTATTCACGAACACAATCACCGGCGTATTGCGCATGCGGCATACTTCAAGGAGCTTCCGCGTTTGCGGCTCCACACCTTTCACGCAATCAATCACCATGATAACGCTATCTACAGCAGAAAGTGTTCGGTAGGTATCTTCAGCAAAATCCTCGTGACCCGGCGTATCGAGGATATTTACTTTAAAATCGCGGTAATCGAAAGCCATAACCGACGTGGACACGGAGATACCACGCTGCTTTTCAATCTCCATGAAATCGGAGGTGGTTGCTTTCTTGATCTTGTTCGATTTCACCGCCCCTGCGGTTTGAATGGCTCCTCCAAAGAGGAGTAGTTTTTCCGTCAGCGTGGTTTTTCCGGCATCTGGGTGGGCGATGATGGCAAAGGTTTTTCGTTTATGTAGTTCTTCGGTAAAGCTCATGGCGTGAATTAAGGCTGCAAAGATAGCAAAAAACTACGCTATGAATGGCCTCCTTTTTTGAGGATCCCGGAAAGATCTGTCCTCAAAAGCCTTTAAGTTTGAAGGATGTGCTTCCGATTCTTGAAAACACGAATTTTTTTCGCCGTTCTTTCCTCCGGCGCCTTTTGCTCTTTGGGCGGCGAAAAGATATAGCGCAGACTGAATTCATGATACACCTGGCTTGGGTAGAAAGATGTTAAACGAGGCTCTATGCTATATCCGATGACGCATTTGCGGCTGTAATAGCCCGCCAGCACATTATATCGCCAACCGCCGCTATTGCCCATGATGAGGCCAGCACCTATTACCGCGAACTTATACCTGAGTGTAACACTGGGCCTTAATTCTGCGTAATAGGTACCGTGTTTCTGAAACAGGAGAGATGCTGTTCCGGAAAATGCAGAGCCAGGATGTTTCTGAATTGTATAACCCATCTGGGCAAGGTAGGTTCTTACGAGCAGAGGGCTTCCAGGTGGTAAGCCATTGTGTTGGTTAATGTGGTCTATCGAGAAGCCTGCGTGGAAACGCTCGGTGTTGAACACAATACCGACTGAGATATCCCCATTGCTTTTCGATCTTGAAGTCTCGTTCTCGAAGCGGGATTCGTCTCTGCGATAGCCGAATTTTACCGCAGGAGAAACAGCCACTTTGTTGCCAAGATTAAATTTAGCAGCATAAGAAAACCCTACATAGCTCGAATTCGCAGAGAATGCCTGAAATCCCCAATACTCTTGGCGCATCTCGAGGCCGACTCCGCCGTGCAGCTTATTTATCGCCTGATCGTAGGCCACATAGGTATTTGAGCTATAGTAAGGCATTGTTCTCCCATACAAGATGCTTAGCCGCGGACTTTCAACAGAACCTGCGTATCCGGGATTATAGCGCATGAGGGCCACATTAAACTGGGTGAAGTCCTGGGCGTGTGACGCCAGAACAATACATGTCGTAAATGAAAGGATCAGTTGTTTCATAAGCTTTTCAATCTGTGTTTAAAATCCGGTGTCCCGTATGCGGATGACGGTCATTGGTTTTTTGCGCGTTTTCTGTTTGGCTGAATTTCCGGCCGGATGGCTCGCAGGCAGAGGTTTTATCATGATCTCCAGGGAATCCGAGGTGTATGCCTGATCGGTGGCAGGCATTTCAGTACTTACCCGTCTTTGCATCATGACAGGCGCTAACGCTTCGCGGCCCCGGCTTCCCGTACTATCAGGACTGATGCCTTTCCGGGTGTTACCGGCTGCTTTCACATTCCCCAAACGTTCAGACGCTCTTTGTTTTGCGTTTTCCTCATTCCGAGGAGCAGCAACTAACGGTGTTTCTATAGGAGCAGGCGGTATAGCAGGCTGTTCCTTCGCGGGCTCTTCTGGAACCTCTTTCTTAACCGGCTCAGTCTGCAGGAAAAACATCAATAGCGCCAGAGCCAATACCAATACCACTCCCAGGGCCATCCACTTTCTCCTGACCGTGGCAGGCACTTTCCGCAATAACTGATCGGCATTAGGGTAAGTTATTGGTGCTTCCACCACATAGCTTGCCTTCCAGGCATCGTAATCTGCCTTTAATGCCGGGCTGGCATTCATTAAGCGGATCAGCGCCTCGCCTTCCTGATGAGTCAGCTTTCCTTCAAAATAATTGAAGAGCCATTCATCGATATCTTTAGGATCAATTGTGCTCATGGTTGGTCATGATGTGTTTCAATGCTTCCTTTATTTTCTGCCGTCCCCTGAAGAGATAAACCTTTACCTGCGAATCGGTCAAACCCAGAATCTCACCGATCTCCTTATAATCATATCCTTCCAGATCACGCAACAGAATGATTGACTTTTGCAACTCAGGCAGCTGGTTTAGGCTTTTGTCCAGTAGCTCCTTCAACTCGAATTGATGCTGATTTGCATAAGGTTCCTTGAATTGTCTCATCTCTATCGATTCCATTTTCTTTTCGCGCTTCAACTGATTCAACATCGCATTGCGCGCCGTGGTAAACAACCATGACTTTGCTTTAGCCGCTTCTACATCCGGCAGATGTTCCCAGAGCTTCATATAGGCCTCTTGTACAATATCGTTTGCCCTGTCCGCATCTTTCGTCATTTTCAGGATGAAACGGTAGAGATTTCCCGAGTAGGCGGTAACGCTTGTGTTATATTCCTGTGCATTCAAAAACAGTTCTCTATCAAGGATTCCGGCGAATGTATTTAAATGATTTCGTTCGGCAATGCCCGGGGCTATTCTTAGCGTTTTATAATATTTTGATCCCGGCGCCGTATCAACATCTTATGCATAAAACAATTTGGAAAAGCCAAAAGTTACAGGCAACCCATTTTATTTTCACGAAATAATACCCACCAGCACGGATACCCAATACCGGGTGCCGGGTAGGTTGTTCCCAAGCAGTCGTCCTATTTTTGCCGTAGCGAAACCTAATTAATCGTATATCATCATGAAAAAAACCATCAAAACGTTAAGTCTTGTCGCCCTCGCCGGCGCATTTTTTGCAACAGCCTGTCAGAAAAAAGACGATGTCATTCCAGACAATCCTGTAACAACTACCGGCTCCACAACGGGTTCAACTACCGGCACATCGGCCGGACCTACAGCGGTAACCCCTAGCCTGAGCGATGCCGACGGCGTATGCATTGCTACTAAACTGAATACCAGCATGGCTATTCCCGGCACCACCATTACCGCGAGCACGCTCATTGGCAATGCCGTAGCTTCACTTTATGCCGCTACAGGCGGCGGCACCCTGGCCGATGGCGGCACCGTGAAAGTAAACGATTCAACCCTGGCAAAACAATCGAACAACGCGTATATATTCATGCCTAAATCCACTGGCATCGGTTTCGGCACCAATTCGCGCTGGAACATATCCGGTAATGGCACTATTCCGGCATTTACTTATACAGCCAACGGCTTTCCCGGCACACCAAGCGTGAACAACGTTTCCTCAGTAAGCAAAGGTTCTGCCTTTACCATGAACACCACCAGCATTTCCAATGCCGATTCGGTTTGTTTCCAAATAACCGCCGGCAGCAAAACCATCTATAAGATCAAAGCCGGAAATCAAACGTCACACACCTTCACCGCTGCCGAGATGGCAACACTCGATGTTACTTCCAGCGGTTACCTTACGGTTACAGGCTATAAGTTCAACAACAGCACGGTTTCAGGAAAAAAATACTATTTCATTAACCTGAACACCAAAAACCAACTGGTAAACGTCACTAACTAAGTCCCCAAAAAAACGAATACAAAAAGCAACGAAGGCCGGTATAACCGGCCTTTGCTGTTCCTAGAAAGGATAGCCGATACCGAAATTGAGTACAGTTCCTTGCACCGGGGCCTTGTCGAACGTCCAACGGTCGTTCTCGGCATATTTAGGATCGCGGACTTTCAGTGCCGCGTCGAGGCGAAGGATGAAAAAGCTGAAATCGTAGCGCAGCCCGAAACCGGAACCGACGGCTATTTCCTTATAAAAATTATCGAACGTGAATTTTCCTCCGGGCTTGCTTGGATCTTCGTAGGTGAGCCAGATATTGCCGGCATCGATGAACCAGGCGCCATAAAACGATTTGAAGATATGGAAGCGGTACTCGATATTGCTTTCCAGTTGCACGTTACCGATCTTATCATACTTGGCTGTGACGTTATCGGGCTGGCTATAGCCGCCCGGGCCCAGGGTTCGCGCCCGCCAGGCCCTGATGCCATTGGGACCACCACCAAAAAAACTTTGCTCGTAAGGTAGTACAGATAGGTTATCGAGCGGCTTACCGATACCGCCGGCAACGCGGTACACCAATTTCGAGCGCTTCCTGACTTTAAAATACACACGGTAGTCGGCATCGAATTTCACGAATTGCGAAAACGGCGTGCTGAAAATGAGGTAACGGCCCTCGGCGTCTTTAGGCTGCCCGGTTGCACTGTATAAGCCGCGCAGAATGTTGCCCGACGATGTGATGCTGGCGCGGAGGTACGTCAGCGTCCGTTTTTTAGGGAGGTTTTGGTTATTGAACGTCGCCGATACTTTCGAGAGCGTGGTAATGTGATCCTGAAATGAATTGAGCAGGAAAAAATCGTTCATATCTTTCAGGCTCTGCTCGAAGGTGCCAAATAGTTTTGCTTTTACGCTATACACCTCAAGGGGAATTACATCATAGGTAAACAGCCCGTTGGCATTGGTAAATTTGAATCCGTAAGAAATGTTGGCAATGTTGCGGTAATACTCGGGGCGCGACTGGTAGTTGAATGAAAGGTTGACGATGGTTTTTGGCTGAGTGAAATAACGTTTCTCGTTTGCGTCTTTCTTATAATAAAATAGCGTAAAGGGAAACAAGGCCCGGGGAAAATAAATGTTCAACTCGGGACCGAACTGCACGGTGTTGAACGTACTTGGTACATTGTTAATACTGGTGGTTTGATCGGTATTGAACTGCTTTTGCGCAGCGATAGAACCTTTCAGTTTTAACTCAACCAGTTCAGCGCCCCTGAACGTGTTCTTATTCTGAAACACAATGCTTCCCGCAATACCAAGGTTTCCGGAAGTATTAGTGCCTTCGGTTTCTACAGTGATCGCCTGTTTGACGAGTGGCTGGCAGACAATGTAACAATCGAGCTTGTCGGGATATTTCGGATTGACGATGTACTGTATAAACACGCTTTTAAATACCCGCAGCGACGAAAGTCCTTTGTAGGTTTCCTCGGCTTTATCCTGCTGGTAGAGCTGACCCGGTGCCACGGTAACATCGCGCAGCAAGTCTTTTTTCCGGAATTTCAGCCGGTTGTTGTGAAGGATCTTAATGTCGTTATACGCCGTGGTATCGCGCATGTAAACGTCGTTCGACTTCCCTCTGAAATCGGGAATGTTCTCCGGTATCACATAGACATTCTCGATGTAAAAGCGCGGATGATTCTTGTACACCAGCGAATCTACCGATTCGCTAAACGCTTCCGAATACATTTTTAACCCGATGGTAATGTTCACATTTTGCCCGGCCAGGTTCGTATCGACCAGGTAATAGATATATTCCGGCGCAAAATAGAAATACCCATTGTTTAACTGGCTTTCCGTAATCCGTTCACGCTCTTTCTGCATGATATCTTCGTTATAGATATGGTGATGCTTAATGAGGCACGACGATGTATCGTTGTAAATAAAATACTCGATGAGCGGATCTTCGATCTTGTAGCGGATTCCCTGTACACGGTACGGTACCGAACGGCTGACAAAGTAATATACTTTTGCGCGCTTGGCTTTTGCGTCGATGGCCAGACTGTCCCGCACCGTAGAGTTAAAGTAACCCCGCGAAAATACAAACTTTTGAAGCTGATTGACGGTAACGTTAGTGAGAAAAGTATCAAGGATCACCGGCGGCTCTCCGGCTTCGAGGATGCTCTCGCGAAACGTGAGTTTATCTTTGTTTTTGAGCTTGGGCGCTTTCGGTGATTTTCCTTTGGCTACTCTGCGTTCGTTGCGTTCGTTATTTTTTTCGATGCGCCTGGCGTTGATACGATCGTATCGCAGGTTGCGACGTTCCTTATACTTCACCATTTTTTGCTGATCGACCTGGTTGTAGAGCCAGAGGTTGAAGCGTACCGTTTTCAGGATTTTGCGATTGGGCTTTTGCCGGATGAACGCCTCTAACTCACTGTTATCGATCGCCGTCCCATTTTCACGGACCACATTTTTTTCAACCAGGTACTCGCCTTCTTTCAGATGCTTGTTCACATTACAGGCGCTGAGCGCAACCAATAAGCACAGTATAGCCGGCATACGGCATAACAGGAGCTGTGTATTTTGGAAAATACTTATGATATTAGTCCTAAAGCTCAAGTAGTTTGGTTACTTTTATAGCCTACTAATTTAGCTTTAAAAAATGATTAGTAAAAACCAGATAAAACTTATTCAGGCCCTGCACCTCAAAAAAAACCGTGACAGCCAGGGCTTGTTTATCGTGGAAGGAATAAAACTGGTAACGGAATTCCTGGAAGACGAGGGTGTCGTGGTAAGACAGCTATTTGCATTGGCTCCCTACCTGCAAAAACACCTGGCGCTTCTTGAAAAACGCAACATTGCTTATGCCGAGGTAGATGCCGAGGAACTGAAGAAGATCAGCCTACAGACCACACCCAATCAGGCACTCGCTGTCGTTCAGAAAAAAGAGCAATTCCTCACGCCCGAACTGCTGACAAGCCAACTCTCGCTTTACCTCGACGATATCCGCGATCCGGGCAATCTCGGCACCATCATCCGTATGGCCGATTGGTTTGGCATCCGGCAGGTAATCTGCTCGCGAAGCACGACAGAACTCTACAACCCCAAAACCCTGCAAGCCAGTATGGGTGCCGTACTCCGCGTAAACGTTATTTACCTTGACTTTGCCGAGCTATTGCCGTCCTTGAAAGGTGTTCCGGTTTACGGCGCTGTACTTAGCGGAAACAATATTTACCGAAGCGCCCTCCGAACCGGCATGATCGTGATCGGAAACGAAGCCAATGGTATCTCGGAAGCCGTGTTACAACACGTTACGGAGCCGATAACCATTCCGGCTGCGGGCCAAAACGGCAGCGAATCGCTCAATGCCGCCAATGCCTGTGCCATTATTTGCAGTGAATTTCATCGTCAGTTAAACTACAACGCATGAAACGCCTCTGGTTATTCGCTATATGTATTTCAACCACATTGAGCCTCTGTGCGCAAATGATCGCCATCGACCTGGATACCGACCAGCCTTCGTTCTCGTTCAAGCAAGGCACCGATGTACTGAACTTCCTTCACCAGCGCTACCGCAATGCACCCTGCAAGGCCTATACCTTTTCGCAAAAGAACACGCATTACCGGAACGATAGCGTCACCGGAACTTCCGAATGGCATGAAGCCATCGAGTTTCCAGACAAATTCAGGATCGATTTCGGCGATGCCTCCGCCGGCAATTATCTGATTTTCAGAAACGACAGCGCCTGGCGCTATAAAAACCACGAGCTAAAAACAATAAAACGTGACCCCAATACGCTCCTGCTCCTGCTGGGTGGCATGTATTACCGGGAACTTCCTGATGTAGAAACACGTCTTAAACTTGCAGGCTACAACCTTGAAATACTGAGCAAACAGCGTTGGAAAAAACAGCGCATGTATGTTATAGGAGCCCAAACAGGCGATCTGCACTCAAACCAGATCTGGGTAAACCGCAAAACCTGGCGGATCGAGAGAATCATCGAACAGCTGAACGAAACCGACGTAATGGATATGTCATTCGACAGCCACCAGCCACATTGCAATGGCTACGTGGAAACGAGGGTTACATTCAAGCGTAATGGAAAAACAGAACAGGTGGAAGAATACCATGATATCCAGATGGTGGAAAAATTTAAAGAGGCTGTGTTTAACCCTACTCCTGTAAAAAAATAATCCTAGCTTTGTAGGATGCCGGCCGCAATCCATACCAACCACCGTTCGTTCGGAAGTTCTTCGGAACAAGCTGATACCTTGATCGTGGAGCTGTCATCCAACAACATCGGCTTTTGCGAGTTTAATAGCGACATCAATCAACCTGAATATGCTGTGCATGCTTCGATAGACAGCAGCGCACCCATGCCGGTGAGAGATCAGGTGATCAGTGCCGTAAGGCATTTTCGCTTGTCGCAAAAGGCTTACCGTGCGGTGTATGTTAATTTTTTCACAGGACAATTCACCCTTTGCCCGACGCCCTTTTTCGATGAAGATCACAAACGCCAATTACTCGAATTCAACACAGGAGCAACCGGTGATGCGATGATCCTGCACGACGATCTGAGCCCGGAAATACGCCTGGTATATGCCCTGGATGAACAACTGAAATCCACGATCGACCAGTTGTTCCCGAGCCATCATATCAAACACGGCCTTACTGTACTCTCGCAATTGATGCTCCATTCCGAAGACCTGTCCAAAACCTCCATGTTGGCGCAGCTACACGATACGTTTATGGCACTCGTGGTAAAGCAGGAAGGTAAGTTACTGTTGGCAAACCAATTCGACGTCAATGCCACAGAAGATATCCTTTACTACATCCTGTTTGCCATGGAGCAATACCAGCTCGACCCGATGCAAACTGAACTCACCATCACCGGCAACAGTGATGCCGAATCGGATGCCTTGCTCATTTTAAAAAAGTACATCCGCCATGTTCGCCTTGGCATGGGAAACCGCGCCATTAACTGGCAGGCTTTCACCGGCATGCCACAGCATTTTAATTATTCTCTCATCAATCGGATATTTTGCGAATCATAGGAGGCACATACAAAGGCAAACAATTGCTCACACCGAAGAATTTACCGGTAAGGCCTACCACGGATTTTGCCAAGGAAGGCCTGTTCAACATCCTAAACAACAGGCTGGATTTTGAAGACCTGACGGTACTCGACTTGTTTGCCGGAACCGGCAATATCAGCCTGGAATTTGCCTCGCGCGGTGCAGCCAGGGTGTACGCCGTCGATAAACATACGGCTTGTGTTCAGTTTATCCGCGACACCGCCAAACAGTTGAAGCTGGGCATGGTGAGCCCGGAACGCGCCGACGTCTTCAAATACCTTGAAAAACCCTTTCTGGCAGTGGATCTGGTTTTTGCGGACCCGCCTTACGAACTCGGCAATATCCCGGACATTCACCAACTGGTGTTTGCCAATGGCTGGCTTAAACCGGGCGGTATGCTCATCATCGAGCACGGACCAAAAACAAAGCTCGACGACAAGCCGCATTATACAGAAACCCGCAAATACGGCAACGTGCATTTTAGTTTCTTTTTGATGCCTGACTAGGAAATCCTTTTAACGAAGCACTTCCTGAACAAATTATATTGACGAACTGTTTTACTTATCGACCACAATTGCTAATCAAAATCTTGTAAATACATGCGACCACTCATCGTCTTATTCTTACTGATCCTAAGTCAAACCTTCATCCACGCGCAAGAATTAAGGAGATCTTCTACTTATATCGACACGTACTATCATGGAGAAAAGCACTTCTCCATCCGAGAGGCTTCAGAAATATACTTCCATGAAGGCAATTCTGAAATGACCATTATTGTTGATTTTGCAAGCCTAAAAACAGGTGTAGATAGCCTCGATGAATGGCTCCTTGATTTATCTGACAGCAAATTGACTTTTAAAGCCACGCTTCCAACAGGCGATCTGCTCACGTTAACCCATCACAACCTCAGATCCCTGGAAGTTGTGGGCGTTACGAACTTCAATGGCAAAAGCGCTAGGCAGGTTGCTTCCATCCATTTTTATGAACTCTCCAAAGAAGGCATGTTGTTTATGAATACCGGTGCCGACTATTACGACAGAATTGGCGTGAATATCCAATTGACGGTTTTACCGAAACAATTTGGCATCGACAAGAAGCCGCACCACCTCAAGAAGAAAATATCAATCGCCGTAGGCAAAGGTGTGATCAATAAGCAATAAGGTCAACCCTTCGCTAAGTCGGCGATACACTGAGCACACTCACAACATGCAAATGATGCTTTGATTTGCCTGAACCACCGCTCGGCACTCAAACCTATTGTCCCAAAAGTTCCAGAAAAAATTATTTAGCCGGTCATGGCTTATATTCTGCCTTGCCGCAAGGCATTGACAGCACTTATCATAAATAATCGTTATGCTAATTATAAATAATATAAATAAAAATATATACCTGATGCGATATATATTTGTTAGACAAAACATTAAACATCATGGAAACAACTATTGCCAGTCAAAAAAACAAGCACATGACCTTGCTTCTGTCGCTCAGTGTCATTTTCGGTATTTTCGCTGTGTTCTGCTTTGTCCTCCAACTTTCCCCTGCAGCAATGGCAGCGTCATTGTCTGAATTTGCAAAACACCATTACTTCCTGTTTGGCTTTTTCTCCCTTGCCATCGCAGTGATTATTTTAAAAATATACCTGGACCGCACCGCCATAACCAAATCGCGGAGCAATGCCTATCCAGCACAAATCCTTCAACGGACCAGGCGCAGGAAATTGAAAGCCCTGTACCAAAACATCAAACGAAGTATTCACCACCAGACGGCAGAGCCGCAAAGCACCTATGTAACCAAAGAAAACATTGCACAGCTCAAGTTAAAAGCTGCCGAAGCATTAGCCGGCGCTGACGATAGAAACATGAGGTGGAACGATCTGCAAACAGCGCTAAGCCTGGGCAATCTGTACAAACAGAAAGTCATTATTTGCTTTTACGACGGCGCTTTGCGTAAACATACCCTGGCCACCATCTGGCATGTTGACCCTGAGAATGTAAGCCTAAAAGGAGGAGCCGTGATTCCGGTGAAAAACATCTACAGGGTCGAATTATAGAAAAGCCAAGGCAGAAATAACCTCAAATAGCCTGGAAATAAGCATAGCTGAACGTGCTGCTTTGTAATGCATTCTAACAAAACTTGGCGTTTGCAGGCAAGCATATTCCTGTAACTTATCCTATATTTGGGGTTATATTCTGCTATGAGGCTTTATTCTATCATAACCTTGCTGATCATCTTCCTGGGGCCGCTAAGGGCGCAGAATATCACCATTAAAGGAAAAGCGCATCCGTCGCATATTGGTAAAGAAGTGGTGCTCAGTGATTTCACCGATTACGTAACCTATTTTCGCGAACGCCAGAGCGTTGATACTGTTGACAAAGACGGGTACTTCGAGCTCAAATTTCAGTCGGGATTTACCAAACCGGTGATCATTGGCATTGGTAATCTGGCTGGTAAATTATACGTGCAGCCCAATTATGTTTATGGTATTTACTTTCCCGGCAAAGACTCGCTCACCAACAACCAGGAAGGAACGGAAAGCCAGGTAAACATCAGCGTGTATGGCAAAGACAGCACGGAGTTGAACGCGCTGATCATCGACTTTAATACGCAATACAACAACCTTTTCACCAAAGCCACCGATAGCTATCTCTCGCCCGCTAAGCTAAGCGCCATGCTCGACACGTTTTTTGTGACTTGCAAAAAACGCTATGCCAACGTGAAAAATGTGTATTTCAAAAAATACGTGGAATATAGCTTTGCCGGCTTTTTTTCGAATATGTCGCGCAGCAAAACCGTGCTCTACAAACAATTCATCGAACACCGGCCGGTACTGTACAACAATTACGAATACATGGAATTTTTCAATACGCATTTTACCGGCTATCTTAAAGCCTTTGCCTCTACCAAAAACGGCGGCAACATATACAACAGCATCAATACCTTTGGTGATTATAAAAACCTGCGAACCCAGTTTATGGCAGACAGGAGCATCACCAACGATACGTTGCGCGAACTACTGCTTCTGAAAGGCCTTATTGACTTTTATTACAGCCCCGACTTCGATCAGAAACAAGTGCAATCGGTATTGGAGCAGTTACACCGCGACAGCCGGTACCCCGAAAACCGCAAAATAGCCTTCAACATGTTACAGGCAACCTATAAATTGCAAACAGGCTCCAATGCACCGGATTTTACGGCTTTCGACCGCTCGGGCCAGGCAGTAAACCTCAGTACGTATAAGGGAAAATATATCTATCTCAACTTCTTTTCAACGCAGAGTGAAGTGAGCCTCAAGGAAATGCAAAAGCTGATCGAGGTTAAGAAAAAATTCTCGGATAAAGTGGCGTTTATCAGCATATGCCTTGACGACAGCGTAAAAAGCTACCAGGCTTACCTAAAAGCGAACCCTAAGCAAGACTGGCTGATCCTGCATGACACCCAGGGAAATGCACGACAGCATTACGCAGTGAAATCCTTGTCGGCCTATTTTTTCATCAACCAGCAACTGATTCTGGCACAATCGCCAGCCCTGGCGCCGAGCGAAGGCCTTGAATACAAGTTCAACGGGCTTTTCCGGCAGAAAAAGAAGAACACGATCACAGGCGTGCGCTAGAAACCAGCGTCATGTGGTTAATGGCCCGAAACTGCGTCAGCGATTGCCGCGGAAATCCTTTTTGCCGGCTGGCTGATGCTCGCGAAGCCCGGCGGAAAGATTGCAGCAGAAAGCGCGCCCCGACGCCCAACAACACATATCTATAAACTAAAAACGGCACATTGGCCAGGCCTATCACGCCCGCCCTTCTTTCCTGAACACCAGGAAGAGCAAGTAAACGCAGCTTGCAAACAGGAAAAACGCACCGGTTTGATGCAGCACCCCTAACACAACCGGAACGTGGTACAGCAGCGTCAATACACCCAGGATAAACTGAACCGTGAGGCCGTAGATCAGGAACGTTACGGCCCTGTACTGCTGCTTGGTAAGATTGAGCTTATTCGAACGGTACCATAACACGCAGAACACGAGTACCACGATAATGGCCAGGGTGCGGTGCACGAACTGAATACCGCTGGCATTTTCAAAAACATTTTGATAAAACGTTTCTTTCATGGTTACCTGCTCAGGCATCCACTCATCGCCCATTTTAGGCCAGGTATTGAAGATCTTACCCGGACGGATCTTGGCCGCGTCACCCTCAACATAACCTGCCGTGAACGCGCCGTAAACGATCTGCACGATCAGCAGAACAAAAAACAAAACAGACAATCCCCGAAGTTTATACCCGTTGTTTGGAGTCACCGATTCCTTGGGATAAATCAGTTTTAATGCAAACCAGAATGTAAAGGCGAACAAGGTGAAAGCACTCATGAGGTGCGTGGCTAACCGGAAATGGCTTACGGCAGGCTTATCCTGCAAACCGCTATACACCATCCACCAGCCAATAACGGCTTGCATGGCTCCCATGAAAAACAGCAATATCAGGGATGGAAGCATGTCTTTTTTGATCTTTTTGCGGATCAGCAACACCACCAGGCCGATAGCAAACACATACATCATGGTACGCCCGATGAGGCGGTGGATGTACTCCCAAAAGAAAATGTGTTTGAATTCATCCATCGTCATCATAAAATTAACCTTAACAAACTCGGGGCTTTCCTGGTACTTGGCAAAGCGCTCCTGCCAGGCCTGTTCAGACAGTGGCGGCATAGACCCCATAAAGCTCCAATCGGTGATGGAAAGGCCGGAATGCGTAAGCCGCGTGATGCAGCCGACAACAACCATTATGTACACAAGCGCGCAGCCAGTGAGCAGCCAGTAGATAACAGCTTTATGTGGATTCTTGGAAATCATGATGAGAAAATTTTGGGCTCAAAATTACTAAGCATTTGGCAAATACGCGATGAAAAAGTCCAATAAAACAAAGCCCGATATGAAATAAAAACGCTATTTTTAAGGCTCTTAAAAACACTGTCCATGAAAGGAATAATTCTAGCCGGCGGCTCCGGCACGCGCCTGCATCCGCTGACGTTGGCCATGAGTAAACAAATGATGCCGATCTACGATAAGCCGATGATCTATTACCCGCTGTCGGTGCTCATGATGGCTGGCATTAACGAGATCCTTATCATCTCGACGCCGCACGATTTGCCGAATTTCGAAAGGCTCTTGGGAAGTGGCGAGCAACTTGGCTGCAAGTTTTCGTATGCCGTGCAGGAAGTGCCGAACGGGCTGGCTCAGGCCTTTGTGCTGGGCGAGAAGTTCATTGGAAATGACAAAGTAGCCCTGGTGCTAGGCGACAATATTTTTTACGGCGTTGGCCTGGGCCGCATGCTGCAAAAGATCAACGATCCGGATGGCGGCGTGGTGTTTGCCTACCATGTAAGCGATCCTGAACGTTACGGCGTGGTGGATTTCGATGAGAACCACAATGTGCTTTCGATCGAAGAGAAACCGGCCAAACCTAAATCCAATTACGCAGTACCCGGCCTCTATTTTTACGACAACTCCGTGGTGGAGATCGCTAAAAACCTGAAGCCTTCGCCACGCGGCGAATATGAAATTACCGATGTGAACAAGGAATACCTGAAACGTCAGAAACTGAAAGTATCCATCCTCGACCGGGGCACGGCATGGCTCGATACCGGCACCTTTGCTTCCCTGATGCAAGCGGGGCAGTTTGTACAGGTCATTGAAGAACGCCAGGGACTTAAGATCGGGTGCATCGAAGAGATCGCCTATAAAATGGGCTTCATCAGCAGGGAACAATTGATATCCATTGCAACGCCGCTGACCAAAAGTGGTTACGGCACTTACCTTCTAAAAATGGCGGAAGCCGGGAAATAAACACGCGTGCATTCTTACTCACATTTATCATCCCTGCTCGACGAAGCACTCCGCTCTGAAGAAGCAACACTGCAAAAACTTTTTCCGGGAGAGATGTATGGCCCAATGGCCTATATTGTAGGCTTGGGAGGCAAGCGGGTGCGCCCGCTTCTTACCTTGATCGGCTGCGAACTTTTTGACACTGATCCGCGGCAGGCGCTTCACGCAGCCATTGCCGTGGAATTGTTTCACAACTTTTCACTGATACACGACGACATTCTGGACAAGGCGCCATTGCGCCGCGGCAAGGCTACAGTGCATGAAAAATGGAACCATAACATTGCTCTGCTGAGCGGCGACGGAATGATGGTATTGGCTTTCGACCGCCTGAGCCGCGGACACAACCAACACACCGGCGCGTTGCTGAAACTGTTCTCGAAAACGGGTTTGGAAGTGTGTGAAGGGCAACAGGAAGACATGAACTTCGAAACAGCCGATGAGGTAAGCGTAAACGATTACCTGCACATGATCACCAACAAAACAGCGGTGTTGCTGGGATGCAGCTTGCAAATGGGCGCCATTTGCGCCGGGGCGTCCGAACAGGATCAGGCTCACCTATACGAGTTCGGGAAACATGTAGGCATAGCGTTCCAGATCCTGGATGACATCCTGGATGTGTATGCCGACCACGACAAATTCGGAAAACAGGTTGGCGGCGACATCATCGCTCATAAAAAAACATTCCTGCTGCTGAAAGCACTCGAGCTGGCAGATGCAACGCAGCGCCAAACCCTGCAAGCGCTGATGGCCGACGCGAGTATGGCCAATGCCGATAAAGTAAGCCGGGTAACGGCTTTGTACGATGCCCTCAATATCCGGCAGATCGCTTCGCAAGAAGCCAACCTCCACACGGAAACAGCCCTGCGCCACCTGGCAGAAACCAATGCTGATGCCGCCAAGAAAGAGGATCTGAAACGTTTTGCCGAAAACCTTCTTCACCGGCATACCTGAGCGCATGACCAACATCGACGACGTACTTGCCACTTACCGCTTCTGCACACCCATCCAGGTGCGGTTTAAGGACGTTGACAAGCAAGGGCATGTGAATAACGCCAATCACCTCACCTATTTTGAGATTTCCAGAACAGACTATTTCAGGGATATTTTTCGCAAAACCAAAGACTGGGATAAAACGGGTATGATCCTGGCTCATACAGAGATTACCTACAAACACCCGATTACCCTCGAAGATCGGCTGGAGTGCTTTACGCGGGTAAGTCGCTTTGGCAACAAGAGCTTCGATATGGAAAACGTGCTTGCGGCAAAAACAGAGACCGGTTACGAGATGCGGGCTTACGGAAAAAGCGTACTGGTATGCATGGATTATACCGCCAAACAAAGTATTCCTGTGCCTGCAGAATGGGTTGATGCATCCAGGCGCTTCGAGAACGGCATTTAAAGATAATTAACGCGAAAGGGTTGCATTTTTTCCGTAATTTTACCTTATTGCTTTTTTTTATGAGGACCTTAATCGACGGATTTACGAACCAGTTACAGGAAGCGTTAAACATCGCCGGAGCAGCGGTATTAACTCCCAAAACGGATATTCAGAATATTGTGATCACCGGCCTGGGCGGTTCCGGTATCAGCGGAACGATTTTATCGGAGTTGGTACAAAGTGAATGCCCGGTACCAATTGTGGTAAACAAAGATTATTTTCTCCCTGATTTCGTGAATGCACGGTCGCTGGTGATTATCTCCTCATACAGTGGCAACACAGAAGAAACACTTTCGGCGATGCAACAGGCCATTGCCAAACAGGCGCAGGTAGTTTGCATTACAAGTGGTGGCGAAGTAAAAGCACTCGCCTCCAAGCATGCTTACGACACCATTCTCATTCCCGGCGGAAATCCGCCGCGTTCGGCTATCGGCTATTCGATGGTACAGCTGCTGAATGTGCTACAGTTCTACGGATTTGTAAAAACCGATTTTTTAACGCAAGTCAAAAGCAGTATCGCGCTGCTTAACGGAGAACGTGATGCCATCAAGGCAGAATCGACAAGCGTGGCTAAAACCTTGCTCGGCAAAATTCCGGTTATTTATTCGCTTGGCTCCTGCGAAGGCGTCACTGTCCGTTTCAGGCAACAGATCAACGAAAACAGCAAAATGCTTTGCTGGCACCATACGTTACCGGAAATGAACCACAACGAACTCGTGGGCTGGACAGAACGAAACGACTCACTCGCGGTAATCGCTTTCCACACGTCTTTCGACTATGAGCGCACCGTGAAACGCTACGAGATCTGCAAGCCTCTGTTCGAAAAATACAGTGCTTCGGTAACAGACCTGGTTGCAAAAGGAAAAACCAAGCTCGAACAGTATTTCTATCTCATCCACCTGGGCGACTGGATCTCTGTGGATCTTGCCGACCTCAAACAGATCGACGCGGTAGAAGTGGATGTGATCACCAATCTGAAAAACGAACTGGCGAAACTGAAATAACGACGCGATGAATAAGCAGGTAGCATTTCAAGATTTGGGTTTGATGGACTACAAAGCCTGTTGGGATTACCAGGAAAGCCTGTTCAACGAAACCATCGCACGAAAGATAGCCAACCGCAACCTGCCGGAAGATCAACAAACGCAAACGGAACACCACCTTCTTTTTGTAGAACATCCGCACGTTTACACACTTGGTAAAAGCGGTGATGCCTCGCACCTGCTCATCAACGAAAACGAGCTTGCCGAGAACCAAGCTACCTATTATAAGATCAACCGGGGCGGCGACATCACGTACCACGGCCCCGGACAAATTGTCGGCTACCCCATCCTGGACCTCGATCACTTTTTTACAGACATTCATCAGTACCTGCGCCTGCTGGAAGAAACCATCATCCTCACCTTGGAGGAGTATGGCATTCGTGCAGGGCGAAGCAAAGGCGAAACAGGCGTATGGCTCGATGCAGACAACGCCTTTAAAGCCCGGAAAATATGTGCCTTTGGCGTTCGTTGCAGCCGCTGGGTAACCATGCACGGCTGGGGATTCAATGTAAACGCCGACCTGGGCTACTTCCGCAACATCGTGGCTTGTGGCATCCAGGACAAAGGAGTAACCAGCCTCAACAAAGAGCTTGGGCACAACGTGGATATGGCCGATGTAAAACGTAAACTGAAAAAACACTTTTCGGCATTGTTCGGCTGCGAGTTGATTCCTGTGACAAACAACATCGCACTCCATACCCAATAACACAGGCGCATGGGAAAGCTATTGAAATTCATAGGAAAGGGTATTTTAATTGTTTTCGTTGTCCTCAACCTCATTATTCTTTTCTCCGGCCGCTGGTACCTTTACAAAGGCATTGCCAATACCTATCTGAAAGGCCGAAGCGGGCCAAGCGCCACGGAATACAAGATCTTCGACAACCGCCCTATTGCGGCCGGCATGCCTGAACTTTGGCCGGTGTCCGCCGACTATAACACCAGGCAGGTATCCGCTACATTCGATAGCCTCATGCGGGTTGTAAAGGCCCATGCCTTTATCGTGATACGCCGTGATACCCTCGTTCATGAGCAGTACTGGGATGGATTCAGCGACACCTCGCACACCAATTCTTTCAGCATGGCTAAATCGTATGTGAGCGCGCTGCTGGGCTGCGCCGTGCGCGACGGCTTCATTAAAAGCATCGATGAGCCGGTAAGCACCTACATTCCCGAATTCAAAGAAGGCCCGCGCGCATCGGTAACGCTAAAGCACTTAGTGACGATGACCTCTGGCATTGACTTCGACGAAAGCTACGGCAACCCGTTTTCGTTCCCCGCCGAAGGCTATTATGGTTCCAACCTTCTCAAAGCCTGTACCGATTATCGGGAGTTGAAACGGGAACCAGGAACAGTATTCGACTACCTGAGCGGAAATACCGCCCTACTCGGCTACTGCATTACGAAGGCAACGGGCAAACCGTTAGCCTCTTACCTGAGTGAAAAACTCTGGAAACCATTGGGCTGCGAACATACGGCCTGGTGGAGCCTCGACCGGAAAGACGGTCTTGAAAAAGGGTTTTGCTGCATTAACAGCAATGCGCGCGATTTTGCCCGCATGGGCAGCCTTTACCTGCACCACGGCAACTGGAAAGGCGTGCAGTTGCTCGACAGCACCTATACCGAAGCCTCGGTGGTTCCGTTTCCCTGCCTCGAAACAGACGGCAGCCAAAATCACACATACGGCTACGGCTGGTGGCTAACGGAGCATAACGGTTTGCGGGTGTACTACATGCAAGGCATGCTGGGCCAGTTCGTGATCTGCGTACCGGAAAAAGACCTGGTGATTTGCCGGCTGGCGCGCGGCAGGCGGGCAAAAGGTAAAGGACACGCTTCGCCGGACGTAGGCTATTGCATCGACGAGGCTTTGCGGCTTTACGAAAAACGCCCATGATTGGAATCTCCCAAAAAGAACACCGCATTGGCATTTACCTCACGGCCAGCGTCCTGAATACCAGCGCGAAGCGTGCCGACCTGGTCTCGCTCGCACGGGCCATCAAATGGCAGCTGGAGCAGGCATTCCGCTGTTCTGCCGGCAGATACAACCTGAGTCTGAAAGCAGATGTGGATGTGTTATACCGTGTACGGGATTGCAATCCCCACAAAATTCTTTTCCAGGTAGTGAATCACATTGCGGGAAACAATCCTGCAGAAGCGGATTTCAAAGGACTCCGGGTCAGGATCCATCACGCCGTGGTAAACGACCTGATTCACAAAAGAAACGTCCGCACCATGCCACATGAACTCGGCCATCTGTTTGGCTGGGATCACCCGCACGCGCGTGATACCTACGGGCGTGTAAACCCTGAGGCACATGAACTGGAGCAAGCCATGACGGAAGACGAACGTTGCCATAACCTGATGAGCCAGGGCTGGTATGCACAACGCGCGGGAATTTCCCTGGAGCAAGCCATGCAAATCAGTGAGAAACAGGCAGAACTGCTCTTATTACACTACCGCGCCGGACAACTGAACCGCAACCTGCACCTATATGGCCGCTGGTTTTGGAAAAGGCTGTTATAAACAACTGCTCAAAAAAAGCTGACCACTGGAAAAAATGATGAAACAACAGAAAACGACACACGATCTACGCTTCAACGCCCTGCATGTTCTGGTGCTGTTTCTGATCTGTGTTTGTAAGGCCGAGGCACAACCGGGCTGGCGAGATCATACCCTCCGGTATGCATACCTGATCCTGGACAAGAAAGGAAACGAAATTGCTTTCAGGAAAGACAAGCGATACGCCATCATGATCGACAATGTGCTCTACAGAGGCAGCGGTATCCCACAAGACTCTTTAAAACCCTTGAAGAGAAATCATGACGATCCCACGATCCGGATCCGGATCAACGACTTTGCCCTCGCGCTTTCCAGAAAGGCAAATACAGCACAGCATCAACAGCTGCAAATCAAGATCATCCACAGGAAAGACACGATGTATATTTGCCAGCCGAGCGGCACCGGCAGTTTCCAAAGTACTTCCCGCAAACAGAAAGCCGCTCAGCAGCCGCCCGATCTCAGCCTGCAATTTGTTGCAGGCCATTACTTTTTCCCGGCCTGGGCAAAAAGCCTGCTCAGGCACTCGCCAAAAAGCAGTGGAAGCGTCACCATCGCCAACCTCGATCAACGCCATTTCATCATTCCCGAAAGCACCTACAAGGCCTTTTGCATGGCCAAAGGACACAAAGAAAAACAGCAAAATTATAACACGGCGGAAGTGCTCATCGTTGCTAACTTCATGAAAGATTACTTTTCATTTTCGCGAACAACGGAATCGACCACGTTCGACAGGCCATTGCAGCCATTCAGTAAACCGCGTTGGAGTAACTGGCGGCAATCGTACTACCCAACACAACAAAAAGACGAATACGTGGGCATCGTTGAAATGTCGTTCGATACGCTGAACTGGTCGGGCGGCCGAGGCATTTTTGTGCGCTATAACAAAATCAATAACGGCATGACGACCTGGTCGCCGACGCAGGCTATCCGGTATTCATCGACAGCAACTTTATCGAAAGACGAATTTAACGGTCTTTATTACAATAAAAGTTTTATCCGCGACACCACCTGCAAAGAGCTATTCTACGCCACATATATGTACCCTAAATGGTATCGCTCGGCCGATGAAGGCAAAACATGGGTTCCGCATCCCATGCTCAGCTGGCTTTACACCGTGCATGAGTTCAGGCAACTCGAATTTTTAGATCCACATCACGCCCTGATCTTCAAACTCACGAAGGTGCGCCCGAAAAATAAAAGCTACGACATCCAGCAAGGCACTTACTATTTATTGAAGGATTTTCTAATTGTGGACTCGCTCAAAACACCGGACGACAAGCATTTTAACGACAATTACAATGGCTATGACTTTCGCATAGAAAACGACACCGTCTTCCTGGGTAGCTGGACCTACAGTGAATATGCTGAAACTGGAAAAGCCCGCTTCCGGCCTTTCCTGACCAAAGACAACAGCCATTGGAAATTCGGTATCGCTGAAAAAACAGTGACCAGAGCCAGTCAAAAACGCCACACCGGGAGCATCGTTTACCAGAACTTTATCATTGCAAACGACAGCCAACTCGTCGTCAGAAACTTGGGGAGTCTGACGCTGCACGACAACCTGACTGAGTTGCACAAGAAAGGCCTGATTCTTGAAAACGGCCGTTACATTTGCATCAGCGGCCTTGAAAACGGAACCTTGTTATCCTTCGACGGCGGCAAGCAATGGTTTGTGTACCCCTTAACACTCGAAAAAAATGGCCGTTACGATTTCCTGGAAATGGATAAAGAAGGGATTATCACTTATCTCACGAATACCTGGGAATACAATGGCAATCGGTTCAACAAAGTGTTCATCAAATTCACAGCGCTGGGGAAACAGTAACGGCAGCTTGGGATCCTCGACTGACCGTTAACACGAGAAGCGGCTGGCGTAGCTGCGGATCCACAAACGAGCTCTGCTCGACCACCCGCTACATACCGAGCTGCGGCACTTTGAGTTTATCGCCTTTCTTTACACCGTCAAGCACTTCGATGTTAATTCCATCTGAAAGTCCGGTTTTCACATAGCGCTTCTCAAATTTTTGTGGCGCTGTCTCAACTTCCACATAGGGCTTCTCTTTCTCAAATTGAAGCACACTTTCCGGGATAGCCAGAACATCCTCCTTTTTATCGAGGATAATATCGGCATTGGCACTATAACCTGCGCGCAGGAACGCGCTGTTGTCTTTGCTGATCGACGCGCGGATCAGGAACTGAATAGCACCATTCTCGGTAACGCCTTTCGGGGCAATGTACTCTAGCTTGGCCCTGAAGCTGCCTTTGTCGATGGCCCCGATCGTCAATACAATATCCATCCCTTCATGCACTTTACCTACCTCACTTTCGTCGAGCTTGCCTTCAAAGATCATTTCACCCATGTTGGCAACCGCAGCAATAGTCGTTCCTTCGTTAAATGTGTTACTCTCGATCACCTGCCCACCCTCTTTCACCGGCACATCGAGCACCATGCCGGTAATTGTGGATTTTACCAACGTATTGGAGGCGGCACCGCTCGATTTGGAAACACCTTCCTTGATGATCTGCAATTGATTCTGGGAGGCCGAGAGTTCTTCGGCAGTAGCTTTCAACTTAAGATCATACACCTGAAACTCGGCTTTTGAGATCACACTCTGATCAAAAAGCTGCTTGTTGCGGTCGTACTCCAGTTTGGCATTGTCGTAATTGAGTTGTGCCGTATTCAGGCGGGTTTCGGCATTGGCCATATTGAGCATATTGGGTATGATCTTGATCCTGGCGATCACATCGCCTTGCTTTACTTCCTGTCCCGCGAGTATGTACAACTTTTCGATGATACCGCTTACCTGCGATTTCATGTTCACCTCCTTGCGTGGTGTCACCGAACCGGTAGCCACCGTTTTCTTGATGATACTTGTATCGAAAGGGCTTAGGGTTTCGTAAACAACAGGTGGTTGTTGTGATTTTTGATAGAAAAAGAAAATGGTCCAGATAAACAAACCTACAGACAGGAGCACTAAGAGTGTCCTGAAGATCTGTTTTCCGATTGATCGCTTTTTTCCGTTGCTTGCATTCATCGTGTCAGTGTTGGTTTTGTATGCCGGAATTACCTATTTTGATGCCGGCTTGCTAGGGTTATTATATATTATTATTTTGTTTGTTCGCTTACTGGTTTTACATTTACTCGGCCCTCAGTGCTTCTACCGGTTTAATCGCCACAGCCTTCGATGCCGGTACAAACCCGGCCAGGGCACCACTGACGATCAAAACTGTCAGGGCTTTTAAGGCCACGCTAAGGTCCACGGTAGGATTGGTGAACATGCCTCCCGAATCGCCAATAGCGGAACTGATGCCTTCCAGTAAGCCGATGCCCGCCAGTAAGCCGAGATAACCGGAAATAGAGGTGAGAAAAACGGTTTCCAGGAGGATCTGAAAAATGATCTGCCACGGAACGGCGCCCAGTGCACGCTTCACGCCTATCTCCTTGGTGCGCTCTTTTACCACGATCAGCATAATGTTACTGATGCCGATCACCCCCGCCAGCAAAGTACCAATACCCACAATCCAGATCAGGATCTCGATACCGGTAAACAGGCCGTTGAGTTTATCGTACTCCACCGCCATATTCCAATGCCCTATCGCCGATAAGTCTTCCGGTGCAATCTTATGCCGTTCTTTCAAAATAGCGATCACTTTTTCTTCCGAAACTTTTGCCGGTATCTCATCTTTCGAACGAATGGCAAACCAACCCACCACATTACCATAATTAAATGCATTCTGAAAAGTGGTAAAAGGAATGTTGATTAGAACAGCCTGCTCCTGCCCGTCGTCGCCTCCTCCACTGGGATTGCTAAGGCCTACCACACGGAAATAAACGCCATTAACCTGTATATAGCCGCCGATCACGTTTTCGCCGGGAGCAAAGAGCATCTCGGCCACCCGCGGACCAATAACACATACTTTGCGTTTTTCTGCAATATCGAGGGCATTTAAAAACCTGCCTTTGGCAATACGCGTTTCGCGGATTCTCGCCACTTCCGGGTAATTCGCCTGAATCACACAGGCAGCCGTTTTCAAGCCGCGCACAGCGTTATTGCTATTGTCGTGTCCGCCCAACTGGTTCATCGGGCATACAACTTCCAGTTCGGGCAATTGTTTCAGTGCTTCGGCATCGCTGGTATTGTAGTTGAAATACCGGCCGGGCTTCATCCCTTTGTAGGCTTTTGAGGTTTGCTGTGTCCAGGTAAAGAAACTATTGGTGGCTGTACCGGCAAACTCACGCAGAACCCCGTTTCGCAAACCATTTCCGGATCCCAACATGATCACCAGCATGAATATGCCCCAAAACACACCAAGCATGGTAAGGAACGTGCGGAGTTTGTTTTTGCTGATCGTTGCAAAAATCTCCTGCCAGTTATCGCGTTCGAAAAGCATCATATCAGTTATCTCTTAAGGCCGTGATGGGTTCTACTTTGGCTGCTTTAATCGCCGGAAACAAGCCGGCCAGAGCACCGGCTACCACGATCAGGATCACCGAAAACACAGCGATCTGCAAATTGACATCCGGATCTCTAAAAAAATCACTTTCCACGCCCATGGCTTTGATCAATTCCACCACACCAACACCCGAAAGCAGACCAATATAACCGGCAACCGAGGTAATGAACACCGATTCGAGCAGAATGAGCGACACAATGGAAAACGGCGATGCACCGAGCGCCTTGCGGATGCCGATCTCGCGTGTGCGTTCCTTCACCACAATCATCATGATATTGCTAATACCAACCACACCTGCAATGAGTGTGAGGATACCGATCACATAAATAAATACCTTGATGCCATCGAGCATGCCCATCACGCGTTTATATTCGACGTTATTGTTCCGCACGCCGATCGCATTCATATCGTTGGGATCGAAGTTATATTTCTTGGCAAGACGCTGGCGGATTTCTTTCACCAGCTGCTCGCTGCGTAATTCGCTGGCATTGCCTGTAGTGGCCCAGATAACGCCTACATTATCTTTACCATTGTAAATGCGCTGGGCCGTAAGCAAAGGAATGTAAATGCGCTCGTTATCGCCCTTTCCGGGATCATTAAACACTCCAACTACTTTATACTTTGTGCCATTCACATCGATGAATTTACCAATTGGATCTTCTCCTTTAAACAAAAAATCTTCAACAGGCTTACCGAGCACACATACCTTTCTGAACTCGTTAAAATCCAGTTCGTTGATAAAGCGGCCTTTAATAACTTTTGCTTTTTCGAGTAAATGATGATCGGGCGCACAAGAGCGTACCAGGAAACCCGAGTGCTCGTTTTTATAGGACAAGGTTTTATTTTCCCTCCAGCCATAAGTAGCCGAAGCGTGATCAACATCATCGGTACGATCACGGATCGTGTAAAAGTCTTCGTTTTTTAGCTGAATAGTTCTCCCTGGTTTGTATCCGCCAAAAGCCACGCTGGTTTGGCCGCCATTGATCCAGATGCTGTTGGCAGCATCATTACCAAACTGCGCCTGTGCGCCGTTCCGTAAGCCCTGCCCTGCCGCCAACAGAATAATCAGGATAAAAATGCCCCAGGCCACACTAAAGGCCGTGAGAATAGTCCGGAGCTTATTCTTCCTGATGGTTCCTAATATTTCCTGCCACTTGTCGAGGTCGAACATCGTTGCGCTTTATCTTTCGTCTTATTGCAATAGCTTTCGCTGATTGAACCTGTTGGTTTCTACACGATCAATCCGTCTTTCAGGCGTATCGTCCGGTGGGTCATCTCCGCAATATCATTTTCATGGGTTACAATCACAATCGTTTTCCCTTGCCGGTTGATCTCCTTAAAAATATCCATCACTTCCACGGAGGTTTGGGAATCGAGCGCTCCGGTAGGCTCATCGGCAAAAATAACCTTCGGATCGGCAATGAGCGCCCTTGCAATTGCGACGCGCTGTTTCTGCCCACCGCTCATTTCGCTTGGCAGGTGATCCGCCCATTCCAAAAGACCGACCCGCTCAAGGTATTCCAGGGCTTTCCGGTTCCGCTCTTTTCGCGACACACTTTGGTAGTATAAAGGCAGCGCTACATTTTCCATTGCATTTTTAAACGACAATAAATTGAACGACTGAAATACAAACCCGAGAAAACGGTTGCGAAGTTGCGCGGCTTTTGTTTGAGACAAGTCTTTGATCAGGGTTCCGTTGAGTGTGTAATTTCCCGAATCATAATTATCCAAAATACCCAAGATATTGAGCAGGGTGGATTTGCCCGAACCTGATGAGCCCATAATGGATACAAATTCGCCTTCTGCGATATGAAGATCGATACCTTTCAACACTTCAAAAAATGTATCGTTGATGCGATAGGCTTTGCGGATCTGCTCCAGGGTAATCATGGTTCTAAAAATAACACTATTATAGGAGATAGCGGCTACCGTTTACAGGTGAAAAACTGCGTTTGTGGATAAACCACTATCCTAAACCAAGACTCCCAAGCTTGAGCGCTTTTGCACGGAGCCTTGCACTTAAAAGAACGTCGCCGGGCGTCCGGGCGCGCTTTACACTGCAATCTTTTTGCCTGGCTTCGCAAGCTGCCAGCAGGCAAAAAGGATTTCCGCTTCAATCGCTGACGCAAATTGAGCTTTCAAACGATCTTGAACAAAACCGGTTAGTGGCGTTCCTTACGCTTGGCGAAATAATTGCTATTGATGCTCATCAGCACATAGAGCAGAATAATGAGCGGAATGCCGGTAAAGCGAAATAGCACTAGCAATAAGGCACTAGCCAGTAAAAACGTGTAGCGGGTACGATTCCCATTCCATGAAAAGTTTCTGAATTTAAGTGCAAACAGAGGAATTTCTGCAACCAGCAGGTAACTTAAGCCAACACTCAGAAACAGAAGCACGAACGGATTGAGAATAACTGTTTGAATAGACAACGATGGCGAATGTTGCAGGATCAATGGAAACGAACCTATCAGGATGGCATTGGCCGGCGTTGGAAGCCCCACAAAAGAAGTTGTTTGCCTGGTATCGTTATTGAACTTCGCCAAACGCAGAGCTGAAAAAACGATGATTGAAAATGCGAGAAACGGAAGATACGTTTGCCAGGCTGGTTGTGAGCCCGCCAAAGCCGCCGAAGAAGAAGCGACCTGCAACGATTGGGCGAGCAACTTGTACATCATCATGCCCGGAACCACGCCAAAGGTTACCATATCAGCAAGGCTGTCGAGGTCTTTGCCAATAGGCGACGTCACCCGCAGCATCCGCGCAGCAAAACCGTCAAAAAAATCGAAAACTGCTGCCAGTCCAACCAGGAATGAAGCGTACTCCAGGTTCCCCTGCAGCACCTCCACAATCGCAAGGCACCCGCAGATCAGGTTGCAACAGGTAATTGCATTCGGAATGTGTTTTTTGATTGCCATCGTTTGAGCGTAAAGATATATAATTTAAATCGTTTGTATATTTACAAAAGATGTTATTTAATTCCCTGATATTTTTGGTTTTCCTACCCTGTGTATTCGCGGTTTACTGGCTGCTGGCACCACGGTGGAGAAACCTCTTCTTACTGGGAGCGTCTTATTACTTTTATTTCTCATACAACCCCTGGTTTTTACTGTTGCTTATCGGCACATCGGCCCTCGACTTCTATACCGCGAGGCTCATCGGCATCTCCGCAAATCCCGCCAGGCGAAAGGCCCTGCTCGCTTTCAGCATCAGCTGCAACATCGGCGTGCTGTTTGCCTTTAAATATTTCGCTTTTTTTTACAATACGGTTTCTTCACTTGCAGGCTCACCGTTTCACAGCATGGCTGCACTGGTAATCCCGGCAGGACTTTCCTTTTATACGTTCCAATCTATCAGCTACACGGTGGATGTGTACCGCGGCAAATACCCGGCAGACGATACGCTCACCGACTTTTTACTTTACGTGTCGTTTTTTCCGCACATGGTCGCCGGGCCTATTGTGCGTTACCATTCACTGATGCCGCAACTGAAAGTACGGCAGTATTTCAGTCGCATTCAGTGGGAATCTTTTGCCAAACTCACCGCCTGGGGTTATTTCAAAAAAATAGTAATTGCCGATAATTTATCGTCGATCGTTACACCTGTTTTTAACCATGTGGAACACTACTCAGGCTCAACCCTCCTCGTAGCCGGCTTCCTGTTTGTGGTGCAGGTATATGCTGATTTCAGCGGGTATTCCGACATCGCTACCGGGGTTGCCAAACTCTTCGGGATAGACCTGAGTCTCAACTGGCGCCGGCCGCTCTTCTCCACTTCCCTGCACGAATTCTGGACCCGAAACCACATCAGCATCACCACCTGGTTTCGCGACTACCTGTACATTGGCCTCGGCGGAAACCGCGTTAGCTATCCACGCTGGCTGCTCAATATCTTCCTGGTATTTCTCATCAGCGGCCTTTGGCATGGCGCTAATACAACATTTGTGGTATGGGGTGCGATGCATGGTATTGTATTCATTCTCGAAACCATCGTCATGAAAAGGTTCCCAGGCTTCAAAGTCCCTAAACTTGCCGGATGGCTATACCTGATAAGTTTTCACACCCTTTCGCTTATTGCCTTCCGGGCGCTGAATATACACGACCTCGGTTTTATCTATAGGCACATCTTCACTGGCTGGCATAGCCAACACCTTCTGCCAGAACTGAGCGCCATTCGCGGTACATTCTTCCTAACGGTCTGCTCGTTGCTCGTCGTGCTCCTGTTCCTGAAAGAAGCCAATGAGGAGTACGCTTTCCTGAACAAACGGAAAGGTTTTGAATACGTGTATAAACCTGCCTTTTATATTCTGGCCCTTGCCGGGATTTTCCTGCTCGGAAATTTTAACGCCAACCAATTTATTTACTTCCAATTTTGATCCGCAAGACGTTACTATATTGCTTGAGTTTTTTTATGCTGGTGTACCTGTTGCGCTGGTTCGTCAACGAAGGACTTCGTCGCAACCGCCAGGGTGTTTACGAAAAATATACTGCGATATTCCTCAACACGAACCACTATAATACTCTTGTCATCGGCTCATCGCGTGCCGAAATGCATCTCGACGTATCATTGCTCGATTCGCTTACCGGGCTGAATAGCTTTAACGCCGGTGTGTCGGGCGGCACTACACGCATGGCCTATACCGTTTTGAAAGCCTATACTTTACACAGCGACATGCCACGCTATGTATTCCTGGAATGTGACTTTCACATCAGCCACCTTCCTACCGACACCATTTTTAATTTCCCGCGCTACTTCCCGTTCCTGGAGAATCCGGTATTGTATGAGGGGTTCAAAGCCATCGATCGTCGTTTTGTACAATTCCGCTACAACCCGCTGTATAGCCTGCCTTATTCGGGCATCGACGCCTTAAGCCCTGCACTCAATGGCTGGATGGGCCGCTCCGGAAGCTACGATACCGCCTACCGCAAAGGTTTTTTCATAAATACTGTAAATGATGGCTACGATCATTTCAATGCCACTGTGTATAACGGCCAGATGCACCTGGAAACAAAACAATACCTCGATTCTATCATCCGGTTTTGCCAGGCACACCAAAGCAAGCTCATCCTAACCATGTCGCCTATATACTCTCATCAAAACGATGTGATGAGCAAGAGCCGGCAACAGGCCATTGAACCATACAAAAAGCTTGCAGCAGAGAACCTTCTGCCGCTTTTCAATTACAGTGCCGATAGCGCCATTTGCGCTAACAGGGGATATTTTGAAGACACCTACCACCTGTTTTATGCGGGCGCAAGGCTGTACACCTCCAAAATAGCGAGCGATTTTAACAATATTAGCCGCTAATTTGCGTTGTTATCCGAGGTTTTTAAGAGAAATTTTCCGTAATTTTAACAGATCATCATACCCCAATGCGACAGTTTTATCCTGCACTTTTACTTTTCATTTCCCTCACTGGTTCCGCACAGATCGCCAAGTATAGCAACGAGTTTCTGAGTGTGGGCGTTGGCGCCCGTGCATTGGCAATGGCAAATGCCAACGTAGCCTCTGTAAATGACGTAACGGCAGGCTATTGGAATCCGGCCGGGCTTTTGTTACAAAAGAGTAACGTGCAGGTAGGCTTGATGCATGCAGAATATTTTGCCGGCATCGCTAAATACGACTTCGGTGGCATCTCTAAACGCATCGACAGCAATAGTGTAGCCGGCCTAACGTTTATCCGCTTCGGCGTTGATAACATTCCCAATACCACTGAATTGATCGATGCCAATGGTAATGTGGACTATTCGCGACTAAAGTCGTTCAACGCGGTGGATGCAGCCGTTCTGTTATCGTATGCACGCAACATCCCGAAACTGAAAGGCGTGAAGATCGGCGCCAATGCCAAGATCATCCGCCGCAAGCTCGGCGAGTTTGGCGGCGCCTGGGGTTTCGGCCTCGACGCGGGCGCTATGTACGATTACAAAAACTGGCGCTTTGCTGCCATGGGGCGAGACATCACCGGCACGTTCAACGCCTGGAGCTACACCTTAAGCGATCAGGTAAAAGAAACGTTTGCCTTAACGGGTAACGAAATTCCGAGCAACTCGCTGGAAGTAACCGTTCCGAAACTGATCCTGGGCGCGAGCCGTACCTGGCTGGTATGGCGCGACCGCGTGTCGTTGGGCGGAGAACTGAACCTGATCAACACCTTCGATGGAAAGCGTAACACGGTTGTAAAAACAGATGTATGGAGCATGGAACCGGCTTTCGGCCTGGAAGCGGGTTACAAAGGCATCATCTTTCTGCGGGGCGGCATTGGCAACGTGCAAAAAATGAAAAACGTGCTTGGCAACGACATCACTACTGTGCAGCCTAACATCGGTGTCGGCCTCAAGTACAAGATCTTCGCACTCGATTATGCCATGACGAACATCGGCAATGTATCAACCTCGCTTTACTCTCACATCTTCACCCTTAAAATCGATCTCAACAAAAAACTCGTCAAATGATCCGGTGCTTACTCTTGTTCTGTTTTCTTGCCGTTGCCGGCTATACGCAGGCGCAGAAATACGGGAATGAGTGGATCCAATATAACCAGAAGCACTACCGCATCAATATTCCCAAAACGGGTCTCTACCGCATCGACTCGGCAACGCTTGCCAATAGCGGCATTCCGCTAACGACCATCAACCCAAAAAACTTTCAGCTTTTCATCAAAGGCAGCGAGCAGTATATCCGCATTGCGGGCGAAAGCGACAATATATTTAATTCAGGCGACTACATCGAGTTTTTTGCCGAACGCAACGATGGCCGTTTCGACTCGGCCGCGTATTCGGGAATCAGCCGCCTGCCTAATCCTTACGTAGCCCTGTTCAACGACACCAATTACGCATACCTCACCTGGAACAGCCTCACAACCAACAGGCGCATGACAACAGAAACAGACGTGGCTTTCGGAGGCTATACCGCAGCGCCTTACTTCTACAGCGAGCGTATACACACCGGCACCGGCTACTCGCTGGGTCGCACGTTCATTGATGTGGTTTCTGATCCTCGCTACGTAAGCTGCGAAGGATATGGCCTTGGCATCCAGCAGGGACAAACGAGCCAAACGTATTTTACCGGCTTTGGTGTTTACCAATCCGCTTCCCTGCCAGTGTATATCCGAACGTGTTATTCGGGCACATCCGAAGACTACCTTCCTGCAGGCTACGATCACCAGGTGCGCATTGAATACCTGAACAGCAGCAACAGCCTTACAACACTTCACGACACTACCTTTCTCGGCTACCAGCAAATCAATTTGGGCTGGCAATTGCCGGCTTCGCAATTTAGTGCAGGTACATACGTTCGTGTAACGAGTGTGAACAATCCGCTTTTCAGTGGCATCACCAACGCTACCAACCTGCATTACATCTCGTTTCGCTACCCACAGGTACCCGACTTCGGCGGTTTTTCCGAACAGGTTATGTATGTGGACAACAGCAGCTCGGCATCCAAGACCTTTCTCGATTTGCAGAGCGTGAGCTCTCCCGGCTCGGTTATCCTGTACGACCTCACCAACCATAAATACATCAGCGCTGTGGTGAGCGGCACCAACGTAAAAGCGTTGATCCCGAATGGAGCCGGGCAAAAAAAATGCTTCCTGAGCAACAGTTCGAACGTTGTGTCGGTAAGTTCTCTGGCGCCTGTCAACCAAACCGGCTTTTTTGTGGATTACCGAAGCGGAAAGCCGGACTCCGCTTACCTGATCGTATCGCACCGTGGCTTACAGCAGGCGGCAAACGACTACAAGCAATACCGGCAAAGCATTGACGGCGGATCGCATCAGGTGATCCTGGCAAACATCGACGAGTTGTATGACCAATTCGCCTATGGCAATAAAAAAAATCCACTTGCCATCCGCAATTTCTGCAACTTTTTGAGCGACAGCCTGCCTACGCCTCCTGCCTACCTTCTTTTACTTGGAAAATCCATTAAAAACGACCAGCTCAAAATCAACGCCGCCAACTGGAATGCCTGCGACATTCCCACCATGGGAATTCCTTCTTCCGACAACCTGATCACCGCAGGCATACAGGGCTCGCACTCCTCCGCCCCATTCATTCCTGTTGGCCGGATATCCGCCAAAACAAATACGCAAGCGGGTTATTATCTGGATAAAGTGAAATCGCATGAGCAGGGATTAAAGAAACCGGAACCCGACGATTGGCATAAACGCGTGCTTCATTTTGCGGGCGGCACCGATATTAACCAGCAACAGCTGTTTCAGAGTTACCTTCAAAGCTATTCGGTGACCATTTGCGATACATTATACGGTGGTACGGTATTCAACTTCAAAAAAACAACCACCGCGCCGATACAGATCACCATCAGTGATTCAGTCAAACGCCTCATCGACTATGGTGCCTCCATCATCACCTTTTTCGGACATGGTTCCATCAGCGGTTTCGACCAGGCGATCGACGATCCCAATGCTTACAACAATAAAGATCGTTACCCTTTGTTTATTGCGAATTCCTGTTATTCAGGCGACATCCACACGCCTGCTGCAAACAGCGCCAGTGAAAATTTCACACTCATCAACGAAAAAGGAAGCATTGGATTTATTGCCTCATCGTCGAGTGGCATCGTTTATCCTCTCAATATTTATTCCTCGCAACTCTACAAATCCATTGGCTACGAGCGTTATTACAAAGGCATCGGCGACGGCATTAAAAACACCTGTAATAAAAACGCTGTTCTTGGCGATCAGCTATTGGAGATCACATCTCTTGAAATGACCCTCGAAGGCGATCCGGCAGTAAAACTATGCGGACACGCAAGGCCCGATTACCAGATCAGCAATGCCAGCGTGTTCTTCGATACCCAGAGCAATGTCGATTCCCTCGGCATCAACATCGTGATTCGCAACCTCGGCAAAGCCATTCGTGATACCTTTGTGGTTCGGGTAGAACGCTATTTTGCAACCGGCGATTCTATAACGTACATCCGTAAAATAAAAGCGCCCTACAACCTCGACACGCTGAGCTTTAATGTGCTAAAAGACTACGACAATGGCATTGGCCTTAACAGTTTCAAAGTGTATGTCGATTCATATAATGAAATCGCGGAGCTGTCGGAAAACAACAATGCCACAACAGGAACAGTGGATCTTTTTATTCCGGGCGGCGACGTGGTGCCAGTGTACCCATACAAATACGCCATTGTGCCGAAAGTATCGCAGATCACCTTAAAAGCGTCAACTGCCGATCCGTTTGCACCGCTTACCAATTATAAAGTACAACTCGATACCTGCGACCGCTTTTCGAACCCTATTAATACAGCCCTGATCCCAAGCGCGGGCGGCGTTGTTGAATGGACAGTGAATCTCCCGTTTGCTGACAGTACCGTTTATTTCTGGCGTATTTCCAAAGATTCGGTTCAACCTACTGATTCGTATAAATGGCGCGAAAGTTCTTTCCAGGTTATCACCAATCGTTCCGGTTGGGGCCAATCGCACTTTCATCAGTTTAAGAACGACACCTACCAATTTGTAAAATATAAAAAAGCACAGCGTCGTTTCGATTTTGAAAACGACGTATCATCCATTACCTGCCGCACCGGCTTCTTGTCGGGCATTAGCTGGGATCAGATCACCTACTCCCTCAACAGTTCTCAAATGCACGTATGGAGTTGTGCCCAGGACGGCTGGACGATTGTGATCTTCGACTCCACAAGTGCCCAACCGAGACAGAGCATATCTGCAAACGCCCCAAACCCCGGCCCCGGCCCTTATGGGAACTGCCACTGCGATGGCACCAGGCCTTTATTTGCATTCGATTTCGGAACGGCCAACTATTGCGGCTTCCCCAATACCTGGCAGAACGACCTTACCACGCTGCTCAACAGCCTTCCTGTAAACACCAAAATGCTGGCTTATTCGGCCCAGAACCATCAGGCCCAAAGTTATACTAACGCCCTGTACACTGCCTTCGAAAGTTTTGGCAGCGCCCAGATACGCAATGTAAAAGACACCGTGAGTATGGCCATTTTCGGGAGAAAAGGCATGAGCATCGGGCAGGCTCATGAAGAGGTAGGCGCGCACAATAAAGACGTTGTTGTTCTAAACGATTCGATCCGCACCAACTGGAGTAACGGCTATGTCGCATCCGAACTCATCGGCCCGGCATTTAAATGGAACAGCCTGCACTGGAAACAGGTACCGGTAGAACTTCCTAACGAAGATACCGTGGTTTTGAAAGTGGTTGGCATAAAAGTAAACGGCAGCCGCGACACTGTGGCTTCTTTCACCGCTGCGATGACAGATGTGTACAACCTCGACACGTATGTTGATGCAACGGTGTATCCTTATATGCAGCTAGTGGCCCTTATGCGCGACCAGGTTTACAAAACGCCGCCGCAACTTAAGAAATGGCAAGTGCTCTACGAAGAAGCGCCCGAGTGTGCCATCAATCCGAAAAAAGGTTTTTTTATCGCCAACGACTCGCTTCAGGAGGGCGAAAAACTGGCAGTAAGCATCCCAATCGAGAATATTGGTGTTAAACCCTTCAACGATAGCCTCATCGTCACGTATTGGGTAGAAGATAAAGACCGGATCAAACATTTCCTGCCGCAAAAACTCAAAGCCAGTCCTTTTGTGCCGGCACAGGTAATTACCGACAGCATTGTGTTTGACAGTTACGCGTACCCCGGACTTAACTATTTGTGGATCGATGTGAACACACCTACCCACATTCGTTATCAGAAAGAACAATATCACTTTAACAACATTGCGCGTATTCCATTTAGGGTAAGCAGCGACAAAATCAATCCGCTGCTGGATGTGACATTCGACGGCACACATATTCTCAACGGCGATATTGTTTCATCGAAACCCCATATCCTGGTAACGCTGAAAGATGAGAACCGATTTTTGGCCCTGAACGATACGGCTGATTTTGCGGTATTCCTCAAATACCCTGACCAGGCTTCAGAAAAACGAATTTACTTTAGCAACTCCTTGTTATTTACTCCTGCGCAGCTCCCAACTAATTCCTGCAAAATCGAGTGGCGGCCCGAATTTGCCATCGATGGAAAATACCGGCTTATTGTCCAAGCCAAAGACCGCACGCGCAATGTATCGGGCGATAACGATTACAGCATTGACTTTGAAGTGATCAACAAACAAACTATTACGGAAGTGATGAACTATCCGAATCCATTCAGCACATCCACGCGTTTTGTATTTACCCTCACCGGCAGCGAAATTCCTGATGTGTTTATTGTGCAGATCATGACCATTACAGGCAAAGTGGTGCGTGAGATCACCAAAAACGAAATCGGCAACATTCGCATCGGCCGCAACATTACAGACTTCGCCTGGGACGGGAAAGACGAATTTGGTGACAAGCTCGGCAATGGCGTGTACCTGTACCGCGTGATCACACGATACAACGGCGAAGCCGTAGAAAAGCGGCAAACAGAAGCCGACGCTTACTTCAAAAAGGGCTGGGGCAAAATGGTGATTATGCGCTAGGCCTCTACCAACAACGTATCCAGAATTTTATCGGTAGTCATAAATGTGCGGATCATATCAGATGCCTCGCGTAGTACATCGGTCTCAACGGTTGGCTTAAGTCCGAGCAACGCAGTGGCCTGTTTCATGGCTTCGTCTTTATTTACCTGCTCCGTCACATAGATCGCATCACGAAGCTGATGAAGGTTCAGCACACTGTCTTTCCACTTTCCGAGTTGTTGGATCGCCCAGCTCAGGGCATAGAACGAATCAGCGTCCAACAGCAACACTGCTGTTTTCTTAGGCTGCGCGGGCAGCTTATTATACGCAGACTGAAGAACATCTTTGGTGAAATAATGTTGCGCATAGGGCTTGCGTTTGCCCGATTTCCTGAGCTGTATCAATCCGCGAAGTGCCTGGGCATAGATGCTCAGCCAACGCAGCTTGCGGCGGATCTCATGCACCTCTTCTTCGATCTTCGTAAACTGGTAATCGGCTTTGAGGGCAAAATACAACATGGCATCGATCTCTTTTTCAATCGCAAAGCGAAGCTCTCCGATGTAAGCCTCGTCGTAAGCCTGGTGAAAGCGTTTTATCTTTTCATCGAAGGCCGTTACCTTTCCTTCCAGCCATTCCTTGGATGCAAGACGCCTGTTGCATTTTTCCAGATAATTCTCCTTACGCAAAGTAAAATACTTAACGACCTCGCGCGGTATCTTCTTATTTGCCTTAAAGCTGGTTTCGAGTGCGGCATACTGGTCGATTTCTCCAAACAGATCTTCCAGTTTTTTAAAGCGCTTGTTCCACTTATCGAATAGCTTTTCGTCGAATGCCTTATTGTGAAGCCGTGTAAGCGCTTCCAGCATGAAGAGTACCGTTCGGGCATCGTTCCGGTAAAGCCACCAGGCCGGATTCTTCTGCCCTGCTGCCTGGCTGAGCAACTGCTGGAGTTTCTCGCTATAAAATAAAAATGGGTTAAACGCTTGACTGGCCATAATTAGGTGTTTTTAGTTATTATTTTCCAAATGCCTTTCCGGCACATTTGATCTCCATTTATATTCTGATGCCAACGACACAAACATCATCAATCTGTTCCAGATTTCCTTTCCACTGCTCGAAAGCATCGTTCAATTTTTCTTTCATGTCGTTCATCGGCAGGTGCGCGTATGCCAACAGCAGGTCTTCGAGTTGCTTGTACTTAAACTTTTTACCCTTTGGGCCGCCAAACTGATCCGGATAACCATCGGTGAGGGCTAGCACGACGTCGCCGGGCTGCAAAGCCATCGTCCATTCTTCGAATGGCTGCGTATCACCGTGTCCGGCACCCACGGGCATTTTATTGGTATGAGACGTCGTGATCGTGCCGTTGCGGATCAGGTAAAATATATTGTTCGCATTAGCATAGGTAAGTTCTCCTTTTTCAAAATTGAAACGGCACAGGCAGCAGTCCATGCCGTCTTTGGTTTCGGTGAGACTGCCTTCCGGGTTCAACGCTTTGATGATGTCTTTTCGTAATTGGTTAAGCACAGCCGCCGGGCTTATGATACGGCGCTCATTGACGATCTCATTCAGGAAATTCATGCCCATCATACTCATCATGGCGCCCGGAACGCCGTGACCGGTGCAATCGGCCGTCATAACCAAAAAATTTCCCTCGTGCTCGAGAGCCCAGTAAAAATCACCGCTCACAATATCCTTTGGTTTAAAGAGAATGAACGAGTCGCGGGTATAGCGGTTGAAATACGGGGCGCTGGTTAGGATACTTTGCTGGATACGTTTAGCATAATTAATACTATCCGTGATCTCCTGGTTTTTTTCCTCCAGCATATTTTTTTGCTCGCTGATGCGCTCGTTAAAAGAAGCCAGCTCTTTATTGGCGCGGTGCTTGGAGCGGTTGTTGTTAAACAGCAGCACCAGTAAAACGCCCAGAGCCACGATACCGGCAACGGCGAAATAAAGATACAGCCGGCCTTTTTCACTTTCGGCAGCACTCCGTTTTTGCTTTTCGGCCAGCAGTTCAATCTCTTTCTGCTTTTTTTCGTTATCAAACTTGGCCTCGGCCGTGCGGATCTGCTCCAGGTTCTCGCGGTTCATCGTACTATCCCGAAACGATTTATACACCTTGTAACAGGCCAGGGCATTTTTAAAATCACCACGCTCCTCGTAAACATGGCTCAACAAGAACACCGAAGCCTGCGACGTGCTGATATCGCCTGTTTCGCCCGCCAAAACGATCGCCTCGTTGAACGCGTCAATGGCTTCCTGGTCTTTCCTGTTAGCGTAGTAAGCGGTGCCCGCCTGACTCAGTGCTTTGGCCATGGTGTATTTATCGTTCAGCAGCCTGGCAGTTTCCACGGCCTTCACCCCAAAATACATCGCTTTCTTCTTGTGCTCGCTATCGGTATAGATCTCCGACAGCGTGATGTAGTTATACGTAAGGCGGTAGTTATTGCGGTTATTTTCGTTGAATTCAACACAAAAGTTGATGTAATAAATCGCACTATCCATCTTGTTCAATTTCAGGTACGATGAGCTCAGGTTATTGTAGGGCGTGTAAACGGAGTTCGCCGATCCGGCTTTCGTATGCGCCTCAACCGACTGCAGGTAATACGAAATGGCCTTGCGGTAATCTCCCTGTTTGGAATAAAAATTCCCAATGGAATTGAACACATGTCCCAACTCGAGGTATTGCCCGTATTTCCGTCCGTAAGTAACAGCTTTCAGGAAAAGCTCCAGCGCTTTCCCCTGCTCGGCCATATCAAGGTAAATGGCTCCGGCCACGTGGTATATATAGCAATAGTCGCGCTCGTCGTTCAGCTTTTCTGCCAGCGCCATACTCTGCCGGGCGTAGTCGATGCCTTCCTGTAAATTCCGGTAACTGACATTCCAGGCAATGTTACCGAGCAGCTTTACTTTGCTACTGTCTTCGGCACTGGTTTTCAGAACCTGCAGGCAGGAATCAATATTAAGATTCTGAGCTCGAAGGCGCAAACCCATGAGCCCAAGGAATAGAACAAAAATAAATCCGAAATATGTTGTTGGCAAGCGCAGAGTCATGATGCACTAAGGCATTCCTAAACTACTCTTTATTTTTGAAATAAATACCGCCTCCTGGTAAAATTTTTGCCTGGCCAACTCGGGAAAAACGGCGCTTGGCGTAGCATTTGGCAACATTTTCCCTCAGCAGGATTCTAACCGAGTATAGAATTTTATAATTATCTTTGCCTCCTATGGAAAAAAGAGTACGATTACGGTTTGCCCCCAGCCCAACGGGAGGCTTACACATGGGCGGTGTACGCACAGCCCTGTTCAGTTATCTGTTTGCAAAAAAACACGGTGGAGACTTTGTGCTTCGCATCGAAGATACCGACCAAACGCGCTATGTTGAAGGCGCAGAACAATACATCATCGAATCCCTGAAATGGTGTGGCATTGAACCCAACGAAGGCGTTGGTTTCGGCGACGGTCCTTATGCGCCTTACCGCCAAAGCGAGCGAAAAGAACTCGGCATTTATAAAAAATATGCCGACCAGCTTATTGCCTCCGGCCACGCATACTATGCTTTTGATACAGCCGAGGAACTCGACGAGATGCGCAAACGCCTCGAAGCTGCCAAGGTAGTGGCCCCACAATACAATGCCGTCACGCGGCAAAACATGCGCAATTCCCTTACCCTGCCGGAAGACGAAGTAAAAAAACTGATCGACAACGGTACGCCGCATGTGGTGCGTCTCAAAGTTCCCCGCAACGAAGAGATTCGTTTTCACGATATTATCCGCGGTTGGGTAACCGTGAACTCGTCGCAGGTGGACGATAAGGTATTGCTGAAAAGCGATGGCATGCCAACCTACCACCTGGCACACATTGTTGACGATATCGAGATGAAGATCAGTCACGCCGTACGTGGCGAAGAATGGCTTCCGAGTGCTCCGTCGCACATCCTCATTTACCGCTACCTGGGCCTGGAAGACCAGATGCCACAGCTCGCACACCTTCCGCTTATTTTGAAACCAGATGGTAATGGCAAATTGTCGAAGCGCGACAAATCTGGCTTGCCGATGTTCCCGCTCAACTGGCACGATCCACGCGATAAAGCCGATTACGTAGGCTACAAAGAGTCGGGCTTTATGCCGGAGGCCTTTATCAACATGCTGGCCTTATTGGGTTGGAACCCTGGCGACAACCGCGAGATCATGAGTAAGCAGGAATTGATCGATAGCTTTTCGTTTGAGCGCGTGAATAAATCGGGTGCTAAATTCGATCCCGAAAAAACAAAGTGGTTCAACCAACAATACCTGCGGATGCAAACCGACGAGCAACTTGCCGACGCGGTAACGCCTTTGCTGGAAGCCAAAGGCATCCACAAGGACAAAGCCTTCGTAACGGAATTTTGCCGCCTTATTAAAGAAAAAGCGCATTTCGTGAATGAGTTTTACGACCTGGGAGCGTATATTTTCACCGCACCTGAAAACTACGACGAAAAGGTAATGACAAAAAAATGGAACGAATCGTCAAAGGACCTTTTCAGCCGCTTTAGCGAAAAACTGAAAACACTTACAACCTGGGATTCGCATACGCTGCACGAAACTTTTCAGCAAGCCCAGGCAGACATCGGAAAACTCGACATGCAATTGCTCCGGGTACTTACAACTGGTGTTGCCGGTGGACCACAGCTCTTCGACCTGCTCGCGCTGCTTGGTAAAGACGAAACCCTTGCCCGCTTGAACACGGCACTCGCTAAACTGTAAAAGCCATGCACCAGGCCCTAAAAAACAACTTGTTTTTCATCAAAGAACACATTGGCATCTTCAAGGCAGCCAATAACTTCGACATTTTTCAGCCAGACACCCAAGAGTTGCTGATGACCTGCCGGGAGGAAAAACTGGGGATGTTAACCAAGCTCTTTCGCTTTACCGATTATAAACGCCTTACGCCTTTTCACATTGAAATAAAGTCGGCAAAAGGTGAGCCTGTATTGGAAGTAAAGCGCGGCATATCGCTGTTCCTGTCAACGGTAGAAGTGTTTGACGAACGAGGGCAATTGGTAGGCCGTTTCAAGCAAAAGTTTTTCAGCATCGGCGGAAAATTCGATGTGCTCGATCCGCAAGACCGCGTATTGTGTACCTTGAAAGGAAAATGGACCAGCTGGGATTTTAAGTTCATGCAGGGAAACGAGGAACTGGCGCATGTTGCAAAAAAGTGGGCTGGCATGGGACGTGAATTATTCACCTCGGCCGATAATTACATGTTGGCGGTAAACGAACACGTGCGTAAAGATGACCCCGTGCGCATCCTGATCCTTGCGGCCGTGATGTGCATCGATATGGTTTTAAAAGAGTAGCACATGAAGCACCTGATCTTTTTCTTGTTTTTTTTCGCGGCTGGATTTGCAAAAGCTCAGCCTGAAAAAGAAGACATCCTCAGCTTTCAGAACACACTTAACCGTGAGTTTCTGGATCCCGAACGCTCGCCGCTCAGCGAAAAAGACCGTCTGACCTTTCAGGGGCATACCTTTTATCCCATAGACCTGGCCTATCGTGTAAAAGCCACATTCACACGCACACCCAACGAAAAGCCTTTTAAGATGGCCGCTACACGCGGGGAAGCTAAAGATTACGTAAAATACGGTGAAATCCGCTTCCAGATCAATGGTATCGAACAGAAACTGAATGTTTACCAAAGCCTGGAACTTGTAAAGATCCCGGAATACCGCAATTACCTTTTTCTGCCGTTCAGAGACTTAACCAATAACCAGGAAACATACGGCGGCGGTCGTTTCATCGATCTTCAGATCCCTGAAGGTAATACCATTACCTGCGATTTCAATAAAGCCTACAATCCTTACTGCGTTTACTCCGCCCGTTTTTCCTGCCCGGTAACACCAGTTGAAAACACATTAACGGTAAAGATCGAAGCCGGCGTAAAAGGCCCAACCGGCGATTGATATGGAGCTGTATTCCGATGCATATTTCATGAACGAAGCGCTGAAAGAAGCGCAAAAGGCCTATGAGGCCGACGAAGTGCCGGTAGGCGCCGTGGTGGTTGCCAACAACCGTATCATTGCCCGGGCTCACAACCTTACCGAACGTCTCAACGACGTAACAGCCCATGCCGAAATGCAGGTAATTACTGCAGCGGCGAATGCCATCGGCGGCAAATACCTTACAGACTGTACACTCTACGTAACCCTCGAACCCTGCCCAATGTGTGCCGGAGCCTTGCATTGGACACATATCACTAAAATTGTTTACGGGGCTCGCGACGAAAAACGCGGCTATTCGCGGGTTGCAGCACACATACTCCATCCCAAAACACAGGTTGTAAGTGGTGTATCGGAGCAAGAATGCGCGCATTTGCTGAAATCGTTTTTTCTCTCCAAGCGAAAATTCTAAAGCTCTTTACCGCTTCATCGATAAAAAAACTACCCTTATCGTACTATTAAAGTAAAATAGTATTTTTACTAGCATCAAACGTTCCGTATGTCTCTTTTTTTACGTTTTCTGCTCCTGATCGCGTTTACGCAACAGTTGGCTGGGCAGGTCATCCCTGATCCGGTGTTCCAACACATCTTGCCGGCACAATTGGGGTTAAAATCCTTTGGCTGGCACGACTGGGATAGCCGCGGGCTGATGTGGGGAACTTATAAAAATGGTCTATACAGCTACGATGGCTATACCACACATAGATACAATAACACGACAACCGATAGCCTTCTTTTGTCCGAAACCGTGTTCAATGCCGCCATCGACTCGAAAGATAACCTTTGGTTTTGCTACGACGATGCAAGCGGACTCACGCGTTACCATATACCGAGCGGACGTTTCAGGCATTTCCGGGCCGATTCGGCAAACCCTGCCGCACTACCGACAAAGCTCATCACAGCCATTAAAGAAGATAGCAAAGGTACTATTTGGGTTCTAACCTGGGGTGGCGGCATTGTAAAACTCGACCAGCAAAGCGGCACCTGCCGGCGCTACCTGCCGCACGCGCCGCAAACAGATCGCCGGAAAGACTATATCAACCGCGTGCGTGACATGGTAGAACTCCCCGATGGGAGATTTCTTGTAGTGTTTTTTACCTACGAAGATTTCGACTACCCACCCATGTACTTCGATCCTGCAACGGGCACCTTTACTAATTTTCCTATCCGCGACTACATCAGCGAAACAGAAGACCAACGCAACAACATTAGCTTTAGCCTGCGCATCTGCCATTTCGTGTACCGCGATCCGCAGGAAAACTTATGGTTTGGGACGTATAGCGGCCTGATATTCGTGGATACGCACAAAAAAGAAGCCTACAGGGTTTCCGGACTTCGCAACAGCGTTATCCAAAACCTCGACAATGCCCGGGCTTATGTCGTGGACGAAAAAGAAAGGCTCTGGATCGCCACACCCAACTCCGGAGTGATGGTGGTGGATAGCAAAACAAAAGATGTAAAATACGTCAAGCACGACCTGAAAATCAGCACCAGCGTTGCCGACGACAACATTCGCATGCTGAAGAAAGACAGGGATGGAAATATTTGGGTGGGAACCGGGCAAGCTATCAGCATCTACAACCCACTTGTTCAGCAATTCGATGTACTGCCTTGGGCCGATATGAACCTGGAATTTACCGACCGTTCGATCCAACGCATTCCGGTGAATCAGTTTCTGGCCGGTGGCAACGGTGCCTTGTACATTACGGGACACAACGGCATCCATGTGTACGACGCTCCAAAAAAGCGCCCCATCAAAGCCATTGAGCCCAAAAAGCAACTCCTGCCCTATCACAATCCCAAAAACCATGGCGGAGAAAATTACATCGGCGATATCAAGTACATGCCCAATGGCGAATTTCTTGCCATCAGCTCACACGTGGTACCGGTGATTTGGCATGAAGCAGAAAACCGTTTTACCGTGCCCCGCAACTGGAACGACGACACCGTCCGAAAATTCGGATGGCTGCACATTCTTTTCCGGCATGTCAAACAGGAAAGAGGCCTTTATTTGATCGGTGGTTATAACGGCACTATCTACCATTATGACACAGAAAAAAACCTGCTTGAAAAAGTGTACCGTTTTGGCATCAAGCGCAACTATAACCAAAATTATTCGTTCGTATTACCAAGCGGAAAATGGTTGCTATCGTTTGGTGAACGCGAGTTCTGCATTTTCGATCCAGTAAAAAAACAACACAAACTATACGGTCCGGATCATGCAGACGCTTTTTTTCCCGACAGCACGATCAAAACAGCATACCTCGATAAAAACGGGCTGGTATGGCTGGCAACGGCCAACGGCCTCTATACGTTCGACGAGCGTAGCGGAAAAACCACACACATCAACCGCGTGCAACACTGGCCCGACGCCCCTGTGAATGCACTTATCGAAGACAAACAAGGTGTTTTTTGGATTGCCCAGGATCGCCAGTTGCTAAAATGGGACCGTAAAACAGGACAAACGTTTACCTTTGGCAATGAACTGGGCTTACGAAGCGGAGAATTCATCAGTTCGATTGCACAAACCGACGACGAAGGCAACATATACATGGTGAACGTGAATGGCGTTCTGGTGTTTAACCCTGCAGCGATCCGCGTTCCTCAAACAATACCGCAACTGTCGCTCAGCGCGCTCACCATTCGCGAAGACTCCCTCGATCCTGTTCGTCTGCATGGTTTTTTGAACGGCAAAGCCGAATTAAAATGGAACGAAAATTTTCTACAATTCGAATTTGCCAGTAGCCAGATCTACACGCCATTGCCACACCAGTTCTACTATCGCCTTGCAGGGCTCGATTCGAACTGGCAGCACAATGGCATATCCAATAAGATACGCTATCCGAATTTGGCGCCAGGCTCATACACCCTCGACGTAAAGATCAAAAACGCCTATGATCTTACCAGCCCTGTATTGAGGATCTCGTTCAGCATTAAACCGCCATTCTGGAAAACCTGGTGGTTTTACCTATTGGTGCTTTTGCTGTTGGCTTTTGCGGCTTACCACATCATGAAATACCGCGAGCGCGCGTTCCGCCGGAAGCAACAAATCCTCGAAGAGCGCATCCGTGAGCGAACCGCTGAAGTGGTCGCCAAAGCGGAAGAGATAAGCCAACAGAAAGACATCATCCAGGAAAAGAATAAAGAGCTTACCGACTCCATTCATTACGCCCTGCGCATCCAACAAGCCATTCTGCCTGAACAGGCGCAGATAAATACCGGACTGCCCGAGCACTTCATCTACTTTGTGCCGAAAGATATTGTCAGCGGCGATTTCTACTGGTACTCAAAACAAAAGGATTCTGTATTATGGGCCGTTGTTGATTGCACAGGCCATGGCGTTCCTGGCGGCTTCATGAGTATGTTGGGAGCCGGCTTGCTTAACCAGATCGTGAACGAGGAACTCACCTTGCAACCGGACATCATCCTCAATCACCTGCGCGACCGCGTGATAATGGCATTGAAACAAACGGGAGGCTATGGCGAAAGCAAAGATGGCATGGACATGACCCTTTGCCGCTACCTGCCACTGGAAAACAAATTACAATTTGCCGGCGCCCATAATCCCTTGTACATAGTACGACATGGTGAGCTTTTGGAATTTACGACCGACAAGCAACCCATAGGCATCCATGTGGGCGAGAAAAAACCGTTTACCTTACATGAAACCATGCTCCAAACAGGCGATGTCGTTTACATGACCTCCGATGGATATGCTGACCAGTTCGGCGGCGAAAAAGGCAAAAAATTTAAATCGGCCAACCTCGAAAAACTATTCGTGCAATTGGCTCCAACGCCAGTAAGCGAGCAGAAGAACGAGCTGCAAGCCGTCTTTACCAAATGGAAAGACGGATACGAGCAGCTTGACGATGTGTGTGTGTTTGGCGTGAAGATCGTGTAAGTTTGTAATGCGCACGAGCGATGCGGAAAACCCGCGCCTCGGCGTTGCCTGGCCTTGCGGCGTATAAAACTCCGGCATCCCAAAAGGATCGAACGCCGCCCACAAGTTGTAGAAATCAAGCGACCTTGTTTTCTTACTATTTTTTTCTCGCCTGCTTGCCAAAATACTTGCATCTTTGCAGGTAAATACACGACTCATGAATTTAGATCTGAAACATAAACAAGCCATTGTGTGCGGTAGTACGCAAGGTATTGGCAAAGCCATTGCACTCGAACTGGCAGAACTCGGTGCAGCTGTAACCCTGATTGCACGCAACGAAGAAGCATTGAAAGCCACCAAACAAGAACTGAGCACAGCTGCAGGTCAACTTCATGCTTACCTGTGTGTGGATTTTTCGAAGCCCCAGGAACTGAAACAAATTGTGGAAGCCTATTTACAGCGCCAACCCGGAGTGCAGATCCTCGTAAATAATACCGGCGGGCCACCGGCCGGCCCCATTACGTCGGCCAAACCCGAAGAGTTTCTGGCAGCATTCAACAACCACCTCATCTGCAATCATATTTTGGTACAGGCTTGTGTGGAACACATGAAGCATGCGCGCTACGGCCGCATCATCAATATCATTTCTACCTCGGTAAAAGCGCCTCTTCCAAACCTGGGCGTTTCCAATACCATCCGTGCAGCAGTGGCCAACTGGAGTAAAACACTGGCTAACGAGCTGGGCAAATTCAGCATCACGGTAAACAATGTTCTTCCGGGCGCTACCGCTACTGCCAGGCTGAAAACCATTATTGAAAATAAGGCCGGAAAAACCGGGCACGGCGAAGATGCGGTGACAAACGAGATGCTGTCGGAGATTCCGATGGGCCGTTTTGCGGAAGCCGCAGAAGTTGCCAACGCTGTTGCTTTTCTGGCATCACCTGCAGCATCATACATCAATGGCATCAACTTGCCGGTAGATGGCGGGCGAACTGGCAACTTGTAAACCACAACGGCAAGATCCCAAGAAGTAGATCGCAGACCGGGCTCCACCAACGAACCATTCACCCTTAGCACACAAGGAGCCTGGCGAATTCTCCGCCCGGCACAGCGGAGTTACCGTTTATCATAAAATCTGTAAATTATGATAATTTGCCGGTCTATATACCGCTAAATGGCTCCTTTTTCGGGGTTAAATGCTATATTTGCTTGGTATTTTAGATTTTTTAGACGATTTATGAAAATTATCATTCCTATGGCCGGAAAAGGAAAGCGTATGCGACCACATACCCTTACCGTTCCGAAACCCCTGATCAATATTGCCGGAAAACCAATTGTGCAGCGTTTGGTTGAAGACATCACGAAAGTATGCGGCGAAAAAGTGGATGAGATCGCTTTTATCATCGGTCCAGACTTTGGAAAAGAAGTAGAAGAAAACCTCGTGAAAATCGCCAACGAACAAGGCGCCAAGGGCACGATTTGCTATCAGGATAAAGCCCTGGGAACGGCTCATGCCATTATGTGCGCCAAAGATTCGATCACCGGAAAAACAGTAGTGGCTTTTGCCGATACATTGTTTAAAGCCGATTTTGTGATGGACACCAACCAGGAAGGCGTTATTTGGGTACAGAAAATAGACGACCCAAGCCAGTTTGGGGTAGTAAAACTGAACGATGCCGGCGTGATCACTGATTTTGTGGAAAAACCATCGACCTTTGTGAGCAACCTCGCCATCATCGGCATTTACTATTTTAAAGACGGTGACAACCTTAAAAAAGAACTGCAATACCTTCTGGACAACGACATCAAGGAAAAAGGCGAGTACCAACTCACCAATGCCCTGGAAAACATGAAACAAAAAGGGCTGGCATTTACGCCTGGCAAAGTAACCGAGTGGCTCGATTGTGGAAATAAAGACGCAACGGTATATACCAACCAGCGGGTACTGGAATTTAATAAAGGAAAAGAAAGCCTGAAAGGAAAGAATATTGTGACGGAGAATAGTCTCATCATCGAACCTTGTTTTATTGGCGACAATGTGGTGATCCGGAACTCGATCGTAGGACCACACGCTTCTATTGGCGCAGGTTGCCAGCTCGACGATGTGATCCTTAAAAACAGTGTGATTCAGGCTTCGACGCGTTTGTGCTGCACGGCCATCTCCAACAGCATGATTGGCGAAGGCGCCGCTGTAACAGGAAAAGCGCTCGACATCAGCATGAGCGATTATACAACGATTTCTTTATAGGAAACAAGGTCAGAACGAGCTAACCATCATTGAAACGAATTTGAGAGCAGGCTTTTATACGATACCGGCACTAACGCTCGCAGCAACATTGTGGCTGGTGGGCTGCAAACCAGGCAAACAGGTAACCACCGACACGGCAAAAAAAAGTGGGCTAAGCGCTGAGCAACAGGCTGAGTTTGCCTTTGATTTTGTAGAGGGCTGTAAAGAGCGGATGAAAGGCAATGTGGAAAATGCGGAAGCACGCTTTCGCAATTGCCTGAAAATAGATCCGGCGTCCCCGGCTGTAAAATACGAACTGGGTAATATTTACCGTTTTGCCGCTCAATACGACGTGGCACTGAAATATGCCCGCGATTGCTCCAATGCCGATCCAAAAAATGCCTGGTATCAATTGCTCTACATCGAATGCCTCAACAGCAAACGCCTGTACACACAGGCCGCAGATGTGTATAACCGGTTGACCAAGCTGTATCCCGAAAAATCCGAATATTATGAAGGGCTCGCCGCAGAATACATGTATGCCGGCTCCTACGAAAAATCATACAAAGTGTATGACGAACTGGAAAAAAAGTTCGGTCCCAGTGAATCGTTCACGCTTAACAAGATCAAACTGCTGAAACAAACAAAACGCAATGCGGAAGCGGAACAGGAGTTTAAAAAACTAATTAAACTGAACCCTACCGAACCGCGCTACTATACGTTTCTGGCGGAGTTTTACCAGGATACGCAGCAAAATGACAAAGCCCTTGACACCTACCGCGAAGTATTGAAGTTTGACCCGGATAACCCGATGGTTCACCTGGCCATGGCCGATTACTATAAATCGGTGAACGACAAAGAGAACTTTTTCAAAGAAATGAAAACGGCATTCGAGAACCCGGATCTCGATACCGACACCAAATACAAGATCCTCGCTTCGTATTACGAATTGTCGGCAAGGAACGAGGAATTTAAACAGCAGGCTTATGAGCTGGCCTCTATTATGGTTCGCGTGCACCCTACTTCCGGCGAAGCCTATGGGATTTATGCAGAACTCTTGTTTCGCGACAAAAAAACGAAAGAGGCGCGGGATGAATATGTGCTGGCGGTGAAATACGACAAAACGCACTTCGACTCCTGGAACAAACTCATGTACTGCGACGCGGAGCTGAATGACTATAGCAGCCTCGAGGAACACAGCAGTGAAGCCATGGAGTTGTTTCCGAGCCAGGCAACTCCTTATTACTTCAACGGCATTGCCAACATACAGTTGAAGCAATACGATAAGGCCGTAGAATCACTCCGCGATGGTATCGAGTTTGTGTATTCCAACAACCAGCTCCTCATCGACTTTTACTCGAACCTCGGCTTTGCATACAATTACCTGAAGGATCACGACAAGTCGGACAAAGCGTTTGACGAGGCACTGAAAGTGGATCCAGACAATAGCCAGGTACTTAATAACTACGCGTATTTTTTGTCGTTGAGGAAAAAGAACCTCGAACGGGCCGAAAAATTTTCACGCCGCAGCAACGAACTGTCACCCAACAACCCAGTGTATATGGATACTTATGGATGGATCTTGTACCAACAGGGAAAATACACTCAAGCTGAACAGTGGCTGGCATCAGCTGTGAAACTGGCAACTAAACGTTCGGCAATTACCGAGCATTATGGCGACGTATTGTACCAGCTTGGCAAAAAAACAGAAGCGCTGATGTATTGGAAACAAGCTAAAGAAAGTGGCGATGGATCCGAATGGCTCGATAAAAAAATAAGCGATCAAAAACTTTACGAATAAGCCCTTTCCGGCAAAAGCATTTCCCCACACGATGCGTAGAACTTTTTTATATACGACTTTTTTTCTCTTGCTGGTCTTGCTGGCTGGCTCCTGCAGAACCAAAAAGGATCTCCAGAAATCGCAGGCTGCCCAAACGGAAGACACTGCTACAGGGAAATGCCGTTTGCTGTTCCGCACATCGAAAATGCTGACGAAGAACCTGAAGCAAAAAGAGCTTGCCTACCGCTGGATATACGCCAAAGCCGATGTACAGACATTGATTGACGGCGAAGATCAAAACCTCGATGTAAAAATCCGTGGACGTAAAGACAGCGCCATCTGGATCCAGATACAGGCTATAGGACTGATCGACGTGGCCCGGCTGCTTATTACCCGCGATACGGTAAAAATGGTGGTTTACATCAAAAAACAATACTTTGTAGGCGACTTCAATTACATTAACCAGCTCCTGAACGCCGACCTCGACTTCGATTTGCTGCAAGCCGCATTGTTTGGTAATAGTGCCGATTTCGATGATGACGATAACAAGTTGAAACCCATGGCCGATCGCGAAAATTGCAATTATAAGCTAAGTACGGAACGAAAACGCAAATTGAAACGTATAACAGCCGGACAGGATTCGCTGAAACGCTCGCTGCAAACCATGACGCTGGATCCGGACAACTTTAAGATCATCCACAACGATTTTGTGGATGTGAGTACCAACCGGAAGTTCAGCGCCGCTTACTCGAAATTTGCAGCCGTGGACTCCGTTTTTGCACCGCATCATGTTGATATTGATATAGTAGCAGAGAAAAAAATAAACCTCAAAATTGACTATGTTCGCATAGAAATAAATCAGCCGCAAAAAATGCCGCTGAACATACCAAAGAGCTATGACCCTATCCCGATTAGAAAAGAGAAAAAGTAACCTGGCGTTCCTGGGACTATGCCTCTTTTTTATCGCCTTTGCTTCTCCCACACTGACGGCACAGACCAAATCACCTTCGCAACGGGACTTGCAGAATAAACGAAACAAGCTCAACGACGACATTAAGCAACTCAACAACCAACTTAGTCAAACCAAAGCCAGCAAAAAGTCGCAAATCAATAACATCGTGGTAATCAATACCAAGATCAAAGTACGCGAAGAGCTGATCTCAACCATCAACACGGAGCTTTCCAAAATCAACTCCACTATCAAAAAAAACACGGGCGAGGTCAACGCACTTCGGATGAACCTGGAGAAGCTGAAAGGCGAATACGCCAAGATGATCTATTTTGCTCAGCGCAACCAGGATTCCTACACCAAACTCATGTTCCTGTTTGCGTCTGGCGATTTTAACCAGGCCTATATCCGTCTTCGTTATTTTCAGCAATACACGGCTTTTCGTAAGAAACAGGCGGCAGAGATTCTATCGACACAACAGGATTTGAATCAGAAATTACAGGAACTGGAAGCGCAGCGGCACGAGAAAAACGTGCTATTGGGCAACGAACAAACCGAAAAAACACAACTCGACAGCGAAAAGCAACAGCAGGAAATTGTGCTGAGCGAATTACAGAAGCAAGAGAAAGAATTGAAAGAGGAACTGGAGAAGAAAAAGCGTGATTCAGAAAACCTTCAGATTGCCATTAAAAAACTGATAGAGGCTGAAATTAAGCGCAAGCTCGAAGAATCGGCACGCATCGCTGCCGAAAAAGCCGCCAAAGCTGAGAAACTTGCCAAAACCAAAGCCACCGCCAAAGAAAGTAAAACCAAGGTAAAACCCGAAACCAAAACAACACCGACCAAGCCAACGGCTCCTGAGCTCACGGAAGAGGCTGAGGCATTAGGTGCCGACTTTGCGAGCAGCCGTGGCAAATTGCCATGGCCCTTACTGAAAGGCGTGATATGCCAGCCCTACGGCGAATACGAGCATCCTGCTATCAAAGGCTTTATGATGAACAATAGTGGTGTGGAGATCTGTACTTCGAAAGGCGCCCAGGCGCGGGCGGTTTTCCAGGGCGAGGTTACGAGCATTGCTATTTCACCAACGGGCGGTAAACTCATCATCATTCGCCACGGCGAATACCTAAGCGTATATAGCAATATCGGTGAAGTATTTGTGAAACAAGGCGACAAGGTTGATAACAAACAGGCCATCGGCACAGTACTGGAAGAAGATGGCAAATCGAGCATGAATTTCCAGATCTGGAAAGGCCAGAAAACCATGGATCCAAGCGGCTGGCTCTATAATGCCAGGTAAAACCCACCTGACCTGCTTTTCGGACTGAGTCAGAAGTCTCTTCGCTTTATCATCCACTGCCGGCAAAATGTTACGACGAGGATATGGAAAATAAAAAAAGCCTTCATGCCGTTCTGATCATTGTGGTGATCATACTGAGTGTGACGCTCTACAAACAATTCGACATTAAACATTTCCGGTTTCAAAAACCCGGCCTCGCCCTCGTTTATATGACAGGACTGATCATTGCCATTTCTTTTCTTCTCCGAAAGACCAAACCCTAACTACCCATTTCCGTCCTTTGCACGCACTATGACTTCAACCAACCAAACAGACCATACATTCTCGGGCAATTACGCCAACGTGAACGGCCTGAACATCTACTACGAAATTTACGGACAGGGCGCGCCGCTGGTGCTGATCCACGGCGGCGGCTCCACCATTGGCTCAAGTTTTGGGCGCACGATCCCGTTATTTGCCCAAAACCGGCAAGTAATAGCCGTGGAATTACAGGCGCACGGCCGTACCGGCGACCGCGATGCCGATCTCAGTTTTGAGCAGGATGCCGACGATGTCGCTGCGCTGCTTCAGCATTTGAAACTCAGCCAGGCTGATGTATTTGGATTCAGCAACGGGGCTACCACCACGCTTCAACTTGCCATCCGGCACCCGGCACTGGTCCGTAAAATCATATTGGGCTCACCGCTTGCAAAACGCAGCGGCGTTCCAGAGGGATTCTGGAATTTCATGAACCAAGCCAACCTGGAAAACATGCCGGAGGCGTTGAAAGAGGCTTATCGCCAGGTAGCACCAGACCCAAACGGGCTACAAACCATGCACGACCGGGATGCCAAACGCATGCAACAATTCACGGATATTCCGGATGCACTTCTTCAAAACATCAAAGCACCGGCACTCATTATCATCGGCGATAAAGATGTGATTACGCCAGCACATGCGCTCGAACTTCAACGATTGCTTGATGGGTCGGAACTCGCCATCATTCCAGGCACACATGGCGCTTACATCGATGAGATCACTACAATACAGCCATCCCGCAAACAAAGTGAATTCGTAGTGCCAATGATAGAACGTTTTCTTGATAAGCATTCAATTAAACAACTGTAAATCATCTATAGGATCGGAGCAGCTAATTGTAAGCTACTATTAGTCTATCGATTATCTATCATATTCATGAAACTCCCAAGAACTGCCGAAGACATCGTTCGCGAAGTGCAAATTGCCTCCAACAAATCCGGCGATCTTTATCTTCGACAGCTAATTTTCCTTTTACAACATGTAAGCCACGAGCTAATCGTCGAAGCTATAATAAGGCTATTCGAACAGAACCATTCGGGAGAGAATGCATTCAGGATCCAGGAATTTTCCGGAAGAATACTAGAAGAAATAAAACCTATCTCAGAAAAAACCATTCATGATATATTGAAACGAACTCTTGGCAATTGGAACAAAAGCATTGAACAGTTGCCCTTCTGGCTTATCTCTAATTACGGTGTACAGGCGACAAATGCTGCTTTGAACGATGACTGTTTTTCAAGCGAAGAGGATAAGGTTAAAGCCATGCGATGGTGGCTTCAAAAGGCATAACGACACTATAAGGCCAGAATAAAAAAATAAGCTAAAAACTAGCTTTGAAAACACGCGTCAGCGATTGCAGTGGAAATCCTCCGCGCTGTTCTTTCGCGGAGATTGTAACGCAAAGCGCGCCCGGACGCCCTCTGTCTTCTCTTCAACATGCCACAACGCTTTAAACACGTGACGCTGAAACAAGCGCCACTTACCAAGAAGATCTAAAGAGATAATGGCTTAATTCACCAGGCCCGTTTCCTGATCGTTGCGGAAAGCCCGGCGATCCACTTCCTTGCCACTTTCGTTATAGTAGAACCAAAGGCTATCTTTCAAATCGTTTTTGTACCAGCCTTTGTAATGGATATTGCCGTTCGGAAAATACACAATGGTCTCACCATGTTTTTTTCCTTTGTCATAATAACACTCGCTCCACTTGATGCCATTGTCGTAAAAAGCCATCCAATGTCCGTGACGCACCCCGAAACGGAAATTCCCAGTGAACTTGATCACACCGTTGGGGTATTTATCTACATAGTCGCCGGTATAGTCGGCATCGGGCGGTGTAATGGCAAATTCGCTATTGGGATTAACGGTAATGGGCTTAACAGCCGCTGCTTTTGCCGAATCCTCTTTGCGTTTCGCATCTTCTTTGTTTACTTTTTCATTGCCTCCGCAGTTGCTGAATAACAGGGTAAAAACAGCCAGTGATACCGTTAGATAAAAGAAGTTTTTCATGTGCTTTATTTTTTACGTTCGATCGAGTAATTTACCAGGCTAATCAGACTTTGTTTAGAGTCGCTGTCGGGAACCTCGTGCAACAGCGCCAGGGCCTTGTCCTTGTATTGATGCATCACACCCTCGGCATAAGTGATACCGCCTTTTTCATAAACAAAACGGATCACCTCTGCAACGCGTTTCGGATCGTTATTGTGGTTCTTGACGATGTTGATGATCTTGCGCTTTTCTGTCCAGGTAGAATTGTTGAGTGCATAGATCAGCGGCAGCGTCATTTTCTTTTCTTTGATGTCGATGCCCGTCGGTTTTCCGATGGACGTGTCGTCGCCAAAATCAAAAAGATCGTCTTTGATCTGGAACGCAATACCCGTATTGATCCCAAACGCTTTGAAGCGTGCAATTAAGGCTTCATCCTGGCTCACAGAGGCCACCCCGGCGGCGCAGCAGGCTGCAATAAGCGTTGCTGTTTTCTTCCGGATAATATCGAAATATACGTCTTCTGAAATGTCGAGCTTACGCGCCTTTTCGATCTGCAATAATTCGCCCTCACTCATTTCGCGCACGGCGTTGTTCGCAATTTTAAGCAGGTGAAAATCGTCATGGTCGAGCGACAACGACAAGCCGTTTGAAAGCAGGAAATCGCCCACGAGCACGGCAATTTTATTTTTCCAGAGCGCGTTGACGCTGAAGAAACCCCTGCGTTCATTACTATCATCTACTACGTCGTCGTGCACAAGCGTAGCGGTATGCAACAACTCTATGAGCGAGGCTGCCCGGTACGTGCTCTCATTGAACTGCCCTGCACATTTGGCGCTCAGGAACACAAACATGGGCCTGATTTGCTTGCCCTTTCGTTTAACAATGTAAGTGGTGATCTTATCGAGTAGCGGAACGGTGGTTCGCATGGCTTGTTTGAACTTGATCTCAAACTCGTCCATTTGCATGCTGATCGGCGCTTTTATTTGGTCAACAATATCCACTCAGAAAAGTAGCGTAAATATAGGATTAAATTCATGAAATTGCGCCAACAGGCCGTCGTCATTTAAACACCTGCTGCGCAGTTTTGTTCTTGTTCACCAGCTGTCCGCAGGCAGCATCAATGTCTTTACCACGACTGCGGCGCACGTTTACAATAACGCCTTTGCTTTCAAGATGCTTCACGAAGGCTTCAAGCCGTTCGGGGGTGGTTTGCCTGAACTCGCCATCGTCGATGGGGTTGTATTCGATGATGTTTACTTTTGCTGTTGTTTTCCGGCAAAAATCGGCCAGTTCGCGCGCATCTTGTATGCCATCGTTAAAATCCCGGAATACAATGTACTCGAAAGTGACGCGGGAACCCGTTTTCTCATAAAAATAATTCAGGGCTTTTTCGAGATTCTCCAGCGAGTTGGTTTCGTTGATCGGCATGATGTGATTTCGCTTTTCGTCGTTGGCAGCATGCAACGACAGAGCCAGGTTAAACTTCACACCGTCATCACCCAGCTTCATGATCATTTTGGCAATACCTGCCGTGCTCACGGTAATGCGGCTTGGGCTCATTCCTAAACCATCGGGTGCGGTGATGCGATCTACCGAACGGATCATTTCGGCGTAGTTGAGCAAAGGCTCGCCCATGCCCATATATACAATATTGGTGAGCGCCTGGTCGTATTTGGTTTCTGCCAGATTCTTGACCAAAGCTACCTGATCATAAATTTCATCGGCATTCAGGTTACGCAAACGCTTGAGCTTGCCGGTTGCGCAGAATTTACAGGTAAGACTGCAACCTACCTGCGACGAAATACAGGCCGTCATCCGGGTTTGTGTCGGAATCAACACACTTTCCACAACATTGCCATCCGCCAGTTTCATGGCGCATTTGATCGTGCGGTCGTTGCTTACCTGCATGTCGCTCACCGATACCGCATGGATCGCAAAATGCTCGTTCAACCAATCGCGCAAGGGCTTGGGCAAATTCGACATATCGTCAAACCGATGAGCCGTTTTTTTCCAAAGCCATTCATAAATTTGCTTCGCTCTGAATTTCGGTTCTCCTTTCTCTTTGAGAATGTCGATAAGCTGGGCTTCGGTGCAGGCACGTATGTCTTTTTTGTCGGGCATGTTACGAACCGCAAAGATAGGGTTAATTCATGATAAATGTTTTATATTTAGCGCCGAATCAACGCCTGCCATCTATGCGCTTTCTTGCCGCTTCCCGCTTGTTTTCAGGACATCATTTTGCCAATGATGCACACATCCTTGCAGTAGGTGACGATGGCTCTATTCTCGACCTTTTGCCCGCAGGCAGTGTCGAAGCCGGCCGCATCGAACAATACGACGGCATCCTTTGCCCGGGCTTCGTAAACACACACTGCCATCTCGAACTAAGCCATCTCAAGAATCGCATTCCCCGCCACACGGGCATCGTCGATTTCGGATTATCGGTGGTACGGCAACGCCAGGATCTTCCCGAAGAAGCGCAACTGGAACAGATGCAAGATGCCGACCGTGAAATGGCCAGGCAAGGAATTGTTGCTGTTGGCGACATTTCAAACACTGTACTTTCAGCGAGCGTCAAGCAACAATCGCGCATACACTATCACAGCTTTGTGGAGCTCATTGCCCTGAACCCGCTGCGTGCAACACAGGTTTTTGATGCCGGTTTATCCACACTCGATACCTTTTACGTTTCCGGCCTTTCTGCTTCGCTCGCACCCCACGCACCATATAGCTGCTCTCCGAAACTGGTAAGTATGATCGCTGACTACTGCCACAACCGCGGACTGCCAACCAGCATCCATAACCAGGAAAGCCAGGCTGAGAACGACTTTTTCCGTCGTAAAACCGGTGACTACCTCCGCCTGTACAGCACTCTTGGGCTAGAACTCGATTTCTTTAATGCCAGTGGGAAATCCAGCCTGATGAGCCTGCTCGACGCGCTTAAACATTCCGGGAACACATTGCTTGTACATAATACGTTTACAACTGCTGCCGATGTGGAAGCTGCCCAACAGCAACTTACCAATTTGTATTGGTGCCTATGCCCAAACGCTAACGTGTATATTGAAAACACCTTACCTGATGTTGCAATGCTGTACGCAACAGGCTGTACATTGACTATCGGCACCGATAGCCTTGCCAGCAACAACACCTTATCGGTATGGGACGAACTGTTACTTCTGCAAAAAGAATTTCCAGCCATTCCTATAGAAACCTGGCTAGAGGCGGCCACAGCAAATGGCGCAGACTTTCTTGGCATCAGCGGGCGTTATGGCACATTTGAAAAAGGGAAAATGCCGGGCGTTAATCTCGTAGATCCTGCAAATGGTAGCGTGAAAGTGTTAGCTTAAACTTACGGTAGAAACAAGAGTAAACAGCGAAAACTGATCGTTGATCCTTTGGAAATCCATTTGGAGCTTATTGCCGCTCTTCATGCCAATGGTTATAAAACCAAGGCCCGCGCCACCTTTATCACTCATGGTGTTGTTTTCCAGATGCTCGAGGTAATAGGCCTTAAGCGCTTTTTCGTCATCGAATGAATTGATGGTGTCAATCTGTTTCTCGAGTGCCGGGATCGACTCATTAGCAACGAGGTTAGCAGACACCACGTGCATCTTCACTCCATTCTTGGCCAGGATAAAAAAATTGTACTGGTGTCCATCGCTAGTCTTATGCCCATGGATGAGCATGTTCTGGAGCGTTTCTACGCTAATAAAAAAGATTTTTTTAAGTGGGCCTTTCGGGATTTCCAGCTCGCCGACTTTTGCTTCCACATTCTCTTCTATGGAAGATATCACGCTTTGAGTAAGTTCGCCCTGGTGCGATAGCAACACCGACTGCCCCTGCCCGTATTCGTTCAGTAAGCGCTCGTACTGTGCTTTTACAAACTGTTCTTCGCTATTTGATCCTAAGCCCAATCCTATTTGAATAAACCGTTTACCTCGGCATCTATCATTCTCAATACTTTTCCAAGGTCTTCCTTATTTTCAGAAAAATTGATCTCGTCGATATCCACAATCAGCAACTTACCGCCTTCATAGGTCGAGATCCATGCCTCGTAGCGCTCATTGAGTCGTTTCAGGTAATCGAGGCGAATGGAATTTTCATAATCACGGCCACGTTTCTGGATTTGTTTGACAAGGGTTGGTACCGACGCTCTCAGGTAAATGATCAGATCCGGTGCTTTCACAAGACTATCCATTAACTTAAACAGGCTGAAGTAATTTTCATAGTCGCGGGTTGTCATCAAACCCATGGCATGCAAGTTTGGCGCAAAGATATAGGCGTCCTCATAAATGGTACGGTCCTGAACTACCTTTTGCTTGCCGTTGCGGATTTCCTGCACCTGCCCAAATCTCGAATTGAGAAAATACACCTGCAAATTGAACGACCACCGCTGCATATCGTCATAAAAATCGTTCAGGTAGGGGTTATCATCTGCATCCTCGTAGTGAGGGGTCCATTTATAGTGTTTAGCCAGCAGTGATGTTAAGGTCGTTTTCCCTGAACCGATATTTCCGGCAATCGCTATGTGCATAAAATCTCTTCTCTAAAAATTATCCGTTTATAATATACTAAGATACGGCTTTCCGGTATTATACAAAATTTTTTTCCTTTTTTTTTTGGAAATGTTAAATTTCGGTTATTTCACTGTACGCAAGGAAATATAAGGGTTGTATTTAGTGATGACCTGCTTTGTATCATTGAAGGCTTCTTCCATTTTCCGGCGATGCCCCTCGTTCAAAAAAGCGGGTAATCTGGTTGTATCGGCATACCAGTGCGCCGGGAACACAATGTGCATTTTCTTACCACCGTCGCCCCGGTAAACCCAGGTTGGCAAAAATGACGCCGATTTATAGGCCGTATGGCCTTTGGTGAAATTTTTTTCGACCGTAATACTGAGTATTACACCCGCATCCGTATAGCGCCAGTATTGGTTGGAAAGGAAATTACCAAGGGAATAGGCCACAAAAACTGAGTCTGCGTGCGGGCCAGAAGGCATCACTTTGGTGGGCCCTACCATGTGTGGGTGCGCGCCAATTACCAATGAAGCGCCTGCCTGTAAAGCAAACCTTACCGCATCTTTCTGTGCTTGCGTAGGCTCTACTACATTTTCTACGCCCATGTGGTAAAACACCATCACCAAATCGGCCCCACGCTCACGTGCCTCTGTCACGGATTTTGTGACGTCGGCCGAGTCGATCACATTGAGCATATAACGGTGTTCGGCGGAAGGGTACGAACCGTTAGTGCCATAGGTATAATTGAGAATGGCAATATGAATACCTTTCACATCAAGGATGCGAATCGAATCATGATCACGCCGATCAAGATAAGTACCCGCATAACCCAGACCGTGCTCACGAATCACCCGAATAGTACGCAAAAGCCCCGCCTCACGCGTATCCATGCTATGGTTATTGGCCGTAACCAGGAAATCGAAACCGGCATCCCTGATAGCCTCACAATAGGCATCGGGCGAATTGAAAGCCGGGTAACCGGCGTATGGCTGACCCGTACCGGCAAAGGTTGTTTCCAGATTACCGATCGTGAGGTCGGCGTCTTCAAGATAGGGTTTAACGTATTCGAAACTCGGCCTGAAATCAAATTCGCCCGATTTGAGCCTGGCGTTATTGGTTTGCGGCAAATGACACATCAGGTCACCCACAAGATTAATGGTAACTTCTCCCAGCGAGTCTTTTGGTGGCAGAAGGTATGTTGTTTGCTCAGGCTCCGGAGAAACGCTTTCTTGCGGTGCAGCAGATTGTGCGTCGTTGCCGGGTAATGCTGTTGTTCCTTTTTGCGGTGTTTTACAGGTATAAACCACCGCCAGCAAGGTGGCCAGTGCTACAAAATAAAGTACTTTATGCATGGCTTTTCTGTTCTTTGAGATATAGGCTGCACACAAACCGAATGGTTTCCTGCAAGGACGCAAAATTGTAGTGAAGTGCATCTTTGACGCGGCTGTTGTTATACGTGTTTTTCGCCAGGCCGGCATACATCGTCGCTTTTGTAAGCACCCTTTTGTTGCCGGTAATCGCAGACCGCAATGCGTCGAGCCACAGACCAAGGCGGAGCATGGCCTTACCCGCCTCAATGGAAGGTGCTTTTTTACCAAACGCTACATGCAACTCGCTCAAAAGTTCGCGAAATGTATAATTATGTGCTGTGAGGATAAAACGCTGGCCGAACAATCGTTTTTCGGTAAGGGCAATCATGCAGGCCGCTGTATCAGTAGCCGAAATAGCGGCGCTCGACCCCGAGGTATAAAAGGCAGATCCTTTGTAACATGTGCTGATCAAACGTCCGGAACTCTGATCCCAAAATCCTGGCCCCAGCACAAGACCCGGATTCACGATCACCGCCTGTAAGCCTTCCTCCATGCCGCGCCAAACTTCCCGCTCGCCATTGTATTTACTAATAGCATAGTCGCTTGCTTCGGGCGACGATTTCCACGAAATGGATTCGCTGATGTTGGTAGTAATATCAGGGTTTTGCAAGGTGGCAATCGAACTTACATGGCAAAAAGCCTTAACCGGTTTTTCGAGGCAGGCATTTACCATGTTGGCAGTTCCTGTGGCATTTACCCGGTGCATTTGCTCCCGGTCTTTAGCATCAAACGACACGAAACCGGCACAATGGTACACGTGGTCAATGCCCTCAAGCGCGTCCAGAATGGAATAAATATCTGTAATATCGGCATCTACCCAACGAATGCGGTCAAAGAGCAAATCATATTCAGCGGTGTAGTAACTGAACAGCTGTCTGGTTTTCGTGATATCGCTATCTGCGCGTCTAATAGCCGTAACAGGCTTTCCTTGTTGAAGGAGCTGCAAGGCCACATGCGCCCCGATCAATCCTGTAGCTCCTGTAATTAAATTCATGAATGCTGTTCTCTAAGCAAATGTAAGGCTTTGCGTTAAAAAAAGTAAGGAAAACTGCATGAAGCATCCGAAAATAAAGCCGGCATAAACTTGCCTGGGTGTGTGCGATTGAAGGTAAAGCCGGGAAAACCCGATAAGGCCGGACAACAGGAGACACAGGGATAAAGTCCCAAACACGGGCATCTGCAATACCCAACCCAAACCGAGCATGATGCCTGCTAATCCACCGATTCCGATCATGTGCGCACTGATTTGCCACCACAAATGAATGATAGCAGCAGACAAAATGCAAAGTCCTCCGCCTAAAATAAAGAGCTTGATGGCAGGCCACACATTCAGATCGTAAATCATGTAGTAAAGCCCGAAATAGCACAATGACGTGATAACGAGCGGGAAAATACGTTCCCGCCGGTTCTCGAGTTTCATAGAGCTGATGTAATTAAGTCGATACAGAATAAGCATATTGAGGGCTGGCAGCAAAACGGTAAAAGCAAATACCGTTACGGTAATTACTACCTTTAACCTCAGCGGCGTAAATACATAGTAAATGCTACCTTTCATACCAAAGAACACGAGCAGGCAACCATAGGTGGCCGTTAACAAGGGATGAAAGCAATAGGATATAAAATTGGCAAAGCGTTTCATAAAATCAATTTTTCTGGAGACGTCCGTTTTCCTGTTCGTTACTATGTTTTTCGGCAACGCGAATGTTCGTTTTTCCGAATTTATAGTTCAAAGTTAACCGAAATCTCCGGGTATCGTTCCTTAAATTAAATGTATAATACTGGTTCCCGAAGTTGTAAACAGACCGGTTGATGTCTGTATAAAACATATCGAGAAATTGGAACATCACCGTAAACTGGTTTTGGACAAATGATCTTTTGATCCCGAAGTCGCAACTGCCATTGGCCTTGTTGTGATTGGGGCCGCTCGTTACCGGCGAATTGTAATGCCCTGTGAGCTGCACTTTAAAATCGTGTGGAAGCAAAAAATCGTTATTAATATAGATGTTAGACGATAGGGTCCGGGTTCTGAGTGCCTCGCCGCTCAATACACTTTTGTATGACACATAAAAGACATTCAACGAAAACTCTACATTCCACCACGAATAACATTGCTTCTGTAAGAACAGGTTATAGTAAGCATAATCGGCCAAATCGAGATTGGCGAGCGTAAAGGTGGTGACCTTGGTGCTATCGTTCTGCAACGACACTTCCGAGAACAGTTGTGTAAACCGCGCATAGCCCACGCTGTTGGTAATCCACTGGCGGTAAACATGCGTAAAGTCGATGTTATGACTATACTGAGGATTGAGGTAAGGGTTTCCCGCCGCTACAGCATATTGGTCTTCGAAACGTTTGTAGGGGTTGAGCTGATCATAGCTTGGCCTGTCGAGCCGCCGGCCATAATTAAACTGCAAGGCATGCTCGTCGTTAAGCTGATAATCTACCGATAGGCTCGGAAACCAGTTGAGGTAGCGCCTCGTGAGGCGAAAGCCATTGCTTAGATTACTACCTGAAACTTCAGTATGCTCAGCCCTGACACCAAAACCTACACTTCCTTTTTTGAATTCTTTACGAAGGTTGATGTAGCCTGCCAGCAAGGTTTCATTGTACCGGTAATCGTTAGAAAAAGCGGTATCTACCCTAAACGTTTTTGTGACTGTATCCTGGCGGTTAAACAAAAAATCGGTACTGTTTTTTACAAAGGTGGCTTTGGCGCCGGTTTCTAAAAGCCACCGGGGTTTCAGGTACTTCTGAAAATCGAGCTTTTGCGTGAAAATCCGAATAAGGCTTTTGTTAGACGAGGTGTAAACCTGCGATGGCTTGGCGCCTGTATCGTCGTTGTTCAGGAAAACCGACTCGCTGTAACGATCGGAAGCATCACGAAAATCGGTATAATCGACCGACAAAGAAAGCATTGTACCGAGGGTATCGAATTTATGCTCGGCATTGAGGTTGTATGCCGGGTTCTGCCAAAAGGCGTTTTCATTGGTTACATACTGGTAATGATCGAACCCGAGATCGTTGAATCCGTTAATGGCTACAAAGCCATGCTCTACCGGCAAGGCTTTGTTGATGGTGTTGCCTACCGAAAATCCCAGGGTTGTTTTGGCATTGAGCCTGTAATCGGCTCCTATTTTACCGCTGATGTATTTCCTGAGATTTTCATGGTCGCCGGTATGGTCAAAAAATGTTTCCTGACCGTTGTACCGAATGGTTTTATGATAATCGTAGCGGTCGTAGAATATCTTATACATAGGGTTCAGGCTGCTAAACACCGTCCACTTCCGCGATTTGAGATTGAAGGTGGCATACATGGAATTACCGAAGCGCTGCCCCATTCCGGGATTGTAGGTGATGCTTCCGCTGTACCCCTGCGAATCCGCCTTTTTGGTAACCAGGTTAATAAGCCCAGCGTTGCCTTCGGCATCGTACTTTACCGGCGGGTTTTTAATCACCTCAATTTTCTTTAGCTGATCGGCAGACATGGCGCTCATCATAGCCACTAACTGTTCCATCGACAGTTGCTGCATTCGCCCGTCGATCATGATACGAACGCCTTGCTTGCCGGCAATGGCAATATTATTTTTATTGTCAACCGTTACACCCGGAATACGCTTCAGAATATCCAATACCGTGTTGCCGGCGGCCATGATGCTGTTTTCCACGTTGAGCACCGTCATCCCATTTTTAAACTCAATTACTTTTTTGATAGCCGTTACCGAAACTTCGCCAAGGCTCACACCTGCAGGCCGTAACACAATAACCGGAAGTTGTACCACCGCCGCACTATCGATTTGCAGTGGCTGACTGTATGGCCCGGTAAAACCAACGGCAAAGCACTTTAGCAGGTAGGTGCCGGGCGCCAGGTTACTAAATTCATACTGCCCTTGCTCGTTACTGATACTACCTTTTACCTGTGTACTGTCTCCGGCACGTAACAAAGCAATATTTGCAAATGGAAAACCCGCGCCTGAACTATCAGCAACAACGCCCGAAATATGGTTTTGCGCCCGGATGTATTGCCCCGACAGGCAAATCAATATGGCAAAAAGCAACTGCCTGAAAAGAAAAACGGGCTTGTTCACAAAACAAACTGAAATATGTAAAATTACACTAATTTTTGGCGCCGGCTATCCATACAGGTAGCTTATTTTAAAATCTATTGCTATTTTTGAGATCTGTATGTACACATTGTTGGTCAAAGAAATACGGAGCTTTCTAAGCTCGCTCATCGGGTATATTGCCATTGGCGTATTTATTACCGGCATAGGCACTTTTATGTGGCTGGTACCTACGGAGAGTGCCGGATCCAACGTACTCGATAATGGCTTTGCCAACATCGATCCGCTGTTTATCCTCGCCCCCTGGGTGTATCTTTTTCTGATACCGGCGATTACCATGCGTAGTTTTTCGGAAGAGAAAAAAACCGGAACCATCGAGTTGCTGCTCACGCGGCCGCTTACCGAAATGCAGATCGTATTGGCTAAATACCTTGCAGGTGTTGTGCTTGTACTGGTTTCGCTGCTTCCTACACTTATTTATTTTTACTCGGTTTATCAACTGGGCTATCCCAAAGGCAACATCGATACCGGTGGCATGTGGGGCTCTTATGTTGGCTTGCTTTTTTTAGGTGCTGGCTTTGTGGCCGTTGGTACCTTTGCCTCGGCAGTTTCCGAAAACCAGGTAATTGCCTTCATCATGGCGCTGTTGCTTTGCTTTATCACTTACATTGGTTTCGACTTCGTTTCTTCTTCAGGCATTTTTGGCAAATACGACGCGCTGGTTAAAAGTATCGGCATGAACGACCATTACATTAGCATGAGTCGTGGCGTGATCGATACCCGGGATGTGATCTACTTCCTGTCCATCATTGCATTTTTCAATCTCCTGTCAAAACTTGTATTACAAAGCAGAAAATGGTAAGTAAAAAAAACGGTCAAAAGCAAAAAGACATTCTGATGCTTCTGGTAGTGGCTGCCATTTTGGTGCTGCTTAATTTTGTAGGCGCTTTTTTGTTCAAACGTTTCGACCTCACCTCTGAAAAACGCTATACCTTATCCGCATCTACCAAAAAACTGCTCAAAGAACTGGACGATGTGGTTTACATCAAAGTTTACCTCCAGGGCAATTTTAATCCGGGATTTACGAGATTGCGGAACGAAACCAAGGAGATCCTTGACGAATACCGTGCTTATTCCGGCGACAAGATCGAGTATGAATTCGTAAATCCGCTCGAAAACCCTAATAAGGAGGAAGTGGAGAACCTCGAAAAACAACTTTTCCAGAAAGGTATTATGCCTGAGCAGGTTATTGACCGCAGCTCTCAAAAGGTATCGGAAACATACATATGGCCGGGTGCTCTTGTGAATTACAAGGGCCATGAAACTGTGTGGCAAATTTACCGGAAGCAGGTAGGGTATGCTCAGGAACAAAGCATCAATAACTCGGTGCAGGAACTGGAATACGGCTTATCGAACAGCATCCGCAAAACACAGATCATGCGTAAGCCGGAGGTACTTTTCCTGGAGGGCCATGGCGAACTCGACACCATATACTGCGCCGATTTCATGAACTCACTCACGGAGTATTACAACGTAAGCCGTGTGAAGATGAACAATAAGCTCTATTCGCTCAAAGGTGCCGATGCCATTGTTATTGCCCAACCCGATTCCGCCTTTACCGAAAAAGAGATCTTTCTGATCGACCAGTTTATCATGCACGGCGGCAAAGCCTTGTGGCTGATCGATCCGGTGTATATCAACCGCGACACCCTGAATACCAAGGGCTACACACTTGGGTTTAAAAATGAATTGAACCTCGACGAGATCCTTTTTAAATATGGCGTGCGTCTTAACCCGCTGATGGTACAGGATCTGCAATGTGCGCGCGTACCTATCAATGTGGGTTTCAAGAAAGGACAACCAGACTTTCAGCCATTTCCGTGGATGTACTACCCGTTGATCCTGCCAGTATCGAGCCACCCGATCGTAAAGAACCTCGACCTCATTCGCACGGAATTTATTGGTACGCTCGACACGGTATTTGCCCGCGACGTTAAAAAGACGATCCTGCTTCAAACCTCGAAATACACCAAAACACAACCAACGCCAACACGCATCAATGTGGGAATGATACGCTACAGGCCAGACGAGAAGCAATACACCAATTCGTTTCAAAATATGGCCTGCCTACTCGAAGGACGTTTCGAATCGGTTTATAAAAACCGCATTCCGAGTGCGTTTGTGCAGGACAGCGCTTTCGATATCATGGACAAGAGCAAACCGACCCGCATGATTGTGGTAGCCGACGGCGATATCGCAAAAAACGAATACCAGAGAAGCTCAGGCAGGGTAATGCCAGTAGGTTTCGACTCCTATATGAATGAGCAATTTGCCAATAAAACATTTTTATTGAATTGCATGAACTACCTGCTCGACGACGAAAGCCTGTTACACTTGCGTTCGCGCGAGGTAAAACTGCGGCTGCTGGATAAGAAAAAAATAGGGCAACAGGCCTCGCGCTGGAAGTGGATAAATGTAGGCTTGCCGCTAGCGGCAGTTATTTTGTTTGGTCTCATCCAATTCTATGTTCGCAAAAGAAAATACAGCCGTTAACACATTGCAACAATGCAAAACGGCTACATCATATTCCCCTTTACCGTTGCAACCCCATAAGTCATTATGAAAAAAAGATCTGTTATTACCATTTTTGTTCTGATTATCCTGGCCATTACAGCCATTCTCGTGTATAAAAATAAAGGCGGAAACTCTACGATTGATAAGGAAGCCAGCAACTTCGGCCTAAAAGATACCGCATCGGTAGATAAAATTTTCATGGCCGATAAGGAAGGGCAATCGGTTCTGTTGGAGCGTGGCCCGAAGGGCTGGACAGTAAACGGCAAATTTCTGGCGCGCCCCGATGCCATTTATGAACTGCTCTACACGCTGCGCATGGTAGAAGTAAAATCGCCGGTAGCAAAAACCGGTCGCGAAACGGTAATTAAGCTCATGGCCGGAAAATCGGTGAAAGTAGAGGCCTATAGCAAAGGAAAAAAAGTGAAGCAGTATTATGTAGGGCACCCTACGCAAGACCACACCGGTACTTATATGCTGATGAGCGATCCTGAAACGGATAAAAACTTTCCGGATCCCTTTATTACACATATACCAGGATTCAATGGCTATTTGTCAACGCGCTATTTTGTGGAAGAATCGGATTGGCGCGACCGCCTGATGATCAATTACAGGCCGCCACAAATCAAACAAATCAAATTGGATCTCCACGAAATCCCGGATTCATCATTTGTCATCGACTTGTTTAGTATGCAGCGCTTTGGGCTGAAGAACGGCAAGGGCCAGCAATTGCCGTTTTCGGAGGAGAAACTGAAACAGTACATTGCCTACTTCCAGAACGTGAACTGCGAATATGTCCTTGAAAAAACATCGCCCCTGATCGATTCGCTGGCTAAATCGGCAGTGCCTTTTGCCACCCTTACGGTAACCGACCGCGATAACGGGCAGAATGTAACGAAGTTCTACCATAAATACCCTATCGCCTCAAAAAACGAACAATATGGCGTCGATTATAAATATGATCCCGACAGGCTTTTTGTGAACTATAACGAAGGCAAGGACTTCGGCATGGCCCAGTACTATGTGTTTGGAAAAATGTTACAAACATACGGTTACTTCCTGCCTCCGCGGTGATGTTAAAAAGTAGTGTATAAATACAGCAGCACCCGGCCTTTTTCCTTTCTTCAGATCGCTAAATTTGATAAGCCGTATCGTTGTACAGTGGTGCAACAGATGCGCAAATCCATTTAATCACCTTATTTTTTTAGATATATGAATTTTGTAGTATCGTCCTCTACGCTTTTGAAACATTTGAAATCCATCAGTGGCGTTTTAAATTCGAGCAATACCATCCCGATCCTGGATTGTTTCCTGTTTGAGTTGAACAACGGCGGTCTAACGCTGTATGCCAGCGATATGGAAACAACCATTACCACAAGTGTAAAGGTGGAGGCTTCTGAAAATGGCAGTATTGCCATTCCGGCTAAAACATTGCTCGAAGCCCTGAGCAACCTTCCTGAGCAACCTGTGTCGTTCATTATCGACTCCAAAAAATTCAGCGCCAAGCTCAAAACAGAAACCGGCGACTATACACTCACTGGCCATAACGGCGATGAATACCCTAAACTGCCCAAAGTGGATGCGCCTACCTCCGTAATCATCAAAAGCGATGTTCTGGGCAATGCCATCAACAAAACCATCTTTGCCACCGGCAACGACGATCTGCGCCCGGTAATGAGTGGCGTGTTCTGCCAGTTTAACGACGACAACTCTATTTTTGTGGCTACCGATGCGCACAAGCTCGTTCGCTATACCCGCAATGATGCGAAAGCCGGTGCTTCGGCTGCCTTTATCATGCCTAAAAAGCCACTCAATGTATTGAAGAACCTGTTGGCTGGCATCGACGATGCGGTGAAGGTCGAATTCAATAAAACCAATGCCTATTTCAGCTTCGGCAACATTAACCTGGTATGCCGCCTTATCGACGGTAAATACCCGAATTATGAAGCAGTAATCCCAAAACAAAATCCTAACAAATTAACTGTTGACAGGGCTTCTTTCCTTGGCGCGCTTCGCCGCGTGAGTGTATTTGCCAATAAAGCAACGCACCAGATACGCCTGAAAATAGTTGGCAGCCAGCTTACAATTTCGGCAGAAGATCTTGATTTTGCCAACGAAGGGCACGAAACGCTGATGTGTACGTATGTGGGCGAAGACATGGAAATTGGATTCAATTCCAAATTCGTACTCGAAATGCTTACCAATCTCGAAAGCGATGAAGTAACGATCGAGATGAGTGCGCCGAACCGCGCAGGCATTATTGTGCCTACGCAAAAAGCAAATCCGGCGGAAGATGTACTGATGCTCGTAATGCCGGTGATGCTGAATAACTAGTTCCTTAACCACTATACCAAAGAGATAAAAAAATCCCCTTACAAAAAATTGTAAGGGGATTTTTGCTTAAGGCTGATACCGTTTGTGGTCGTCTTTATCGGAATCTGCCTGTTTCTGTTCTTCCTCGTCGCACTCGTCGCTGTATGTAATGTCGTAGCCGTAGATGGCTTTTAATGCCGCCCTGGCCTGCCCTACTTCTTTACCTTTCCAGATACACTGGTTGGCAATGGATTCGAGCAGTGCAACGTCGTTCCAATTAATCTTACTCATGATTTCCCCCCAATAAATTAGTCTGATACAAAGGTAGGCTAAGAGAAGGCGAATATCACGTGTCGTCCGGGCTTTTAAAACTTCTTAACGGCAGAATTAATGTTTATTAAGAAAAAGCCGTCAATTGACGGCTTTTCCCATAAAATTAACCATGATAAGCTCTTCAAGGGTATAGCGTTTTCCGCTCACCAAAGCGGTAATCCAGGCATCCGGCTGCCCTTTTGCGATGATCTTTTGGCGTGCGGCTTCTGCTTCCTTCAGGGTAGAGAATTGCAATTGTGTAAAGCGGGTAATACCATCCGGGTAATTGATAATTTCCGGTTTACCAAATTCTTTCAGGTGGTCGTATTTATAATTTTCAGGATGTTTATAAGCGGCGATCTGTACTTTAAATACCAAACCTTCGGCGCAAATACTACCACCCATTTCCAGGAGTTTATTGTAGTTTTCGGGCACGTTGAGCGATTTGCCTTTCAGTGAACTGAAATCGGGAACCGGCACACCATCACAAGGCTTTACATCTTGTTTCACAGGCTCCACCGTGTTAGTTACTGTCGCATTTTCTACATTGGTTACAACGGCGTCATTTTTAAAGTCCTCGACATTGGTTACGTTACCCAGTAAACTATCAAGCAACTGGCTCACCGATTTTTGCTGACGTTTGTTGGCATAAGCCGGAGAATAGAGGTAAAAGTCTTTGCGGATCTCTACAAACTTCTGCAGTTTTTGCACATCGATCTCCTCGTCGATGGCTTCAAAGCCCGGCACGCTCACCGAAATATGAATTTTATACCCATTTCCCGGAGATAAAGCCATGAGGTATTTCCCGGTCTTTGCATTGGCATAGTATGGACCGACAGCCTCGCCGGTTGCCTTTTTACTGACTTCGATCTTGGCATCGATAGGTTTGTCATCAGCAAACACACTGCCTTTCAGCAATGCAAGGATGGGTTTCTCGCCCAAAATACCTGGCTCCACAGAGTAGATATCCTGCCCGCCTTTTCCACCGGCACCGCCGCGGTTAGATGAAAAATAGCCGCGGTCGCCTTTTGCGTTGATCACATAAAAGCGGTCATCTTCGGTGGTATTGAGTGGAATTCCCATGCTTAATGGTTCTATCCACTCATTGTCTTTCTTAATCGAATACATAATATCGTAACCACCGATGCTTTTGTGTCCTTCTGAACTGAAAAATAAAGTAATACCGTCTGGGTGAATAAATGGTGCATCCTCGTTGTACTCGGTATTGATGCCCGGCCCAAGGTTCACAGCAGGTCCCCAATCGCCATTGATTTTTTCCGATACGTACAAGTCACGGCCACCAAGTCCTCCCTCACGCTCAGAGGCGAAATAAAGGAAGCGGCCATCGGATGAGATAGAACAACTTCCTTCCCACTCTGGTGTATTGATATTACTGTTAAGGCGTACCGGTTTACTCCACTCAGTGCCATTGAGCGAACTCATGTATAAATCGCCGGCATCGTTGTTACTGATGAAAGAAAACAATGTTTGCCCGTCGGGCGAAAGCGCTACCGCAGCATCGTTGCCCTTGGTGTTCAGTGTGGCTATACCAGTAGGTTCAGACCATACCGAATCGTTTTTGCGTACACTGATGAAAATGTCTTCGTGGTAAGAACCACTTTCTGCATCAGGTTTCAGGGCATCGTTGAGCAGGCCTCCGGTACTCTTTCTTCCGGCATAGGTAAAAATAATCACCGACTCATCGGCCGAAATAACAGGCACACCTTCTGTTTCGGAGGTATTGATCGGGGCGCCAATATTTTTAATATCGGCGATCACTTTCTGGCTGATAAGCAATTTGCCGTTGTCGCAGTTGGCTACGCCCAGCTTTGCTTCTTTTACCAGGGCTTTGTCGTCGTCTTTTTGTTTAACTCCCTGCATGGCTGCCAGGTAATCGTTATAGGCAACAAGGGCATCGTCGAAACGATAGTTGATGTGATACGCTTTGCCGAGGTAAAAATTGATCTCCGGAGATTTATCTACCTTTTTCAGCTCTTCGAAAATTTCGATGGAACGCGTTTTCTTCTCCGGGTAGTTGATGGACGATACGCCTAGCCGGAATTTATATTCGAGCACTTTTGGGTTTTGTGCGCTCAGCTTATCGTAGAGATCGTAAGCACATTTATATTCCCGGTTCTCATAACAAAAAGCCGCCTCCTGCTTCATATCTTTATTTTGCGAAAACGCAAATACGGGAAGCAACATCGATGCTAATAAAATGACTATTGTTTTTTGCATGACAAACTGTTTATTCAACTTATCTAAATACAAGTTGTGGATTAACCAAATTTGATGCTTTTCTTAACGTTTTTAACAGAAAAAGAAATGTCTTATTAACAGAGATGCGTTAAAAGCAAAGGCTCCGCTACACTGAAGTAACGGAGCCCTCGAAAATATACAGGTAATTTTACTTGCTACCTGCCGGTTTCGCACCAGGAGCGGGTTTGGTGGCACCTGGTTTTGGCGTGGCAGTATTATTTTGCGCACCCGGAATGACGGCCGCAGGCATTGAGTCGAGTTTTTTCTTCACCAGGTTCAGGATATCATCGCCCGGTTCGGTGTATAACACATTGCCAGTGCTTGTATCGAGTACATATTTATAGCTATTTTCTTTGGCAACTGCCTCAATGGCTTTTTTAGCCTTATCGTAGATTGGTTTCGACAGCTCACCGTATTTACGTTGGTAATCTTGCTGCGCCTGACCTTTGAAGTCTTCGATGCGTTTGTTAAGGTCTTGCAATTCCTGTTCTTTGGCGGCCGCTACGATTGGTGAATACGTATCGCGGTTCTTCATGTAATCGGCATACTTAGTCTGTAATTCGGTTTCCATTGTTGCTACCTGTGTTTCCAATTCCTTCAGGTATTTTTGGGCTACATCCTGGGCGGTTTTGCTTTCCGGCATCAGGGTAATGAGAGAGTCCAGGCTAATGTGAGCGATTTTCTGTGCCTGCGCCACGGTAGCAGACCCAATAGTTAAGGCAACAATTGCAATCGTTTTTACTAAGTGTTTCATTGTTTTTTGGTTGTTTGGAATTATAAGTTAATGATCGGGGTTTCTTTTATTTTTTATTATAGCCCATAAAAGTGAGTACATCTTCGCTTTTGTCGTATTTGCTGTTGGAATACAATAAGGAAACCTGCCCGGCTTTATCAAAAATAAAAGCTAATCCGCCTCGTTCGGCTACCTGCTTAATGGCGCTGTAAACTTTATCCTGAATGGGCTTTACCAATTCGATGCGTTTTTTGAAAAGCTCACCATCCACGCCAAAACGCGACTTTTGAAGTTCTTTCACTTCTTTCTCCTTATTGATGATCTCGTTCTCGCGTTTCTTTTTCATATCATCGGTGAGCAATACCGATTCGGCCTGGTATATTTTATAGAGTTTATCAATTTCACCGTATTTAATTTCGATCTCTTTTTGCCAATCAACCGAAATTTTATCAAGCTCTGCCTGTGCAGCTTTGTATTCAGGGATTTTTGAAAGAATATAATCGCTATCGACGTAGCCCATTTTTTGAGCGACTGAGGCGCCGGCTGCTGCCAGAACAATAAGGAGCGTTAAGAGTGATTTTTTCATGATGCTGTTCATTTTGCTATTTCGTAATTCATCATAACGTATGCCAAGATACGTATATTTTGTGTATTAACGTTTTTTAGTTTACATCTCGCCCAACTGTGCTCCAAGCGTAAAATGGAACTGTCCTTTTCCATTGCCCGAACTCGGGTTGCCCGGAATATTATCGAAGCCCCAGCCATAGTCGAGACCCAACAAACCAAACATAGGCAAGAATACCCTTAAGCCAAACCCTGCGCTGCGTTTAACCTGGAACGGGTTGAAATCTTTGTACTTGGCCCATGTATTTCCGGCTTCCGCAAAGCCCAATACAAAGATGGTGGCCTGTGGGTTAAGAGAAATAGGATAACGCAACTCCATGGTGTAGCGGGCACACAACGGATCGCCATTGGCACTGGACACCGAGTTGTCTGAATAACCGCGGAGCGCAATGATTTCGCGGGCCACAAAGTTCTGGTAACCACTAAGACCGCTGCCGCCCATGTAGTAACGCTCAAATGGCGACACGCCTACTTTGCGATTATACATACCCAGAATACCGTAACCGATCTTGGTGCGCAACACCAGGTTACGGGCTTCTTTTCCTTCGCCTTTTGGCTTGTAGTTGGTGAGCTGCGTAAACCACTCGGCAGTAAATTTATATTTCTGGTATTCGATAAACCTATAGCGCTCGGCATCCGTAGCTGTTTCGTAGTTCTTGCCATTAAACAAGGAGTACGGTGGCGTAAACTGTCCCGTAAGCGAGAAATTAGAGCCGTTTTTCGGGAAAATCGGCGCATCTACACTGTTACGACTGATATTGACTTTGCCATTGAAGTCGTTGGAGAATCCGTTGGCAAAGGTAAACACACCAAAGTAATTGTTAAGTTCGTAATAGTTATAGCTTAGCTCGGTGTACAGCGAGAAAAAGTCGTCCGGTTTTTTCAGTCGTTTGCCAAAGCCTACCGATCCACCAGTAATAGAAAGTGTACTCCTGTTCGGGTTCAGCACTTTGTTGCCGTCTTCGTTTTTAGTGTATTTTTTTTCGCCGGTTTGGTTAAAGAGCGAGTGAAAGGCCGATACCGAAAGTGAATTTGGTTTCTTGCCACCAAGCCATGGTTCTGTGAATGAGATATTGTAAGACTGATAGTAAACCCCGTTGGTTTGCGCGCGGATGCTGAACTTCTGTCCGTCGCCGGTTGGTAGCGGGCTCCACGACGAAGGCTTGAAGATATTGCGCATCGAAAAGTTGTTGAACGACAAGCCCAGTGTACCTACCACGCGGCCACCGCCCCAGCCGCCCGAAAGCTCTACCTGGTCAGAAGGTTTCTCCTCTACGCGGTATTCTATATCCACGGTTCCATCAGCCGGGTTCGGCGTTGGCGTCACACCCAGTTTTTCAGGATCGAAATAGCCGAGCTGGCTCAGCTCACGCTGTGTACGGATGATATCTGAACGGCGAAAGAGCTGCCCTGGACGCGAACGGATCTCGCGGTAAATAACGTGGTCGTTGGTTTTGGTATTTCCCATCACGGTTACCTTGTTGATCGTAGCCTGTTTTCCTTCATACATGTGAATGTCCAGATCAATGGTATCGTTATGTACATTCACTTCCTGCGGTGTTACATTGAAGAACAGGTAGCCATCGTCCATATACAATGAAGAGATATCGTAACCATTCGGATTCATGAAGAGCTTTTGTTCCAACAGGCTTTGGTCGAAAATATCGCCTTTTTTGATATTGAGGATCGTGTCGAGCTGACCACTGCGGTATTTGGCATTACCAAACCATTTGATATCGCCGAAGTAGTACTTGTTTCCTTCTTCGATGTAGATATCAATGTTCACCCGGTTTTTCTTCACGAAATACACGGTGTCTTTTTTGATGCGCGCATCGCGGTAGCCCTTGCTGTTGTACTTGGCCAGAATGGTGGGCATGTCTTTTTCGAGATTGTCTTCGAGGTACTTACCGGAGTTGAAAGGATTGTAAAGGCGGAACGGCTTGCTATCTTTCATCTTGCTACGCAACTTCCAGCTTTTTACTACAGTATTGCCATGAAAAGTCAGGTTTTTGATCCTTACTTTTTTACCTTTCTTGACATTGATAAAAACGTTCACATGCGGCGTTTTCGATGTTTTTTCCGGTGTTGTGGTAATGGTAACTTCGGCGTTGTAGAAACCCTTATTTACGTAATAATCCCTCACAATATTTTTGATGTAACCCAGGGTATAATCTGTGACCACTTTCTCGCGTACAAACCGTATTTTCCCTCTGATCTCGTCGGCATCGTTCTTTTTTACATTACCGGTAAATGAAAAACCGAACAACCGGGGCTTTTCGACAACGCTGATTTTTAGAAAGGCCTCGTTACCGATTGTTTTTACCAGGTACACTTTGATGTCTTCGAACAAACTCTGCTTCCATAAGTTTTTGATGGCTTCAGAGATCTTGTCGCCCGGGATCTGGATCTTGTCACCAGGTGTAAGGCCCGATAACAGTCGCACAATGTTTTTATCGGTGTATTGCGAGCATTCCACTTCTACGGCAGCCAGCGTATATTCTTTTGGTTTGGCCCAATCGATTGGTTCAGCGGTTTGCGACGATTCCAATAGTACTTGGGAAAAACCGCTTGCGCTCAGCATCAACAACAGATACAGGAAGGGGAGTTTAATCAATTTCATCTGCTCTTGTTTAATATGTTACGAACGCTATGTGGCATAGCTACTTCCTTGGTGGTGTGATTCATGTATCGAAAAAGCTGCCGGTTATTTGTTAGAGTTGAGGATTTGTTCGCTGGTTTTACCAAAACGCCTTTCGCGGTGCTGATAATTGAGAATAGCGGCAAACAGGTCTTCTTTGCGAAACTCGGGCCAGAGTTTTTCGGTAAAGTAAAACTCGGCATAGGCCAGCTGCCACAACAGGAAATTGCTGATGCGGTGCTCACCACTGGTACGTATCATCAGTTCAGGATCAGGAATATGGCGGGTGCAAAGCCTGTCTTCGATGGTTTTTTCTGTAATATCGGCTGGCTCGAGCGTGCCTGCCTGTACATCCGCGACGATTTGCTTCATGGCCTCGGTAAGCTCCCATTTGGCCGAATAACTAAGTGCCAATATGAGCCGGAGACCTGTGTTTTTGGAGGTAATAGCAATGGACTCATTGAGTTCTGCCAGGCACGCAGGCGGCAGGCTGCCAATGTTGCCGATGGCCATGAGTGAAACGTTCTTCTTATTAAGCTCCGGGGTTTCCATGCTGATGGTAGATACCAACAGCTCCATCAGGGCATCGACCTCTTCTTTGGGGCGATTCCAGTTTTCGGTGCTGAACGCGTATAACGTCACATATTTTACACCGGCTTCGCCGGCAGCTTCCACAACTTCACGCACCGAGTTCACGCCTTCGTAATGACCAAAGATCCGGTTCTCTCCCTGCTGCTTGGCCCAGCGGCCATTTCCGTCCATGATAATGGCAATATGCCCGGGTACTTTTTGCTTATCGATCAGTGCTAACTGGCTCATTTTTATTAAGAACGACGAATTTACGCTTTTAGCCGAAATACAGCAAATTAAAGGGATAAAAGCTCTTAAATAGTGTTAATGAAAACTGATACCTCTCTTCCGACATCAATTGGTTTGAACAGGGTTTAATTGGTGCCTGTATTTGAGCTGGTTTACATACTGCAGTGCCAATTTGTTATTATAGTCTTCGTACGACTTTTGAGCCCATTTGATAGCCCCGTCGAGGTCACCATTAATTTCTCCGAGAATTGCCATATTGTAACACGCGCGGCCGGCAATTTTACGTTTACCGCTCTGGGTATCGCGTAACCACAATTCGCCGGCACCATCCCAATTGCCTGTGCGGGCACGCCTGGTGGCTATTTTCATATTTCGGGTGCCCTTTACGTAGTAATCGCGGGTAAGCGTCACACGGTATGGAATAAATCTGTTGGCGTAAGCACGTCCCATTCCGTTAGCACTTTGCTTTATGGCCTCCTTCCTGCCGAGCATTGCTTCTACCGTATTAACAGCTGTTGCCGCATTGGCCCTCACGCCCATTTCATTTGTTTGCGGAAACTCGTCGATCAACACTTTAGCAGACGGGTCGTAAAGTCGCCATCCGGTTTTTACTGTGGTAATGATATCGGCCTGCGCATTTGCTACGTTATTGATTACGTCATTGATGGTATTGACTTTGGCCGGGGCGGTAAGTGGAACAACCCGCAACTGCGTATCGAAAACTTCGAGAACAAATAAGACGTCAACCCCGTTATCTTTACAAATGGTTTCGACTTCTTTCCAGGAAAGGGGAGATGGAAAACTGCCACTGACCGGCGTCCGAAGGTCGGGTTTCTGAATAGACTTCACAATATCAAACCGCTGATGCTCTATCAGGGCTTCGTTAAGGCCTCGCATTTCCTCCTGCCCCGATTCGCGGATCATAGCCACTGTTTGTGCCGAAGTCACCTGGTGGACATTATTAAGGGCTTTATTGTCGTCTGAAGGCACTGATCGATTGATGATACCTACATGCTTTACGGAGGATGGGATAGAAACCTGAGGTGGATTAAGCGCTTTGATGTAAACCAAATTCGTTTTGCAAGACGTTGCAACGATGGTCAGTATCAGGAATAATAAAAACTGCTTCATGATTACAGGAGTTTTGACTGAATCCAACAAAAACCCGGCCATTTAACCGCTTACTTTCTGTAGATCAATGCAACGGCATAAGCATTTACCCCTTCGCCACGTCCTACATAGCCAAGCGCTTCGTTGGTAGTTGCCTTTATGGAAATATCGTTTGTACCAATGTGCATGATGGGAGCCAGCACTTGCTGCATGGCTTTGATGTGCGGGTTTACTTTGGGCGCTTCGAGGCTCAGCGTGGCGTCCACATTGCCGATGCCATAGCCATTCTGATCAAGCAACTCCACCACCTCTTTCAGGAGCAGCTTGCTATCTGCGCCTTTGTATTTGGGATTGGTGTTCGGAAAATGAAAGCCGATGTCGCGCAGATTGGCGGCACCCAACAAGGCATCGCAAATGGCATGCAGCAATACATCGGCATCGCTGTGTCCCACGCACCCCTTATCAAACGCTAATTTGATGCCGCCCAGCCATAATTCACGGTTTTCGCCGAGTGGATGAACGTCGTAACCAAAGCCTACCCTGATATTTACCATAATGCGCTGTTTTTTGACGTGGATGTTTCGAGCCGCTAATATTTTTTCATGTATTCTTCAAACGGAACCTGTTGCATGAATTCTTTCGAATAAATGTACTGGTAAATCAAGTCCGACCACTCTTTATGTGTTTTACGATCGGTAAGCAGTGCCGAGTCGAAAGGTTTGCTGTAATGTATTTTGATGGTTTCTTTGCGTGCCTTGAACATTTCATCGGGCAGGAACAACATTTCGATGTTGGCTTTGATGCCGATTTTCTTCCGGAAATTGGCAAAATTGTAAAAGAATTTTGAGTTCTCGCCTTCGATAAACACCGGCTGGATCATGCGATGATGATCGATGGCCTGCGTCACGAAGCTCTTTTTCCATTCCAGGTCGCGTACCACGCCATTTTGTTTGCGCGACACCAGGCCGGCCGGAAAAAACAGGACGGCGGCTTCCGACATAAATACCTCTTCCATGGTACGCAATGATCGTGTGGAAGACGCGCCTACTTTATTAACGGCCACAAACACGTCGCCGTAGTTTTTCACATTTTTCAGAATATCATTTACAAAAAAACGCACGTCCGGGCGTATCTCTCCAACCGATTTGATGAGTGCCATACCATCGAGGCCTCCGAGCGGATGGTTTGCTGCAATGATCACAGTTCCGGTTTTAGGCACCAGCTCCGCATGCCGCGATTCTACTTTGGCACCGAGCCGGTCGAGGGCTCCGGCATTAAATTCAAGCCCGTGCTTGTCTTTCAAAGCAATCATGGCCTCGTTGATCTCGGTTTCGTGCAATTTTCTTTTTAGCCAGTTAATGGCAAAACGGGGAAGCCACCGGTAAAGTTTGTAGGCTTTTTCCTTAAGTACTTTTTCGACGTCAATGAATTTTGCTTGTTCCATAGTAATGGGTTGTCAAAGATAGTACAATTGTTAATATCGCAAGCGGCCCGGCGCCAAAAAACAGCACCTTGTTTCCTGTTTACAAAACGGCGAAAGCCGCGTTATCCCTCACATTTTTTGTTCCAATCTACTGAAAATACCCGCACAGCCGCCTGTTCAAAATTATTAACAGGCTTTTGATTTTTCAACAATAGTGGTAAAAAAGGGTGTAAAGTGGTAAAAAGTGGTGGAATTTTAATATTTTTGACCCAATTCAACGGAAAACCGCGCATGACAAGCCTTATAGGGGAATTTGACTGTAAAGTAGATGCTAAAGGGCGTTTCATGTTTCCTGTAAACCTCAGGAAGCAGTTGGAAGAGGTATTTGAAAAAGGATTTGTGATCAATCGCAACCTTCACCAAAAATGCCTGGTGTTGTATCCGATGACCGAATGGAATAAACTCAACAAAAAACTGAGCAAGCTCAACCGCCTGATAAAAGCCAACGACGTATTTGTCCGGAAGTTTACAGGTGGCGCTACAGCAGCAGAGGCCGATAATACCGGCCGCGTATTGTTGCCAAAAGCGCTGGTAGAGTATGCCGATATAAAAACAGACATCAAGGTGTTGGGCAGCAACAACGTGATCGAGATATGGGATAAAAAACTGTATGAACAGTTCCTCGACCAAGACCTGGATATTGAGAAGTTGGCGGAAGACGTGCTGGGAAGCCTGAATTTCAATGATGGAGATGATGAGTAGTGAAAACACCTATCATATCCCCGTTCTTTTACAACCTTGTATTGACAGCCTGAACATCGATCCCGACGGCATCTACCTGGACCTGACGTTTGGCGGCGGCGGACACTCGAAAGAAATCCTGAAGCATCTTTCGGAAAAAGGAAAACTGTTTTCTTTCGACCAGGATGAAGATGCCAAAGCCAACCTGCCGGATGATAAACGCCTGCACTTTATACCGCATAATTTCCGTTATGTCAGTAACTACCTGAAATTATACGGTGTTACCAAAGTAGATGGCATCCTGGGCGACCTGGGCGTATCCTCGCATCAGTTCGACACCGGCCATCGCGGTTTTTCCATTCGCTTTGAGGCGGAACTGGACATGCGCATGAACCAGAAGAGTGAGCTTACGGCAAAGAAAGTACTGAATAGCTACGACGTTGCCAAACTAACGGTGATGTTCAGAGAATACGGCGAAGTGGACAATGCCTACCGTCTGGCCAACCTGATTGCGGAAGCCCGTATCAACGGGAGCATCGACACAACCGAGCAGCTAAAAACCATCATCAGGCCCTGCACACCGAAATTTGAAGAGAACCGATATCTCGCCAAAGTGTATCAAGCCATACGCATTGAGGTAAACCAGGAAATGGAAGCGTTGAAGGAGTGCCTGACCCAGTGTGTCAACTTGCTGAAACCGGGCGGCCGATTGGTGGTAATGAGTTACCACAGCCTTGAAGACAGACTGGTGAAAAACCTTGTGAAAACAGGAAATACGGAAGGGAAACAAGAGAAAGACCTCGTTTTCGGGAAGATCACACGGCACTTCAAATCATTGACATCGAAGCCGATTGTGCCTGGAGACGAAGAGATTGCTGCAAACCCCCGGGCCAGGAGTGCCAAATTACGGGTTGCGGAGAAATTAGCATAAGGTGCCTGCGATTAGCTTCCATCATCACCAAACTAAAATTAGTTAAACCAAATAACAGATTGCTCGACACGTGGCAAACCGGTTCAGGGACATAGCGGAAAAAGAAGAACTGCAGGAGCTGGAAGAGCTTGTGGAAATGGAAAAGCCTGCACCTGCCAAGCCATCGAAACCTGGAAAAAAAGGCGTGCTTGCCAAAGGTTTGTCCAAAATTTTCGGAGGCTCGTTTCTTAGCGATGACCGTACGACACAGCACATTCCTTTTTTGCTATTCCTGGCCCTGATCGCCATCCTGTACATTGCAAACGGCTATTATGCCGATGACAAGATCCGGGAAGTGAACAAAATCAGTAACCAGATCAAAGAACTGAGAACAGAATACATCTCATCTAAATCGGACCTGATGTTTATTAGTAAACAAAGCCAGGTTGCTGCGGCAGTCGATACGCTCGGATTAAAAGAACCTGTGGTGGCGCCGATGAAAATAGAGATCGACAGCATGAGCCAGGTCGCACCGAGAAAAGATGAATAAGATATACAGAACCAATCGTTAATCGTTTCTGCGCCGCTATAAGCCCGCAGACACCCCATGGAAAACAAAAAAGACATATTATCGCGAACGTACCTGGTGTACATGCTACTTTGCGTGTTTGCTTTGTTCATCCTTGGGCGCATTTGCATTGTTCAATTCAAAGAGGGTGACGAATGGAAACGCAAAGCCGAAGCCTTCAACACCCGTGTATTCGAGATAGAAGCAGTTCGTGGCAATATCTTCGATGCCAATGGTAACTTGCTGGCAACTTCCCTTCCCTATTACGAAGTAGCCGTTGACATCAACGCTCCTTCTATCGATAAAAAACTGTTTGAAGAAAACCTTGACTCGCTAAGCCTGAGGTTGTCCCAGCTTTTTGGCGACAAAACCCAGAAACAGTACAAAAAGATCCTTCAACGGGCACGCAATACCGGCGACCGCTATGTCGTACTGAAACGTAACGTTTCCTACAAAAACCTGCAAACACTGAAAACATTTCCCATTTTCCGCAAAGGAAAACGTGGCGGACTTGTTACCCTGCAAACCAATAAACGCGAACTGCCTTTCAAGATGCTGGCGGCGCGCTCCATTGGCATGTCGCGGCCAGGCATCAGGCCTGTTGGGCTTGAGGGCGCTTTCGATTCAACACTGATGGGCATAAGCGGGCAGCGTCTGATGCAGAAGATTGCCGGTGATGTGTGGCGCCCGATCAACGACGAAAACGAAGTAGAACCAAAGAACGGGAATGATCTTATTACAACGCTTGACATCAACATCCAGGACGTAGCAGAAACCGCCCTTGAAAAAACGCTCCGTAAGAATAACGCAACCCATGGCTGTGCCATCCTGATGGAAGTAAAAACCGGCGAGATCAAAGCCATTGCCAACCTTACCCGCACCGGAAAAGACTCGAGCAACTACGCCTACCACGAAAACCTGAACTATGCCGTAATGAACGCCACCGAACCAGGTTCCACCTTCAAGCTGGCTTCGCTGATGGCTGCCATTGACGAGTACAACGTGAGCCTGGATGAAAAAGTGCCGGTTGGCAACGGTGAAGTGACCTATTACAATAAAACCATTAAAGACGCGCATCCGCCAAAAGAACCCGTTCTCACGATCCAGCAGATTTTTGAAACATCATCAAACGTTGGCGTGGCCAAAACGATCATGAAGTACTTTTCTAAAAATCCGCAACAGTATGTGGACCGTATCAAATCTTACCACCTCAATCAAAAACTGGGTATATCCATTCCGGGTGAATCGTCGCCGCTGATTAAAAACACAAAAAGCCGCGATTGGTCCGGGGTTACGCTGCCACAGATGAGCTACGGTTACGAAACCTTGTTGACGCCACTGCAGATCCTCGCATTTTATAATGCCGTAGCCAACGATGGAAGAATGGTAAAGCCGCGTTTTGAGAAAGCCATTATTAACAACGGCAAAACCGTGAAAACATATAGCACCGAGGTGCTGGCAGAACAAATCGCTAAACCCGAAACCATCAAGAAAGCAAAGATCCTGATGGAAGGCGTGGTGCAGAATGGAAGCGGCAAAGGCTTGAACATTACCGCCTTTAAAGTAGGTGGAAAAACAGGAACCGCGCAAATTGCACAGATCGGCAACCGCGAAGCCGGAACTACCGTTTACGGCGCGCCGGGCAACCGGAAGTACCAGGCGTCTTTTGTTGGTTATTTTCCAGCCGACAACCCTTTGTACACGTGCATTGTAGTCGTTTACAATCCTGGCAAAGGCACTTACTATGGCGGGTTGATTGCTGGGCCTGTGTTCAAAGAGATCGCCGAGAAAGTTTACTCCAGCAGCCTCGACTTCATGCAACCGATCAATACACGGCAAGACCAGCTGACGAAAGCCCCGGCCAGTGTAAAAACGCGGAACGACGAAATGCTGCTGACTTCAAAAGCGCTGAAACTACCGGTTAAAACAGAAGCCAGCGAAGATGCATACGTTACCCGAAACACCGCCGACACCCTGCGAATGGCACTCCTTGGCGTAAACCTGGAAAGTCAGCTTAAGAAAGGCATTGTACCTAATCTGAACGGCTTATCGGCGAAAGACGCGCTTTACCTTCTGGAAAACTCAGGATTCCATGTAAAGCTGATGGGAGTTGGATCGGTAAAAAAACAATCCATTGAAGCGGGGCAACGCTTCAACAAAGGCGATAAGATCATTTTGATACTATCCTAAAAATACTGAACAAAAGGAAAAACAATAACGAAAAGCCGTGAAACTATTAAGCGACATCTTATACAAAACCCGCCTCGAAGAGGTAACCGGTTCTACTAATGTAGCAATTGCTTCGGTAGTGTTCGACTCGCGCAAAGTAAAAAAAGATTCGCTCTTTATCGCCACGCGCGGAACAAGCGTTGACGGACATGGCTTCATCGACAAAGCCATTGAAAATGGCGCCGTTGCCGTGGTGTGTGAAGACCTTCCGGCTGATCTGAAACCGAATATCACGTATGTAAAAGTGCTGAACTCTTCGGCCGCCCTCGGTTATATTGCCTGCAATTACTTCGATAACCCATCGGAAAGGCTAAAACTGATCGGTGTAACGGGCACCAATGGAAAAACAACAACCGTTACCTTATTGTTCAACTTATTCCGCGGCCTGGGTTATCAGGTAGGCCTTTTATCAACCGTTGAAAACAAAATCAACAGCACGGTTATACCATCAACGCATACCACACCAGATGCACTTGCCCTGAACGAACTGCTTGCAAAAATGGTAGAAGCCGGCTGCCAGTATGTATTCATGGAAGTAAGCTCTCACGCAGTGGTGCAACACCGCATCACGGGACTCAACTTCGCCGGTGGCGCATTTTCCAATATTACACATGATCATTTAGACTATCACAAAACCTTCGACGAATACATCAAAGCTAAAAAAGGATTCTTCGATCAGCTTCCCGATAATGCCTTTGCCTTAACGAACAAAGACGACCGTAACGGCATGGTGATGTTGCAAAACACCAAAGCGAAAAAATATAGCTATGGCCTTAAGTCGGTAGCTGATTTCAAATGCCGTGTGGTGGAAAACCACCTGAATGGTTTGCTGCTGAATATCGACAGCCAGGAAGTATGGGTGAAGCTCATTGGTTCCTTCAACGCCTACAATGTACTGGTTGTATATGCCGTGTCGCAATTATTGAAACAAGACAAAACGCAGGTACTCACCACACTGAGTAATCTGAACTCAGTAGAAGGGCGTTTTCAATACATCAAGTCGCGCACAGGTATTGTAGCCATTGTGGATTATGCACATACGCCCGACGCGCTTAAAAATGTGCTGGAAACGATCCAGGATATCCGTACAGGCAACGAACAGGTAATAACCCTCGCCGGTTGCGGCGGCGACCGCGATGCGGCCAAGCGACCGGTAATGGCCAAAATAGCCTGCGAATACAGCGACAAGGTGATCCTGACAAGCGATAATCCGCGTAGCGAAAATCCGGAGAGCATCCTCGACCAAATGCAAAGCGGCGTTGATCCTGCCAATAGCAAAAAAACCTTGCGCATTACCGACCGGAAAGAAGCCATTAAAGCAGCGGCAGCGTTCGGAAAGCCAGGCGATATTATCCTTGTTGCCGGCAAAGGCCATGAGAAGTACCAGGAAATCAACGGTGTGAAGCACCCTTTCGACGATTTCGAAATAGTGAAAGAAACCTTTAAAGCACTCGATATATAATATGTTTTATTATCTGTTCCAGTATTTAGACCATCATTTCAACTTCCCGGGAGCGGGCGTATTCCAATACATTTCGTTCAGGGCTGCTATGGCTTTGCTTAGCTCGTTGGTGATTTCAATGGTATTCGGCAAGCGCATCATTAATTTCATCCGCCGCAAGCAAATTGGCGAAACCATCCGCGAATTAGGACTTCAGGGACAAAATGAAAAAGCCGGTACACCAACCATGGGCGGCCTTATTATTCTTGCTGCGATCATCATCCCTACCCTGCTGTTTGCCAAAGTGCACAATGTGTATATCGTGTTGATGTTGGTTGCTACTGTATGGCTTGGCGCCATCGGCTTCATCGATGATTACATCAAAGTATTCAAGAAAAACAAGGAAGGCTTGAAAGGAAAATTCAAGATCGTCGGCCAGATCGGCATTGGATTGATCGTTGGCGCGGTGCTCTATTTCCATCCCGATGTGGTGATCAAAGATCGGGTGACATCCAATCAGCAAAGTGCTTATTCGTTTGACGAAGCCATTAGCAGCGGCAAAAATTTGACAATCCCCAAGTATGCTAAAACCCCGACTAAAAACATTAAAACCACGATCCCATTCGTTAAAAATAATGAGTTCGACTACACCAAGCTCCTGAGCTTTCTTGGTGATAAAGCCGTGGAATACGGCTGGCTCATCTTTATCCCGATCGTGATCCTGATCATCACCGCTGTTTCAAACGGCGCCAATATTACCGATGGAATCGATGGCCTGGCGGCAGGCACGAGCGCCATCATTGGCACTACGCTCGGTATCCTGGCCTATGTAAGCGGCAACACCATTTTTGCCGATTACCTGAACATCATGTACATCCCAAACACGGGTGAACTGGTGGTGTTCATGGCGGCCTTTGTGGGTGCTTGTGTAGGCTTTCTGTGGTACAACGCCTTTCCCGCACAGGTGTTCATGGGCGACACCGGAAGCCTGGCCATTGGCGGCATCATTGCTGTATATGCCATTGCCATTCGTAAGGAGCTTCTGATCCCGATATTATGCGGCATCTTCCTGGTAGAGAATGTATCGGTAATCCTTCAGGTTTACTATTTCAAATACCAGAAGAAAAAGCGCGGCCTGGAATATGCAAAAGCCAATCGCTTGTTTAAAATGGCGCCGCTTCATCACCACTATCAAAAATCAGGTTTTCATGAGTCGAAGATTGTGATGCGCTTTTTCATCATCGGCATCATGCTGGCAGCGCTCACCATTATCACGTTAAAACTGCGATAAATACAAAAACAAATGAACAAACGGATCGTAATACTCGGAAGCGGAGAAAGTGGCGTCGGTGCCGCTATCCTGGCGAAAGCCAGGGGCTTCGACGTGTTCGTATCCGACAAAAGCCCGATCAGGGAAAAATATAAAACTGAACTGGAAAACCGTGGAATTGCCTTTGAAGAAGGTAGCCACACGGAAGCCCTGATCCTGAATGCCGACGAGATCATCAAAAGCCCGGGCATTCCGGATAAAGTGGAACTGGTAAAGAAAGCGCGGGCAAAAGGCATCCCGGTGATCTCCGAGATTGAATTTGCAGGACGTTATACTGCCGCCAAAACAATTTGCATTACCGGCAGCAATGGCAAAACTACCACGACCATGCTCACCTATCATATTCTGAAAAAAGCAGGCTACAACGTAGGACTGGGTGGAAACGTCGGGAAGAGTTTTGCTCTCCAGGTAGCCACTGAAAATTACGACTACTATGTACTGGAGCTAAGCAGTTTTCAATTGGATGGCCTATATGACTTTAAAGCAGATGTGGCGGTGCTACTCAACATTACACCCGACCACCTCGACCGGTACGACTACAAATTCGAGAACTACGTGGCTTCGAAATTCCGCATCACGCAAAACCAAACAGCTTCTGATTTTTTTGTGTATTGCGCCGACGATACTACAGTCACGGAATTTATAAACACCCATGACATCGCCTCACAGCTTGTTCCGTTCAGTATCAAAACCGAACTGAGCGGAAACGGCGCCTGGCTCCGAAACAATGAAATAACCCTTAATTACAATAATAACCCTAAACCCTTAACCATGACCATAGAACAATTAGCATTGGCCGGTAAACACAACGTTTACAATTCAATGGCTGCTTCATTGGCCGCGCGTATCGTTGATATACGCAAGGACATCATTCGCGAAAGCCTGGAAGATTTCGTGAATGTGGAGCACCGCCTCGAATTTGTAGCCTCCATCAACGGCATCGAATTCATTAACGACTCGAAAGCCACCAACATCAACTCAACCTGGTATGCCCTGGAAAGCATGCAGAAACCCACTGTGCTGATCCTTGGCGGACAGGACAAAGGAAACAATTACGATGAGCTGATGGACCTGGTAAAAGAAAAAGTAAAAGCGATTGTTTGCCTTGGTGCAGATAACTCGAAGATCATCCAGGCCTTCAGCGGTGCAGTTGATACGATCATGGAGGCTGGTTCGGCGATGGAAGCAGTTGCCATGTGCTACAAACTGGCGAGCAAGGGCGACGCCGTTCTGTTGTCGCCAGCCTGTGCGAGCTTCGACCTCTTCCAGAATTACGAAGACCGGGGCGCACAATTTAAAGCAGCGGTAAGATCGCTGTAATAGTACATAAAACAGTATAAAACTAACAAGAGCATACAGAAAGATTCGACATGAAGGAGATTGTTAAACAACAAACACAAAACAGTTTAAGTTCTTTTACCAGAGACACAGAGCACAGCATGGAAGTTGTTGCTGTAATCAACGATGTAACATACATTAACGATTCGAAATCAACCAATGCCAGGCTGGCAGCCGAAAGCATCAATTCCATTGATGCAGAGCTGATCCTGATATTGGGAGGCGACGACAGTAAAACCGATTACTCATGGTTTACGTTCAGCAATTACTATAACATCCGCACCGTGATCTATTACGGCCGGCGGATCGCTGAAATTAAACACGTTTTCCGCCAGCATGTGATGGTGATTGTAGTTGACAATATGGAAAATGCCGTGGAGCTGTCGAAAAGCAAAGCCATGGCCAACCAGGCAGTGCTCTTCACGCCTGCCTGCCCCAGCAATGAGGCTTTCGACAATTACAAAAATCGCGGAAACAGGTTCAAAGAACTGGTGCTTAAAGAACACTAAGCCCAATAGAAAAGGCTTTCGGGCATTAACAGCATAAGAAGAAACAACGACATGAAACAACTTGCCAACTTAAAAGGAGACCGGGTGATCTGGACCATCGTCCTGCTGCTGTCGCTTTTATCAACGCTGGTTGTTTACAGCTCGGTAGTAACGCTTGCCAACAAGTATAAGCAGGGCAATGCCGAGTCGTACCTCATCAAACATACCATCACTATCATTGGTGGCATCGTGATCATGTATTTTATTCATAAGCTGCGTTACACATTGTTTTCGCGCGTGGGCCAGATAGGGCTTTTCCTCGTGATCCCATTGCTGATATTTACGCTGCTGAAAGGCGAGAGTGCCGGCGGCGCAAGCCGTTGGATTGAAATTCCAGGGTTAGGGTTAACATTTCAATCTTCCGACATCGCCAAAATTGTGCTTCTCATTTTTGTGGCGCGAACCATCACCGTGAAACAGGGGCAGCTTAACGACCTTAAATCGGTGCTCAAATACCTAATTGTTCCCATTGGTATTATCTGCCTGTTGATTCTGCCGGCTAACTTCTCTACAGCGGCTCTCCTTTTTGTTTGCTGTTTATTCACCATGTTTGTAGGCGGCATACAGCTGCGAATCATTGGCAAAATATTGGGCATTTGCCTGGTTGGCGGTGCGCTCTTCCTCACGCTGATATGGTATGCGCCGGATGCTATTCCAGGTGGGCGTGGGCGGACCTGGCATTCACGTATCGAGAACTTCTTCAATGGCGACTCGAAGAGTAATTACCAGAGCGAGCAGGCTAAAATCGCCATCGCTACAGGCGGAGTTATTGGCAAAGGCCCTGGAAACAGCACCCAGCGTGCCTTCCTCCCGCAAGCCTCTTCAGATTTTATTTATGCCATCATCATTGAAGAGTACGGTTTATTTACCGGTTTCATCATGCTCTTTTTATACATGATATTACTGTTCCGTGGAATTCGCATTTTGCGCGACTCCGATAAAACATTCGGTGGACTGATAGCGGTAGCACTCAGCTTCAGCCTGGTGTTCCAGGCACTGATCAATATGGCTGTCGCCGTTAATCTGTTTCCGGTTACCGGCCAACCCTTGCCTCTCGTGAGTATGGGCGGTACATCCATCTGGTTCACCTGTGTATCGATCGGCATTATCCTGAGTGTGAGCCGCGCTAACGAACCAAAAGAAAAACCTGCGGTTACGGGCTAAGACGCGGGGAAAGGCTAACTGACTACAAAGCCAGTACCGAATGAGATAAAACATGAAAGCATTGAAAGTCATACTAAGTGGCGGAGGCACCGGTGGTCACATCTTTCCGGCAATAGCCATTGCCAATGAGATCAAAAAACTGGTTCCCGATGCCGACATTTTATTTGTGGGTGCATTGGGAAAAATGGAAATGGAGAAAGTGCCCAATGCCGGATATAAGATCATTGGCATTCCTATTGCCGGGATCCAACGCAAATTCACATTGGCCAATTTAAAATTACCGTTCCTGATCGTCAGGAGCATGGTACAAACCAAGCGGATCGTCAGGGATTTTCAACCGGATGTTGCGATCGGCACAGGCGGCTATGCTTCCGGACCGCTGTTGAAAGCAGCCGGAAACCGTGGAATTCCAACGCTTTTACACGAGAGCAACTCCTACGCCGGGATCACCAACAAAATACTTTCGAAACGGGCCAACCGCATTTGTGTGGCTTATGAAGGCATGGAGCAGTTTTTTCCGAAAGAGAAAATCATGCTCACTGGCAACCCGGTACGCCAGGATATTTCCGGCATCGAAAATAAAAGAGAAGAGGCATTTAGCTTCTTCCAATTGAATAAACATCAAAAAACGATACTCGTGATTGGCGGAAGCCTTGGTGCCAAGGGCATCAACGAAGCCATCGGCGCTGGCTTGCAGCAACTGGCCGATCAAAACATCCAACTACTTTGGCAAACCGGCAAACCCTATTTTGAAACCGCCCGCAGCCAGGCCGCTCCGTTTGCCGAAAAAAACATCAAAGCACTTGATTTCATCACGCGCATGGATCTGGCTTATGCTTTAGCAGACATCGTTATATCAAGGGCAGGAGCCGGCGCGATCTCCGAATTATGTATCGTGCGTAAGCCCAGCATCCTTGTACCGTTGCCAACAGCAGCCGAAGATCACCAAACCAAAAATGCCATGGCACTGGTTAGCAGACACGCCGCATTGCTTGTGAAAGACAGCGATGCACGCACAAATTTGCTGAACACAGCCATTGATCTCCTGGCTGACACAACAAAGCAGGCAAGTCTTGCAGAAAACATGGGGCAGATGGCTTTTCATGATTCAGCCAATGTTATCGCACGCGAAGTTCTAAAACTAGCCAACTATCCCATCCACGCATGAACATTCTCAACTATAAGCTCTATTACTTCCTGGGCGTAGGTGGCATAGGCATGAGCGCACTGGCCAGGTACTTCAATCACTATGGCAAAACTGTTGCCGGTTACGACAAAACCCGCTCGGCACTTTGCATTGAACTGGAACAGGAAAACATCGATATCCATTACCAGGAAAATGCAGAAGCACTCCAAAAACTATTTTCGTCTTATTCACCTGAGGACATATTGGTGATCTATACACCGGCTGTGCCTAAAGATCATCAGGAATTTGTTTTTGTTTCCGAAAACAACTACCACCTGCAAAAACGCTCGCAGGTGTTGGGTGAGATCACCCGCCAATTCCGCACCATTGCCATTGCCGGCACGCATGGAAAAACCACAACCACAACACTGGTAACGCATGTCCTGAAAACGGCAGGCATCGATTGCTTTGCTTTTCTTGGCGGCATATCGCAGAACTATCGCACCAACCTGCTCCTTGGCAACGCACAAAACCCTGACGCATTCGTTGTTGTTGAAGCCGACGAATACGACCGGTCTTTCCTCACCCTGAGCCCACACATTGCCGTGATCACCAGCGTAGATGCCGATCACCTCGACATATACGGCAGTGCAGAAGACATGCTGGAGAGCTATCGCCAATTCGCGGGACAGGTACTCGACGATGGCTGTCTTATTGTTAAAAAAACTGTTGATAACGATTTGATGCTCAACCGCAAGCGGCTGATCTACTCACTAAATTTAGGTACTGAATATTGTGCCGGTAACATACACATTCGCGAAGGCGAATTCCGGTATGACATCGACAGCCCTGTAGAAGCTATAAGCCACGTGGCTATTGGCCTACCGGGCTTTCACAATATTGAGAACTCAATTGCCGCAACAGCTGTTGCGCAACAATTGGGAATAAAAGGGGATGTGATCCGTGCAGCCCTCCGTTCTTTTAAAGGCGTCAAAAGAAGATTCGACTATCACGTGAAAACGAAGTCGCTGGTGTACATCGACGATTATGCGCATCACCCAGAAGAGTTGAAAGCAGCCATTGGATCGGCAAAGGAACTATACCCGGGCAAAAAAGTAACCGGTATTTTCCAACCGCACTTGTTTTCAAGAACACGCGACTTTGCTGATGGTTTTGCAGAAAGCCTCGACATGCTAGACGAATGCATCCTGCTGGAAATATACCCGGCACGTGAGCAACCGATAGCCGGCGTAAACTCGAGCATGCTGCTAAACAAAATGCGCTTGCAAAACAAATACCTTATCCCCAAGAACGACGTTGTAGCGTTTTTAAAGCATCGGGAACTGGAAGTGGTGATGACGTTGGGAGCAGGCGACATCGACGGGCTCATTAGCCCCATCGAAGCACTGTTGAAAGAAAGGATAGACGAAAACGGATCATAACATTCAAACGCTTGCGTTTGAATAAAATGCCTTGATGGTTAAAACACTACAATGAAGAAACTGAACATACGAAAAATAGTTGTAGCCGTTCTTTGGATTATTGGATTATCAGGTTTGCTGGCTTCGCTGGCATTTGTAGGCAGGAAAGAAAAAACCGTTGTGGCCGGAAACCTCACGGTGAATATTCTGAATGAAGATGAGAACAGTTTCATCGACGGCCAGGACGTAAAAACATTTTTCAATGAGCGAAAGGACTCGATCCTGAAAGCCCAGTTGGGAAATATCCGGGTAAACGACCTCGAAAAAGCACTCAACTCGCATCCGGCGATCGAAAATGCAGAAGTGGCCATCGACATCAATGGAGACGTCACCATGAACGTTACCCAACGCACACCGGTTGTACGGATATTGACAAGTAACGGCGAAAGTTACTACATCGATACCCAATCGAAGCTAATGCCGCTGAACGATTCATACACGGCACGCGTATTGATTGCAAGTGGTGCAATTAACGAGCCTTACGCCAGACGCTACACCATGTCGGTGAATGAGATGTGCAAAAACGATGTACTGAAAAACAGCAGTGTACTCGACGACATTTTTATACTCTCAAGCTACATTGCTGCCGACTCTGTGCTGGCTGGCCTGATACATCAGATAAACGTAACAGAGGAACAGGAAATAGAATTATACCCATCCATAGGCGATCATAAAATCGTATTTGGAGAGGTAAAAGACCTGAAGGAAAAATTTGAAAAACTGAAACTGTTTTATACAGAAGGACTTAATAAAACAGATGGGTGGAACAAGTATTCAACCATCAATATAAAATACAAAAACCAGGTGGTTTGCACTAAAAAATAGATTATGGACACAAATCAAACACACAGGAACATTCCCGAAAATGCAGAGCTTGTTGTAGGTCTGGATATCGGCACAACCAAGATCGCTGCGATCGTAGGCTACAAAAACGCCTATGGAAAAGTAGAGATCCTCAGCATCGGCAAAGCCGAATCGCTGGGCGTGCAGCGTGGTGTGGTGGCCAACATCGAACAAACCATCGAATCTATCAAAACAGCCATCCGCATTGCTTCCGACAAAGCCAACATTGATATTGAAGAAGTTATTGTCGGCATTGCCGGACAACACATCAAAAGCATGCAGCACCGCGGCATGGTAACCCGCCGTTCGCTGGAAGACGAGGTGAGCCAGAGCGACGTGGATCAGCTGATCGACAACATGCACCGCCTGGTAATGAGCCCGGGAGAAGAGATCATTCATGTGATCCCTCAGGAATACATCATTGATAACGAGGGCGGCATCCGCAACCCGATCGGCCATTCGGGCATACGCCTTGAAGGCAACTTCCACATCATTACCGGACACGTGTCTGCGGTTAAGAACATTTTCAAATGTGTTGACCGCGCGAAACTAAAAACGGTGGATCTTCACCTGGAACCTTTGGCGAGTGCCGATGCGGTGTTGAGCGACGAAGAAAAAGAGGCAGGCGTAGTACTTATCGACATTGGTGGCGGCACAACCGACGTGGCTATTTTTTACGATGGCATCATCCGCCATACAGCGGTTATCCCGTTTGGTGGCAACATTATTTCGGAAGACATCAAAGAAGGCTGCGGCATTATCAAAACCCAGGCCGAGCAATTGAAAATGCGTTTCGGTTCGGCATTGGCGCAGGAAAACCAGCTCAATGAAGTGATTTCAATCCCGGGGTTGCGCGGACGTCCGCATAAGGAAATTTCCGTAAATACCCTCGCGCAGATCATTCAGGCCCGCATGGAAGAGATCCTGGAATTTGTATTGTTCGAGATCAAAAATTCAGGATTCGAGCGCAAGCTGGCTGGTGGCATTGTAGTAACCGGCGGTGGTGCGCAACTGAAACACCTGCCGCAACTGGTGATGCTCACCACTGGTATGGACTGCCGCATTGGTACGCCGAACGAGCACCTGGCCGGCGCCGACGACGAGTTGAAAAACCCGATGTACGCCACCGGTGTAGGCTTGGTGATGAAAGGCATCGAGAAATACGAGCGTGAGGCCAAACGTGGTTTGAATTCATCGAAAAATAACGAGGAAAAAGTGCTGGTAGCAACCACCCCGGAAACAAAAAAGAAAGAAGAGAAAAAAGTGATCGGACATTCAACCAAAAAAGTAGGCAACTTCTTCGACTCGCTCATCACCAAAGCCAAAGACTGGATGAGCGACGATGTGGAATAAGCTGTAATACCGCAATACCAAACACTAACGCGTAACAATACCGTTCACAATGGACAACACAACCAATCATACAAATCAACTAACACTCAATACCATGATGCAATTTGAATTACCAAAAGACGAAAGCTCAATTATCAAAGTAATTGGCGTCGGCGGCGGCGGGAGCAACGCTGTGAACCACATGTTCCGCCTTGGAATTAAGGGTGTGGATTTCATCATCTGCAATACAGATAAGCAGGCGCTCGAAAAAAGCCCTGTTCCAAATAAGATCCAGTTGGGCAACTCGCTTACCAAAGGCCTTGGAGCCGGCGCCCGCCCGGAAGTAGGTCGCGACTCGGCGCTTGAAAGCATCGAGGAGATCAAAAGCCTTTTGACGGCCAACACCGAAATGGTGTTCATTACGGCTGGTTTGGGCGGAGGAACCGGCACCGGTGCGGCACCTGTGATCGCATCCATTGCCAAGGAGCTGGGCATCTTGTCGGTAGGCATCGTTACCATTCCGTTTACCTTCGAAGGCAAAAAACGCCGCGAACAGGCCGAGAGAGGCCTGGAGGAAATGAAGAAATATGTCGATACGCTTATCGTGATCGGCAACGACAAACTGCGTGAGATATACGGCAGTCTGAAAATGACCGAAGCATTTGCACACGCCGACAATGTATTGACGAATGCTGCCAAAAGCATCGCCGAGATCATCAGCCTGCACATGCACGTGAACGTGGATTTCAACGACGTAAAAACCGTGATGCAGGACAGCGGCGTGGCCATTATGGGATCTGCCATTGCCAGCGGTGAGAAGCGTGCACTTCGTGCCGTTGAAGCAGCGTTGGTATCGCCATTACTGAACGACAACGACATCAGCGGTGCCCGCCACGTGCTCCTCAACATCATGAGCGGCAGCGACGATATCGAAATGGACGAATTTGGTGAGATCACTGATTACATCCAGGAAGCAGCTGGCGGAACAGCCGAACTGATCACCGGTTATGGCACAGACGCCTCGCTGGGCGACAATGTATCGGTAACGATCATTGCCACCGGTTTCAACAGCAAAATGAACTCTGGCTACGAAGCCCCTGTATTCCAGGAGCGCAAAGTGGTGAAACTCGACGAGCCTGTTGCACCGAAACAGGAGCCTGTTCAAACGAACATCATCGACGAGATCCAAAAAAGCGAACCATTTGTGTACACCAAAACCGAAGAAACGCCGGCAAATATTATCCAGGAACCTGCCAAACAAGCGCCAGCGGTAAATGAGTTTGTTGAAAACAAGGTGGAAGAGAAAAAAGAAGAGGAACATAAGCCCGAAATAAAAGTGTTTACGCTCGAGGAAGAAACGCTTTCGGTAGAAACCAGCCATACGGTAACAAACGAAAACACATCGATCACCGAAACGACGAAACAAGAATTTGTGATCAATGACATCTCTTCGGATGACGACAACATGGCGGAGGAAAAAGCGCAGCCTAACAGCCGCGAAGAACAGATCCGACTGGCACAGGAGCGTATCAAAAAACTGAAGGAGCTGACGTTGAAAATGAAAACGCCAGAAGGCCTTGCTCACCTTGAAAAAGAATCAGCCTGGCAACGTAAGCAATTAAACCTGCAGAACGATGGCACCAATCCATCAAAAGACTCCCAGGTGTCGCGCTATACGCTTGGTACAGACGAAAACAAGAATATCGAGATCCGCCCGAACAATTCGTTCCTGCACGATAACGTTGATTAAGTATTTTCTTGGTTAATCATTAAAACCCTCGCAGCAATGTGAGGGTTTTTTGTATTATATTTACCTGAGCACTCCACCCATGCCTTTTAAATTATCGTTTATCAACCCTTATTAACCTTAAGCAGCACCAGGAAAAACAGGTGGTTTTCTCATGATCCATTTGTTTTCGCACGCGAATTGCGCATAGATATAGCGCCTAAATAAAGAAGACATTAATTTTAAACCAAAACGATTCGATGGCTATAGGATTTATCCCAAAATATACAGAAGTATTTACGATTGAAGGCTTATCGCGCGAGCAAACTCTGGCGCTCGCAACCAAAACCGCAGAAAAACTCGGATGGAAGCTAAGCTATCTTAGCCTCGGCGGCTTAAAAGCCAACACTGATCATGGTGTTTTTAAATGGAATGCAGAGATTACCGTAAAATTGGCAGACGGCAGCTTCACCGTAAGAAGCGAATCTAGCGGCAATGACATGATCGACTTTGGCAAGAACAAAAAAAATGTTCTTGCCTACAAGCATCAATTTGATGAGTTAAAAAGTAAATACTCACATGAGGAACTCATGCACGAATTCTACTTACTGGAAAACGCACTTGTTCCGCAAACAGAAGACGAACTGAGCATGCCTGAGCCTTCAAAAGCCCAACAGATCAAAGATTTCTTTTCCTTGTTTTGGCCCAGGAAAACATTTTTCAGCACGCCGCTGATCATAGACCTCAACGTTCTGGTATTCGTGCTGATGGCTCTATCGGGGGCAGGAATCTTCTCGCCGGATGGCGAAGAACTCGTAAAATGGGGTGGTAATTTTGGCCCGCGTACCCTCGATGGCGAAGCATGGAGATTACTTAGTTGCTGTTTCGTACACATTGGCGTCGTGCACCTCCTGTTCAATATGTACGCTTTACTCTATATAGGCATTCTGCTTGAGCCGATTCTCGGTAGCCTGCGCTTTATAATTACCTACCTGCTCACCGGCATCGTTGCCAGCTTAACCAGCCTTTGGTGGCACCAGGACCCGGTGGTAAGCGCTGGTGCATCCGGAGCGATTTTTGGCATGTATGGAATTTTCTTTGCGTTCCTTACCGGCAACCTCATCGAGCGAAATTCGAACCAATCGCTACTGATGAGCATTGCCGCATTCGTCGGCTACAATTTACTATTTGGATTGAGCATCGGTGCTGATAATTCGGCCCACCTGGGCGGACTGATAAGCGGCTTTCTGATTGGCTATGCACTGATACCGGGCTTGCGAAGACCCGAAAAGCGGTATTTAAACATTGGCAGTATTGCCGGGATTAGCGTGCTGTTCTTGCTGTTATCAGGATTCGTGTATGTTAGGCTGCCAAATAATTTAAACATCTACGAACAGAAACTACAGGAATTTGCTATACTGGAAGAAGAAGCGCTCTCCATTTACGACATGCCTCCCGAAACGCCCATGGACACGGCACTTTCCATGATACAACGAAAAGGAATAGACAACTGGAAAAAGAGCATAATGATATTCGACGATTTACGAAGCCTTGATCTCCCGGATACATACATGGAAAAAAACCTACTGCTAAGAAAATACTGCAGCCTGCGCCTTCGGAGTTATGAACTTACATATGAAAAATTGAGTGGCAACACCCACACATCTCAACAAGCCATCGACTCGTGCAACCAGCAAATAGCCGACGTTATGAAAATGCTAAACAATAAAGAGCCATCGGCTACTGACAACTAACAAGCACACACACGATTACATTACTACCCACACTATGTTTAGAATTTTACGTTGTTCGTTCCTGCTTATTTCTCTGGGAACCTACTCGCAGGTAAATACCATCAAGATTCAAAAAGAAAAGCCGCCGGTGGAAAAAACGTCGCGAACCGGCACCCATAGCCTCGACCTGTACGCTGGTTCGCTCGCCTACCAGGATAACTTTTACAAGCAATTGAACACCGGTGAAAAGCTCAATTTCGATCTGCCAGCGCAATTGATCGGCCTAGGCGTCTCAGGCTTCGAATGGCGGGTTGGACCGACGTATTTCATTTTACAAATGGATGCCCAGAAATACCTGCCTCAATACATTACTGTTTACGATACCATACAGGCAACGTATTCGGGTGCGCGATTTGGAATGGGAGCCGGTAAATACGTTTCGAGCGCCAATGGTAATCGCAGCGTCACCTGTTACCTGGGCTTTTACTCGGGACGCTCAACGCTGAAAAACAAAAACGATATCGCTGTACAAAAAATGTTCTTCTGCCCGAAAATCAGCATCCAGCCCAAACTAATGATTGAGAACGTGGCACTTTCACTGACGATTACAGCGCAAGGCGACGTCAGTAGTCTGAAAAGGATTCCGACCTACAGACACGGCAAGCAGGATATTCCTTTAGCGAACATGTCGCAAACCGGCATCAGCGCTATGCTCGGCATTGGCTACCGGCTGGGCTATTGAGCTCTGGTTCACGTAATCAAGCACACGTTCTGATCAACAGAAGAAACCTTTCACACATTGTTGTGTAACTATACGGCACCTACACACTTATCATCATCTCATGAAGACACAACTACTCTCCTTTTTTTTAATGGCACAAGCGCTAGCCATGGCACAGGTATCTACCATCAGGATAGAAAAGGAAAAACCGCTTAAACCCAAATTTTACAGCCAGGCAAGTTACGACCTGTATGCTGGCAAGCGCATCTATCTCGAAAACTTCTACCAGCTACTGAATACAACCCAAAAAGCGTCGCTTCAGGCACCGCCTACCATTGTTGGACTAGGCATTAGTGGCTACGACCATCACTACCGCTGGCGTTTCTCTTCATTCCTAAACTACTACCAGGTTATTCCATCGCCTGTACGCCTTGAAGACAGTCTCAAGGCTACCTTATCGGGCTATGTGTTGGGCTATGCCGGCGGCATGCGTTTTTCAAATATCAAAAAAACGCTCAACCTTAATATATACATCGGTGCCAGTGCCGGTCGAATGGTTTTATTGAACAACGCAACCATCAGCCAAAGAAATCCGTTTTTTTCACCGAAGATCAGCATCCAACCGAAAGTGGTGATCAAACGGTTCTCGTTCTCGCTCATTGCAGAAGCCGAATACGATGTGTCGAAGCCGGCCTGGAAAGCCCGCCGCTGGGCACCTGGCCCAGACCACCTGCTGACGCCGTTTCGCCAAACCTGCTACACAGCCGTCGCGAGCATCGGTTACCGGCCATATTAACTTTTCAAGCCGATGCAGATAATTCAACGGCAAGATACCAAACCCTCTGATTTATTTCTTAGCTTTAAGCAAACATATCAGAACTCATGTGGACAGAAGAAAACAATCAACTAAAACGCAGCTTCACCTTCGCCAACTTTGTGGACGCATTTGCCTTTATGACCAAAGTAGCCTTTGCGGCTGAAAAAATGAATCATCACCCAAGCTGGAACAACACATATAACAAAGTCGAGATTTGCCTTTCTACACATGATGCTGGTGGCAGCGTCACATCCAAAGACCATCAACTCGCAAAGGCTATCGACCAGATCTATTCAGGGGGAAACTCACTGTTTAAACACAAATAATATGCGACTGAAGTTAACCCTGATTTTTGTAATCTTTTTGGGTTGGTGTATGCCGGTGCAAAGCCAAAACGATGTGGAACTGGCCGATATGGCCCAGGCCAAAATGGCAAGGAAAGAATACAGTTATGCCCTTGTACTGATCGAAAAAGCCATTGCTCTGAACGACAGCAACGAATGGTATTACCTGACCAAAGCCGATATCGAGACAAAACTATATGGACCAAAAGAAGCGTTGAAGTCTGCGCAAAAAGCCATTCGTCTTAACCGGAAAAATGCAGAGGCCTATAGCAGAGCTGGCACCTTATATAGTTCGTTCAACGCATCAGACTCGGCCATTTTCATGTATAACCTCGCCATCAAGTATGCAGAAGACGACACCATGAGAAATGCCTACCTGGTAAACAGGGCCGCAGCAAAGGGAATGTCGCGCGATTTCGAAGGCGCCCTGGCCGATTATGAAACATCCCTTAAGTTCGACCCCAATAATATTGCCACACTCAACAACATTGCGGCCGTGTATTCCCGTTTAGGCAATCCTGCACCGGGCATTTCTTACCTCAAAAAGATTGTAACACTCGACCCAACATTTATCGGTGCATACGTCAACCTGGGCTTCATCTATTCGTCGATGGATAGCCTCACACTCGCCTTAAATTATTTTGATAAAGCCCTGAACATTGATCCAGATGACGGAATAAGCTACAATAACCGGGGCTACGTGTATTATAAACAAGCCAACTACAAAGCGGCATTACAAGACATCAATCACTCCATTAGCCTGTACCCTAGCAATTCTTACGCCTACCGAAATCTGGCACTCGTTTACCTCGCCACCTCAAAAACAACCGAAGCCTGTGAGGCGCTGCATTATGCAGAGTCATACGGATTCAGGCACAATTACGGCGACGAAGTTGATACGCTGATCAAAAAACACTGTAAACGCTGACAGACATGAAAAAAATTCTTTTGATCCACGCGCATCCCGAGCGTAACTCTTTTTGCAGCCGTCTTAAAGATGAAACGATCAGCTATTTCAGCAAACAACAAGCCGAAGTAAAAGTTTCAGACCTGTATGGCATGAACTTCAACCCGGTTGGCAACCGCCACGATTTTCAGGAAGCTGAGAATCCAAGCTATTTTAAATACCAGGCCGAACAGGTTAACGCCTGGAAAAAGGACTCTTTCGAGCCTTTGCTCAAAGCAGAAATGGAAAAACTCGAGTGGTGTGATACGCTCATCTTTCATTTCCCGATATGGTGGTTCGGCCTGCCAGCAATACTCAAGGGCTGGGCCGACCGTGTCCTGGCGATGGGTTTTGCGTATGGCGCCGGAAAAGGTGTTTACGAAAACGGGGCTTTTAAAGGTAAGACCGCGTTTCTTTGCTTCACAACCGGCGGACCCGCCATTGCTTACGGCGATAACGGAAAGAACGGCAACCTCGACACCATTCTCTACCCGATCCATCACGGCATCTTCTACTTTCTTGGTATGACGGTGCTGCCACCCTTCATCTCGTTCGCCCCGGCGCGCCTTACCGACGAGGAACGCGCACAGGAGCTTATCCGTTACCGCAGCTATTTATCAGACGCCGCATCGCAGATCCCTTTATTTGAACCTGGCGTTTAAACGCCAGGTGAACGTTCCGCTGCAACAGATTACCTGTGACGTAAAACTACCCGTTTCGGCACCGAAATGATATGCCGGAGGTTCTCTTGATTTTGATCCTCATATTTTTTATGTATTTTTAATTACATCATAAAAATTTGACAAAATCTTTACATTCAACCGTTATGTCTATCAAAACGTTTCAATGGCTTTGCCTCTGCGCGTTTCCGTTCCTGGCAAACGCCCAGGGCTACCAGGTTAATCTCCAGGGCCAAAAGCAACAAGGGATGGGTGGCGCTGGTACTGCCTGCATCCAGGACGCAGCCGCGTTGTTTTTTAATCCGGGCGGTGCGGCTTTTGTTGCAGGATCAGCCGTCAACGTAGGTGTTACGCCAACCATTGCCAAAGCCGCGTTTCTCGACGAGCGCACCTACCTTACTTACGAAACCAAATCGCCGGTAAGTACGCCCTTTGCTGCTTACGGCCTGTTTGCCCTCAAAGACAGCAACAATCTCAAAGCGGGACTTGCCGTGTACACACCGTTCGGCAGCACCGTGCAATGGGAAGATAATTGGGCAGGGCGTTTTGCGCTGACCCGTTTGCAACTGCAAGCCATTTTTTTTCAACCAACCATCAGTTACCAGGTCAATTCAAAATGGGGTATTGGCGCAGGCTTTGTCTATAGCTACGGAAAAGTCAATCTTCAAAAAGACATTCCATTGATGGATGCGAATGGCCAATACGGCCATGCAGGGTTAAGTGGAAAAGCCAATGGCTTCGGCTTCAACGTCGGCATCTACTACAAACCTGTTGAAAAACTTTCGATTGGACTCACCTACCGTTCTAAAGTAAACATGGAAGTAAAGAACGGGCAAGCCAGCTTTGTTGTGCCCGCTGCCGTGAAAGATAATTTCCCCGATGGCAAATTCAAAGCCAGTCTTCCACTACCGGACATCGGCACGCTGGGTTTCGGCTATAAGCCCAACGATCGCCTCGACCTCGCCCTTGAAATCAACTATGCAGGCTGGAAAGCCTACGACACGCTGGCTTTCGACTATGAAGTGAACACCAGTTCACTACTCGACACAAAATCGGCGCGCAACTATAAAAACACCTTTGCATTCAGAGGTGGCGCACAATACAAAATCACACCGAAATTTGCTGCACGCCTTGGACTGGCTTATGGCCTCACGCCCGTACAAAACGGTTATGTGACGCCGGAAACACCGGATGCCAACCGGATAAACTACACTGCGGGCTTAGGTTACGCATTCGGGAAACACTTCAGGGCTGATGCCTCTTTCCTCTTTACGCACCTTGAACGGAAAGACACAAACCTCGAAACGAATTTATCAGGCACTTTTAAAACCAATGCGTGCGCCCCAGGCTTATCGCTTTCTTACCAATTCTGACATCAAGTTATATGAACCATTCTCTTTTTACAGATCTTAAACTAAAACTGGGATTTACCAGTATAGCATTGATAGTACTTGCGGTTTCGTGTATACCGAAATTCGATGCGCCTGAATCGGCAGGCGGGAACATCGATGCCTCGCGTTATGTTGCTGTAGGTTCATCTATGACGGCAGGCTTCGCCGACGGTGCGTTGTACCAGGAAGGTCAAAAGAACTCTTTTGCCGCGATCATCGGCGAACAACTCAAAGCCATTGGTGGTGGAGAATTTACCGCTCCATACCTGCCGGGTTCTTCCGCTGGCATTGGTATCATTCCCGGAAATACGGTACAGGTTTTTGCAAAATTTCACCTGACTTATAAAACCGACTGCAAAAATGTATCCTCCTTGTCTCCTGTGAGACTTGCGCCAACAGACAACTATGCCGTCTTTGCCGCTAATGTGTCGGGCACCGGGCCATTCCGGAACATGGGTGTACCCGATGCAAAAAGTTTCCATATTGCCTGTGCCGGTTACGGCGACCCGGCCAATGTGGTTTCATCCTATTACAATCCATTCTTCCAACGGATGGCTTCCAGCGCGGGCGCTTCGGTGTTATCGGATGCCCTTGCCCAGAACCCAACCTTTTTCACCCTTAGTCTTGGCATCAGCGATGTGCTCACGTATGCGCTTAATGGTGGCGAATACGATAGCATTACCAATGAGGCTCGTTTTGATGCCGCTATTAACCAGGTAGTGAATCAACTTTGTGCAAACGGCGCAAAAGGCCTGATCGTGAACATACCGGACATTACCCAATTTCCTTATTTTACCACCATTCCTTTCAACGGTCTTACACTTGACCAAAGCCAGGCAGCCTCGCTCAATTCGATTTACAACCCCATTGGATTCGACACTGTTTTTGCGCAAGGCAATAATGCGTTCATGATCCGTGATGCCGCTAGCCCAATAGGCATCCGCCAGATCAAAGAAGGAGAACGTATCCTGCTGAGCACACCTCTCGATTCGGTGAAGTGTTATTCAATGGGCTCTCTGCTTCCCATCTCGCAGCGTTATATCCTCAGCCTCGACGAAATAGCCGCTATCCGTAACGCCATCAATGCATACAACAGCAGACTCTTAGCCATTGCCCAACGCAAAGGCCTCGCTTACGCAGATGCCTACAACTTCTTCAATCGCCTGAATGCCGGCGTGATTTATAACGGCGTGAGTGTGAATGCCCAATTTGTAAAAGGTGGCGCTTTTTCGCTCGATGGGTTAAACCTGAATCCGATCGGGCAAGCATTGCTGGCCAACGAATGCATCAAAGCCATCAACAGCACTTACAGCTCAACCATTGCCGAAGTAGAAGCCTCCTCTTACCGCGGCACCGTTTTTCCATAATCTGATTGTTTAACGCCTAAAAACCAACCATCCATCCCATGACAAAAATCTACCTCTCACTGATGGCCTTGTTGCTCAATGCAGCAGCTTTTGCCCAGACTTTGTGCAACAACGGACGATACTCCGGAAACGTTTACAGCACCATCAGCTCCACAACGGATATCCCATTTGGATCCAGCAAATCATTTTCCGGCAGCACCCAAACGCTCACGCTCAACTTCTATGAGCCGGCAAATGACACGGCTGCTAAAAGACCGCTGATCATTTTCGCGCATGGCGGCAGTTTTATAGCCGGCACCAAAGACGACCAGGACGTAACGGAACTCTGCAACCGCTTTGCCAAAAAAGGCTACGCCTGTGCATCGATCAACTACCGTGTTGGCTTCTTTCCTTTCGACTCCACGGGTATTGTACCGGCATTACTGAGAGCGGTGCAGGACATGAAAGCGTCGATCCGCTTTTTCTATAAAGATCGCGCCACCATCAACAAATACAAGATCGACACCAACAACATCTTCATTGGTGGAAGTTCTGCCGGCGCTATCACTGCGCTGCATTGCGCGTACCTGAATAAAACCTGCGAGATAAACCCATACATCAATCAAACGACACTCACAGCATCTGGCGGTATTGAAGGTACCAGCGGCAACCCTTGTTATTCGAGCCGTGTGAAAGGTGTGATCAACCTGTGTGGTGCGCTTGGAAAATACTGGTGGATCGAATCGGGCGACGTGCCCTTGTGTTCGATGCACGGCACTAACGACGGCACTGTCAAATACGGACAAGGCAAAGCTAACCCAGGATTCCCGACGTTATACATGGATGGTAGCCGCATGATCGAAGCCGGCATTGGAACCGCGGGTGTGAATCATCATTTTTACACCTGGTACAATGCCGATCACGTACCCTATGCCGGAACTTCGGCAACTGCCGTTGCCTACATGGACACCACCGAAAAATTTATCAGAGACTACCTTATTACACGCCTTGCCTGCACCAATCCGCCGTTGCAATTACCTAATACACCCGCAGGAACCGTGACGGCTTATTCTTTTACGCCATGCAATACCAATGTTACCATGGCTTGCAGCGTAGGCATTCAGGAAACAGATCCCACAAGCCTTGTTGACGAACTTTACCCCAACCCTTCCGCTAATTTCGTCACCGTAGTGTTTAGAAACAGTAACGAGGAACACCAACTCAACCTCACAGACATGAGCGGCAAGGTAATCTTCTCCGACATTACCAAAGAAGAGAGTTACGCACTCCACAAACACCAGTTGGCACCCGGATTATATTTCCTAAAGATATCCAATGCGCGCGGAGAATCTTCTACGAAAAAAATCATGTTCCATTAGTAAGGCAGTAACATCATAACAACAAAGCCGTTGCAGAAAAAGCAACGGCTTTTTATTTGATACGCATAACAGCTAAAAAATAAGATGGCCCTTGAGAGCCTTTAGGGGCTTGCAAAGCATCGACTTGCTCTAAAGATTTTAGATTCCATAAATTCTACAAATTCTTTTGAATTTTTTTTGAATTCTTCAAGTTTTAACAAACAAGGAAGGGAAAAAAAATAAAAATAACCTATCTTAGTTTTGTTACTAATCAATTACGCTATGCAAAAAAGCTACCCCAAAGCTCTGCTGGCACTCGCAGGGTTATTCTTAACCACTGTTTTAGCCGCACAAACATCCGGAGACGGACTCTGGACCATGTCAACCTCCAAAAGCGCAGAAGGCGAAAAAACCAACAGACGGTCGATGCCCGAAACTTACTTTCTGGCAAAACTGGATTTAGCACTTTTAAGAACAAAACTGGTGAATGCCCCGGTGATCCACTCCGGCATGGGACAGCCACTCACGTTGGAATTTCCGAATGCCCAGGGCGAATTTGAGAAATTTGCCGTTTATGAATCATCTATCATGGATCCTATTCTGGAAGCCAAGTTCCCGATGATTAAAACCTATGCGGCACAAGGCATTGACGATCCTACAGCTACGATGCGCTTTTCGGTGACGCAATTTGGTTTCCACAGCATGGTGCTGTCAGGCAACAAAAGTTCTTGCTTTATCGATCCTTATACAACAGATCAGGTTACGTATATTATATACGACCGTGCTTCACTCGGCACCGATCCTCAGCAATTCACCTGTTTAACGGAAGACGCCGTTTCGCTGCCATCATTACAGCGAAGTACTGCCGGGCCAATGAGCGTGCAAAACATCAACGACCAGAAACTGAGGACATACCGCCTCGCGCAATCCTGTACCGGCGAGTACGGAACCATTTTTAAGGGCACCGGCACAACCGCACAACAAAAAGCAAACGTGCAGGCGCAAATGACCATCACCATGAATCGTGTGAATGGTGTGTACGAACGCGACTTATCCATCCACATGAACTTTGTGGCCAACAACGACCTCATCATTTACCTGCTTGCGGCCAGCGATCCATGGACCAACGAATGGAATACCAAAACAGCACAAACCATCGACGCACAAATCGGTGTAAACAATTACGATATTGGCCACAATTTCAATACGACCGGCGGCGGCAATGCGGGTTGCCTCTCCTGTGTATGCCAGAGCGTTTCACAAAGCGGCACGCATAAAGGACGCGGCTATACCGGCAGCAGCAATCCTACCGGCGATCCGTTTGACATTGATTATGTAGCCCACGAAATGGGACACCAGTTTGGCGGCTACCATGTGATGAATACCTGCAGCAGAAGCGGCAACGGCACTACCGAAGTTGAACCGGCCAGCGGCAGTTCCATCATGGGCTATGCGGGTATCTGCCCAACCAATGTTCAAAGCAATAGCCACGATGATTTCAACTACGTTAACATCCGCGACATTGCCAACAACATTAAAACAGGAAACAGTACCTGTGCCGTTATCACCAACCTGAGCAACAACCCACCTACCGCCAACGCCGGACCTGATTATGTGATCCCCAAATCAACACCGTTTATTCTCGAAGGCACCGGCAGCGATCCTGATGGCAATGCTTCGCTCACCTACAACTGGAGCCAGAACGATCCGGCCCAATCACCCGGATCAGGCTCACCTCAATCTACCTACGCGGTAGGCCCAATGTACCGCGCCATTTCACCAACTACTTCTCCTAACCGTTATATGCCTGCACTGGCAACAGTTATTGCCAATAATGTATCATCTACCTGGGAAATGACACCATCGGTAGGCCGTGACCTGAACTTCTCTTTTATTGTACGCGACAATGCCGTTGGCGGCGGACAAACCGCTTCCGACCTGATGAAAGTAACCGTGAACGGTACAGCCGGCCCTTTTTCTGTGACCTCACAAGCCAGTGCCACTACCTGGACAGCAGGCACCACGCAAACCATTACCTGGAACGTGGCCGGCACTACCGCAAGTCCGGTGAGCACACCCAGTGTTAACATATTCCTGTCGCTTGATGGCGGCTACACCTATCCCGTAACCATTGCCAGCAACCGCCCGAATAACGGGTCGGCAAGCATCACCGTACCAACAAACACGACCAACACCGGCCGTATCATGGTGCGGGGCGCAGGTAATATTTTCTACGATCTCAACAATGGCGTTATTACCATTAAACCGGGCGCGGCAGCACTACCGGTATCGAGCTTTAGCGTAACATCCGGCAACATCTGCACCGGTACGGCAGTGCCGCTAAGCGACCAGACAACCAATGCGCCGACAACCTGGACATGGTCAGCCACGTCGTCTTCCGGCGTTAGCTTTTCGAATGCCAATGCACAAAACCCTACCGTTACTTTTGCCAACGCTGGCACCTACACGCTCAGCCTCGTTGCAGCTAACGCATCAGGATCCGGCACGTCGAGCCAGGTCATAACCGTAAATGCAACGCCAAACGTTGCGGTAAACAGTGCTACCATTTGCTCGGGTAATTCCGCCAGCCTCAATGCGAGCGGTGCCAGCGCATACAGCTGGAACACATCTGCTACAACGGCTGGCATATCGGTGAGTCCGTCCACAACTACCAGCTACACGGTTACAGGCACTTCCAATGGCTGCACCAATACCAAAGTAGCCACCGTACTTGTAAATACAACACCTACTGTAACGGCAAGCAACACGTCTGTTTGCAGCGGCAATGCTGCGGTACTGAGTGCGTCAGGCGCCTCCACTTATGCCTGGAGCACCTCGGCAACTACTGCATCCATTTCAGTAACACCGGCAACTACAACGAATTACACCGTAACCGGCACTTCCAATGGCTGTAGCAATACAAAAGTGGTAACGGTTACTGTCAACACAACCCCAACTGTTTCAGTGAACAGCGCTACGATTTGCTCCGGCAATACCGCCAACCTTAACGCCAGCGGCGCCAGCGCCTATAGCTGGAATACGTCTGCCACAACCGCAGGCATTACTGTAAGTCCGGCTACTACCACAAGCTATACCGTTACCGGAACCTCTAACGGATGTTCTAATACCAAAGTATCGACGGTAACGGTGAAAGCCACGCCAACAGTTTCTGCCAACAACGCCTCTGTTTGCGATGGCAACGCGGCTATCCTAAATGCTACCGGAGCTGCCACGTACCTATGGAATACTTCGGCAACGTCGGCTTCTATTTCGGTATCTCCATCTGTTACCACCAATTATACGGTAACGGGAACCACCAATGGTTGCTCAAACACCAAGGTTGTAACGGTTACCATTAACTCAACCCCGGTTGTAACAGTAAGCAACGCTACCGTATGTGCTGGCAGCGCAGCTATACTTACAGCCTCCGGGGCCAACACATATAATTGGAGTAACGCGGCCACCACGGCTACTGTATCGGTAAGCCCTTCTGCAAGCACCAGCTATACTGTAACAGGGTACAACGGCAGCTGTCAGGACGTAAAAATAGCCAATGTAACGGTCAACGCCCTGCCGTTGGTTAGCTTATCCGTACCTGTAACGGATTTATGCGTAAATGAATCGCCCATTACACTCAGCGGTAGTCCTGCAGGCGGTACGTATGCCGGCTCGGGGGTGTCTGGCAGCTCGTTCAACCCATCGCTTATCGGGCCCGGAACTTTTACCCTAACATACACCTACACCGATGGCAATTCCTGCTCAAACAGCGACCAGAAAACGATAACTGTCAGCCTTTGCACAGGCATCAACGAATTGGATGCCGAAACATTCAGTACCTATCCAAACCCAACTACCGGCTCCTTTACGATCGTGTACGGCAATAGCAACGACAAGCTGAAACTGGAAGTATTTGACGCTATTGGCAAACTCGTGATCGCCCAAACAGAATTAACTTCGGGTAGCACTATCTCTCTCGAAGGATTTGCCAAAGGTATTTACCATGTTCGTCTGAGCAGCCAGGACCACCATTTCCACAAGGTGATCCGCGTGGTGAAACAATAAGAACAGCTCTTTAGAAGAAAACAAAAAAAAGATCCACGCTAACGTGGATCTTTTTTTTAAACAGAAATAAATAAAACGGCTTATTTTTTAGCAGCAGCGTAAAGCTCGGCCACCCTATTCCAGTTGATCACATTAAAAAATGCAGCCATGTAATCGGGACGGCGATTCTGGTAATTGAGGTAATAAGCATGTTCCCATACGTCCATTCCCAGGATAGGAGTGCCTTTGCAGCCAGCATCCGCAATATCCATCAACGGATTATCTTGATTTGGAGTTGAACACACCACCAATTTTCCTTCTTTTACGCATAACCAGGCCCAACCTGAACCGAAGCGTGTAGCACCGGCGTTAGAGAAATCCGCTTTAAATTTTTCGAAACCGCCGAGGTCCGTTTCAATGGCTTTTGCCAGGTCACCTGTAGGCATGCCGCCAGCATTCGGAGCCATGATCTCCCAGAACAAGGTATGGTTATAATGCCCACCGCCGTTGTTACGCACAGCTGCCGGGTATTTTGAAATATTTTTGCAGATCTCTTCGATGCTCAGTTTTTCAGCGTCGGTGCCTTCAATGGCTTTATTAAGGTTTGTTACATAAGCCTGGTGGTGCTTATCATGGTGAATCTCCATGGTTTTTGCATCAATATGTGGCTCCAGTGCGTTGAACGCATACGGTAATTTTGGTAATTCGAATGCCATAATTAGATTTTGTTAAGGGTTTATATTTGTTTTTGTTTTAGCTGTTTGATGGTGTCTGCAGGGTTGACGCTGCCAAACACGGTGTTCCCGGCCACCAGTACATCAGCACCAGAAACCAGAAGTTTGTGATAATTGTTAAGATCCACACCTCCATCTATCTCTATAAGCGCCCGCGAACCTTTATCGGTGATCATTTTTTTGAGTGCGATCACTTTTGTAAAGGTATTCTCGATGAATTTCTGTCCGCCGAAGCCAGGGTTCACACTCATTATGCAAACCAGGTCGATGTCACAAATAATATCTTCGAGCTGATGAATATTGGTATGAGGATTTAATGCCACACCGGCTTTCATGCCCGCGGCTTTGATATTTTGAATGTTGCGGTGCAGATGCCGGCTTGCTTCGATGTGAACGGTAAGCACCTCGGCCCCAGCATCCTTAAAAGCCTGGGTATAACGATCGGGATCCTCGATCATCAGATGAACATCAAGCGGCTTTTTAGCATATTTCTGAAGCACTTTAAGTACGGGAAATCCGAAAGAGATATTCGGAACGAACAGCCCGTCCATGATATCTACATGGAACCAATCTGCCTCCGAAGCATTGATCATTTCGATATCGCGCTGAAGGTTTCCGAAATCGGCAGAGAGGACAGAAGGTGCTACGAGATGTGACATAGAAATTAGGATGATTAATGCTCCAAAAATAGAAAATTATAGCGAAGAGAACCCGAAAATACTATAAACAAAACATCGCTTTCGGGTTAAAAAACTATAATACAGAAGCATAACAAAATCCGATGCCAAAAAAAAGAGGCCCCCCGAGCTAGAAAGGGAGCCTCTTCATCACAAACAAACAAAGTACACTAACCTAAATAATCCTTCAAAATCCTGCTTTTGGAGGCATGTTTTAAGCGGCGCACCGCTTTTTCTTTGATCTGACGGACGCGCTCGCGGGTAAGTTCGAATTTTTCGCCAATTTCTTCGAGCGAGTGCGAATGCCCTCCACTGAGTCCATAATATAAGCGAACCACATCTGCTTCGCGCGACGTAAGGCCCGTTAGCGCCCGATCGATCTCGTTGCGGAGACTTTCTTTGATCAGCTCATTATCGGGTGTAACCTCGTGTGTATTTTCGAGCAATTCATACATGCTGCCGCCATCGTCCAGGTTACCGAGAGGCGCGTCCATGCTCATGTGCCTTCCCTGGTTTTTCATGGTTTCACGAATGTCTTCAGGCAAAATATCAAGAAGCTCCGAGATCTCTTCTGCAATCGGCTCCCGTTCAAGTTCTTGCTCCAATTTGGCAAATGTTTTATTGATTTTATTGATGGCACCGATCTTATTGAGAGGAAGTCTGACAATGCGCGACTGTTCGGCCAGTGCTTGCAGGATGCTTTGCCTGATCCACCAAACAGCATAGGAAATAAATTTAAAACCCCTTGTCTCGTCGAAACGTTGCGCCGCTTTGATCAATCCCATATTGCCTTCGTTGATCAGGTCCGGAAGGCTCAAGCCCTGGTTTTGATATTGTTTCGACACAGAAACAACGAAACGCAGGTTAGCTTTCACCAGCTTATCCAGCGCTTTCTGATCGCCTGCTTTGATACGCTGCGCAAGTGCAACTTCCTCGTCGGCGGTAATGAGTTCTACCCTTCCAATATCCTGCAGATACATATCGAGTGATGCTGTTTCCCGGTTGGTGATCTGTTTGGTTATTTTTAACTGTCTCATACGATGGTTTGTTTTTAAACTGGTGGATTTCTGCGTGTTATGCTTACAACTTCATGCCACGCATTACTCTCATTATACGCCTCAGATCATACTTCGTTACAGCGAAATGAGTAAACGAATAGTATAAGTGATTGAATGGCGCACACGGTTTAGTTGACCGTTTTCCATGATGTTCATTTCGCCTTGAAGCCCTTATTTTGTGCGTATTTGAGTCACGATTTACCTAATAAATCACCTAGGTTGATGCACTGTTTTATTCCGTGAACTGGCCCGGCAACATCACTTTTTCCTGCTCAAACAGCCACAAAACCGATTGCATTCTGCAAAAAATGCAAATCACGCCATTCGATCGTTCGCACTGACCCGTCATTTGTAATTTTTGCAATTCAACTGCCGCAGGGCCTGCGTTTCCGTTTCATTGCCCCTACCCGTCGGGCTACCTTTGATGCCAGAAACCCCACAAGCATTGTTATGTCAACATCATCTGCCAAAGCACAAAAGCTACTCGAACTGATCGGCAGCATTAAATCTTACGATCAGCTTCTTAACGATCTGAAACCCGGCACACTCTCTCTGCAAGATCAACCCAGAATACCTGAACCCCTGTCTTGGACAAAAGACGCCCAGCAGAAACGCTTGGATTTTCTAAAAGAACAGACCGGAAAAACACTCGAGATGCTATCCGGCAGACGGCGTCTGCCTGAGCCCGATGTATTTCAGGGAAACATCGAACAATACATTGGCCTCACACAAGTGCCAACGGGCGTCATCGGGCCATTAGCCATCAAAGGCACACTGGCAAACGGCGATTTCTACGTACCCTTGGCAACCAGCGAGGGTGCTTTGGTAGCCTCATATCACCGCGGTGCGCGAGCCACACGCCTTTGTGGTGGTATCGTCTCTGTGTGTCTTACAGAAGGCGTTCAACGTGCTCCTTTGTTCAAATTCCAGAGTCTCAATCAGGTTGGGCAATTCATGCAATGGGTCTTGCAACACATTGATGCATTCAGAGGCATGGTAGGGCAAACGAGCCGGCATGCCAAACTGGAAGATGTGCGCCTGAACATGGAAGGGAATCAGGTTGTGTTGGTGTTTGAATTTACCACCGGCGACGCTGCCGGGCAAAACATGGTAACCTTATGTACTGAAACTATTTGTAATTACATTATGGCGCATACGCCCGTAAAGCCTGAATTCTGGTTTATCGAAAGCAATTACTCGGGTGATAAAAAAGCCACCAGCCTTTCGTTTACCAGCGTGCGCGGCAAGAAAGTAACCGCTGAAGCAGTGATCACGCAGAAAGTTGTGAAAGAAATATTAGGCACTACGCCTGCCGACGTAGCGCGGTATTGGCAATCCTCATCGGTTACAGCTGTACAAAGCGGAAGCATCGGCATACAGGGGCATTTTGCAAATGGCCTTACGGCGCTATTCCTGGCCACAGGACAAGATGTTGCTTGCGTGGCAGAAGCCTACGTAGGCATTACCCGCATGGAAGTGACTGCCGACGGCAATCTATACGTAAGCGTTACCCTGCCGAGCCTCACTGTAGGAACGATTGGCGGCGGAACGCAGCTGCCTACCCAACGCGAATGCCTTGCGCTCATTGGCTGCGACGCGCCGGGTACTGCACGAAAGTTCGCCGAAATATGTGGTGCCACTATTCTGGCAGGCGAATTAAGTATTGCCGCCGCCATGGCAAATGGCAATTTCTCTAAAGCGCATCGTTTGTTCGGCAGGAAAAAATAAATCTAACCCAATGTCAACGCATTTATATGGAAACTACAGATAAACATGCAGCTTTTGCCAGGCGCTTCTTCATCTACCAGAAAGAGCGTTTCCCATTCCTAGGCCATGGACTGCTCGTGGCATCCTTTAGCTTTTCGGCAATAGCCTACTCGCGTATTTGCCGCGGAGCAAATGGCTTTGTGAATCTCAAAACCTTTGCTATCGGCATTTTCACCACCGTTACGTTGTTTTTCCTCGTACGCATCTTCGACGAGTTTAAAGATGCCGAAGACGATGCAACGTACCGAAAACATTTACCGGTGCCGCGAGGCCTGATCTCTCTGCGCGAATTAGGAACTTGCGGAGCCGTTGCCTTTATCATACAAGTCGCTCTCAACGCCCTCTTTTTTCCAAAAATGCTATTGCTGTTCGGCCTCGTGATAGGCTACCTCTGCCTGATGGGAAAAGAATTTTTTGCGGGCCGCTGGTTGAAGAAACATCCGTTTTGGTACGTCACATCCCACATGATGATCATTCCGCTGATAGACATGTACGCCAGCGGACTCGACTGGATGTTGGCAGACGTTGAGGCTCCAAAAGGCCTGATGTTCTTCTTTGCCGTATCATTCATGAACGGTATCGTATTAGAAATCGGACGAAAGATCCGTATTCCGGCGAAAGAGGAATTTAACACTTATTCCACCATGCTGGGAGGCCGCAGAGCCACCTGGTTGTGGCTCGCGATGCTCTTTCTTACAGCTTGTGTTGCGTTCCTGGCTTCATGGTTTGCCAATTATGGTCTCACGGGCTTTATAATACTAACCGGGCTACTACTCGTATGCAGTTTACCAGGCCTATTGTTTCTGCAACGCCCAACCGAAAAGCGTTCCAAATGGATCGAATACGCTTCGGCTTTCTGGACTGCAGGCATGTACCTTACCCTTGGCGGAGTGCCGATGTTTTTCAATTTAATACACTTATAATGTTTATCACCGAACCAAATACACACTACTGCTGCGGCGGAAAAGCCGACAAATTGTTGCTGCTGAAACATTTGGGTTTCAACGTGCCTCGTTTTGTGGTTATTCCTGCCGAGGCCTTCGAAGAAAGCCTTGAGTGCGAAAGCGAACAAACCGCCATGCGTCACAAAGCGCCAAGCCAATGGCTTAGCCAGGAAAAACTGGAGCAACTACTGGCGTTGTTGCCAGGCGCAACACATTTTGCAGTACGCTCTTCGGCACCCGAAGAAGATGGCGCAGCACATTCTTTTGCCGGGCAATTCGATACCTTTTTGTTTGTGGATCGCGAACAGCTAGCCGAAAAAATTAACCTGGTATGGCATTCGGCGCAATCGGATCGCGTGCGTGAGTATCGTCAAACACATCAACTCGCTGATGGAAGAAGAATGGCTGTAATCGTGCAGGAAATGATAGATGCTGATGTTTCGGGAGTGGCGTTTGGCGTACATCCGATTAGCGGCAACCGGAAAGAAGTGATGATCAACGCTGTATATGGCCTGGGCGAAGGCCTGGTATCTGGTGAACTGAATGCCGACGTGTACGTCGTTGGGGAAAGTAGCATGAGTAGAGAACTTGCCTACAAAACGCATAAGGTAAGTCGCAACGAGTGTGGCGGAACATGCGTAACGGCTATACCCGATCAACTTCGGGAGCAGGCTTGCCTTACCGACGCGCAGGTACAAGTCATTCGTGAAACGCTTTATGCTTTGTACCGTCATCAACACTGTTATCAGGATATTGAATTTGCTTTTAAGGATGAGCACTTCTTCCTCCTGCAGTCCCGACCGGTAACAACCTGCAAACAGCTGCCCGACAGTTCGGGAGAACATATCATCTGGGATAACAGCAACATCATCGAATCATACCCGGGTGTGACAACGCCGCTCACTTTTTCCTTCATTCGCCCGGTTTATGAAGCCGTGTACCGTCAATTTGCCCTGCTGATGGGTGTGAGTGCCAAAGAAGTAGAAAATAATAGCGAAACCTTTGCTAACATGCTTGGGCTGCTCGACGGACGGGTGTATTACAATTTACTGAGCTGGTATAAAGCGCTGGCTCTGTTACCCGGATATTCTCTCAATGCGGGCTTTATGGAAAAGATGATGGGTGTGAAAGAACGTTTTGAACTAAAGAAACTACCAGACCGCAGTCGCTGGACAGAACGCCTTCGGGTACTAAACATGATCCGCATCCTGTTGAAAAACTTAAGTCGCCTGCCTGCAATGCGAAACGAATTCAAACGGGATTTCGAGACAACAATGCGCCAATACACTTCCCTGGATCTGAATCAGAAGAATGTGAACGAACTGATGCAGCTCTACCTGGATTTTGAAAAAACATTACTCAAAAAATGGAAAGCACCCCTGGTCAATGATTTTTTTGCCATGATCTATTTTGGGACGCTTCAGAAACTTGTTGTTTCCTATGGCATCGATGAATTGGGGACATTACACAACGATTTGATGTGCGGCTCACATGATATTATCTCTACCGAACCTGTGAGTCGTTGCCTGGCCTTATCGGCCGCTATACTGGATGACCACGAACTGAAACATCTATTCCTTGAAAAAACAGCTACCGAACTATCGCAGATGCATACCCGAAAAGAGCTTCCAATAGACATTGGCAACCAAATCGACGATTACTTGTCCTGTTTTGGCAACCGCTGTGTGGGGGAGCTGAAACTGGAAACCCTCACCTACGCACAGCAGCCGGAAGTCTTCTTCAATATCCTTAAATCATACGTCTCTCAAGGCTTGAGACCGGGAGAAAGCAAAAACCACGAATTGATGCTGCGAACAACAGCCGAAAAGCGGGTGACCTTATCCTTAAAAAACAAGCCATTGAAACGCATCATTTTCAAATATGTTTTAAAACGTGCGCGTAGTCTTGTCAGCGCCCGCGAAAATCTCAGATATGAACGAACAAGGGCTTTTGGCGTGGTGCGCACTCTATTTTGCACTATTGGCGAGCGCTTTTACGCGGAAAGCCTCATCGCCGATACCAGGGATATTTTTTACCTGCGTAAAGATGAAATTTTTGATTACATCAACGGCACCTCGGTCAATGGTGATTTGAAAGCACTTATCGCTTTGCGTAAAACGCAGTTTGCCTCCTACGAGAGCGCAACACCGTCTGAACGCATCGACACACGTGGCCCGGTGTACCAGGGAAATCAGTTTTTTGCAGCGCGCCAGCAGCCAGCGGTGACAGGTGATTTGAAAGGATTAGGGTGCTGCCCCGGGCGTGTGCGTGGTAAAGTTCGGGTTGTTAAACATCCGGCCGAAGTGCAGGAACTGCATGGCGATATTCTGGTAACCTCCAGCACCGATCCGGGCTGGGTCACATTGTTCCCAAGTGCCTCGGCAATTCTCGTGGAACGCGGAAGCCTGCTAAGTCACTCGGCCATTGTTTCGCGTGAACTTGGAATACCTTGCATCGTAGGTATCACTGGTTTACTCGAACGCCTGAAAACCGGTGACGAAGTAGAAATCGACGGCGCAAGCGGTCACATCCGTCTTATCAACTCATGAAACTGCTTCTTCTCTATTTAGCTATTCTTGTGCTTGGGTTAGTGATTTACACCACTTTCAAAAAACAGGCCGACGCAAAAGGCTTATACCTCAAGTTTATTTCGTTTGCTGCCACTGTATTGGTTACATACGCCATTCTGGCTTATGCGCCTCGGTATATTTTCTGGCTTTACGCAAGCATTGCCATCGTGGTATGGTATGAAATTATCAGGTGTGCCAGGCGGCTTCGGGCTGCCTACGCTTACATTGTGATCGCGTTAACGGTACTCGTTCTATTCTTATACACCAGCCAACTGAGTGCCTTTCCGCATGCGGCACTTTTCTTATGCGTATTGTCGTTCGACGCTTTCTCGCAATTCTTCGGACAAATTTTTGGGAAACATGCATTGAGTCGCCGGATCAGCCCGCAAAAAACCCTAGAAGGAAGTATCGGAGGCCTTTTGGTGTGCATCGTTAGTTCGTTCTTCACCCTAAAATCGGCCAGCACAGGGGTGTATATCGCTTGCTTTGCACTCGCCGGCGATCTGCTCGCGTCCTTCGCCAAACGGCAGGCGGGAATCAAGGACTTCGGCAAGATACTACCCGGACAAGGTGGTATGCTCGACCGCTTCGACAGTTACATTATCACCGCCATTTTCTATACCCTATTCTTATGAAAATCATTCGCCTGACATTGCCAAACATTCTGAGTCTCTATCGGCTTTCTTCCGTGCCTTTTATCTGCATGTTGATAGCGCTCGGCCATGACACAGTATTTGCCGCTCTTTTTACACTCAATCAAGTCACGGACATACTGGACGGCTATATTGCGCGAAAATTCCGTCTGCAAACGCCTGAAGGTGTGTTACTCGATTCTTACGCTGACATAGGCAGCTATCTCGTAGCCTTCTTTGCGATCCTGAAGTTTCACCCGGCATTGTTTGTCAGCCAGGGCTATTGGCTGGGCACGTTCTTCCTGGTGTATGCCCTGCAACTGCTTATTTGCAAACTCAGGCACGGAACCTGGGTAGCAGGCCTCCACTTGTATAGCTGCAAGCTCACCGGCTATCTTCAAGGCTCTTTCCTGGTGTTGCTGTTCTGCCATCATTTCGTTTCATGGTTTTTCTATGTGATGATCTGTATTGGCCTGTTAGCGGAGCTGGAAGTGATCATCATCAATTTATTATCATCCTCACCCATCCACAATGCCAAAGGCTTGTACTGGGTAATCAAAGAAAAACGCTTATGATACAGAAAGTCGATTTTAGTCTCCTGCGCTACGCCAACTGCTGGGAAGACGCGGGTCTTCTTCTTGAAGGCCTGCAAATTGAAAAGGGCAGCAACATTCTCTCTATTGCGTCGGCAGGCGACAACAGTTTTGCACTCTTGCTGAAAGAACCGGCACTGCTGGTAGCCGTCGATGTGAGTGAGGTGCAGTTGTTCCTGGTAGAACTCAAAAAGGCCTGCATTAAACACTTTGACAGAAATAAAGCACTTGGCTTTTTAGGATTTTCGGAGGCAGACGATCGTCGTACCATGTTTGAAAGCCTTGCGCACGACCTCCAACCGAATGCCCGGAGATACTGGGAAAACCACTTCCACCTTATCGAAGCCGGCGTGATCCATCAGGGGAAATTCGAACGTTACTTTCAACTATTTGCAAAAAAAATACTGCCATGGATCCATTCGAAGCAAACGGTCGAAACACTGTTCGAACCAAAACAGGCAGATGATCAGGCCATTTTTTACCATGAACGCTGGAATACCTGGCGCTGGCGATTGCTGTTTCGCGTCTTTTTCAGTCGCTGGGTCATGGGCAAATTTGGCCGCGATCCTGAGTTTTTGAAACAGGTGTCGCTTCCTGTCGGAGACTATATTTTCAGCCAGGCTGAGCGCGAACTTTCAGGAATACACCTGTTCGACAACTACATGCTGCGCTATACACTCTGCGGAAATTTCGGGGAGCAACTTCCCCTTTATCTCCAGGAGCCGTACTACGAAAAAATCCGCACACAAATTGATAAACTGGTCGTGTTCAAAGGATTTGCCGAAGATGCGATTGGGGAATACGGCCCGTTTGACGCCATGAACGTATCGAATATTTTTGAGTACCTCGACGAAAAACAGTTTAATGCCGTGGCAGAGAAATTACACCCGGGCTTAAAGCCACAAGCAAAAATTGCCTACTGGAACCTGATGGTACAGCGGAAACTTTCCGACACTAAACCCGATCTATTCCTGCACCTGCATGATCTTTCAAAATCCTTACGGGCAAAAGATCAAGGCTTTTTCTATTCTGACTTTATTATTGAAGAAAACCGATGAAAAACGAGCTAAACACCATTTGCATCCTCGCCCTGAGCTTTTTGTTGCTATTTAGCATAGCCGAACTTTTGCACCGCTATTTGAAGATAAAGGCGGAGCTGAGCCGAAAATTTGTTCACACAGGTACCGGCTTCCTGACACTTCTGTTCCCGCTATTACTGCGTAGCCATTGGTCAGTTCTCCTGCTTTGTTCCAGTTTTGCTTTCATTTTATTGCTGAGTCTGAAATATAAGCTACTTCCATCGATCAACGCCATTGGACGAAAATCATACGGAAGCCTCACCTATCCACTATCCGTTTACGTTTGCTTTTTGCTGTTCGCCAAACAAAACCCGCAAACCTTAGCTGTGGGTAACAGCTATACGGTTTTCTATCTTCCTATCCTCATTCTTGCTATCTGCGACCCGCTGGCTGCCTTATGCGGAAAACGGTGGCCCTACGGGCGATATCACATCCGGAAGGAAACAAAAACCTTGATGGGATCGGGCTGTTTTTTCCTCGCTGCCTTTCTCATTTCCTTCATGCTGCTGCGTATACCCGGCACAACACAGCACACTTTTTTTCCAATCCTAACCGCTTCGGTACTGATAGCGCTGGTAGCTACCACTACTGAGGCTTTGAGCACCAAAGGAACCGACAACCTTTTTATCCCTCTGACAAGTTCTGCAGCCTTATACCTCACCTCATTTCTTTTTCACTAACATGGATTTCACGCTCATCAAAACCCTACCCGGAGAACCGGATTTTCTCCTTTTCGAATCGATACTAGACCGCATCTACCCGCCCTTGAGCAGCACTTCGAAAAAGAAAGAAATAATTAATCCCGATTACCTACATGCCGCCTATGTGCTGATGAGCCAGGACAAAGCGGTTGCACGTTGCTGCTTGTATCATAATCCATTGCTTCGCTATCAAGGCGATAGTGCTTGTTGCATCGGCAATTTCGAAAGCATCGACAATGCCGACTGCTCGGGAGAATTGCTGCGCCTTGTGGCAAAAGAAGCGCGGGCTTTGGGATCTTCGTTTGTCATCGGACCAATGAATGGCAGCACCTGGAACAACTACCGCTTAGGGCTTAATCCTGAAATGCCGACCTTTTTTCTGGAGCCGGATGCGCCGGCTTACTACCCCGATCTGTTTTTGAAAGCAGGCTTCCAACCCATTGCGCGTTACGTTTCTCATAAGGATGAGATACGCCGAAACGGCAGATTTTCTAACGAAAAATACCAGGAAGCAAGCTGGAAGAACACGCTACATTTCAGGGAACTCGATCTGGAAAATTACGAGGCTGAACTAAAAAAACTTTACCGGTTCTGCATGCAGTCGTTCATCCGCAACTTCTTGTTCACTCCCATTTCCGAAGACACGTTCATGATGAACTATCTTCGTTTAAAACCATATCTCGATGCGCGCTACATTATCTTAGCGGAGGATGCTGACAACAACCTGGTAGGGCTTGTGTTTTGCGTGCCCAATCATTACGACACCGTTCGCCGCGGGCTTATCGTGAAAACGATTGCCAGAAATCCCCTAGCCGACTACAAAGGCCTTGGAAGTGCGCTTGCCGGAATGATCGAGACACGCGCCATTTCCGGAGATTACGACTACCTGATCCATGCGCTGATGCTCGACAGTAATGTATCTCGTCAAATCTCTGAACAGTTCTCAGGAACTGCCTGGAAAGAATATGCACTTTATGGAAAAACAATTTCTACACTATGACACCAAATTTCAATATCACGGAGTTGTTTTATAAAGCGGCCCGTGAAAATCCTCAACATATTGCCATCATCGATGGCGAAAAAAACATCGATTATGCAACCCTGCAACATCAGGTAGATGATACCGTGCAGAACTTCATGCAAATGGGGATCGGGAAAGGCGATCGCGTTTTGGTTTTTGTACCCATGAGCATCGATCTTTACCGCATTGTTCTGGCGCTGTTCCGGCTAGGTGCTACTGCGGTATTTTTGGATGAGTGGGTATCAAAGCGCCGGATGGAGATCTGTTGCCGGATCGCGACCTGCAAAGGATTTATCGGAAACCGGAAAGCACGTTTACTTCGTCTTTTTTCAAAGGAGCTCCGACAAATACCTGTTGTACTGCCCGTGGCTTTCCGAAAAGCAAACAGCAACAACGTAATAGCGCAGACCGTTGCCGACGACACGGCCTTAATCACATTTACAACTGGCAGTACCGGTACACCAAAAGCCGCACGCCGAACGCATGGCTTTTTGAGCGAGCAATTTAGAGCGCTCCGTGAAAAGATCGATCCGAAAGCCGGTGATGTGGATATGCCACTTTTGCCGATCGTTCTACTCATCAACCTGGCGGCAGGCGCTACTTCAGTCATCACACATTTCAAATCTTCCAAGCCGCAATCGTTTAAACCGGAACGCATCTGCCAAAATATCGAACGTTATGGAGTGAACCGGCTTTCTGCTTCTCCGGTTTTTGTCCGTCTATTAGCAGAGCACCTGATTGTGAAAGGCAAAACCCTACCGGAATTAAAACAAGTATTTACCGGCGGAGCGCCAGTGTTTCCTGCGGAAGCAGCCTTGTATCAACGCGCATTTAAGGATTCTCTTGTCGAAATTGTTTACGGATCGACGGAAGCAGAACCCATCAGCAGCATAACTGCGAGCGAACTCGTCCAAACCGGTGGTGATTGGCTAAACAACGGTCTGCCAGCCGGAAAGCCATGCAGACAGGCAGAAGTAAAAATCATTAAAATAAGCGATACACTGATAAAAGCGCGCGACGAAACAGAGTTACCATTGCAGCTCGCGAACGCCGTAGGCGAAATTATTGTCGCGGGTCCGCATGTTCTAAAGGAATATGTAGGCCAGGAGGAGATGTTGAAACGGCATAAGATTTTCATTGGTGATAAAGTGTATCACCGAACCGGCGACAGTGGTTACCTGGATGAAAATGGCCTGTTGTTCCTTACCGGACGATGTGCAGGAATCTTCGAAAGCAACGGCATTACTATTTACCCTTTTCTGTGCGAGCAAATGCTGCTGGCTATTCCAGGAGTTTCTGCAGGAACTGTCCTGCGTTTGGGAAGCGAGACGGTAGCGGCCATCGAACCACATGGGAACAAACAAGCGGTAGAAAGTCGTTTGAAAAAGCTGCCAATACACATTGATCGCGTTTGTTTTGTAAAAAAAATGCCACGCGACCCCAGACACCAATCCAAAATAGATGTCGAGGCACTGAAACACCTGTTACATTGTTGAAAAAAGGGAGCCAGCTGTCGTAAACTCCGGGGTAACAACCGCTGAAAAATACCGATATTTAAAGCGACTATGTTACAGCATTTACGAATACAAAATTTTGCCCTGATCGAGGAAACGGAAGTGGATTTTTCGAACGGTCTTACCGTAATTACCGGCGAAACAGGTGCTGGAAAATCCATTCTCCTTGGGGCTCTAGGCCTCACGCTTGGCAACCGGGCCGATGTGGGCAGCCTGCATGATAAATCGAAAAAATGTATCATCGAGGCGCGTTTCAACATTGAAGCCTACGACCTGCGTGGATTTTTTGATCAACATGAACTGGATTTTGAAGCTACCAGCACCATACGCCGCGAAATCACACCGGAGGGAAAATCGCGGGCATTCATCAACGATACGCCGGCTACACTCGCCGTATTGAAAGAGCTGGGTGAGCGCCTCATCGACATTCATTCTCAGCACGAGACATTATTGTTGAAGGAAACAAATTTTCAATTTGAGCTGGTGGATGCCTTTGCGCAAACCACTGCGTTGTTTGCATCGTATAAAAAACAATATGCCGGTTTGCAGAAGCTAAAAAAACAATTGGAAGACCTTACCGGGCAGGAGCTGCAAGCAAAAAAAGACCTCGATTACTTTCAATTTCAATTCAACGAACTGGAAGAAAGCGATTTGAAAGCCGGCATGTTGAAAATGCTGGAGGAAGAAAGTGAAACACTGGAGCATGCCGAGCTCATCAAGGGCAATTTATCGAGAGCTGCCATAGCACTGGCTGGCGGCGACGATACCATTATTTCTTCGCTTTCCGCTGTTAAACAGCAACTGCAAAGTGTTTCGAAGTTCGGCAGCAACTTTCATGAGTTTTTCGAACGCATTAACTCAGTAGCAATCGAATTGAAAGAGCTGAGCGCCGATATTGAAAAGGCGGAAGAAGATGTGGTATATGACCCGCAGCGGCTGGAAGAGGTGAACGCTAAACTGGATAAGCTGAACCGGCTGCTGAAAAAACATGGCGTGGCCGACGAAGAAGCCCTATTGGCAGTGAAAGCAGAGATCGAGGCCAAACTGCAACAGTTCTCTTCACTCGAAGCATCGATCGAGCGAACACAGAAAGAAATTGCCACACAGGAGAAACAATGCAAGACGCAGGCTACTGAATTATCGAAAAAGCGCCAACTTGCGGTGGCCGGCATCGAGCAGAACATAAAAACCATGCTGGCTGGATTGTCAATGGCAAATGCCCAGTTCAAAATAGATCTGAAACCATTGGAACAACCAGGTGCCACCGGACTCGATCAGGTTGCCTTTCTTTTTACGGCTAACAAAGGCGCGGAATTCAAAGAATTGCACAAAACAGCATCGGGAGGCGAACTTTCGAGGCTGACACTTTGCCTGAAAGCGCTACTCGCCGAACATACTGCCTTGCCAACGATTATTTTCGATGAGATAGACACCGGTGTAAGCGGCGACGTGGCCGACAAAATTGGTAATATCCTCGATACGATGGGCAAACGCATGCAGGTAATCACCATCACGCACTTACCACAGATGGCGAGTAAAGGCAATGCGCATCTATACGTCTATAAATCCGACACAAACGACAAAACAACATCGAATATCCGGCCACTCAGCAAAAATGAACGCATCGAGGAGATCGCAAAAATGCTAAGTACCGGAAATCCTACAGAAACGGCACTTAAGAACGCCAAAGAATTGCTGAACGCTTGAGATTTACATTAACCAAATACAACACACAATGGCTTACAACTTACTGAAAGGAAAACGCGGCATCATCACCGGTGCATTGGATGAAAACTCGATTGCCTGGAAAGTGGCGCAGAAATGCCATGAGGAAGGTGCTACCTTTACGTTGACCAACGCTCCGATTGCCATGCGTATGGGTGAGATCAACAAGCTGGCAGAGGAAACCGGAGCAAAGATCATCCCGGCCGATGCCACCAATATGGACGATGTTACTAAGTTATACACGGAGTCGATGGACGTTTTGGGAGGAAAGATCGATTTTGTATTGCATTCCATTGGCATGAGCGTCAACATCCGAAAGAACATTCCGTACACCGAACTCAACTACGATTTTTATCAGAAAGGCATTGATGTATCAGCCTTGTCTTTCCACAAGATGCTGGCTGCTGCTCATAAGCTCGACGCACTGAACGAACACGCTTCGGTAGTAGCGCTTTCTTACATTGCCGCCCAGCGCACGTATCCGTTTTATACCGACATGGCCGACATCAAAGCGATGCTGGAAAGCATTGCACGTACCTTTGGTTATCATTATGGCAAACAAAAGAAAGTGCGCATCAACACCATTTCGCAATCGCCTACCAAAACCACAGCCGGAGGCGGCATCAAGGGCTTTTCTGATTTCTACACCTTTGCCGATCTGCAATCGCCGCTTGGTAATGCCAGCGCCGACGACTGCGCGCTTTACACGGTGAGCCTGTTTTCGGATCTTACCCGTATGGTTACCATGCAGAATTTGTACCACGACGGCGGCTACAGCTCCACAGGCATCAGCACCGAACTGATCGAAAAGATCTCGTCAGAATCGTAACACTCTGATACCGGAAGGTTTTCACCTTCCGGTTACCGTTCTTTACTAATACACGGCTTATATACCAACCCGGCGCCGACACGTTTTTCTGAAAGCAGCGAATGTGTTATGGAACCACCTGCAACATGCCTACTTACAGTTTAGATATTCATGCCGAAGAACATTTCGATTTCGATCTGTTCTCGATTGCTTGCAACGAGAGCGTGTACAGGGTCATTCATGAACTCAATAACGATCTCGATATCGATCTTCAGTTGAACGAGCTATTGGATTTTACACATAAAGAAGGCGACGAATTCTATTTCCCGGTATATAGTTTCCAGCACGAAAGCCTGAACATCGAATTCAACCTTATTCAAAACCAAAGCTCTTTCCAACCCACAGGCAAACGCAGGCAACAGGCCCCGGACCTTTTCGGTGGTGAAGTGGAACAGACCACGCGACTGATGCCGGAATTGGGAAATACCGACTACCTCGTTTTGGTGAAAGGCGAAAACCGCTACCTTTACAACCACACGATCCTGGAAACCATGCAAAAAAACAGGCATTTTAGTGCGGTTCAGGAATTGTTTGTGGAAGATATCAAAGACAAAAAAGCGCGAACCAATTTATTATTCTGATTCTCTGAACCCATGACCTGGATCTTATTATGCATCGCCGGACTATTTGAAGTTGCTTTTGCCACTTGCCTCGGCAAAGCCAAAGAAAGCAGCGGTTCCACCGCCGCCTGGTGGATGGTTGGCTTTTTCGTAAGCCTGAGCATCAGCATGTATCTGTTGTATAAATGCAGCCAGACGTTGCCGATAGGCACTGCTTACGCTGTATGGACAGGAATAGGCGCTGTAGGTTCCGTTTTGGCTGGCATATTCCTGTTCAACGAACCAGCCGATTTTTGGCGGCTTTTTTTCATTACAACACTCATTGCGTCCATTGTCGGGCTCAAAGCCGTTTCACATTCATAGCCTTAACCAGCTAAAGCCGGTAGGTAAAAATCTTGGTTACCCGATCGGTGGCTTCATTGCGATTCAGAAAATACAACACACCGTTGCGGCAACGCACATTCCGCAGAAAACGGTAGCGTTCCACGCTCACCGGCCTGGCAGCAGTACCGGTTTTCTGACACTCATATAAACTGGTGAAACCGTTTGTTTCTTTCACAAAATACAGCGTTTGCCGGTCGGCATCCTGCACAACAAAAGGCGACAAGCCGTGCAGGCGGATAGAATCGCTGGCAAGTAATGCACCTGACCGGTGATGACGGAATAGCATGCGATGCGTGAAATCTACGATGAGCAGAGAACTATCCACCTTAAACAGCGCTGATCTTGCAGGCGAAAGCAAAAAAGCATAGTCCGGCGACAACGGCAGGTTTTCTCGCAACTCGTCGAGCTGCGACTTCATTTCCTCAACACTCATGGCATAGCCCTGCCCTTTTCGGCGTTGAGCCAGAAAGTAATTGATATCATAGTCTGTATTGAAGGCCTCGATAGCAGCTGCATTCTCTATCCGGGCAAATTCCTGGCGAAAGGCAAGATCAAGCCGATTGATCTTGTAATACGTGTTTTTCAGATTTTTATAACTCACTTCCTTGAAGTAATAGTTATCGCCGAGCACGCATTGGCATGGCTGCAAACTTCTGGCGAATACCTCGATCGCATACGGCGGAAGAAACTCAATAGTTTCATAATTGTAATAGAACTGGTAAGAGCTGTCTTTGCTGAGGAGTTGTATATTACCCAGGCAATCTTTAAACAACATCTCTGTCTGCGGCGGAGCCTGCCGCTCGCGGATGATTGTGCCGTCGTCGTTGAGGAGTTGCACCACATGGCTGCGTTTTCCTTTATTGACCAGCGCCACTATAAAATTATCGTAAAATTCGAAAGCCAGGAATTCAGTGTGGTTCGAGGCTTGCAAGGTATCCGTACGGCGGCTTTTTACGACGACCTCGCCGAGATTGTATGCCTTGGGCTGCAAGGAAATACGCAGGTTGTCGGAATCTACCGGCGATATAGTTTGCTCTTTGGTAGCATAGCCGTACTGAAAAATGACAAGCACGCGGTGCCCGGCGTCGGCGGTAATGGTAAAATTTCCGGCAGCATCGGTTTCTGTACTGTTAAATGATCCTTTCAGCATTACTGCCGAAAAAGGCAGAGGCGAGCCGTTTGCAGCATCTACGACCTGCCCTGTTACCTGATAAGATCCTACCTGGGCAACGGTGAAACCGGCGAAAGCCATACATATCAATAACAAAAAACAGCGCAAGGGTGTCATGGCTTCTTATACTGCAAAACGGTTGTTATGGTTGTAGAGAAAAACCGATTGCCCGCAGATCATCCCAAAACCGGGGATACGATTTGGACACTACACCGGCATCGGCCACCGACAGGCTATTGTAAACCAATGCCAGGGGCGCAAAGCTCATTGCCATGCGATGATCGTGGTAAGTCGCAATTTCTACGGGTTGCTGCCGGAGTGCTCCCTTTCCGTTATAAGTAAGCGAACTGTGGGTAGCCTCGGTTACAATACCCAGCTTAGCAAGCTCATGCTGCAACGCCAGGATACGATCTGTTTCTTTGACCTTTAGCGTTTGAAGTCCTGTGAATACGAATGGCAGATTGAGGCCTGCACACGTGCAAGCCAGCGTTTGGGCAATATCCGGGCAGTCGGTAAAATCACATTCAAAACATCCTGGAAGTGAGGGCTCTGTTTTGGAAAGAACCGCTTCGCCATCAGCGAAGGTGGTACAAACACCCAACTGCTGATAGAGCTTTATACATGCCGCATCTGCTTGTGCACTTGCTGCGGAAAGGCCGCGCAAACTAAGCGACGTTCCCGGCGACGACAACGCCATTACACTGTAATAGTACGATGCAGCACTCCAATCGCTTTCCACAACAAAAGAGCGGGCCGCATTGCCATAGACCTGAGGTGCTACCACAATACAGTTTTCATATACGGTTACTTCAGCCCCAAACTGGCGCATGAGCGTCACAGTCATATCAACATAGGGTTTAGACACCATTTTTCCGCTAAACCTTAATTCAAGTGCTTCGTTGAAACCAGGCGCAACCAGTAGCAAGGCGGTAATGAACTGGCTGCTGATATCAGCGCGAATGTTTACGACTCCGCCACGCAGCTTGCGCCCGCGGATCAGCAAGGGCGGAAATCCTTCCTGTTTCATGTAACTGATATCGGCACCCAGCACGCGCAAGGCTTCCACCAACGGCCCTACCGGGCGTTGTTGCATGCGTAGTGAACCGGTGAGTTCATAAGTACCTTCCCTGGCTGCCAGGTAGGCAGTAAGAAAACGCATGTCGGTGCCGGCGTGACCAATATCTATACAGGACGTTACTTCACGCATAGGCTGATTCAACGCAGCCTCCAGGTGCCTGGTATCATCGGAATCCGAAAGATTTTGTATGGTAAACGATGCGCCCGAAATGGCCCGGATCATGAGTACCCGGTTACTGATGCTTTTGGAACCAGGCAAGTGCAACTGCCCGGCGACAACTTCTTCCGGTTTATGAATGGCGATCGTCATCAGAATTTTACGCCTACTGTTATGAGGATAAAGTGCCCCCGAACATAAAGGCTGCTCGGGCCGTACGGCTGATTGATGTATAGAGGCGACAAGCCATACTTGAACTGAACTTCGCCATACACTGCTTTGTGCTTATTGGGATTGTTCTTCTGAAAACCTGCGCCAGCCTGCAAAAAGGAGTTGCCACTTTTGGTAAAAACCGGGATTTTAAATTGCAGGTTACCATTGTCGTATTGCACCTCATCGCCGTAATAACTCACAGTCATCACGCTTTTGATGAGAAGCCGGTAGCTGTATCCGGCAAACACATAGCCCGACAAAAGTGCGTTATTCTCACGCTGAAACGAGCGCTTGATGTACAGCGGAAAATCCAGTTCCTGGATATTCAGATTGTATTCGGCATTCATGTTACCTGTGTATAAGCGAATGCTGTCTTTGGGAAAATAGTAAGAATCGAATTTCACACCGTGCCCCATGTAGTCGATACCAATGCCAACAAACGACATGCTTTTTTTGTCGATGCGAATTTCTTCTTTCACCGAAAAGCAAAACGCCATTTTGGCCCTGGCTTTACCGGCATGATGGGGATTGGCTTTATACAGGCCAAGCATCGGCGAAAAGCTGAGTTTCGTTTGTACTCTGGGATTTTTGCGGATACTTTTAGCACGCTGCATCCCCTCACCCTGTGCCGACGCAAACACACCAAGGAATAACAGGAACAAAAGCAGCAGGTATTTCGGCAACTGTATCAACGCACTAAATATACAATTTATACAAACGGGATATTTTATAAGAAAGCACAAAAATGCCGATCTTAAACCGGGTTCGGCCAAGTAAACAAAACCGACTCAGGCTTTCAGCGCCGGCGCTTTGTATAGAGGCACGGTACTACACGGCTCGCCATACATCAGGGATTTGGCAACCGGTTTCAAGCGTTCGGTGAGCGCTACGTAAGCATGGATGCTGATAGGCAGATTTCCACAACCTTTAATCACAATGCGCTTGTCGCGGTATGCATCCAAAGGCAGCAATGCCAGTATCTCGTCAAACAGTAATGTTTCGAGCGCATCTATGCTGCCGAACACCACTTTTTTGGCGTATGGTTTAAGCGCGAGTGTCAGGAGCATATAAGCCCATGTTGGCACAATGGCATCTGCCGTGCAGGTAAGCGCGACATAACAATCCTGATAACGTGTCCAATCGTGTTGCTTGATGGATTCGCGAAAATCTTTTTCTTTCAGGATCAATTCATGGAACAGAAAAGGTTTGATATCGAAAAGAACACGTTCGCCCTTTGGATAAAACGCCTCCAGGTCTATCGTTACCAGGCCACTGTTGGCCACTTTATTCACAATAGGTTCTTCCATGGCAGTATGTGTTACATGAATCCCAATTCGAGCTGAGCTACTTCACTCATCATCTCTTTAGTCCAGGTAGGCTCAAATGTCAACTTCAATTCTGCCGATTTAATGCCCGGCACCAATTTCAGTTTATTTTCTACTTCGGCAGGCAGGGTTTCGGCCACGGGGCAGTTGGGCGATGTGAGCGTCATGGTTATTTTCAACTCATTCTCCTCGTTGAGATCCAGTTCGTAGATGAGCCCCAATTCCCAGATATCCACCGGAATTTCAGGATCGTAGCAGGTTTTGATCTCATCGATCACCCGCTGCATCAGCTCCGTATTTTTCGTAATAATGATCGCACTCATGGTCTATAGGTTAACCCACAACAATCTTAAAAGTTTAAAATTTATAGTCTTTGTAGCCGGTTGTAAACTCGCTGTCGTCGATTTTCGGATTTACCTGCAAAAAGAAGTAATCATACTGCTCAAACAAACCCTTATCGTCGGATATTTTTACGCCTATCGGCAGGTTGTAGAGCTGGTCTATGTAGAGCACGACATCTTTGGCATAAGCATTAGGTACCTTAAGCACTTGCCCTTTTTTTAAGATATCGAAATAGTCGGCCAGCTTCGGGTTTACTTCGAGGATTTTGTATTCGCTGATGTGAAGTTTCCGGGCAATGGTGGTGATGCTTTCATTATTGCCTACGGTGTACGTATCGTAACCATAGTCTTTATTGGTAATGGTGATCTTGTAGCAAGGGCGGTTATTGTAACGTTCTTCGCCTTCCAGCTTAAAATACTGGTCGAAACGGTCGTTCACTTTCAGGGCCATGTACTCCACAATGCTCGAAAAGTAATCGAATCCCATTTCATTGAGCGTGTGGTGCTGGTCCTGGCGCATCAAACTTCCCAGTGGATCGAGGCTCAGGTTAATGTAAGGAAATGAATTGGGCTTTACATAGGCTTTATTGTTATTCCAGCCATTTACCCAAATCAGCTCAATGCCCTTGATGTACACATATATTTTCCGTGGCGATCGGTTGAGCTTCACCGAGGATTCGTAATAATTATAGCCTTTTTTTCCACGCTCAGTAATCTTCAAACTGTATTTGAAGCGCTCGGCAGCATCTATCGCCTTTATCATTTTGAAAATCAGCTCCCTGGCGGTATGATCTGGCTTTTGGGCAATAGCTAACCTACTCATAAACAAGCTGCTACACAGTGCAAACCAAGCAAATAATCGTACAAATAACATCGCCGCAAAGGTAAGAGAATCTTTAATAATTTTTTAAAAAACTGATAATTAATTGGTTATTAAAAATGCAGGGATAATCGCAGGATTTTCATAAATTTATTGACAAAAGAACGCTAAAAACCGCTACTTTCGAGGTCCGCAAAAAATGATACAATACACCAGGATAACCCAACTGATCAGCGAGCTGCTATACCGGCACGACTGCGTGATCGTTCCGGGATTCGGCGGGTTTGTATCGCGTAGCCATAGCGCAGGTTTCAACAAAGGCAATCACTTACTCTTTCCACCGGCCAAGCACATCCTGTTTAACCGCAACCTGGTGCATAACGACGGTTTGCTGATTACCTCATTGATGGAACGCCAAGGCATTTCTTTCGAGGAGGCCTCCGGCCTGACTGATGAATACCGGCAATACATTCAATCGTTGCTGGGTGCCAAAAAGCGTTTTGAGCTGCAAAACATCGGCCTTCTCTATATTGATGCGGAAAACAGCCTGCGATTTGAGGCGAAAGCAGACATGAACTTTCTCTTCGATGCTTTTGGTTTTGAACCGGTAACGGCCATCGAACTTCCGGTTCTGGAAGAAAAGCCTGTACACCGACAGGCTACTTTTGAAGATCGCACAGCTAATACAGTGGCTGTGACAACGACCAAATCGCGTCGTTCTTATGTTCGCATGGCAGCGCTAGCCGTAGGCATTCCGCTGGTTATGGGCTTGATGGCATTGGTGGCCACATCCAAACCCATGCAACCACTCATGCAATCTTCGGTAAATCCGTTCTATACACCCGAAAAAACATACCTGCCTGACCATGGCCCTGAGCGAAAGGCATTCATCATCAACGATGTCGCTAAACCGTCTTTCCTGGCTGATGCCAACGGCTTTGCCGCGTTTACGCTTAGCGAGCGTGGCCGGGTGATGATCGCTCACATCGAAGATACAGCTGCTGCGGACAAAACAGCGGTGGCAAAACGGTCTGTAAAAAGTAAACTTCACTTCAATGGCCGATACCAGGTTGTACTGGGCTGTTTCGGTGTGAAACAAAATGCCGAGCGGCTTGTTGGTGAGCTTCGTGCTGCACAGGTGGATGCCGGCATTAGTGGCGTAAATGCCAAAGGCCTCCACGTGGTGAGCTGCGGCTCATTCGATAGTAAAACCGAAGCCACAGAACTCCTCGACCGGATTCGCGGCCAATATCCCAATGCCTGGATCCTGGCACAATAAAACAGGTGTTTTCCTGTTATGATACTGATTACATCCCCTTGTAATTCAAAGATTCCAAACCATGTACGCTCCCACTATTAAAAGTAAATTGTTTTATTTACCTTCGTGTGCCTTGAAAACCTTTGCTGTTGCCATACTTCTGTTAGTGTCTAATCCTGCTTTGCAGGCACAGAGCGATACTGCCAAAACAGCAGGCAAAGATAGCGCCAGGGTTTATAATCCGAAAGAAGAAATTGCCTACGATGGCAAACGGTACCGCGTGTACAATAACTGGCTTAGCTTCGGCGGAGGTGCTAACTACAACACCAAGTGGCCCAAAGATCAGAAGAATATCGCTGTAGATCTGAGCTTTCACCTCAAGCAATACTACTTCAGGGCTGGTGCTTTCATGAGCGGCAACGAGTTCACGGCCGCCAACGCTTACAACTTTCACCTGGGAATGGGGATTCGCAAAGAGCATGAAAAGTATAACCTGTCGGCTTTCATCGGCCCGTCCTATTCCTATTTCAAACGCCCGCTGAGCGATAGCACCGAGTTCGGCTTATCGTCCATTCTCAATACTGTTTACGACCGGTTTGGCGGCTACGCCTGCATTGAAGCGATCTACAAGATCAAGTATGATGTTGGCTTCGGCGGACAAATTTTTTGCGACTACAACGAAGTACAAACCATTTACGGCGTCAGGCTGGTGGTCTATTTCTCAGGAGCCTATCGCGGCATCAAATACGGCTACCGCAAGCCTACTCCGAAAAAATAAGGTGAAATATGATGTCATACTAGCAGGACAGGGACTGGCGGGTTCAGTGCTGGCACTAACACTTATCCGATCGGGCTACCATGTATTGGTAATCGATGATCCATCTCTTTCTTCGTGCTCGCGCGTGGCAGCAGGCATCTGGAACCCGGTGGTATTTAAGCGGCTTACCAGGAGTTGGCTAGCCGACGAGGTGGTGCCTGAACTAGTTGACTTTTATGAACAGGCTTCCAAGCAATTGGACGTTCCGCTGATCCACGCCCGCAATATTCTTAAACCGTTTACCGAGCTACAGGAACAACAACTTTGGATAAAAAAAGCAGAAAGTGGCAATGCCTTTTTGCATCCTGAAGTGTTTGACAACCTGGCGCTAAAGGCCCTGAAAGTTACGGGCCCCTATTCTTACGTAAAACAAGCCGGAAACCTGGATGTGGCGGCATTTCTGGAGCATACCCGATCATACCTCAAGCAACGCAATGCCTGGCTTGGCGAGCGTTTCGATCATCAAAAGGTGTTGTTTGAGGAAAACCGGGTAATTTACAAAGACCTGGAAGCCTCAGGGCTCGTATTTTGCGAAGGCCATTTACTCAATAACAATCCCTTTTTCAACTTCATTCCTCTTAAACCGGCAAAAGGCGAAGTACTCACCATCCGTTGTGAAGATCTGGAACTGAAAAATGACATTTTGAATAAAGGCATTTTCGTAATGCCTTTAGGAAACAACTACTATAAAGTAGGCGCTACATACGATTGGACCGACCGCAGCGATTTGCCTACCGAAACCGCCCGGCAATGGCTTAGCGATAAACTAAGCAACATACTTCGCGTGCCTTTTGAAATAACCGCGCATGAAGCCGGTGTGCGCCCTTCTGTTATTGATCGCAGGCCTGTGGTTGGCAAGCACCCAACGCTACCAGGTTGCTTTATTTTTAACGGATTTGGCACAAAAGCGGTAATGCTGGCGCCATTTTTTGCCCGGCAGTTCACCGACTTTTTACGGCTGCAAACACCGCTTCATCCGGAGGTAGATCCAGCCCGCTTTTACCAGGTTTAAGAAATTGTAATGAATGACACGGCTAGCCTCAACGCTTTGCCGCAGGTAGATGTTGACGATTCGCAAAAAGACTGAAAAGTACTCGAATTTATTTTTTGTTTTCATGAAAATCCGCTAATTTGGTTATGCGTAAAACATGCTATCGAAAAAATACAGGCCAAGATTGATCGGGCGCCGGGAATATGTTGATTTCCCTTTATTATCCATTAGTCGGGTCGAAGCCAAAATCGATACCGGTGCCTATACATCCTCTATTCACTGCAAACACATCAAAGAGATCAACCATCAGGGAAAAACGGTTCTTGAATTCAGGTTAATGGACGATAGCGTTCATACCGTAGAGCACTACACCCAAAAGCAGATCAAAAATTCTTTTGGAGAAAGCGAAGAGCGCTTCATTATTAAAACACTGATTCACATCGGAAGAAAAAAGATTGTAAGCACTGTATCGTTAAGCGACCGCGGCAACATGCGCTATCCTGTGCTGATTGGCCGCCGGCTGCTAAAAGGAAAATTCATTATCGATGTGCGTCTTGTTCACACCAACGGATTAAGCCTCAAAAAACTCAATGCCTAATTGCATCAACTCCCATGAAAATAGCCATCTTATCCAGGAACAAAAATTTATATTCAACCAAGCGGTTGATCGAAGCAGCTGAACAGCGCGGGCACGAGGTCATTGTACTCGACCACATGAAATGCGTATTGGTCATTGAAGCCGGGCGGCCTCATATATACTACAATGGCAAAGAAGTTACCGATGTAAATGCCGTTATTCCGCGTATTGGGGCAAGCGCCACATTTTATGGTTCCGCCGTTGTGCGGCAATTCGAAATGATGAAAATCTTTACAGCTGTAGAGTCGCAGGCCCTGGTTCGCTCACGCGATAAACTCAGGTGTTTGCAGATCCTGGCACGCGCCGGAATCGGAATGCCCAAAACGGCTTTCGCCAACGAGCCGCGCGACATCGAATCTGTGATTGCCAGCATCGGCGGAGCGCCCTGTGTCGTAAAACTCCTCGAAGGAACCCAGGGTATCGGCGTGATTTTAGCGGAGAACGACAAAGCCGCCAAATCGGTTATTGAAGCCTTTCTTAAACTCGACGCCAATATGTTGGTTCAGGAATTCATCAAAGAATCGAAAGGGGCAGATATCCGCGTGTTTGTGGTGGACGGCCAGATCGTAGGTGCCATGAAACGCCAGGCCAAAGAAGGCGAATTCAGGAGCAACCTGCACCGCGGCGGCACTGCGTCGCTCATTCAGCTGAGTCCTGAAGAACGGGCAACGGCTATTAAATCGGCCAAAAAACTGGGGCTTGGTATTGCCGGCGTCGATCTCCTGCAAAGTGATCGCGGCCCTTTGGTCATGGAAGTAAATTCCTCACCGGGACTGGAAGGCATCGAAGGTGCCACCGGCGTCGATATTGCCGGCAAGATCATCGAATACGTAGAGCGAAACGAATTTAACGCGCCCGGCCAGTAAGCATGAAAGACTTCGTCATCAATGCACAAACTGTTAGTGCCGGCCAATCCAGGCAGATTACCTTAAACTCTTACGAACTGCATACCAAAACCAACATCGAAATTCCGGTGTTTGTATTCAGAAGTCACACCGACGGTCCAACTTTGTTGTTATCCGCCGGCATGCATGGTGAAGAAACCAATGGCATTGAGATCATCCGCCGGATCATTACCCGGGACGAAGTAAAACACCTCCGCTGTGGAAACATCATTGCGATACCAGTCATCAACAGCGTTTCTTTTTTATTCGGAAGTCGTGATCTTCCTGACGGGCGCGACCTCAACCGTTGCTTTCCCGGAAACAAGAACGGCTCATTTGGCAGCCGCATTGCTTACGACCTGATGAAACACATCATTCCGCTGATCGACTTTGGGGTCGATTTTCACACAGGAGGTTCAAAGATCAGCAATTGGCCTCAGATTCGCTGCGTGTTTGAGTTTCCCGACAATTTATCGCTGGCAGAAAAATTCTCTCCACCGCTTATCATCGACAGTTCATACCGCGACGGTACATTCAGGAAAGAGGCTGCCAAAAAAGGGAAGCCGATCCTGGTGTATGAAGGTGGCGAAAGCATGCGTTTCGATTATACGGCTGTAAACGAAGGGCTCAACGGATGCCTGCGCCTGATGAAGAGTTTTGGCATGATCGAGCTGGACATTCCGAATAACCCGGCCGTGAAAATACACAAGGACACCTGGGTAAGGGCTAATGCGAGCGGACTTTTCCACATGAATGTGACCAACGGCGCCTATGTGCAAAAGCACGACCTGCTTGGCGTTATCTGCAATCCCTTTGGTTCTGTAGAACATAAAATACGTTCCCATGTCGATGGTTACATCGTTGGCATCAACAATCAACCTGTTGTAAACCAGGGCGATGCATTGATCCACATCGGAATGGAATAAGACCCTGGCTACCGGTGTCTGGTATCTAAATTGAAGTTTAAGGATACTTAGTATCATGTATCCGGCGCTTCCACATAAGCTGTTGCGACGTTTCTTATGCTTTCTGATTGCTTTGCTAACTGTAGTAACTGCGCCGGCGCAGCATAAAAAAACAGAGGAAGAAAAAGATTCGCTGAAGTTCTATCGCAAGATCAAAACGTTTGCTTACAAACGCAAGCTCACGCGCATGGCCTACGATGCTGTATTTGTAGATCCGAAACCTGTAGAATACCCGAAGGAGCCGGCCTCAACAGAAGAAAAGATCGTCAACCCCTATTTGAAATACGAAGGGAAAGTAATACGCCACATCCGTATCAACGTATATGATCCATTTGGCTACTCTATTACCGATACCGTTCCACGAAAGATTACCCGATTGGAACATGCCGGCAACCGGGCACATACCACCACGCGCAAATGGATCATCGTCAACAAACTCCTTTTCGAAGAAAACAAACCCCTGAATCCGCTTGAGTTGAGTGAGACAGAGCGGGTACTCCGCGAGGCACGCTACATTAACGACGTCACTATTTTTATCACGCCTTCGCGAACCAGCATGGATAGTGTGGATGTGAACGTAACGGTGGTAGATAAATGGCCCGTAACCATCCCGTTCCTGGTAACCGATGTTTTTATCAATGCCAAGTTCAGAAACTATAACTTGTTTGGCGTAGGACAAACCTTCGAACAATTTGCAGAGATCCGAAGACCCAACCTGCTGGCTTTTTACGGTTCGTACACCATCGACAACATTGACAATACCTATATTACGGCAACGCTATTTTATCAAACCAATAAAGATATTACTCAGACTTCCATTTCGTTCGACCGTGGCTTCTACTCGCCGCTAGCGCGTTGGGCCGGAGGTGTGTACCTATCCAAAGCCTGGGGCTTTTATGATTATAAAGACTCGCTCGGCGAGGCCCAACGCGCGCATTCCGATTACATTAATTACGATGTGTGGGGCGCCAAAAGTTTTAAACTCAGCAAAGACACGAGCATATTCAATCAAAGCACCAACATCATCACCGGTGGCCGTTACTATGCCAACGAGTACCAACGCCGTCCAAACACCGACATTGACCCCGGCCGCAGCCAGCTCAACTCTTACGGCGTTGTAGGCAATGTAGGGTTTGCCATTCAACAGTATTATAAAGACAAATACATTTACCGCTTTGGTGCTAACGAAGATGTTCCCGAAGGCATTATCATTCAATACATATATGGTGGACTGAAAGTAGAGTCGAAAAAAATGCGTTATTATAGCGGCATTGAGGTAGCCAGGGCAAAGCACTTCAAACGTTTAGGCTATCTCTCGGCTACATTCGGCTATGGTGTGTTTTTTAACCGACATGTGCCCAACGATGTTACACTGCGATACAATTTATATTATTTCAGTAACCTGCTGAAAAAGGGCCGCTGGTATTTCAGGCAATTCCTTAAGTATGATTATGTATTTGGCGAAAACAAAATATCAAATGAGCGCATCACCATCAACTCCGACGACTTGTATGGCTTCGACGCCGGTTCGCTTTCGGGCACGGTGAAAATGGTACTCAACTCCGAAACAGTTGCCTACTTACCATACAACCTTATTGGCTTCCGGCTGGCACCTGTTATTACAGCTGGCCTGGGTATGATTGGCAGCCCTGAACGGCATCTTGCCAAAAGCAATTTGTACCAGGCTTACACCTTAGGACTGATGGTGAGAAATGAAAACCTGTTAAGCAGTACATTTCAGGTGTCTTTTGGGATGTATCCTTTTTTCCCCGATGGTGGCCATTATGTTTTGAAATACAATCCGATCGCGAGCTTTACATTAAGAGTACGTAGTTTTACGGTATCCAAACCTTCCTTTATCAGCTATTGAGGAGTATATCCACAGTTTGGTAGCGAAGCGTGGTGTTATTTCCACATTATTTAAAAACATAATTTTTCTTAAAAAACTAAATATTTGTTTATCAAACGATTAAAAAACACGTAACTTTGGCACGGAATTGATAATAGAAGTAACAGCTCTTAGTACTTAAAATACAACATTGCGAACATTTTATTGCGTTCATAACGGTAATGTTCTTTTACTGTTATAATTCGGGGGAGTTCAAAAACGCAATAAAAACTTAAATTAGCAATGTTCCTAAAATGGCGGTGTTTTTTAACATCGCCATTTTGCTTTTCAGCTTGCTCAGATTTTCTTGAAAAAATTCATCCATAAAAAAACAAACAAGTGTTTCAACGCTTCGGTTTGCAAACCTTTGGAACATAAAAAATCCCCGCGCTAAAAGCAACGGGGATTTCTTCAATTGAGTGGATGGTTATGCGCCGATACCGTGGCAGTTCTTGAATTTCTTTCCACTGCCACAAGGACAAGGATCGTTCCTGCCTACTTTTTGTTCTACGCGTACCGGTTGTTGTTTAGGGCGCTGCATTTCTTGTTGCTGCTGTTGTTGCTGCGCTTCTTCCTCACTGCGGCTTTCCACGAGTTTCTCTTTCGGGCGTTGTTGCTGCACCTGCTCCTGTGTAAAACGCGTTTGCTGCACGGGTTGCTCATCGCCTTCAACCGGCAAGCCACCTTTCATCAGGAAAGAAATGATATCTTTTGAGGTTTTGGCGATCATTTCCCTGAACAGGTTGAATGATTCGAGCTTATACACCACCAACGGATCTTTTTGCTCCAGGGCTGCATTTTGCACAGACTGTTTAAGGTCGTCCATCTCGCGGAGATGCTCTTTCCACGAATCGTCGATCATGGCCAGGATCACCGTTTTTTCAAATACCGAAACCAACTCACGACCTTGTGTGTCGTAGGCTTTTTTCAGGTTAGCCATGATTTGAATGGTACGGATACCATCGGTGAACGGTGTGACGATGTTTTCGAAATGGTTATCAGGATTGGTGTACACACCTTTGATCACCGGGAAAGCTGTTTCAGCAATCATCTGCGATTTCTGACGGTAGTGCTGCTCGGCTTGTTCGAATAACTTCTGCACGAGGTCGTTCTCTTTTCCACCCAGGAACTCTTTCTCAGTAAAAGGCGTTTCCATGCCGAAGTTCTTCAGGCATTCGAATGAGAAACTTTCGAAATCGCGGCTCGCAAGGTGCTCTGTCACCAGGCTTTCCGATACTTCGTAGATCATATTGGCAATATCGATGCTCAGGCGGTCGCCGTTGAGTGCATGGCGTCTGCGCTTGTAAACCACGTCGCGTTGGGCATTCATCACATCGTCGTATTCGATCAAGCGCTTACGAGTACCGAAATGGTTCTCTTCCACTTTTTTCTGCGCGCGTTCGATGGATTTGGAGATCATCGAGTGCTGAATTACTTCACCTTCTTCAAGGCCCATGCGATCCATCAGGCTGGCGATACGCTCGCTGCCGAACAAGCGCATGAGGTTATCCTCGAGGCTCACATAAAACTGCGAACTTCCCGGATCGCCCTGACGGCCCGAACGACCGCGCAACTGCCTGTCCACACGACGCGACTCGTGTCGCTCAGTACCCACGATAGCAAGCCCGCCCGCTTCTTTCACGCCAGGCCCCAGTTTGATATCCGTACCACGACCTGCCATGTTGGTAGCAATCGTTACGGTGCCAGCCTGACCTGCCTCGGCAACGATGTCCGCTTCTTTTTGGTGGAGCTTGGCGTTGAGTACATTGTGCTTGATACCACGCAATTTGAGCATGCGGCTTAACAATTCAGAAATATCAACTGTCGTCGTACCGATCAGCACCGGACGACCGGCTTCCACCAGTTTCACGGTAGCATCAATCACGGCATTGTATTTTTCGCGATTGGTTTTGTAAACCAGGTCCTGCTCATCTTTACGGGAAATAGGCTTGTTGGTAGGAATAACCACCACATCCAGCTTATAAATATCCCAAAACTCCTGTGCTTCGGTTTCGGCCGTACCGGTCATACCGGCCAGCTTATTGTACATCCGGAAGTAGTTTTGAAGCGTAATGGTAGCGTAAGTTTGAGTAGCCGCTTCGATCTTCACATTTTCTTTTGCCTCGAGTGCCTGGTGTAAGCCGTCGCTGTAGCGGCGCCCTTCCATGATACGACCTGTCTGTTCATCAACGATCTTGATCTGGCCATCAGCAATCACATATTCCTGATCGATCTCGAAGAGTGCGTAGGCTTTCAATAATTGATTCACGGTATGGATGCGCTCACTTTTCACACTGAAATCGCGCATAAGCGCCTCACGCAAGGCGACTTTCTCTTTCGGATCGTCGAATGTGCGTTTTTCGAGTTCTGCAATTTCTTCACCCACATTCGGGATCACAAAGAAATGCGGATCGTCGCTGTTGCTGGTAATCAGGTCAATGCCTTTCTCTGTGAGATCGACAGTATTGTTTTTTTCATCAATAACAAAAAACAGCTCCACGTCGATCTTATGCATTTCCTTTTGCTGATCCTGCATGTAATAGTTCTCCGTTTTCTGCTGTAAGGCTTTTACGCCGGGCTGGCTGAGGAATTTAATGAGCGCGCCGTTTTTTGGCAAACCACGGTAAGCCCGCAGCAAAGGAATGCCTGCTTCTTTTTCGTTACCTTCCGCAAAAAGACGTTTAGCTTCGGTGAGGCAGGTTTGGATATAGGCTTTCTGGGCAGCGAGTAATTTTTCGACACGTGGTTTGAATTCCATGAACTCGTGTTTATCGCCGGTAGGTGTTGGGCCCGAGATAATGAGCGGGGTACGGGCATCATCGATCAACACCGAATCGACCTCATCCACAATAGCAAAATTATGTTTGCGTTGCACCAGATCCGATACCTCGCGCGCCATGTTATCGCGCAGGTAATCGAAACCAAATTCGTTATTGGTTCCGTAAGTAATATCGCATAGATAGGCTTCGCGGCGGGCATCGGTATTTGGCTCATGCTTATCGATACAATCGACACTCAGGCCGTGAAACTGGAACAGCGGAGCGTTCCACTCACTATCACGTTTGGCAAGGTAGTTATTGACTGTAACCACATGCACGCCGCGGCCTGACAAGGCATTGAGGAACACCGGCAATGTGGAAACGAGTGTTTTACCTTCACCGGTGGCCATTTCCGAAATTTTCCCCTGGTGCAATACCGTACCGCCAATCAGCTGCACATCATAGTGTACCATGTTCCATACCACTTCGTTACCAGCCGCGATCCAGCGATTTTTCCAGGCAGCTTTGTCACCGTTGATCTCGATGTTTTTATGCGTCTGTGCCAACTGCCTGTCGAAATCATTTGCCGTTACAACAACTTCTTCGTTCTCGGCAAAACGGCGTGCTGTATCTTTCAGGATGGCATAGGCTTCGGGCAGAATATCATTCAATACTTCCTCTATCTTCCCGGTGATCTCTTTTTCCAGGTCATCCACTTGCTTATAAAGGCCTTCCTTGGTTTCAACATCCAGATCGAACTCCTTTTCTACGCGCGCCCTGATCGCATCTACTTCGGCTTGCTCGCTCCGGATAGCATCCTGTATTTTTTGTTTTAACGCTGCGACTTTACTCCTCAGTTCGTCGTTCGACAGGTTTTTGAGTGTAGGATATATTTCCAGGATCTTATCGACCAGGGGTTGAATGGACTTGATATCTTTTTCGGATTTGGTGCCGAAAAACTTTTTGAGGAACGTTAACATAATTAGGTTTAAATTTAAGCTAACGAAAATACAAAAAATACGCCATTAAGCCGGTGATAATTATTATTAATTAATATCCGTTTGATCGGCCAATTTTTCAGGCAATTCATCGTGCTATTTGTCAGGTTTACCCGATCTACGCCTTTTTGACAGGCAAATACGACCAAGGGTCAAAAATATGACCACTTATGGATTGAGAGCAGCCATTTACCAAAAAGAACTGGAAAAAGCACCTTATATTTGATATTTTAGCGATAAGCTATGCAAAGGAGATTATATAAAATGTTGTTATGTTGGCTGGCAGCGCTGTTGACGCTACCGGCTGCTGCGCAACAGTATAATTTCAAAAACTATTCGGTTGAGAATGGATTGCCTTATGTGCAGATCTTTGCCATGTTTCAGGATAGCAAAGGCTACCTGTGGAGTGGCGGCTATGGCGGGCTCAGTAAGTTCAACGGCAAAACCTTTAAAAGCTACTCACCCAAAAACGGATTGGCCAATCACAATATCAACGCTATTATCGAAGACCAGTTCCATTTTATCACTGTAGGTACCATCGATGGACTGAGTGTTATCGACAAAATAGATGGCCAAATCAGCAATTACTATGTAAAAGATGGCTTGCCTTCGAATTATGTAACGAGCTTTTGTCTGGATCCGAGAATAGGCTTGTGGACCGGTACCAACAAGGGATTGTGTATCTGGGACGGAAAGCGTGTACTTCAGGTGCCATTCTTTAAAGACCAAAATATTACCTGTTTACTTTATTCCGAAAAATATGGTGTGCTGGTAGGCACGAGTAAAGGCCTGTACCGCGAAAAAAAAGCCCGGCAAGAGTTTGAGCTGCTGATTGAAAATATAAACGTCACCGGCATTTCGCGTATCAGTCCGGCGGGCGACATATACATTGGAACCGACAATGGATTGTACCTGATGAACATGGAGAAACGTAACTGGAACGTGTTTCATGTGAGCAACGGACTCATCGACGAAAACATCAGTGCCGTACTTTATCAGGACAATGGCACCGTTTGGATCGGCTCCAAAAGCGGACTCATCAGTTTTAACGGAAAAGAGTTTTCGTATTATACCATCAGTTACGACAATAACTCAAACCACATCCGCACGCTACTCCTCGATTATGAAGATAACCTATGGATAGGCACACACAGCGGACTTTACAAGTTCCGCGGAAAAGGCTTCACTGTGTATGACCGCAAAGACGGCTTGGGTGGCGCATTCATTTACCAGATTGTACGGGATGCCAAAAAGAATCTTTGGGTTGGTACCGAATCGAATGGGGTTTACCGGTTTTCGGAAGGCTTTTTCAAAAACTACAGTACCAAAGAAGGCCTGCTCAACAACCGCGTGGCAAGTATTATGCCCATGGATGATGGCAGCATTTGGTTTGGCACCGATGAAGGCATTTCCGTTTTACGAAACGAAGCATTTTACCACATTGGTCAGAGCAGTGATTTTAAGCAGGAAGCGCCGATCAATTGTTTCTACAAGGACAGTAAAAATACCATATGGGTAGGCGGGCGAAATGGCGTAACGGCAATGCGAAAAAAAGGCGCCACGTATGAAACCAAGCATTATGCATTACCTGCGGTAAGTATCGACAAGAACGGTTTTGAAGCCTGGAGTTTTGTGGAGGATTCGCGCGGCGACCTATGGGTAGGAACATACCTCGTTGGTCTTTTCAAATTAGAGGGCGACGTTTTCAAACGACAGGCAATTACCTCTCCAGAGCCGGTGCAAAGCGCACTCGACTTATGCAAAGATAACGAAGGCAATATTTACGCGGCTACCCTCAACGGCGTTTTAATGTTTAATCCGCATAGACACAGTTATAAGATCATTTCCGAAAAAGAAGGCCTTAGCTCCGAACTTGTTTACACGATCCGGCTTACCAAAGACAACCGGTACCTATGGGCTGGAACCAACCAGGGCATCAATCGCATTGATGTAAAAAAACTCGATCTGGGAATTATCGATGTTCTCTCCTATGGCAAGGCCGATGGATTTAGTGGCGTAGAATCCAACACTCATGGCATTTATGAAGACGACGACAGCACCATTTGGTTTGGAACTGTGAACGGGCTCATCAAATATTCACCGAAAGAGTTCATCCCAAACGACAATCTGTCGAGGACCAACATTACCAAAATAAAACTCGATTTCCAGGACACGGTTCTTGCCAATGGTTCTGCCCTTCCCTATTCACTCAACAACATCAGCTTTGATTTTATTGGCATTTGTTTGACCAATCCCGACAAAGTGCTATACACCTACCAACTCGTGGGATTCGACAAAACCTGGAGTCCTTATACCGATATCAATTTTGTGAAGTATGACAATCTCCTGCCAGGAAAGTACACCTTCAAGGTAAAAAGCTGTAATAACGAAGGCATCTGGAACATAGAGCCTACAACGTTTTCTTTCGAGATCCTTCCGCCATTCTACAAAACCTGGTGGTTCATGTTGGGTAGCTTGGTTTTTGCCGTGGGTGCCCTGGTGCTGGTGTTTCGTGTGCGGCTCAATCAGCTCAATAAAAAGCAACAAGAGCGCTTCGAACAGGAAGTCGAGGTTTCCAAAGCTGAACTAAAAGCGCTCCGTGCACAAATGAATCCACACTTCGTTTTCAATTCACTTAATTCCATCCAGCATTATATTTTGAATAGCAAAAGTGAAGAAGCCGCCAAGTACCTCAACAAATTTGCTAAACTTATCCGGCTTATTCTCAATAACTCGGATAAACCTACCGTGACGATCAACGAGGACCTGGAAGCCCTGAAGCTATACCTGGAGCTGGAAAAAATGCGCTTCGACAACAAATTCGATTACTCTATCGACATCAGCCAAGAAATTGATGGCGATTACGACGAAATACCGCCCATGTTGGTTCAACCGTATATAGAGAATGCCATCCTGCACGGCATCAACCCCAAAACAGGTAACGGCCACATCCTGATCCGGATGAGCCTGGTGAACCAGTTCATCAAAATTTCGGTGATCGACGACGGCATTGGCCGTGATGCAGCCAAGGCTTTGAAAAGCCTGCAACCTTCACTGAAACATAAATCACTGGGCATGAAGATCACACAAGACCGTCTTCGCCTGCTTAACCACATGCAGCAGTCGAACCTGAGCGTAAACATCACCGATCTTTACGACACCGAACAACACCCCATCGGCACCCAGGTTGACTTGTATGTGCCGTATGTAAAATAAAAGATTAAATTTAGAACCTGCTTGAAAACTGCTTTTAGCTAACCAAATAAACACACACACTAAAACCACTCACTACCATGAAAGCATTGATCATCGAAGACGAAAAAAAAAGCCGTGAGATGCTGGCAAACCTGATCAGGAAAACATTTACGGATATCACCCTGGTGGGCGAAGGCAAGAACGTTGCTGAAGGCGTAGAACTCATCACAACCCTCCAACCCGACCTGGTATTTTTAGACATCAGCATGCCGGACGGTACAGGCTTTGACGTACTCGAAAAAGTACAGGGTCAAAAGTTCGAGATCATCTTTACCACTGCTACGGATAAACACGCGCTGAAAGCCATAAAGTATAGTGCCTGCGATTACCTTTTGAAACCGATAGACATCGACGAGCTGAAAGTGGCCATCGAAAAAGTCACTTCCAAAAAAAGCACCAGCATGCCAAGTATGGAAAACCTTCAGTTCCTGATCCAAAACCTGAAGCGGGCAGACGACAACTATAGCAAAATCACGTTGCCTACCGGAAACGCGTACGAGATCGTAAATATCAAAGACATCATTCGGTGTGAAGCCGACGGCAGCTATACAAACTTTTTCCTCGTAGGCGGAAGAAAACTAATGGTTTCGGCCAGCTTGAAACACTATGAAGATCTTCTCCCTGCCAACGACTTTATCCGCATACACCATCACCACCTCATCAACATGAATCACGTGGTGCGTTTTCTGAAAGTGGACGGTGGTTACGCCATCATGAGTGATAATTCGCAGCTGGAGATCAGCCGCCGGAAAAAAGACGCGTTCCTGGAACGCCTCAATGCCGTATAAGATCCACACCAACGGGCTTATCAGACGACGGAACAGAACCCTTCGATCATTTGCATAAAAAAACCTCTTCGGCTATTCCGAAGAGGTTTTTTTGTCAAGAAGCGGTTCTACTCGATGATCACTTTCACCAACCTGAAACCGTCGTTCCATTGAACTTTCAGGTAATAAACCCCGCGTGCATAGCTGCCCATATCCACTGATAGCGTTTCCGCGTCTTTGCTACTTTGCGAGAGGACAGTCTGGCCGAGGGTATTCATGACTTCAACCGCGAGGCTACCGGTGTTACCCGGGCTCGACACAGTAAACAAGCCGGTGCTTGGATTTGGAAATACAATCAGCGCATTGTTTTGGGATAGCGTTTCGACACCAACGCATAATACCACAGACACCGGAATAGTTTGAGTACTTGAGCAAGCACCATTGCTACCGGTAACGGTGTAGGTAAGCGACGAAGCCGGGAATGCAATCACGGTGTTGCCCGTAGCTGAAGATAAGCCTGTAGTTGGCAACCAGCTGTAGTTGGTAGCTCCGCTGGCCGACAAGGTGGTGGTGGCTCCGGCGCAAATCGTAGAAGGTGCAGACGCTGTAAGTGAAGGCGCCGGAACTACTGTTATGGTAAAGGTTACGGCGTTCGATCCGCAGCCTGCATTTCCGGTAACGGTATATACAGTTGTAGATAACGGCGAAAACGTACTCGAAGAGCCTGAACCGGCCGGGGTCCATACGTAAGAACTTCCGCCTGTCATAGTTACCGTCACCGGCGTGCCACTGCATACCGTTGTGTTGCTTACTGACGCAGAAAGTGACGACGAAGGTGAAACGCTGATAAGAATGCTCGCAACTCTGCTACAACCACCCGAAGTACCTGTTACGCTGTAAGTAGTAGTTACAGATGGAGTGACAACAACCGATGCGCCGCTTTGCGAACCCGGCTGCCAGAGATAAGAACCTGCTCCGGAAGCCGTTAATGTAGCCGACTGGCCGGCGCACAACGAAGCAGTGGATGTACCGATGCTCAGTGTTGGGCTAGGAGTTACCTGGATGGTAAATGTTTTTGGTGCCCCGGTACAGCCACCATAAGTTCCTAAAACCGTATAAACGGTTGTTGCCAAGGGGGTAAAAGAGCTCATCGAACCAGAGCCCGAAGGCATCCAGCTATACGAGATAGCGCCGGTAACACTTACTGTTACAGGCGTACCACTACACACGGTGGTATTGGTAATAGAGGTGACAAGCGTTGGGGTAGCGGTTACGTTCACAGTGATCATGGTAGAACTTGTGCAGGCACCGTTAGCCCCTGTTAAGGAATAAGTTGTTGTTACCGAAGGGCTGACGACGACAACAGCAGTGGTTTGTGCGCCCGGCAACCACGCGTAACTGCCGGCTCCGCTGGCTGTTAGTGTAGCCGACTGCCCTGAACAAATAGTAGATGAAGATGCAGAAATGGCAAGCGTTGGTGTGTTATTTACAGTGACTGTTACTGTTTTTGGCGCGCTGACGCAAGAACCGTTACTGCCTGTTATACTATATACAGTTGTTGCAGAGGGAGTCAGGACACTTGATGAACCTGAACCCGCAGGTGACCAGGTATAGCTGGAGGCTCCGCTAACGTTTACAGTTACGCCTGTACCGCTGCACACAGCAGTATTGGTCACAGACGTACTTAAGGTAGGAATGGCATTGACGGTGACGGCAATTGTTTTGCTGGCGCTGCAACTTCCGTTAGACCCTGTAACTGTGTAAACGGTTGACGAGGAAGGCGTGACACCAATAGCTGCGATGGTTTGTGCGCCCGGCTGCCAGGCATACGAAGTGGCACCACTGGCCGTGAGCGTTGTACTCTGGCCGGCACACAAGGTTGAAGAAGATGAAGAAACGCCGATAGTTGGCGTTGCTGTGACATTAATAGTTACCGTACGTACAACCCCGGCACAGGAACCGTTGGAACCGGTAATACTGTACACTGTTGTGGCAGAAGGGCTTAAAACGCTTGACGATCCGGATCCGGAAGGCAACCATGTATAGCTGGAAGCTCCGCCAACATTCACGGTCACGGATGTACCACTGCAAATCGTTGTATTGGTAAGCGATGCTGTTACTGTAGGCACGGCATTCACTGTGATCGTGATGGTTTTGCTGAGACTGCAACCACCGTTGGAACCAGTTACCGTGTAGGTTGTAGAAGTTGAAGGGCTGATGCCAATAGCCGATGTTGTTTGCCCGCCTGGAAGCCAGGCATAATTGCTCGCCCCGGTAGCGGTAAGCGTTGCCGTTTGACCCGCACATAAAGTACCAGAAGAAGCTGTGACAGCCGTGGAAGGCGTGGCAGTAACTATTACGGTAACTGTTTTGATGGCGCTCGCACAACCGCCCGAAGATCCGCTCACTGAATAAATAGTTGTAGAAGAAGGGCTAACCACATTGCTTGAACCCGACCCTGCCGGAAGCCAGGTGTATGTTGTAGCTCCACTGGCGGTTAGCGTAGCCGAAGCTCCGCTGCATAACGTTGTTGATGTTGGCGTGACACTGATGCTTGGCGCACTTCCACCTACAGTTACCGTTACAGTAGCCGGCGTGCTGTTACAGCTTCCATTTGAGCCGGAAACGGTGTAAACACTCGTCGATGAAGGACTGACCACGTTGGTAGCACCCGAACCTGAAGGCAACCAGGTATAGGTTGTAGCACCGCTGGCGGTAAGCGTAGCAGAAGCACCACTACAAATCGTCGTGGCAGTAGGGCTCACAGTCAACACAGGAACTGCATTGACCGTAACCGTTGCTGTTTTTGGAGCACTCACACAACCTGAACTGGTTCCTGTAACGGTATAAACTGTCGTTGACGAAGGATTCACAGATTTTGTTGCGCCTGTCCCGGACGGCAACCATGTATAGGTGGCAGCACCGCTGGCAGTAAGTGTCACGGTAGACCCGTTACAGATGGTGGTATTGCTTGGCGTAACACTCAGCGATGGCGCTGCATTGACAGTCACTGTCAATGTTTTGGCAACACTGTTGCAGCTTCCGTTTGAACCTGTAACAGTATATATTGTCGTTGAAACAGGACTAACTGCATTAATGGCGCCGGATCCTGAAGGCAGCCAGGTATAAGTGCTTGCGCCGCTGGCAGTAAGTGTTACCGTAGAGCCGCTGCAAATGGTAGTAGCGGTTGGGCTCACCGTTAATACCGGGATCGCATTCACGGTAACTGTTGCCATGGTAGCGGCACTTACACACGTCCCGTTGGATCCGGTAACTGTATAAACGGTGGTTGTGGAAGGGTTCACAACATTACTTGCACCCGAGCCAGACGGCAACCAGGTGTACGTCGTGGCGCCACTCGCGGTGAGCGTTGCTGTTTGTCCGGCACAAATAGCCGAACCCGAAGGCGACACTGTAACCACAGGCTGTGTATTTACCGTTACGGTGACGGCAGTTCGTACGGGCGTGGTACAACCACTGTTGGTTGCATCAACATAGTAAGTAGTAGTCGTTGTGAGGCTTGGCGTCGTATATACGGTACCGGTAGCCAACGATGTGGTGCCAGTGGAAGTCGCATACCAGTTTACCGTACCGGCGCTTGCCGTTGCAGTAACAGACGCTGTCCCTGAGCCACAAAGCGATGCACCACTTGTAGCTGTAATAGACGGCGACGAGCAAGGAACCGGCTTGATATATACACCGTAATCCTCAACGTCTCCAACAAAGAACGATCCGGTACAGCTACGCTTGGCAGCAGTAGGTGCGGCATTCGCTTCACCCATTACACGCATGCGGAGCAATGTATTTTGAACGGCTGTGGTAGGAATGCTAACGTTTGTGGTGAAGGTATTGATCGAGTTAGCCGGCGTACTGCCCGAAAACACCAATTCACCAGGATTGGTAAACACGCCATTATTGTTGTAATCGATGTAAACCTCAAAGTACTCGGCATAGTTAATACCAAGTGCGGTGATCTTGAGAGGGTAGCTGCTCCCCGCGGTTACCGTGGTGCTGCTTGTACAGGTAAGATCGGTATATGCTGCGCTGCCTATAGTAGCCGACGGCGCATTGATATTATTAAACTGCACGTCGCAAATGGTTTGACCGGTATTCCCGGAGTTAGCCGACGTTGGCGTGCAACCATTTACAGGTGCGGAGGCAGGCACGATGATGGCATTAGGCTTGGTAACAGTATTACTGCCAAGTGCATTGGTTACTGTAAGCGTTACAGTGTAGCTTCCTGCATTCGTAATAGTAATGGTTGGGTTTTGAGCGGAAGACGTGTACACATTGGTGCCATTGCTAACCGTCCATGAATACGTAACATTTGGATAAGACGAGGCCGGAATGTATGAGTTGGCGACGCAAGAAGACTTATCGAGGAGACTAATGCTTTGTCCTGTCCCGCAGAGTACCTGGCCCGACACAAAAAAGTCGGCAGTTGGAGCAGATACCGGCGTCAGCGCGTCGTTCGTTCCGCCGTTCTCAGGCGTTAGAAAAGAAGCCCTCGTGGTTGTAAGCGCAGTTACCATCCGTGTTTTCTGGTTAGCGGTAAACATATTCTGGCACACGTCAGAAGAATAGTCCATGTAATTATGAATGAACAGATCGCGTGATGTGCCATTACAGCTATTCGTACCGCTCACGCAATCGCTGGCGCTTTGAATGTGCGCTGGAATATCGCTGCAACAATCGCCGACGCCCGATCCACATCCATTGGGGTTAGAAGGGCAAGACGCTCCGCCACCGTCTCCTTCGAACGTATGGTACAAATTAAGAGCATGTCCTAACTCATGTGCACAGGTTGTTGAAGTACCACCAATGAAATTGTTTGCCAGCATCACAGCACCGTCCTGCGCTGTCCCATGACTTGATGCGAAATATGCATAGCCTTGTACCCCTGTTCCACCTGAATTGTTATCTATTTCCGATACCAGCCAAATATTATAGTATTTTGTCTTATTCCAAAAGCTGGTCGCTTTCAACGAGGCATCGCTGATACCGGAAGTGCTCCGCATAACACCACTGCTCATGTAGGTGCTATTGCCCGACATATCGACCCTCACGATGCCATTGGTACAATTACCGCTAGGGTCACGCACGGCCAGCGCAAATTCAATCTCAACATCCACACCGTTACCGTCGCCGCGCGAACCCGGAACTTTACGGTAAATTTCGTTAAGGCTTTTGATCGCGTTTTGAATAGCCACGTCACTCACATTGGTACCCGATCCCACAGGCTCACCTTTGTGCATCACATGCACCACTACGGGTATTTTGTAGATGGTTACAGACGTGGTTCGTTGCGCCATTTGTGTTGACGCCGTCAGCACCTGATTTTCAAAAGCCGCCATTTTCTGGGCATAATTCGCATCCGTCTGCATCATGTAATCATGGATGGCCGAAGATCCGCATTTTTCAATCCGTGTTTGTGCCAATGTCTCGACGCCTCTGAAAAGGAGTAGCACAAACAGACACGAAAAAAAAGAAGAATAGAGATGTTTCATAGTGGGGATTGTTTGATTCAAGTAAATTTAAAAAACTATTTCAAAGCAAGTGTTAACTTCAGGAAAAATTCAGACTTATCGCAATAATAAATTTCTGGCGTTCTGCACTTGTTCTCAATAAAATAAAGCCCGCTATGGCAGAAGTCTGAATTGTGTGCAAAAAAAATCCGGCCGTATGGCCGGATCTTTCTGATGATCTCTAATCCAAAATGATTTTCATCAATTTCGTTCCGTCATCCATTTGAACTTTCAGGTAGTAAACGCCTTTGCTGAATGTGCTCATATCCAGGGCGAGCGATTTCGGATCTTTACTACTTTCCGATTTCACGGTTTGCCCCAGGGTGTTGATCACCAACACGTCAAGTTTTCCGGTATTGTTGGCACTGGAAATGGTGAACAATCCGTTGCTTGGATTCGGATACACCGAAAGCTCGTTATGGCTCTGCAAATCCTGCAAACCCGTACAGGTTGTTACTGTTACCACCACAGAAACAGGCGCGGAACTGCATGAACTCGAAGTTCCCACTACGGTATAGGTTGTAGTAGCGGTTGGTGTTACCGGAAAACTAGCTGCCGAACTTGCGCCTGGATTCCACGCGTAGGTAGAGGCTCCTGTGGCTTTGAGTACCACTAACTGGCCTGTACAAATGGTAGTAGCCGTTGGCGTTACCGAAAGGCTTGGCAGTGTATTCACCGTGATGGTTTGCGAGGTTGTGCTGCTGGTGGTTCCGCTGGTAACGGTAAGCGATACGACTTTCGGGCCGGCTGTTGCATACGTTACAGAAGTATTCTGCGTGGTAGCGCTGGAAGGTGTTCCTCCGGGCATGGACCAGGTCCAGCTGGTCGGAGAGCCGCTCGAAGCGTCGTTCAGCGTAATAGCCTGGTTCACGCAACCGGTTGTTGACGACGTCATGGCAGCATTCAATGAACCAAGTGAGCAGGAGGACGCGGCGAGAGGCGTCATCAACGGGCTACCACAGGTACCACCAGCTTGCGCATTACGATTCATCACGGCCAGGCCACCCGCGAGGTCGTCGGCATTGATGGTACGCTTCACCTGCCCGGCGGCAATTGCATAGTGCATGAGGTCAGAACTGTTGATCACGTGCCCCAGCTCATGCCCGTGGCCTAACTCGTGTACGGTAACCGATTCGAAATCGTATTGAGAACCGCTCGGGTTCGACGGGCCATATTGCCAGGTACCGCTACCAGGCGTAGGGTCAAAAACAATATCCAATTCATCAACGAACCAGCTCATGCTGGCGCCAGAACCACATCCTGAAAAGTAATTGGTGCAGCGACCGAGAACGCCGGTAGGTAGGGTCGCATCAAACGTCACGATATTCACCCCGTCGTTAGCGGCCGAAGCTATGGCAGAAGTTGACGAAGCCAACGTCCAGTTAACAAGTGTATTACACCTCCAGGAGTTCATAGACCTTTCGAAAGCTGCCTTGGCGCCTGTGTTTGAAATAAATGATGAATTGTATGTCCAAACATAACCGCCCGAACCCTGGCTAATGTGTTTGGTCATAAACGCATTACCGCCGGTAACAATATTGATGTGTGCGTACGGAATGGTAAGGGCCGAGGTACTATTGGATCCGTTGACGCGGATAACACCTGTACCTGCACCATCAGGCACTTTCACCTGGATTTGGGTGCTGCTCCAGGAAACGATTTCAGTGGCAATTGGTGAAACGGTGGTTGAGCCTCCATCGTCGGCATTTTTAAACGCAACAAGCGACGGCGTGGCTACAGTACCGAAACCTGTCCCATTGATCGTAAGAACAGAGTTGGTTCCGGCGCTGATGGTTGTGGGTGTAAAGCTGGTAATGGCGGCAACCGCCTGAATTGTATTACCAGCTGCTGTAGCCTGCTGAAATGGATTTACCGGTTTTACCTGCACATAATTACCCCCTGTAAGCTGCTCGATGGCCGGGTATAAATTTGTTGAAACATTGCTATATACATTGAACGGCTCTGTTGCCTTGTTTTCTGCCAGGTCATACTTTATAAACCCCTGCGTACTGGCGTAAGCCTCAAATACTGGTTTACCGAAATGCGATGGCTGGTTATTGGGAATTAATGTGAAAACGCCCACATCACCCACAGCCAAATTGAGTGCCGGGTTTACAACCTCTTTCTTGTTACCTACGATTCCGCCTTCAGTAATTACCTCAACATACGAAACGCCGGCATTTTTAAAGGTTTTATATACATCTACCAGATTGGATGTATAGATATGGTTATGCTCGGCATTCCAGAACGACACCTGATCTACAACCTTACCTTCTAGGATCAGATCCGAATGAGGAACCCGGTCGTTCAACAAAACCGGATGCATGAGGCATTGCGCTGGCACCCGCAAAACAGCCGCCAACATGAGTGCATTTAAAAGTAAAGTTTTTTTCATAGTAATGGGGTTCAAATAGTTAATTAGGTAAATATAGAAAAGCGAATGTTAAATGTCAACCCGGTGTTGATAAATGTACACAAAGTATATAGGCGGGGTTGCCGGCTAAGAAGATCCAAACCTGTATTGCAGATCGACGAAAGTTAAAAAGCGTCGGGTATAAACAAAACCCTGTTTATTTCTATTCTGGCAGGATACAAATCCACGGCCTAAAACGAATAGATTTATGATATCCTTAATCCTGACACTTATGGCAAAAAAAGCAGTAAACAAACCGGAACAGAAGATTTTTGTTCTGGATACTTCGGTGATCATATACGATCATACGGCGATCAAGAATTTCCAGGAACATGATGTCGTGATCCCGATCACGGTACTGGAAGAGCTCGACAATTTCAAAAAGGGAAACGACACTAAAAATTTTGCTGCACGCGAGTTTACCCGCTATGTTGATGAGATGTCGGGAGGAAACCTGCTGCAAGAGTGGACGCCCATTAACGGGCGCAGCCACGGAAAGTTCAAGATCGAAATGAATACCACAGCTAAAACCGACGCTGAAAAGATTTTTGCAGAAAAAAAAGCAGACCATAAGATCCTGAACGCTGCCCTGTACACCCAGGAAAAAAATCCTGGTCGTCGGGTGATTCTTGTGACCAAGGATATCAACCTGCGCATCAAAGCTAAATCACTGAACTTACATGCCGAAGATTATACAACGGGTAAGATCCTTACCATCGACGAGCTTTATACGGGTAATTCGCTTGTAGATAAGGCTAGTACTGAAGCTGTGAATGAGATCTATGAAAAAGGAGCCACGCCTGCCAAAAACATCCTCAAAAAAGAAGAGCCGCTCGCCAATCACTACTACATTGTAAAAAATGCCAACGGCTCGGTGCTTACACGCTACGAAAAATCATCGAAAACACTGAAACGCGTGGTGAAAACAACGAGCTATGGCATTATTCCGAAAAACGCCGAGCAATCGTTTGCCATGGATGCGATCATGAACCCTGATATTCGCCTCGTAAGCATACAGGGCGTAGCCGGCACTGGAAAAACACTGCTCTCGCTGGCCGGGGCACTCGAACAGCGTCGCAATTACCACCAGATCTATCTTGCCCGCCCCATCGTTCCCCTCAGCAACAAGGACATTGGTTATCTGCCAGGTGACGTAACCTCCAAGCTCAACCCTTATATGGAGCCATTGTGGGACAACCTCAAATTCATTAAAAGCCAGTTCAGTGAAAAAGACAAAGAACTGAAAGCCATCAACGAAATGATCGAAAACGAAAAGATCGTCATTTGTCCGTTGGCCTTTATTCGTGGGCGGAGCTTGAGTAATATGTTTTTTATCGTTGACGAGGCCCAGAACCTTACCCCCCACGAAGTAAAAACGATTATCACCCGCGCAGGTGAGAACACGAAAATTATCTTCACGGGAGATATCTACCAGATTGACACGCCTTACCTCGATGCACAGAGTAACGGTCTCAGTTACCTGATCGACAAAGTAAAAGGTCAACCTTTGTATGCGCACATTACCCTGCAAAAAGGCGAACGCAGCGAACTGGCCAACCTGGCAAACGATCTGCTATAATTTCTTTGCATGTTCTTCAACAATAAACGCCGGACTATCGTCCGGCGTTTTTGCTGACTTAAAACCGGTAACCGAGTGTCCAAGAAAAATGAACGTAGGCTTTGGAATTATCCAGGAGCATTGGTTTGTTATAAAGCGCCTGGTACACCTTGGTGCCATACGGATCATTTTGATCATACCGGTCGTGATTGTACCCCAGCCCCATCAACATACACATGTTGAAACGTGGCGTAAAACGCGCCATGAGTCCAAGGCTAACGCCATACCATGCCCGGTAAAGCCTGAAACTATTTGAGAAATCAACTGTTTGCATTTGGTTAGACCACTGACTTTGCACCTGCATCCGGTATTCGGTAAAGCTGATGGAGGGACCAAGCAGAAAGTTAACCGGCAGCTTCACAGAGGGCGCGAATAAGGCGCTCAACCCGGTCTGGTAATTCATGCGTTCGTAGCTGGTCGTTCTGGTGCCGTCGAGGTAATTGCCTCCATACAAACCGTTGGTAATGGACGGTTTTCCGAGACCTATTGCCAGCGGCAGATCCAACAAGAGGTGCGCTTTCCGGAAATCGCGCATGTAATGCAAGCCAAATGTTGCATTAAGACATGCGATGTAATTAAAACCGATGTAATTCCGGAACCGGTAAAACGACTCGTTACGTTTTTGCAATGCATCGGGATTGTAAGGTACAACGGGCACTCTGTCGAGGTTGTAAGCATTTGGATCGTAGGCGCGGATCGCAGAAATACTTTTCGGAAAACGTTCTGCGTGGCCGTTCGGAAACAAGATATAAGCCAGGTCGCATTTATTGTCGGTGATGAGCGGACCGTTGGGATAATCGAACCAGCGGTATTTTACCTGAGTGGGACCTATTTCCTGCACAGTTGCCCGTATGCGGGTACTGTCGTTCTTTACGATAATATCCTGTGACAAGCCCTGGATGGCAAATCCAATCAGGGCTAAATTTAAAAAAAGTGTTTTCATCATGTATGGTAATTTTAAATGAGAGAATTATTGTATTTATGTAAAAGGCAGACTGTTCAGGCGTCGAGGTAGAGATCGGGAAATCGTTGTTTATCAACACCTGGAGCATAGACGGCATCGCGGTACCAGTTAATGTACCACCGCCGGTACATTTCCTCTTTTGCGAATAAAATGCCATACGATGCGGTTTCTGCAACTGCAAAGCTGTGAGCTGACAGGGCAGAGAATACAGCACGCGAGCATCCGGGATTTTTCCCGTCGTGCAATTCTACCAGCAAGGCTTCGGTGTGAGGCAACCACAGCTCACAGGCACTACTGAAGATTTCCTTTTCACTGCCTTCTACGTTTAGCTTCAGAAAAGCAATGCGGTCGCTCTTGAACCGGGTCATCAGTTCGGGCATGGTTACAGCCTGTGTGGCATTTTGGGGATTGGAAGCGTTGCCCTCCCTCACCACAAAGCCATCTTCCTGTCCGGCACCAATGCATAGCATGCACGACCGGTTCCACAGGGCGCCATGCACTATGTGAATATTTGGATATTCACGGGTATTCATCCGGGCAAGCTCGCAGTTTTCGAGGTCTGGCTCTATGCTCACAATGGTGCTGCCAGGCCACCATTGCGCAAACAACAAGGCTGTGTAGCCGATGTTGGCACCGGCGTCCACAATCAGTCCGTTGCCATGCAGATAAGGTTTTTCACTGAGGTAGGGTTCGATGAATGTATTGATAAACGACTGCATATCGGCACGGATAGCGCGAAGGAAAACCGGATTGGGGAAACCGGCAAGCCTGAATTCGTGCAGTTCGTCTTTGGCATACTTGCCGGCATCGATCTCGGCAAACAGGGTGAGTAATCTTACCGACTGCTCTTTGCCGAGCAGTTCGAGGTAAGCGAATGCGGGTTTGGAAAGTTGATGAATCATGGTTGGGAGATTTTTATAGGTTAGATGGATTTAACGCTGAGTGCAAAGTTGGCGTTGCCGGCATGCTTCGAAATAAGCATTGTAGGCTACAGGAAGATCACGAAATAGAATGGCCTTACGGGCTTGATGAGGCTTGGTGCTGCATATAGCGATGACGGGTACCGCGAGGATAGCAATGCCTGCCGTTAATCCAAGCATACCACTTAGTTCTGGCTCCTCACTAGTGACCGCTCCGCCAAGCAGAGCAAAACCAGCAAAGCCACTACCAAGCATGCCGAACCCCAGGCGTTGTTTTTCCCGGCTCAACTCATCGTAACGCGCTACTTGTTCCTGCACCGCACTATCCTGAATGTTTCGGCAAACAGCCAGGAAAACGGCACCATCCAGATGCCCGCCGCGATACATCAGCTTTCGCCGGGAGTAATGAAACCATACAGGATATACAGACGTCGTATCGGAACCGGCATTCATTCCGGCCGCCTGGCGCGTAACATCTCTTTGCAAGGCGAGGCTGCCTGAATAATAACTTCCTGGCTGTGCATACATCGAACTTGTGTCTGAAAGCGCCAGAAAGAGCCAGCAAAAGACATAAAAGGAAATTGTTTTCATGATAAAGGGAGTTTTTATGGTTGCTTTCCCGTCACAATGTTAGGGGGAGCGGCTCAAAATAGGATGGCACCGAGCGCACTGAATAAGATAAGTTCAGAAAATGCACACCATTTTATCAATACAAATAGATAAAAAAACATTAATATCAAATTTTGATACAAAAAACCAACAATAACATTAATATGTAATAAAATAGCGATATTCGTCTCAAATTATACTCACATGAAAAATCTTCGATTGCTTATTGACGCGCTGGAAAATGCCATCCCAGAACATTTAACGATCAACCAGGCGCTGATGAAAACACTCAAGATCAATAAAGACGCCGCCAGCAGGCGTATCAATGGAAAAACGCCTTTTACCTACAGCGAAGTATGCGCGCTTTCCAAAACCTATGGTATTACACTGATGCCGGCCCAGTCGAGCCAACACTCCAATATCGTTTTTGGCTATGTTCCTTTTAAAAGCAAACAGGTTGATTCAAAACATTTTTTCCAGGTCATCTCTGGTTTGCTACACGACATGGCCTCTGCCAAAAATGCCTGCCTTTATCACGTAGCGCCTGAAGTGCCGGTATATCATTGCTATAACTACCCAAAACTTCTCAATTTTCGTCTATTCTATTGGGGAAAATACCTGCTCAATAACCCTTATTATACCAGGCGTAGTTTTGGTGAAACGGCCATCGATGCAGGTATTACAAGCCACGCCCGCAAGGCTTACGAAAACTATTGCCGTGTTCCCAGCCTCGAAATATGGACGCCGCAATCCATCCAAAGCATTCTTTCACAACTTAGTTTTTGTATCGAAACGGGCGATTTCACAAGCCCTGACGAGGTGAATGCAGTGGTAGATGAGCTTTCGGAGATGATGGTACGCATACGCCTGATGGCAGAAGAAAATAACAAAGCCTTTGATTTCAAAGAAAAGCTACACGTACCTTTTTTGTTTTATAAAATAGACGTGAACATCAATACGGCTAACCTGCTCGCCGAACTCGATCAACGCCAGATCTCTTTACAACAGTTCAATGCCATCAACTTCATGACCACAACCCAAAGCGATTTCTGCAACGAAAACCTCGACTGGATCCGAAACATCCAGTCAAAGGCGTCTCTGCTAAGCGGGGCGGGCATCGTGGAACGCCAACGCTATTTCAATGCGGTGAACAAGCAGATCAGGGAGTTTCGCGACAGCCTTTCCAAAAAAGAGTTCCAGTAACACCGGGTAATTTATCGCCCGCTAGTGTGCTGCTGTCGTATTTTCCAATACGTACATGTGGAAAAACTCGGGCTCCTGATGTTCTTCTCGTAACCTGTAGCGTTGCAACAACTCGTTTTTGATCTGGTTATCAGGAAAGGCAAAATCTGCGCCGGCATCAAGGTAAATGATCTGCCGGTAGTGGCTGGCCATATCCAGCAGTTCCGGACTCAGCCGTTCGATAAACAACACCCGGTCTTTGGCCAGAAGATCGCTCAACAAACCGTATTCGCTTCCCGGTGCTATCTGCCTGAAATAATCCTGATGGTAATAATACACAAAGGTGGTCATGAATTCGGGCGGACAAGCCAACACCAGTGTTTGTGTATCCTGGTGAGACTGAATATACTTTACCGTTTCGCGCACTGCTCTTTTCTTGGATGGATTCCATGAACAGCATACCATGAAACAAATGACAAGCACGGCACCGGAGCCGTAAAACAGCCGCCGGCCAGGAAACAGGAATGCCAGCGCATAGGCCAGCAACAGGTAGTAGGCCGGTGTAATGAAAATCAGGTAACGGTCGAGAAACATAGGCACCCAATACGATAAACCAAACATCAGCAATAAAGGCAACAGAAACCAAACCGCTGTATAGAGAGCCATTCTGTTTCCTTGTCCGCTTGGCCGCCACCTGGCGTATTTTACCAACATGGCAAGCAGCAAAGCGAGACCTAGCACCGCACACACCGGGGCATTGCTGAATGACCAGATCATGTTATACAAGCTCTCGATCCCAATCGGCGGCTTTAACCAAGTGCCATGCGTGGCAGAGTCGGCAAAACGCTCGTACAAGGTGAGAATCTGCGGAATATACAACAGCAGGGCGCAGGCCGTTATGCCGGCAAACGTGATAAAAATTCGGTCACGCCGGAGATTCAGCAATACCAAAACGCCCTGCAGGAACCAGACAAAAAATCCGAAGTAATGGCTGTACACCAAAAGCACATTTGCAACCACGAGTACCAATGCCTTCGCAGGCTTTAGCCTTCCATGGCGTAGTAGCCCGAAAAAAAGATAAAAGGACGCGAGTGTAAGCAACAAGAACAGAGAATACACGCGGCTATCGTGCGCATACCAGATCTGCATGGTAGAAAAGGTGAACAACAGACTGGCTGTAACTGCCACCCGACGGCTAAAAAAATCGCGTCCAATGAGATACAAAAACACAACGGAAGCGCTGCTGAACAGCATGGGAAGAAACCGCACCGATAGCTCCGATATGCCAAAAACCTTGATCCATCCGTGCAGCATCAGTTCGAACAACGGAGGATTATTGTAGAGCTTCAGATAGGCGATCAGCTGGGCCGGCTCAAATTGAGCATGGTAAACACTAAAAGGCTCATCATGGCAGAGAGGCTCCGCTCCAAGATAAATGCTTTTGATGATCACATTCAACAAGAACAGGATAACCAGAATATTATAGTCCTTGATCGGCTTCATCCGCTATTTACATAAAACCCGGCAGCATGCCGCTTGCCACGGATTTCATTTCATGGTCATTCAGTTCAGATGCCTTGAAAATGGCCTTGTTGATCGTAACAGTAAGCTGCTCTTCCAGTTCCTCCCGGTCGCCATGTTGCAAAGAAGGCGCAATGCTCAGGCTCCTGATCTCGCGGTTGCCTGTAATCGATATTTTGATATCGCCGCCGGCACCTTCCACATCAATAACGATGTTATCCAATTTCTGCTTGATTTCATCGGCTTTCTGTTTCATCTCGTTCAGTTTGCCCATCATGTCTCCTAAATTTCCAAGCATGGTTTCGTTGTTTTAGTTGAAAAGGTTGGTGATGTTTCCCAATAGTCCACTACCGGCGCCATTGCCAAGTGAGCTGACAATATCTTTGAGGTCAAAACTGTTATCGGCAGGATCGTTGGTTTTATGAATGAACTGTTCCATGACTTTTGGTAACAACGTTGATACGACCTGGCTGGCTTGCGCCTGATCGATGCCGATCTTTTGCATCAGGTCGCCTGCGGCATTGCTTTGAATCATGGCTGTTATACCAGAGGCATTTACCTGGTTACCTTTGAAGAGATCAAGCACGCTGTCGAGCTTTCCGGCCGCCACCTGTGTCTTGAGGGTGTCAACAATAGAATGTGTAGCGCTTTGGATAGCAGCGTCGTTTTTTTCGTTCGGGATAGCCGGATTGTCAATAATGGCATCTCCGGCGTGTTCTTTTACGAGGTTCAATAAATTATCAAGCATGTTATTTATATTTATAACACGAATATATTATATTCTGCGTTACGCTATCATAAAACCACGCAAACACCTGCTATTTTAATATCCTGAATTCGTTGGGGAGGTAATTGTTAAGGCGGTTGCCGAGGTTTTTGATCCAGCCAAGACCGTAACCATCGAATGTCATCAGATTCCAGCCCTTTTCCCCGCCGATGGTTTGGAGTTCTTTCTTCATGAAACGGAGTGCCTCTTCATCCGTGCAGGCGACATGTTGCACCTCGGGCGAACGGTGAATGCTCCAGGCGAGATCCTGATGTGGGATCACATCGTTCCTAACCATGCTGCCAATATTGGTTCCCAGTTTTTTGAGGTACAATTGCGGATAGCGGTTTGCAAACTGCAAGGCCATCGCATTGGTAGCCAGGTAATCGTCTTTGAACTTCACCATTTCGAGGGCCTCTATATTTTCGAGCCATGGCCGGAACAAGTCTTTTTCCTTGGGCTTCAGTACTGTGAGGTGTTCGTGCCTGTTTTTGCGCGAAGCGCCCGCTCCTTCGTCCTGGCCCGGCTTGCGGAAGACCGCACAGAAAAAACCTTCCGAGCGCACACGGTCAGGATAAAACCGGTAGCCATACGCACGTTGCTCATCGCTTCGCGTTTCCACAATTTGCCAATCGACTTGCAAGGGCACCTGCAGACTTTCCAAACCGTATTCACGAACGAGCCAATCGGCAATGAATTCATTTTCCGACACTGAGTAGGAACAGGTAGAATATACCAAAACACCTCCCGGCTTCAGACCAATAAGGACTTCGGCCAAAATGCGCTTTTGCCGCTGCGAACATAAGTTAACATTGTCCAGGCTCCACTCTTCTACCGCGTCGTGTTGCTTCCGGAATAAGCCCGAGCCACTGCATGGTGCATCCACCAGAATAAGATCGAACACCTCCTCCACGCCCGCAAATGCCGAGGGATCATTATTGGTAACGATTACATTTGCTGTTCCCCATTTAGCAAGGTTCTGTGCCAGCACCTCAGCCCTGGGCTTCACCACCTCGTTGGCTACAAGCAGGCTTCCGGCGCTAAGAAGTGAATTGAGCAGGGTGCTTTTTCCTCCCGGAGACGCACATACATCAAAAACGGTGAGGTCACGGTTAAGATCCACTGCCGACCGAACGGCGTGTTCTATAAACATGGAGCCTGCTTCCTGCACGTAGTAGCAACCTGCCTGGAATAACATATCATGCGTAAAGGCTGGGCGTTCGGCCAAATAGAAGCCATGGCGGCTCCAGGGAACGGGATCCTGCAAATCGTATGGCAGAATAACAGGCTTAAACGGATTGAGGCGAATGCTCACTGGTGAGCTATGAGCATGCGCTTCCACAAATGCCGCTTCATCGAATCCGGGACACGATGCCAGGGATTGCAAAAATATATCGGGCAGATGGGTCATGCTACGCTTTCAAATGTAATTATTTATTTACTTTTGATGGTGCGCGAACCAAAAGAAAAGCCCAAGATTACCGATCCGCAGCTGGCGCTGGTCAAGCTCCAAAGCTGGTGTGCCTACCAGGAACGCTCACAACAAGAGGTTCGCGACAAACTATACGAACTGGGGCTTTGGCAGGAAGCGGTGGAAAATATCATTGCCAGGCTCATCGAAGATAATTTTCTGAACGAAGAACGTTTTGCCATCGCTTTTGCCCACGGGAAGTTCGCAATCAAAAAATGGGGAAGAATTAAGATACGCCAAGAACTAAAGCAGAAGCGGGTGAGCGATTACTGCCTGAAAAAAGCGCTTGCTCAAATTGATGAGCAGGAATACCTCAACACCTTAAAAAAGCTCCTTGAGGTAAAACGCCGCAGCCTCACCGAAAAAAATCCTTACAAACTTAAGTACAAACTCGTGAGCTATGCCCTTTCCAAAGGCTATGAAAAAGACCTTGTATTTGACGTGCTGGGAGAAGACGAGCACGAAAGCTACGAAAGCATGGGCGCCTAACCCGCCGTTCATTAAATTTCCCGTTGAACTGTACTCTCGTTTATAACCAACGCTGCACGGCTGTTGGGTTGTCTTTGGGACTGGTGTTAAACATAATCTTTGCCTGCGGCGCATGGCTGTGTACCACATTTATCAATTGTTCGAAGAGCAAAAAATTGCTTTCTGCCACGCGGATACCTGCCCCGATAATGACACCATCGTAGTTTCGTTCTGCGAGGCGGGCCTGAACCGTCTGCGCCGCAGTGGCTCCTAAATCAACCCAACATTTGGTAACATCATAACCCAATGTTTTTAGCTCATCAAGTGCCGCTTTGGTGCCTGCTTCTATTTTCTCTGCACTAATGCCTGGCATGGCAGCAAAATCGGGCGCCGAAAAATCCAGCAACAGCGGATCGATACCTATCAGAAGAATAACCGGTTGTTTTTTCATTGTCTAAATCATTTATGTTATCAAATCAATACGTGTTTTCGTTTTATACAAGGCGTGAGCTAAACAAAAAGTTCGCTGGCGATACGATCCGCCAGTAGCTTGCCTTTTTCCGTCAGCACATAGCATTCGCCTTTCAAGGCCATGCTGCCGTTGGTGATCAATGCCTGGCTTTCGTGCAAAAAGTGCTTTACCAGTTCTCCGTCAAAAGTACGCTTTAGGTAAGTAATATCCACACCCCACATGGTTCGCAACGCAATAAGCATGTACTCGTTAAAGCGTTCGGCTTCCGTAAGTTCTTCCCGCTGGTAAAAGCCTTCGCCTTCAGCTATCTGTTTAATGTAAGTGTTGTTATTTGGCAGGTTCCATTGCCGCGAGACGCCATCGAAGGAGTGTGCCGAAGGCCCCAAACCTAAATAGTGTTCGCCTTTCCAGTAATTGGAATTATGAATACTAAAAAAACCCTCTTTCGCAAAATTAGAAATTTCGTAATGGATAAACCCATGCTTTTCCAGCCGATCCGACATTTCCATAAACATCTCCGCGCTCTGTTCATCGTCGATAGCGGCTTCCTTTTGATGCCGGAAATCGTGTCCTAAGCGTGTTTTTTCCTCGATCGTGAGGTTGTAACTCGACAGGTGCGGCACACCAAGCGCAACTGCTTTATCAAGCGTGGCCTTCCAGCTACGCAGGCTAGAGAATTTGGAACCGTAGATAAGATCGATGGTAATGTTATCGAAGCCCTTGTCCTGTGCGCGCTTCACACTGGCTTCGCTTTGTTCGGCCGTGTGGGCACGGTTCATCCAGCGTAACTCTTCCTCATTGAAACTTTGCAGGCCTATGCTCAAACGGTTTATTTCCAGCCGTTTCAATTCTTTCAGTTTTTCTACCGACAAATCGTCTGGATTGCACTCGAAGGTGATCTCTGCGTCGCGCGATACATCAAACAACTTGTAGATTTTTTCGAGAAGCCGAAATGTGTCTTTCTCCGGCAATAAGCTAGGGGTACCGCCTCCGAAATAAATGGTTTGGATGCGTTTATCAGACAGGTAGTTGCGGCGCAGGTCGAACTCCGCCAACAAAGCCTCCACCAATGCCTCTTTGCTGCGCAGCGATGTTGAAAAATGAAAATCGCAGTAGTTGCAGGCCTGTTTGCAATAAGGGATATGTAAATAGATGCCGCTCACTGAACGAATTTCACCGGAATCGAAAAATACGATGAGAGTTCCACGATCAGGTTACGGATATGGCGGTACGATTCGGCCTCATCGTACGTCGCTTTCAGCTTTTCGGTATATTGTTTACGCTGGTTGGTAATATACTGGGCCGCGAAATAATACGCATCGATCGTCAGGTCGTTTTCACGGATCACAATTTGCTCTGCTGTGATTTTTTTATACCGTTTGTAAGTGGAGATTACCTTGTCGTATTCGCGAAGGCTGAAATAGCCCATGATGAGCGCCACGAAGATACCATCGAGAAACTTTTGAAACGGGATCTGCTGATAGGAAACAAGTGTGTCCTCAAGGATCTTAATGGATTTAAGTTTGTCTTTTTCATCGCCAGTAAGCAAAATGGCCGAATAAAAACAACGCACATTAATGAATTTGATGATATGCCCCTCCTCCCAAATATCTTTAGCAAGAATATCCTCAAGTTTAAGTTTCAGGAAAGCAGCGCTTTCTTTCACCTCTTTGGGTAGTTTTTGTTCGTAATCGTCCCGAAACACAAAACCGTAAGCACTCATGTAGTGGCTTACCTGTACGGAAATGGAAAACAACTCGGGGATATTGATGTAGCTTTTCCAATATTTGAGAAAGGTGCTGCTGCTGTTCATTTTTTTTACTTCAGCAAGCATGGCTTCCGTATCGGTGGCGTTCATCTTGTGTTGCAAACGCTGGCCGAGTATCTTAAAATAAATATCATCCAGGTAATGGTAGCATACAAACGAATTGTTCAGGAAATCTTTTTCGAGCATGTCGAGTTCCTGTTCTGTTTCCTTTTTAAAAAAATCAGGGTGTGCTAAAAAGCTAAGTTCATAGTACTTTCCGAAACGCGCCAGTATGCTGATCGAGTTCGACGGATGGTTGATATACTTATCGAAAAAAGCCAGGTCTTTGTTGAGCTGAGACTTGGAAATATTCTCTTTTCCCTTGAAAAACAGATGCTCACGCAGGTAAACGTAAAGAGAGTTCTTTTGCTGCTCAAGCGCGAGGTACTCGTCAACCTTGCGATGGTATTTGTGAGAATCTTTGGATTCGGTAATGAAAGCCTGCTGGGCGAGAAATTTATACACATCGATGAGCGTGGTATAGTCCTCGATCTTTTCGGCAATGTCGATCAGCCAGTCGGCCAGGTCGTTGGCCCGTTTTTTTTCCCCTTTGGCCAGTAGCTCTTCGATGAGTTGAATGTTGTGTTTGAGGTAGTTTGGGTAATTGCGGCTCAAAAACGAGCTGAGCTTAAATGTATGATGGGTAAGCTGAAGAAATTTCTTGCGTGTTTTTTCTTCAGAATCGCCGTAAATCATCTGGCACAAAGCATCTGATTCGGGCTGAACCTTGAGCTTTTTGATGGTGGAAATGAGCTTATATGGTAATTCGGAATTGGTGTCGAGTAAATAATCGGCAAACTCTTTATAGTGAAAATCAGAGAGAAGAAGAACCTGTTTTTGAATGCTGATCATAACACCTAAGAAATTATCAAAGTCCTAACTTAGACATAAAGATCTATAAAAACAAAAAATTGCCTCAGTGCCGCAAAGGCTAGGGTAACCCAATGCTTATGCCAACAAGATCACTGTGGTTTATACGCACAAGCGATGCGTCAGGATGCTGTGAGGTCCCAGTTTACAGGTGTCAGACCATGCTTTACAAGCCAGGCATTGGCCTGCGAAAACGGTTTACTGCCAAAAAAGGCGCCTCGTGCCAAAGGCGATGGATGGGCTGCTTCCAGTATCAGGTGCTTGGCAGGATCAATGAGCGATGCCTTCGAGCGGGCATAACTGCCCCAAAGCATGAATACGCAGTGGTCTTTTTCGTCGGACACCAGCTTAATGATCGCATCCGTAAATTGCTCCCACCCTTTTTTCTGGTGACTGGCTGCCTCCCCTGCCCTTACGGTAAGCGTCGCATTCAGCAATAACACGCCCTGGCGGGCCCAGGCACTCAGGTTTCCATGGCCGGGATGCGTCACACCAACATCGGTTTGCAGTTCCTTGTAAATATTAACCAGCGATGGCGGCGGCTTAATGCCGTGGTTTACCGAAAAACTAAGGCCGTGTGCCTGGTTGGCACCATGGTAGGGGTCTTGTCCGAGAATAACCACGCGCGTTTCTTCCAAAGGCGTCATTTTCAAGGCGTTAAAAACTTCTTCCTCCTTCGGATAAACAGTGAACCTGGTGCGCTCCTCGCTCACAAACTGCTGTAAAGCCTTAAAGTAAGGTTGGGCGAGTTCGTTTTCGAGCCTGGTGTACCACAGGCTTTTCGATGGTTTACTAGTCATGACAAGGCCTGTTAATTAATTTTGAGAAATAAAGGGGCATTTTCACCCACTTTTTTTTTGCCGCTAGCAAAATTACTATATATTTGTTTCTCTTTATATTAAAATATTAAAACCTATGAAAAAACTGGCTCTGTTATTCTCTGTATTGTTTGCTGTATCCCTCGTATTCAGCTCTTGCAAATCGCACGAAAAGTGCCCGGCCTACTCTAAAGCTAACCATAAGCAGTACGGTAAAAGATCTGTATAATTCTACACGATGCTCTGGCAAGCACTTACACAACACAGCCAGTTACAGGACATTATCCTCACATCCCAACAGCCCGGCAGCAACCGGGCTGTTGTCATATTCAAACACAGCACCCGCTGCTCTATCAGTTCCATGGTGCTTAACCGTTTTGAATCAAGATGGCAAGACGATCCTTCGGTTCCGGCTTATTTCCTCGACCTTATTCAATACCGCGACCTTTCAAACGAGATAGCCAGCGTATTTGACGTAGTACATCAATCGCCGCAAGTGCTGGTCATAAAAAACGGTTCCTGCATTTATAATGCTTCCCATACAGGCATTTCCGTTCCCGACATTCTGGAAGCTATTGCCAGATAAATTCCACCACCTGCTTCAAATCCGGGTGCAGGCTTTTGGCTACCGGGCAGTGGTTGGCAGCATGCTCATACATCCGCTTTTCTTTTTCAGTATAATTTCCTTTCGGGAACGTTACTTTCACGTGTATTTCTCCGATGCGGCGAGGCTCGGCATACATCACTTTCGTTACTTCGGCGGTGGTGCCATCTACCGGTGTAATGCCTTCTTTCATAGCCACAATGCCCATTACCGAAATCATACAACTACCCAGGGCAGTGGCCACGAGATCGGTTGGTGAAAACATTTCGCCCTTACCGTGGTTATCTTTAGGTGCATCGGTATAAATGGTGCTATTCGACTGCAGGTGGGTAGCCTCCGTTCGCAGCGCCCCGATGTATGTTACCTTACTCGTGATCATTTGTGTTTTTTTACCAAAGATAATAAAGCAGGGCGTATTCGTTAAATAAAAATTAATGGTTATTTTTGTTACACCAATGTTGAAAAGGATCTTATACATTTTTGCTTTCCTCACTATTTCCGGCATTTGTTTTTCGCAAAGTACAACTCAGGCTCTGGCCAACGGGCAAGATCCGAATGTGCTTTACCGCAACGAGCGTTCCTTTGGTATTTTTGCCCATAGCCGCGGCTTTGGCGTTAACTACATGCGCGCCAAGCACGTAACGGGTACGCGCAAACGCCTTTTCGAGATACAGGGCCTGAACATGAAGCACCCGAAAGAGATCCGCATTTCCAACAATGCCGATAATTCGAAACGCTTTGTTTACGGCAAGCTCAATAATATTTTACTTTTCCGTGCCGGCGTAGGCTACCAAACCACGCTGTTCAAACGTGCCGACCGTAAATCGGTTGAAATTCGCAGCGCGTATTTTCTTGGTGGCAATGTTACGTTTGCCAAACCGTCGTACGTGTTGGTGTATCGCGAAAGCATTACCGGCTCCAAATTCCAGGAATCGGTAAAATACGATCCTGCTGTTCACACCATCGATAGCATTTCGGGCAAAGGCCCGCTGATTGACGGGCTCGGCGAAATGAAAGTGTACCCCGGACTTTATGCCAAGTTCAACCTGAGCTTCGAATACGCTCCCTATTCCAATAAAGTGAAAGCTATTGAAACAGGCGTTATTCTGGATTACTACCCTAAAGCATTGCCAATTATGGCACACAACCCTGCCGAAAATTTCATTGTTACCGTGTATGTCGGTTTCGTGTTCGGCAAGAAATGGTTTTAAAGATGGAGATGACACCCGAACAAACAGTTGTTGAGAAACCAAGAAAACCCGATTGGCTCAGAGTAAAACTACCGATTGGCGAAGAATACCTGAAAGTTAGAAAAATTGTATCGGAGCATAAGCTGCACACGATCTGCGAAAGCGGCAACTGCCCCAACATGGGCGAATGCTGGGGCGCCGGAACGGCCACCTTCATGATCCTTGGAAACATTTGCACGCGTTCCTGCGGATTTTGCGCAGTAGCTACCGGCAAGCCAAAGCCAGCCGATTGGGACGAACCCAAGCGCGTGGCCAATTCGGTGAAGCTCATGAACGTGAAGCATTGCGTGATTACCTCGGTTGACCGCGACGACCTGAAAGACGGCGGCTCCATCATCTGGGCCGAAACCATCAAGGCCATCCGCGCCATCAGCCCGGAAACTAAATTTGAATGTTTGATCCCCGATTTTGCGGGAAAATGGGAAAACCTGCAACGCATCATCGATGTAAAGCCTGATATTGTATCACACAACATCGAAACGGTACGCCGCCTCACCGCGCAGGTGCGTATCCAGGCCAAATACGACCGGAGCATGGAAGTGCTGAAACGCCTGCACGAAGCGGGCGTGAAAACCAAATGCGGCCTGATGGTTGGCCTCGGCGAAACAGAAGAGGAAGTACTCGAAACCATCGACGACCTGGCAGCTGTGCATTGCGATGTGATGACGATTGGTCAGTACCTGCAACCAACCCCCAAACATTTACCAGTAGCGCGTTTCGTGCACCCCGACGAATTTAAAAAGTGGAAAGAGATTGCCTTATCGAAAGGGTTTAAGTATGTGGAAAGCGGCGCACTCGTGCGTTCATCTTACCATGCTGAAAAACATGTCTTTTAACGGCAGATCTTATTTATGAAACCTCTTTTAGTTATTCTTGCCAAGTACATTATCCTGCTCGCCCTTGCCGCAGCAAGCCTGGTATTCATTTTCACCAATTATGTCGGATTTAGCGAAGTAAAATACATCTTTGCCGGCCTCGGCCTGGCTTATGTACTCACGAGTTGCCTGGAAGCGGAAACGATTGCACGGCGCAGCAAAGGCTCACGGAGCTTTCGCTATTTCACACCGGCTTTCGTTACCAAGCGTTTTATCAAAATTGTATTTTTTATCTGCGCGGGCAGCGTACTGCTTTTTCCGCACAGCCTGATCAATTACCTTTCTTTTCTGTGTTTCCTGATTGCCGGCACAGAGCTTATCGTAACTGCATGGCGTTATATACGCAGCCTGTGTTTTGCGGCTTTCGACGGTGATCGTTTTCTGCTGGCAACCAACAAAATCATTACCGTACATGCCGGCAGTATCGAGAAGATCGAAAAACGTCATGGCATTACTTACCTGGTGTACCATGGCAAAGACGCCATTACCCTTCGCACCGATCTCATGAGCGACACCCAGGCTTTCGACACCGCCCTTTCGGCCTGGATCAAAGAAAACCACCTTGAAAATAAAGTGGTGGCATCTTCCTGACCTGCTTACAACAATTTCAACCTTAAGATATTTTAAACTGGGCGGTAAACCGCCCAGTTTTTTTTATTGCGATGATCTACATTCGCTATAACTATAAGTTCCGTCCTTTTTTATTAACCCTTAAACTTTTTATGTTATGGCAAAAAAACTCATCATCAAATCGGCAACTTTTCAGAAACAGGCAAACAGTCTATTGGATGCGCTTTCGAACGACGCAGAGTTTGCGTCGAAATTCATTAAAAATCCCATGCAGCTGGTTGCAACCTATGTACCATCGATCAAGCTCACGGCTTACACAAAAACGCAGGTAGCGGAAGTAAACGACTTCCTGTTTCGCCTGCTGTCGAACAGCTCGTTTACGGCATGGCTAAAAAAATACCAAAAAGCAAATATCGAAAACTTAAAGGCCGAAGCGCTTGAAAAAAACACCGAACTGCGCGACATCATCATGAAAGATCTCGCTGGCGCTATGCTGAAATACGGCAACTTCAAAGACCTCGAAAACATCTTCCGCGTTCCTGGTAATGGCGCCTCGGCAGGATACAACCCTGTGTACGATGAGATCTTTGTGGTGATCAAAGGTGTGGTTCTCCTGTTGGTAGTCGTTACCCAAATCGACGTGACACCGCTGGTACTGAAAGACCGCATCGAAATAGCAAGGCTGGTAAATGTGGCGCAGCTTCGGAAAGTGTCTGCCGCAGTGTTGAAATATGCCAAAGAGAACTATGCAGCCCGCTAAGGTAAAACAGGGACTGGTAGGCATTCCTAAAACGCTGTCGGTGATGCCTACCTTTGCCTGCCCGGCAGAGTGCGATAGTTGCGGTACGCTAAGTAGCCCCAGGGACAAAAACAAACTCGGTTTCGATGCCATACGCCGTGGCATTGACGAAGCTGCCGAGCTTAATTTCCTAAATGTGGTGTTCACGGGCGGCGAGCCTACGCTGCAATGGAACCATTTGGTGGATGCTATTGCCTACGCCCGCGGCAAGCTGCTGATGACGCGCCTGGTAACCAATGCCCACTGGGCCCGCAACCACGAAACAGCGCTGAAGAAAGCCGGCATTCTTAAAGATGCAGGCCTCGACGAGATCAATTTCAGCACCGGCGACGAGCATGCGCGCTTTATCCCACTGGAACATGTCATTCACGCCATCGCTGCGTTCCATGAACTGGGCTATGTTCCAGGTATGATGATCGAGTTGAAAACAGGCCGCGAATTGTCGAAAGAGAAACTGTTGAGCCACCCGCTGTTTCTTGCCTACGGGCTCACGGAAGCCGATGTGGTTATTTCGGAAAGCCCGTGGATGCCGCTTGATCCATACGACGATACCACATACCAGCAAAAGATCACGGCCAACAGCGACAACATTCACAATTACGAAGGCTGCGACAGTATTCTGCAAACTTATGTGTTGCAAGCCAACGGCAATATTGGTTCTTGTTGCGGCCTCGGCATGCGCATTTTGCCCGAACTACAAGTAGCCACCATACAAGACGAGCGGTTCCTGGCCAAAGGCATTCACGAAGGCGAACAAGACATCATGAAGTTGCTGCTAAAATATGTGGGGCCCGAAAAGTTGTTGCACTGGGCTGCCGGTAAAGATCCGTCGATTGATTGGGAAAACCGCTATGCCCATAAGTGCCAGGCCTGCATGCGGTTATACAGCGACGAAGCGATTGTATCGATCCTGCTCGAACACTACGAGGAACTGGTTCCTGACTTGCTGTCGGCCATGTATATCGAAGAAGTACTGGTACAGGAAAGTCTGAAACAAGAGGCGTAATTTTGCACAATTACTGCCCGCGAATGAACATGAAAAAAGGAACGCCGTTTGGCGTTCCTTTTTATTGATATAAATCATGAAGTGCTTAGGCCTTTTGATACATCACGTCTTTTACCGCCTTCACCGTACGTGCCACATTTGGCAGCGAGGCTTCGATGAGCGTTGGCGCATACGGCAATGGAACGTCGGCGCTGGTGATGCGGCGAATTGGGGCATCGAGGTAATCGAAAGCATCTTTCTGCACGCGGAAAGCAATCTCGGAAGAGATGCTGGCCAGCGGCCAGGCTTCCTCAACGATAACCAGGCGGTTGGTTTTCTTTACTGAATTGATTACCGTATCGTAATCGATCGGGCGTACTGTGCGTAAATCGATCACTTCGGCCTGAATACCTTCTTTTTCGAGTTCAGCTGCGGCTGCCAACGCTACTTTCATGATCTTGCCAAACGAAACGATGGTCACATCCGTTCCTGGCCTTTTAACATCGGCTACACCGATCGGAATCACGTATTCGCCATCAGGGATTTCTGATTTATCACCGTACATCTGCTCGCTTTCCATAAAAATCACCGGATCGTTGTCGCGAATGGCAGATTTCAACAATCCTTTGGCATCGTAACCATTCGACGGCACAATGACCTTCAGACCCGGACAGTTGGCATACCAATTCTCGAAAGCCTGCGAGTGTTGTGAACTTAGCATACCAGCACTGGCGGTAGGCCCACGGAACACGATCGGGCAATTGTATTGACCACCGCTCATGCTCAGGATCTTCGCCGCTGAGTTAATAACCTGGTCGATGGCTACCAGCGAAAAGTTGAAGGTCATGAATTCCACAATCGGACGCAGGCCGTTGATGGCTGCACCGACGCCAATACCAGCAAAACCGAGCTCGGCAATGGGTGTATCAATCACACGCCTGGCGCCAAATTCGGCCAGCATGCCTTTACTCACTTTGTAGGCTCCGTTGTATTCGGCCACTTCTTCCCCCATTAAAAAAATGCTTTCATCGCGACGCATTTCTTCGCTCATGGCTTCGCGCAGGGCTTCTCTGAATTCGATCGTTCTCATAAAATAACTTTGGGATATATTTCCACAAGTTCAAATGTATATATAAAGACGCGAACTACAAAACCAAAAAATAACCGGGAACAACCCTGTCAACCGGCCCGCAAGCCGCAGCCGGCATGGGCTGCAAATGCCCGCGCCAGTAGTTGTAAACACCTGTTTCACAGAAGATTATCATTGCTGAAAAACAATTCAAAATATTGATCTATATCTATTGATTTGCATGCAGATTTTTTTAAATTTGCTCACCTTTTAAAAATACGGCAAGCAGCGCGGAAGCCGCTTGTCTCAAGTAGTTTAAAACCAACAAAAATTCAACCGATATGAAAATTTTAGTTCCTATCAGTAATGTACCTGATACCACAACCAAGATAGCCTTTACGAACGGCGACACTGAGTTTAATGCTGCAGGTGTTCAATTCATCATCAATCCTTACGACGAGTGGTATGCACTGGTGCGTGCCCTCGAGCTGAAAGAGGCAGGGAAAGCCGAAAAAGTAACCATCATCCATGTAGGATTGGCCGATGCAGACGCTACGATCCGTAAGGGTTTTGCGTTAGGTGCCGACGACGGTGTGCGCATTGATGCCGAAGGGCCTGATGCGTATTTTGTGGCGGAACAAATTGCGAAATATGCCAAAGACAACGGCTACGAACTGATCATGACCGGAAAGGAAACAATTAACTACAACGGCTCTTCTGTAGGCGGTATGATTGCCGGCTTCCTCGATCTGCCACTGATTTCCCTGGCTACAAAATTTGATCTGGATGGAAATAAAGCCACCGTAGAGCAGGATGTTGACGGCGGTACGCAGGTTGTAGAATGTGAATTGCCACTGGTCGTTTCATGTGCAAAGGGCATGGCAGAACAGCGCATCCCGAACATGAAAGGTATTATGGGCGCACGTACCAAACCGTTGACTGTAGTTGCCGCAAGCGGATCAGACAAGCTTACCAACGTGAAGTCTTATGCCTTATCAGCCGGACGCACTACAGTGAAGATGATCGACGAGAACAACATGGACGAACTGGTGAATTTATTGCACACGGAAGCTAAGGTGATTTAATCACGCACAGTCAATCGAATTTATACACTTTTAATTACAAGATCATGTCAGTTTTAGTATATACAGAAATCAATAAAGGAAAAGTCAAAAAATCTTCGCTCGAAGCCGTCAACTACGCCGCTAAAGTAGCTGAGCTTACAGGCTCTACGGTAACGGCCTTGGCAATTAACGCCGATGCGGCACAGCTGGAAGAAATCGGTAAAGCAGGCGCTAAAAAGATCCTGTCGGTAAAAAACGATGCGTTGGCATCACTCGATAGCATGCTGGTTTCGGCAACTGTTGAGCAGGCAGTGAAAGCCGAAAGCGCGAAGATCATCATTTTCTCATTCGACATCGTCGGCAAAGCGGTGGCTCCTCGCCTATCTGCCCGCCTTAAAGCAGGCCTCGTAGCTGGCGCCGTGGATTACCCAACCGTAAACGGCTCTTCGCTGGAAGTGAAAAAGAACGTATTTTCAGGGAAAGCAACAGCAATCTACTCTATTAACAGTGAGGTGAAAATCATTTCCCTGTTACCAAACTCATTTCCGGTTAAGCTGGGCGACAATGCAGCATCAGTTAGCGATTTCAATGTTGACCTCAGCGGCGTGAATGCAAAGATCGTGATCAAAGAGAAAAAATCGACCGACGTAGGTGGCATGACACCACTTCCGGAAGCAGAGCTTGTTGTATCTGCCGGCCGCGGCATGAAAGGTCCTGAAAATTGGGGCATGATCGAAGAGCTGGCAAAAGAGCTGAAAGCAACAACAGCCTGCTCACGCCCGGTAGCAGACATGCACTGGAGACCACATCATGAACACGTTGGGCAAACCGGCGTAGCCATCCGCCCGAATCTTTACATCGCTATTGGTATTTCAGGAGCCATCCAGCACCTGGCAGGTGTGAACGGTAGCAAAACCATCGTGGTGATCAACTCTGATAAAGAAGCGCCATTCTTCAAATCAGCCGACTACGGCGTGGTGGGCGATGCCTTTACAATCGTTCCGAAACTGATCGAAGCGGTGAAAAAATTTAAAGCAAACCATAACTAAATCCCCGGTTTTTTGTAAATTAGAGTGTCTTAATATGGGAATGAAGAAAGTACGCTTAGAAATTGTTGGATTGTCATACAGCCAGACTCAGAGCGGTGCCTACGCCCTGGTTCTGGGAGAAAGCGCCGGAAGTCGCCGCCTGCCGATCATCATCGGTGGTTTTGAAGCCCAGGCCATTGCCATTGAGCTTGAAAAAATGACTCCGACACGCCCGCTGACCCACGACCTCTTCAAAGCCTTTTCTGAAACATTCTCCATTGAAGTCACCGAAATCCTGATCTATAACCTGGTAGAAGGCATTTTCTACGCCAAGCTCATCTGTACGGATGGTACCCGTGAAGTAGAAATCGATGCACGCACCAGCGACGCCATTGCGTTAGCCGTAAGGTTCAATTGCCCGATCTTTACCTATGAGTTCATTCTGAAATCGGCAGGTATTGTCCTCGACGACGACGCGGCACCAGCTACGGAGAGCCCGATGACAACCGTGGAAGACATGACCACGCCGGAAAGCGAATACAAATCCAAATCGAGCGAGGAGCTGAAAAATCTGCTCCAGAACGCGTTGGATGAAGAGCAGTACGAATTGGCTTCCAAGATCAGAGACGAACTCAATACAAGGAAACAATCTTAATATCAAAAGCCGTTACGTTCGTAACGGCTTTTTTTCTGAACTGATTTCCGGATGTTAATCCACATCAACGCTTCTTCGGAAGTTTGCGAAATCCCGCTTTCAAAACCCTTTTTTTCTAATGATCAATCCCATAGACGTTACCACATATTTATCGAGTTGCAATTTCAAATGCACGTCTTGCAAATGCGGATGGATATCAACCTGGAAATCTTCGGGCAAACCTCCCATCGAGTAGTCCAACTCTTCGACGAAATGTCCTTCTGCCCTTAGCTCGTTTACGATGGCATCTATATCACGCTGCCTGTACACCACAGTATCGTTATGATCTTGTGTATCGTCGTTGGAAGAAATATTGTATTCGGTTGTATGCACCGCCCAGCCGCCAGGTTTCAGGGTTCGGAGTTGATTCTTCAGGAAGCGGCAACCCAATTCGATCGTACCGAGATGTTCAAACGAACAGCTGCTCCAGTTGAAATCGAAATCCGATAAAGATGCGGGGATCGCGTTCATATCTACGGCCTGGTAAGCAACCCGTTTCGAGAAACGCTCCGCATCACACAATCCTCTTTTGTTTAGCTCCTCAACGCCAAAACACAACTGGCCATTATTCCAGCCTTTGCGAATGCCTTCTTCCGGAAAGATATCGGTAGCAAGGATGTGGCAACCTAAGGATGCAAACAGAGAGGGCAAAGGTTCTGTGCCTGCGGCGAACACAAGGCCACGCTTATTCTCGCCCAGGCATCCACGTTCCCATAAAGCCTGTATAATATATACGAACTCCCACTGCTTGCGGTGGAATTGCGGTGCTTCCCCCAAAGCCTGGCACCAGCGTTTATACCATTCGCTTCCTATATCTTTTGCTTTGCAAAGTTCTGAGCGACGCTTTCCGAAATCGCCCCGGAGCGAGGTGTTCCATATTCTGGGCTGTTTGGCATGTTGTTCCATATCCGTTGTATTGTATTAGGTTGATAGTAAGGTGCGGTAAACCTGAAGGTATTCGCGTGCTTTTTCTTCCCACGAAAAACTGTGCCCGCGTTTCATGACATCCTGCGATAAATTTTTGCGTCGAAAGGTTTCCATGCCTTCCCTGTACACAGTCAGCATGTGTCCAGGCTCGAAGTTGGAAAAATAAAACGCGGCATCGCCACCTATCTCGGGCAGCGATGTGCGATCCGACAAAAAAATCGGCTTCCCGAATTTCATGGCTTCTACCACCGGGGCGCCAAAACCTTCCGCCAGAGATGGCAGGGCAAATGCCTGCGCATGGCGGTAGTACCAGGCCTTATCTTCTTCAGGCACCGGACCCAATATCTTCAGGCGATCTGCCACGCCGAGATGTTCGGCCTGTACTTTAAACTGGGTGATGTAATCCGGCTCATCGAGGCGTCCTGCGACTACCAGTTCGAGCGACTCATCCTGCAACAGCGAAAGTAGTGTGTGGAAATTCTTCTTTCGGTTTACGTAGCCCATGGTAAATATAAAGGGACGTATCGGCTTGTATCCCGACGGCTGCATCGGCGGCTCGGTAATGTGGTGCGTACCATTGTGGATCACATAAATGTGTTTTCCTGAAACATCCATGTGTTGCTCCACGTCGCGCCTGGTGTGATTGGAAATACACACAAGTGCATCACTCGAATCGATCAGGCCCTGGGTTCGCCGGAGACTTTCCCGGCGTTCGGCTTCAGGTTTATCTTCGTGCAGCACATTGAGGTCATGAATGGTAAGCAATACTTTCATCCGCTTATGAACCCGTTGAATGGGCTTGCCCGACTGAAAAGGCGCGTGCCATAAATCACAATTCCATAAAAATGGCTTGAAATAACGGCGATGCCAGGATTTTTCGATGATACCCGAGCGTTTGGACTCAAAAGCGTTCCGCGCAGTTTCCGGCACATAATAGGAAAGTTTTTCATTTTCTGCGTCGAGTATGCGATTTACATAGTTGCCAAGATTCAGGCAATAATAGTAAAGTCCTGAATTGGGATGTTTCATTAAATCACAATCCAAAATAATTCGTTTCATGTTTGTTGTTAGTTAATATTGTGGAGTTGGGTCAATCGTTTATACACGCCTTCTTCCAGCTCGATCAGTTCGTGGTGTTTGCCACGTTCTATGATCTCGCCGTCTTGCATGATGCAAATCTCATCGGCCTGCCGGATCGTGCTAAGGCGATGGGCGATGATGAGCGTGGTACGGCCTTTCATGAGTTTATTGAGGGCATCCTGCACAAGCCGTTCCGATTCGTTGTCGAGGGCAGACGTGGCTTCGTCGAGAATGAGGATCTGAGGATTTTTGAACACGGCACGCGCAATACTGAGGCGTTGGCGCTGGCCACCGGAAAGCCTCAATCCACGGTCGCCAATATTAGTATGGTAGCCATTTTCCGTGTCCATGATGAACGCATGCGCATTGGCAATCTTTGCAGCCGCTATAACCTCATCCATACTGGCATCCGGTTTTCCGAGCGCAATGTTGTTAAAGATCGAATCATTGAAAAGGATCGTTTCCTGGGTCACAAAGCTCATCTGGCTGCGAAGCGACTCCATACTGAACTCGCGCAAATCAACGCCATCAATGGTGATACTTCCGCCAGTGACATCGTAAAACCGTGGCAGAAGATCGGCAATGGTCGATTTACCTACGCCCGATGGGCCTACCAAGGCTACCATTTGTCCTTTGAGTATTTTAAAACTGATGCCTTTCAATACAGGTTTTTCGGTGTAGGAAAAAGACACGTTGTGAAAGCTGATCTCACGATGAAACCCGTCGAGCATCGCGGCACCGGGCTTATCGGCCACTTCCACCGGTGTATCGATCACCTGGAGGATACGCTCGCCGGAAGCCTGCCCACGTTGGATGTTGGCCATGGCCACCACCATAGCTTTGGCCGGCCGTATGAGCTGCGAAAAAATCGCCAGAAAAGCGATAAACTCACTGGCATTCATTCCATCTTTCTGCTGTCCCTGATTGATGATAATGTTTCCGCCATAAATTAAAATAGCCGCTACAACAATAATTCCGGTGGCTTCTGAGAATGCGGGCGCCAACTCTCGCTTGGCAAATCCCTGCAGACTGGCTTTTCGGTAGAAATCGTTTTCGGCGCTAAAACGGTTAACCACAAAACGTGTAGCATTAAAGGCGCGGATAATGCGCATGCCCATCAGCGTCTCGTCAATGATCGTCAGCAAGCGCCCGATAGATGCCTGCGTTTCCTGGGCTTCTTTTTTGAGTTTCTTCGTAACAAGCGCTATACCCGTAGCCGATATGGGAATAATGATGAGCGTAAACAAGGTTAGCTTAACGGAAATAGAGAACAGGGCAATGAAATAACCCAGCAGCATGTAAGGCTCTTTGAATAACACTTCCAGGGAATTGGCAGCTACAGCTTCTATCTCAAACACATCGGAATTCATCCGCGACAACAAGTCGCCCTTATGTTCTTTGGTAAAATAGCCCATGTGAAGCTCGTTTATTTTTGTAAAAATGGCTTCGCGAAGGCGTTTCACCAGGAGCGTTCTTCCTTTTACCAAAACGCGTTGAGCAAGGTAGCGGAACAGGTTCGTCATAACCACCGCCAATACTACGATAGACGCGATAAAATAAAGGGCATAAACCGGATTGGTGGTTTTGAAATCGTGGACTTTGTAATAAAACAAATCCTTGACATAGGCCACCGAAAAAGAGAATTCCGGCATTTGAAGGTATTTGTCTGCATCGGCAGTTGTGGTGCTGTCGAATAGAAAATTCAATAAGGGGATCAATAAGGTAAATTGAAAAACGTTGAAGAAAACGGCGACAATGGTGAAAAGAAAAAACGGGATCACGATCGCGCGGTATGGCTTTACATAAGCCAGTAAACGAAGGTAGGTTTTCATATTATCGTTGAGTATTAAGTTTACGGTATAGCGTCATGTACTGGTCTGCTGCCATATCCCAGGAAAAGTCGTTGGCGCGTGCTTTGATCCGGTCTGTCATATTCTGTGCGTTGTACCGTTCCAATCCGCGCAAAAAGGTTTCCTGCATGTGTTGATCAGAAAAATCCGAAAAGTAAAAAGCAGCACTGCCGCCAATTTCAGGCAATGCCGTTTTATCGGAAAGGAAGACAGGCTTTCCAACCGACATGGCCTCTACCAATGGCAGGCTAAACCCTTCGGCGAGAGAAGCGAGCGCAAATGCAGTGCAGTGGTTGTAATACCACGATTTTTCGGCTTCTGAAATGGTGCCTACTAAATGGATCCGTTCTTCGAGCCCCTCACGTTTTGCCATTTTCCTCAGATCATTTACGTAATCCATTTCTTCGGCTTTTCCTGCAATTACCAGATCAAGACCCGCATTGTGCTTAATTAACGGGATAAGGGCATGAAAGTTCTTTTTACGGCGCAGAGCGCCAAGCGAGAATAAAAATGGGCGTTCGGGCCTGAACGAGCCTGCGCCTAAGGCCGGCTCTTCCAATTCGTTTTTGCCATTGTGAATCACATACATCGGCTTATCTCCGCGGTTACAAAAAGAAAGCACATCTTTTTGACTATGCTCAGACACACACACCAATGCGTCCGCGCGGTTGATGCGCTTTTGAAGGTTCGAGAGGTACCGTTCTTTCTTTACATTGCCAATGCGCTCATCATACATAAAGTTAAGATCATGAATAGTGAGTAATACCGGAACTTTACAACGCGAAGAAGGAAGGTAATCGCTGTGCTGGTAGGTGGAATGCCAAATGGAACCTTCCGGTAAAGATGGTGTAAGGAGTTTATGTAATTTACGGTGATAGATCCGTTTGCCCGGCACGGGCTCTACTTCACTTGGTGTATAAAAGACCAGTTGCTCGTCGGGGTTTAACCGTTCGCGAATGCGCTTGGCGATGTTGAGGCAATAGTAGTAAATGCCCGTTTCATCGTACCTCATGCGTTCGCAATCAAAAATGATGCTTTTCATGATTTATTTATGAAGGAAACAATAATTGCTTCTTCCGTGGAAAAGCCGAAAAGGCGCTGCCACAGCTACAAAACACATCAGGCAGCAGGGTGCCTGGTTTGTTCTCAGCCTAACTTGGGCGGAAGCCAGATGCTTGGGATATCGCGTGAAGACAGCAATAAACCAGAATCCGCAGGGAAAGCATTTGCAATAAAAGGGCAAGGGCCGATGTTGGGTACACTTAAAAGAGGCAGAATGTCGGGATCGAGCTCTGTTGAACCAGGCTCTTTGAACGGTAAGCGACGATCAGTATCATCGTCAGCAGTTTCCCCGTCATCGTAGAAGTAATGATCGTTTATAAAATCCAGAAAAGAATGATTTCCTTCTTTGTAAACGTGCTCCGCATAATGTGATAATAAAACAGGCAATTTCAATACCTGGGTAAACTCGGTGACCGATACCAGGTACATCAGCAAAAGCAAAACTGTTTTTAAATTTTTCACGCGCAAAGATACCGAAAAAGCAATTACCGGGCCAAATGTGTAAAAAAGGCAAGCAAAGGCGCATTTTTCGACGCCCAAACGCACTTTTATTATCCGCGCTTCAATAGGATCCGAAATGTGGTTCCTTTATTCTCCTCGCTTTGCAGCACGAAAATCTTGCCGTGATGGTAATTTTCAATGATGCGTTTGCTAAGCGAAAGGCCTAAGCCCCAACCACGTTTTTTGGTCGTATAACCCGGCTTAAATACCGATTTGTGTTTCGACTTATGGATGCCCTTACCGGTGTCGCTCAGGTCGATGCAAACGCCCTCCGGGATCTCGGTCACCGTTACCCTGAACTCGCCTTTTCCATCCATGGCGTCCACAGCATTTTTACAGATATTTTCAATTACCCATTCAAAAAGGGGCACCGATAACATCACCGGAATTTCTTCGTCCGGTATCTGCACTATATAGTGTACATTCTTAGAGGTGCGTGTTTTAAGGTAGTCGATCGCGTTGCGCACCACATCACACACGTCAGCCTCATGTAAGGTAGGCTGCGAACCGATTTTGGAAAACCGATCGGTAATTGTGTTGAGCCGGGCCACATCGCGGTTCATTTCATTGACTACACTTTCCTCCGTTCCGGTGGACCGCAGGTATTCTGTCCAGGCCATCAGCGACGATAAGGGAGTTCCCAGCTGGTGTGCTGTTTCCTTGCTCATGCCTACCCATACCTGATCCTGTTCGGCCTTGCGCGAAGTACTGAACAGGAAATAAGCAATGAGCAAAAACAAACCGATCACGCCGAACTGCACGTACGGATAAAACCGCAGTTGAGCCAGTAAGCTCGACTCTTCGTAAAAAATATAATTCTTGTATCCCTCGCCCAAATCTACCTCAATAGGCGCGTTTTGGGCTTCCATATTTTGCAGCGTAGCCTGCAACTTAGCAGGCGTGTTGATCTTAAGCGAATCGATGTTTCCACTGGCAATCACACTCGTGCGACTCGAATCCGTATAAATAACCGGCACCGCTGCACTATTGATGGCAACCTCCGAAATGAACGACTTGATCAGGCTGTCGAACACGATCTTGATGTCATTGAACAAGCGGCTATCTTTATGATACAGGTAATTTTTACGGCCTTTGTACACATCAATCACCACCGGCTCATACCGCGATTTCATGATTTCCAGTTCCTGCTGCAAGGCAACAGGGTCTGCTGCCACAGCCGAATCGAGGTTACGACTAGCCGTTACGCGGCCGGCATCGTCTGCCAATATTACCGGTACGGTCGTGTTGTCCTGAAGCACCTTGAGTACAAACAGCGAGATTTCATCGGAAGAAGAGTTGAGTTCTTTTGTGGCAAGGGCGTATAGTTCGGCTTTTTTAAGCTCTTCTGTTTGAAGTTTCTGGAACAGTTCCTTGGTAAATTTCACCAACTTTGCCTTGCGTTGCACTGCATCTGCCCAGAGCCTTACATTTCGCTTTTCGTCTTTGGCTATTTGCTTAGCCAGGCGTGTAGTGTACCAAAGGGAGGTGAATACGATGACAATGGCCATGAGGAACAGCAGCCATTTCCAACGTTGCTTTTTGACGTAAATGTTCATCCTCTGCTAAAAGTACAGATTATATAACGGGATTACAAATGGGTTATTGTGGTGCGAAAGCCTGCCTCTCAGGGACTATCCCACATCTCCGTAAACCTTCTAAAGCCGTTAAAGATGCATTTACTGTTCTTTCAAAAGAGATTCTCTGAAACGGTGCCAACCCCGTAAATCACCAGTATTTCCATAAAAAATCCGACAAAATTTGCGAATTTGAAAATTCTATGTATTTTTGTAACGATCATTACAATAATATGAAAGGACGACCAAGCATACATTACGACAAGGAATTGATCCTGAACGCGCAACGCATCTTCTGGGAAAAGGGCTTCAGCGGCACGTCGCTGGCCGACTTAAGTACAGCGACTGGCGCCGGTGCCGGAAGCCTTTACAACAAATTCAAAGGCGGTAAAAAAGAACTGTTCTCCAAAGCCCTGCAACAAAGAACGGAAGAGTTCGAACTGTTTAAACAGCAATTGGAACGCAGCGACCAACCCATCACGCTCATAAAGAACTTTTTCTTAGAGCTCGCTACATCCGACGAACAAAAACACCTGAGAGGCTGCATCGTGGCAAACACACTTGTTGAAATGACGTTCATCGATGAAGACCTCGAGCAAGAAGCGGCAAAAATATTGAAAAACACCGAACATCTTTTTACAAGTACGATCAGGAAAGAGCAAAAAAAGGGAGCACTTGAAACGACAGTAAATGCACAAACATTGGGGCGGTACCTGATCACGTTTTGGTGTGGTATTAATTCCCTGAGGCGCATTTACCCCGATAAACACATTTTAACCGAACAAATAAACCTGCACTTATCAATTTTAAAATAACACAAGATGGATTTGAATTTAAACAACAAAAAAGCATTCGTGAGTGGCTCTACCCAGGGGATTGGATTTGCGATTGCCAGGCAACTGCTTGCCGAAAAAGCAGCGGTTACCATTAATGGCCGGAATAGCGAAAAAACAGAACAAGCCCGAAAAAAACTACAAGCCGAGTTTCCGGATGCAAAAGTATCTGCGCTCGCTGCGGACTTCTCGAAGAACGAAGATGTGCAACGCCTGCTATCTGAAATGGAAGATTATGATATCCTGGTGAATAATGTCGGTGTATTTGAGATCAAAGATTTTCAGGACATCACCGACAAGGACTGGCATGCGCTCTTCGAAGTAAACGTGATGAGTGGCGTGAGGTTGTCTAAAAAACTACTTCCTGCTATGCTGAAGAAAAACTGGGGAAGGATCATTTTTATCAGCAGCGAGTCGGGTGTGAATATTCCTGAAAACATGATCCATTATGGCATGACGAAAGCTGCGATGTCGGCGGTGAGTAATGGTTTATCAAAATTAACCAAAGGCACAGAAGTAACGGTAAATACTATTCTGGGCGGTCCGACGTATTCCGACGGTGTAGCCAATGTTGTCAACCACATTGCGCAGGCACAAAACCTGAATCCAGATGCGGTCAAGCAGGGAATTATTCAGCAAACGAACCCACACATTCTGCTGCAGAGATTTATTAATCCTGAGGAAGTCGCCAACCTGGCTACCTTCATCGCAAGTCCGCTATCGATAGCAACCAATGGCGCCAGCCTTCGTGCCGACAGCGGCGTGCTCAAAGTCCTCTAACTTCAGGTTGCAGGAGTTCGAAAAATTGAAAGCGCAAGATGGATGACCACCTTGCGCTTTTTCTGTATCAGTCTAACAACCTTCAGATCTTTCAGCTGAATGTTGTGAACGCTTAATCAATATTTAATCACCATTTTCTGATCGGCTTGCCGGCCATTGATCACTAAACGGAGCATGTAAGCGCCGGCTGGCAGGTTATCACTGAATGATACTTGGTCTGTATGAATGCCGAACGACACCTGTCGTTTAAAAAGCACAGCCACTTCTTTACCATCGAGGCTATACAGCATTCCGCTTACCTCTGCATTGTTTATGGCCTGGTACTGAATGGTTAACTGACCCGAAGATGGGTTTGGAAAGACAGATAAGGAGGAGGATTTGGCGTCAACTTCGCTTATTCCGGTGGAAGTTGTGCCCGATGAGGCAGCTGTCAGGATCAGATTATCTGTTTTCATGGCATCGCCCGAACCGTCGTTACCGTTGCCGTTTACAGCAAGACCTGCAGCGTAAATAGCGGCTATACCCGACTGCGGAGCTACCCATTGAAAAGAAAACACTTTCGTGAACGGTGTTCCTGATCCGGCTGCTGTCGAAATGTGAACGGCATTTTTCCTGCTGCCTGAGGTGAGCGTTTTCGAAGAACCTGATATGCCAGTAATGGTGCCCGCGTTGCCTGCAGCTGTGGTTGTGCCGTTGAGCACAGCACATCCGAAACCGAACTTGCTGAGGGTTTGGTGAGTACACGTTACGTTGATGGTGTACGTCTGCCCAGGCACATACTGGTTAGCGGTAAAAGCCGGTGTTGCCGATATGGACGTAGTACCCACTGCTGTACCTGCATTGTGACATGAGGTGCAATTGGAATCACCCGGAGCGCCGGTGTATCCAGCGATACCGGTTGAGCGCATGATCACAGCAGAAGATAACACAACGATGCTGGCAATAGAGACAATAGTAAGTAGAGGTTTTTTCATAGCTTATGGATTAAAAATTTATTTTTTTACTGGTAGCATTTCTGCATAAAAGGTTACATGGACGCTCTCGGCTATTTTTTCGCTATAGAGCGCCGGCACTTTGATCTTGTGATCTGCTACTTTCACATCGAAAGCCGCATTCAGCACCAACTTTTGATCTTTTACTGTAATGGTACCGGTAATGGTGCGCGGCAACGAAACACCGTGCATATCGAGCTTACCGGTAATGGTAACATTGTAAGTGCCGTTTTTATGATAATCAACGGTTTCGTTGATCTTTCCGGTAAACGTGGCGTAGGGGTACGTTTCGCTTTCCATGTAGTTTTCGTTGTAATGCTCTTGCATGAACGAGGACTTGAACATAAATGCGTTTTGGGAAGCCCGCACGGCAAAATCACCGGTAGCGGCATTCAGCACCGGCTTTGCCACCGTATTGGCTGCATCGATGTTCTCGAGTTTAGTCTCGCTGAAAAAAGCGATCTTACAGGTTTCTCCCATGTAAATCTGGGCATATACGCCTGACACGGCTATTACAAAGGCGGCTGTCAAAAAGGTTTTCATCGTATTATTTATGTTTGTTTTACTCCCTGGCTCTTCCTTGTAAACTAAATACCCGCGAGATATTGAAGCCGACCCGCACGCCCCAATTATTCCACGATGTGTTGGTGTACATAAAATACTGATCTTCGGTTAAGCCGAAGGAATTGGTTAAATGCACTTGGAATACGTGACCGCCTGTTTCGATCTCATAGCCTACGCCAAAACTGTCGTAATATTTGCCGGTGGTATATTTATTGAGGCGGTAGCCGCACTCCAGGGTAATGGCCTGGCGCTTCGTGAATTTATAACGACCCAGAAAACCGGCGATAAAACAGTCATTCTTGTCGAATATATCGTCCACGAGGTTTACGTGTACCATCGCCATGGTTAATTGAAGCGACAAGCGTGAGCTGAACTTACGGGCTACCATAATCTGGTTGCAAAAAGAAAGCCTGTCGGAAACGTTCTGGTATTTGTTGATTCCGTCAATAGTAACGTTTTGAAGAAAGGTATGGTAAATTCCGGAAAACAAAGTCACGCTCACCGGCATGCCGCCTTCTTTGTTGGTCTGTTTTAGCAAGCGGTATTTCAGAAATGCGTCCGCGATCTTTTTTCCCGATGTGCGCCCCACGCCAAACATGAGGCGTGTGCCGTGGCAATACTCCAACGATAAGCGAATGTTAGCACCACCGTCGATTCCCCAGGCATTGTAAGGGCCCGAGTTGAAATCACCAAAGCGATGCGAGATCCTGAAATCGAGGCTGCGGCGACCTAAGACTTCCACCGTATGAAAATTAATAAGCCTCGTGGTTTTAAACGTCGCGCTGACGAATTCTTTTTTGGGTTGTTCCTTTACCAAACTCAGCAGATCCTGCGAATCTTGCGAAAAGCCCCGGGCGCCGGTTAAGGTGAGACAAAGCCCTACTATTACTTTTTTCATAAAAACGACTACACTCTTTTATTGACAATTCCTTTCGGCACCAAAGCCTTTAGTTGTTTGGCGCCCCAGCGTCAACCCATTTTTTAATTTTCACGATATCACACAGTGGAAGTTTGGAACCGTTTTGTGGCATTGCTTGTGCTGTACCGTCTTGTACCACGCTGCCATAAAACGTTCCATTAGCAGCGTCGTTCTGTACATCGGCATAGCTTGTAAGCGTATGTCCGCTGCCGGTGCCGTTGTGGCAACTTTGCGTACAGTTTGCCTCTACTATTGGCACAATATGCACTGAGTAGCTCATGGTTCCGGACGTATCGCATCCGTTTGCCGCATTGGGCAAGGCACTTTCCGGGTGAAGCTCTCTGAAATTGTCGTAATAGCAACTGCTAAGGCTCAAAGCCAGCAGCACGAAAGGAATTAAAAGAAAACGCATGTTTTTATTATTAATTATTTTTTGCTCCTTGCCCAATCCAAACATAGATAAGCTGCACCTGTTTTCCGGAAAGCGGGTCGTACGGCTTTTGTGGCATCCGGTTTTCGTCGGAGTACGAGATCAGGGAATGATAGAGTTCACTTTTGTCTGGCGAACCAGCTTCAATGCCGCCACTCATTAAACCCTCGTAAGTAGTGAGGTTAAACTTGCGGTGCTTCTCGTCGCCGTGGCAACCGCTAAAAGCACAATTTGAATTGATGATGGGGGCAATATCTCTGCTGTAGCTTACTTCGCCCAAGCTATCGAAAGATGTTTTGTGTTTGCAACTTGCAAATAGTAAGCCGCATAACGACAGAACCAATACAGGTTTCATAAAGTATGAATGTGAATAATGCCCCGAAAGTATGATCCAATCCTGAATAAATTCTGGAAAAGCGGAGACAGTTTTAGTTTTAACACATCACTTACGAAAAATAGTTGAGAAGATCGAGACTTGCGTGGCAAAAAAACAAGCGATACAATGACGATGTGCTGATTATGCCGTATCGGGCTACACGCGAGCAATGTCACCCAACATTCTACTTTCCATTGATGACCGTCATATTAGCATGTTGTGGCAATTCCCGGATTTTCGTCCAGTATTCTTCCCGTACATCTTCATCAATGTAAATAGGAAGCCTCTCACCATACAGCCTGTCGGTTCCGTCTCTCTTACAGCCGGAAATCCAATACTGGTCTCCAGATTCCACATCGAAATAATTGGCCTTGAAACCACGCCCGTTGAGGGTTTGAAAAGTATGGCCGGCATAATGAACCGACTTTCCTGATTTAGAATACGTAACGCGGCCAATACGTGCCGAGCCGATAAGGGAATTCTCGCCGTATTTGCTTTCTATATACATGATCCGTGTTCTTGTCATTTCTCTTTTTTGGGACATTTTAAACCCTAGCTGTATTTTATCCAGCTCCCCTTAAACATACATTGCGATGAACCATCCGACACACCGATTCCATGCGTTGTACGAAGATTTTTTTCGCATGCACAAAGGGACAACGTCTTCTATCCATTTCTTATTTTCTTCAATCAAAAATATAAGAACACTAAATCCAATGCAAATTATAAATACAAGAAAGTATATCTGCAATTCTGCAGAAAAAAAACAAAAAACGCAGAAACCAATGGCATCTACGTTTTTTGTGACTACTTATCTGTCGATTGTCGGAATAACAAAAAAGACTTCCGAAGCAAAACCTATACTAGCTGATCATATCGAACCCGGTGTATGGCACCAGCACTTTCGGAATACGGATGCCTTCCGGCGTTTGGTTATTCTCAAGCAGCGACGCAACGATCCTTGGCAGAGCGAGGGCGCTGCCATTGAGGCTGTGTGCCAGCTGTGTTTTACCATCGGCACCTTTAAAGCGGCATTTCAAACGGTTGGTCTGAAACGTTTCAAAGTTAGATACAGAACTTACTTCGAGCCAGCGTTGTTGCGCCGCACTCCATACTTCGAGATCGTAAGTAAGCGCAGATGCAAAACTCATGTCACCACCGCACAGTTTAAGTGTACGGTATGGCAATTCCAATTCCTGCAACAAACCGCATACAAATTCGCGCATGGTCTCCAAGGTGTCGTAAGACTTTTCGGGATGGGTGATCTGTACGATCTCCACTTTATCGAATTGGTGCAAGCGATTCAAACCGCGCACATCCTTACCATAGCTTCCTGCCTCGCGGCGGAAACATGGTGTATAGCCACAATTCTTGATTGGCAGATCGCTATCTTTCAGGATCACATCACGGTAAATATTCGTAATAGGAACCTCTGCCGTAGGAATCAGGTAAAGGTCGTCAACCTGACAATGGTACATTTGACCTTCCTTGTCTGGCAACTGGCCTGTACCGTAGCCACTATCTGCATTTACGAGAATCGGTGGCTGTACCTCATTATAACCTGCTGCTGTGGCTTTGTCCAGAAAATAGTTGATGAGTGCCCGTTGCAGGCGTGCGCCACGCCCCTTGTAAACCGGGAATCCGGCGCCTGTCAATTTCACACCCAATTCAAAGTCAATCAGGTCGTATTTGGTCGTAAGGTCCCAATGCGGCACAGCCTTATCGTGCAACTGAGGCACCTCGCCGTGCTTATTCACCACCTCGTTGTCTTCGGCAGTTTTGCCTGTAGGTACGTTCAGGTTAGGCAGGTTAGGAACCGTTACTAACAGTTTGTGAATGTCCTCTTCGATATGACGCAGCGACTCGTCGAACTTTTTCTCGCTGGCTTTCAATTCAGCCGTGCGCGCCTTCAGTGCTTCAGCTTCTTCTTTTTTGCCCGTCTTCATCAGTTCGCCAATTTGTTTGGCTATGCTGTTTGCTTCTGCTTTTACCTCGTCGGCCTGGCGCTGCGCCATTTTGCGGTTGTTGTCCAGCTCAATCACCGAGTGGATGATGGTTTCCGCATCCTTGAAATTCTTGATGGCTAAACGTTTCAGAACGTCTTCTTTATTTTCGCGTATATAGCTTAACTGTAACATAATTAGTGATAGACTACAAATTTATGATTAATTACTTGCCCGTTGACGGTGATGTTTAAAAAATAGATGCCGGCCGTCAGGTCTCCCAGCGCTATTTCTTCCAGGTGTTCACCCGCCTGTCCGCCTGGTCGCATGGCCCGGCGCACAGGCTTACCCGAGACATCCTGAATCTCAATTTGCATGGCTGCATCTGCAAAGAGCGTGTACTTCAGGCTCAACACATCCGATACTGGATTCGGAAATACCGAAAACTCAAGTTCGGGCTTAATATCGGCGAGCCCTACACTCGACTTGCTGATCGACCAAACCACCGAGTACGCATGTGCTGTTGGGTGGGTGCTGCTTTTGGAAAGCGTTGTGGTATCAACAGTGGTAAACGTAAGCACATTGTTGCCGGCATTTACCATCGCGCTGCTCACAAGCACCGAGTCAACGTTGTTGCCAACCAGAGTCGTATTCAATATCCAGGTCCGCTTCAGCGTATTCGGATTAGGCTGCACCAAACTGGTTTTAAACCATTGCGAACCCGCAGCAACCGACACTGTGCCTGTATTGGCCGGCGAGTAGGTGTCAATGGGATTGGTAAGACTATGAATTTTTTCGATAATTGTTTCGCGGCAAACCGGGCAAAACGGACTATTCAGGTAACGCATTTTACAATTCTGGTGCGGGCGAAACCATCCGTTTTCAGGTGCGGTTGTTCCGTGAGCGTAAACGCCCGTGGCGTTAATACCAAGCCATGGCGCCCACTTCACGGTGGTTGTATTGGAATTGGCCGTCATGTTTGCCGATTCGCCTGCATACGAGATCCCAGCCCAGTACTCATCTGAAAGGTCGGCAAATGAATGCCCCATCTCGTGCACAACAATTTCCTTAGCGGCACTGTGCATCGACGATACAGCAAAGGCGCCCCCGGCACCACCATATTCAGTAGAGTTGCCGAGAATAATTACCTGGTCGTAAGCCGGAAAATAGCTGGATAGCACACCATATACTGCCGACTGGTCGTTGCTGTATATCAGGCGATGGATATTGAAATTATCGAACTGCGTGTCGAAATAATTTGTCACTGTCATGACCGGACTGGCTGGCTCCGCCACATCGGTAGCCGTTCCCGGATGCGTCACACCACTTTGCGGCGATACGCACTTAATTGCAAATACATTGAAGTAATTTTTATAGTTATTGAATGGCGGCGTATTCAGCAAATAGTTCGACATGGTTCCGGCATCTGTTACAAACTGTGGAATTTGTGCTGCCGTATAGCCGTCGCCCATCAACACCAGGTTAATGCGTTTCGATATCGGCCCGCTTTTCAAAAGCGTATCGACACCAAGCACGCTTTGCGCGCCCAGCCATGTTGCCAAAAGGCTGAAAAAGATCGTCAATTTATTTTTCATGTCGTAATAAAATAGGTTTAGTAGTCTTGAAGTTGATAGTCTCCGTGATCCTGATGGTCGTATAGTCCTCGTAGTACGGCAGCCTGACCGTGATCTGCCCTTTGGGTAAAGATATTAATTTGGACGTGATTTCGCCAGTTTCCTCATACAAATCGAATTTCTTATACAGCGGGTGCTCACTATAGGCCAGGATGACAGGCTTATGTGCCGAAGCCACCTCTATAGCCAGGTAATCCCTGCTTTTGGTTTTGGCCTCGTCGGGGTGATAATTGATCTTCGTGTCAACGACCGTCACCTTCAGTACCCTGAACGAAGTGAGCTGCTTCACTGTATCCCTCGTTGCTTCAATCGTATAAAAAGCGGTTTTTTCCGGCAATTCTGCCGGAGTTGTTTTCCGGATTTTGCAAGCATTAAGCAGCAACAAAGCAATAAGAGCGAAAAGAGTATAAACGATGGGTTTCACTGGTAACGTTGGTCTTTATTTTTATCTGTTTTTGGGCGTGTCCCGCGAATAGCGGGTCAGGCTATCACTCCAATCTTTTACTCCACTTCGCTGCGTAAAAGGATTTTCGTTCTATCCTTCACGCCGTTTTCATTCATATATATGAGTTAAACTCATCAACAACGTGTATCTGCACCAGGGACGGAGCGATTTGTTTGAGCTCCTTCGTTTGTTCCGAAGAGCAAGCAACGAGCGAGTCGCGACGGCCCGCCCGGGTGCCCAAAGCCTATAGGTCAGCGTTGTGTTCCGCTTGCATCCACCCGTTGGTTTCCCGTTTCATAAATCATCGCTACTTTATGGCAATTGCCAGTAAACACAAAAAGCCCACCGTTTCTGCGGAGGGCTTTTAAGTTGATGAATAGCGTCTTCTATTATGCCTCTACAGGAACAACAGAAACGTATGATCGGTTATCTTTTTTCTTTTTGAATACGACTTTACCGTCAACCAAAGCAAATAAGGTGTGGTCTTTTCCCATACCTACGTTTTCGCCCGGATTGTGCTTCGTACCACGCTGGCGAACGATGATGTTGCCTGAAATGCAGTCCTGACCACCGAAAATTTTAACGCCTAAACGTTTACTGTGTGATTCCCTGCCGTTGTTTGTGGAGCCCGCCCCTTTCTTATGTGCCATTTCTTATAAATTTAATGGTTATAGCTTTCGATTATTCTTCTGTTTTTTTAGCCGCTTTTTTTGCCGGCGCTTTTTTAGCTGCTGCTTTTTTAGCAGGCGCTTTCTTTTCGACAGCAGGCGTTTCTACTACCGGAGCAGTAATACCACGTTTGCTTTTTGGAAGGAATGTACGCACTGATTTTTCAGCTTTCAACTCTTCTTTCACAGTCTCGCCTTTTCCTAATACTCCTTGAATGAGGATTTGGGTAAGGTGCTGACGGTGGTTGTTCCATTTTTGGTAACCTTTACGACGTTTTTTCTTGAAAACGATCACTTTGTCGCCTTTTACGTGTTCGATTACTGTGGCCGCAACGCGTGCGCCATCTACGGTAGGGCTGCCGATAGAGATCTTTCCGCCGTTGTCAATTAAGAAAACTTTGTCGAACTCTACATTAGCACCTTCGCTAGCATCCAGGCGGTGAACGTACACCTTATTGCCACGTTCCACTTTGAATTGTTGCCCTGCTATTTCTACAATTGCATACATGGTGTTAATTGTTTTTGGGTTGTTAATAATTTTTAAGGACGGCAAAGATAGGCCTTTTTTCCTATCTGCCAAAGATTTACCGGCAAAAGCCGAAAGTTTTTAACATTTCGGGGCTGATTAAACCCCATAAGCCTTTTATGCCGCCTGGAATTATACAGATATGGGCGTCCGGGCGGGCCTCTCCGGGCTTCGCTGCGCTACGGTTTTTCCGGCCCTAAAAGGCCGGAAAGAACTAAACCCTGCGAGTCCCTGACGCGGCATCGCTGCCAATGGGTTTCCGCTTCCGGTTGATGAGCCAGATACCGGTGATGATTACCAATACCGCCAACAGCTGCATGCCATTCACGTGTTCGCCATCATACACGCCCCAGCCAATAGCTACTACCGGGATCAGGTAGGTACAACTAGCGGCAAAAACAGTTCCGGATAGTTTAATAAGCACATTGTAAACCACCACCGAAATGGCGGAACCCAAAATAGCCAAAATGCAAATAAACCCCAGTGAGTACATAGCCTCCGGGTTTTCTTTCGCGTGCTTTACCACATCGGTAAATCCAAACAGGTAAATAGCCGCTACCGGCCCAATCAGGCTAAACGACCAAACCGTGGCCTGCATAGAGTCGAGTTCCGACAAATAGGCCTTAATACCGTTTACGCTGATCGCATAACATAATGTAGCCAGTGCCACCAGCAGGCTGTACAATATGTTTTTGCTTTGTTCACTGCCATCGTCGCCATACATAACCAATACCACAGCGCCCACAAAGCCAAACAGCACGCCGGCCACCTGGTTGCGGCTGGCAGCCTGCCCAAAAGCCAGCATACCCACAATGATGGTAAATAAAGGTGTGAGTGCATTGAGCATCCCGGTAAGGCTGCTACTGATCTCTGTTTCGGCTTTGGTAAATAAAAAAGCCGGGATCAGGTTCCCAAACACGCCCATCAGCAACAGCCCTTTCAGGTTTTTTTTAAGATCGATCCGGAAATAACGCAGTTGAAAGGGTAGCATAAAAGCGGCAGCTATGGTAATGCGTAAAGCCGCTACCTCGTCACTGCTAAAGGCTTTCATGCCCTGTTTCATGAGTATGAACGAACTTCCCCAAACCAGCGAAAGGCCTATCAGGATCGTCCAGGAAAGCGCTTTTGTGTTCATACGGCAAACGTGCTAATCCAACCTGTTGAGTACCGACAAACAAATCCGTAACAATACGCTGCAGGTAAATACGTTGAAAACGATAGTGAACTTGGTGACACGTCAGAAAAAATCAAGTAGTCAACGCCAACGCGTCGAGTTTCATTTGTTTGATCATGCTAAGCAACCCATTGGCCCGTGTGGGCGATAAATGCTCGGTAAGACCAATTTTAGTAATAAATCCCAGTTCGGCTTTGATGATATCGCTTGCTTTCTGATGCGATAGCACGCGGATGATGAGTGCAACCATACCCTTGGTAATAATGGCGTCGCTATCGGCCGTGTACACAACGTATTCGCCCTGCTTTTCGGCGTGAAGCCATACACGACTTTGGCAACCTTTGATGAGGCGGTCGTCCGTTTTATAACTATCGTCGATTTTTGGAAGGCTTTTCCCCAGTTCGATCAGGTGTTCGTATTTGCCTTCCCAGTCGTCGCCAAAGAGTTCAAACTCTTCCACGATTTCATTTTCAACCGCTTCTATTGTCATGGGATAAAGGTAGGCCTTTATTGGCATAAACCATAAAATCGCCAATTTATTCGCTCAAAATCAATCGAATACCACAGGGTATAACTTTGAACCATAATTATTGTATTTTTGCCAATTATTTATTTGTTTAGGGATTTCGAACCCTTGACCATAAACCCATGAGTATGAAGATCGGATTAGATATTATGGGTGGCGATTTTGCCCCTGAAAACTGCCTTGCAGGCGCTGTCGATGCCCTTCAGTTTTTACCGGCCGACGTGCGCATCGTTCTGATAGGCGATACCGCACAAGCCAAAGCCTACCTGAACAACAAGCAAATTCCTGAAGATAAGTTCGACTTTATCCACGCTCCCGACGTGATCGAAATGGGCGAACATCCCACCAAAGCATTGGCTCAAAAGCCAAACAGCAGCATTTCTGTAGGATATAAACTCTTAAAAGATAATCAGATACAAGCGTTTGCCAGCGCCGGAAATACCGGTGCCATGCTGGTTGGTGCCATGTTTAGTGTCAAAGCAGTGCCGGGCGTCATCCGTCCATGCATTACCTCTATCCTGCCAAAAGAAAACGGCGGATTCGGCATTGTGCTGGATGTAGGAACCAATGCCGATTGTAAACCCGATGTATTATACCAGTTTGCTGTATTGGGCTCTATCTTCGCCAAAGAAGTCTATAAGATAGATAACCCTAAAATTGGTTTACTGAACATTGGCGAAGAACCTGAAAAAGGGAACCTGGTAGCCCAAGCCACCCACGCGCTGATGAAAGACTCTAAAGATTTCAACTTTGTAGGCAACGTGGAAGGCATCGAAGTATTTGAAGACAAGGCTGATGTAATCGTTTGCGAAGGTTTCACGGGTAACGTGCTTCTGAAAACCGCCGAGGCCTTTTATTCCATCATCAAACGCCGCAACCGCAGCGACGAGTATTTCGATAAGTTCAATTACGAACTTTACGGCGGAACGCCTATCCTGGGCATTAACTCCAATGTAATGATTGCACACGGCAAATCGACACCGCTCGCTTTCAAAAACATGTTGGTGCTGAGCAAAGATATTGTCGAAGCTAACCTAAACGAAAAAATTAAAACCGTATTTCAATAATGATCAGAGCTGCAATTACCGCCGTTGGTGGTTATGTTCCCGATTTTGTGATGACCAACGACGAGCTGGCTAAGTTTGTAGATACCAACGACGAATGGATTACGACACGCACCGGCATTAAGGAACGCCGCATCCTCAAGGAGCCTGGAAAAGCCACTTCCGATATGATGGTGATCGCCATCGAAGAGCTACTGAAAAAACGCGGCATCGGCGCCGACGAGATCGACTTGCTGATCGTAGGTACCATCACCGGCGACTATATGTTCCCCAGCACCTCGAATGTGATCTGCGATAAGATCGGCGCTAAAAATGCCTGGGGCTACGACCTTTCGGCTGCTTGCTCCGGTTTTATCTACGCGCTTTCCACCGGTTCTCAGTTTATTGAAACCGGCAAATACAAAAAAGTAGTGATTGTAGGCGTGGATAAGATGAGCGCCATCCTTAACTACGAAGACCGCGCCACTTGCGTGATTTTTGGCGATGGCGGCGGCGCTGTGCTGCTCGAGCCTACCGAAGAAGATCTGGGCGTGAAAGATTTCATTCTACGCGCCGATGGCTCAGGCCGCAATTACCTGTTGCAACCAGCCGGCGGCTCGCTGCTGCCACCAAGCCACGAAACCATCGACCAACGCCTGCATTACGTGAAACAGGAAGGTCAAGCCGTGTTTAAGCACGCCGTGGTGAACATGGCCGAGGTGAGCGCGGAGATCATGGCTAAAAATAACCTGACCGCCGACGATGTAACCTGGTTGCTGCCACACCAGGCCAACAAGCGCATTTGCGAAGCCACTGCTAACCGCATGGGCCTGAGCCTCGACAAAATGCTGATGAACATTGAGCGCTATGGCAATACCACCGCAGGCACCATTCCGCTCCTGCTTTGGGATTACGAAAAATTGTTCAAAAAAGGCGACAACATCATCATTTCTGCCTTCGGCGGCGGCTTCACCTGGGGTTCTATCTGGGTGAAATGGGCTTATGATGGCAGCCAGTACGGAAAGTAAAATTTAATTTTCGGGATAGCGAGGGCGCGTCCGGCTGGAACCGGACCGGCCTTTTGCGCCAATCTTTGGGCTTCGGGAGCCTCAGCCGCCAAAAAGGATTTTCGCGAGAGTCCCTCTTCGACTGTATGCCATCGTTTGATGTTTTTAACCTGCTGTTTTGAGGAATGATCCCGCGCGAGGGATTGCAGTGGAAATCCTTTTGCCTGGCATCGGGAGCCTCAGCCTACGGGCAAAAGATTGCAACGGAAAGCCCGGCCCTTTTGGGCGCGCCCTACCGCTGTTGCGACCTAATGAGCGCTGGTAATGAAATGCCGGTCTGCCACGCTCTGACATTTTTTTCCTTTATGCCATATAAAATCGGTAATATTGTGCCGATTTGTCCCAAATCGCTCATTGGCACATTTTTCGACGATATGCGAGCGTAAAAATTTTACTAACTAAATAATTCATATACACTATGGCAAAAACAAATGTAAGCGTAAAGCCTCTGGCTGACAGGGTTCTGGTAGAGCCGGCTCCGGCAGAAACAAAAACGGCAGGCGGATTGATCATTCCTGACACTGCAAAAGAAAAACCCATGAAAGGTAAAGTGATCGCTGTAGGGAACGGTAAACCGGATGAACCGATGACCGTGAAAGTTGGCGATACTGTATTGTATGGCAAATATGCCGGTACCGAATTGCAGATCGACGGCAAAGAAATGCTGATCATGCGCGAAAGCGACATTTACGCAATTATTTAATACAAACGCCAGCTATACCAATGCCCCACAGGCACTTGCGACCATAGCGGCAACATTTATCAACTCACTCAACGTAAATCATTAAACTAACAAAGCAATGGCAAAAGATATCACCTTTAACATAGAAGCCCGCGACGCCTTAAAACGTGGTGTGGACGCATTGGCTAACGCCGTAAAAGTTACCTTAGGTCCTAAAGGACGTAATGTTATTATCGACAAAAAATTTGGTTCACCAGCTATTACAAAAGACGGTGTAACCGTGGCGAAAGAGATCGAACTCTCTCACCCGGTAGAAAATATGGGCGCTCAGCTTCTGAAAGAAGTAGCTTCTAAAACAGCGGACGCGGCCGGCGACGGCACAACCACCGCTACCGTACTGGGCCAGGCTATTGTGACAGCCGGCTTGAAAAACGTAGCAGCAGGCGCCAATCCAATGGACCTGAAACGCGGCATCGACAAAGCCGTAGCGGCTATTGTGGAAAACCTGAAAAAACAATCGCAGGCTGTTGGCAACGACAACAAGAAAATTGAGCAAGTTGCTACTATTTCTGCCAACAACGACGGCACCATCGGTAAACTGATTGCCGAAGCAATGGGCAAAGTGAAAAAAGAAGGTGTAATTACCGTAGAAGAAGCTAAAGGAACAGAAACAACGGTAGAAGTTGTGGAAGGGATGGAATTCGATCGCGGTTACATTTCTCCTTACTTCATTACCGATGTGGATAAAATGGAAGCGGTACTCGATAGCCCGTTGATCCTGATCTATGAGAAAAAGATCTCGACCATGAAAGAATTGTTGCCTGTGCTTGAAAAAGCGGTACAAACCGGCAAACCGATCCTCATCATTGCCGAAGACATCGACGGCGAAGCGCTGCAAACCCTGGTGGTAAACCGCCTGCGCTCTAACCTGAAAATCTGCGCGGTGAAAGCTCCTGGCTTCGGCGACAGAAGAAAAGCCATGCTGGAAGATATCGCAATCCTCACCGGCGGTGTATTTATTGCTGAAGACCGCGGTTTCAAATTAGAGAACGCCGACCTGAGCTTCTTAGGCAAAGCAGAAAAAGTAACGGTTGACAAAGACAACACAACCATCGTGGGTGGCGCTGGTAAAAAAGCCGACATCACCGCTCGCGTCAACCAAATCAAAGCGCAGATCGAATCGACCACATCCGATTACGATAAAGAGAAATTACAGGAGCGTTTAGCCAAATTAGCGGGCGGCGTAGCTGTTCTTTACGTAGGTGCAGCCACCGAAGTAGAAATGAAGGAGAAAAAAGACCGCGTGGACGACGCACTGGCAGCAACCCGCGCAGCCGTTGAAGAAGGCATTGTACCGGGTGGCGGCGTGGCTTACATCCGTGCCATTGCAGCCCTCGACAAAATGAAAGGTGCCAACGAAGACGAAACAACCGGTATCCAGATCGTGAAACGCGCCATCGAAGAGCCGCTGCGCCAGATCTGCGCCAACAGCGGCATCGAAGGTTCCATCGTGGTTCAGAAAGTAAAAGAAGGCAAAGACGACTTCGGTTTCAACGCCCGCACCGAGAACTACGAAAACCTGCTCAAAGCCGGTGTGATCGACCCTACCAAAGTTAGCCGCATCGCTTTAGAGAATGCTGCTTCTGTAGCGGGTATGTTGCTCACTACCGATTGCGTACTGGCCGAGAAAAAAGAAGACAAGCCTGAAATGCCAATGGGCAACCCTGGCATGGGCGGTATGGGCGGCATGATGTAATATTGCGCCCCAACTGACAATAAACACGAAACGCCTCACAGAAATGTGGGGCGTTTAAATTTCCATTAAATTACTACATTTACACAAAATGGTTCCCCAGTAATTGGCATTTAAGTTCTCTTTGTAATGAAAAAAGAATTTATAGGATATTATAATCCAAGAGAAGTAGCGCCGTCGCTTTAAGTACCACAAGCCGCAGAACACAATAGCCAGACTTTCACGGATTAATTCAGGGAATGAAAAAAACGTCCGTAGTGCATATAAAAATTTTCTCTGCGTCAGCGATTGCAGCGGAAATCCTCCGTCGCATCTTTGCGGAGATTGGAGCGTAAAGCGCGCCCGGACGCCCAAATCAGAATACGCCTCGCAAAAAACAGTTCATTCCTGCAAACATTAGCCAATCCACCATTACCTTCATTTCTTGATTTCCTTACCCCGCGTACCTTTCAGCCGCTCGCGGTAAGTTTGCCTTTCTTCTAGAGACAGAAATTGTTTCTTTTTGGTAAGCGTCGTATCGATCATCACCTCAACCGAAGTGCGGGCAATAATACTATCATACACCACCGGCAGGAAATAAATCTCCTCATCGAAATGCTTCTTCGCAAACTTATGGAGCATGGCACACTGAAACGGATCGGTAGCCACCGCAATGGTTTTGCAACCGCTCGCTTTGGCCTGTAAGTAGCCGTAGTAAAGGTTCTCGGTGCTGTGCTGTGCCAGCGTGTCTATCAGAATTTGTGTACTGTCGATGCCCAGCTGCCTTGCCATAAGCGCCATCGACGGGCCTTCCATCCAGGGTGTGTACACGGCATCGCCTGAGTACAGCACGTGTTTCACGTAACCTTTTTTCACCAGGAATTCCGACCAGAGCATACGCGTTTTCAGTAGCGTGTCCCATTGCCCTTGTTTGAGCGGCAGGCCCGGAACGATAGCCACATCAATGGGTTGTATGTCATGGATCCGCTGTAAGCGTTTCTTCGGCGAGGGACCTAGAAAAAAACACGACTGGCAGATTAACAGAAGGCCTAGCAAACACACGGTGGTTCTCATTTAGGTTCCTTTTGTTTTTTAAAAACGAAGTTATACTGTACACCCAAACTGAACAAGAACACCGGGCTGAAATTGGCATAGCGCAGATCGATCTCGCTGGCCAACGGAATAATGACCTGTCCCTGGATTACCGCACTCAAGTTATTCTTCCCCACTTTATTAATAAGACAGGGCTCCAGGATCATGATTCCTTTGTTACTGTAATTGCGGTTAACGAGGTAAGGATTTGGGCTGTTCACCAACAGGCTGTCGCGGCTCAGCTCGCGGTACTCATAGGTCTTGAAATCGAGGTAGCTGGCGCGGCACGACAGAGCCAGGCAATATTTCAACTTGTACATGTCGATGGTGGAAAAGAAACCCGCCGCGGGTTGTATAAATGCTTTGTTATAGATCGAATACGTTTCGTAGCGGATATTGGTTCTCCTGACTTTGGAAATGAAGGCATTGTTTTGTTCGGAAAAATTAGATGTATAACCGCCGCCACCCTGCAATTCGAAGCGCCATTGACGTTTGGAACCAGCATAACCATACATGCCCAGGTAGCCTTCGTAAATAGACAAACCGGAGCCATAGTTCACACTCATTCCCATCGCAAAGCGATTCACCGGGTTGTGCGCCAGCTGGATCTGCGCCGTGTTGGTTCCTACATAGGCATTCGCCTGTATCTGCTTCTTATCGTCGAAAAGCATCACGTTTTGCGTGGCCGGCACATACACCGAACGCACCGCACAGGCGCCTAGAAACAGTAGCGGAAATATGAGCAAGACCAGGCGTGGCATCAGGCCTCCTCTTTTCCGGCCAGCACCACCACGATCTCGCCCTTTACGGTTTTGGCTTTGAAATGGGCAATCAGCTCATCCACCGTGCCTCGTGCGTTTTCTTCATACAGCTTCGAAAGCTCGCGCGATACCGAAACCTGCCGGCTGCCATCGAGGTATTCTTTAAATTCTTCCAGCAATTTAACCAGCCTGAACGGCGATTCGTAAAAGATCATTGTGCGTGTTTCTTCTTTCAGCGAAAGCAACTTGGTATGCCGTCCTTTTTTTTGTGGCAGAAATCCATAAAACACAAAGGTGTCGCAGGGAAGCCCGCTGTTGACAAGTGCCGGCACAAAGGCCGTAGCGCCGGGCAAAGTTTCTACCGCCACATTGTGACGAATGCATGCGCGCACGAGCAAAAATCCAGGATCGGAAATAGCAGGCGTTCCGGCATCGGAAACCAGAGCTACCGATTTATTGGAGGCGATCATTTCCACGATCTGCTCTACCGTTTGGTGTTCGTTATGCGCGTGGTAGGAACGAAGCGGCTTGTCGATCTGAAAATGCCGCAGCAGATGAATGGTGTTGCGCGTGTCCTCCGCGAGGATCAGGTCAACAGACTTCAGCACGCTGAGTGCGCGGAAGGTGATATCTTCGAGGTTACCGATTGGCGTCGGGACGATGTAAAGTTTTGGATTCATGCAATAGCTAAAATTACAATTTTATTTTCATCGCAAAGCGTCCATAGGGTCATTTGTGGGTGTGTCCCTCCTAACGTCAGGCCGGGCTTTCCGTTGCAATCTTTTGCCCGCCGGCTAAAGCTATCGAAGCCGGGCAACAGGATTTTCACTGCAATCCCTCACGCGGGTTCTGTTCAAATGTATGAGTCACGGAAACATGCATGTGCCTGCTTGCGCCAGGGACGCGAAGGGCTTGGTTCCTTTCCGCGTATGTTCTCTCGCGGGAAAGAACCGGAGCGCAGCGGCGCCCGCAGCGGCCCGCCAGGGCGCCCAAATCTTCAGGTTCAAGTGCCAGGCTTCACATTTCTGGTTGCTAATCGTGCGAAGTGAAAAAGGTTTGGGCGTGTCCTTTCGCGAAGAACAGGCGAAAGGACCGGGCTTTCCATTTCAATCTTTTGCCCGGCGGCTAAGCTATTGAAGCCGGGCAAAAGGATTTTCACTGCAATCCCTCACGCGCAGCGCGGCATACAGCCCTCGGTACGGGATCAGCGTTTGAGGGCTTCGCCTCCACTCAGATCCAGCTTTTCATCACCTTGCTGATACGGCAGGTAGGTAAAAATAAACTGAAACATCTCTTCTGTGGTTTGCATGCTTTTTACACCCTCGCCCTGTGTCACTATTTTTGGAGGATGATTCGGGTTATCCGGGTTCTTATCTGTATTATCGAACGTGCCGTAAACATGGATCGTTGATCCGGCGCTTATTTTCACAGGATGCTCGTACGTGTAGTAGTACTGCCAGCGGAAATTCCAGCGGTTGATCCGTATCAGCGGAATGGTATCACCGTTGCGCTGAATGGCAAAAGCCCAGAATGTTTTACCAAGCAAATGCATATGCGGATTCACAGACAACACCGAGATATCGTTATTAAGCGTCGCTTGTGTGTGAAAGGTTTCCACTTTTCCCGGATGAAGGATCAATTCAGGTTCAATTTTCGAAACGCCGAACGTGCCAAGCTGCGTTTCGTAGATAGGCCGCTTAGGCTTTGGCCCGTAAAACACATTGATGTAGGCGCTGTCGAGCACATCGGCGTTGCTGGGTCCGTAATGCATGTTTTGAAGAAGAATTACCGATTGTTTGTTTACCCGATAGCCACCGATACCTTGTGGATAGACTGGCGGCGTGTATCCCGGCAGGTAATACACGGTATTGGGCGTCAGCGTCGGGAAGCTACCATCGTCGTTTAAAATGTTCATGTGCTGATACAAGTTCTTGTAATCGCCAAATGCATCAAGCGCATAGGTGAGTCCGCTGCGGATTTCTTTTTTCTTGCCCGGTGCAAAGTTTACCAGGTGCCCGTTCACATGATGCGCCAGTTTACGTTGCGAGGGCACAAATTCAAAATAACTCACAAAGGTATCGGCGGCCAACTCCATGGGCAGTTTCACCACATAAAAATGATCGGTGCCGTTACCTTCGATTGGAATCGGTTTGCTGAAGCGGATAACGGTGTCTGGTTTACGCAACGCCGAACCAGCATAAAATACAGGTGGCACAGGTATTCTTTCACTTGGTCCTTCCGGCGCTCCGCGCTCGGCCCATCGTTTTAGCAGCGCCATTTCGTCATCAGTAAGTATGCGCTCTCCTATAAAATGTGTATAGTCCGGGTCGGCCGGCCAGGGTGGCATGTAACGGGTTTGCGTCACAAACTTAATTTTGTTGGCATTTTTCCTGGCGTCCTCGTAACTCATCAGCGCAAACGGGCCGCTTTCTCCAGGCCGGTGACAAGGGCTGCAATTTTTGTAAATGATGGGGGCCACATCGGCATAAGTAGGTTCCGGGTTCGACACGTTTTCTTCGGGTGCGCCGCCACCACAGGAAATGAGGGTTGTAATAAACCCAAACATCAAAGCAAGAGGAAACCGGTGCGCAAACCGTTTGAACAATACGCTGCCGCAACCGAATGGTTTGTTATAAGCCGTGTTACTCCTGAACATAAATTCGTTTAACGCGCGTAGAAATATTGGTGAGTACTTCGTAGGGAATGGTATCCATGGCCTCTGCCAGTGCCATCAATTGCCCATTGGTCTCAAACACAACCACCTCATCACCTTCCTTGCAATCGACTCCGGTAATGTCCACCATGCACATATCCATGCAAATATTACCGATGGTTTTACAGGCAGTGCCGCCGATGCGCACACTAAAACGCCCGTTGCCGGTACGACGACTCAGTCCATCGGCGTAGCCAATCGGAATGGTTGCGATCACCATGTCGTTTTTAGCCACACCCTGCCGGCTATAGCCCACTGTATCGCCCTGTTTCAGTGACCTGATCTGCGAAATGCGGGTTCTGAGGCTGCTGATATTCTTAAGGTGTTGCTTTTCCAAATCGTTGAAGCCCACACCATACATGCCAATGCCCAGACGCACCATGTTGTAATGTGCTTCCGGGAAACGCGTGATGGCGCCCGAGTTGCAAATGTGCCGGATCACCGGGTAGCCAAGTGCTTCCACCAACCTGGCCGACATGCGTTCAAAAAGGGCGATCTGCTGCCGGCTGAAATCATCGAAGGCGTCATTATCGCTGGCAACCAGATGCGAAAAAATACTCTTCACCCGAATCGAAGTGTCGTGGCTTAGTAGTTCACACAGAGCATCGAGTTCGGCCTCGCCAAAACCCAGACGATGCATTCCTGTATCAAGTTTCAGGTGAACCGGGTAAGGTTCTGAAATGGCTTTGGTTTGAAGCGCCCTGGTAAATTCCCGGATCACTTTAAACGAGAATAATTCGGGTTCGAGCTGGTGCAGCAGCATATCATCGTATGACGCTTCTTCGGGATTCATCACCATCACCGGCAAATGAATACCGGCTTTACGAAGCTCCACTCCTTCGTCGGCGTAAGCTACCGCCAGGTAATCGACGTGATGGTGTTGAAGTGTAAACGCTATTTCAGTGCTTCCGCTTCCGTAACCGGTGGCCTTTACCATGCACATAAGCCGCGTGTCTTTTTCAAGCTGCGAACGGTAAAAATTGATATTGTGAACGAGGTTATTCAAGTTGATCTCCAGAACCGTATCGTGGCTTTTTTGCTGAAAATGTTTGCTGATGGCTTCGAAACCGAAGCTACGGGCGCCTTTCAGCAGGATGATGGCATGATGGAATTGAAGCTCGGGATTTTTGAGGGCATCCGCCAGAAACCCGGATGTTGATTCATAAAAATGCGAATGTGGGCCGAATAATTTTCGCTGCGACGAAAGTTCTTTACCAATCCCGATAAACACGTCGATGTGAAACTGGCTGAGCAACCGCGCAACATGCGTGTAAAGTTCCCAGCTCAGCTTGCCGCTTTGTTCGATATCCGACAGGATCACCACTTTCTGGCCGCCACGGTGCTGTTGCTTGAGGTGATGCAACGCAATTTCGAGCGCGTTGATATCTGAATTATAGAAATCGTTGATGAGGATGCAGTTGTTATTGCCCAGCTTCAACTCCAGTCGCATCTCCACCGATTGGAGTTTGAGTACGCGTTGCGCGATCTCACCGGGAGGCACCTCCAGATAAAGCATCAGCGCCCAACAGGTAATTACATTGTTGACACTGGCAGCATCGGTAAAAGGCGCCAGCAGCTGAATTTCCGAATCCTGATAACGGGCAGTTATACGTGTAGCACCGTTTTCGACTTCTGTATGTAACACTTGCAAAGCTGCCTTCGGTTCGCGGGAAATCACAAACCATTTATCGCCGGTAGGAAGGGCAACCTGCGATTCCGGAAATCCCAGTGCATTGACAATTACTTTCTGGCTGCTGTCAAAAAGACGCAACTTTTCTTCCAGCTTTTGTGTGGCATCCCGGAAACCTTCGTCATGGGCTGTTCCCAGAGAGGTGAGTATGCCAATGGTAGGACGGATAATGGCTTTCAATACGTCCATTTCTCCAGGTTCTGAAATACCTGCTTCAAAAATTGCCAGGTTGTGGCGCTCGTTCATCTGCCATACCGAAAGCGGAACACCTATTTGCGAGTTAAAACTTTTGGGACTACGAACAATGCTGTAGTCGGCTTTAAGCAATTGATACAACCATTCTTTCACAATGGTTTTTCCGTTACTCCCCGTAATACCAATAACCGGAATGTTGAATCGCTCGCGATGGCGGGCCGCTAACATTTGCAGGGCTTTCCGCGTATCATCCACTTTCAGAAAACAGAGGCCTTCTAGCCCTTTGCAATTTTCGGGGATAAAATTCACCACAAATACTTTGACGCCTTTTTCAACGAGGCTATAGATGTAGCGGTGCGCATCGTTGCGCTCCGTTACCAAAGCTATAAATGCGGTATGCTGAGGGTCGGTTAGCTGGCGGCTATCGGTTAAAAGCGAGCGGATCATCAGATCCTGGCCGCCCTCTTTTACAGTGGCTCCGGCCATCGCCGCTATTTCTGCAATTGTGTACAAAAAAAAGTGGTTTATTCCTTACAAAATAAACCACTTTTCAATGAATTCCCTAATTTTTTGGGACTAAACCCTATGAATTGACCAATAATTTAAAGCCTTTTCCATGGATATTCACAATCTCAACTTTTGAGTCGTCTTTCAGGTATTTGCGGAGTTTTGCAATATACACATCCATGCTTCGGCCATTAAAATAATTGTCGTCGTGCCAGATGGTTTTAAGGGCAAAATTACGGTCGAGTACATCGTTTTTATGCACGCAAAGCAGGCGCATGAGCTGGCTCTCTTTGGTGGTGAGTTTCTGTTCCATGCCATTGTGGGCCAAGGCCTGCGTTTCGGAATTAAACGTATAATCGCCGATATTGAACACCACGTCGTCGGTGTTATACACCCGCTGCTTGTTGCTACGACGCAAAACTGCCGTGATACGGGCCATGAGCTCATCCATGCTGAAAGGCTTGGTAATGTAGTCGTCGGCACCGGAGTTAAAGCCTTCGATGGTATCTTCCTTCATGCTTTTAGCTGTGAGAAAAATAATAGGCACATTTTTGTCGGTAACACGTATTTCTTTAGCCAGGGTCAACCCGTCTTTCACGGGCATCATCACATCCAGTAAAAGCAGATCGAATTCCTGCTTGCAAAAGGCGTCAAATCCCTTTTTTCCGTCGGTGGCGAGTTTGGTTTCAAAGCCTTTTGCCTCCAGATACTCCTGCAATAAAGCCCCCAAATTTGGGTCGTCTTCCACTAACAATACCTGTGTTTTTACATTTTCCATACGCTTTTTAGTTCTGTATTTTAGGTTTAATGTACGATTTTATAAGGCATAAGGATTTTAAAGGTACTTCCTTTACCCAGTTCACTCTCTACATGAATTGTGCCATTGTGCTTTTCCACAACCGCTTTTACGTAACTTAATCCGAGGCCAAAGCCCTTTACATTGTGTACATTGCCGGTTGGCACGCGGAAAAACTTGTCGAAAATTTTCCTGAGATTGTCTTTACTAATGCCAATCCCATTGTCTTTGATGGTAATTTCGATACCATTGGCCGCATCACGGGTGCTAATAATAATATCCGGGGTTTCTTTGGTATATTTTACCGCGTTATCAATCAGGTTGAAGATAATATTGGTTAAGTGCAGCTTATCGGCTATCACACCGCTTTGGGTGGCGTTCAGGTGTTTGGTGATGGTTCCCCCGCGCTGGTCGATGAGAAGCTGCGTATTCTGAATCGCCTGGTTGATGATCTCATGAACGTCTATCTGGCTGATTTTGAGCTTAAATTCTCCTTTATCCAGAATGGCCGTTTGGAGAATACTTTCTACCAGAATACTAAGGCGTTTGTTTTCGTCGGTAATCATCCGGATGAACCGGTGCTGCTTTTCAGGTGTTTTCGATACGCTTGCATCGTTCAACATTTCCGCAGCCAACGAGATGGTACTGATCGGGGTCTTGAACTCATGTGTCATGTTGCTGATGAAGTCGTTTTTGATCTCCGACAGTTTTTTCTGCCTCGAAATGGTAGCTATGGTATAGTAAAAGGCCATGATCAGAATGCTGATCACCAAACCCGATACCGTTAGCATGGCCCACATCGTATTGAGCAGGTAGCCGGTTTCGTCGGGGAAACTGACACTCAGGTATTGCGGCGTTACATAAACGTTGCTGGGCGAAAGGTTTATTTTGTAATAACAGCCTGTGGAATCGCAATCTTTTTGGGCGTCCCTGTAATTGGCCCGCGAATTGGAATTGGCTAACCTGCTCGAAATAGAGTACACAAACTCCGTATTCACACCAGCAGCTTTCAGTTCCTGATGCAAGACGGTATCAAGCATCAGCGAATCGACCCTTGGTTTATAGTCTTTATACACGTTTATACTGATGAGCTCATCGTATAAATCATTCACCACTTCGGTTCCGGCTTTCAGCAATTCGTCGCGCAAGCGGTCTTCGCTGCTTACCGAAGAATTAACCAGGTCGTAGGGCAGATAATTTCGCTGGGAATTGATGGAATCGCCAAAAAATTCTTTCTGCGACATTTTGCTGGTTACAATACCTGAGGAATCGGTGCTGAGTTCTTCGAAGATCCTAACCTGTACATCGTTACCAGAAGTAGCCATCAAACCTGGCTTGGTGATTCGCACACCTTGCTTTCTGAGTTTGATCTTTTTGGCAATCTTATTAGCGGTTGCAATTTTCTCGAGTTTGTAGGCCGTTGTTTTCAGTGCCTCGATCACTGTATTGTCAAACTCTTCCCGCTTTAGCTTAATAGAACTCCGGATCCAGTAAACCTGGATAGCAATAAGCGCTACCAATGCCAGGCCAACAAGAACAGAAATAATTCCGAGGTTGAGTTTATTCATTGTTATAACAAATGTAACAAAGTATGCGAGTTTGCACAGGTTTGCTTAACTTTTTTTAACTGGCAAGCTCCCTGCCCTGCTTTTGCACAAAGGCTTTTGCAAATTTCCGCATTGCTTTCCAACCAAAAAACAAGGGTTTGGCGCAGGGTAGAAAAACACATAGAGCTATTGGCGGAGGGAGGACGCCTCATTATCTTATCACTACTTTCTGTTTATGTGAATTGCTTTTATTTTACTCATCATCTTTTTTTCCTTTTACTAAGTCGAGTACACTGCTTACCAAAGAGAGCACCAGGCTGAACCAAAGCGCTGTCCAAAATCCATCGACCTTAAAGCCATCCACCAGCTTATCAGCAAAGAGAATGATGAAGGCGTTGATGGCAAGCAGGAAGAGACCGAGTGTAAAAAACGTAATAGGCAGGGATAGTAAGGTGAGTACAGGCTTCACAATGCTATTGAGAAAAGCGAGTACAACCGCAACGAGTAAAGAGGTGATCAGCCGGTTGAGTCCCGGCGAGCCGGTAGTTATAAATTGGTTGTTACCAATAGTGACGCCATCGAGGAACCAGGCGGTAATCATCACGGCGATGGCCGATATAAAGAGCTTGAGGAGGAAATTCATGCTTCCTCAAAGGTACAGATTTTTAATTTTTATACAAAGCCGGGTATTTCTGACGGATATAAATGCAAAAAGTACGGCTTGCGGCCGTACTTTTTGCTGAAAAGGAACATGTACTATTTACGAATATCGAGTTCGGCAATGATGTTAGTGGCACCACCCAATTTTTCGACAACCCAAAGCAAGTAACGCACATCTAAGTTGATCGTGCGGTTAAGATCTTTATCGAAAGCGATTTTATGACTTAGGGCTTCATAGTTCCCGTCGAAGGCCAGGCCAATAAGCTCACCTTTGCCGTTGAGTACCGGCGAACCCGAGTTGCCTCCGGTGATGTCGTTGGAACTGATGAACGACACGACTACATCTTTTGCAACCGGATCCATATATTGCCCGTAATCTTTGGCCTTGGCTAATTCAACCAATTTAACCGGCACATCGAATTCATAATCGCCTGGCTTATATTTTTCGAGTACACCGTTCAGGGTGCAAATGTAGTTGTATTTAACCGCATCTTTTGGTGAGTATGATTTTACCGCACCATAGCTCACGCGCATGGTAAAATTGGCATCGGGATACAGCTTTTTGGCTTTGTTCATTTCCAGAATACCTTTGAGGTACGTTTTGCCAAGCACAAAGTTCTGAGCGTTGAAATCGGCATACAACTTAGCGTATTTGTTGTTGAAATTGGTAATGAACGCGTTTGCCGTGGCAAAAGCCGGATCTTTATGCAACGTAGCGGTATCCGGATTGGCAATAAATGCGTCCCATTTAGCATTATCCAGGAATAAGGTATTGGCAAACACGCCGGCGGCATAAGCCTCGTAAGTGGCTTTGGTTTTCAGATCACCGTATTTGGCTTTCAGAGCTGCATAAAAATCGGCAGGGTGTTGGCCGGCGTCGATATCATTATAGAAAGCCTGGGTTACATAAGCCAGGATGTTTTTGTCTGACGGTGTATTTTCGGATGCAATAAACGACTCGTGAGCTGTTTTGGCAGCAGCTATTGCTTTGCTGATATCATCTTTGCTTGCATCTTTTTTAGACAAGGCGGCATCCAGTTTTTGCATGGTCGATGCAAAGGCAATGAGCGGCGAACCCAAAATGCCTTCCATCATATACACGCGCTGTTTTGCGTAAGGCCTCCAGGCATCGTAAACTTTCTGGTAATCGGCAAACAGATTGTCGTATTCGGGTTTGCCTTTGGCCCACGCAGCAAAAGCTGCTTCGTTGGCTTGTTTTTCTTCGTAAGTTTTAAACTTAAGCAGCTGTTTCGACTCGCCGTCAAAGAATTTCCAGTAGTTGGCGACGCCTGCATAATAACTTGCCAGCTGAATTTTTACGGCCGGGCTTTTCTTCATTTCCTCGAGCATGTACTTCAAGCGTGCATCGCGCAGGCTTACCAGCGAAGGATTTTCGATATCGGTTTTGAGTTTCACGCCATACGAAGTTTCGTAGCGGTTGGTGCCTCCCGGATAACCCCAGATCATGGTGAAATCGCCTTCGCGCACACCTTTAACAGATACCGGCAGCGAGTATTTGGATTTCAACGGAATGTTATCGGCTGCGTATTCGGCTGCCTTGCCTTCTTTGTTGGTGTACACACGAAAAATGGAAAAATCGCCGGTATGACGTGGCCACTCCCAGTTGTCAGTGTCGCCGCCAAACTTGCCTATGTTTTCCGGTGGCGTGCCTACAAGGCGCACATCTTTGTAGCGTTCGTAAACGAACAACAGAAATTGGTTGGCTTTAAACATAGAGGCAATGCGGCCTTCGTAGCCACTGCCTTCTGTTTCTTTATTGGCGATCTCGGTGAGGATGCCTGGCAGCTTTTGAGTAAGCTCAGCATTGGGAACGTCTTTGAGGCGGGCATTTACCTTATCGGTTACATCTTCGATGCGGATAAGAAACTGGGCATGAACCCCTTTGGCATAAATCTCTTCTTGTTTGGTTCTGGCCCAGAATCCGTCTTTCAGGTAGTTGTGTTCAACGGAGCTGGCTGCAGCGATAGCGCTGTAACCGCAGTGGTGGTTGGTAAAGATGAGGCCTTCTTTACTAACGATCTCGCCGGTGCAGCCCCCGCCGAAAATAATGATCGCATCTTTGATACAAGCCTGGTTCATGCTGTAGAGCTGCTCTTTGCTGAGCTTAAGCCCTTTCTTTACCATATCGGCATACACCTGCTCGCCAAGAAGCATGGGCAGCCACATGCCTTCGTCGGCTCTGGCAATGGGTTTACAAAAGAAAGTCAGTGTAATGACAAATAGAACAATTTTTTTCATGTGTAGTAGTTTAAACGGGCACTAATCTAACAGAAAAATTAATATACCCGCCGGTTTTTAGATGAATGGGAATTGTAGTTATTTGTGGCTGTAAATACTGAAATCGATTGCGAGTTTCCGATAAATTGCATACATTTACCAACGAGATCCCTGATTTTCAAGACTAAAACCACAAAAATTATGACACCCTCTGCAGGAGCACGCTTTGCGTCAACATTGTAACAATGAGATTAATTTGCAATGGCTACACCACTTATTGGCTTCATCCAGCTTGTGGCTATTGCGTAGTTCCGCAAAAAATATGCACTAGCCCAGCTTATGTGGAGGAAGTCGTAGATGGCTCGGGAATAGGCAACTCGGTTTTTCACTTTGTTGTTTTCTAAATGCAAAAATTGTTTTATACATTATTTGTTGCCTGTTTTTCTTTTGAAATATTGGCTCAATCTTTCTATGGAATTAGTATAGATGAAAAATTCTCTTTACAAAAAAACAGATTAGGCATTAGCGCATATCGCCAAGGAAATAGAAACGGAAAACTCGGCGTAAACCTAACATACAATATATCATCTTATAAATACCCTTCATCGATAACGAAAATAGACAATCTGGGCACTGGCTATGTAGCAGAAAGGCCTGAATCGCCACCCTACGTTAAAGATCTTGGCGAAAATACTTCATCAAAAATACAAGGGGTTTCTTTCGAAGTGTATAATACATTACGAATTAAAACGTATTCTAAAAGTAATATAGATTTAAAAATATCGGCAGGCTATGGCATTTTCAAAGACTCTTACACAACTGAATATTTTGGCCAAAAACGAAACGGAAAATTTTCGTTCAATGGTGTTATATGCAACATGTATCTCACATACTTGATCTGGCATAAACAGATAGGCTTCGAACCTGTTCTAGGAATAGCATACTACTATCCATTGCTAAAGACAAATTATTATCTCTCCTCAAACCCATATGTAGCTGCAGAACTCGAAGCTGGTATATCTTTTTACTACCAAAAAAACAAAAAACATCAACGTTAAACACCATCTATTATGAAGCATATAGCTATAGCAATGCTTACTTTATTGAGCTTTGGAACAAAAAGCCAAACCATTATCGGTATCAACGGCACAGTGGGAGCCAGCAAAATTACCAATGAGTTTCAGACAAACCTCTCCCCGGAAAATGTGATTGGCGGCAACGCTTTCGGCCTCGCGGCCAACGCAAATTTCATAGCCAGCAAACGGTTCAACCCAAAACTAACTATTGGCTTCATGAAAAAAAACTCAACATCCATTCGGAATATGCCTTCCAGAGGCTACGACAGCAAGGGCAATCTTATTGCAATCTCGGAAGACGTTACTACACACACCAGTATCAACAACCTGCATCTTGATTTAGGGGTAAGATTTAATATCCTAAATAACAAGAATAAGCTATTTGTAGAGGCTGGGATGAGTAATAACTACATCATTAACATCAAAAACTACAGAACCGCAACCACCTTTGACTTAGCAACGCAATACGAAACAAAGCCAACAAACGCCTATTATGCAGGTTTTATAGGCGGACTGGGCTACAATTATAACAATATCATTTCTGTAGCTATCGTGTATAATCCTGCGTTATCTTACTACGACTCGCTCAATCAATCGAAAGTAAACATGTGGGGACTGAATGTGTGTTATTATCTGCCGATTTTAGGAAACAGCAAGGCCAAACGGGAGACAGAAAGCAAATAACTCACACAAACCGACTCTTCGGCACAATGGTGCAGGTAAAGCGCGACACACAGCTCAGCTCGCCGGCTTCGTTGTATATCTTGATGTCCCATACATGGTTCTTACCCGAGATGTTAAGCGGCGTGCACACACCACGTACCTTGCCCGACAATACTGCTTTGATGTGATTGGCATTGATCTCCACACCCACACCGATAAACAATTCCTGGTTCACCACCAACAAAGAAGCTACGCTTCCCAGGGTTTCTGCCAGGGCTACATTGGCACCACCGTGCAGCAATCCGAAGGGTTGTTTGGTGCGATGGTCCACCGGCATGGTTGCAACCAGAAAATCGTCGCCTATTTCGGCGAATTCGATACCGAGGTTTCCGCCGAGGTTGTTTTCCCCCAGCTTATTCAATTCTGAAACATTGGGCGTACCGTACCAGATAGATGCATTCATGTGTTTGTCTGAAAGCCCTAAAACTACATATAAATTTTGAATCGATGCAGGTTGTCCTTATGGCTATAGGTAATTTGCCAGTTGAAAAAGTCGATGACTTTTTTGATGAGTGAAAGCCCTACGCCCAGGGAGCCGGAAGTGGAGTTCTTTTTGAAGCGTTCGAAAATAAACTGCTTATCGATCTTCTCGAGTGGGCTGGTGTTTTCGATCGTTAGCGAGTTTTCGTCAACCATGACGCGGATGGTGCCATTTTCTTCAAAATTGTATTTGATTGCATTGATAAACAGGTTGTTGAGCAAAATGGTGAGCAACACGGGGTTTACTTCTTTCTGAATGATTTTATTATACTCTCTTTTAACGACTATATGCTTGGCCTCAATAAAATCCGACAGCACTTCCAGCTTTTCTTCGATGGCAAGCGTCAGGTCGATCAGGCATTTATCTACAAACTGCTTGTTCTCGATGCGCGTGAGCAAAATAAGTGCTTCATTGAGCTTATACATGCGCTGTGTAGCACGGTAGGCCTGCAACAGATGATCATGTTGCTTCTCACTATAGTTACTTTGCTGAAGCAGCAGTTCCAGCTTGGTACTGATGATGGAAAGTGGCGTTTGGGCTTCGTGCGACACGTTTTCGGTAAATTCTTTCAGGTTGTAATAATCGAGTTGTATCTGCTGTGTCAGGTCTTTTACGGTATCGTTCAGCAGGTGAAACTCGTCGATGTCTGTGGGCTTGAACCCCAGATTGTCGTTTTTTTTGATGTTCCAGGTTTTGATGCGCGACAACGTATCATAAAAAGGTGACCAGATAAAGGCGGAAATATAACGATTGAGCAAAAAGAGCAGGAAGATGGACACGATGAGAAAAATGAGCACCACGCCAATAATGTATTCTCCCATTTTCTTGCCTTCGAGCAGCGAGGTACATACTGTTACTTCGTAAAACTTATGATTTGCACCTACCTGAAAAAGCAATTCGCGCTGTGTGACCGCATCGTCTGATTGCGGATCCTGCAAACTTTCATTGGGCCTCAACTCTACGTACTCCACAAAACGGTTATCGAATACCGTTTGCTTTACAATTTCTTTGACATAGATCTGTTGCCCGATATTCGATAAAAACTCTTTGGGTGGAATGCCTTGATTGAGCGCTTTGATGATACGCGCTTTGGTTTCCAGGAGGCGTTTGTCAACATCACGATCGAGCTTAAGTTTGATAACCTGATACACCACAAATACACCCAATGCAAATAACAAAGCCGTGGCAATGGATGTGTAAATATTTGTTTTGGTAAGTAGTTTCATTCCGGGTTACCAACAAGAGAACAATGGCTAGGCGTCGGTGAACTTATAGCCCATGCCGTAAACCACTTTGATATAGTCTTTCAGTCCTGCTTCACTCAGTTTTTTCTTCAGGTTTTTGATCTGGCTATACACAAAGTCGAATGAGGTTGCCATTTCGGCTTTGTCGCCCCAGATGGCGTCGGCCATTGCCTCTTTTGTAATAAGGTGAGTTGGGTTGCTGGCCAGGTACACCAGAATTTCATATTCTTTCTTCGTCAGTTGCAATTGCTGCTGGTTTGCAATTACTTTTTTTTCTGTTGTATCTATTTCAAGGCCTTCAAACACCAACGAGTTTTTGCCACCGAAATTCCTTCGCCGTAACACAGAGTATATGCGGGCGCTTAATTCCGACAGGTGAAAGGGCTTGGTGAGGTAGTCGTCGGCGCCGATCTTCAGGCCGGTAATTTTATCTTCCAGGGCGTTTTTAGCTGTTACGATAATCACACCCATTTCAGGGAATTGTTTCTTGATGTGCTCCACGATCTCGATCCCCGATCCGTCGGGAAGCCCTACATCGATGAGTGCACAACTGTACACTGTATCCTGGAGCTTTTGCATGCTGCTTTTTACAGTGGTGGCAAAATCGCATTTATAGCCGTTCTCCGACAAATAATCCACTACATCTTCACGTAAAGATTTTTCATCTTCAATAATTAAGATTCTCATAGACGTTTGGTTTGGCTAAATGTAACAGGAAATTACAAAGAAAGCGGAAACTACCGAAAAAAATCAGATTTGGACGGTCTCCTTTTCGCCGGAAAAGGCATATCGGAAGACCTATGAGCCGCCTCTGTAGCTAAGCTCTTGCGCTCTTTTCTCTTTTCCAGATTTCTTTTACCTTCGTTTCTCTTTTTATGACCAAAGTCCTGAAACTTTCCCTCAGCGCTTCTTTCCTGGTACTGGCACTCACGTCGGCCAAAGTTGTGCTGCAAAACAACGGCATTGCCGGTTATACCAACTCGCCGGGCGAACAAAACTGCTCGGCCTGCCACAACAGCTTTGCCCTCAACTCAGGCGGCGGCTCCATCAGCATCAGCACCACGCCCACTATTGGCGCCAGCGGCTATACTCCCGGCACCACTTATACGATTGATGTAACGATTGCCAAAACAGGCGTTGCGCTATTTGGTTTCGGTTGCGAAATACTCGATGCTGCCAATAGTAATGCCGGTACCATTTCGGTGCTCAATGCCACACAAACCAAGTTGCTCAACTCGGGTGGGCGGCGCAACATTGTGCACCAGATCAATGGCGGCACGGGTACTGGTTCAAAAACCTTTTCATTTCAGTGGCTGGCGCCTTCTGTGGCCGCACCGGCCACCATCTATGTGGCAGGTATTGCGGCCAATGGCAATAATCAAAGCAGTTCCGATTATGTTTATACGACCTCGCTTAGCCTTTCGGCTCCTGTTGGCGTGCCAAGTCAAGAAAATGTGGTATCGGCATTAAATATCTATCCGAATCCGGCCCACGAACGGGTAACACTATCCTACTCCCTGAAAGAAGATGCCGTGGTAGCATGCAGCCTGAATCTGCCAGGCGGCGAACTTCTTCACCACTTTCCTGACAAAAAAGAAACGGCGGGTAACTGTGAACAGGTGCTTATTCTTCCTGCCAACCTCAGCCCGGGCTTTTATATCCTGAAACTATCAGCCAATGGATATTTGATAAGCCGGCGCCTAATTGTTCACTAAGCGATATAGATTGTTATTTTTTCGTGTATATTAGCTTGATGATTTCTTTATCGAAAACGCTTATGAAAACTCAACTGGTTTCTGCTTTATTTTTCGGATCGCTGCTTTTTTTGGGCGCTTGCACAAAAGATGTGGGTCCTGATCCTGCCCTGGTTCCAAAAACCGTGAATGTTTGCGACAGCGTTACGTTTAGCAACACAATCAAGCCGATTATCGACGCCAATTGCGCCACGTCGGGATGCCACACACCTGGCGGTTCGGGCCCGGGCGATTTCACCACGTTCCCCGATATTTCCCTGAAAGTGCAAAACGGCTCTTTTAAAGCCCGCGTCATCGACGGTGTTCCGGGCTTTATGCCTGCAACAGGAAGGCTTCCTCAACCCGAGATCGATAAAATTACCTGCTGGCTAAATGCCGGTGCTCCTAATAATTAATTCGCCTATTTAGTTGGAGTGGTGCGTCGCAGGCCGGCAATCGGAATTGGCCTGAGAGGGTGCGAGGCTATAGCGGTCGTGTACTTCGAGCATAGCGGCCAACACCAACTGAGAGTAGTTTTGTGATGCCGAGCGGAAATGCTTGGTTTCTGCTCTCCATAAGGTGTAGATCAGGTTCATGTTGCCTTCTGTGGGCCTGAAGGTATATAGTGCTTTCTTAACATTGCCGGCACCTGCGTGGTAGGAATGCATAACCAGCAGGCGAAACCAAAGGTCGGTTTCCTTGTAATCTTTAATACCAAGCGAATCAAGAATTTGGCGTGTTTTTGGAATACAGATCTTTTTAATAAGGCTTGAGGCGGCGTAAGCCGAACGGTCGAAATCGGCACGCTCGTCGATCGTCTTGTTTACCTTAAGTCCGAAAAGGCGGGCCACGTCTTTCATGAGCTGAAACGAGCCGTAGGCACCGGCATTGGATTTCTGGAGTTTGTTGGGGCTCTCGATCAGCAGAATAGATTGCGCATACCATGGATCGACACCATTATCGATAAAATCGTTGATGCCTTTATGAAAGTTAGCAGATGCTTTGTCGAAATCGTAAAAAAAGCTCTTGCCATTGGTAAGCAGGATGCGTGCCGAATCGGACAGGCAATATTCCCTGCGCAGGCTGTCTTTGAACGCGTTTTTACGATCGACACTGAGCGAATCCCAGACTCTCAGGGAAACTTTATGCAGTACTTTTCTGTTTTCGGGCAGGTTGAGCAGGGCGCTGTCCTTGTGAAGACGCATGATGTTTCGCCAGAAAATGACGTTAGACAGGGTATCGCAACCCAATTCGTACATTTGGGCATTGTAGATAAAATCGGAGGCTACCGTTGTGGCCTTGTTTGGCACAATGATGACTTCGTCTCTCAGGCTATAACCTGCGGAAGCGCCGGCTAAAAGACTGCTGTCTGGCGGTGCTGTAAACAGATTGAGGGCGAGTGATATGGAAACAAATAGCTGCATGAGTTTATAACATCCAAAAGATACTATTATAATACCGGTCCAGTTTAATAGTATCAGCTTACTTTTCAACACGGCGTTTTCATAAAGATAATATGTATCTAACCTATCAACAAGGGTTTCCATCGAAAATACGCGGTTTTTAACAGAATATGGTATGGCAACCGGAGTTAAAATACCATCACTCCGGGATAAATGGCGCCAAAAAATACGAACATTTCCCTCTCAACGCAACAGATTGTTTTACAGATAGTTAATTGAAAAACAGGGGCAAATTTCTTGTTTTGGCAGCTTTATTGGTTTAAAAGTTTTCAGTATCAAAGATTTAGCCTATATTTGCAGCCCAAATTTAAAATAACTAATAATGGAAAAACGCTATGAGACGGTCTTCATTTTAACTCCCGTTTTGTCTGAAGATCAGGCAAAGGAGGCCGCAAAAAAGTTTGAAAAGATCTTAACTGATCAGGGAGCAAAAATTAATCACCGTGAGAACTGGGGCCTGAAAAAACTGGCTTACCCAATCCAGAAAAAAACGACAGGATTCTATCACCTGATCGAATTCAGCGGAAAAGGTACAGAGATCGGTGACCTGGAATTGGCTTTTAAACGCGACGAGCGTATCTTACGCTTCTTAACGATTGCCTTAGACAAACACGCTGCTGCATGGGCAGACAAACGTCGTGGCAAATTATCTGAAGGAAAAGTTGCAAAAACCACCACGGCTAAAGCCGGAGCTTAATTATTAATCCCAATAAAGACATTATAACAATGGCAAAGAATGAAGTACGCTTTTTAAATCCTCCTACCGTTGAGGCTAAAAAGAAAAAATACTGCCGCTTTAAAAAGCTCGGTATTAAATATATCGACTACAAAGACGCAGACTTTTTATTGAAATTCGTAAACGAGCAAGGTAAATTGTTGCCACGCCGTTTAACCGGAACATCTTTAAAGTTTCAACGTAAAGTTTCTCAGGCTGTTAAGCGTGCGCGTCACATCGCGTTAATGCCTTACCTGGCTGATGGTTTAAAATAATTTAAAGGAGGAATCACAACATGGAAATTATATTAAAAAAAGACCTCAAAGGTTTAGGATATAAAAACGACATCGTTAAAGTAAAAAACGGATACGGTCGTAACTACTTAATTCCTCAAGGCATTGCAGTGTTGGCTACCGAAAGCAACAAAAAAATGCAGGCTGAAGAGATCAAGCAAAGCTCTTTCAAAGAACAAAAACTGCGTACTGAAGCGACTGCTATGGCTGAGAAACTGGCTGAAGTAACCGTAAAAGTTGGCGCTAAAGCTGGCGAATCCGGTAAAATTTTCGGTTCGGTAACCAACATCCAATTAGCTGATGCTTTGAAAAAAGCAGGCTACGAGGTTGACCGCAAAAACATCGAAATGAACGAAGATGCAGTGAAAACCCTGGGAACTTACTCTGCGAAAGTTCGCTTGTTCAAAGAGGTTGCTGCAACCGTTAACTTTGAAGTGATCGCTGAATAAGCACGCTATATAAGTTATTTTTCTAAAAAGCCCTGCCTCATGGCGGGGCTTTTTGCATGGATATACCAGGTATTTTTGTTTTATAGCGCAAAAACGATATCTTTATTTACTGCATGAAGTCCTTTCTAAAAAGCCTGCTCCTCCTCTTCTGCTTTTTGTTGCCCCCATTCGGGGCTGCCGCTCAGGACCTACGGTCTATGGATAGCGTGCGCCGCATTATTGCCGAAAAAAAAGCCAACGACACCATTCTTTGTGATCTGATGGGAAAATTGGCTTTCGATTACAGCTACATCGATCTCGACAGCGGCATGCGGCTGGCCAATCAGGCCTTGCTCCTGGCTGAAAAAATAAACTATATACACGGCAAAAGCCATGTGTATAATACCATGGGCACCATTTGCCACGACAAAGGCGATTTCCAGAAAGCCGTAGAGTTTTACGCAAAAGCCCGGGCGCTTGCCGAGCGTCAACACGACAAAGCCATGCTGGCTGTTATATACGCCAATATGGGAAATACCTACGAAGCGGTGAAAGACTACCAAAGCGCGCGCCACTATTTATTTGCCAGTCTTGAGCTATTTCGAGAGTTAGGGAAAACGAGCCAGTTTGCCGGTTGCTATATGAATATCGGCGTGATGTATTTTGAACACCAGCAACTCGATTCGGCCATGTATTATTACCGCGAATCGCTTCGCCTTCCGGCTGTAGATCCGGGCCAGGCATCCATCCTGCATTTCAATATTTCAGAATGTTACCTTAAACAGAATAAACTAGCGGAAGCAGAAAGAGAGCTACTCACCAGCATTGATCTTATCAAAGACCTGGGCATAGACTATTACATGGCAATGTTTTCGCAGGCACTCGGCAAGATCTACATTCTCCAGCAAAAGTACGATGCCGCCGAAAAGCTGATCCGCCAGTCGCTCGAAGTCTCAGAAAAAGGAAAGTTGCTAAGTGCCGAAACACAGGCTAACTACCATATGTACGAATTGTATGAGGCTAAAAAAGATTACCGCAAAGCGCTGGAATACCACATTCGCTATTCGGACCTCAACGACTCGCTGAACAGCACCGAACGAGGCAACGCCGCCAAAGAGCTGGAAAAGAAATACCAAACTGAAAAGAAAGAAGCAGAGATCGAAAAATTAAATGCCGAAAAAACGATCAGCGAATCGGAAAACAAGCGCAAAAGCCAGTTGCTGATATTTGCCTTTGTTGGTGTTGGTTTAGTACTTTGCGCCCTTGGCTTTGCTGTATTTGCCTTTATCAACAAACGAAAAGCGAATGTAAAACTGGAAGCACTGAACAAAGAAGTTCTTCAGCAAAAAGAGGAACTGCAAGACAAGAACAAGAACATCACCGATAGCATTCAATATGCACAACGCATCCAAAATGTGTTGCTCACTTCGCAAAGTTATATCCGCGAAAGCCTGCCGGATTTTTTTATCCTCAACAAGCCGAAAGACATTGTAAGCGGTGATTTTTATTGGGCGGTGAGACACGAAAACTTTTTTTACCTGATGGTAGCCGACTGCACCGGTCATGGCGTTCCGGGCGCGTTTATGAGTTTGCTGGGTATCAACTTTCTGAGCGAAATTGTCCTGGAAAGAAAAATACAAAGTCCTGAAAAGATACTCGACAGTCTAAGAGCGGAAATTATTAAAGCCTTTACCGATAAAGGTAAAACGGAAAGTGAGATCAGTGACGGTATGGATTGTGTGCTCTGCCGTTTCGATCTGCAAACCCGCACACTGAGCTACGCTGCCGCCAACAATACGATTATTCTCATTCGCGATGGTGCCATTTTGGAGTTAAGCGGCGACAAGATGCCAGTCGGCAAATCACCGCGCGATCACGATCCTTTCAGTTTGCACGCCGTGTCGCTTAACGCGGGCGACTGCCTGTACCTGAGTACGGATGGTTATCCTGATCAGTTTGGCGGACCATCGGGTAAAAAACTAAAAATGAAGCAGGTGAAACAACTATTGCTTTCGCTGGCCGCCAAACCTGCCGAAGAGCAAAAGCTGGCATTGGAACGTTACTTTACCGAATGGAAAGGCTCTCTCGAACAAATCGACGACGTGCTCATGGCCGGCATCAAGGTATAATACCTCAGCCTTGCAGCCAGCCGCTGATCAGGCTGGCAAGCAGTGCAACATTTACCGTTTCGATGGGATGTTTGGTAGCCGGCAGCATGTAAAGATTTCCATGTTTCAACGAGTGGTACACTGCAAGCGTTTCATCTACCGATACCATCGCATCGCGATCGGCAAGACCAAGCAATACCCGATTTTCAATCGACGAAAAGTTCCCCTCATCTAACAACGGCTGCCGCCCAAGGCCAAGCATCATATCGGCTGTGCGCTGCAACAACACTTCCCAGTTAGCGCCATGCCTCGCTCGCAAAGCAGCGGCGTACTTTGGAACTTTTTCCAAAATGGTTGCAGCATCCAGCATCTTCACTTCTTTGGCGGCCATCTCCGGCGACCAGGCAAATTTGCTACCTAGTGTTGCCACAGGTCCCAGTAACTCGGGGCGCTGGCATGCCAGGTAAAGGGCCACATAGCCACCCATGCTGTAACCAAACACGGCTGGCTTGCTAAGTTGCTTGCTAAGTATATAGTTTTCGAGTTCAACGGCAAAGCGTTCAATACCGAACGATGCGTCGAAAGGTACCTGCCCATGGCCTGTAAAATTAAGGCAATGGGTGGTTAGTTGTTTTTGTTGCAGAGCCGCCGCCAGAAGCTCCAGCTGATCGGCAGCGCCCAGCGCGCCGTGTAGCAGAATAATATCTTTCATTTGAATCCAAAACCAGAGATGGGCAGGTTGTAATAACTATCCACGGGCTTTCCGTTCAGCATACCCGGTTTCCAGATTGGCATCCGGCCAATAACTGCCTTCACTGAATCATCGAGCGCGGCATTTCCCGAACTACGTGCAATCTTCACATCTGTAATGGATCCATTGGCACGAACAACAAAACGTGTGTACACGCCGGCTTTCAGCGATTGCTCTTTGGCAGCAGGGACCTGGATGTGTGTTTGAATGTACTTTTCCATGGCAATGACGCCACCCGGAAATTCGGGCATCTGCTCAACCGATTCGTAAACGGTCATCAATGGTGTCGTTTTTTCCTGCGCAGCAAGGCCAACAGGCAGCAGGCACAGGGCCAGGCGCAGGCAATATGAAGATCTGAGGCGCAATCAGGCTTTTTGCTTGAACTTGTTAATGGCATTCACCGTAAAGTCGGACAATACCAGCGTACCACTCATACCAGCCCTTTCGACGAGGAGTGTGTCCCAGTTCTCGGTTCCTTCCCACATGATTTTTTTGAGCATACTCATGGCCTCCGGATTGCTGGCCGCCAGCTTGGCGGAGAGGGTTTCAATGCCTTTGTCCAACTCGGCTGCATTGGCAAACACTTCGGCATACAGACCTTTCTCACGCGCCCATTGCGCACTTTGCCATTCGGTAGCGTTGATGGTGAGCTGACAAAAAGCGGATGTTCCTACTTTGCGTTCTACGGCCGGACCTACTACAAAAGGGCCGATGCCTACCGCCAGTTCGCTCAGTTTGATCGAAGCCGCCTCGGTAGCAAAGGTATAATCGGCGCTGGCAGCGATGCCTACGCCGCCGCCAACGGCTTTGCCCTGTACGCGGGCAATGATGAACTTCGGTGCCTTGCGCATGGCATTGATCACCAGCGCGAAACCAGAGAAAAAGCGCAATCCTGTATCGATGTCTTTAATGGAGATCAACTCATCGAAGCTCGCGCCTGCACAAAACGTTTTGTCGCCTTCGCTCTGCAATACAATCACTTTGACGGTTTCGTCTTTGCCAAGTTTTTCAATCTCGGCCGCCAGGTTACGCAATTGGTTTCCGGGCATGGAATTGCTTTGCGGGTGAAAAAAAGTAATGGTTCCTACGCCGTTGGCGATCGAAGAGGTGATGGTTCCTTCCATGTTTTTTACTTAATGTATCAGTCTATAATGTTGGCGCTCCCGGCTTTCGCCAGTCGCGTAAGTTTTGCAACCGCTTTATACGAGCATGGTTACCGGATTTTCCATAAACGTTTTGAGTGTCTGTAAAAAGGCTGCACCCGTAGCGCCATCGACGGTGCGGTGGTCGCAGGCCAGCGTGAGCATCATGGTATTCCCCGGAACGACCATGCCGTTTTTCACAACCGGCACCTGGCGAATCGCTCCTACAGAAAGAATGCACGATTCAGGAGAGTTGATGATGGACGTAAACGATTCGATACCGAACATACCTAGGTTTGACACAGTGAATGTATTTCCCTCCCAGTCGGCAGGTTGTAATTTTTTGTCACGGGCCCTTTTGCCAAGACTTTTTGCATCGGCAGAGATCTGCGAAAGTGATTTCTGATCTGCGAAACGGATCACCGGCACCACCAGGCCATCGTCGATAGCCACAGCCATACCGATATGAATGTGGGAATAGGTACGGATTTTGTCGCCCAGCCAGCTGGTATTTACTTTCGGATGTTTGCGCAATGCCATGGCACAGGCTTTGATCACGATGTCATTGAACGATATTTTCGTGTCCGGAATGGCGTTCATCGCTTCGCGGGCAGCCATGGCATTATCCATATCCACTTCGATATTTAACACAAAACTTGGCGCGCCGTTGGTACTTTCGAGCAAGCGGCGGGCAATGGTTTTACGCATTTGCGATACCGGCTGGTCGGTGTACGATTCTTCGCCCAGGCCTGCGCCCGATGCGGCGGCCGCTCCTGTGACTTTTGCCTGCGATGGCGTATAGCTTTCGATGTCTTTTTTAGTTACGCGCCCGTTATCGCCTGTACCCTGAACGTTCGTGATGTCAATTCCTTTTTCTTTGGCCAGTGCTTTTGCCAAAGGCGAAGCCTTTACCCTGCCATCGGTTGACGAATGCGTAGCCGGTTTTTTGTCGGCGCTGTCTGTTTTCTCTTTAACTGGTTCTGCTTTCGCTGCAGGAGCCGCAGCAACCTGCTCTTTTTTCTCAGCAGCAGGCTTTTGCGAACCGGTGCCTTTGCCGATGGCTTTCAAGATGGCATCGATATCTTCTCCGCCTTTTCCTAAAACGGCAAGTACGCTATCTACTGCCGCCGCTTTTCCTTCTTCTACACCGATATGAATGAGCACGCCGTCTTGAAACGACTCAAACTCCATGGTTGCTTTATCGGTTTCGATATCGGCCAGTAGTTCTCCACTTTTTACCTTATCTCCTACTTTTTTATGCCATTTGGCCACAACGCCTTCCGTCATGGTATCGCTTAGCTTAGGCATACGCACTACTTCCACGCCTTCCGGCATGGAGCCGCCCGATGCCTGACTTGACGTTTCTTCTTTTACAGGCTCTTCTTTTTTTGCGGCATCGCTGGATGCTTCCTGGCTACTGGCTTTTTCTGATTTGCTTTCTCCGCCACCATTTATGAGTCCACTAATGTCTTCTCCTTCTTTTCCGAGGATAGCGATCACAGAATCTACCGGGACAGGTTGTTTTTCTTCTACGCCTATGTGCAATAATACGCCGTCCTGGAATGATTCGAATTCCATGGTTGCTTTATCGGTTTCGATATCTGCCAGCAGTTCACCGCTCTTCACTTTATCTCCAACTTTCTTGTGCCATTTGGCAATGACGCCCTCCGTCATGGTATCACTTAACTTGGGCATTTTAACGACTTCGGCCATAGTATTCTTTTAGTGTTTTGTGGTTCTTAGTTAATAGATTTTTATGATCGCGATCTTATTCCATGATGTATGGATAATCTGCCTCTGCATACACGTCGCGGTAAAGTTCTTCCGGTTCAGGAAAGGGGCTTTCTTCCGCAAATTTCACCGACTCGTCAACCAATGCTTTCACCCTGGCTTCTACTTCTTCCACACCAGCATCGTCGATCCATTTGTTGCTTTTCAATGTTGCCAGCACCTTTTCGATCGGATCCTGGGCCTGGTATTCTTTCACTTCATCTTTGGTGCGGTATGTTTGGGCATCGCTCATTGAGTGGCCTTTGTAGCGGTAAGTTTTCATTTCCAGGAATGTCGGGCCGTCGCCGCGACGTGCACGCGCTACCGCTTCTTCCATGGCTTCATGCACCGCTTCTACCGTAAGGCCATCTACCGGCTTGCTCGGCATATCGTATGCCAGGCCCAGCTTCCAAAGGTCGTGCACATTGCTTGTGCGTACTACCGATGTGCCCATGGCGTACATGTTATTCTCTACAATAAACACCACCGGCAGTTTCCAGGTCATGGCCATATTGAATGCTTCATGAAGGGCACCCTGTCTTACAGCGCCATCGCCCATGGAGCAAACGCAAACATTGTCTGTTCCCATGTATTTTTCGGCAAAGGCGATACCGGCACCCAATGGCACCTGGCCGCCCACAATGCCGTGGCCGCCTACAAAATTATGTTCTTTGCTGAAAATGTGCATCGAGCCGCCTTTGCCTTTGCTGCAACCGGTGATCTTGGCATACATTTCGGCCATCACGTATTTAGGATGCATCCCAAGCCCGATAGGATGAGCATGGTCGCGGTAAGCGGTGATATGCTTGTCTTCCTTGCGGGTTGCGCTAACTGTACCGGCAACAATAGCTTCCTGCCCGATATATAAATGGCAAAACCCTTTGATCTTTTGTTGCACATATACCTGACCGGTTTTCTCTTCGAACTTACGCATCAGCAACATGCTCTCGTACCATTTCAGGTATTGCTCTTTTGTGAATTTGCTCTTTTTTTCAGCAGTTTTAGCCATAGAAAAATGTGATTAATACGTTACAAAAATAACAGAATTTGTTTAATTGAAAAGGCTTTTAAACAGGCCTATTTCAAGTGTTTCTTATTGAATACCAGGGGCAATAAATTCTCAATGCTTTCCGATGCATATACTTTCCCTGTTTCTCCCGACATCAGGATACGGATTGGTTGTGCGTGAAGACTCTCGTACTCTGCAATTACCTGGCGGCAGGCACCACAGGGACTCACCGGTTCGGTAATCACCTGCGTGCCGGATTTCACGCTGATAGCAATCGTTTGAACAGGAACGCCCGGGTATTGTGCATGTGCATAAAACAAAGCTACCCGTTCGGCGCAAAGCCCCGATGGATAAGCGGCATTTTCCTGGTTGTTGCCTGCGACGATTTTGCCATTCGCCAATAAAATGGCGGCACCTACATGGAACCCTGAATAGGGAGCATAAGCTGCTTTAACTGCTTTCTTTGCTTTGGCGAGGAGATCCTGTTCGTTGTCCGGCAGGTCGGTAGCAGATGCATAAACGTCGAAACTGGTGTTTATTGTAAGTTTAGTGCTTTTTTTCTTCATATAGATTTCACCTTAAAAAGTGCAACTAAAGATAACTATTAAACTCACATGAAACGAAATAATTGACCATGGAAAGAGTGTCCCCAGTAACTGCAGAAGCCAACATAGTTGACCAAATAGGAGCTAGGCCTTCCGGCCCGGATTGTTTTTGAGAAAGCTATCCCAACCCGAATAGGATTTACGGGCGCTGCCTGCCGGCGTTTTGCTTTGGAAAAAATGGCAGACAGCCGCACCCAGGGCATCAGTCGCATCGAGGTATTTAGACTCGTATTTAAAATTGAGTAAGTTTTCGAGCATGGCTGCCACTTGCTCCTTAGACGCATTACCATTTCCGGTAATGCTCATTTTTATTTTTTTCGGCGAATACTCAGTTATAGGCACCTGCCTCGCCAGGGCCGCGGCGATAGCTACTCCCTGGGCGCGCCCCAATTTAAGCATGGATTGCACATTCTTCCCGAAAAAGGGCGCTTCTATGGCTAATTCATCTGGCTTGTACTCTTCAATAAGGCCCGTTACACGTTCGAAAATTTTTTTCAGGCGATCGGGATGTTCCTCGTACTTATCAAGCTGAATGATCCCTAATGACAACAACGCCGGCTTATTGCTCTGGATATGAACCAATCCATATCCCATAACAATAGTTCCCGGATCGATTCCCAGTATTATTCTATCGTTAATTGCCATGATGAGTTGCCATTAATGTGTAAATTTAATTTTTTTATTCTGTTCGTTTTGCTGAAACCCAAAAAGATATTAGCCCTTGGCGTGAAGCTACTGATCGGGTTCGCCAGTTTTTACATCATTTACATCCGCTTGCGGGCTGTTCCGCACCTCGGCGAACAATTTGCTGCATGGATGCGCGAGCCTACGATTTACGCCGCTCTGGCAGCTACCCTGCTACTCATGCCTGCTAATTGGGGCATCGAATGCTTCAAATGGAAAACGATCACCTCCACAGTGGAGGAAATTAGTTATAGCAAGGCTGTCAAATCTGTATTTTCGGGCATTTGCGTGGGCAATCTTGCGCCTGGCCGGGCCATGGAGTTCCTGGCCAAGATCTTTTTTTTCAAACCCGAAAATCGCCCGGTTATCACCGTGCTGCATTTTATCAACGGTATGTTTCAAATGCTGATTACCGTAACGGCAGGCATGGCTGCACTGGCTTTTAAAATGAAAGGTGCCGGGTCTTCGCCAACGTTCTTATACGCTGTGCTCGGCTTTGGTTTTCTCATGCTGATCCTGTTTGTTCTCGCCATCCGCCACATCGCATTTATCCAGCAGAAACTTGGGTTTATCAAATGGTTCAGGAACATTGGTGCTGAACAGATCGTTACACTTCGTCGCCCGATGATTGCCCGCTTGATCGCGTTTTCGGTAGTGCGCTATGTTGTTTTCACCGCTCAGTTCTACCTCATTTACCATGCGCTTTCGCCGCAAAGCGCCCTCTGGCAGAGCCTGGCAGGCATTGCCGCTTATTTTATGCTTACCAGCCTGGTGCCCATGATCAGTGTGATTGAGCCGGCAATCCGCGCCGCCATTGCTTTATTTGTGTTCAACGATGCCGGCGACAGTACTGCTCACGTGGTGCTTGCTTCTACCTGGCTTTGGATCGTGAACGTGGTTGTACCAAGCCTCATTGGTTATGGCATTATTTTAAAAGAAAAAGTATATTTCCGTTCCGGCAATGCTCGCTGAACTGTACATATTTTCGATCGTCATTGTGGCTTATGGTACGTTTACCACCCTTGCCCTGATTGGCATTGGCAAATTGCGCCGAAAAACTGGCGCTCCCTTACCATCGGCAGGTCCGTTTATCTCGATCGTGATCTCAGCACGCAACGAAGAAAAATACATCAGGCAGTGCCTCGAGCAATTTGCCAAACAAAATTACCCGATTTCGCGGTTCGAAGTAATCCTGGTTGACGATGCTTCGGAAGACAATACGCTTGACATAGCCCGGACATTCCTTGAAACACAACAGCTTGATTACACCCTAATACGCGAAACGGAACACCGGGGCAAAAAACACTGCCTTGCACATGCTATCCGTCTGGCTAAAGGCGCCGTTATTGTTACCAGCGACGCCGATATGGTTTTCCGTTATTCAACCTGGCTTAGTTCCATTGCCCATTACTTCGACACTTACCGGCCCGCTATGCTCATTATGCCGGTTGACTTTGAAGCCTGCAAAAGCTGGATATCTTCTTTTCAGGTTATAGAGAATACGGCTCTCACGGGCATCACGGCAGGTTATGCAGGGCTTGGCAAAGCCTTTATGTGTAACGGTGCCAACCTGGCTTTTTCAAAAAAAGCCTACCAAGAGGCTGGGGGCTACGATGCGCATGCTCACATATCATCGGGCGACGATGTGTTTCTAATGGAAGCTATCAAACGCCAAAACCCGCAAAGCATTCACTATCTTTTTTCGAGGGAACTTATCGCACGTACTGTACCGCAAAACAATGTAGAGGATCTTTTTCGTCAACGTCTGCGGTGGGCTTCGAAAACCAGGCATAATCCGAGCATGATGAACCTGTTTGCAGGCATGATCGTACTTCTTGCTAATCTATTGATCCTGGCTTTGGTGGTTGCTATGCTCAAAAAATCATGGATAATTCCGTATTTATCGATTTTTGTAGCTGCAAAGTTTGTTTTTGACTTTTTGTTGTTATTTTTAGCTTCAGATTTTTTGGGCCGGGTCAGATACCTCGTATGGTTTTTTCCTTTTGAATGCGTGTATTGGCTGTATGCGTTCGCGATCGGAATAAGCTCTTTTTTTATCAAACCGTCCTGGAAAGGAAAAAAAACCAACTGATTGCTATTCAAACTTAAACATAAAGACTTTTCTTCCTCCGAGTCTCTTTCCAGGCAAACCTGGCGACGTTTTAAAAAGGACAAGCTGGCCATGTTTGGCCTCTTCCTGATCTTATTTGCAACACTGGTTTCTATTCTGGGTTACAGCATCACTTCCGATTCCACACCTTTTGCCAACGATCAAAAACCGGAGCTTCATATCAAAAAACCAGGCTTTAGCATCGATATGCTGCATATCGCTAAAAATGAAAAAAGCCATCGTAAAAACTGGTTCCATAAAATGCTTTTTGGCGAGGTAAGCGATTATGCTTCAGTGCCCATGTATGCCTACCGCTTTTCTGGTTTCGACATTATTGTTGAAGAATACACGGGCAATACGCCAAACAACGGCACTAAAATACCTTTCAATGTGGCCGATGTGGTTTACGATGTCAACAATAATTACCCTATACAAAACGATACTGCCCGCAATGAGATCGAGTTTTACGAACTTGGAACGGGACAGAAACTAAAACTGAGTGTAAAAGAATTGCAGGATCACATTGTGAAACACAACATCATCCGAAAACACTATTTACTCGGCACCGACCTGGCTGGCAGGGATCTGTTGAGCCGCCTTACCATTGGCACCAGGATCTCGCTTTCCGTTGGTTTCGTATCTGTGATCATTTCCATCCTCATTGGCATTTTACTCGGAGCTATTGCCGGATACTTTAGGGGCTGGATAGACGATGTGATCATGTGGCTCATCAATGTCGTATGGTCAATTCCTACGTTGCTGCTCGTCATTGCCATTACCCTCGTGCTTGGCAAGGGTATTCTACAGGTATTTATTGCCGTTGGCCTCACGATGTGGGTAGATGTTGCACGGCTTATCCGCGGACAGATTCTTAGCATACGGGAGAAAGAGTTTGTTGAAGCCGGCAGGGCACTCGGCTATAAGAGCATGCGCGTGATCATGAAACACATTTTGCCCAATGTTATGGGACCTGTGATTGTGATTGCCGCTTCTAATTTTGCTTCAGCTATCCTTACAGAAGCCGGCCTTTCGTTCCTGGGTATCGGCGCACAACCACCCACGCCGTCGTGGGGAGAAATGATCAACGCCCATCGCGGCTATGTGCTCGTTGACTCCGCCTACCTGGCTTTTGTTCCTGGTGTCGCCATCATGATATTGGTATTGGCCTTTATGCTGGTAGGCAATGGGCTGAGGGATGCCCTCGATTCCAAATCGGTAGATACCAAGCCTCTTATGGGTGGCTAAATTCAAGAACCTGTCTGCCAACGGCTACATTTTTCCTATTTTAACGAAACCCTTCAAAAGCGCCTAAACCAAACAGCGAAAAATCATATTTTACCGGGTCTTTTGCATCGAAGTGCCTGAGAGCCGCAGTTACTTCTTCTACAGCTTGCCAGTCATTTTGCGTTCGTTTTAACAGGCCCAACTTACGACTGACATTGCCGGTATGGACATCGAGTGGCAAACAGAGCTGAGATGGGCTGATTGAATTCCAGATACCAAAATCTACACCATGTTTATCTTTTCTTACCATCCAGCGCAGGAACATACACAAGCGCTTGGCACTCGATTTGGCCATAGGATTAGAGACATGTTTTTCGGTGCGCACCATGTGCTCGGGTTCCAGGAACATCGTCCGGAAACCGCCGATGGCTTTCCGTATATCCGGATCGGCGGCTGTTATGTGCTTCGAAAAGGCAGTCTCCAAACCGTTATGTCGCTCGTAAATGTTTTTCAGCGACTGTAAAAAAAACAGGCAGTCGTCGGCATTGAATGTGCGATGAACGAACGTACTGAAACGGACTGCATCGCGCTTACCAAAATTCATTACAAAATCATGCGGTTCGCCGTTCATCAGGTGCATGAGTTTATTTCCGTTATTTATGATGGAAAGCCGTTGGCCCCAGGCAATGGTTGCCACCAGCAAGGCAGAAATTTCAATGTCCTCTTTTTTGGTAAACTGGTGTGGGATAGAAATGGGATCCGTTTCGATAAAGTCCCGGTTGTTGAACTGGAAATACTTTTCGTCGAGCAAGTCTCGTACCTGGCTTTGCTGTTTTTTTTTCACTCTATTTTAGAAAGATCGAGTTTTTTCAATGCAGGATTCAGTTTATTAATGACCCCTACCACAACTACTGTCATACCTCCGCCAAAGATGATAGATGGCACCAGCCCCATTAATTTAGCCATCGCTCCTGACTCGAACGCGCCGATCTCATTGCTGGAACCGACAAAAATATTGTTGACAGCCGACACACGTCCCCGCATGTTATCGGGTGTCATGAGTTGCAATACGGTTTGGCGAATCACCACGCTTACATTGTCGAAAGCGCCTGTGAGAAAGAGCATAGCAAAGGCCAACCAATAATTGGTACACAAGGCAAATAAAATGGTACAAATGCCAAAAGCAGCCACCGTCCAGAGCAAGTCGCGACCAGCACGCGCACCGGGCTGCCGTAGCGTAAGCACGAAAGATGTTGCGACGGCACCGATGGCCGGGGCTGTTCGCAACAGCCCATACGCCTCCGGGCCGAGGTGTAGAATTTTGTCGGTGAAAGCCGGAATAATGGCGACAGCGCCGCCAAACAAGACAGCAAACATATCGAGCGACAATGCACTTAAGATCATGTTATTCGTATAGACAAAACGCAGACCCGAACGGATGCTTCCAAGTAAGGTTTCCTTTACTTCCTTGGGTGGAATCCGTTTGGGCTTGATCAATACATAAAAACCGATAGTTAACAAAAAGAGTACACAGTTAGTGGCGTAACACCAATCGGCATGGTTCCCGTTGCGAAAGCCGTAAATGAGGCCTGCCATTACCGGGCCGAGAATGGCAGCCGTATGCCATACCGTTGTGTTCCACGTAGCTGCCTGTGTGTAAAGGTTACGCGGCATCAACTGACTCATGAAAGGTTGCGTGGCTGCCGAGAGAAAAGCGCGAATCACTCCAAAGGAGAGTACGACCCCGAACAGAACAGCGACGCCTGCCGCGCGCAGAACCACAAAAACTCCGCTGCTAAATGCCCAGAGAAAAAGTGAACCTACAAAAAGACTTACACAGCCCAGGATAAGTATCCGCCGGCGGCTGACAATATCGGCTACATGGCCGGAAAAAAAAGACACAAGAATAAAGGGAATAATTTCAGCCAGTCCAATCATTCCCAACGCTAATTCATCACCACGATAGTACTCGTAATACATTTGCAGGTAGATGGTGCTCATTTGCATCTGGATGGCCAGTGTAATGAAAAAACGCGCACACAAAAACCAGGTGAATTCTTTGTTTTTTAGTATTTCAAGGGAATTACTCATGCCGTTTTAATCCCGCTAATTAGGTTCGCAAAGATACTAAAAGCGCCCCGGATTGCTAAATTAAAACGATTTCATTTGACACCTTGCCAGTACAATTGGTCAGGCGCAAGTGAGGTTATACCGAATTTTGTGACAACGGTTTGAAAGTGGGTCGCAAAAAAATGATTACTTTCACTTCGTTGGAAGAGCAACAACATAAACACCTCAACATCAAAGCCTGGGCGGAAGACGACAGGCCACGCGAAAAGCTGATTGCCAAAGGGCGACAAGCTCTTTCCGATGCCGAATTGCTGGCCATTTTACTATCTTCGGGCAGCAGGGACGAAACGGCTGTGCAGCTGGCCCAACGCATTTTAAAAAGCAACGGCAACTCTTATGGGCAACTAGCTAAATTACAACTCAACGATCTTAAAAAATTTAAGGGTGTGGGTGAAGCCAAAGCGGTAACGATTGCTGCAGCGCTTGAAATAGGCCGGCGCCGGAAAGACGAAACAATAGAAGATAAGCCAAAGATCACTTCTTCGGCACAAGCATACCATGTTCTTCAGCCCAAGCTAAATGACTTGCCACATGAAGAATTCTGGGTATTATACATGAACCGTAGCAACCTGGTTATCAAAGCCGAATGCATCAGTCGCGGTGGTATCAGCGGCACCGTTGTGGATGTAAGGCTGATCCTGAAACCAGCTATTGAATGCCTGGCCAGTGGCCTGATCCTGGCGCACAACCATCCGTCGGGAAACTTAAGGCCGAGCCAGGAAGATTTGCTACTTACTAAAAAAGTAAAGGACGCCGCACGGGTGATGGACATTGTCTTACAAGATCACCTCATCATCGGCGATGGTAATTATTTAAGTATGGTTGACGAAAGTCTTATATGATAAAATTAGTAACGATCATCGGCGCACGCCCACAGATCATCAAGGCAGCTGCCTTAAGCAGAGCGATCCAACAACATTACAACGACTCGATCCGGGAAGTCATTGTTCATACCGGCCAGCATTACGATGAAAACATGAGCCAGGTGTTTTTTGACGAGCTTGGCATTCCAGCTCCCGATTACAACCTGAATACCGGAAGCGGAAGCCACGGAAAGCAAACGGCTTCTATGATAAGTGGTATTGAAGAAATTTTGCTAACTGAGAAGCCTAATGGTATTGTGCTATATGGCGATACGAACTCGACACTGGCCGGAGCCATTGCTGCAAGCAAGATCCATGTGCCCATCGTGCACATTGAAGCAGGCTTGCGGTCGTTCAACAAGGCGATGCCGGAAGAGATCAACCGCATTATGTGCGACCATGCTTCAACGTTACTTTTTTCGCCGACAAAAACGGGCTTTGTGAATCTGCAGAATGAAGGCTTCAAATTGAACAATGAAGCGCCTTACACGGCCGACAATCCGAAAATATACCATAGCGGCGATGTGATGTACGATAATAGCCTCTATTTTTCGGATGTGGCAGAGAAGAAAACAAACATCCTGCAAGAGCTGCAACTCGTTAGCGGCGACTTCGTTCTGGCTACTATCCACCGCAACAACAATACCGACGAGCCGGCGCGGTTGAATGCTTTGTTCTCAGCATTGCAACGCATTAGTGAAGAAAAGCAAACAACAGTGGTGCTCCCGTTGCATCCACGCACCGCCAAATTACTGCAACACAACCTTAACCCCGAGCTATACAAACGCGTGTCGGAAAATAAGCGGATGAAACTCATTGAGCCTGTATCTTTTCTCGAAATGATCGCATTGGAAAAAAACTGCTCGATCGTGATGACGGATAGTGGCGGCGTCCAGAAAGAAGCGTTCTATTTCAAAAAACCCTGTGTGATCCTGAGACCGGAAACTGAGTGGGTGGAATTGGTGATTTGCGGTTCGGCCATCATTGCCGATGCCGATGAAGCAAGGATATTAGACGCCTATAATAACCTGATTTCGAACAAAAACCTTGAATACCCGCCATTTTACGGGAACGGTAATGCTGCCGGATTTATTTGCAGCGAAATGCTCGCTCATCTCAGCTAACCAACTGAATTTTTCATTTCTGGTTTTCGTCCTCTAACTTTTTCTTGAGGATTGCCATTTCCTGCGCCAGATCCTTGATTTGCTGATGTTGCCTGGAATTTACGACTGAGAGATGAACCAGAAAAATAACAATAGCAAAAATAGCCCCCAAAAAAATAAGCGACGGTGCGTAATAAATGCCCAACAGATGCGCAATGATCTCAAGGCCGTTACGCCAAAAAGAGAATAACAGCAAAAGTGCTGTGCAAGTGATCCAGATAAAAGAATATTCTTCACGCAATTTACCGCGAGCGATGAGACGGAAAATAAAAAACATGAAGCACAACGCCGTGACGATGGCGATGATCTGCAACCTATAAGAGATAACGTTTTCCATTGAATTTTAAACGAATATACAAAAAGATTATGCCTAAAGAGACTTTAAACATGTAGTACACCGTTTTGTGTGCCCTGATCGACGAAGTGCCGCCCTGCCGCTCACGCATCACAACGGGCGCCTCTCTAACCTTAAGGCCGTTCATGGCATACAGCACGATCGCTTCAGGCTCGGGGTACTCGTCGGGATAATAGCTTGCAACCAATTGTAATGCCTGCCTGTTAAGCGCCCGGTAGCCAGACGTACTGTCGCATACGGTCACGCCGACCAGTTGACGGTTAAGCCATTTAAAATACCCAATGCCTGTACGGCGCAACGACGACGACTGAAATCCTTCGCCTGTCAGGTAGCGCGATCCAATTGCCACATCTGCCTCACCTGAAGCAATGAGTTCAAGGAGCTTATGCAACTCGGCCGGAGGGTGCTGGCCATCGCCATCCATTTGCACGGCAACATCATAACCATGTCGCCACGCATATTTGTAACCGGTTTGCACGGCGCCACCAATACCCAGGTTCACAGGCAGGTCGATAAACGGAATCTTATTTTCGAGGAGTACTTTCCGGGTTCCGTCAGTAGAGCAATCGTTGATGAACAACGCGTCAACGACTATGCCCGACGGAAAAACCGTTTTCCTGATTTCCTTGAAAAGAGAAAGCACCACCGCCTCTTCGTTGAAGCAGGGAATGACTAATAACACTTTCAGGTTAGTTTTCATCGCGTTCTCCTTTCCTCATAGCATTGTAATCGGGCTTACTCAGCAGTGTTTTCAGGTAAGCCCTTTCGTTGTCGCTAAATTTTGTTTTCAGAAAAACGTACCAATAGGCCTTCTTGGTCATGGAATCCCAATGCAAAATAGCATGTTGCGACTGAAAAACCTGAACTAAATTGAGTGTAATGAGGAAAAGATATACCGCTATCGTCGATGCGATTAAGGAAATACGAGCCTTGACGCTCGCCACGGAAAAACACCATTGAATAAAATACGCAAGTGGCACCGACAGAAATGCATAGGTTTGGACCAAAGCCCGCATGCCAAAAGCACCGCCAAAACCCCAGTCCCACCAGGAACTGATGAGGTAGATATTAAGCACTAAATAGGCTGTGATGGGCCAGGCCATGTCGCGCCAACGGAACCACATCATCACAAGCCCGGTAATCATAAAAAACACAAGCGGTGTGTAAACAAACCAACCTTTATGCCAACCAAATAATACACTCCACAACTTAGGATCGGAAAAGAAAAACCCTTCGTTGCTGCCATAAGAAAAAAAGAGGTACTGGTTGGCAAACGATTTCCAGAACAACATCTGCGGGATCAACGGGAGAATAAACAGCAGCGCTGGCACTATTAGTTTCCACTTCAGTACCGCCAATTCGCGTAGCTTAGCAATAAACGAGGCTTTGGAATTAACCTGATATAATAGTGGGATAAGAAAAATCAGTACCTCGGTAGGCCGGATGAGTGAGACAAACCCTCCGATGAGACTCAGGTAACACAGGTATTTAAAATGCCGTGTAACATGCCATTTCAAAGCGTGATAAAAGAAAAGCGAAAACAGAAAAAACAGGTAACTGTGTGCCATTTCCCCTTCTTTGAAAGTGTAATAAAACAAGTTGGTGGCAAACATGATCAACAGCATAGTAACAGCAGCTACCCACTCTGAGAAAAACATCAACAGGGTTTTACGCATGTACCAAAAACCCACAAACACATAACATAACGTACCGATATGTACACAAATCGCATAAGGAGTGCTATAACCAAGCTGCTCATAGCCCAGGTAGCCAGCGAGGCCGTGACCAAGGGCAAAGAACGGAAAATAAAACATGGCCATCCCCATGGTTACTTTAGGAATCATGTCGCCAATGGGCGATTCGATAAGCCAGTAGCCATGCTGAAAATGAAACGAAAAATCATGATGGATAAACTGTGCAACCAAATAAGAGTAATACTGATCAACATCGTTTTGAAACGGGTTGCCGATCCATCGCATTTGCGTGTCAAACGTGAGTACAGAGAATAAAACAATGAGAAACAACGCCACGATCGATGGCCTCGCCATTTTTTGGATGACCGATTTTTTTGTGCTTATGCTTTTCTCCTGTATTTGCATGCTTCCGGGCAGACCAGGCTAGTAATCGCGCCTTCCTTCGCCGCCCTTCAATGCGGCATCATAATCTATTTCGGTAAGTGATTTGTAATAACGCTGCTGGTCTTCGCCTGTATTGAATTCGAACTTATCAAATACCTGCCAATACGTTTCGCGGTTCATGGAGTCAAAATGCATCATCCCGGCTTTGTACTGATAGGTTTGGATAACATTGAGGCAGATGAAAAACATAATGCATGCCGGAACACCGTACTTTTTGAGCCTGTCGAGGAGTACCAGGCGCGAAGTGCCGGAAAACAAACGTTGTAAAAAAGCGCCAAAGGGCAAGAGCATCAGTGGATAAGATTCGATGAGTGCGCGCATACCAAAGCTGCCACCGTACCACCAACACCACCACGACGAGATCACGTATAGGTTCAACGCAAAAAATACGAGCAAGCCCAACCGAAAATCGGCCACGTACTTTTTCATATAAAAAATACCGATCAGCGAAAAAGCCATTACTGGTGTGTAAACGAGCCAGCCTTTGCGGTAACTGAACAACACTTCCCACATCTTAGGCTCGGTCCAGAAAAAACCTTCGTTCGTGTATGAGAAATAAAACCAGGAGCCCATGTAGATTTTCCAAAAAAGAAGTTGAGGAAGAACCATCACAAAACCAGCAAGTGCCAATGCCAGCAATTTCCATTTGTGCTGTAACCAAAAGTCAATGCGCGCGCGGAAGGTCTCTTTTCCGCTAACGCCATAAAGCATAAAGAGAATAAAGAATAAACAGTCAGTTGGCCTGATGAGTGTAATAAGCCCAATAACTAAGCCGGTAAGAATAGAGGTGGAAAGTTTGGGTTCTTTATACCATTTGATGACAAGCAGCAGAAATGCGGATACCAAACAAAAGAGGTAACCGTGGGTATATTCGCCTTCACGGAGCGTATAAAAAAACAAGTTCGTCCCAAAAAAAGCAATGACCAGTAAAATAGCGGTAATGGTTTCGCTGTAAAAATGCAGCAATAACTTTCGCAAAAAGAACAAGCCCAACATCACGTAAAAGATACTGCCAAAATGTATCATGGTGGCGTAGGGCTCCGACCAGCCATCAGGCGTGCTGTGTTGATTCAGCGCAATTTTATGGCCCATAAGAAAAAACGGCGCATACATAACAGCCATGCCGCAGGTATATTTTGGGTTGCGATTGCCGGTAGGCATCTTCTGCATCGGTACCGGCGATTGGTTAAACGACAAGTCGTGCTGAAGCAGGGCAGCCGGCAGGTAAGAGTAATACATCTCGACATCCCACACAAAGGGCGATCCCTGGCCTTTTTTCCAGGGCTGCCAAAACTCGAATGTGGACAACGAAAAGATGACCGCAAACAGCAAGACGAAAATAGAAGGTTTTATGCTTGTGCCGGACATGTTAGTTTACGGATTTGATAACGGAGCAATCCCGGTTTTGTTGCCCGGGCATTTTATTTAACACAGAAATGAACCTGCTTGTTAACACAACACCGGCTTTGCGACGACCGGTGTTGTGAATATTGAGACATGCTGCTAAACGATAGACCCGCTTAGAGTACCATCTCCGGAATATCTCCCTCAACGATCAGCTTGCCTTCGGTTGCATTTTTAATTTGTTCGACGCTCACGCCAGGCGCACGCTCCAGGAGCTTGAACCCGCCCCCAGGCACTACTTCCAACGCGGCCAACTCGGTAACAATACGCTTTACACAACGCACGCCCGTTAGCGGCAAGGTACAGTTTTTCAGTAGTTTTGATTCTCCGGCTTTGTTGACGTGCTGCATGGCAACGATGATGTTTTTGGCGCTAGCCACAAGATCCATAGCGCCGCCCATGCCTTTCACCATTTTTCCCGGAATCTTCCAGTTGGCAATATCACCGTTTTCGCTCACTTCCATGGCACCTAAAATCGTGAGGTTTACCTTTTGTGCACGGATCATCCCGAAACTCATGGCACTGTCGAAGATCGAGGAGCCTTTGAGCAAGGTTACCGTTTGTTTTCCGGCATTGATGAGATCGGCATCTTCCTCACCCTCAAAAGGGAACGGCCCCATACCGAGGATACCGTTTTCCGACTGTAATACAACATTAACACCCTCGGGAATATAGTTGGCTACCAGTGTGGGAATACCGATCCCCAGGTTCACATACATGCCGTCTTTTACTTCGCGGGCAATGCGTTTTGCAATTCCATTCTTATCTAACATAACTGAATCTGAAAAAAGTGTTTGTAAATTAATTACGTTTCCGGACGGTGACCTGTTCAATGCGTTTTTCGTAAGTCTCGCCCTGGAAGATACGGTGCACGTAAATTCCCGGTGTGTGGATCTGGTCGGCATCCAACTCCCCTACTTCTACCAGTTCTTCTACCTCAGCAATGGTGATCTTGCCGGCCATGGCCATCATCGGATTAAAGTTGCGGGCCGTCGAACGGAAGATCAGGTTGCCCGCCGTATCGCCTTTCCAGGCTTTTACAATGGCAAAATCGGCCTCAAAAGCATGTTCCATTAAATATTCTTTTTCTTCGCCATTATAGTGGAAGCGGCGTGTTTCCTTGCCGATGGCTACCTCGGTGCCCACGCCGGCCGGCGTATAGATTACCGGCATGCCATAACCGGCAGCCAGGCAGCGCGTTGCCAGCGTACCCTGAGGAATCAATTCCACCTCCAGTTCGCCGCTTAACATCTGGCGTTCAAACTCGGCATTTTCACCCACGTATGAAGAGATCATTTTTTTGATTTGCTTCGTTTGCAGAAGCAACCCAAGCCCAAAATCATCGACACCAGCATTGTTACTGATGCAGGTAAGTCCTTTTACTCCTTTTTTTACAAGGGCGCTAATGCAGTTCTCCGGTATGCCGCACAAACCGAAACCACCAACCAATAAGGTAGCATTGTCTGTAATGTCCTTAACAGCCTCTTCGGCATTTTTTACCACTCGGTTAATCATAGTTCTATTATTTAACTCAGGTTTATTTTGCTCGCTAATTTAGCCAAAAATACAAGATATTTTGGTTTTTGCGTATAAACATCCTGCGCCAAAAGGCTATTGCCGACTGGGATGCAATGCCGGATGGGGAAAACCCAAAGGGCGAATACCAAAGGTGTCCAGGTTCCGGATCATCGTTCCTTCTTGACTGTGGTCGTAAAACCCATGCCATGCGCGCTGCGTGAGTGCACTTTTATACACAGCTCCGGTATTGATGATAAGGTTGAGCACCACACAACCTGCAACCAGTACCAGAAAAATTCTGCGCATTATGCCAGACTTGCCTTTCAATTGTTCTACCAGCCTGGCAATATACATGATCATCACTACAAACAATGGCTGGTAAATCCGCGAGATCCAGCTACCACGCAGTGATGTGCCCAACGCGTAAGGTGGTGCCAGGTTGTTAAATAAAAAAATGAACAGCGCAACCAGCAACAGACTGGCCTCTATATGATCTAGCCGAAAGCCTCTTTTATACCCTGCAAAAACCAAAATCAAAAAAAGCAGTGGCAAAACGATAAATCCGGATTTAAAAAAACTCAATACAAATTCGTATGGCACCTGTGCCAACAATGTCAGCCACTCACCTGGATCGTTTACTTGCCCGTATGCACGGAGTATCCCGAGGTAAAGGCCGCTATTTTCGCTGGGAAGCTCCCCAGCGCCACGGGCATGAAGCCAGTAAACAATTAGGACCTGAGGGGCGGCCATGACGGGAAATGAAAGCAGCATTGGCCACCATTGCCGACGTCGGAAATATAACAGAAGAATAGCGGGGTAAAAAAACGCAAGCAAATCGTAGGCGGTAAACAACACTGAAGCAAAGAACAACAGCACTAGCTGACGGCCCAGATTCGATGTACGGTCCATGTTCCATAACAACATATATAACCAACAACAGCAAGGAACGATCATAACCTGCGCAAACGGAGATCCTATCCAATACATTATACCCGGATAAGTTGCCAGCAAAGCCATCACAGCAAATGCAGCATACCTTCCTACATGCCGGTAAACAAACCCTGTGAAACTGTAGAACGACACAATGGTGATAATGAAAGCCGACACCAAACCACCTTTGTAAAATCCGAAAAGCCAAAACCACGGATACGACAAAATAAAAAACAACACCCGCCGCAACACCCAACCCCAGGCCCATTCCCCGGCCGGTTCGCCCATTATAAACCGATAGTTACATTCGTAGTGTGTGTAGTCGTAGTTTACGATGTAGCCCTCGCACACGAAAGGATTTTCGAGGGTAACAGCATAAGCCGATAAGGTACCCGTATTGAGGTACATTTGCGTGAGCAGGAACGCGAACGCAACGCACATCCAAAGAGCAAAAGGCTTATCGCCTTTAAAAAAAAACCATGCATGCCCGCGAATACCTATCATATATATAGCAAAACGGGTAAATCAATCCTTGCTTTGCCTTTCAAAGATATTTATTTTCTCGGTCCTGCCGGTGTCGCGCTTTCAATGTTTGCATCCAACGTTTTTACAAGCACTGGCAGGTTGCTGCCCGGAGCATACGTAAAGTCGGGTACTTGCACAAAAGAATACTTGTCTCCGGCTTTCACCATGTGGAAAGAACCAAACGTTTCACGGCACCTTGCCGTATCAACCGGATTCTTGAGCCAAAGGAAATTAAATCGCTGTCCATAAAACCATGCTCGGTTGGCTACGTGCCCCTGGTAGGAAAAGTCGTCGTACACCGCACAAATCCTCATCTGCCTGCGCGAAAACATGGTAGAAGCCTTGGCATCCCAGTAATTGCCAATACCTTGTTTCAACTGTTGTTTATCGGCAAGCGTATCCAACAAGCGCGCATTTGCCGGGTAATAATGGAAATAACGGTAAAGCTGCGCGGTATCTACCACGCTCAGCGAAAGCACAAGCAAGCCTGCGTAGGTCAACAACGCCACAGGCTTGGTATAGCGCCATTGGTATGATCTAAACATCCACACCAGCAGTAATACCAGGTTGAGCGGCACCATAAATACCGGAAAAATATTATACCGCAGGATGTCGTAACCTGTGTAATTACCATTGATAATAGGTGCGCTTACCACGAAGAGACAAAATGCTGTGCTGAACACAAGATAATAGCTCAACAGCCAGTTCCCTTGCTTACGAAGCCTGAAAAACATGACAATCAGACCAAACAGGGAAATAAGGGTAAAGTAAATGAAAAATGATCTAAACCCGAACTCCGACAAATATACGAGCATTTGCTCACTGAAAATATCCCAAGAGGCACCGATGTCGGAAAAGGCCATCATTTTGTGCGGTGCGTCAATATGAAAATATTCGCTTTGCGACAGTCGTTGTAGCGCCAGTAAACCTCCAGCTGCTGATAGCACCAAGGTTAACAAAAAAGAGAAGAGTTGCGCCGGTCTGCGAAACCCGATCAGGAAAAACGTAGCCACAAAGGCCGGAGCAGTATAGAAGACCAAGAACAAGCGATCGGAAAGCACACAAAGTGCGCCAAGCAAAACCAATGCAAGCCAACGGGCAAGTGTGGGCTGCTGAAAATAACGCAGGCTGATGAACAGGCAAACGAGCGTCATGACAAAAGCGCCTGTATGATAGGCATTGCTGAGAATATAAAATGAATAATAGTACTCTCGCGTTGCAAACAAATACTCCATTACCGGAAATGCCGATAATATAATGATCAGGCTACTCCAATGCCGGGAAATGCCCGGCATGAGGTAATGAAGCAACTTTACCAATAAAAAAACGATTACAAAAAACTGGATGATGGAAAAGGCAAAGGAAGCCACAATCAGCGAATGCCCCGAAAGCGCCATCAGTACAAAATACAAGAGCATATCCGGGAAAAAATTGGGCGCCGGATTCAAATCCCACCCTTTAAGCGAATTGCCATCGATAAAGAGATCTTTATAAACCGAAGGCAGGTACAGGCAATCGGAGCTAAAAAACAAATCTATATCACTATGCGCCAGTTTCGAGAACCAAGCTAGGAGTAGGCAAACGCAAAAAACAATAGCCAGCAGACTTAAAACCGAAACGGGCCGGCGCCACAAACGGATATACCAGTTCATGCTTAGTAGCTTCCGTCGAAATTGAGTTCGTCTTTCTGAAACTCCTCCTGGTTTTCCTGATCATATTTAGAACAGTCCAACTCTATATCGCCCATATTCGCAGGCTTAGGAAAACCTGCCTTAGAAACTTTAAGTGAAGGATCGGCATACACTTTTTGAAAAAACTTACCCCACACCGGAAGTGCCATGTTGGCGCCCTGTCCCTCATTGGTTGAATTGAAGTGCACACTGCGGTCCTCTCCACCCGTCCAGCCGCCAGCGGCCAGCTCTGGAGTCAATCCAATGAACCAACCATCGGCGTTGTACTGCGTGGTTCCGGTTTTACCGGCAATTTCGTTAAACAATTTGTATTTGCCACGCAGGCGGGCACCTGTTCCGTAATCCACCACACCACGCATCAGCTGAATCATGACATAAGCCTTTTCCTCACTCATGACTTCGTCTGTGGTCGGGAAAAACTCTTCGAGTACTTTTCCGTTTTTGTCTTCGATGCGCGTAATGAATGTAGGCTGGATGTAGGTGCCTTTGTTGGCAAATGCTGCATTGGCTGCCACCATTTCAAACACCGAGATATCGGGTGTTCCGAGTGCAATGGATGGTACCGGATCAATCGGTGCCGTAATGCCCAGGCGGCGCACCAGGTTAATGACGGCATCCGGCCCATATTGTTTCATTACCCATGCCGTAACGTAATTAACAGAGCCTGCCAGTGCTTTCCGCAAGGTGATCATTTTGCCGGTTCCTTTATCGCCGTCGGAGTTATCCGGGCACCACTCTTTACCATCGGCCGTCGTAATACAGGTGCGCACATTAGGCACCTGGTAGCATGGTGTCAAACCTTCCTGTATGGCAAGCGCATACACAAAAGGCTTGAATGTAGAACCCACTTGCCGGCGACCTACTTTTACGTGATCAAATTTAAAATGCTTGTGGTTAACACCGCCCACCCAGGCTTTCACATAGCCTGTTGCCGGTTCAATAGCCATGAAACCTGTGTGCAAAAATCCTTTATAATAACGAATGCTATCCCAGGGCGACATGATGGTATCGATATCGCCACGAAGGCTGTAAACCGTCATTTTAACCGGCTTTTGAAAATTAGCGTAAATTTCCTCCTTACTCAACCCCGAATCTCTCAGCGAGCGGTAGCGGTCGCTACGGCGCATCGAACTCATCATGATATTGTCGATCTGCTCTTTATTAACGTTCCAGGCAAAAGGCGCATTCTTTTTCGTTTTGCATTCTTTGGTAAACGCTTTTTGCAGATCGGTCATGTGTTCATTTACTGCTTCCTCGGCATATTGTTGCATCCGCGAATCGAGCGTGGTAAAAATACGCAAGCCATCTTTATAAATATTATAGGGTTTACCTGTTTCGGGGTTGATATGACTGGCACACCACTCTTTCAAAAAATGCTCGCGGAGAAATTCCCGGAAATAGGGTGCAGGCCCGTCGTTATGGTCTTCCGGACGGTACACGATACCGAGCGGAAGTGTTTTAAGACTATCGTACCTGGCGCGACTTAGTGTGCCATTCACAACCATCTGCATTAACACCACATTGCGTCGTTGAAGCGCTGCTTCTTCTTTTTTAATAGGATTGAACAACGAAGGGTTTTTAGCCATGCCAATCAGCAAGGCTGCCTGCTGAATCTCCAGGCTATCCTGGCTGCGGTTAAAATAAATCTGTGCCGCTGATTTGATGCCTACCGCCTGGTTAAGAAAATCGAATTTGTTCAGGTAAAGCGTCAGGATCTCGTCTTTCGTGTAGTTTTTCTCGAGCCTGGCTGCGATCACCCATTCTTTCATTTTCCGGATGATCATGGAAAACTTGTTGAGCTTTTCGCGCGGAAACATCATTTTGGCCAATTGTTGCGATAGCGTACTACCACCGCCACTGCTGGAGCTGCCGCGAACGGCTCCGAAAATAGCACGACCAAGTGCACGGGCATCTACACCACTGTGATCTCTGAACCTAACATCTTCGGTGGCTATCAGCGCATCCACCAGATCTTTATCAAGCTCGTAGTACTTTACATTAACCCTGTTTTCGGAGTAGTATTTGCCAAGGGTTTTCAGGTCGCTGCTATAAATAACCGTTGCCAGATTGCTCTTGGGGTTTTGCAACTCTTCCACACTCGGCAAATCGAAAAATATCTCAAGCGAGATAAGCGAAACAATTAAAAACAGGAATAAAAATGGCCCCCAGATCAAAAGCCAGGTTAATTTCACGAATTTGGATGATTTTGTGGTGGCCATAAAAAATTTTTTGTATTGCAAAAGTAATCCAAAAGTCCTTACAAACGCTGTACTTATTACAATTCTAATATTAGAAATCCAATAATGGCATTTTTTAACATCGCCGGTCCATGTCATTCACTCATTTGAAAAATCATTTTTGCATTTTTTTGCTAACTTTGAGATTAAAACATTGTTAAACATGAAACAATTTTTATTTATTTCTTCTTTATTTTATTGTTTTGCGGTTTCCTCGCAGGTGTCTTCTAAACCGACGCAGGCCGTATCCCCAAAAACATTCGACATAAAGAAAGCCTACCAGGAAGCCAAAGCAAAAGGCATCCGGCCTTCGGATATTGAAGGTTATGTGCAAACACGCAAAAATGAGTTTTCTTCAGAAGGCGCGCTGGCCAAGCAAGCGCATAAGCATACGCCTTATGAACAAGCCTCTAAAGATGTGCAGGAAACAGTGATTTACCTCACTCCTCCAGGGCAACCCAATACCCCACAAAATGTTGGCTGTTCCAACCTGGGCTTTGAACAATATAACTTTACCGGCTGGACAGGCGGCACAGGTAGTGTGAGTACAGGAGCCGTGGGCAGTAATCCGAACTATACGCCGGTTGGTGGCGCCATCGTTAACTCAGCGGGTAATAACGTATCGCTACTCAACACAACCAACTACCATACAATCCTGACGATTCCTCCAACCAATCCATCTTATCCCGCCTGTGCCGGCTATGATTCTCTTGCTATCCGCACCACTGGCGCAGGACAAGTATCTGACATTCCATTTATCAGCCCATTCAGCTTCGACCCGGTGTCGGTTCGCTTGAACAGTGCTAACTCCAATTACCGCGCAGCACGTCTAAAATACGTTGCTACGGTATCTTCTGTGACACAGCGCTTATCATTCAGCTACGCTGTCGTATTAAACGATCCTGTTTCTCACTTGTCAGAGGAATCGCCCTATTTTAAAGTGGAAGTAAGGGACGAAGGCACCGGAACGATCCTTCCCGGCTGTTCTTCTTATACTTTCAACCCAAAAACATCCAACCCGGCAGATTCGTTAATGACATCGAACCTTACTATTTATGGAGATATCATTAAATACCGTAAATGGAGGTATTACACCGTGGACTTATCGTCGTTACCTGCAGGAACCAACGTGTCTGTTAACTTTGAAGTTGGAGGCTGTACGTTGGGTGGACATACCGGCTATGCTTATGTTGACGCCGAGTGTGGCGGAACGGCAGTTCCTTATGCAAATATGTGTGCCGGTGCTACTTTTGCTACCCTGGTAGCGCCAACCGGCTTTACCACGTATCAATGGTTCGACCCGAGCAACAACCCCATTCCCGGAGCAACTAACGATACGCTCGTAGTAAATAGCCCGGGACCAGGCAGTGTATATGGCGTTCAAATGGTATCGCCTGGTGGGTGTATGGTCACGGCTACCGTTTCCATTGTGCCTACAACCATTAACATCATCAATCTGAATTCCACCAGTTCATGTGCAGGTGGTGCTTCGGGTACGGCTTATGTACAGGCATCGGGCAGCAGCTCGGGCTATACATATATGTGGACAGCCACTTCGGGACCTAACATCGGCACGGTCGTCGGTACTACTCAATCCGTCTCGGGCCTCGCGCCAGGCACATACAGCGTGGTAGTGTCGAGTGGGATCGTTGGTTGCGGACAAGCATCCGCCAATTTATCAGTAGGTGTAACACCAGCGCAATTCTACACAACCACGCAATCTTTCTGCGGTAATACGGCAATGATTCCGAAACCGGGCGGAACCAACTATCAATGGTATGCCAACACCACACCAATTCCGGCACCTGCCGGCACGAATGATACCTTATTTGTAACGCCTGCTATTGCTGGCAGCGCCTACAACCTCACTTATACCAATGCGTTTGGTTGCAGAGATTCCATACAGTTTGTATTAAACCAAATTACAGGTGGCGATGCGTACCTTACCGACAAAGTCAATGTTTGTCCGGGTGCAAATAACGGGTCGGTTGTTCTTAACCTGAACACCACATTCCCTACACCATACTCTTATACTGTAAAAAGCAGTACAAGCACCGTGCTCACAACAACCTCAACAGCCAGTACATATACAGTGAACTCGCTGCCACAAGGCACTTACACTGCAACGATCAATGACGGTGTATGTATTTACGTGAACACATTCACTATTCTGCCTATTCCAACCAATTTTACAGTTACAACAACCAATACCGTTCTTTGCTTACCAACGGATACGGCTAAGGTAAATCTGAGCTTTGGTAATGTTCCTCCTAACTATTGCGGTGTCGATCCTAATGTGTGCCCTCCGGGAACGCCAGCACAAACGCTGTTTCCTAGTGGCCCATATTTCAACAACAGCAGCACTAATTACCCTGTACCTTTCGGGAATAACGACTACTCCTCGAAACATCAATTCCTGGTAAAAGCGGCCGACCTTACTGCTTCAGGCCTTTCTGCAGGTAAGATCTCAAGCCTTGCGTTCAACATTACCAACATGAATTCGAGCGCCTCGTCTTACTCCAACTACCAGATTAAGATCGGCTGCTCCGGTGTAACTGCTTTTGTATCCAGCGGTACAGGCCCGTCTTTCGTTACGGCAGGTATGCAAACTGTTTACTCTGCCGCTACACAAACCGTTGCAACAGGCTGGTTGACCCACAATTTCTCTCAGGCTTATATCTGGGATGGAAACTCTAACCTGATTGTGGAAGTTTGTACCGGAGGTACCAACTCTACTTCCGGTAACCCGTCGTTTGAAATGAAACAAGTGTCTTACATCGCCAACATGAGGGCTATTTCCATGTCGTCGGGTGTTAGCTCTTGTCCGGATGCCACTGCAAATGGCAATGGCTTCTTAATGGTTAACGGCGAATACATGTTGCCAAACATGCGGTTCGGTTTCTGCCCTTATGCGCCGCCTGCGTCGTCGTACACGGTAAACGTGGCACCTGGAAACATCAGCCACAACTACGGCAACGACTCGCTGAAGCTGACACCTCCATTTACAATTCCACCAACCAACAACCAGCCGGTAACTTATACCATCACCGTAACTAATCCGGTTGGAGGCTGTGTAGCCACCCACACGGTGGCCATGCTGTACCCATCGCTCACCAATACGGTTACGGCAACGCCAACTCAATCAACGGTTTGTATCGGTACACCGGTTAATCTGTCATCGTCAGGAACCATCCTCTACAATTGGTATTACATGCAGGGTGGAACAGCCATGCCGATATCCACAAACCCTACCATTACCGTGACGCCTCCGGCAGCAGGAACAAATACGTATATCATTACCGGAAGCTCTCCTTGTCCGTCGTCGATCCCGGACACAAAAACTGTAACAATCAATGTTATTCCTAAGGCTAACCTGCTGATTTCGCCGATACAAGATATCACGAAATGTATGGATAAACCGTATGTCATTACCACAGGCGTTGGTTCATCGACACCAGGCAATGCAGGAACACCATATACTTACTCATGGGCTACACTGCCAGGTAATAGCCCAGCGCCTGGAAACAACACATCTTCGAGCTATACAGTCAATGCCAACACCACCACTTCACTGGTTGTGACGGTAAACGGGCAATGTGCGAACCCAACTCAGGATACAGTAGTCGTTTCCAACTTTGTTAACGATCTGAGCATTGCTATCCTGGATTCTTCCATCGCCTGTGCCAATACAGAAGTAACGCTGACAGCACAAGCCAGCGGCGGCTATCCTAACTATACTTACGGCTGGTTCTTGGATGGATCATCGACAGCACTTTCCAATACTCCGGGCGTTACGTTCCTTAATCCTAGTACGCAAGGCACATACAATATCGCAGTGTATGTAAATGATAGCTGTGGCTACAGTGCCGGCGCATTCCAAACGATTATCGTACTTCCTCCTTGCAGCGTAGAGATCCCGAATGTTATCACACCAAACGGAGATACGCATAACGACTACTTCAAGATCAAAAACATTGAGTATCATCCAAACACCAAAGTAACAATCTTCGATCGCTGGGGCCTGAAAGTTTACGAAAACGATAACTATAAAAACGAATGGAGAGGCGACGGTGTTTCTGACGGTACTTACTTCTATGTGGTAGAAGTTCCGGACGATAAACAGTACAGTGGCTTCGTAACGGTGTTCAGAAAATAACCGAACATAAAACGATTCAAAAGCCCGCCCGGAATTCCAGGCGGGCTTTTTCGTGCTTGGTTTTTAGAGCCGTTTTCTCTACTATTACACCGTGGTATCTCATACTCATTTGCTTGTTATTTGCACCGTTTGGCCGGAACCTCTGTCCTCTGCAGCGGGTACACGCATTTTACAGCTCATCGAATTTTTCATTGAAAAGTCATACCAGGTAACCATTGCTTGTGACGCACATGAAACCGAATATTCGGACCAATTGACGCCATACGGTGTGGCAAAACTGCCTATTCAACTCAACGACTCCGGTTTCGACCAGCAACTGACGGCAATGAAACCAGACCTTGTGCTTTTCGATCGGTTCATGACAGAGGAAAAATACGGGTGGCGTGTCGCCGAACAATGCCCACATGCTCTACGCCTACTCGATACCGAAGACCTGCACTGTCTTCGAAAAGCACGACAGATTGCTTTGAAAAACGGCAAGCCCTATGAGGAGATTTTAATTCAAAGCGACATCGCCAAACGGGAAATAGCCAGCATATACCGGTGCGACCTGTCGCTAATGATCTCTCCTTTCGAAATAGAGCTTTTGCAGTCGTTGTTTAAGGTACCCGACTCTATCTTGCATTACCTTCCTTTGGTGACTGAAATCGGCCGTCCGGAAGCGAGAACGATGCCGCCCGATTACGAAGACAGAAAGCATTTTATCAGCATCGGCAATTTTCTGCACGCCCCCAATGCCGATGCAGTATTGCAACTCAAATCCGTTATTTGGCCGCTGATCCGGAAACAGCTTCCGCAGGCCGAACTTCACGTGTACGGGGCTTATGTCTCTGAGACAGCCCGGTCGTTGCATGATGAAAAAACCGGCTTCCTGGTGAAAGGCCGTGCAGAAAATGCGGCAACTGTTCTCTCTAAGGCGCGTGTATTACTGGCCCCGCTACGCTTTGGCGCGGGCATCAAAGGCAAACTACTCGATGCCATGCTCTCGGGTACACCCAGCGTAACCAGCTCTATCGGTGCTGAAGGTATGCATGGCTCCTGGCCATGGAACGGGGCTATTAGTGATGATCCATCTGAATTCGCATCCCGTGCAGTAGAACTCTACCAGTCGGTGGCTACCTGGAAAGAGGCCCAGCAACGCGGTTATACACTGATCGAGAAATTGTATGAAAAACACATACACGTCGATGCATTCTGGGAAAAGCTATCAACCATAACCCATAACCTTTCCGCACACAGGCATTCCAATTTTACGGGGGCAATGCTGCTTCATCACCAGGCGGCCAGCACAAAATACATGTCGCGCTGGATCGAATTAAAAAATAAATACCCATAGGGTATCTATGTCCATTTATACAATTCCAATTTCTTAACCGGCTGAAATGGCCAAGTATTTTCACAAAAAAAGCCTTCCGCTAAGCGGAAGGCTTTGAAATGGAGCAAGCCCTAATTAGTGTTTCACCACTTTACCAACTTTTACTGGTTGGTTGTTGCTTGTTACCTTGAAGAAGTAAACGCCGTCTTTCAGTGTGCTGATACGAAGCGTCGTTACTTCAGTGTTGATCGCTTCATGCATCACCACTTTACCTAAGGCATCCGTCACTTCTACTACCGTGTTCGATGAGGCTAGGTACGATGGTACTGAGATGCTCACGTAATCAGTAGCCGGGTTCGGGAAGATGCTGATCTCGCCCTTGTATGACAAGGTCTCTACACCGGTACATGGTGATACGTTCTGTACGACTGTTGCAGTGGCTGATCCACAAGCGTTAGTACCAGTTACTGTGTAAGTAGTGGTTACGCTTGGTGACACCGATATGCTCATCGTGCTGGCGCCGGTATTCCATGAGTAGCTTACGCCCGGAGTAGCTGTCGCTGAAAGCACGGCTGAGTTGTTGGCACAAACCAGTGTCGATGATGATGCGGCTGCAATAGTTGGTGTGGTTGCTACCGTGATGCTGGTTGTCATCGTTTTCACACCACAGCTATTGGTGCCTGTTACGCTATATACCGTAGTGGCCACTGGAGCTACTGACGTGCTAGCTGTATTGGCGCCATTGCTCCATACATACGCTGTTGATGTGCCTGTCGCGGTTAAAGTAGCCGTTGCACCTGTTGTACAAAGAACGCCTGCTGTTGGTGTGGTTGTAATGGTCAGTGTTGGCACATTGTTTACAGTCACGCTCAGCGTTTTCGTATTTGCACAGCCGGATGTGGTTCCGGTTACTGAGTAAATAGTGGATACACTTGGCGTAGCGGTAGTCGTTGCCGATGTCGAACTGTTTGGCATCCAGCTGTAAGTAGTAGCACCACTAGCGGTTAAGCTAACAGTAGCTCCTGCACAGATCACGCTTGGTGATACAGACGCTACAACCGTTGGCGTTGGCGTTACATTCAGGTTCACTGTTTGCGTATTGCTGCAACCTAAGCTGGTACCGGTTACCGTGTAAACGGTGCTGGCTGCCGGGCTTACTACTGCTAAAGAAGAAGTTCCGCCTGCTGGCATCCAGCTGTAGGTAGTTGCGCCAGTTGCGGTTAAGCTCGCTGTTGTGCCTGAACAGATAGATCCCGTTGAAGCGGCTACTGTTACACTTGGAATTGGATTAACGGTAACAGAAGCAGTTGCACTGTTCGAACAGGTTGTAACCGGATCGGTTGCTGTTACAGTATATACTGCTACTACAGGATTGGTTCCGGTATTAGCCGGGCTCACCGAAATGGTATTTCCGGAAACCGCTCCCGGGTTCCATACCCAGTTGAGTGATCCAGCTACATTGGTAGATGTTTGAGCAGACAGAACCACTACTGGCCTGTAAGCCACCGAAATTCCGGTTGTCTGAGCGCAAGCGCCCGATGTGTTAGAGTATGCGGTGCGGTTACTGATCGATTGACGTGTAACCGATGTTGATCCACCGCCACCAACTACGACGTCGTGGCATACCTGAACAACAATGTTGGAAACACCGTCCCAGTTGAATGGGGTTGTGAAGTTATACGTATTTAAGCCTGTGGCTGCAGAAACAGCCGATGGACCATACACAACAGTTGTTGCATTCGCATCAAACGTTGTGGTGATGCCTGTCGCCGTTGTGGTTCCAATTCTCACGGCAAAGTTATTCATCACATCTGCACTTCCTGTTGGAACGTTGAACGCAATAGCGGTAATATTACCGGCCGCGATGTTAGCAGCACTTAACTCCGCTGCTGTGAAAAGCCATTGAGCTTTATTATCTGTACCTGAACCCTGACGGTAAGGACCTCCTGTGTAATCAGTCAGGGAATTTGTGCCGATGGTTGCAGAGCCTGCACCTACACCTGTAGAGCTGGCGGTTAACACCGCCGTTGATCCTACACAGATAGCTGTATTGGTCGTCGCCACATTCGGAGCCGCTTTCAGTGTTACCTGAACGGCTGCTGTCGCTGTACAAACAGCATCTGAAGCAGTAGCCAGGTAGGTATAGTTACCCGGAACCGTTGGCATAACGGATGTTGTAGCGCCACTTACCGAAGTAGTAATGCCGCTGCCGGCAACAGGCGTAGCTGTCCAGGTGTAAGAATACACGTTATTCGTTCCTGTATTGGCTGCCGTTAATGTAAAGGACTGTCCAGGGCAAACAGATGTTGCAGTAGAAGAAGCCGTGATGGCATCCGGTGTACTCACCGAAGCCGTTAACATGGCACGAGGGCTTTCGCAGTTACCGTTGAAAGAACTTACATAGAAATTGGTTGTGGCGTTGATTGCCGTTGTGTAAGTTGCGCTTGCACCAGATTGAATAACGGTGGTTGATGTTGGTGTTGCATACCAGTTGTACGAAGTTCCACCACTAACAGAAGCGGTAGGAATTGCCAAACCGCACTGAATAGAGTTAACAGCAACCGGTGTAGCCGGAACCGGGTTAACGGTTACAGAAACGACAGCTGTATTGGTACAGGTCGTCATCGGATCGGTGCCACTTACTGTATAAGTAACTGTTGTTGGCGTAGCTCCGGTTGTTGGTGTTACAACGGCTGTGTTGCTGTTGATGGCACCTGGATTCCATTGCCATGCATACGAACCTGCACCCTGGCCCAGAACCTGACCTGTGAAGGTCACTACCGGACGGTATGATACGGTTGTACCCGATGTGCTTGTGCAAGCACCGGAAGCATTGGTGTAAGATGTACGGTTAGTGATCGACATCCGGGAAACAGACGAAGAACTTCCGCTTACCAGGTCGTGACAAACCTGAACGATTACATTTGATACACCATCCCAGTTGAACGGCGTGGTGAAGGTATGCACGTTGGCACCTGTAACGGCAACATGAGAAACCGGACCGTAAACAACTGTCAGCGGAGCGGTATCATAAGTAGCGCCGAGTGTGGTATTGGCCGTAGAGCCCATGCGGATGGTGAAATTCCCCATCGTACCTGAACCCAACGTCGTCACGTTGAAAGCAAGTCCGGTGATATTACCTGGAGCTATGCCTGCAGCGGTAAGTTCGGCTGCGGTAAAGAGATACTGCACTTTATTATCGGTAACAGCACCTTCACGGTATGGACCACCCGTGTAGTCGGCCAGTGAGTTTGTACCCACTGTTTTATTTCCTGTAGTATTCGCGTTGGTTGTTGCACTCAGCGTAACTGCGGCGCCTGAACAAACAACGGTAGGCGAAACGCTGGCATTGATGACAGGAATTGACGTGCTAAGTGTTGTTGAAACTACATTAGCACAACTGCTTACCGAATTGCTGGCACTTACGCTATAGGTCGTGCTTCCGGCTGTAGCCGATTTATAATACACAGTTGTTGCAGAGCCACCCGTGTAAGGAACAGTTGCTGCAGCATCGGTATAAAGATTTGTAACAGGCGACCAGGTATAGTTATCGTAATTGGAAAGTGTAGAAGTAACACTTACAGTAGAGATCACGTTTGAGCAAACAGTTGTAGAGCTTGTTACGGCCAATGCCGGAGGAGGCGTAACTGTTGCTGTAACCGGAGTACGGGCGCTTTCACATCCTGTCTGTGCCACGAAATCATAGAAGAAGTAGTATGTACCGGTTGTTGTACCACCCCACTCACTAGATGTTACCGAGATCGGACATCCAGGTGTTGTGTAAGGGAATCCGGCAGTCGATTCGCGGTGGAATCCGGTAAATCCTGCTGAATAACCTGTTACCAGAACTTTATAGCCTGTACCGGCAGGAACAGCAATATTCAATGGCAATACCGTTTTTTGTCCGATATCAGAAGCTGTGAATGTAGCTACATAATTACCAAATACGGTCGTTCCGGCTGCATCGCTACGAACAGACAAGGTCACCGTTCCGGCAGAACCAGGGTAAACGGCTACCGAGCTTAACACTGTATTTGCCGATGCATTAAATGTAATACCCCAGCCAGTAGTGATGTAGTAAGAAAGCGCTCCAACATTATTCAACATGCCTACGTGTGCATAACTCAATCCATCTGTAGAAGTTGCATAATACGTGGTGGTATTGGTAAGTGTTGGTGTGGTGAATACGCTTCCGGTTGCGATAGCTGTACCACCAGTTGGAGCATTATACCACTGAATAGTAGCAGATGTACTCGTGCTGGTAGCCACAAGGCTGGTTGAACCAACACCGCAACGGGAGTTACCTGTTACGTTGATGTCTGCAGGCTGACACAAAGTTGTAAACACATTTAACGGAGTCCAGGCACTTGAGTCGGCAGCACCACAAATACCTTTCACCTGTACGGAGTAGGTTGTGCTTGGTGCGAGGCCTGTCATGGTATAAGATGGGGTGCCAGATACCAACACGGTATTCGTTGGTGCGGTGTATTTAACCATCCAGTTGGTTTCAGCGCCACCGGCTGTCCAGGTAGCTATGGCGGTTGTTGGCGTAATTACCGACACAACCACTGTTGCAGGAGCCGGGCAGGAAACGGTAGTTGTAAAGTTGCGCACAGCAGACCAGGCGCTTACATTTCCTGCACCGCAGTTAGCGCGCACATAAACAGCGTAAGCCGTTGTAGGCGTCAGAGCCGATACAGTATAAGAAGGCGTTCCTGAAACAGTTGCCGTAGGTGCTGTGGTAGCGCCAGGTGCAGTTAACGGCGTTGGGCCGTAGTACACATCCCACAATGTTTCAGAAGCACCAGGTGTCCAGGTAGCTACAGCAGAATAACCGGTAATATTGGTTACTGTTGGGGTCGAAGTAGCAGGACATGCCGCCGGGGTGGTAAACGTAGTCACTGGAGTCCAGGTACTCACGTCGGTTCCTCCGCATCCGGAACGTACATATACTGAATAAGCTGTAGAAGTTGTTAAGCCTGTAACGGTTACTGAAGTAGATGGAGCTGTTACAGTACCTGTTGTGACAAGACCTGCAGCACCGCTTCCGGCAGCACCGGCTGTACGCACCTCGTAAACATAGTTTACTGGGCTTCCACCTACAGGAGCAGTCCAGCTCAGGTCTGTGGATGAAATAGTGGTATTAGCAGTAGTGATCGTAGATGGTGCAAAACAAGTGTTGATTTCCATGTCGTCGATCACGATATCGATGTCAGGAGACGTAGAACTTACACCACGACGGGCATAGATCGCTACCATTACTTCTTGTCCCGCATATGGGGCAAGACTTTCAAAATACTCTTTCAACACATTGGTAGAGCCGTTGAGACCCTGGTTGGTTGTTGTGTTGAAAGTACGCAGTGGGATCCAGTTAGCACCACAGTTTGTACTGATCATGGCGCGAACGGTATCGCTTGTACCGAAATTGGTAGCCGTTGTGGTATTGTAGTTCACCAGGGCAGCTTTATACCTGAACCAATGCGATGCCGTAGGAATCACTTTAGGTGAAATAAGCCAACCTGTGTTTGCACTGTAAATATTCATTTTTGCAGCGTTACCATACAATCCTACCTGAGCCGCTGAATTGGTATAATAGAAACTACCATCAGCGCCAAAGGCTGGTGTAACTGCACCTGAACCTTCATTCCACCCTGGAAATGACGTACTCAGCGTTGCCGGCGTTCCGGTGTAACCGGTAAAGGTGCAAAGCTGCGGTAACGGTGACGGGGCTGCTACCGTATGAGTTACTGCGGGAATAGTATTGTTGCTGGCATTGCCATCCGGCGTAGCCAGGGTTGCTGTCGCATTGAATGTATAAACACCTACTGCAGACATGGCATAAGCAGCGGTTACCGTTACATTCTGTGTCGCATTAGCTGCCAATGTTCCGGTAGAAACCGTTGTTGTATAGCCTTGAGCCGCTGGTCCGGTAATGTTGGTAATAATGGTGGCATTGTTAGTGCTGAAGTCGAGAACGGCAGAACCTGCGTTTTTGATCTGTACTACTACCGGCACGTTTCCGTAGCAACCGATAGCATTCACTGCCGGAGCTATTAATTGTACTGCTTGCAAATCGGTAGGAAGAGCCGCAGTGGTTGTATTGGAAGAAGCGGTCGCACCGATGTTACATCCATTGTCGGCTGTTACACGGTAGTAATATGTTGTTGCCGGATTAAGGCCTGTTAACGCCAATGACGTTGTTGGTGCTGTAACTGTAAATGGAGAACCTGCAACCGGAGCTGTAAAGCCGGAGTTACTGGAAACTTCAACCGAATAAGTAATTAGAGAAGCAGTTCCTCCTGCCGGAGCAGTCCAGCTAATGCTGAAATCTGTTGGAGAAACCGTTGAAGAGGTCAGTGCGGTTGCTTTGGCAGGACAGGTGGTTACTGTACCTGTAAGTGGAGAACCTGTGCTGTATAGTGGCCCACCAGAACAGTTAACCGCCGCATAGGCATAAATATAATACGCGTAGTTGGTGTTCCCGGTTAAGCCGGTTACGGCAAATGTACTATTGGTTGTAACGGCTACAACAGTTCCATTGAGCGCCGCAGATGCACCAGTTGTATAGGTAACGCCATTGGTTGGTGTATTTGGCGCTGTACCCAATGTACGGATCACGAGGTAAGATGGTGTAGTACCAAAACTGATCGGGCTAAACGTACCGGTAGTGGTTGTATTCGTTGTAGCGCTAAATACCAGGCCTGAAGGCTGGGCTGTTGGCGTCAAACAAGCCGGATCCAGGGTGCGGAAGGTTCCGCTTGTAGTGTAACCATTGCCGGTACCTGCGCTATTCGGAATGTGAGACCAGATGGCATTGTTCGTTCCGTTAGAAGACTGAACACGCACCTGATAAACCGTTGAAGGTGTTAAACCAGTCAATGAAACAGAAGGTGTCGTTACCGGGTTTCCGGTAAAGCTTGTCCAAGCACAAGTTCCCAATACACGGTATTGAACATTATATTGTGTCGCTCCCGAAGGTGCCGTCCACGAAAGATCTCCTGAAGTTAAGGTGATGTTTGTGGCAGCGCCAAAAGTACGCACCGGGGCAATCGGAGTTACCGGAGGAGCCCAAGTATAAGTTAAACCGTTAGCCGGAACTACCGCGCTGTTGGCCGAAGCAAACAACATCGTGCTGCTATTGGCAAAGCCTGTAACCGCATCGGCCCATGAACAAGTAGTACCTGCTGGAATATTATCCACCATCAGTCCGTTCACGTTGTCTGCCTGAGTCACCGTATTTCCGCGGATTCCCACTTGCGAAGTGATTCCTGAAGAACTGACGCTACCTGGAGCTGTCCAGCTTCCGTAAACGATATTGATCGCTCCGGTAGCCAGGTTCAGCCTGATCTGAAAATTCAGACGTTCTACCGAACGGTTGTAGTAGTTTGCATGATCCTGAAATTGAACGACAAATTCACCGGTAGTACCGCCCACATTGGCATACGTAATAGCCGGTGCTGATCCCGAAACCGTTGAACTGGCGCCATCCTGGGCATAACCTGCCACAGCACCGGTCATACTACCCAAAGTACTTAATGGCGTATAATTGGTGGTTGATCCTGCACCTCCAAAAGAGATGTAACCGTTTGAACTGATGTAGCAGGCTGTGTAAGTGGCTGCTCCGAACGTAAACGTTCCTCCAAGCGGAATAGCGGCGCTCACATTGTTATCCCAGCTGGTGAGAAACGTGGAAGCACCTGCCGCCAACGGAACATACGTTCCCGGTGACTTTGCGAGGGTATAATTCGCAATGTTCGTCTGCGCCTTCATGCCCAGAACGAGCAATAGCGTACAAAGCGCGGTAAGTAATTGTTTTTTCATAAAGGATTTATTTTTGGAAGAGCAAAACTAGCAAAATAAGTCGGGGAGAAGTCGCCGTTAACCAAAAAACACCTCATTTTATGCGTAAAATCACCCAGATTTAACATCTAAATTTTTTAGAAATACCATTTTCCTACAGGCAATCTACAAAAAATGACCAAAATCAGTCTCCATCGCCTTGAAGAGTCGATTATCTATTTTCGTCGCCGAAAGCTAATGTAGTGTTGCCGAATCAATCAAGCTAAGCCAATTCAACATGCATCGCCTCTTTTGTGATAGCAGAAAAATCTTCCGCATCCGCCTGCCCCAATCAGATCAAAACGCATTAAGACAATATAAAGCCACTATAAGACGAAAAAGCCTCCACAGGATCCTGTGGAGGCTTTTGCTTAAGATAGTGATAACTGCTGTTAGTGTTTCACCACTTTACCAACTTTTACCGGTTGGCTGTTGCTTGTTACCTTGAAGAAGTAAACGCCGTCTTTCAGTGTACTGATACGAAGCGTCGTTACTTCGGTGTTGATCGCTTCATGCATCACCACTTTACCTAAGGCATCCGTCACTTCTACTACCGTGTTCGATGAGGCTAGGTACGATGGTACTGAGATGCTCACGTAATCAGTAGCCGGGTTCGGGAAGATGCTGATCTCGCCGTTGTATGACAAGGTCTCTACACCGGTACATGGTGATACGTTTTGTACGACTGTTGCAGTGGCCGATCCACAAGCGTTAGTACCAGTTACTGTGTAAGTAGTGGTTACGCTTGGTGATACAGATATGCTCATTGTGCTGGCACCGGTATTCCATGAGTAGCTTACGCCCGGAGTAGCTGTCGCTGAAAGCACGGCTGAGTTGTTCACGCACATTAACGTAGATGAAGAAGCAGCTGCAATAGTTGGTGTGGTTGCTACCGTGATGCTGGTTGTCATCGTTTTCACACCACAGCTATTGGTGCCAGTCACAGAGTACACTGTAGTAGCAGATGGAGCTACTGAGGTACTCGCTGTATTAGCGCCGTTGCTCCACACATACGCTGTTGACGTACCACTGGCGGTTAACGTTGCCGTTGCACCTGTTGTACACAGAACACCTGCTGTTGGTGTTACAGTGATTGATAACGTAGGGACATCGTTCACGGTTACGCTCAGCGTTTTGGTATTTGCACAGCCGGATGTGGTTCCGGTTACTGAGTAAATAGTCGATACACTTGGCGTAGCGGTAGTCGTTGCCGATGTCGAACTGTTTGGCATCCAGCTGTAAGTAGTAGCACCACTAGCGGTTAAGCTAACAGTAGCTCCTGCACAGATCACGCTTGGTGATACAGACGCTACAACCGTTGGCGTTGGCGTTACATTCAGGTTCACTGTTTGCGTATTGCTGCAACCTAAGCTGGTACCGGTTACCGTGTAAACGGTGCTGGCTGCCGGGCTTACTACTGCTAAAGAAGATGTTCCGCCTGCTGGCATCCAGCTGTAGGTAGTTGCGCCGGTAGCGGTTAAGCTGGCGGTGGTACCTGAACAGATAGAACCTGTAGAGGCTGCTACCGTTACACTTGGAACTGGGTTAACCGTAATGGTTACAACTGCTGTATTAGAGCAAGTAGTTGCCGGATCGATGGCAGACACGGTATAAGAAGGCGTGATAGACGTACCAGTGGTTGTTGGGGTTACCACAGCTGTGTTGCTGTTGATAGCACCCGGATTCCACTGCCAGGTCAGGCTGCCCGCACTGGTGGTTTGTTTTTGTCCGTTCAGTACCGTATTGAAACGCTTATAGCTGAGGGTTCCGCTTGTTGGTGTGTTATATCCATAAACAGTGCGGTAAGATGTAAGGGTTTCGTAATACGTCTGCGCGTTGTATAATGCATCGATACCATCATGACTTACTTCCACAACCAGGTTGGAAACGCCATCCCAGTTGAATGGTGTGCTGAAGTTGATGGTATTAGCGCCTGTTGCGTGGGTATAAGTAGCAGCAGGGAATACAGTCGTAAAACCGGTAGTTACCACAAAATCCGTAAAGGCTGTTGCTGAAACCGTACCGCATTTCACCGTAAAGTTATTGTTCGTAGCAGCGTCGCCGATAGTAGTAATACTATAAGAAATCGACGTGATGTTACCGGCCACTAAACCTGCAGCAGTCAATTCGGCAGCAGTGTAAAGGGTTTGCTGACGGTAGTTGATACGCCTGTTGCAGAACGCTGTTAATTCTTCAGTAGTAGTTGTTACGGCTGTTCCGGTGCCAATGGCTACTGTACCGGCACCAATTGCAGGAGTTACGGCATTGAGTGTAGCACTTGTTCCTGAACAAAGAACAGAAGGTGTAGAACTTGCAGTGATCGCTGGAGGCGCATTAAGTACTACGGTTACCATAGCCGTTGTTGTACATACCGCATCAGCACCTGTCACAACATAGTTGTAAGAAGCAGGGGTTGACGGCGTTACAGCTGTCGTAGCACCTGTTACCGACGTAGCGATACCGCTACCGGCAGCCGGTGTAGCTGTCCATGTATAAGAATAAACGTTGTTGGTACCTGTGTTGACAGCCGTTAACGTGAACGACTGGCCAGGACAAATGGCAGTTGCCGTAGAAGATGCGGTGATGGCATCCGGAATACTTACAGAAGCCGTCAATGCTGTTCTTGAACTTTCGCAATTTGCATTGTATGAAGATACGTACCAGGTAGTCGTACTGCTGATCGGTGCTGTATAAGTTGTGCTGGCACCTGATTGCAATACTGTTGTAGATGTAGGGCTTGCATACCATTTGTAATTGGCACCGCCGCTCACTGAAGCGCTGGCTGTACCAACACCACATTGTGATGAGTTCGCCGCTACCGGCGCAGAAGGCACAGGATTTACTGTTACTGCAACGGTTGCTGTGTTAGAGCAAGTCGTTACCGGATCTGTTCCAGTTACCGTGTAGGTAGCGGTAGAAGTATTGGTACCTGTATTTACCGGAGTAACTGTAACTGAACTTCCGCTGATAGCACCCGGGTTCCACTGCCAGGTTAAACCACCTGCACCCTGAGTCATTGCCTGACCACCGAAAATAATGTTCAGACGCATGGTGCTTGGAGTACCTGTAGCGTTGTTGTAATTTGAATATACAATCATGTTGCTTGCAGTAGCTGTATAATAAGTCTGCGAGCTTAATGAAAGATCCACACCATCGTGAGTAACCTCAACAACCAGGTTGGAAACGCCGTCCCAGTTGAAAGGTGTTGAGAACGGAATCACGTTCACACCAACAGCATGCGTATAGGTTGCTGCCGGATATACCGTTGTAAAGCCGGCATTGGAAATGAAGTTAGTGAAAGAGCTGGCTGTGGTTGTTCCGCATTTTACAGTGTACAACGGGTTTGTAGCAGCCGAACCGATGGTGGCAATGTTATACGCAATAGATGTGATGTTACCTGCGCTTAAGCCGGCTGCTGTTAATTCGGCAGCAGTATACACAGCTTGCATGCGGTAACCGGTGTACCTGTTGCAGAATGCAGTAGGCTCGGTGGTATTACCGGCTGTTAAGGTTGTTCCTGTGCCGATCGCCACTGTACCAGCAGCAATAGTACTGGTTGTCGCATTCAGGTTAACAGTAGAACCTGAGCAAACCATGGTTGGAGAAGCCGAAGCATTCAATACCGGAGGGTTGCTCATGGTAACACTTACCTGTGCCGTTGTTGTACATACCGCATCAGACGCAGTCAATAAATACATATAAGTTCCGGCAGTCGTAGGAGCTACTGTTGTAGCAGAACCAGTTACCGAGGCTGCCATACCGCTTCCTGCAACTGGAGTTGGTGTCCAGGTGTAAGAGTAAACGTTGGTAGTTCCTGTTTGCACGGCTGTTAAGGTTGCTGTTCCGCCAGGGCAAAGATTTGCCGCGCTGGTAACCGCAGATACAGCATCCGGCATCGTTACGCTGGCCGTTACTGTAGCACGCGGACCTTCGCAAAGTCCGGACACAGATGATACGTAGAAGCTGGTAGTAGAAGCAATACTGTTAGTGTATGTTTGGCCGGCTCCCGATTGAAGAACAGTCGTAGAGGTTGGGCTGGCATACCAGTTGTATGAGGTACCACCGCCTACCATTGCTGTTGGAATACCGTTTCCGCACTGGCTGGAGTTGGTAACTGTAGGAGCTGCGATAGCAGGAGTTACCAGTGCTTGCACCGTTGCAGAGATAGGGCAACCCAGTACGCTGGCTGTAGCCGTGTAGTTGGTTGTGGTATTCAATGTTACAGTCTGGCTGCTGGTAGCAGATACTGTATTGGTAACACCATCAGTCCAGGTGTAAGAACTTGCAGCACTAAGCCTTGTACCTGTAAAGCTCAGGTTTGGCCTTGTTGTATAAGTTGTACCTGTTACAGTAAGACCGCAAACCACCGTGCCGGTAGTAGATGTCCTGTTGTAAGACAATACAGAAGCAAATGCTGTGTTTTCGCCAAGGCATGCGCTCGACTCGGTAGCGGTGCTCGCTACGTTATCCCAGCAAATCTGGATCACCACGTTCGATGTTCCGTCCCAGTTAAAAGAAGCCGCAGAACCCGCGCCTGTACCGAATGCAAATGTATTGGCACCTACAACCGGACCAAAGCTCGCTGTTGTGTAAACCTGCGTGAATGTTGGCGTGAGGAAAGTCGTCGTCAATGCAGTTGCAGTGGTATGTGCCATATTAATGGTAAGGCCGCTGCGTCCTGTAGCGCTTGTCGAGGTAAGGTTAAGACCCATCGAGCTGATGTTACCAGCGCGGAAGCCTTTTGCCTGTAATTCGCTCGCCAGGTAAAGGATTTGCATTTTGTTATTTGCCCAGTTACTGTAAATCGGGTTATTGTAGCTGGTAATGCTTACAGTACCGGTACCTGCGGCACCGTTAATGTTCGGTTTCACTACAGCCACGTCTAATGTTGCAGTAGCGCCTGCGCAAAGCGGGCTTGGAGAGGCCGTAGCAATAGCGCTTGCACCATTGGTTGGTTCATCAGAATAAGACGCGCCACCGTAATTTACCGTATAGGATATATCTGTGGTCGTAATTGTCCAGGTTACAAGGGCATTGCCCGGAGTAGCCGCCGGGATAGTGGCGGTCCAGTTGGAAGTACCGGTTGTGCTGCCACCTGTTAAAGCTACGGTTGGCTGTACCACACCGTTGAAGTAATATGTAAGGTAAGCACCGGTAAGCGGTGTTGCACCGGCAGAAATGTTAGCAGTAACGTTATGGCTTACAGCCACACACTGGTTGCCTGTTGGCGTTAGGGTCGTAGAATTTACCACAGATGGAAGCGGCGGGATGATACCGTCGAATTCATCGGCACCGATATCAGGAGCCGTACCGCCACCGTTCACAGAACCTGCTGGACCCGGACGGCTGTCGTTGTCGAAATCCACACTCACACCGGTAGAAGCTACCGACGCACCACCCGATTCAAGCGGGGTAATTTGTGCAGGAACAATGTGAAGGTCAGTTGAAGAAATAAAGTTAGGAAGTACATTAAAAGAGTTTGCGTCTTTAGATGTTGCAGTTTGCCAGTTGGCAAAGCTGGTAACGTTGGCGGCATTATAGTAACCGAAAACGCCGGTAGCATTCACGAAATAGTCGTTGTTATTTACCGTACCACCAGAAAGAATGCTGGTAGCACTGGCATAGATACCACAAGAGTAAGCATTTGCAACGTTGTTTACAATGATGTTGTTTTGCAATTGACTGATGGTTGCACTGGAGTTTGCCACTTGGATACAAGAACCGACAACGCCTGTAGCGAGTTGCGCAATGGTATTGTTATTGATCTTAATACCTGTAGCAGCCGCATTTACATAAATACCGATACCGCCATATTGGTTGCCCAGAGAAGACACCGGATAACCGGCAATATCGCGGATGATGTTATTAGTAATGGTAATACCGGCATTACTGGTTGCTGAATTGATGAAGATACCATACATGCCCCATACGCTGGAAGTTGGGTTGATACAATCGTGAATGTAATTGCGGTTGATCAGTACACCAGCATTAGAAGCGCCTAGTTCTAAACACCCCATGCTGGCAGTAGCTGCCGTGAAGCCCGAACGCAGGTCATTTTGAGCAATGATTGCCGAACCTGCGCCAGCAGTGGTAGAACTGTAGCTGATGTCGATGGCACGGAATGCAACATAGTCAGAAGCGGTTGCGCTCCCAATCGTGTTTCTGGTGATCTGGGTTCCGGTATTCAGGTAGGTAGATGAGCTACCGATGGCATGAATACCATAATAACACCGGGTAATGAGGTTGCCCTGAATAATGGTATTTAAACTTGAATAAGCACCTGTGCTGCTCGAGCTGGTAGAAACACCATTCGAGAACTGGATACCATAGTTGATGGTGGTGCTGGTAGCACTGCTCCTTGAACCGGTAATGATACAGTTTTTCACTGTGTTATTGTCGGCCCCGTCAGTTCCGGTGGTCGAATTAGACGATAAACGGATACAAGCCACGCCGGCAGTAGTTACCGGAGCAGACACAAAACTCAGGTTTTGAGTTCCTGAGGTCAGCGGATCATCACCGTCAATGGTTACGTTATCGGCACCGGCCAATTCAATAATACCGCGGTTTGCCGAAGGAGCAGCTGCAGAGTTGATCACAAAGTTGCCACCAGACGGCATGATAGAAATACTGGTGTAGGAAGACGTTCCTGCACTTGCTAATAGCGGTGTAGGTGTTGCTGGCTCAGTCGTGTTTCCCGTAATGAGAATCGAAATCGCCCCTTGATGCGTGCCGGCATTAATTGCCGCAAACGCCGCATTTAAAGCCGTGTAGGTTGTGGGGCCCATCGTTCCGGCCGTAGCCGTTACGCTTACCTGCGCCTGAGACACTTCAGCTGAAGCCACTCCTAACGCGAGGAGCCACAAACTCTTTCTGAATAAAGTAAATTTGAAATTCATGTGCTGTGTTTTGTGTTTATGTTTTTGTTGCCGGAATGTTATGTTTTATTCCGGATTGTAAAACTACAAATATTCAAATAGCAAACGTGGGAATTAACAAAAAAAACACCCGATTTAGAGGTAAAATCATTTCTTCTGCCGACAGATTTTCGTGCTCGATCGCTTTTTAACATATTACTACTTGTTTTAAAGTTGATTTTAAATCACACTACCTGTTCCGTTTTAGCCGTATCTTTGAATGATGGATATCGAATCTCTTCATCAATATTGCCTCACCAAGAAAGGTGCGGAAGAAAGTTTTCCGTTTGGGAGCGAAACACTCGTCTTTAAAGTAATGGATAAAGCCTTCCTTCTCACCGGCCTGGCTTCAAGTCCGCTGCAATTCAATGTAAAGTGCGATCCTGAAAAAGCGGTCGAATTGCGCGAACAATATTCCTGCGTGATGCCAGGCTATCATATGAATAAAAAACACTGGAACACCGTTATCTGCGATGGTAGTGTGAACGATGCCTTGCTACGCTCGTGGATCGATCACAGCTATGAATTGGTGGTGAACGCTCTGCCCAGGAAGCTGAAACTGGAACTCGAAAGCCTATAACCTACTCTTCCCTGAAAAAATTGAGTTTGTGCAGATCGATTAGTTGTGTTTTTTGGTAATAGAAGTTGATCACCTCAGGGTATTTGTACCCAAGTCTGGCCATATGCATGGCTCCCTCCTGACACATGCCTACTCCATGGCCAAAACCCCTGCCTTTGAATACAAGCGTATCACCTTGAGGAACAATACTGAAAAATGTGGACTTCAGTTGCAAATCGGTCCTTACATTTTTTAAAGGCACTTTTACATTGCTGGCTTCCAGATAAGCCTTACGGCTGTCTTGCCTGAAATGTGTGGCTACCCAACGCGCGTTGGAATCCTGCACCGGATAATTGTGTTTGATTTTCAGGTAGGCAAGCCAATCTTCTTTTGCCATTTTGCGCTCCCACCTGGCGTTGGGCATTTTTACGCTGAAGCTATCGTTTACACTGCGAAGGTAAGAAAGCCTGCTGCCCCAAACATCCTCGGAGTTGACGGTTTGTCCGCCACTGTTACTATGAAAGGCTGCTTCAATGAGATTAAGATTATCATCTACCACTACTTTCCCGCGGGTATCGTTTACTGCCTTCATGATCTCGAGTTCGGTTGTTTTGCCGAAATACACCTGGCAATGGGTGTGATCGCAGAGACTAAATCCTTCAGCGGCATGTTTTTGTAAATGAGAGAGGGCAAAGGTGCGGGCAAGAATAGCCTGTACTTTATAGAACTCACCTGGCGAACGTCTTCCCGATTCTGCCTGAACCACTCCTGATATATAGTTATCGAGTATCACTTCGTTCAGGCATTTGAGTCCGCCGCCCTCAACTTCTACCAGCAAATTATCCTGATAGAAACGCGGCTTGCGGTCGGGAGCTACTAACTTGATACGGTAGGCGCGCTGCGCATCCGAACTACTTATCCTAACTTTCTTATACCGGCCTACCAGGTTTTCAAACGTTCTTAATTCGATAGAATCATTTACACAGCTGATCTTTATGATTGGGAATTGTGATGTGTTCACGACCTCGTTTCCATTGGCCTGGAAGCTGTAAGTTCCCTGATCTGCACTAAATGTAAATGATTGTATTTTGAGCTGCGAAAACATGCGTATGTTCACAATCTCATCCGAAAGGTATTTTTTAAGTCCTCCGCCGGCACTTCGCTCCGCAGCTAAGACCACCCTGTTATTATCGGGTGCTAAAAAGAAAAACGCGGCAAAGGCAAAAATAATATTATGAATGTGTTGCATGGATGTGTTCGTGAATCATAGCAGCCACCTTGCGCGATGCGCCGCTGTTTCCAAGCAGCGTGATGAGGCGGTCGTATTCTTCTAATATAGCGTTACGGTTACTATCGTCGAGGATCAGGTTCAGTTCATTACGCAGGTTGGTGGCATTAAAATCATTTTGTACCAGCTCCTTTACTACTTGCTTATCCATAATCAGATTTGGCAGCGAAATGTATTTCAAGCGGCCGCCTACCACCATTTTGGCGATAGCATACGATACAGCGCCACCTTTGTAGCAAACAACCTGCGGAAGCCTGAACAGCGCGCTTTCGAGGGTTGATGTACCCGATTTGATAATGCCTGCCCTCGCATGTTGCATCAGGGCATAAGTCTGCCCAAACACAACTTTGATCTGCCTTTCGGTAGCCATGCGATAGGCCTCCGGCGGCAGGTTGGTGGTGCCTGCAACCACAAATTGATAGTCTTTGAAATCGTCAACCACATCCAGCATGATCGAGAACATGCGCTCAATTTCCTGCTTTCGACTGCCCGGTAAAACGGCAATCACCGGCCTGGCGTCGAGTCCGTTTCTGGTTGCGAACGTTTGGCGATCCGGCAAACTTTCCTGTTCCTGTGCAATGGCGTCGAGCAGCGGATGCCCTACGTAATCGGCCTTGTAAGTATGCTTGCGGTAAACCTCAACTTCAAATGGCAAGATCACAAACATTTTCTCGCACGCGCGTTTTACAATTTCAACCCTGTTCTCTTTCCACGCCCAAATCGTTGGCGAGATATAGTATAGCACACGGATGTTATGTTGTTTGGCCCAATCGGCTATACGCAGGTTAAAACCAGGGTAATCCACTAAAATCAAGGCGTCGGGCTTATATTCGAGAATATCGTTCTTGCAAAACTCGATGTTCTTTAAAATGGTGCGCAGGTTTTTAGCTACTTCCACAAAACCCATAAATGCCAGATCACGGATGTGTTTCACCGGTGGCTTACCGGCAACAGCAGCCATCAGGTCGCCACCCCAAAAACGCAGGCCGGCATCCGGCTCCAGTAAGAGCAGTTCCTTCATCATGTTGGAGGCATGAAGGTCGCCGGAAGGTTCGCCAGATATGATATAATACTTCAACGTTTTCAGAGTAATGAGATATAAAGCACCAGGCCAACGTAGCCGAAAGTCGCATAAATAATTCCTTTGGCCAGGTCGTACACTTTTTTGTTGAGCAGCAGGTAAAACACCAGCAAATTGGCTACTACGCACATGATGCAAACTTCCTGAAGCATTTCCCCTGCACGCAGGTACTTAATAAAACTTTGCGGGAAACCAATGTGACTATAGCCAAAAAGCCAATAGAGAAAAAAACACAGGGCGGGAAACAAAGCACCCGTCACAAATCCGATCCATTTCTTATCCAGTTTATCAAGCATAATTTTAGAGCGTATTTCTAAGGTGATTAATATACTGGTGAGCTGTAAGATCGTGCATCACAGGTACCACCGATACATAACCGTTTGCCAACGCCCACTCATCCGTGTCGGTTGCCTCGGGCTCGAAATTTACAAACTTTCCTGTAAGCCAGTAATAGAACCGGCCATATGGATCTTGCCGTTCTTCGAAATCCTCGACCCAATTGGCGCGGGCTTGCCGGCAGACTTTAAGGCCGTTGATCTCGTCTGCTTTTAGTTTCGGAAAATTGACATTGAGGCACACGCCTTTGGGCATTTCATTATTAAGGCAAGATGCAATGATCTTTTCGATAAATAGCGTTGTAGGGCCAAAATCGGCATCGATGCTGAAATCGGCCAGGCTAAATCCTACTGATGCTGTACCTTCAAGCGAACCTTCGATGGCTGCACTCATGGTGCCTGAATAGATGACGTTGATGGAACTGTTGCTGCCATGGTTAATCCCCGACAACACAAGGTCGGGCTTGCCCGGCAGCAACTTGTTGATAGCCATTTTCACACAGTCCACCGGTGTGCCTGTGCAACTATATTCGCCTATTACGCCTGTATGGTAAGCCGTTTTTTGAAGGCGCAATGTAGAATTGATGGTAATAGCATGACCCATTCCCGACTGGGGCTTATCAGGCGCAATCACAAACACATCGCCAAATTTGCAAGCGATGGCCGACAGGTGCATAATACCCGGGGCGCTGATGCCATCGTCGTTGGTTACTAATATCAAGGGCTTTTTTTGCATCGGAGGTAAATCTATCCGGTTTTTTGCATGCTGCGGCATAAAAAAAGTTTTTTTACTAAAAGCGCACTGTTCATGAGTGCCAACAAAGGGCAAGCAACTTCTACTGCTCCTGGCGTTATGGCAAGGGAAACGCACATGGCACTGAAATGATTTAGGTGTTCGTGAAGGCAAATACCCTTCGCACACAGGTTGATTGTTTTTTGTTATTTTTGCTTGTCACTAAACACTAACATTTTTATGAAAAAAATTATCAATACCACCAAAGCCCCCGCTCCTATTGGCCCGTACAACCAGGCGATTCAGGTTGGCGACAGCGTTTATGTATCTGGCACTATCGCCATGGATCTGGCTTCCAGGCAATTGATCAAAACCTCGATCAAGGAGGAAACCAAAATTGTAATGGACTACGTGGGTGAAGTACTTCAGGCCGCAGGTCTCACTTACGACAACATCGTAAAAACCACCATTTTTTTGGCTGACATGAACAACTTTGTGCACGTTAACGAGGTGTATAGCAGCTACTTCAAAAGCGACTTTCCGGCAAGGGCAACGATCCAGGCCGACCGTCTTCCGAAAGACGCCAACGTAGAAATTAGTGTCGAAGCCCGCGTATTTTAATACAAGGCACTTGCAAAAACCACAAAATTCTGAAAATCAGGCAATTATTTTTTGAGCACTTCTTATCCATGTCTTGAAATGATAAAAATGACCTATGAAAATCTATTTTTTAAGGTCCAAAAAATCAAATTGATAGATAATATTGAAAGGTTCAACGAAAAAAATACAAATCATTTGATGGTCTATTTATTTGTTATAATTTTACTATAACTTAATAATTACCGTTATGAATATTTTTGTAAGCAACATTAGCTTTAAAGTTAGAGAACAGGCACTTAGTGAACTTTTTTCTCAGTATGGGGAGGTAACTTCCGTAAGAATCATCAAAGACAAAGAAACAAAGCGAAGCAGGGGCTTCGGCTTCGTGGAAATGGCAAACGATGAGGATGGCCAACGTGCGATTGACGCATTAAATGGCTCTGAGCATTACGAAAGGCCTATTGTGGTATCTCTCGCTAAGGGAAAACCTGAAAGCGTATAAATACAATAGTTACAGAATTTAAAAAAATCTCCGGAAAAACCCGGAGATTTTTTTTGCTAGTTACGGATGGTAAGTGCGCCACTGGCATTGTCGTAAAATGTAGAGTACAAGCGAAGCGGAAGCTGCGCTGGACCTCCGATAACGGCGCCATCAACGATCTGCCATTTTGACCCACTAATGGTATCTTTCAGCGTAAAGCCATCTGACTGCACTTTTACAGCGGCATCTGGGTTATCCGGTAACTGAGTCGATGTACGCTCAATGGCTACAAAATCGGCAGCGCTGTTTTGCGCCTTCCGGTAAATAATAATCCCATTAACACCCGCGCGGTAGTATATCCAGCCCCCAACCACTGTAAGAGCCTGGTTGAGCGGATCGTTGGGGTACATGGTTACATTAACAGTTTGATAGGCGATGTTGTCCTGTACAGTTTTCGCTTTTTTCTTACACGAGATTCCAATGGAAAGCGCTGTAATGAGTAATATGCTAAAAATTCTAAACATCAGGCTACAGTTTCCTATTAAACAAATACCTTTATACCTTGTAAATATACATCATTTTTATGGACCTAGAACAGCCTAAACCCCCAGGGATACGGAACGCTTTTTTACCGATTATATTGTCCCTGGTGCTGATTTCAGGGATTTGGCTGGGCTATTTTTTAAACAACCGCATCCGAAACGCCGGCATGTTTACTCATCAAGATGGTCAGGGCAACGAAAAGATCAACAGCCTGCTTGATTACATCGAATACCAATATGTAGATACTATCAATAAAAAAGAGTTGGTAGAAAAAACGGTAACCTCACTACTACAGAGCCTCGACCCGCATTCGGCGTATATCCCGGCCTCCGATTTTGCGTCGGTAAACGAACCGTTGGAAGGCAACTTTGATGGGATTGGCGTCGAGTTCAACATTATCAACGATACCATCCGTGTAATTAACACAATTGAAGGCGGTCCCGCAGAAAAAACAGGCATTCTCGACGGCGATAAGTTCATAAAAATAGAGGGCAAAAACGCAGCGGGTGTTGGCATTACCAATAAAGATGTATTTGGTAAACTTCGCGGCCCACGGGGCAGTAATGTCAACGTGAGCATTATGCGGGCCGGCATCAATGATTTGCTGACCTTTAAAATTACACGCGACGCCATTCCGCTGTACAGCCTCGATGCGTATTACATGATCGATCAAACAGTAGGCTATATCAAAATCAGTAAATTTGCAGCTACTACCTACGACGAATACCTCAAAGCATTTAATGCCCTGAGTCGCATGGGTATGAAAAAACTCATTCTTGACCTGCGTGGCAATCCCGGCGGGTATTTGAACGCAGCTGTAGATATTGCCGACGAATTTCTGGCCAACGGTTTACAGATCGTTTATACTCAGGGCAAAGCGAATCCTAAAAAGATTTTTAAAGCTACCGAGCGCGGCAGCTTTGAAAGCAATGCACTTGCGATCCTTATCGATGAAGGATCGGCCAGTGCAAGCGAAATTGTGGCAGGTGCTGTGCAGGATAACGACCGGGGTATTATTGTAGGACGTAGAAGTTTTGGGAAAGGACTGGTACAAGACCAAATGCAATTGCCGGATGGCTCAGCGATCCGCCTGACGATTGCCCGCTACTATACTCCAACCGGACGCTGCATCCAAAAACCTTACACTGATAATAAAGATGAATACTACAACGAAGAGTATGACCGGTTTGACCATGGCGAGTTGTTGAATAGGGATAGCATTAAACTCGATAAAAAGCAAGCGTTCAAAACACCTGAAGGAAAAACAGTGTATGGCGGCGGCGGTATTATGCCTGATCTTTTTGTTCCAATTGATACTTCTAAAACCAACACGGTTCTTAATAAATTATTCTACGCCGGTGTAGTCAATACTTTTGCATTTGAGTATTCCGACCTTCACCGCGGAAAACTTAAAGCCTATGGCAATGCCAAAAATTTCATTTCGGGGTTCGAAGTCACCCCTGCTATTCTGGACGCATTTTTCGCTTATTGCGATAAAAAGAATGTGAAAATAGCTGCTGCCTCGCGGAGTAAGGTAGGCGAAGCGGCTAAGCCGTATCTAAAAGCGCTGATCGGACGTGATATTTACGACAAAGACGCCTATTACCCAATCATCAATAAAGACGATAAATGTATTCAAAGCGCAGTTAAATCGTTAAATGAAATGCCCTAACCTCGCTTTCCGCGAACATAATATCAGGTAAATCCAGGGGTTTTTAGTGTTAAAAACCACTAGGAATGAATATATTAGCTACTTTTGAAGAAAAATTGCCTATGAAAGTTGCTATTGCCTCCATCGGGTTACTTTTTGCATCGATGGCCTTTACGTCCTGCTCCTCTCCCGAAGCGGAAGCCGAAAAACAGGAAACAACAGATTCTATACCTAGTGCCGACACCGTGGTTGAAGAAATGAAAACGTCTTACAACCTGCCGTCTGCTCTGCAAATTGCCTCTGCGTTTAAACGCTCAGGAGGTACATTCCTATCAAACGTCACAAACGACAAAGCATCTGTTAGCCGTTATAATACGAACACGTATAAAAAAGCGGTCAATTTTGGTATTTACAGTGCTGACCTCGCCTATTGCCTTTCAAACAAAAAATACCAGGAATCGAAAGAATATCTTAAAGCATGTAAGGACATGGGTTCGTACCTGGGTCTCGACAAAGCGTTTGAAAGTGACCGCATGGCCGAACGCTTTGAAAGTAATATTTCTAACGAAGACTCGCTGATAAGGATTGTGACCCATTTGCAATTAAAAACAGACCTGATGTTTGAAGAAAACCGCCAGGAAGAGGTGAAAGTACTGGCATTGGTGGGTGCCTGGACGGAAAGTCTCTACATTGCAGCCGAAACATACAATAAGGACAAAAGCAAAAAAGTGGGTGCTGCACTGTTGGATCAACTTTTGTTTTCGAATACAATGCTAAAAGCCATACAGGCTACAGAAAATAGCGAGCCTGAGGTGAAATCGCTGGCTCTTTCTATAGAAACGTTGCAAAAACAAGTTATGGCTATTCCATCGCTGGCATCGGCTATCGAGCAGGATGAAAATGCAGATTTTTCGACACTTACAATTTCCGAAACGGAACTTGACCCTTTACTCGGTTCTATCCGCTCACTGCGGAACGACATGGTAAAATAATGTCCTACAGTTGTTTAATTCATTGAAACAGTTTATGAAAAAAATAATATTATCAGTAATGTGCTCTGCACTCATACTGGCTTCCTTATCGTTTAAAAAAGGCGGCGACATTTTATGCAATCCGGCAGCACTGAAAGAAAAAGCCGGAAAATCGCTGGAGCCATATAAATACGATAGCTCAGAACTTACACGCATCCTTTATAAAAAGAAAGAATCGGTAAAAGAGGTGGAGGTACCTCTGTTTATCGGAGAGAAGTACATGTTCGTTTTTGAAATGGAAGCCCTTCCGAAACGGGTGGAAGTAGAGATCTACAATCGCGACAAGGACTCGAAAAAGCGCAAGCTCTTGTTTTCGTCGAAAGGAAAAACAGACCTCACCGAATTTCAATGCGAGATCTCAAAAATGAGAACCGTTTACGTGGATTATATTGTGCCTGCCTCCGACGAAAGCGCGCAAACTGGTTGCGCCCTGTTCGTATTGGGCTACAAGTTGAAATAAGGTTAGTACATCCGGTGGCGTTTTTCTCTCCGGTGTGTCATCACTCATAAGTCCTGCCATGTTCAAGGCCTTGGGTCTTGTAACTGTGTGCGCAATCTGATAAGACACCGGAAAGGAGAGTAAATTCCAGGCTAATGTCAGGCTTGGCCGAAAATCAACTGCTTGCTTCTATAAGCAAAGCGTAAGGCGATCATGCTGCGACTGCCCAGACATATCGCGCACCGACAGCAACCACTTCATCGCTTTCTCGCGTGTATCAAAAAGCCGTATTTTCATGGCTTGCCGGCTGGTAAGATTGATGATGAAATTGATAATGAGCCTTTCGGCAAGTGATTTGACTACAACTGCTGTGGCCAGCGTCATCGCATTGGTTTCGGGCAGCGCCGAATACTCACGCGCTTCTTTGGTGAGTGTAGAGTCGTAACCCGACTCCACTAAAATGCAAAACTTGTTCTTTTGATCGTAACGACTCGCTAAAAAATCGCGCTGGGCCTTTATGTGTGAAGCATCCACCAGGCTATCGCCGGCAACCTCTACATGCACAATGCCATTATCGAGGAAATGGACCGTAAACATTTCGACGGTGTGCGTTTCCAATATATTGGCATTCAGCAGAGACATGTTATCCTACACGTTTGATCAGGGCCATGTAAAATCCATCGAAACCCTGTGAAGGAAAAATAGTGTGATCTTTTATGAATTCAAAATTTTTATGAGATGCCAGAAATGCATCGACCTGATTTTTGTTCTCGCTTGGTAATATACTACAGGTAGAATAGACAAGCATCCCGCCGGTTTTTGTCATAGCCGAATACTCGCCAAGAATTTTTTGCTGGAGTTGCCGCGTGCGTTCGATAAATGCAGGATCGAGCTTCCACTTAGCATCAGGGTTTCTCCTGATTACACCCAGGCCACTGCAAGGCACATCAAGCAAAAGCCGGTCGGCCGTATTTTCGAGGCGCTTGATGGTTTTGCTTCCGTCGATGAGCCTGGTTTCAATATTACCCGCTCCTGCCCTTCTGGCGCGTTTCTTCAATTCGTCGAGCTTCCATTGGGTCACATCCATCGAGAGGATGCGTCCTTTATTCTGCATGAGCGCCGCCAGGTGAAGGCTTTTGCCACCGCCACCGGCACAGGCATCAATTACCCGCATACCGGGTTCCGCTCCAAGGAACTCCGAGATCTTTTGAGAACCGGCATCCTGCACTTCGAAGAGGCCAAGCCTGAATAGTTCGTTTTGAAAAAGGTTTTGCCGGGTTGCTAACACCAGTGCATCTTTATATTCTTCCAACGGTTCTACTTCTACTTCCTGTTCCAGGAGGTATTTCATCAAAATATCTTTGCGGGTTTTGAGGGTGTTAACACGTAATACCACTGCTGCTTGTTCATTCAATGCGGTAGCTTCCTGCTCCCAGGTTTCGTTTCCAAGTTCCTGCTCTCCCAGCTGCCACATCCAATCAGGATACGACTCAATGATGCGGCGATCTTTAAGTGATTTGTAACGGTCAAGTATCTGCTTTTCGTCGAGGTTACGAAAATCGCGCTCGTCGGGTAGTGGCATGCGGTTAATAATAAAATACACACCGAGCATTTCCCAAAAGCCTTTGGTTGTTTGGGCAAGTTCCGACAACAAGCGGTAGTTGCGAACCATGTCGTATGTGGTTTCGGCAACGAACCGGCGATCTCTTCCGCCAAACTTTGCATGTTCTTTAAGGGTTTTTTCAATGACCTTATCAGCGTACTTCTGCTCATTAAAGATCAACGACATGGCATTAACAATGGCCTGCAGCAATACGCGGTGTGGCTTTGCGGGCTTTTTGGAAGGTTTTGGCATGCCCAAAGTTACACTTTTTGACTGGCTTAGGCGCTGTATTTTTGCTTATATTTACCTTTACGCTAAAATCTCATTTGGTATGAAACCACTTCTTCTTGTTCTTATTTCACTTGCTACCGGTCTCGGGGCACAAACCGGAAAACGCGTGCTGCTACGCAATGGCATTGCCCATATCGGCAACGGGCAGGTGATTGAAAACAGCTATGTTGCTTTCAGCAACGGAAAGATAGATTTTGTATCGGATGCGCGGCTCATTAAACTTGACATGAGCAAATTCGACACCACGATCGATGTTTCAGGGAAACACATTTACCCAGGCTTTATCGCGCCTAACTGCATTCTCGGCTTACAAGAAGCCGAAGCAATACGGGCCACGAGCGACTACGCCGAAGTAGGAAACTACAATCCGCATATCCGCAGCCTTATTGCTTACAACACAGACAGTAAGATCCTCGAAACTGTAAAAGCCAATGGCATTCTCTACACACAAGCTACGCCGCGCTACGGTGTGGTCAGCGGCAGTTCATCTGTATTGGCTACCGATGGTTGGAATTGGGAAGATGCTTTACTGAAAGCTGATGACGGCGTTCACCTCAATTTTCCGAACTCTGTGGTAAGACATGGCTGGTGGGCCGAGCCGCAGCCGAGTGAGCGTAATACGAAGTTCCAGGAGCAACTGACCGAACTGCAAAACTTTTTTGAAAATGCTTACGCTTATTACAAATCCGATACACCCACTGAAACAAACCTTCGCTATGAGGCCATGAAAGCGGTATTTGACGGGCGCAAGAATTTATACCTGCACGCCGATTATGTGAAAGACATTATGCTTGCCGTGAACCTTGCAGAGAAATTCAACATTAAAAAGAAGATCATTGTCGGCGGAAAAGACAGCTATAAAATCACGCCGTTTCTGAAAGAGCACCAGGTAGCGGTAATGCTGAACCGCCTGCACGACTTGCCGGAGTTGCCAGAAGCCGATACCGATATTTATTACAAACTACCTTCACTGCTCCAAAAAGACTCTATTCTGTTCTGCCTGCAGAATCAGGGCGACATGGAAGCCATGAATGCCCGGAACCTGCCTTACCTAGCTGGCACCGCGGCAGCGTATGGCCTCAGCAAAGAACAGGCTTTACAAAGCATTACACTTAACGCTGCCAAAATATTGGGCGTTGACAGCCTCATCGGCAGTCTCGAAACCGGTAAAATGGCTTCACTGGTTGTTTCCGGCGGCGATGTTCTCGACATGAGGACCAGCAAGATCGAAATGGCTTACGTGAATGGCAGACCTGTCAACATCACCAATTTCCAGAACGACTTGTACCGGAAATATGCCGAAAAATACGGTGTAAAGCCTTAGCACATCGGTTCACTGCCCTGTGTTAACTACAACTTAACTTTGAATGTCATGACGTCTTTTAACATCAAGGCTAACCTCATCGACCTCGTCAATCGCGATATTTATCCGGCCGCTGTGGTTGTAAAAAATGGGAAGATCATTTCTGTGGATAGGATTAACGAACCTTTTGACACCTACATTTTGCCAGGTTTTATCGATGCACATGTGCATGTAGAGAGCAGCATGTTGGTGCCGTCTGAATTTGCCAGGCTGGCGGTGACTCATGGCACAGTGGGCACAATTTCTGACCCACACGAAATTGCTAACGTTCTGGGAACTGCCGGTGTGGACTATATGATCGCTAATGCGCAACGGGTACCTTTTCATTTCTATTTTGGCGCGCCATCCTGTGTTCCAGCCACAGGTTTCGAGACGGCGGGTGCGGTGATCGATGCCAAAGGAATTGAACAGCTTCTGTCGAGAAACGAGATTGTTTACCTGGCCGAGATGATGAATTTTCCAGGTGTTATATACCAGGACGAAGAGGTGATGAGAAAACTGGCGATTGCGAAAAAATATGGCAAGCCCATCGACGGGCATGCGCCGGGCCTGACGGGCGACGACATGAAACGTTATTTCGATGCCGGCATATCAACCGATCACGAATGCTTCGGCTACCTGGAAGCTCTCGAAAAACTAAAGCATGGTGTAAAAGTGATGATCCGTGAAGGTAGTGCTGCCAAAAACTTTGAAACGTTGATTCCTTTACTGAAAGAGTTTCCTGATCAGATCATGTTTTGCTGTGATGATAAACATCCGGACAATCTCATTGACTCACACATCAACGAACACGTGAAACGGGCCATGGCTCATGGCCATGATCTTTTCGACGTATTACGGGCCTCGTCGTACAATGTGATAAAACACTACCAGTTGCCGGTAGGTTTATTACAGGTGGGCGATCCGGCCGACTTCATCGAGATCAACGACCTCAGCAACTTCGGCATTCTCAAAACCTATGTAGCCGGGCAGTTGGTTGCAGAAAACGGCAAGTCGTTTATCAACCCTGTGGAAGCGCCGATCGTTAATAATTTCAATTGCAGCCAGCGACAACCGCAAGATTTCAATATAAAAAGTGAAGGTAACCGTATTCGCGTGATCGAAGTACTCGACGGACAATTGGTTACCAATGAGCTCTATGCCGAAGCCCTGACAGTTAACGGCTATGCGGAATCTAACCCCGGAGAAGATATTCTGAAAATTGCTGTGGTGAATCGCTATAGCGATCAGCCGGTAGCCAAAGCATTCATCAAAAATGTGGGGTTGAAAACAGGTGCCATTGCCAGCTGTGTGGCACACGATTGTCATAATATTGTGGTAGTGGGAACTAACGACGACGACATGTGTCGCGCTGTAAACCTCATCATTGCGGCTAAAGGTGGCATTTCACTGGCTGCCGGCGAACACAGTGATGTATTGGAACTGCCCATTGCGGGGATTATGACCAACCGGCCGGCCGAAGAAGTAGCCGAAGCATATACCAGGCTCGACCGTGCTGCAAAAGCACTTGGCAGCACCTTGAAAGCGCCTTACATGAGCCTTTCATTCATGGCCCTGTTAGTGATACCCGAGCTGAAACTCAGCGACAAAGGACTCTTCAACGGGAACCGCTTTGAGTTCACGGAGCTATTTTGCTAAACTGTCATGTCATTTTTTAAACACATTTTTCTTATTTGTTTGGTTTTACTGGCATTCCGAGGCCAAACACAGGAAGCAAGCGACGGCCTCGCCGAGCGACTACCAATACTGATGAAGACGCGGATCTCATGGAAACACCTGTCGAAACAGGCTGAAAGCGCTGAAGAGAAAAGGCAGGTGACTGCCTGCATTAGCGATTCAGCCAATGCATTTTGCCTCGATCCGCGGATTGATGGTGACTATATTGACGATTTTCACCTTCTTGATCTTGACGGCGATCATGACCTGGATATTATCTATGAGGGATTTGAATGTGCAGGCATGTCAACCAAAACCGTATTGGTTTACCTTAACCAGAAAGGCCGTCTGACAAGGGCCTGGGCAGGCCGTGGGCGCATTGCTTCAGTACGGACAGGGAGCGAGCTTGTCGTTTACCAATATCCCTGCTGTTCCGAAACATTAAACACCTTCATCTCATTTCTTCCGGGTCCCGATACGCTTATTCGCCTGGGCGGCTTGCATTTTTTCTATTCGCCTTTTTTCGAGGGTATGGAATTGGATCGGGAAAGCATCATCCCGAAAAAACTGAAACCAGGCGCTTGCTACCGCGCCGACAATGGCGTGGCGATTTACGCGCCGGCGGAGTTACAAATAGGATCTAACATGCTGTCCACGACTGCTTCCGGCTATATGCTAAGCCAGGCTTCTGTGAAGGCTTTTGGCAGCTACACGTCGCCTCGCGGCGAGCGTCGCTTATTTGTGCTCGTACCACCCAGCCATTTATCGGTAGGCGTTTTGCATCTTGAGTTCCCCACCCTGGTGTGGATCGACAACGACCATGTGCATGCTATAAAACCAGATACCAAATGAATACTTTCGACCCTCAGAAAATATTGAGTGATGGGCTCGTCACCTTGGTCCCGCTTCAGAACAGCGATTTCGAACGGCTCTATGCAGTTGCCTGCGACCCGCTGATCTGGGCACAACACCCCAACAAAGAGCGATATCAACGAGAGGTCTTTAAGACGTTTTTTGAGGGCGCGTTGGCGTCAAAAGGCGCTTATTTGATTTTCGACAAACAAAGCGGTGAACTCATTGGCAGCTCGCGCTACTACGATGCGGATCCTGAAACGCGAAGCATCCTGATCGGGTACACATTCCTGGCACGCAGCCACTGGGGTGGAAGATACAACCCGGCAATAAAGCGGCTTATGATTGATCACGCGCTGAGCGCATTCGATAGCGTAATATTCCATGTAGGTGCTTCCAACATCCGTTCGCAGAAAGCAATGGAAAAACTGGGCGCAAAAAAGACAGGTGAATCGGGCATTGCCTATTATGGCGAACCCAGTAAACTCAATGTCGTTTATGTCATCCAAAAAAGTGATTGGCCAACCTAAGGCGTAGCATTGGCCTGGTTGACCTCGTTGTAGCAGTCGCGGCACAGTGGCTCGTAGCTTTCTGTTTCGCCGAGAACCACCAGGCTGGTTTCGTTGGTCTTGCGATGAGAAATATGCGCCAGGCTTCCACACGTCATACAAATAGCATGCACCTTCGTCACGTATTCGGCCGTGGCCAGCAGATCGGGCATAGGGCCAAACGGCTTACCCTGAAAATCCATATCGAGACCGGCAACAATGACACGCACACCCGCGTCGGCAAGTTGCCTGCAAACATTTACCAGCTCTTTGTCGAAAAACTGTGCCTCGTCGATGCCAACCACATCTACTTCGCTCGCCAGCAGCAAAATATTCGAACTGGCAGGAACAGGCGTGCTATGAATCTCGTTTCCCTGATGCGATACTACTTTTTCTTCGTGATAGCGTGTGTCGATCTGTGGCTTAAATATCTCGACTTTCTGGCGGGCTAATTGTGCCCGTTTGAGGCGCCGGATCAGTTCTTCTGTTTTGCCGGAAAACATCGACCCGCAAACCACTTCGATCCAGCCTTTGCGCCCGGTGCTATGTTTGACGTTCTCTAAAAACATGTTTATTATTTCCTCATAAGAAAACTTAAAAATAAAGTAAGTATCCCTAAAATGCCTTAATTTTAATTCTTAATTATCCACAATTATGCAGACAGAGATCTTACTGAAACAAGTGGCAGCGGCCTTGGAAGAGCTGCAGGGAGCAATGGATAAATTTGGGAAATACCCGAACACTCAGTACGCAGGCCAACTTCACGAACGCCTGAACCGGGCCAATAAACTTGTATCAGCCTATACTGTTTTAAAAGAACAGAAAGAGGTGTCGCCTGAACTCGATCTGCACTTAAAGATCATGTCGGCAGAACCTACGCCGCCAACGGCAGACAATACGTCAACGGAAGTGCCTGATACCAAACCGGAAGCAAAACCCGAGCCGGAACTTCCAAAAGTGGAAAAAACGATCGACCCGGCGCCTGCTATACTTACCGCAGTGGAAACAGCGCACCCCCCTGTAACAAAGCCACTCGCGGTTCCTGACGTTGAACCGGAAAAAACACCGGAGCCGGTACGCGAGGCTGACGTTAAACCGCCGGTAATAGCACCCGCTAAAGAGCCAGCCAGGTTAAGTGTGAGCATCAACGATAAGTTCAGGTTCATCAACGAATTGTTTGCATCTAATGCCAACGAATACCAAATAGCATTAGAACAATTGAATGCCGTTAAGACTAAAGAAGAAGCTGACACTTACCTGAAAGGATTAAAAAACATCTACGGATGGGACGACGATCATGAAATGGTGAAACGCTTGCTTGTGCTAAACCAAAACCGGTTTACTTAAAGATCTGCTTTTATTATTCAATGACCTTGTTCTGCCTATGAAAAATACCATTCTTTTATTGCTTTTAATGTATGCCGGTGCTTCCACAAGCCAAGATACTACCTACGCCCGGGAGGTGATCCGTAAACTCACTTCACCTAAATTTCTTGGCCGAGGCTATGTAAAGAACGGGGTAAACAAAGCGGCAGATTATATTGCTGGTCAGTTAAAAGCAATCGGGGTACAAAAATTCGGCGACTCGTTTGAGCAGTCATATACCTTTCCTGTAAATACATATCCTGGTAAAATGTCGGTTACGGTCGATGGCCGTGTGCTGGCTCCCGGAAAACATTTCCTGATAGAGCCATCAGCGAAAGGGCAAAAAGGCAACTACACACTCACGCAAAAAGACAGCGTAACCTTTGTTTCCGATCCACTGGTTGCAGAGCCACGTGTGGTCGTTAAAAAGAAAAAGAAATTAACGTACACGGTTGCAACGGAAGCGTCTGCGCAAACAGTTGTAGAACTTCTTGCCGATTCCTTTCCCGGTGAAGTCAAAAACATATCTCTCGATTTTGAAACAACCTTGGTTCCGGCTTTTAAGTGCAAAAACCTTTGTGGCTTTTTAAAAGGAACTCAACAGCCGGATAGCTTTATTGTCTTTACCGCACATTACGATCACCTGGGTGCGATGGGAAAAGAAGCCTGGTTTCCGGGTGCCAACGATAATGCCAGTGGCGTGAGCGTATTACTAAACCTTGCGAAATACTATGCTGCACATCCGGCAAAATACTCCGTGGCTTTTATCTTTTTCAGCGGAGAGGAAGCTGGTTTGCTGGGTTCACGTTATTACATCACGCATCCGATGTTCCCGCTGACTAAAATCAAATTTCTGACGAACCTCGACCTTCTGGGTACCGGCGACGATGGCATTATGGTTGTGAATGCCACGGTGTTCAAATCTGCATTCGACAAGTTGAGCGCTATTAACGCTCAAAAAGAATACGTGCCACAAATCAAAAAAAGAGGCAAAGCTGCCAACAGCGATCATTACTGGTTTACCGAAAAAGGCATTCCGTCTTTTTTTATCTATACCATGGGAGGCATCCAGGCCTATCACGACATCTACGATGTGGAAAAAACCCTTCCGCTAACAAGATACATGGAAGTATGCCGTTTACTGATCGATTTCACCACAGAGCTTTGACCCATCTCAACTTTTGAACCCATCAAGTTAAGACCAAGCATTCCCCTGGGAAGTTTATCGGCATTGAACCAAACCCATCCCTACTGTGCTTCAAACGCGTGGTCATGAGACTGGAAAAGCTCATGATATTCATTGATACTCATCAATGTTCCCGGGCCACGATACCCTTTTTGTTTGGCGAGTATGAACAATTCTTTCTCGGTAGGCACCTCTTCGCTTTTGCCGCTATCGAATTGGTATAGCACATAATGGTGAATGGGTTCAGGAGCGCGGGTGGATTTAACTTTACGGTCGATTAGCAGGTATTGGCGGTCGAGTGCAATGCGGTCGATCTGGTCGATACCCGTATGGATTTCGCCGTTGTCATTTTCATCAAAATACTGTACTTGCGCTTCATTGAAGAGCTCTCCGTTTTCGCGAAACACACTGCAATGAATAGAATACGGATAACGTAGCGGATAGCGGTAATAGCTTTCGAAACCCAGATAATAATAAAACTGGGCGGGCACGGCTGTGCTATCAGGATAATAACTTTTGAGCAAGCGAATGTGCGTGTTTGACTCCAGCTGGCGTTGCGCATCATTGGAAACAGAGTCGGCATAGTTTTGCAGCGAATTTTCCATGCGCTCATTCAGTGTCTCGGTAAAATGCTGCACTTTATTCACGGCCCGGTTGACGAACAGGAAAATGCACAACACCATCCCGATCAAACAAATCAGGAAACCTGTGAGCCAAATATATTTCCCCGGCCGGTTGTTGGCAATGCCAAGAATGGTAAAAACCACACATACTATTACCCCCATAAAACACAGAAGGCCCAGAAGAATGATAAGAGCGGCGTTTAAAACCATGTGGTGCTATTATTTATGCTTTTTTGCTTGTTTTTCTATTTTAGCTTTCTCGTCGGCGAAACGTTTTGCTTGCTTTTTGTCGAGCAACAACGTATAGATCCCGCGAAGCGCTTCGAGTGCCGAAATATTTTCCGGATCGAGCCGGTGAATACGGAGCGCGTAAGGCAGCGCTGCTTTGAAAAGTGGTGTAATGTGAAATGTTTCGTACTCCTCCGGCTTCACGCATTCCAGCAATTTGTCGAGCGAAGGAATTTCTCCGCGCCAATCGGCCTTTTCTATCAATTGGCGTTGCTTGCAATAATCAGCATGCAACAGTGTTGTGATGCCGTTGTTGAAATAGGCAATCATCATGTTCATATTTGCTGGCAGGTTGAGCGAATCGTACTCAAGTACTTTTCCCAGATAGATCAAAGCCTTTCTCGGGCTTTTGGGGTGATTGATGCTATCCGACATTCCCTCACTTAAATACCGGCTCCCAACATAATTATAAAAATCAATACTCCGTTTCATTACCGCTGAATCGGGTTTGACGGTGGTTTTCCGGAACCGTTCGAAGTAATACACCGCCGAATCGAGGTTGCTATTCGAAAGGGCTACAGCTTTTTTATAATAACCAGAACCTTCCTGAGCAGGTCCAGGAGATCGATCTGGCTGCGAAAAACCGGCAATACTTCCGAAGAAGATACCGATCCAAAGTACACTCCATTTATACATAAAGTGATATTTTATTGATAAGCAACGTTCCTACAACGGAATGTTACCGTGCTTCTTTTTAGGGAGCTTGTCTGCTTTATTCTCGAGCATTTTAAAAGCCCGGATCAACTTTTCGCGGGTCTGGTCGGGCCTGATCACTTCGTCAATAAACCCGCGTTCGGCAGCACGGTAAGGGTTCGCAAACATGGTCTGATACTCGGCTTCTTTCTCTTTCCATTTCTCTTCTTTGTTCTCAGCAGCAGAGATCTCGTTTTTAAAGATGATCTCTGCGGCACCTTTTGCACCCATCACGGCAATTTCGGCGCTAGGCCAGGCATAGTTCATATCGGCTCCGATGTGCTTGCTGTTCATTACATCGTAGGCTCCGCCGTATGCCTTGCGTGTAATGACGGTAATACGCGGCACGGTAGCTTCGCTGAAAGCATATAACAATTTGGCGCCGTTGGTGATAATGGCATTCCACTCCTGATCGGTGCCAGGCAAAAAGCCCGGCACGTCTTCAAATACCAGCAACGGAATGTTGAAGCAATCGCAAAACCGCACAAAACGGGCAGCCTTGGTCGATGAGTGAATATCGAGCACCCCGGCCAATACAGCTGGCTGGTTGGCCACGATGCCGATGGAGCGCCCAGCCAGGCGCGCAAACCCAACAACGATGTTCTCAGCGAAGTTTTTGTGAACCTCCAGGAAGGTGTTGTCGTCAATAACCTTTTCGATTACCTCACGGATGTCGTAAGGTTGATTCGCATTGTCGGGAATGATGTTATTCAGTTCAGGACGCGATTCAGAACCGGTATGATCGTAAGGTAACGACGGCGCGTCTTCTTCGCAGTTCTGCGGAATGTAACTCAAAATCTGTTTGATGTTGGTAATGGCCTCTATTTCGTTGGCACATGAAAAATGCGTTACGCCGCTTTTGCTGGCATGGGTCATCGCGCCACCAAGCTCTTCAGATGTCACTTCCTCGTGCGTCACCGTTTTTACCACATTTGGCCCGGTAACAAACATATAGCTGGTATTTTCCACCATCAGGATAAAATCGGTAATGGCCGGACTATACACCGCGCCACCGGCGCAAGGCCCCATGATGCCTGACAATTGCGGGATCACACCACTGGCGCGTACATTCCGGTAAAAAATATCGGCATAGCCGCCCAACGATACAACGCCTTCCTGGATACGCGCGCCACCACTGTCGTTAAGACCGATAAACGGCGCGCCGTTCTTCATGGCGAGGTCCATCACTTTACAGATCTTTTCGGCATGCGTTTCTGAAAGCGACCCGCCGAAAACCGTAAAATCTTGCGAAAACACATACACCAGGCGCCCGTTAACCGTGCCGTAACCGGTCACCACGCCATCGCCGAGGTATTGTTCCTTCTCCAAACCAAAATCTTTACTCCGGTGGGTCACCATCATGCCAATTTCTTCAAAGCTACCTTCATCCAACAAAAAATGCAGGCGTTCGCGTGCAGTTAATTTTCCTTTCTTATGCTGCGCATCGATGCGCTTCTGACCACCGCCCAAAAGGGCTTCCGCTTGTTTTTTCTCGAGTAGGGATAATTTTGAATTCATAGTTTCTATTTTCCGGCACGGGTAGATGCCATTTATGCTGTTTTAAAATTTCTGTACACTCTATTCCGCTTTTTTCGGCTTGTGAAAATGGCGTTTGTTTCGGCTATGCGACTTATCACCGCCACCGGCACCGTTTTCGGCATTGCCTTTCGGTCTTGGTTTACCGCCATGTTTATTGCCGCCACCGGGTTTGCCACCACGAGGTTTGTCAAATTTGCGTTTATTCGCTTCGGGATCGTACACAGGTCCTTTACCGAATTGTTCCGGAATAGGCACTTTCTCTACGTCCATTCCCATCAGCGCCTCGATCTGTGCAAAACGCTGCTGGTCTTTTTCATTGATAAAGGTAATGGCTACACCTGCACGCTCGGCCCTTGCTGTACGGCCAATGCGGTGGATGTAGTCTTCCGGATCAGGCGGTGCATCGTAATTTACAACCAGTGAAATACCTTCCACATCAATACCGCGCGATAAAATGTCGGTACCAATGAGAATGCGCAGGCGCTTGGCCTTAAAGTTACGCATGATCTCTTCGCGTTCGGGTTGCTCAAGATCGGAAGAGAAGCCTTTTACCGAATAATTCAGCGCACTGAATGTCTGGTAAAGCTCTTTTACTTTTTCTTTGGTAGAAGAAAAGATAATCACCGATGTATAGTCCTCGTTCTTGAGGATCTCTTTTAGCAGATTGTTCTTTTGGTTGTCGTACACAACATAAGCCTGTTGTACAATACCGGCTGCCGGCTTTGAAATGGCAATGTTGATGGATTCGGGTTCGGTGAGCATAGCCGCGGCCAGTTTCCTGATTTTTGGCGCCATCGTTGCCGAGAACATGATGGTCTGACGCTTTTCGGGAACGTATTTCAGGATGGTTTTGATATCATCAGAGAAGCCCATGTCCAGCATGCGGTCGGCTTCATCCAGAATCAGGTGTTCGATGGTGTCGAATTTCACATCGCCCGACTGCAACAACGCAATAAGGCGCCCTGGTGTAGCGATCACAATATCCACTCCCTCGCGAAGCGCGTTGGCCTGGCGTTCCCAGGTAATCCCATCGTTCCCTCCGTAGATACCGATGGAGCTAACGCCACAGAAATAAGCCATACCCTCAATTTGCTGATCAATTTGCAACACGAGTTCCCGCGTTGGTGCGATGATGAGCGTATTGATGCCATGCTTCCTGGCTTTGATGATCTTGTCGAGTACAGGCAATACGAATGCCGCTGTTTTGCCGGTTCCGGTCTGGGCACAGGCAATCAGGTCTTTTCCTGCCTGAATTACGGGAATGGCTTGCTGCTGGATAGGGGTCGGTTGTTTGTAGCCCATCGACTCCAGGCCCTCCATTAAGGATGGATCGAAGTGAAAATCGTTGAATGTCAAAAGAATAAAGGTTTTAAAAGTATCGTTTAAAAAGGCTAATTTACTATTTTTATAGTAAAAACCAGCGCTTATTTCGAGCCCACTGTTGAAGTCGCGCAAAAGGCCACTGCTGCCATTGGCGGGCCGGAGCCAACTTCCGGCATAAAGCGCCGTTTACCCGGAAAAACCTAAAACAGATGGTTGAAGTGATGGAACAGACGCTGGATCAGGCGCTGATCGCCGGTAACGACCTCGGCATTTGCCTGCATAGAAGGTTGAAGCATGGCCTTGACGCCAGTTGTTGTTTTAAGGCCTTCCGGCAGGGCTATCTGTAGATGAAGTTTTCCGCTTGCATCCGGAAATGCTGATGCCGAGAGCACGATTCCTTTTATCTGGCCGTATTTATCGGCAGGATAATCTGCCAGACTTACCAAAACCTCTTGCCCCGGTTTTACGTCTCCGTCCTGCCTGCCTGAAATTTTTCCTTGCGCCAATAATAGCGACACCGCACCCGGTTGAATGTGTGCGAGCATGTTGCCGGGCTTTACGGCCTCGCCTTGCATCGGCCAACGACTGTAACGCACATAACCCTTGGCAGGCGATCTTACCACAACCCGGTTCAACCAACGATGAAGAGCCCGTTTCAATTGGGAAAAGGCTTCTATCTCGCTCACCGAATCGCGCTGCTGCGCCTGATAGAAAGCCAGCATTAACCGGTCTAAATTGCCGGGCATCGGCAGCTGAACCCGGTAAAATGGGAAGGCCTTTCCAGTAAAGCTGAAGGTATCGCAAGCAGCCTTCCATCTTGTAACGGCTTCGTATTGAGCGGGATCTGCCAATAGCAGCAGCGGCGCGCCGGTAGGCACCGATGCACCGTTTTGAACCAATACGTGTGTAATGCTTCCTTCTGTTTCTGCAACAACAGGATGTGCGGGCACTGGATCTGAAATAGTCACCGCCACAGTGACCATATCAGGGTAACGGATAAGATATGCGGTAACTAATGCCAGCAGCAGCGTCACCAAACTAAGGAACAAACCCCAGCGAATCAGCCAATGGGGCATCCTATCAAGAATTTCCTGAATGTCGTTACTCCTCAGCGCAAGATCATCCGGTGCGCTACCATTAGCTAGCGATAGCTTTGTATCGGCATTTTCTTTCGGCCGATCGTCAGGATCCTCGAAATGCTGTGTATTCAATGCTTCTACCATCAGCCGTTGCCTAATTCCAATTGATTACGAACGAGTTCATAATAGGCCCCCTGCAACTGCACCAGTTCTTTGTGCGTGCCTGTTTCCACGATACGGCCTTTTTCAAGCACTACGATCTGATCGGCATTCATAACTGTACTGAGCCGGTGGGCAATGATGAGCACGGTTTTATTTTTGAAATAGCGGTTCAAGTTTGTCATGATCTGGCGTTCGTTGTTGGCGTCCAGGGCGCTGGTGGCTTCATCGAAGAACAGCACTTTGGGATCTTTATAAACTGCGCGGGCTATTAGCAGGCGCTGTTTTTGTCCGGTGCTCAGGCCAAGACCTTCATTCCCTATCTGCGTGTTGTATTGCGAGGGACAATCTTCGACGAACTCGCGGATATTAGCCACCGAAGCTGCATGCAGCAACCGTTCCTTGTCCAATTGATCCGCTCCAACCGCAATGTTACCGGCTATGGTATCATTGAATACGTATCCTTCCTGCATCACGGCACCCACATGATATCGCCAGGTTTTCTGAGTGATGTCAACAAAATCAGTATTTCCGGCGGAGATCCGGCCCTCCGACGGCTCATAAAACTTAAGCAATAGTTTCATGAGGGTTGTTTTACCACTACCACTGACACCCACAACTGCCGTTATTTTATTGGCTGGCACCACCATATTCAGCTGTTCGAGTACAGGCTTTTCAGCTCCCGGATAACGAAACGATACGTCTTTCAGGACGATATCTGCATTTAGCGGTATCGGCAACTGCATGCCGCTACTTCCGTTGGACTCGTCGGGCTTTTGATGAATCTCGGCGAGCCGTCGCAACGAGATGCGTGCATCCTGTACTTCGCGAACAAAGCCGATAAGCTGTGCCACCGGCCCGTTCAAACCGCCTACAATGCTTGTAATAGCCATCATCATACCCAGGGTGATCTGTCCTTCCATCACCAATTTTGCTGAAAGGAAGAGGATCAGTATATTTTTCAATTCGTTGATCACACCGGAACCCAGGCTCTGTACCTGTTCCAATGCCAGGCCCCTCACCGATACTTTAAAGAGGCGTGCCTGCACATGTTCCCAGCCCCAGCGCTTCTGCTTTTCCGCATTATGCAACTTGATTTCCTGCATGCCGTTGATAAGTTCGATCACTTTACTCTGCTCCTGGCTTACCTCCGAAAAGCGTTTATAGTCAAGCTCCTCACGTTTCTTTAGGAACATCAGCACCCAGACCACATAGCCAATACTTCCGACAGCGAACACCGCAAAAATGAGAACGCTGTAATACGCCAGAATGCTTCCCATGACCAAGACGTTGATGGCAGAAAATAAAACAGTGAGTGACGAGGTCGTTAGCAGGCGTTCGATGCGGTGGTGATCGTTGATGCGTTGCATGATATCGCCCGTCATGCGCACATCAAAAAAAGCGATGGGCAGGTTCATCAGCTTGATGAAAAAATCCGAGATCAACGAAATGTTGATGCGTGCAGACAAGTGCAACAAGACCCAGCTCCTGACGAATTCAAGCACTGTGCGCCCCAGGAAGAGAAATACCTGGGCGAGCAACACCAGGTGAACAAAATGCATGTCGTTGCGCTTAATACCGACGTCAACCACGCTTTGGGTGAGAAAAGGCAGGATGAGCTGCAGCAAACTCCCAGCCAGCAAGCCAAAAATAAGCTGAACGATGTAAAACTTATAGGGTTTCAGATAAGCCCAAAAAAACGCCACTCTTTTGGCAGGTTGACCTGGCGTCTCGTCCACGGCTCGCTGAAAAAAAGCGGCTGAAGGCTCCATGAGAAGCGCTATGCCTTCCTGGGTATTCTCATCGGCATTATTTCCTATCCAGAGCTTCAAAAACTCGTCCTGTGTATAGTCAACAAGACCGTATGAAGGATCTGAGATCTTATATACCGGCTTTCTTCGTCCCCGGCGAGGTTTCGAAGTGATGGCGTACAGCACAACATAGTGATTTGCATTCCAGTGCAAAATGCAGGGCAAAGGTGCCGTGCGAAGGCGCTCAGCAGAAAGCCTCGCCCCGAGTGTCCGGAATCCCAGCGATTCTGCGGCGTCGCTCAATGTCAGCAAGGTGCTTCCTTCCCTCGTGGTTTCGCTCAATCGACGCAGCTGTTCGATATCAAAATTTTTTCCGTGGTAGCGCGAGATGATTTTCAGACAGGTTGGCCCACAGTCTTTGGCGTCTGCCTGTTTATATGCCGGAAACTTTTTCAACATGTCATCTCACTGGGGTTAAACTCTCAACAACAATCGCCTCGATCAATAGGATCCATGAAAAAGCATCCTGCATGTTTTTTACGAGATGACATACAGGAACTTATCCTTAATAATATCCAGTTTTTCATTTTCATCGAAATTATGAATACAATATTCACGTCCCTCATTTTCTACCGCTTGCTGAGAACAACCGCCGTTGCAAATGGGCAGGATACTGCATTTAAGACAAGGTGGGTTTTTAAATTTCGAATTCATCCGCTTTTCATGCTTCTCATTCCATTCGATTTTTCCACCTTCCGTAAGAACTCCTTCTCTCGATTTGCTTTCAAAGTCTCGTGCTGTGCATTTGAAGACATCACCATTGTAATTGATGGTAGCGTGGTTTTTTTTATCCGCATAGCAGGAATTTCTAACCGTATCCAAGTTAACTCCCTTATAAAACGTATTGATGTTGCGTTCGCGGAATTCATTCACTACGTCCTGAATGTCCTGAGTAATATTCTTTTCTTCCTGCCATACTTCATGGAACGAAAAATTGATATAAGGCTTGCTTTCTTCTTTGAGATCATTGAAATCGTTGAGGATTTCCAGAATATTGCTATTGAGCGTTTCCTGAGATACATTTAGCCTCACGCTGGTTGTCATGCCATTATCAGCACATAATTTAATGTTACTTACAATGTCATCATAAGAACCTCTTTCCTTAGAAACGTACCTCACCTGGTTATGTCTTTCCCTATGCCCGTCAAGGGTGATCTGAAAATGATTTACGCCCAGACCTTTGCAAATATCTAGCATCTTCTGATTAATCAGTAAACCATTGCTGGTAAAGCCGGAAGAGAACTGAATATTTCTTGCCACCATTTTGGGATAAATGCGTTCCAACAGCGGCTGAACAGTAGAGTCGAAGTACAGCAATGGTTCACCGCCAAACCACTGTAAGTGAAACACCTTGAGATCTTTCTTTTCTTCCAGAACACTATCAACGAGTTTAGTAATGTTGATGATCGTATCGGGCGACATCTTAGAGGCTTTGATGTGCGTTTCATAACAATACCAGCACTTGAAATTGCAGTTCATGGTAGGGTTAATCGTGAGCTGAAAAAACTCTTCGTTCTCATGGTCGATCTTTCTGACCAGGTCTTTCACATTCTGGATCTCGTCAACTGCATCTTCTATCAGGAATCCTTTTTCAATAAGGAACGCATAAAATTCGGGGTGAATTGCTTTCAGTTCATCCCAGCCCTGCTCGCGCTTAGCGGCTGCGAAGAGATCGTACAACTCCGGCTCCAGGAGCGCAAATTCATTGGAATAGGCATTGTACCCGATTTGTTTTCCTTCGTAATGAAAAAAATTATTAAATTGACTTGTTCTCATGATATAAATTTAAAAAACGGCTGTAGCGATTACAGCCGATTATATAAATATGTCGTACCAGGCTAATTATTGTGCAACAGGCCCATTGTGATCGCCAAAGGCACAAGCTCCTTTGTTGTTGCATCTTGTATTGCTGGCATCACCACAGATCATCATATTGGTGCAGAGCTCATTGGTACCTGCATTACAATCTGAGTTATTCGTGCACCCTCCGTTTGTTCCGTCGCCTCCTTTAATTTTTGCCATTTGTTTGGCTGGCAAAGCGCTGAAGCCGCCTGATAGTTTATTATCGGTCGTGTTTAATTTCGGAATGTTAGTCAACATTTTTTTCATGGTTTCATTTTTTTGGTTATTAATTGTATTTGAGCGCTCAAAAGGAAAGTATCATCTTATTGAACAACAGTTGTGTCACCAGGTATCCCGGCGCAATCACCCAGGTTTCTACAACCGCTTACATTGCTGGTTGGCAAACAGAGCGTGATGTTCGTGCATTTCTTATTTGAACCCATTCCGCAGTTTTCATTGCTACAGCTGTTGTTTCCGCCACCACCAATACGTGACATCTGTTTTTCCGTTAAAGCTGCGAATCCGCCTTTCAGAATTCCTTTCTCCGAGATCAAGCCCGGAATTGTGTTTACATTCTTTTTTTTCATATAACGCTGAGATTTATTAGTTATAACTTAAAAGGATTTTAGGTACATATTTTTACTTGTGTGCTTCCGATCCATCTTCACCGCAACTCGTCTTTTACATTGCACCTGGTGCGAAGTAAGGAATCAGGATAGAAAAGGTTCACCTGCTTTTATTTAAGTAAGCTCTCATCAAGCTGAATACATATACAGTCTGAAAGATTACTACAGGCACTAGCGTTAGTTCCCGGCACGCAAAACGATACATTCGTGCAGCCATTATTTGTACTCATCCCACAGTTCTCATTTCTACATGAATTATTGGCTCCTCCACCTATACGGGCCATTTGTTGTTCCGTTAATGTCGAAAACCCACCTTTCAAAGTGCCGTTTTCAGAAGTCAGATTGGGAATAGTGTTCAATTTTTTTCTTTTCATTTTTATAACTTTTATGATGCATTAAACCCAACTTTTTTAAAGTTAATTGGGACGTTAACTGTTGCTACGCAGCAAATTCTCATTTAATTACATGGCAGGCAGGCGCCATCAGTTAGCTATTGTAGAACCGGCACCGGCTTAGTGACCCCGCACGGGTATTGGTTCGTACAGGCATGGTTAGTGGTGCCTTCGCATCCAAGTCGGTTCGAGCAACTATCGTTCATGCCGGAATTACATAGGGCGTTATTCGTACATCCTCCGTTAGTGCCGCCACCACCTTTAATTTTGGCCATTTGTGTTGCCGGCAAAGCGCTAAAGCCACCGGAAAGCTTGTTCCCCTCTACGTTTAGCCGGGGAATTTCATTTACTATAAGTTTCATTTTTTATTTTTATTCGTGCAGTTAATTGATTATTAAACCAAAGTCCGGCTTTTATTAAAGCAAGGGTGCATTTCCGGAACTGGTTTGGGATATATCGCAGACGCTTTATACTCCGGCATTGCTGCCTATGGAGTAAGCCTTAACGTCAGAAGAAACCCGGTTCCATTCATTACTGAAGCTACCATTCATGCATGTGCTGTCAGACATCTTTCTTGCATAAGGGCAGCCCTTTTCATCAAAGAAAGAAGCTATTCCGATAACTGAGCAGCCACGCCGTTTGTACAACTAAAATTTCTCCCAATACACCACGCAGTATTTGAACAGGCATTATTTCTTCCCGAGCAATTTATACTGTTAGTACAATTATTATTCGAAGTCGAACAACCGTCGTTTGCTCCGCCAGAAATTTTCGACATCTGGTCAGATGTTAGTGAAGAAAACCCGCCTACCATTTTACCATTGCCCGATTTTAGCTCCGGAATTGCGTTTAATTTTTTTTGTTTCATCTGTATTAATTTTTAATCAATTACTCATGCCTCAGCGTTTTTAAGTCAATGAAGCGTTTGACTTGTGAATATGGTTACGATTCATCGAAATAGAACTTGGTATGTCCGAAAAACCCAGAATACAGTGCCGAAAAATTTTTTCAGCTAATAAAAGTAAGATCAATGGCGTTGCCAAGACATTTACATGCATGACAACAACTGCGGGATCTATTTCGATACCGGAAAAGGCAAGCCCTGTGTACAACTAAAATTTAAGCCCTCGCAAGACACAATATTTGCACAGGCATTATTTCTTCCAGAGCAATTCATATTGTTGGTGCAATTATTATTTGAATTCGAACAACCGTCGTTTGCTCCGCCCGAAATTTTCGACATCTGGTCAGATGTTAGTGAAGAAAACCCGCCTACCATTTTACCATTGTCCGATTTTAGCTCCGGAATTGCGTTTAATTTTTTTTGTTTCATCTGTATTACTTTTTAATCAATTACTCATGCCTCAGCGTTTTTAAGTCAATGAAGCGTTTGACTTGTGAATATGGTTACGATTCATCGATATGAAACTACAGAGGTCGGCAAACAACTCAAATACCTTCCTGGAAGGTTTTTTTTATACCTGATAAATGGTAAGACCTATGGCGTTTTAAAGAAATTTAAATACCTTTCTGTCATACTAAATTTCAATGCGCTGGATCAAAACGCACCTTATCACTACAGTTCACGGCTTTTCTACGCGCCATGGCGGTATTTCTCCAAAGCCTTTTGAAAGCCTTAACCTGGGAGGGACCGACGATACCCCTGAGCATATTGCGGAGAACAGAAAACTTGCCTTAAATGATCTTGAGATCCGTTTTGAACAGGTTTCCTACCTCAATCAAATCCATAGCTGCGAGGTGCGGCAAGCGGCTCCCGGCAAACAAACCGGTGATGCACTCGTAACCAACCAAAAAGGACTGGCTATTGCCGTTGGTGCTGCCGACTGCTATCCGCTGCTCTTCCACGATGCCACCAACGGCGTGATCGGAGCCGCCCACTGCGGCTGGAGAGGAACACTCGGGCGCATCGCCGCCAATACCATCCGTCACATGGTAGATCTGGGCGCGGAAACCGGAAAGATAACCGTTGCCATTGGCCCTGGCATCAGCCGGCAACAGTACGAAGTGAGCGAAGAGCTGATCGGGCAGTTTTCGCGCGCTGGCTTCCCTGAGTACTGCTGGAGCCATCGTCAACTCGATCTGTTATCGGCCAACCGTTTCGTGGTTCTTGAAGCTGGGATTTCAGCAGATAACGTCTGGAGCCTGAACCGCTGCACGACAGAAACAGACTTCTTTTCATACCGCCGCGACCAGGGCAAAACGGGGCGCTTGTGGGGCGTGATCATGTTGAAATAATACGTATATTTGTACCGCAGATTACGGCTCTTTTTTCTATTACTACGCTGTTCCGCACAAACCTCTAAACACATGAAAAAATACGGTTTTCTTTTTTTGATCCTGGCTCTTTTTCTATTGTGGCCTGACGTAGGCGAGGCACAATGCTCCATGTGCAAAGCGGTGGTACAAAGTAGCATGGACCAGGAAAATTCCGTGGCGCGAGGCATCAATAAAGGCATTCTTTACCTGATGGCGATTCCCTACCTGCTTCTGGCTTTTATTTTCCGTAAACAAATTGCCACCCTATGGAGAACAATGCGTGGTAAACCAGCTCCTGAAGCAAGCGAGGAATAACGCATTGCACGTTTTCTTCTTTTGTCCAGGCATCATACTGACAGTATTCCCTAATAGCCGGTAACAGCCGATACCTTAACCTGGTAGTTGACTATACATTTTTTCAGATTATTTATTTTTTAGCGTCCGGGCGCGCTTTTGCTCCAATCTTGTGTCTGTTGGCTTCGAGCACCTCAGCCACCAGTCAAAAGGATTTCCGCGACAATCGCTGACGCGGTGGCGCCAAAGAAAAAAGAGACTGCATTGACATGGATGCTTTTACCGGCCTATTCTTCCGCCACCTCTTACCAGTATCTCCGAACCTTCGGCCAACAACACAGAGTGCGGTTGCTGATTGCTAAGTCCTGCAAAAGAAGGTCCGTATAAGCCTTCAAAATCGATACTGACATCAAAATCTGTTACCCGGTAAGTTTCCCACCGCGGGTGTTCTACAGCATATTCGGATGTTTCTGTCAACGATAGCTTTGTATAACCCCAATAATGCTCGGTGATGAATTCCTCGATGCTGTTTTGCGCCATGGGGTTCAACTTTTTTTCGGCGCGGCAACGCATGTGATTCATTTTCCGGTTATGACGCCAACGGTATTCTACGGCCAATTCGTTGTCGTGCTCGGTAATCGTGTGTCCCATCGGAAGAGTCACATACTTTTCGCGGTAAAGCGTATTGGCAATAAAAGTAATGGCCGGTTTCGACACAATTTCCTTGATGAACGTGGTGCCACGCCGGACCGTTCCATCCGGCCCTTTGCAGGTATTGTAAAAACGTAAATTTACCTCTTCAAAATTCACATGAGAAAATACCTTCACACCTTTTACCCGCGTATTTAGGAACATAAAGCCAACCATGCTCACCAGGCATTTGCCCTGGTAAAGATCAGGTTCGGTATATGCCGGCAGATAGGGCAATATAGCGTCAACCCCGACCTCGTAGTTCACCATCAGGAGTTTTCGCCACTCGGCTTTTAAAAATACGGGCTTTGTCATTCGCGTGTTATTCTTCCGTGAGAATCGTATAAGGGAGTGTGTCGAGGTCATAAACCAACAATGCCATCAGCGTGCGGATAAAATCTTTACCATATTTGGCATAATACATACTCACATTATCATACCGTTCCTGAGGAGTATGATTAGGAAATAACTTTCCTTTGATCGCCCAGATCTGGTTCACATCATTTTCTGAACGCTGTTTCAAGGCGCGGTTCATTTTTTGCTCCAGGTTTGCCAAGCCATTGGCTGCCTTTTGTTTTTCGGCCTCCACCGTACCTGCCAGTGTTTTATCGATTGCGGTTACCAGGTCAGACAACGACGCATACAGCGCATTTAGTTGCTCACGCGTTTGGTCCAACACCTGATGATCGTATTCGGTCTTAATAAATTGCTTGACCAATTCTTCGCCATCCCGAAAAACATCCGGTACCGCGATATTCAATTTCTGCATTTTTGCACGCGTGCTTTTGTCGATAAGCATCACAAAGTGGCGCGGCATCAAAATCGGCATCTCCAGCCCAAATACATCGAAGAGTTTTTTGTATTCCAGCCAATACGCGATTTCGCCCGGCCCGCCCACATACGCCACATTCGGTAGTATCTTCTGCTGGTAAAGCGGGCGGAGCACCACATTGGGACTCAACATCTCCGGTGAGCGGTCGATCAAATCCTCCAACTCTTTTCCCGACAACACGCGGTCTGTATTCAGGATCTTGTAAGTATCGTTTTCCTGTTTTTCGAGTCGCTCCCTCAACTGAGTCTCTTTGTAAAATGCATTGATCTCACGAGGGTTCACCTGGATGCCGTAACGGTCTTTCAGTTGCCCGATGGTATCATTGACCGCAGCGAATGCCTCATTTTTGAAAATATCTTTTTTGAATTCTTCCTTAAACAAAGCCTTTAACGCGGGATCGTTTCCGTCTAATGTTACCAGTCCGTATTCTCCGAATAACTCGTTGGCAAGGTACCTGGTGGCATCAGCCAGACTTTTATGACCCAGATAGGCTTTCTCAAACAGCGCCAGGATGCTTTTGGCCTGCTCGCTTTCGCCGAGGATCTGCTTTAACTCTGCAAGTGCATCTGCTATGCCTTCTGTGTTGAACTCTCCAACACTCCCTTTCTGCGTGCTGGTCCAAACCACTTTCTTACCATACACGTGGGCGTGATTAATCTCTTCAAAGTCATGATCTTCACTCGCCATCCAATACACCGGCACGAAATGCTTTCCAGGGAAACGTTGTCCAAGGGTTTTTGCCAGGTTAATGGCGCTAACGATTTTGTAAATAAAATAAAGCGGGCCGGTAAACAGGCAGAGCTGGTGACCGGTTGTTACAGTGAACGTATTCTCTTCACCGAGTCTCGTAACATGCGCCCAGGTAGCAGGGTGGGTATTCTCTACCGTTTTGGCCTGCCGTTCCAATGCTTTCACCAGCACCTCACGGTTTAGGGAGGCAAAAGGGTTTCGATTCAAAAACTCGCGATAACTTGCTTCGTCAGTATGAAATCTGTAAAAAGGACGAAGGCTTTCTGATGCCTGAATGTAGTCGGTAAATAAGCCGGAGAACAGTGATGTATCACTTAACGAAATGGTTTGTTTTGTAAACATAAAATATGATGCCTGCTAAATTACTTATCTTAACCGACAGGCCCGAACCACGACTCCTGTTTTTTGTTTTTTTCACACAGTCACGCTAGTCGCTGCCTTAGTCGGCAAGGATTAGCTTCCTGCTTTGTGACTTTCCGTTTACCGTCAGTTTCACGATATAAACACCAGAGCCGAGGTTTTGTTCCCGGCGCGACAGCGACATACTATAATCGCCTTCGGGCTGCTGTTGGCGCTGCGTTTGATACACGCGCTTTCCGAGAATATCCGTTACTTCCAGCTCTACACTCGCAGGTGCTTGCAGGGAGTATGCCACCGTGGTTTGGCCATAAGCCGGATTCGGGTAAAGCGCAAAACTGTTACCCGAGAGTTCCTGCTGTTCCATACCTACCGTTTGTGAAATATTCACGTCGTCGATATAAACCTGGTTGCCCTGAAAGCTCGATTTGTATTGGAATTTTACCCGGAAATTGTTGGTAAGGAAGGCCGCCGGTATCTGGATGAAATTTTCAGTCCAGGTGGTGGACGCATTTGGCACAAAAGCCGTTGTGCTGAGCGGGTTATTCACCAGGGTTGTTCCGGTGTAAGTGGCCCGTGTGATCCAGTTGACGCCACAATTGGTGGAAAACAACACTTTCAGTTCGTCTTTCACTTCCGGATTTAACGGTGTGGTGCTTGTGGCTGTGGCGGCTATTTTGAAACTGAATGAACGGTTTTGCGTGCCGGTAAGGTCGTATGACGGGCTTAGCAACTCATCCACATCGAAGCCATAGTTGCCGAAAGCACCCATGCGCATGGCGTTGCTTCCACCGGTGCCTGCACCTGCAACCCATTCCCATTTATGGCCGTTATTGTCAATATCCACCGATTGCCAGGCGCTATTCAATACCGTAGCCGCCTCGAAGCCTTCGCTGTAAGAACCACTGTAAACAATGTCTGCTGTGCTATTGTCCACGCGGATGTATTGCACTTTGCTGATGGTGCCGGTGCCAGCAGCATTGGTGGCCGAAAGGCTTACCGAGTAAATACCGGCCGCTGTATATGTTACCGTAGGATTCGCGGCTGTGGAAGTGGCTGGAGAACCGCCCTGGAATGTCCATACGCGGCTGGTTTCTGCGTCATTTGAAATGCTTTTGGTAAAATTAACTGTGCTGCCTTTGCAAATGCGCGTGCGGTTCGCATAAAAGTCAACTTTTGGCACGCAGGTTACTGTTGGCCCTGTAACACCGGTGGCCGCAAGGTTGGCAGGCGACCAAAGGTTGCTCCTGCCCGATACGGTACTCTCTACGGCAGCGCGCATGCGGTTCATTTGCCCGGTAGTAAACATTTGGGTGCAATACGAATATTCCATGTAATTCTGGATATTTTCGATCACGCCGGTTGAGCCCAGGATCGACACATCGTCGATGGAGAACGATCCCAGGTTGTCTTCGGCATTCCAGGCATATATTCTGAATGTGACCGGTACATCTTTATTGGTGAATGACGTCCCCGATACGGAAATACGGCTACCTGGCTCGGCGGATGTTGCATCGTTTTTATAAAAAAACACGTTGCCTCCATTGACGCTCAGATTGGCATTGGCAGGCGAAACCGATGCTGTAAGGTTGGCAGTGAAACCGTCGGCACTCGAACGGATGGCATAGGTACGCGGGCCGGTGGCTGAACGGTTGACGGAAAACTGAAGACCGTATAAACTCATGGACGAGGTGTTGTATTTGGGCGCTACCGTTACCTCGTAGTACTGAGACGTGCTTAAGCTGCCGGTGAGCGCGCTGTAATTGGTTTCGCCATTGGCCGCGCCTGTAGGCCAGCCGGAAAAGGCAAAAGCACCCGCAGCAGAAGCGTTGGCAGAAACACCCACTGCGGTAAACGGTGTTACAGCGAGGCTATCAAAAACAGCCGGCACGGGCGTTGGATCCACAGATCCGGACGACACCGTAACAGCATTGAAATTGAACGCACCGGTAGAGAAGGTATCGATCATACAGTTAGGAGTCAGAAGATCGGGGCAGTTGGTATGACCTTTCGTGATAGGCGTATCGTACACCAGATCGTCGCCACAGGCAAGCCCTACATTGATGGAAATGTTGATGGTAGTGTTCCATGGGTGACCGAGGTCGAGCCAATGGCCTATTTCATGGGTGAGCGTACGCGATTTGTAAGGCGTGCTGGTGCCAATAGACCCAACATAGTCCGCCAATACCATAAGCCCATCGTGTACCGACAGTGAACCCGTTGCCGCTGAAGGATAATATGCATATCCGGCCCAACCTTGCTGCAAAGCCTTGGCTGTCCAGATATTCAGGTATTTGTCGCGCGGCCAGGGATTGATCTTGGCGCTGTCGTCGCCGTAGTTGGTTTTACTGGTATAGATGCGGTCAATGCCATTGGTGCAGTTTCCCTGTGGATCGAGCTTCGCAAGGGCAAACACCACTTTGATGTCGGAAAGCAGCGGTTTGAAACGCGGGATGATGAGCGAGGTGTCGGCATTGAGCTTCCGCATATCGGTATTCAGTACATTGATGGCATCGATGATCTGCGCATCGGAAATATTTTCCGAGCCATTTTGGTGCAATACATGGAACACAACCGGGATGGTATAAACCGGTACACTTTGAATGCCCTTACCTGCCTGGGCACCTGCCGCCTGGGTGTAATCCTGCTCGTGTTGCAGAAAAGAGGCTTTCATTTCGGGGTGCGAATCAAGTAGCTGTTTCATGGCAGCATCACTGCCACAATATTTCACCTGCTGAGCCGCCAATGGCTGGACAGACCAACACAGAAAAGCAAAAAGACCTGGTAAAAAAGATTTCATACAAACGGATTTTAGTGCGGTTATCTATCAAAGATAATTATAAATGGCATTAACCTCAAAGTAATTTAGCAGAGCGGAGGCCGCAAAAAATGATGTCCGTCCCATTCTTCCCGCGGGCATGATGCAGCCCTCCGCACAGCTCTATGGCGGTACCACACGCGCCAGGGATGCAAAGGGCCTGGTTCTTTTCAGGGCTTGTTTCTTTGGCCCTGAAAAAACCGAAGCGGAGCGGAGCCCGGAGCAGCCCGCCCGGGCGCCCAAAACCCACATGTGGTGGCTCTGCGGTTCAATGAACCCAGCGACTGGTTGCACTCCTGCGTAAAATCACGCAGGACAACGTTTTCCACGTGTAATTAACATCCATAGCCCTGTTTTTCAGAATATTACCGTGCAAGAACCGCGCATTTAGTGAATTACGTGGCATTTTGTTGATAACCCAACTTCAGTGCTGCCCCAGGCCTTCGTATTTTTATGTGTTAAACAGAGCTATTTTTAATGAGTTTACAGGTCAATGTAAAAGATTTACTATCCAACCTTTACCACAACCGTGGTATTGTGGAATTATTATTCGGGCAGCGCGACCAGGTAACGGTGAACGAGCTGTTGGGCCGCGACGACATTACAGAAGAGCAGTATAAGAAGCTCATCTCGCTCGACATTCTGTTTGAATACGAAAACATCGTAAGCCTCAACGACTCGGTGGTGGCAATGTTTGAAGACTTTATGGAGATTGGCGAGGTAACACCGGGCTTCATCAACGACTACATCAATGAGCTGAAACGCCACATCGCATTTTACCAGGAAGCACGCGAAATGCGTTTCCTCCGTGCTATCAAGAAATACCTGAAGCGCATCAACGCCACGCTGACGCGCGAAATCATCAAGTTGCAGAAAAACGTTGACGACACCTACAAGAACGAGAGCAACTACCGCATCAAGCTACAAAAGCTGGAAGACTACCGTGAGAAACGCGATACAATCATCGAATTCATTAAAAAAACCACGGAAATTGTCGATGAAACACGCACCCTGTTTTCCATTACCAACGATACGGAATTGTTTGGCATTGTGTCGGCGCTGAAAGCCAGCCTGATCGAGAACCTCGACTTCCTGATCGAAATACAGACCGACATCACGGACTTCATCAACAAAATTCAGTTCCAGCTCGATGTGTACAAGAAAGCTCAACGCTTGAAGGAAGTAAAAGATCATGGCACGCTGCATTACAAAACCAATTTCCGGGAAGTGGTGTCTGGCATCAATACGCTGAAGCACAACGGACACAAAACGCCGAAAACAAAGATCCCGATCGACTTCCTGTACAGCGACGAAGGGCATGTGTTGTGCAAGCGCATTTCGGAAAAATACAAGATCACGCGTCTGATGGTGCGCGGACTGGCCGACAAGATGGCCGGGAACTTCAAAGACAAAGGCCTTGAGCAACAGATAAAACTCGATACCGAGAAATTGGTGGAACGTTTTCTGAGCCAAAGCAAACAGAATTTATTTGAATACCTGATGGACTACAAGTTTCCGAAAATGATCGGCACGGTGAGTTTCGAGGAACGCCTGTCGTTATTTGTGGAAATTGCCATGGAATACCAGACCCAGCTTGACTTTAAATACCGCCTGCAATACCACGATTACATGGACGGCGAGCGGAAAAAACGCCTCGGTTACACCCTGATCCTGCCGCTGAAAGAAAAAGAAAAGACGAAACGAAAGGCATCCTAAGACACAGGCAGAAGGTGTGAAACCCGAGCCAACAAACAACAGACAACACACAAGAGACCGAATACCATGGAAGAATATAATTTTAACTTACCGAAACAAACACACGATATATTTGCTGTGATGGCGCGGGGTGCGTTTATTTCGAGCAACGGAACCCGGGATGGCATGAACCGCCTGTACGACGTAATCAATAATCCGGAGAACTTCGACCGCTTGCAGGCCTACTTCAACGTGATCCGCTACAACATCGAACGGGGAAATAACTTCTTTTACTTTTCGAAGTTACACGAGCCGAACAGCGAGATCGAAAAAAAACTGGAACGTTTTGAACGTTACATCGACATCATCGACCTGTTTGCCAGCATGGATAATAAAATCGGGATTGGCAGCCGGTTTCGCCCCAGCGAAATTGCAGAAGAGTGTAATGCCAATGTGCGCCTGAAACAAAAGCTGCAAAAAATTCCGCTGTACCGTTCGGAAACTCTTCATAACAAAGTGCGCGAGATTTGCGACCTGATGAGCCGCGACTCGTTCCTGGAACTGGAAGACGAAAAAACAGAATCGTACAAAGTACTGGACTCGTATGCCTACCTGCTCGACATTATCAACTCGGTAGCTATTTATGAAGACAGCGGCAACAGCGACGATGCCCAGGGCCTGATTTATAATTAACAGACCGGCTCATTTTTGGAAGAGCGACTTCGCCTGAGAACACAACTAATAACTATTGTATAACCATAAAGCTAAACTCATGACCTCTAAAACGTTACTTTTTGTAGTTATTCTTGCTATCGGCAAATGTACTTACTCACAAGCCAAATACACGGCTGTTACTTCCGACGACTTCCTATCGTTCCACCAGATGGTATCTGCTGCAGAACGGATGTACAAAAACGATTCGATGCTGCAGGCCTATGCCAAATACGACATCGCTTTCAGTAATTACAAAGGAGCCATCAACCCTTCGCACTACTTCAAAGCAACCATGTGTGCCCAACGCATTAAAGAAGAGTACAAGGCGCTGAACTGGCTCGAGAAAGCGATCACCAACGGCTACGACATTGACACCAATAAATACGTTATTGTGTTCAACAACCAAAACACCAAAAAAGAGTATGCCGCCAACAAAGCGTCGTGGGAAAAAGCGAAAGAGGCTGGTCGGAACTACGAGTGGGAAGGCGAATTGTATGCAACGGTAGAAGCCAATAAAAAATACAACATCGGCACCTATAAAGCTGCTACCGATTACTGCGTGGCTTGTTTCAAAAATCCGAAATGCAACAAAACCACACCCGAATACAAATCGAAATACCGTCTGCTGAAAGAGAAAATGAAAGCCGACTCCATTACTGCCGCAACGCTGCTTGCCAATATCCAAAAGTTTGGTTTCCCGAATATGAAAATAGTGGATAAAGGCGCCTGCGACATTGCGCGCAACATCTTACTCAACTACGACTACGACAAGCGCAACGAGCGCCTCAACGACATACTATTTAAAGCCCTTATGGCCGGTCAGATCTCGCCTTCGTTTTATGCGCAGGTGGTAGATCGCCGCAACCTTTTCAATGGAGCGCCACCCGAATTTTACGAACCGGTGTTAGGCTATGAAAAGCTAACCATGAAAGAATTTGCCCCAGCAAATCTTAAACGGAAAAGCATTGGGCTTTACCCGATCATGGTGCCGAAAGCGGCCGACCTGAAAGGAAAAAACCTGAGCGATCCGAACGTGATCAGCAAATACTACGGCAGCCTCTACGATTACTAAGCGCGCCGAACAGAAACAACAACAACAACAGAAAGCGCCGCCTGAGCGGCATATATACGAAATGGAAAACGTCAGAATATTAAACAGAATTGTAGAGATCAATATCGCCAACGTAAAGTATGCAGATATTGAATTGAGTGGAAATACCTGTTTTGTGGGAACCAATAACTTTGGAAAAACGTCCTTGCAACGCGCCATCCTGTTCTTTTACAGTGCCAATAGCCGCGGCCTGGGCATCTCGGCTTCGCAGAAACCTTTCGAAGAGCACTACTTTCGCTATGAAAACTCCTACCTGATCTACGAGATCAGCACCGAAGAGAAGCCCTTTTTTGTGATCGTGTACCGTCACAACAAGCTGGTATTCCGTTTTGTGGACGCAGCCTACAACCCCGATTTTTTCTTCAATGAAAACGACGAGGCACTGAAGATCAAAGAAGTGATCTCAGGACTCGACAAACGCGGCATCTTCATTTCCAACCAGATCGACACCTTCGAGCGCTACCGTAATATTTTATATGGCACCGAAACCGATAAACAACTGTCGCGCTTTCATATCCTGAAAGGAAATGAAAAATACCAGAACATCCCGAAATCGATCACTAACGTGTTCCTCAGCTCCAAGAGCAGCATCGACAGCCGATTCATCAAGGATTTCATTGCCAACTCACTGACCACCGAAAACAGCTCTATCAAGCTGGAACAGGTAGAACGCCAGTTGCGTCAATTCAACGAGAAGTATTCGGACATTGAAACGTTCCTGAAAAAAGAAGCACAACAACTCATCGAGTTCATCGATAAGAAATACGACCAGGTACACATGCTGAAAGGCGCGCAGATGGAAATGGCCGATAAGCTCGGAAGCAGCCTGCGCTATGCCGAAACCCAGAACGAAGCAGTGATCAAAGCGGCCAAAGAAAAAGAAGAGGAGATCGACCGCCTGGCGGAAGCCAACGAAGAACAAAAAACTGCCCTGGAAGAAAAGCAGAAAGACGTGCGCGAAGAGATCGGCTACTATGACCGAACCATCCGCGAAGCGAATAAGAAACTGAAAGAGTACAAGGAAAAGAACATCGAGCAAGCAGTAGAAAAAAACGCGGAGCGCGAAAAGCTACAGGTAGAGCTGAACATCGCCCGCCGCGAATACGAGTCGCTGACGTCGAATGTGCAAAACATCGAAATGAAGTACTCGTCGCTCATCGAGCAGTTGCGCAACGACAAAACGGCCTACATCAATAAGATCAATTCGCGCACCGGTGAGATTTTTAACCATTACAACGAACTGCAATTGTTGCAGAAGAATGAGTTCTCAAAAAAAGATAGCGAACTGAAGCAAAAGCGCGAAGACGCACTCGTGAACCTGAATGCGGAGGTAACTGCCAAACAGATCGAGTTCAACGAACTGAAAGCTGAAGAAAAAGTGATCCGCAACACCCGTTTCTACGAAACGGAGATCAAAGCCCAGGAAACCGAATTGGCAGAGCTGCGTGCCATCAATTACAAAAACAAATCGGAGCGCGCCATTAAATCGAACCTGGTACAAACCAACCAGAAAGAATGGGAAAACCTGGAACAAAAGCTGAAATCGTCTTTATCGAACCAGATCCAGAAAACGAATAACGAGATCATTCGCATCAAAGCCGAGATCAAAGCAATTGAAGATAAACTGAATGTGCAGCACGACGCGTTCTACGGCTACCTTGAGAAGAACGTGAAAGATTGGCATACCACGATCGGTAAGGTGGTGAACGAGGAACTCCTGTTCCGCACCGACCTGAATCCCACGAAAGTGGAGGGCGGCACTGCGTCGTTCTATGGCCTCGACCTGAAACTCGACGAAGTGAACGTGGTATCGAAAACGATCGAAGAATACCAGTTCGAGAAAAACGAGCGCCTGGCTATGATCCGCGACCTGGAAGACGCCATGAACCAGTTTCAGGCTGCCAACAATGAAGAGAAAATGGTAGCGGCCGATAAATTCGGGAAACAGCTCGGCGAACTGAAAGAAGACCTGAAGGTGCTGAATTACTCGCTTGAACTGGCCGACAAGCGCGAGAAAAAACTCATCCTGGAAATTGAAGATTGGAAACAACGTGCCAGCTCGGAAATCGAAGAATCGTTGAGTGGCAACCGCCAAAAGCTAAACCTGGTGGAAGAAGAACTGGCTGTGCTCAACAAGAAAAAGAACAACATCCTTAACGATTTCAACGAGCAGCTGGATAAGCTGAAAGCCTTTAACGACGAGCGTCTGGCCGACCTGAAAAGCCGCCAGGAAACCGAGATCAGCGAGCTGGAAGTGGAGAAGAAAAACCAGGTGAAGGAGTACGAAGAAAAAGAGGCCGCGCTGAGCAGCGAAAAAGAATCGAACTTCAAGGAAAAAGGTGTTGACAGCAAGGAGATCAAAAAAATAGATGCCCGCATCAAAGAACTCCAGGAAGCGTTGAAAGAGATCGAACAGTATTCGCAGATCGTGAGCGACTACCTCAAAGACAAACGTGAGATCTTCGATAAGCTGCCCGACCTCATCCAGAAAAAGGAAGAATATGTGAAGTCGGCCAACGACCTCACGGCAGAGCTGGAAGAGATCGGCCGCAAATACAATGTGCGCCGCATGGAGCTGAACAAACAGAAACGCGCGCTGGAAGAAGAGCTGATCGAGTTCAACAACGGGATCAACTACTTTACCAAGAACTTCCGCGAAACGCCGGTGTTCAACAAATACGCCGACATCATCGAACGCGCCGAACCGAAGAAGACCAACTATAGTGTGATGGACCTCTGCACGCAGCTCCTCAAAAACGACTCGCACTTCAACGAGGAATACGGCGCTTTCCAACGCTACGTGAACGAGTTTGCCGGCAAATTCCGCATCGACAACCACTTCAACTTCATCATTCGTAACGACGCCACCCAAGGCGAATACGAACGCTTTGCGCAGAACTTGCGCTCCTTCATCAACGAGAACAAGATCGAGCTATCCATTGCGGAAACGGCGACACAAATTGGTTTGGTAACAGACAGTATCGCGACGAAAGTAAAGGAGCTGAGCGGCCAGAAAGACAAGATCCAGCACATCATCACGCTCATTGCTGAGGATTTCCGCAAGGCAGAGTTCGAAGAGTCGAAGCTGATCGAGTTCATCAAGATCCGCCTGGAAGATTCGGACAACAAAGTGTACAAGCTCCTGAAACGCATCCAGGAATTCCGCGAAGAAAACGGCCTCGTGTACAACGAAGGGCTCTTCAATACCGATTTTGCGACGCATAAGAACCGCGAGATCAGCACCCGCGCCGTGAAGCTCCTCGACCAGCTACGCACCGCCATCAAAGAACAGGAGCAGGAAGAGATCCGTTTGCAGGACCTGTTCGAATTGCGTTTCAACATCAAAGAAGGCATGAACGAAACCGGCTGGACACACAAGATCGACAGCATTGGTAGTACAGGTACCGACATCCTCGTGAAAGCCATTATTTACATCACGCTCCTGCACGTATTCATCAAAGAATCGTCGCACCGCGGAAGCACCGAATTCAAGGTACACTGCATCATCGATGAGGTAGGCCAGATTTCGGCGCACTACCTGCGCGAACTGTTGCGCTTTGCCAAGAACCGGAATATCATGATGATCAACGGTCTCCCGAACAAATCGGGTCTCGAATCGCACTACAAATTTACCTACCAATTCCGTCGGGAAGAAAACAACAACGTGCGCATCTTCCCGAGCATTGTCACAGAAGTGGAAGCATAAGCTACTCTTCTCTTTTTTTTAAAAAGCCGTCCTCCGCGACGGTTTTTTTATGGCCTATGGTGAAAAAGCAAGCAGATAAAAACTATCTTTATATTCCCCATCACCACTCATCATTGACCAACCGTTATGCTACCTGTCATTCGTCCATCGCTGATCCTATTGTGTATTTGCATGTTCAAATTGTCGTTTGGATGCCTGAACGGCGCATCGATGATGCTAAAAGATGGAACTTTTTTATATGAAGATCATAAGGGCAATATTCCTTTTGGACATCGGTTCAACTCCGACGAACATTTTGTGCGCGGTGTCGCGCAACTTGACAGCCTTTATAAGCAAACCAAGGACCTTGACTATCTTTCGGACAAAGGCCTGCTGCTCATTCTCATGAAGCGCTACCAGGAGGCCATCGCCTTGTACCTGGATATCGAACAACAGCAGCCGAAACGCTATTCAACAGCATCCAATCTCGGTACAGCCTACGAGCTTGCGGGCCAAAACGAAAAAGCCTTGTACTGGATTAACAAAGCGATTGCCATCGACCCGGAGTCGCACCAGCGCTCGGAATGGATCCATGCGAATATCCTGAAAGCAAAACTCAGCGGAAACGCTGGCAACGATCCGGCTTCTCTGGTCAATACCAGCTTCTTTCCCAGATACCAGCAGGATAACTACAACGTCCTTCCGGAAACGACGCTATCCGATGCTGAACTAAAAGCACTGGGCGATGCCTTGTACTACCAGCTCAACGAACGGGTTTCTTTCATCGAAGGCAAAGACCCGATCGTTTCGAGACTACTGTTCACCCTCGCTGATATACATTTCCTGCAAAAAAACTATTCCGATGCCACCACAATTTATGCGATGGCCAGAGATCGCGCAGAGGAGTCTTTTCACAAAGATATCGACGAGCGTTTTTTTGTGGTTGCAAGGGAGTTAAGTACCCATGCAGAGGCATCTGAAAACAGAGTAAGCAACATCGAAAGCTACCTGAGAATGGAATCCATCTATGAAAATGGTTTAGCGAAACGCACACGCATTATTTATCTGCTGTGTGCCATCTGTATTTCTATCACTACCCTCTTTATATACTTCATGATAAAGAAGGGGCGTTCACGAAAAACAATGCAGTAGCAAACAGGTAGAGATCATTAGAACAACTCAGACAACGTTCGTTTATTATGAAAGAGGGATTAAAAAAACATCTACTGTCTTTTAACATGATGCAGGCTGAAGATGTTGATGCTTGTGTTTCCTATTTTGAGGACAAAATATATACTGCCGGTGAGTTTTTCTTAAAAGAAGGGCGGCTTTGTCAAAAGTTGGGTTTCATCGTCAGCGGCGGTGTCAAAATGTTTTCGACTGATTTCAGCGGCAAAGAAAATGTGACGTGTTTTAAATTTGAGAACCAATTCATTACCTCCTACACAGACTTCGTAGCACAACAAGTCTCAAAAAAGAGCATCCAATGCATTGAACGGAGCGCTATTCTGACACTGAGCCATGCTGCCTACTCAAATTTACTATTGAGATTTCCGGCCTGGCAATCACTCGCCACCCTGTTGTTAGAAAAAGACTATGAGGAGAAAGAACGTTACCTTTTAACCTACGGCAACCAGCCTGCTGAAGAAAAATACCGTTTGTGCCAGAATCAGTTTCGCGGGCAGGAAAGCAGATTGACTTTAGCGGACCTTGCGTCGTACCTGGGCATAACATCCCGAACGTTGAGCCGAATCAAAGGCAAACAAAAAAAAGAGTTCAGGTTGTAAGACAAATGTCCTTTTTACAAAGGAAAGTGGGCCTTTACTTTGTGCTAAAAACATGACACAGCAACTTGCAAAGGATCTTATCCACATTCCCGTAATGCCAAGGAATAGCATTAACGCATACATAGCTGAAGGTATGCTGATCGATTCCGGCATCAAAGCTTCTTTTAACATTATCCAGAAGGCCATCAGCCAAACACCAATCCATCTCCACATCCTCACACACGCGCATGCCGACCATCAAGGTTGTAGCAACCGTATTTGCAATGAATATCAGATACCTCTTTATTGTCACGAAAAAGAAGTTGCGCGAGCGCAAAGTGGACTTGCTACTGCCGATTATCCGGATAGCAAGGGCTGGATCGCCAGACTACAACAACGTTATTGGGCTGGTGCCGGTTATGGTGTTAGCAAAACCATTAAAGAGAATGACCTGATCGGAAACTTCCGGGTGATTGAAACGCCCGGACACGCTGCAGGCCATATCTCACTGTTTCGTGAGTGGGATGGCACCCTGATCATTGGCGATGCTGCTACCAATATGCATTTGCTGACTACTGTTACCGGACTCCGTTTGCCTCCTGCCATATTTACATCCGATCAGGCGGAGAACATTCGTTCGCTCCAGAAACTGGCCAATTTAAAGCCACGACTCCTCTGCTTCGGCCATGGGCCTGTATTGCACAACAACCGCCGGCAGTTTGAGACTTTTGTAGAAACGCAAAGCCGGAAATTTTCTGCAGATGTTTGACAAATAGGCCAAAACAAGTATCTTCGGTAGCGCTGTTCCTGATCCCCAAACTAAAACCGACACTAAACCATGCTTGAACTCCCGCTTACCATCCGAGCTCGCAAACCCGATGAGCTTCCCGACGATGCAGAGATTCTTTACTGCCTGAAAGCGGTAATCGAAGGCTTGAATCAGAGATTCTTTAACCAGCATGAAATCCGTTGTGATTAAAAAAAGTCTCTATACCGTCTCCGCAATTATTCTGATACTCTTAGGAGTAGTATCGGGGATGTTGTGGTTTGTGTATGTTACCCTATGCGACCCAGGACTCGCTTACCTGTTTTTCCTACCCCTCGCCTGCATTATCTTCGGGATCCAGCTTCTGATACGCTCCTTAAATAAACAACGCATCTCATAAAATTCCATTTCCGTGAAAAACATCCTACAAAAAAGCCTTGTCGTGGTAACTCTTACCATTTTGTCGCATGTGACCCTGGCCCAGCAGTCAGCGATCCGCATCAAATTCATCGGTAACTGCGGCCTTTACCTCAGCGATGGCGTGTCCAACATTTACATTGATTTCCCGTATAAATCGGGCGCGCACCATTACATGGAGTACGACCGCGCGGAGCTGGACAGCATCCGCCCAAAGGCTACCTTTATTTTCACACATCGCCACGCCGATCACTATTCGAAAAAGCTGCTCAAAAAACAACGCGCACAAGCCTTCGGCCCATGGAACCTGGCCGCGCTCGAAACATGGGCAGCCACTGTCCCGGATTTCTCCATACAGCCTTTCAAAACCAGTCACAAGGTGTATGGCATCTCTTTTAAGCACGACTCATACCTGGTGACCTGGCATGGTAAAAGGATTTACATTTCGGGAGACACCGAGCAGGCCGATACGCTGGCGACCCAACAAAACATTGACTGGGCCTTTGTGCCCGCGTGGCTGGTAAGCGATGCCTTGCGAAAAGGCATTAAGCTGAAGCAATGCGCAAAGAATTTTGCCATCTACCATATTGGCCCAAGAGACAAGATCAGCCGTGACGGCAAAGACGATCAACTCATTCTGTTGACTAAAACCGGCCAACACATTGTGATTCCTTATTAGAAAACAGGTCTATTTTTATACTTTTGATAAACGTAAGAGGCCTAGGAGGAATGGAAAAACCGGGCAGTTCAGATAATATTGATGCATGAGCACCATCGTATATAGAGGAGGCGCCACCGTGGGTAGAGCCAGTGCTTCGTGGCCCCTTGCCACATTGCAGGTAACTGACGACCTGCTGGAATTAACTGTTTCTATGATCGGGAAATTCGTTTTCAGACCCGAGGATATTGTGTCCCTGGATCCTTACGCCTCGTTCCTCCGTAAAGGCATTCAAATACGGCACCGCATCGGCAATTATAAATCGGACATCATTTTCAGGACCTTTGATGACCCTGCGCTCATCATTGCGCAAATTAAACAAAGCGGTTTCTTCAACGCTCAGCGCCAAACGAATGCTCAACACAGACAATACGCCCTGGACATGCAAACATCGGGTGCCAACCCACTCAAAAAAGCAAGTATCATTGCCTTTATTGTTCTATGGAATGTGCTACTGCTTGCAGACCACCTGAACTTCTTTGGCCCGAAAAATAAAACCGGATTTCCGATAGGAGGAACGTTGACCGCCCTCGGATTACTCATCTTGTCATCCATTCTTTTACTCACTTCCGAGCGATTTAGAGGGCTTCTGCTCAAAAAAAGGCGTACCCTGAGCGAAATCAAAACCTTTCTCTACTTCATCATTCCTCTGGCAGCTTTTTTGTTCCTGATATGCCTGCTAGTAACTATTAACACAAAGTAATACATAGCCTTGCCCTTTAACACCAACTGCCATGGACAAAAACAAAGAACGCATTTACCGACTCCTTTTCGCCAGCGTCTATCCATTATACGTGCAGAAAGCAGAAAAAAAAGGCCGCACACAGGCTGAAGTAGATCAAATCATTTTTTGGCTGACGGGCTACGATGCCCAGGGCCTGACCGAGCAGATTGAACAAAAACACGACTTCGAGACCTTTTTTGCGCAGGCACCACATTTCAACCCCAATGCGTCGAAAATCAATGGTGTGATTTGCGGCTACCGCGTGGAAGAAATCGAAGATCCCGTAATTCAGAAAATACGTTACCTCGACAAGCTCATCGACGAGTTGGCCAGGGGAAAAACCATGGAAAAGATTCTGCGTGCATAGGCTCACCCAAAAGATGAATTGCATGAAACCAATTTTCTTCCTGCTTTGCTGCCTGCTGCTGGCTATGTCAGGCTGTACCGACTCCACAGCCGATGCACCGGCAGCAACACCTTTCACCATCGATATACAACCTTTTACGGATGCCGACACCGCGCTGGTAAAACAAGTAACAGCCTGTTTGAAAAAGATCTACCCAAACGTGGAGCTCAAACCTGCCATTCCTATTCCGCCGATGGCTTATTATAAAGCCCGAAAGCGCTACCGCGCCGATAGCCTCTTAGCTTTCCTGAATAAGCGGCAACAACCGGGGCATTTAGCGATTGCGCTAACGTCGAAAGACATTTCCTGGACCAAAGGTACGGTACCAGATTACGGTATCATGGGCCTTGGCTTATGCCCGGGAAATGCCTGCGTGGCATCGAGTTTCCGCTTGTCGAAAACCAATACCGCCGATCAGCTCTTCAAAATCGCCATTCACGAGCTGGGCCATACCCAAGGCCTCGTTCACTGCCCAAATCCTTCTTGTTACATGCGCGATGCGAAAGGGAAAAACCATACGAACGAATTGCATGGTTTTTGCCAAACCTGCAAACAGCGCCTCTTATCAAAAGGCTGGGCTTTATGATGCTACGCATCTATTTACTAATTGTCTTCATAAGCCTTGGCATGCATGGCTTCGCCCAGGACGCGGGCCGCACGGCCGAGGCACCGCGAAAGCCGACGCACGGACGTACCGATGCCGAAAAGCTGGTAAAACAGTTGATCAAAGGCAAAAGCGATGAGCGCGAAAAATTCGATGCTATTTTCTTCTGGGTAACGGAGCATATCCGTTACAACTATCAGGAGTTTTACCTGCCCTCTGCTCCCATTCCCGGCAGTATTCAGCGCATCCTCAGCACCAGGCGCACCATTTGCCTGGGTTATGCCAACCTGATGGATACGCTCTGCAAACTCGCCGGCATTGCCAACGTGACGGTTTATGGATATGCGCGCAATGAGCTGTTCGACGTACAGGATACGGTTTACCACCATAACCATGCGTGGAACGCCGTTAGGCTCAACGGCAAGTGGTATCTGTACGACGCTACCTGGAGCAAAGGAAAAGTAGAATACAAGCCCACACGCTTGTCGAAATGGATCTTGCGTTGGCTTGACACGCATCCGCCTAAAATGAAACGCAAAACCCTTCGCAATAAGTGGCGGCTAAAAGCCAAACTGGTTTGCGGCACAACCGCCGAACCGGCCTACTATTACAAACCACGTTTCTTCAACAGCCTGCTGCGGTGGCGGATGGCCACACTGCCTATCCGTACCCGGAAAGTGTTCCGCAACTATACCAGCGAGGATTTCTACCTCAGCGAACCGAGGCTATTTAGCATGACCCATGTACCCGACGATCCGATCTGGAACCTGGGCGATACACGAACGTTCCGGCAACTGGAAACAGACAGCGCCTGGTATCACTTCAATGACTCCATGCTGAAAGTACAGCAGCGACAGGGTTTCCCCTGCCCCGAATGCGATCACTACGCCGAACTGAACATGAAGCAACGTTGGGCAGGCATCAGCAGCCGCAGCATCGCTTTCAATCCACACAACCATTTCATCGTTACCCTGGCGGAAAAACAACTCGGCAGTATCAACTATGCGCAAGCTACCAGCGAACGCGACTCGCTGGCCCGCCTCCTATTTCTCGACAGTGCTTTTATCAACTTCGACCATGCGCTCCAAAGCCTGCGCCAAACAAAGACCGACCTCAAATCGTATCTGGTCATGCAAAAAAACAAGAACAAGCGCAAAATGGCGTTGTTGCTTGCCGAGAACAAAGGTTACAAACAGTGGATGTCCCATCAGCTGCGGCTCAGCCTTCGCCAGCACCGCAATTACAACATTTTGCTTTCGCAGGAAAATGCCTACGCCCGCACATACCTTAAAAAAGCGGTCCGGACAAAGCGCTTCAAAACCAATATTAAAACAGACAAGCTCAAACCATACCCGCCACAAACGGTCAATGCCATTACCCGCGACCTTGCCAAAAAGGAAAAACAGCTCGACAGCCTGGCCACGGCGATCCGCCTGGGCAAACAAGCCTACGACTCGCTGCTGCTTGGCGTATCGCTCAATGTATGGCAACACGTGCGCTACCACGATTCCATTTCCGTACCATTCGAAAAGAGCATTCGCTGGCGGCTTTACTTTAAAGACAACTATAAAAAAGTAATCGTTGAGCTGCGAAAAGACATTGCTGAAAAGTCGAAACACTATACCGAAAACCTGGCGAACACTGTCTATCAACCCTCTGAAGAAGCCTTCACGCTCTTCAAACAATTGACCATACTTATCAAAGCCAAAACAAAGCTACAGAACGAATGCCTGCAATACCAACGCGAGTTACTGCGTGCCAAAGCCGTTAGCCATGCATTCCTGGTGACATACAAAGAAGATATAATCCGTGACAGCGAGGCCGATTTCTGCTGGATTGCAGGCCATTACCCGCAGCTTGCCACCAGCGCTTTGGGCGTTTATTCTCTCAAAGAAAAGCAACGCGGCGTGATCGAACTCCTGGTACGGGAAAACGACATAGAACGCCACCGTTATAGCAAGCTGGTAAGAGGCGTACAAAGCAGCTGCGCCGATGCCCAGCGCGACCTCACCCGCGAAATACGTGATGTAAAAACGGCCAAGAAAACGACCACGCGTTACCGCAAACACCTCCTGAACAAGAAAAAGCGCTAATTCCTTAAAACGTTTGCAGCACATCGTAGCCGAAGCGGCAAATCATGAGGCTCACAATGACCAGGAACACCACGCGCACAAACGCGTTTCCTTTTTTTAACGCCAGATGGCTTCCCAGGTAGCTGCCTCCAACGTTGAACACCGTCATGAGAACAGCAAGTGGTAAAAGGTAGTAGCCTTTGGAAATAAATACCAGCAACGCCGACAGGTTGGTAACGCAATTCACCACCTTGGCGTATGCCGAGGCCTTCACGAATTCAAAACCCAGGATAGCCACAAAGCCAAGCACAAAAAAACTGCCTGTTCCGGGTCCAAAAAAGCCATCGTAGAACCCAACGATCAGGCTGAGAAGACCGCCGTAAACCATTTGCCCGCGCCGCGAACGTTCTTCTTTTTGGCCTGTGCCCAGGTTTTTATTTAAACCCGTATAAACCGCCATGATCAGCAGCAGGAGAAGAATGACAGGTTTCAGGCGCGTGCTGTCGAGGTAGCTCACCAGGCGGGCGCCAGCAAATGAGGCGGCAAAACAACAGCTTGCCATAACGGCTAGCACCGGCACATCGAAACGGATGCGCCGGGCATAGCGGAATGTAGCAGCCAGGGTTCCTGAAAAGCCTGCAATTTTATTGGTGCCGAACAAAACCGGCAAGGGCAACGACGGAAACGCGATCAAAAGTGCCGGAAGCTGTATCAGGCCGCCACCGCCCACCACGGCATCCACAAACCCGGCAACAAATGCCAGCAAGGCAATCAGCACCAATACATACGGACTCTCTTGTGTAAAATCAAACAAAAAACCGGGCATGAAAAACAGAAAAAAACAATGCGGCGAATGTAATAATACCTGGTGAAGATACACAATTGAGGCCGGATGCGTATTTTTAAACCCTCAATGCACTGTGCTTGTGAAAATCCTGGTACTCGATAACTACGATAGCTTTACCTACAACCTGGTACACCTGGTGGAAAAAGTCTGCGAACACCCGGTAGATGTTTTTCGCAACGATGCGATATCGCTTGATGCCGTAGAAGCCTACGACCGCATTCTTTTATCTCCGGGCCCCGGACTTCCGAAAGACGCCGGTCTGATGCCGGCACTATTGCAACGTTATCACCAACGCAAAGCCATTTTGGGCGTATGCCTTGGCATGCAGGCCATCGGCGAATTATACGGTGCCCGGTTGCGTAACCTCAGCCGCGTGTGCCATGGGCAAGCCACACCGCTTATCCACGAGCAACAAGGCCTTTTCAGGGGCTGCCCTCCACGGTTTCTCACGGGCCGTTACCACTCCTGGGTGGTTGACGGTGAGAACCTTCCCGACGATTTATTGGTGACTGCTACCGATCCGCAAGGCTTGATCATGGCGCTGCAACATCGCCAGCACGCCGTATGTGGCGTTCAGTTCCACCCCGAATCTATCTTATCGGAATACGGCGAGCAGATTTTCAGGAACTGGCTTTCCTGAAATGAAAAACCCCCCTTTCGCTGCTGCAAAAGGGGGTTTTATATGACATGAGAAATCTGCTAGAAGAATTTTCCGCGGTGATCTTCGATATCCGCTTTCTCACGAAGTGCATCGTACATTTCGTAATCTGCGCGGCTGGCAGATGACTGCTCCAACTCGCGTTGTTTGCCTTTAAAATCTTTCGGCAAGGCTGCTTCGTTTACTGCATTAACGAACACAACAAACACACCGTTATCGCCTTTGATGGCTTTGCTGATAGTCCCATTTTTCATGGCAGTGGCTGTACCGATAAGGGCATCTTCGCGGCCGATAGCCGGAATGTTGAAAGAAGCAAAAGTCAGGTTATCGGCTTGTTCCACCATCAGTCCCATTTTGCTGGCCACATCGCTTACTGATTTTACGCCGCCGGCTTTGCTGTTGAACTCTGCCTGGAACTGCTCTGCTTTCTTATCGCGAATGGCTTTCTTGGTAACATCTTCTCTCACCTCTTCGAGTGGAGCAATGCCTTTTTCTTTGATACCGGTGAGGTTGGCAACAATGTAACGGTCTTTGAATTCGAATACTTCCGATACATCGCCTTTCTGAGATTTGTAGATCCAGCGAACCAGGTCTTTGGCATTGTCGAGGCCAGGCAGGTTTTTATCGCCTTCTTTCACATCATCAGCAATACGCTTGTTCAGTTTTTCCGCTTCTACCGCTTTTTCAAAGGCTTCACCAGTTGTGTTTTTTCCGGCAAAGTCGGATGCCATTTTATAATACTCTTTGTTTGTTTCTGAGCTTGGCGCGATCAGTTTGGTAATCTGTGCTACCGTATAAGCGTTGTGGCGGGTTTTGGAAACGCCCATCACTTCGATGATATGGAACCCGAATTGGGTTGGTACCACGGTGATGTTACCTACGGTGCCCATCAGGCCTGCGTTTTTGAAAGGCTCTACAAATCCTTTGTTTTCGTCGAACCAGCCGTAGTCGCCACCTTTATCAACCGAACCAAGGTCGTCAGACATGGTCTTTACCAGGGTGTCGAAGCTCACTTTTTTTGCTTTCAACAACACGGTTAAGCTGTCGGCAATACGCCTTGCTGCTTCCGGTGTGCGCTGTGTTTGTGTTTTCTGGCTTTGCAAGCCAATGAGGATGTGGCGCACTTTGGCCGAATCGGCAACCGATTTGGAATCGGTGAGCTTGTAAATTTTCAGGTAAGTCCCTTCTGTGTAAGGACCGAAAACGGTGCCTTTGGCAGCTGTGAAAACAGACGAATCCGGCACGATCATGTTACGCTTGTTGTAAGAAGAGATCATGACCTGACCGCCTTCTGTTTCCTGAGCAATGTAAGCCGAATCTTCTTTTGCCGTTTTCATTTTGAAAATGTCGGCTACTTCTACCGCTTCTTTTTGCAGGATTTCGTAATCCTTATTAGAAGGCAACACGTCAAACGACACGTATTCGATCTTGCGGGTTGTTTGCCCTACTTTATAGTCGGATTTATGTTTGTTGTAATAATTATTGATCTCGTCTTCCGATACTTTAACGGTAGAGTCGGCTACGCTGGCATAACGCTTCATCACATAGCTGGTATTTACCTGTTTGGTTTGACCAATGAAGGCATCTTTTGCCTCTGCCGTTGTCACGTACATGCCTTTTTTAACCAGGGCATTGTATTTTTCGGCAGCGCGCAATTCGGCAATCGACGTTTCGAGTTGTTTCCAGAACCTTGCCTGGTCAGCATTCATACTGCCTACCCATTGCGCCAGTTTAGTCACATCAAGCGAACCATCGGGTCTTGCGAAACCTTCAATGATCTTTCCGGTATTGGGATCGCTCACCTGCTGGATCACATACTGGTGCGGGTGAACGAGCATGAGGTCGTACAATTCGTCGGTTGGCACGGCAATACCCAATTTCGCATACTGTGTTTTGTTCACACGCTCATTGATCATTTCCTGCCATACCTGGTTCACAATCTGCTCTTTCATCTGGTCGTTGATCTGAGCCTGAGGATTGGATTGTTGGATTTGCATGATTTGCTGTTCCACTTTCATGCTGAATGAAGCGTAATCTATTTTTTCGCCCGCTATTTTACCAACCAGCGTATCTTCTCCGGTAAACAAGGCTCTGCCAGAGCCTAACAAGCTCTCCAAAATAAAGATCACCAGGGCCAGACCAATGATACCAACCAGAAGCCCTGTTTTACTACGAATTTTTTCTAAAACACTCATGTTTATTTTAAATTTTAAGGAATGCAAAGATAAAATTATTGCCGAATAACGGAAAATTAATCGAAAATAATTTTACGACCCAAACCGGCGTCAAACGCCCATTCTTGGCCCTTTCCGGGCCTGACGGCCCAGCGTTTCGAACTGCGCCACATGGTAGTGTCCGCGAATGGCACAGCCAAGGCACCTGCAGAAATACCCGGAGGATGTTAAATTGTAAAAACCTGAAATAAAGCAAGTTAACAACTAATCGCGAGGTATTAGGTAAAAAGCGGTGCGGCCACCACAAGCTACTCTTCACCTAGGGGCGCGGCGGCGCCTGGTTGCGTTTTTCCTGGTTTACCCGCTGATAACGACGGGTAAGGTACATGATGGCGGAAATGATAAAAAACGCCACAAAGAAGAGGGCGCTATCGGAATCTTTCGTCACGAGAAAATAAACCGCAGCCCCGGCGCCAATAACTGCGCCGATGAGCCAGGTAAGTTCCATGATCCTGAAAAATTTTGTCATAGTGAAAAGCCTTTTTTTAGTTACAAATCGTTGTCCTCTACCCTGATGCTTCCGGTGATCTCCAGGATCTCATATTGCGTAAAATCCTGGTTGGAGCGAAGTCCTTTGCCCATGATGATCTCCTTGGCCGTCGTGATCTTCACAAAAGCATCGGAGGTAATTTGCTTGGTGTTTTCGTCCCACACCAAATGCTCGGTGTTTAGCTTTTCGCCGGTTGCGTTCACCACTTCCACATCATATTTCGCTTCCATGCGCTTGCTGGTTTCGTAACGGATGCCATAGTTCGCCCTTAGGGTCGTACTTTGTTTTCCTTTATCATCAAAAAAAACCACATGCAGGCCTTTCGGCATGATCGTCATCGGCTCTTTGGTGCCTTTGTCGTACATGATCATTTGCGGCGCTTCCAACCGTATTTTGAGCAGGGTCGAATCGGTATAGAGCATGGTAATGTCTTTGCCTGTTTGAGAAGGCATGATCTTCTTTTCGCCAACGGCCATCACCTCGTTACGGTTTGTTTCGCAGGCGCCCAGTACCAGCATAAGCAGGAGCAGAATCGCGATCCAAAACCTATGTAAAAGAAATGTCATGGTGGCTTAATCGTATTTTTGCCGGATGAACCATCGGTTGTTGAAGGTGAAACCGAGGATGATCCGCACATACTGCTCCTGCAGCAAATTGGTGGTGGTGGCACCGAGTTTCCCGAATTGGGCGGTAATGTTCACCACCGCGCGATCGCTTGAGCGGCCCAGGCCAACCGGTAAGCCAACGCCGGCCGTAACATACAGGTTGCTGATAGACGTACTTTTAAGATCAAGGTAGCCACTCGTGTAACCTACGCCCAGGCGGTATTGCACCCGCTGGAGGTAGCCGTGGAAGCTCTGCCCGTTGGGCGTGTAATTGATACCTGCCGACACGCGGTAGCTGTTTTTGAAACTGCTGCTGCTTTCGCCGAAACTTTTGTAAGCACTCCAATTGGTGGTAGCGGCGTCCACGAGGGCTGTGAGCCGCTCGCCTTTTTTGATCGAAAAGCCAAGCCCGAGTTCCAACGGCAACTGGATGCTTCCTCCCACGCCTTGCGAATTCAACACCGTATCTTTGGGGGTTTCGCCACCTACATCGTTGAGGGCATAGGTGTAAATAATGTCGTTTTGTGTAGCGCTCACGCCTGAGGGAATACCGGCAAAGAAGCCGATGCCGACTTTCACTTTCTGCTTCATGAGAATGCGCTTGCCCTGCTTCAGCGTATCGCGGCCGTGGTAGCGGGCCGAGTCGATGGTGAAATGCGTTTGCAGGCCGGCACTGAAAACAAAATCGCTGACCTGAACCGAGCGCTCCCGCATGGAATTAAAATAGGTGATGGATCCCGGATAAATCACGCGGGTGGTTTGGTTGATGGTGCCAAACAGGTACGCGCCGCTGGCGCCGATCGATAATTCGGAGAGCAACTCGCGCCCAACGCGGATGCGTTTGTACCGGGCGGTTTCTTTCCAGCTGATGAGGCTATCGTGCAAAGGCGAACGCAGAAATTTGATGAGCTGCTTGCGGAAAGGTTTCTGCCCTGTAGCCAGGAATGCCTTGTTGAGGCCGCCAACGCCGTCGAAACGGTAGGTCATGGTACCAATAGAACTGACCTCTTCGGTAGAACTGATGTTGTAGCCTACCGAACTGTAAGGCATGATGCCAAAGGCCGCGCCGCCGCTGCGACCCAGCGGAAAGCCGAGCGATGCATAGGAGAAATTGAGGTTGCGCTTATTGAGCGATGTGCTGGCATTGCTCACTTTGGTAAACTGGGCCTGTCCGCCCAACTCAAGGGTTGCGTAGCGCAAACCCGCTAAACCGGCCGGATTGGCCTGGTTGATGAATACCGGCGTGGTTGTGCTATCGAGGTGATAGGCGATGAACGAACCGCCAAGGGCCGAAGGCATGGCAAAGGTGGGCAGGTTGAGCTCGCCGACGCCGTAACGCGAATACGCGCTCGAGGTAAGGATCTGTGCGTTCATAACGGCTGGCGTACAGGCCAGCACAAGACACCACAACAGACTATAAGCGACTGAAAAATGTTTCTTCACAATGATGGATTGGTGCAATTTAAACTATGGTTAAGCCCCTTTAAAACTAAATTTTGGTGGGTAAAGATGCTACTTTTTAATTGTTTTGCCAAGTATTCACTGTCGCCCCCGGTTATAACGCTGATGAGGCCCGGGTATTGTGCCGAATAGCGACCGATGATGCCATCGATCTCGGCCACGCTACCGGCGATAACCCCACTGAGGATCGACTGCTGTGTGTCGCGCCCCACAAGTGCCGGTATGTCGCTACCGGGTTCTACCAGTGGCAATTTGCCGGTGTAGTGGTGCAGTGCCTTGAACCGCATGGCGAGCCCCGGCGAAATACCGCCGCCCAGGTATTGGTTGGCAGCCGTGGTAAAGTTGTACTTAATGCACGTGCCGGCATCGATCACCAATACATTGGCTGAAGGGTATAAGGTATAAGCGCCAATGGAAGCCGCCAGCCTGTCGGAGCCGAGCGTGGAGGCCGATTGGTAAGCGTTTTCGAGTGGCAGCTGCGTCGACGATTTAAAAAACTGAACCGGGAAAAGGGTGCTTAGCTTATCGGCCAGGCGTTCGGTGTCGTTTACCACGGTGCCGATGATGGCGGCCTGTGCCTGCCGGATGAAAGCGATGTCGTTCCACACCTCGTCCTGCGAGCGGAAATACCGCAGTTCTGTGAGTTCCTGCCCCTGAAACAAGGCCGCTTTTACGCGGGTGTTGCCGATATCTAAAACTAAATTCAAAGGATGATAAAAGTAACCAAATCCCTGCTACGATTACGGATTTAGGAAATTTTAATATTTGTTTGGTGGATTCAGAAATTCTATTTAAGTTTGCAGCCCAATAAGTTGGTACCTTAGCTCAGATGGTAGAGCAACGGACTGAAAATCCGTGTGTCCCTGGTTCGATCCCTGGAGGTACCACAACCTTAAAAGCCTTGCAAATGCAAGGCTTTTTTTGTTTGCTCTACAGGGTGGTCGAACCAAATTATAGTATATAGGATTTCTCTTGTGATAGAGTATCTTTATTAGATCAAGTGTATTATAGAGATTATGAAATTATTATACGTCTTATTACTTGTTATCACTCTAAAATCAGCTGCACAAACAGATCTGTTCTATAAAGGCTCTACCATTTCATATATAAACACGAATGATGGCTTTACTGCTATTTCACAAAAACCGGTCACCAACAGGGAGTACATTATTTACCTGATGTGGCTTAGATCTGCATTTTTAGAGAGTTATCCAGATCTTTTTTATCTGAGTGTTCCAGGTTTAGCTATTGATAGTTTAAAAATGCACGAGAAGAAATTCCCTAAAAACAATCCTAGAATTGAGACCATCTTAATCTATTGTAAACCTTTTGTGAGGGAATACATGTTTAATCCCCGCTATCTAGATTATCCTGTAGTTGGCATTTCATGGCAAAACGCAAACAACTACGCCAAATGGCTTTCTGACAGGTTCAACGAAACAACTATGATGAAAAAAAATATTTTGCACTACAGCCCTTTCCCTATGGCCGAGGATTATTTTAATACAGAAGCTTTCATTGCAGGTACATGGCAAGGGCAGTTAAAAGGAAAAAATCATTCACATGGGGATAATCCAATCGAAGTAAAAGGTTTTAGCTGGAGTGACCATGTTTTTGTGCCTGCATTTAGGCTACCATCTCAACAAGAAGTGCTGAAAAGTGATAAAACAAATGACATTGAGGAGTTCAAAGCATACCCCTTTGGCAGAAAAAATATTCTTTACAAATGGAACAAGCAGTATTTTAAAAATGAGAGCGAAAATTCGTATGTCCTATCCTATTACAATGGTTATAACGGTGATACAGTCGTTTTCAATAAAACGACAAAGTTAGAGCTTACAGGTGAAATGTATCTGGATAGAGAAAATTCAGGTAACACTAAAAGCATATTGGAAATCTATTCCAAAAATGGACAATTAGTCTTCGGTATTCAAGATTACCGAAAACACATGGCGAACATAAAATATAGTTTTGTTAATAAACTGAATCCCTTCATAATTATTGATGAGGATAAAAGCGGAAATCCAATATATGTATCGGGGTATGAAGACCTAACTCAGGCTGATTATTCCAATTTCAAATATTTTAGAATTGCCTGTTCCATGAATGAAAAACAATATGCCAAACTGGTGGAAAAATAAGATTTTTCATTTCAAAAATCACAGTTGAAAACATGCAAATTTCAATTTATCATATTGAAATTGAATTGCTTAGCGCATATAAAACCGTCAAATCTTCTAAAAAGCGGTTCGATATTCTTTCTTAGAGCCGACAAAAGCCACTCAATCGAGTGGCTTTTTTTATTATTCTAATATACAGGATCAATCGGAAAAGTTGGGAAATGGCATCAACGCTACTGCCACCATCGCTCTTACCCAGCTAGCCGCTATTTTCACTTCGTTAGTACATTCTGCTTGCTAATTGGGTTGTGTCAAACCTCCAAAGAAACTTATCTGCTTTTTCACTTTGCTCGTTCAAGAATTCAAAAACTAATTTTTCCATCAATTTTCTGGCGTCTTTCTCTACTACATCATTCTCTAATGTCTCTTTCCAGCTACCACCATATCTGTAATCTTCCCCACGAACCGCACATATGAGGATAAGTCCATTTATGAATTTCTTTTTAGTAATTTTAAAGGTAGCCAGGTTCCTTTCTTTCACATAACGCTTACAGGCATTCATTAAACCCTGTAAAATTCCATTAACCAAAGAGCCGCCACAAGTCGTGTGAACAGTATTTGCAAAACTGATCACGTTTGCTGATGGAAACCAGTCCGTGCGATAGGCAAGTGCAATTTGATATTTGTTAGAATTTATCTTGCCGTCAAACTTTAACTCAAATGCTGGCTTTCCTAAAACTTCTGTTGTGGCCCGGTCAAATAAATAAAAAATACCTTGCGGAAAGTGAAAGTAGTTTTGAGTTAAATACTTTGATCTTTTGTCTGTTGTGATTACTTCGCATTGTCGGTTTAACAACGCAAATTGCTGCACTTTTTCTGCTAGCCTAAAGTAGTCGATATTTGTTTTTGAAATTACTTTCTTATCAAATGAAAAAGCAATTTCTATTTTTGAATTCTCTTTGACTATTATCTCAAACGTCTCAGAAAGCACTTTGAGAACCCTGGGAAAGTAGTTAGAGTACTCTTTGCGCTCCTCTGTGAACCGTTGAATAAAGGGCTCAACATTGTGCTTTGATGATAATCCGAAAGTGAAATCATTGTCTCCTAATATCACAATTTCAAAAGTGATTTCATCAGTTTTACAAAGTTCAATGCAATCTGCTAACAGTCTTTCAAAAAGGCCAACAATACCATCATTGCCAATATACATGAAAGGTCGTTTTCTAACGGACTCCGAAAAATCGAGAACTTCTATGTTGTTAGAGGAATATGTGTTTTCTGTGTTTGTCATCAGTAATGGCTGCTAAGGTTTCGGGCTTTGCAGATGGGTTTCAACGCACCAAATTCAAATTTTGCGCGTCAGCTTATTATTGTTTAAACGGCTTCGGCTTTCCAAGTAACAGCTAGCAGCTTGGGGATTTGCGATGGTGGCAGACTTTGGAGCACTTCATTGTCCCGCGTTACAAATTTGACAGAGTAATCGCTTTCAAATTTGCAATTCACCTTTAACGGAGCTAACAAACTGTTACATGTTTATTCTTCTTCTGTCGTATTGTTGTATACCGATGCTTCGATGTTGTAGGGCCTTGCTTACTGGCTCTTTTGCATTTTTTTGTCTGGCTTAGTGTGTTGGAAAAAATGCAAATGTGCCACCAAAAGCGTTGGGATTTAGTCCAATAAAGAATTAAAGTAACCATAGTTTTTGTTTATAATTAGTTTTCTATCAAGATATAAATTGGAAAGTTCACAAGTTGTTTCGGGTGTCAAAGTACAAGAATGGCAAGCTGCTAAATTTAGTTGTCCAACTCCTTGTCCTTCTGATTCTACGCAAATCGGGTCGGAAGAACAATCAGTTGCCCTGAAAATAGCAGAATTGATAATGCTGTTCAAATTTTTTAAATCATTACACAAATTTGAAAGTCCACCCAAATAGCCGTCCGTACCGTCAAAGGCTGAAATCAAAAAGCCATGCATTGTTTCACTTACATACAATCTTTCAGATAGGGAAGATGCAGGATAACCACAAACGTATTCAAATTCTCGTATTAGCAAGTGTGAAAGCGTATGAATTAAAACTTTTCTTGGTGTTAATGATTTTGCGATGATTTGATGTGATTTCCAATCTGCATTTTTTGCATTTGATCTTATCTTTTCTGTTCGTTCAATTACTTCTTCTTGTCGCTCCCATTGTTTTAATTTCTGTTCGTCTAAAACAAACAAAATTCCTTCGCCATAACTTTCTAATGCAGGCAATGTTTTTGTTTCAAAATTGTTTTTGGAAACAGATTGTCTTTGAACAGTATAATCATACTCACTTTGGTTTTGCAAAATGGAATCTATATCAATCGGTTCGTTTCGGGTAAACGAAGTTTGAACAGTTGTCCTTTTTAATTTGTCAATTCTAACCAATTTTGAAAAGCCGTTTATTTGCTCTCTACAATCAATTACTTGGAATTTTATTTGCTTGCTGTCGGGTTGATCTTTTTCTAAAAAATATCTGTATTCCGTTTCACGGTATATGTTGTCGGGAATGTATTTTATGTCTCCAGTTTCCAAATATTGTTGAATTAGCTCTTTGTCAATTTTTTTCTGAATACTAACTAATTGAACAATTTGTTCTATTGTAAACTGACCGCTTTCAACCATATTATCAATGTCGATTCTGATTTCGGCAGAAAGTGGATTTTGCAATTCTGGAATAAATAAACTGCTCAACGAATTGGCATAATATACACTATTACTTGTTTTGAGTTTTACGCTTGTTTTTGCATCGCAATTTTCTTCGTGAAATTTTCCATTATCGGGTTTTAACCAGTATTTTTTGCCATTGCAGATTTGTTCATAATTGAAAATCCCTCTTAGATTTGCTTTCTTTTTGCAGTTTTTACATTCAACCCAAATGCCTGAAAGTTCGGTGTTTTCACGGCTTATTTTGTAAATCAAATCTTGACTTTCGCAACATCTTTTCGAAAAGTCTAATTGAGGTCCGCTTGGTTTTTCATTTTTATTGTCATTTTCTTCATCGTCTTGTTGGCTTCTGTCATTTGGTAGACGATTATTCCAAAACTCCCAAGGCAAATCGTGAATGTGTCCGTTACTACAAGTCATTACAAAACGGATTTGCTCCAAATGATTTTCTTTGCAATCTTTATTACTGCATTTTGGAGGGTTAAAAAAATCGGTTTTCTTGCCCGAAGCTGTCCAACGTATCTTCCATTCATTATATGTTGCAAAACGATTACAACGTGTGCAATAAAGCCATTTCGGAAAATAGCTTGCTTTAGGTCTTACCTGATGCAAAAACGAGTCTCTGTCAGTTGGAATCGCAACCAGATGTTTCAAATTAGGAAAACGGTTTTTTAATCGTTGCAATAAACGGTCATCTTTGATGATGTAATGAGCCAATTTTTCGTTCAATTCGTTGTAACCCCATTCATCAAAAGTTTCTATTATTATGGAATTGTCTGTGGTTTCAATCAGCGAGCCAACACCACCATAGTTTGAAATATGTTTACTTCTTCCGTGTTTTATTTTGTCGTATGCCATATTTCTAATATTGTTTGATTAGTATTTCGGCACTTGGCTCTACGCTTCGCATAGATTGCATTGCCGTTAATGTATCATCGTCATTCTTCTTCTCTTGCATTGGCACAATTAAGGATGGATGGTCTTTCCAGAAGTAATGCTTTAATTCTTTGTTGTCTTCTATTTTCGTTCTCCAATCCCTCAAAATATTATCAACTTTTTCTGTGATTAGCTGCAAATCGTTTTGTGCGAATTGATGATTTTGGAAAAGCATAATCAAATTACTACGCAAAGTACGTTTTACATTATCATCAATCAATGCATTTGCAGCATCGTTGCTTGTGTATTGCGTTGTGTGTCTGAAATACGCAAGAATAAGAGTGAACAACATTTTATCCAAAGCGTTTTCTGCAAATGGCGTTACACTCAATGGCTCAACTTGCTTGTAAAATGTTTTGTGGAACTGAACAAAATCTTCGTAATATGATAAATCACGGCTATTGAAAGGGTCATAAAGTGTAATTACTAAACCTTCATTTTTTCTTGCGACACGGCTACTTGCCTGAATGTATTCGGCTGTGTTTGGCGGCATTCCGTTCATTACCATTACGCCCAATCTGCCAACATCAAGCCCAACACTAATCATATTGGTTGCTAATACCAAATCAAAAGCCTTATGTTCTTTTATATTCCCGTCAAATTCACTTTCCAACAAGTCCAAATTCTTTTTAATTTTCTCGTTCTGAATACGGCTTGTTAATTCAAGATTTCTGTATGAAAGTTTGTTGTAATTGTTTGCCGCAATAAAATCATCATTCAAATAACGAACTTGTAATTGTTTGATAATTGGTTTTAACTCTGAATTGATTTTATTTGAAAAACGCCCGATTTCTTTCAAACTTTTGAAGTAAGAAAGAACTGTCCAAAAACTATCTGCCTCCTTTTTGTCGCTTGAAGTTTTCCAAACTTCTAATCTTGCAAAAAGTAAAGAAGCCAAAAGTTGCAAGTTGGTTACAACGTTTGTTTTCCCTGTCGGCAAAACACCAATGTATTTACGCTTACTTTCTTCAATAACTTTTGAGAAAAATGTATCGTCTGAATTTGTTGCATATTGTGGAAATACTCGTGCCTCTCGTCCGTACAAACCTTGAATTTGTTTGTCCACATTCTTAACGGTTGCTGTAGAAGCAACAATTTTAGGATTGTCGCAAAGTTCCAACAACGCATTTTCAAACAAACCGACTAAACTTCCAAGTGTTCCATTAAGTAAATGCAACTCGTCTTGGATTATCAATTCCGGTTTTCGGTTTGTTCCATTATTGAAAAATGTTGTTGCTTCGCCTTTCCAAGCAAGCATTGCGAATTTATCAACGGTTGCAAATAGGATAGTTGGTGGGGCTTTGTAAATATCCTCATCAATCAGTACGACAGGCAAACCGCTTTTTTGTTCTGAAAAATGACAGGCTTCGTTTAAGCAATGGCTGTGTAATTGCGTTTTTCCAACTCTGTGTCCAATTTGAAAAACTTTGTCGTCTTGCTTTAGTTTGGAAATAATTTTTGTATTGCACCATTGGCAATTAGATAACTGAAAGGGATTGACAACAAAGGTGTCGCCTTTGTTGAGTTTTTCTTGTGTCTTTTTAAGTTTAGTTTCTGCGTCTTTCAAAGAGTTTGGAATGGTTTGAGCACCCACCCAAAAACCAATTGAAATTTGTTTGTCACCTAAATCTTTGTGATTGCTTCGGATAAAATCGCAAGCTAAAATCATTTTTGATGCACGCTCAAATTGCTGAGCAGAAAGCAAACGCAACGTATAGCGAATGATGATGTTTACACCGTCATAACTATCAGAATGTTGTATTCTCCGCCAAAAAATCAAGAAAGCCGAAACTGCTAAATATGCCTCTGTCTTTCCACCACCTGTTGGGAAATAAAGTAAATCAATCAATTCTTTTTCCGTGCTGTTTTCATCCACAAACGAAGCCAAACATTGCAAGATAAATGCTAACTGAAACGGTCGCCATTCGGGTATTCTGTTTGACGGAAAATCTAATGTTGCGTAGTCATTGAAATTGTGTTGCAAACCATCGTTTCGTTCCCACACTTCAAAACCTTCTTTTTTCTTATTAAAATGCTGGGCGGTTTGAAACATTTGCAAATAAATGGCTGTGTTTGCTAACTGAAAAGCACGCAACGCATTTTCATTTTCGGAAAGCAATTTTATTCCGTTGCTAATGCGGTCGTAAATCTTTTCGCATTTTGCGATGTTTTTTAAACCTAATTCATTTCCGTTTGCAGATTTTCGTTCATCTTCAATCCAATTTTTATACGCTTCTGCAACTTGATTTAAGTTTGAAATAATACTTGTTTTATCCGAATTGTAAGCAGAAAGTTCTTTAATGTTCAAAATGTCGCCTTTGATTTTGTCGGTTTCTGAACTTTGGCTTTTTACATCGTATTCGGGCAAAAATGTTGATTTTATCCATTGTGGTGTGTTGGGTGATTGAGCATTTTCCCAAGTGCAGGCCGTGTTGTGTCCAATTCCGAAAGCCAATTTTTCACGATAGAGATAATCCAACATTTTATCTTCATCCGTTCTATACAAATGATTTTTGTAATCTCTGAATGGCAGTAATTTTTCGCTTTCAATTCTGATTTCAGTTTGAAAACAAGATAACTGATTTACCTTTTCTATGGAAAGAGAGAATTTATCTTTTGCAATCAACGATTTGTTTTCAATGATAGCTTTAATGTAATACTTGTCGGTATAATTGGTGTAAAGTTTCAAATGGAAAACAAGGTTTTCTTTCATTTCCTTGTTCCAATTTTCGGTATTTACATTCGGTTGTTCCGATAATTTTAATTCGAGATGTTGATTTTCGGCAGAAAGTATGTCAGCAATATTTATTTCAAATTCAACTTTGTTGTCGTTGCGTTTGCATTTGTCTTTAAAAAATAGTTTTGAAATAATTTTGTACAATGCGTGGTCATAAGAAGTTGCTTTGCCCAGCGATTTCAAACTGTCTTGAAATGCCAAATATTCTGCTGTTAATTTTCCGTCTTTTGTTCGCTGTATTTTTTTTGTTTGAGATAGCGTTTTGTTTGTTTCATCATAACTCACAATACTATTCAAACCGTGTTCGCTCAACAAATTTATTCCTTCGCCACTGTAAGAAATTTTGATTTCTTCTGGCTTGGCTTTGATATAATTCCCAAAACAAACAATCGCTTTAAATTTTTCGCAAGTGTTTTTAACGGCAAACGTAATTCCGAAATGAGAAGGGAAAAATGTATTTGATGTGTATTTCGGCTGTGTGTCGGTTTTGTCCGTCTCATCTGTATCTTCTTCAAAATTTTCTTTCTCTTTGTTTTCAGGTTCAGGCGTTTCAGAAGACAAATCGGTTGTATCGTCTGCATCTTCGTCTTTCATTTGGTCTTCGCCATTATCACTTGCATTTGGCTGTAATTGTTTTGGAAATAAAATACCCGAAAAATAGCGTTGCAACGGTTTCCCCTCAATAATTTCATCGCTAAAATCATCTTTGCATTGGAATACATCTGAACCTGCACCGACAATTTCTTTTCGGATACGCTCAATAACTATATCTCTGTTTTCTTTTACGCTCATATTTCAATTAGCTCTAAGGCTGTTTCAGTTAAAGTTTCAATGTTGTCGCTAAACACTTCTTTGTTGATTACCGTGTGTATTGGCATATTTTCTTGGATGAAAGTTTGCAAAGTCGTAGGGTTCAAATTTCTTTTTTGAAGAATTTCGCCGACTTTATTTTCTTTCAGAAATAATCGCAATTCTTGTTTTAAACCACGTCCAAGTACAATCATTGTGCTGTTGTATGTTGTTTTTGATTTTAGAATTGGTTTTAAGATTGTATCAATTTCTGTTTCAGATTCATCTTTATAATACAGTCTAAAAATGGCTCTTAAATCGTTTTTGAACATTGGGAATTTCCGTAAACTTCTCTCGCCTCCGTAGGTGCCAAGCGTATTTTGTAGCACTTTAAGCCCTTTTTCTTTCAGCTTACTGTACAGTAAATCATTTCCGTACTTTCTTCTTAATTCTCCGATGATTTGTTTCCAATATTTAGAATCTTCCTCTACTTTTCCAAAAATATCGGGTTCGGTTTCAACGGCTAATTGATACAGATTTTCAGCTAATTGCGATTTTGGATAAATGCGGATTTTATCGCCAACTTTTATTTTGTACGATTTCATCAAATCGCCTTTGTCTGTAAAAACTGTATCGCTACTTTCCAAATAAAAAGTTGTGATGTCAGATTTCACTTCGTAAATCAATTTTTCTTCAATTTCATTGAGCAATAAATCACTTTCGTTTTTGTAGCCGTCATATGCTCTGTCATTCATTTCGTCCAATCGGGAAACAATACCGTTTATCGTAGAACTAACATCAGTTACATTTTCTCTGACTTCTTTGTATTCAATTCCGCAAATAGAAAAACGGTCTGTTGATTTTGTTTCGGTCTCAATCAGTTTCTTTCGTTGGTCAAGATACTTGTGATACAAATTCTTTTCCTGTTTGTAAACAACAAGACGAATTTCATTGTCTAAATTGTAGAGAAAATCAAAATCTTTTTGACCGTTGAACGAATGAAAAACCAAAACTTTGTTTTGTATGTCCGTTCTTTTCAACACGGAAAACGATACAATTTCAACCTTTCGATTATTGATATGTTTGCTGATAAAGCCCAAATCGTTGTTGTCAAAAACAGCAATTATTCGTTTGTCAGTTTCAATGTTCAAAAAGTCCAATAAAACTTTTTGCTTTGGCAAATTCTCTTTGAGATAATGAAGTGTTGCAAGTAATTCCGCTTTGGGATTGTTTTCGTTCAAAAAATCAGCGGAATAACCGCCTGCATTGTCCAAAGCATTTTCCAACTCTCGATTTATTCCAAGTCGTTCAATTAGGTTTTCAATCGTTTCTTGTTGAATTGCGTTTAATGCAATTCGTAAAATTTTTCCGTAAGATTTTAATTCAAAACCAAATTGCGTATGCACATACGCAATCTTTTCATCAAGATTTTTGATGAAATTTTCCAATTCGTTGCTTGATATATTTCGGAACTTAATCATAAGGCATTCACAATTTCAACTTCCTCTTTAAACCAATTCCAACAAGGAATAGATTGATTTTTTAATGGCGAAATACTATTTGAAACGATAATTAAATTGAAGCCAAATTTTGCCTTGTCTTGTAGCATTTGTTCAATTTTGTTGGCTTCGGTGTCAAATACAACAATAGTTTTTACCTTTTCGTTTTTGGAAAGAATGTTTGAATAACAAACTTCGTATTTTGGCGTGAAATACGCCAAACAATCCTGCAACGCAGGAATTGACCTTGTTTCGGTAGTGTTGTTTTCTTCTCTTGGGTTTGGCAAATAAGCACACGGAATTTTGTTTCTATTCGGTAAATTATCCCAAAGAGGTCTCTTGGCAATGAAAACGGTTTTTTTCTCAAAGTTAGTTGGTGTAAAATCCAATTTTAAACCATTGTTCAAGTCAGTAAAAAACTTTGTGTAGCCTTGTAATGTAGATTGTTTTGTTCCTTGTTCTATTGGAATAAACTTTTTAACCAAATCATCGTATTTTAGATTGATTTGAGCTTTGTTCTTTATGTGTTCAAGTAAAAATGTATCGCTATTAATGTTCTTTATCAAAAAGTCGTGTCTTTTGCCATCAGCATATTTTCTTTTGTCTCGTAGTTTGTTTCCCTTTTTTAATGTCGGTAAATCGTAATGATTTTTGTAGATGTCGTTTGCAAGCTCAACAAACAAGTTTTGTCCAATTTCAAAAATGGTTTCTTTCGAGTTTTGAAAGTTTATGTGTAGCGGTTGATTTTTCTGATAATGTTCTAAAATGAGTTTCATTGTCAAACACGATGCTTTGTTGCTGAAAACACTCAAAGTTTTATTGTCCTCATACTTTTCCCAAAGTGTTCGATAATATTCCTCATTCAATATCATATTGTCTTTTTAATATCAGCCTTGCTGTTGGGGGAAAAGCAAGTATGCCGAAACTGTATCAACCTAGTGTTGATTTCAGCCCTTTTTGATTTTATTGAAGGGTTGGTTTGTTTTTTCATTCATTTCCTTCATAGTTACTCTAATCGTCTTTAAGATTCCAGCTAACTCTCTAATTTACGCAATAATACATTTCTTAAGTTCCCGGTTTCTGTTTTCTAAAGCGATGATAATCAACATAAAACCAAGGATATACGTAAAAATACGTGTAGCAAAAAATACACAGTTACTGGTCTAAGTTTGCGGAAATGGTCGTGATTCGTCCATAAAAAAATCCAGCCGAAGGACTGGATTTTATAAAAAGAATAGCAGAAAAAACGTTACTCAAAAAATTCTGATTTCGCTGACTTTATTAGCCCCTACCTTGCAACCACAAACCGGAAATAAGCCGTTTGCGCTTTCGATTCCAACAGGCCGTAGAACACGCCTTCCGGCAGGCTGCTCACGTCAATGCGCGCCGATGAGCCCGACACATCAGCAATGTATTTCTGCAGTTGTCCCATACTGTTGTACAACGACAATTGCCAGCGTTGCCCATCCACCGGAAGCGCAATGTTTAAATGATCCTGCGCCGGGTTAGGCGAAACTGCGAGGCTTGCAGATGGCATGGCGTCGTGCAGGCCCAGGGCAGCAGGCAAATCCCACAGCACGAGATCGCTCGTCAGGCTGCCGGTGACGAGCTGCGTGCTATTGGGCGACCAGGCTACAGCTGTTACCGGAATATTTCCGGGAACGCTCAGCGAATACAATTCCGTACCCGTTGCCAGGTGCCAGATGCGGCAGGTAGCGTCCTGCGACGCCGATGCAATGTGGTGGCCGTTGGGCGAAAGATCGATGCCTTTTACATCACCCATATGCCCTGAAATGGTACGCACCAGGGCGCCGGTGGCCATGTCCCATACCTTGATTTTATCGTCGGTAGAACCAGACACAACATAGGCGTTGTCGGGTGTTACTTTCACACCGGTAATGTCGCCGGTATGCCCCGGGCAGGTAAACAACAAGGTTCCGGTACTGCTCCAGATCTTCACCTTATCGTCGTAACCACCGGTCACGATGCGGCTTCCATCGGCGGAGTAAGCAATGGCCGACACCATACCGGTGTGCGCGTTGATATCCGAAGACAGCGTACCGCCAGCGAGGTTATAAATTTTTAAATGCCCGTTGGAACAACCAACCGCTACCTGATCGCTCACCGGCGAAACAACGGCCGAATAGGCATTGGCGGTTCCTGTAACGATGGTATCGATGATCACCGGCGTGGAACCCGTATTGTTAAAGACGAAAACATTGCCAAACTCTTCGATGGCCGCAATGTATTGCGAGTTGCTATTGAATCCAACGCCCATGATGCACATAAAAGGCGAACCAACGGTATAATCCCAATCAAGGTTAGCCGATCCGGTATCGAACATCCGGATGGATGCGGGCTGGCAGTTTGTTCCACTTAATAGTTTGCTGCCATCGGCCCTGAAGGCTACGCTATTGATCGAACGGTTGGTGCCGTTCGCTTTTTTGCTCCACACGACTGTTTGCGCCTGAACGGCTTGCACGCCGAAGAAACCGAAGGCCAGCACGGCCGCTTTCATGAAATGGTGTTGTGATGTCATGGTGTTGTGATGTTGATGATGTTAAATCTCTTTTTGATTCCCGCTGATTTCTGCTCTGGGCGAAGCCTGCAGGCATACTCTCCGGGATAGAATTTCTTTCACGTGTTGTGATAGTCAAAGGTAATCCTTATCGACATAGACGGAATTACCCGCAAACAGGTAAATTCAGCAATTACCTGCCTTGCCGGTTTCCTTGCTTGTACAGGTTTATGTGGCAGGCTGGGAACGCCATGTGCTCCCACGTGTGTATGGAATAACCAACAACAAGGAGAAGTCCGCTTTGTCAAATGAAGTCGAAAGGTGACCGTTTCTCACGGTCAGTTTAGCGGACAGCAAACGCTAAAAAAACAATCAGCCGACGGCAACTACCTATTTTTCGGAGCGCTTGATGGCATCCAGGTAAATCTTCCGGATGCTGTTCTTTTCTTCACGGGTGCAAATCGCTTGAATTTCAGACAGTAGTTCGCGATGGCCTGCTGTTTTCAGTTTCAGGATCTCGCCGAGCGCGAAGGCAGCGCTCCAACGCACCACTGTTCCATCGTGCTGAGTATTCTTCAATAAATTGGCGGTTGCCGCGGCAAGGTGCTCAGGAAATAAGCGTGCAATATTCCCGACGACTTTCGCACTTTCCCATTTGATGCGCGGCGCCTTTTCGGTCAGCGCTTGACTTACAAAATCCAACACATCACGATCGGCAAGGCTCACGTCCTGCCTGGTAGCGTACTCGATCGCTTCGATACAGCTTGCCTTGGCAGGATCTTTTTGCCCGGAGGCAAACGCCAGCAGCTCGTCTAACGGCAGCGCCCTGCTAACAAGCCAGGTGCTGATCAGCTCAGTCTTTTCTTTTGGTTTTTTGCTCTTGTCTTTTATCAGCTCTTCGATCTGCATCCTGTTCTGTTTTTTATGAATTATAAGGCGACTTGTTTCAACTAAATGGGAAAAGCTATTCCGTTCCGGCAAACAATTTCCTGGTATAGTCGAGCAGCGCTGTATTGCCGCAAGCGCCATGCCCTGGCACCACGACCTTTACTTCCGGGTAGGCTTGTTTCACGCGCACAATCGTCGCCGGCCAGGCCTGGACGTTGGCGTCACCCAAATACCCTTTTCCGGCACCCAGCTCTTTCACCAGGCAGCCGCCAAACAGCACCTTATCGGTCGGAAAATAAGCCACCACATTGTCTTTAGTGTGTCCTTCGCCGAAAAACTTAACCTGTACAGGCTCGCCACCTACCGATAAGCGAACCGAATCCTGGAAGCTATGGCGTGGAACACTGTAGTGCTGAAGGGCAGCCAGCTCACAGGTTTCGTTGTTGGCATACGACGCAATGCCATGCGCGTGAAAGATGGCAAGCCCGCCCAGGCAGTCGCCATGAAAATGCGTAGGCACAATGCCTTTGATGCGTGCATGCAACGATTGCTCGGCCCAACGGATAAGCTCTTCCGTAGAAATGCTATCGGTAGGCGTATCGAACACGAGGGCTTCGCTGCCGTAGCACACCAAAAGCCCATTGCACGGCACATTGCCAAAGTCCTGGGTTTGTAAAAACGAAGTGTGCAGATAAGAATGTTCTGCAATTTGAGTGATCGTAAGCGTCTTCGACTTATACACTTTTTTAGCTTTGAAGGCGTTTTGCGCCTGGCAAGCGATGATCGTTCCGGTAAAGATGATGCAGGCCCAAAACAGGCGCAGAATGTAGTTTGACATGAGGCTTGAAACTAAAACGTAGCGGCAAACTTACTCATTTTAGAGAAACCTTTTCTTACCGCTTAACGATTCTTTTCGTAGAAACGCGTACACAGTACATCCAAAAAAAGCCTCATTCCACAGCTTGTTAAAATTTACCAAACCCTTTGCCGACGAGGGTTTCAGTGAATGGTATAGTTTTGTAATCTGGATTTATACATTCATAAATCAGTAGAAATCATGAAAGCAATCTTCATTTTTTTAGTTGCGTTCTCCATGCACTCCCATAGGCTCCTCGCGAGCCGCCAGGTTGATCCTGAAAATCCGGAAAAAAACACCAAGTCATGGGTTAAGGCCCAAAAAGGCATGTGGCAGGGCGGTTATAAACTGTGGTATAAAGTTGACCCGAAAAATAAAACCGTAAAGTACTCGCACAACCGCCGCAACTGGAAAGCCGCCGAAAATGCCGCCTGGCAAGACAAACAGGGCAATTGGCTTTTTATTTACCAGGATAAACTCATGACCAATGCCAATGGCCTGTGGGTAGAAAGCCCCGACAATAGCTGGCAAAATCCCGACGGACAGTGGTATCGCCTGACGGATTCATGGGAACTCGAGCAGCAGGAATTGCCGCATGTCTCCGGCGAACTGGCCGGCTATTGATCCAACTGCGAAACACCGCCCACTTGCAAGCCATCACATTTTGTATCTTTACAACCGATGACAGAACCTGCCTTTTTATTTGCCTGGAACCCTGTGAAGTATCAATGGCCCGAGCTTCGTGAGCGCATGACTGCGCTAAAGCACGGCGAGCGCGTGACCGAAGATTGGAGTTGCGCCAGCAAAAAAGTAAAACCTGGGAACCGCGCGTTTCTATCGCTGGTGGGCGTGGCACAACGTGGCATTTTTGCCTCGGGCTATATTTCCTCAGAATTGTTTCTCGGTAAAAGTCATCGCGGTAAAATGGCCAACCGCGTGATGATCGACTTCGATACCCTACTCGATCCGAACACGCAGCCGATCCTGTCGCTCGACTTGTTGCGCCTGGGCGCGCTCGACAAACAGCTCTGGACACCACAGGCAAGCGGCATTTCCATCAAGCCTGAGTTGTTACCCGAATTGGAAGCGGTTTGGAAAGACTTCCTGGCAAACAGCTAAGGATCCATCAAAACGGCTTCGCATTGGTATCGTTTTTTAATGTAAAACCAATGAACCACTAAGTGATGAAGCCATGAACAACACACAAAACCAACACCTGCTTGCCATATTGGCCGAATGTGCCGCCGCTTGCAACCATTGCGCCACTGCCTGCCTGGCCGAAGAAAACGTAAGCATGCTGGCAGAATGCATTACACTGGATATAGATTGCGCACAGATCTGCCTCACCACTGCGGCATTCGTTGCGCGCGGATCGGCACATGCCACACACCTGCTGCGCGAATGCGCCGAAATTTGCAGCCAGTGTGCCGCCGAATGCGGCAAACACGCGCACATGGACCATTGTAAACAATGCGCAGAAGCCTGCCGCAAATGTGCCGAAGCATGCAAATCGGGAACAAACTAAGAATAAAAAAAGTCCCGCTTCGGCGGGACTTTACTATCACTAAAATCGGTTTTACGATTTTACATGTTCCTGTTCGCGGTTAATGCGGATCACTTCTGCCAAAGACTTTACCGCACGGTCGTGTTTTTTCACAAATGGGTTATTGGTATCCCACACGTAACCGGCCAACACCGAACAGATCTGGCGTTTAAAGTCTTCGTTGATCTCTTTGGCAAAGAAAATATCGTGCAGTGTGCCATTGTACCAGCCCATCACATAAGTCCTGAATACATCAACACCTTGCATGGTAGGCTCTACAAATTCTTTTTGCCAGTCGATCGTTTCGCCGTTTTGTAGCTGGCGGATCACCAGGTTAGCGGCACGCTGGCTCGACGCCGTGGCCAGGGTAACACCACTTGAAAACATCGGGTCGAGGAACTCCGTTACATTGCCGGTGAGTACGAAACCGTCACCAAAAAACTGCTCGGTGGTAACACTCCAACCCTCGAGGGTTTTGGGTGCAAATACAAACTCCTGATCGCCAAAACGTTCTTTGAGGTGTGGCTCGGAGTGGATGAGGAAACGCAATTGTTCTTCCGGGGTTTTATCGGCGTGCTGCTCAAAAAATTCGGGATCGCCAACAAAACCGAGCGACGACACGCCTGTAGAAAACGGAATGACCCAGATCCAGGTACGCGGCTGGTGAACCACAACCATGATACGGTTAGGCTCTTCGAATTTCAGGCGGTTAGGATCGTTGATGTGAGCAAACATGGATTTGCGCGGTGGCAAATTGCTTGGCTTATCGAGCTTGAAGAGACGTGGGATCACGCGGCCATAACCGCTGCTATCCACAATAAAACGGGCCTTGATCTGAGATACGGTTCCGTCTTTGTCCACAACGGTGGTCACCGAATCCGAACCGTTGAATTTGATATCCGTTACCGTGGTTTCAAAATCAATCGGAACGCCTTTACGCTGGATTTCGTCGGCCAGTGTTTGATCGAAATCGCCACGCGGCACCTGCCAGGTCCATTTGTAACCCTCAGAAAACTGTTCCTGGAAATTAAAATCGCAGCAATCGTTGCCGCGTAAAAACTTGGCGCCGAATTTTTCCTGGAACCCCTGGGCCTTCACGGCATCAAGCAACTCAGCTTCCTCCAACGCTTCCATGCAGCGTGGCAACAGGCTTTCGCCAATGACGAAACGTGGAAATTTTTCTTTTTCCACAACCTGAACGTTGAGCCCGGATTTGCGGATGATTCCGGCAGCAACGGCTCCAGCAGGACCAGCCCCGATTACAAGAACATCGACATCTTTTGTTTGCATAGTACTAAGAATTAACAATCGAAATATGAAAGAGTAAATTTACGCCGTTTTTCGACGCCAACAACTATTTCAGTCTATTTATAATTATGATATATAACACCCGGGAAATGATAATGTTCAGGTTTTTAAGCCATAAATTTTTCCGGGAAATGAGGCAACAATATTGGCAAATTCGAGTTGAAGCAAACAAGCCGATACCGTTCCGGCCGGAAGATCTGCCACAGAGCAAATCTCGTCGATGTGCAAGCGGGGTTTTGCCGAAAACGCTTCCACGATCTTCCGCTCATTTGGCTGCAGGGAACTAGCTACGTGCGCGGCCGGTGTTATTTCTTTCTTTGGTTCGGCACTCCAGTTCATAATGTAAAACAAATCCGCTGCACTTTCCATCAGGCTCGCTTTATTGGTTTTGATGAGGCCATTGCATCCTTCGCTCAGGGCATCGTTTACCTTTCCCGGAAACGCAAACACATCCTTGTTGTAGGCATTGGCAATGGTAGCCGTGATGAGGCTTCCGCCTTCGCGCTTCGATTCCACAATAACCAGGGCATCGCACATACCGGCTACAATACGGTTGCGGCTCGGAAAATTCTCACGGTCGGGGTTGGTGTCGCTGATGTATTCCGTTAACAAACCACCTTGACCCAGCATTTTAGTGGCTACCGGTGCATGCACCGATGGATACACCCGGTCGAGCCCATGCGCCAGCACACCGATGGTGTCGAGTCCGCCCTTTAAGGCTGCTTTGTGCGCAGTAACATCGATGCCGTAGGCAAGGCCACTCACCACCACAATGCCCGATTGGCTCAAATCCGCAATCAGCTTCTCTGTAAGTTCTTTTCCGTAAGCCGATGGCGTGCGCGTGCCCACCACCGATACGATCCTTGTTGCGTTGAGATCGGCTGTACCTTTGTAATAAAGCATCACCGGACTGTCGTGACAATGCCTGAGGCGCTGCGGATATTCTTTATCCGTAAAAAAGAGCGGCCTGATACCATTTTCGTCCATGAACCGCTGCTCTTTTTCGGCACGCTCAAACAAGGACCGGTGGTTTGCGATAGATGCTGACAGCACCGGACCGATGCCGGGAATTTTTTCGATTTCGCGACTTTTGCTTTTAAATACCTGCTCGGCGCTGCCACAATAGGCGATCAGATTTTTGGCCAATACATCACCGATCCCGTCAAGCATTGTCAGGGCGATCTGATATGTTAATTCATGAGGCTGCATTTGCTAATTAATCGCAAATTATTACATTGTATCACAAAATTAAACAGATAATGATACGTACTGTCAAATATATGTTAACAGCCGGTTTTTTCTACTCCTGCCAGCTCTATTCCCAAACGGCGGGCGTTGTAAAAGGCATGGTGAAAGACCCCCAGCGTAACGAAGCACTCCCCGGAGCTACCGTTATCATCGACAAAAGCAATGGTGCTTCGACCGACGTAGAAGGCATGTTTTTACTGAAAGCCGAAGCCGGAACCCACGAATTGCGCTGTGAACTGATCGGCTACCAATCCTATACGCAAACGGTGACCGTAACGGCAGGCGATACAACCAGGTTAACACTTACCCTTCAACCCGATAAGGGCAACCAACTACTCGACGAGGTGGTAATCTCTGCCGGAAAATTCGAACAAAAACTGTCGGACATTACGGTGAGCATGGAAGTAATTAAACCAGCGCTGATCGAAAACAAAAACACAACCTCGCTCGACATCATCATGAACCAGGTGCCTGGTGTGACGGTAGCCGATGGGCAGGCCAGCATCCGCGGCGGAAGCGGTTTTAGTTATGGTGCAGGAAGCCGCGTGCTTCTGTTGGTGGATGAAATGCCGATGCTGAGCGCCGATGCCAACGACATCAAATGGAATTACCTGCCGCTCGAAAACCTGGAGCAAGTGGAAGTGATCAAGGGAGCAGCCTCAGCCCTGTTTGGGTCATCGGCACTCAACGGGGCAATTAACCTGCGCACAGCTTATGCCAAAGACAAACCCATCACCAAGGTTACGGCCTTTGCCGGCAGCTACGATGCTCCCAGAAACCTCTCGTATAAATGGTGGAAAGGGACCTCGCGCTTCCAGGAAGGTGTCAATGTTTCGCATGCCCAGAAATTCAACAACCTCGACCTGGTGTTGGGCGGACACGTGTACAATGACGACGGCTACCGCTACCTCGAAACGGAACAGCGGGCGAGATTTAACGTCAACCTGCGCTACAACTTCCAGGGGAAACTGCGCGGCCTGGCATTGGGCGTGAATACCAATATGATGCAAACCCGCGGCGGCCTGTTCTTTCTTTGGCAAAATGCCGATTCGGTGTATGTGCCACAAGGCCTCGACATTCAGCGCTACGATAACAAACGTTTCAATATCGACCCATACCTCAATTACTTTTTCAAAAAAGGCGGAAAGCTAAGCCTGAGAACCCGTTACTTTCTAACCGATAACAAAAACAACAAAGGGCAGGGCGCACGTGCCGAACTGTATTACTCCGAGTTGCAATACCAAAAGCGTTTCCGCAAAAATTTTACACTAACTGGTGGTTTGGTGCTGATGCAACAGCAGGTGCTGGGCGACTCCCTTTACGGACGGCATACAGGGCTTAATTACGCTGGCTACCTGCAGCTCGATAAGAAGTTTGGCAAACTGACGACGTCGCTGGGCTTGCGCGGCGAGTATTACAAAGTTGACACCGCCTACACGCGGGGCTACATTAGCCCCAAGATCAACAACCTGCCTTTTCAGCCGGTGCTGCGGGCCGGGCTCAATTACCAGGCCTTTGAGTACACCTTTATCCGGGCTTCCTTCGGGCAAGGCTACCGCTTTCCGAGCATTGCCGAAAAATACATTGCCACGAGCGTGAGCGCGCTCAAAATTTATCCGAACTACAACCTGCAACCCGAGCGTGGCTGGAGTGCCGAAATCGGGATCAAGCAGGGATTTGGTATTGCCGGTTTCAAAGGCTTCCTGGACGTAGCGGGTTTTTGGACGGAGTACCAGGATATGGTAGAGTTTGTATTTGATATTTACGGCCCTAAAACGGGCTTTTTCGGAAACGATTTCAATTACGCCGGCTTCAAATCGCAGAACATCGGGCGGGCCAGGATCAATGGGATTGACGTGACCGTTACCGGAACCGGAAAAATAGGCCCTGTGAATGTAAGCCTGCTCACAGGCTACACGTTCACGAACCCGATCGACCCGGACTACGATCCACTCAAAGACACCTTGGGCCTTCCCAATACAAACATCCTGAAATACCGCAACAGGCATTTGTTCAAAAACGACATCCAGTTGGACTACAAAAAATTCTCCCTCGGATTCAGCACACGGTATTTCAGTTTCATGGAGAATGTTGATCGTCGGTTTACCCAAAGCATCCTGCACGAATATGGCGCCACTTTCGACGAAATACCATCCACCTATGTGCTGCCCGGCCTGAGGGAATACCGGGAAGAGCATCATACCGGCACCTGGATCCATGATCTGCGGGCATCTTACCAGGCTATGCGGCTCCTGAAAGTGTCGTTTATCGTAAACAATGTATTTAACGTGGAATACATGGCGCGCCCGGGCGACGTAAGGCCACCGCGCATGTTTATCCTGCAACTGGCCTTTAAAGTGTAGCTGCTTTTAGCATTTTTTATCTACAGCCAACCGCTGAAATAGTGTATCTTTACAGTCGAAAATTAACACACGCTATGAGCAATTATAACATCAATCCAAACAACAATTACAACTTCAACAACCGCAATACCAGCCTGAACAATATAGGCACAAGTGTCGCTGAAACGCGTTCATTATTTGCCTCTGTATTCTTATGGATGTTTATTGCATTAGGGATTACGACCCTGTGCTCTACTCTATTTGCCTACAATGAATCCCTTGCTCAACTTCTGTACAGCGTTGACCAAATGGGACGAGCCCGTATCTCGATTTTAGGCTGGATTATCATGCTGGCGCCTTTGGGCCTTGTATTGATAATGAACTTTGCATTTAATAAGTTGTCTTTTCCGGCACTCCTGGGTATTTTCTTTGGCTACTCAGCGCTGGTAGGTATCAGCTTAAGCTCGATTTTTTATTTATATAACATCGGCTCCATTGTGGTCGTGTTTGCCAGCACCTGCGCTTTATTTGGCGTGATGGCCATTGCCGGTTACACAACCAAAACCGACCTTACCAAAATGGGTTCTATCCTGATGATCGGCTTGATTGGTATCGTGATCGCTTCCCTTATCAACATTTTTGCGCACAGCGGCACGCTCGACTTCATCATCAGCATTGTGGGCGTGATTATTTTTACCGGACTGACGGCTTATGATACCCAAAAGATCAAAAATCTCGCGGCTCAAAACGACGGTTCTGCCGATTTCAAAAAATTGGCCGTAATGGGTGCCTTATCCTTATACCTGGATTTCATCAACCTGTTCATGATGCTGTTGCGCCTGTTCGGACGCAGAGACTAAGATTCTTTAGATTCTTTTTAAACCTTACAAAGAGCTGCCCCCAACAGGCAGCTTTTTTTATGCAAATACCCTCTGTTTCTGTAACAAAGCCCTATCTTTGCAGGCAAATTCCGCAGCGTGTTTTCGGTAATTGCCACACACCACAAGTAAAGCAACCGGACGCACGGGCGATTCACCAAACCAACTACACGTCTATGAAAAATCAGGTATCGGCACAGTTATTCGAAAAAGCAAAATCCTATTTCCCGGGTGGTGTCAATTCGCCGGTGCGCGCATTCAGGAGCGTGGGCGGCACGCCGCTGTTCATCGAAAAAGGCAAAGGTTCGCATATCTGGGATGCCGACGGGAATGAATACATTGACTATTGCGCGAGCTGGGGGCCGCTGATCCTGGGGCATGCCAACGATCAGGTGCTGAACGCCGTTGAAAAAACCATGCGCAATGGCACCTCTTTTGGTGCGCCAACACGTCTCGAAAACGAACTGGCAGAGCTCATCCTGTCGAATAATCCTTACATTGAAAAGATCCGTTTTGTGAGCTCCGGCACCGAAGCGGTGATGAGTGCCATTCGCCTCGCACGCGGTTACACGGGCCGCAACAAGATCCTGAAATTTGAAGGTTGTTATCACGGCCATTCCGATTCACTGCTTGTTAAAGCCGGTTCGGGGTTGGTTACATTTGGTAACACGTCTTCGGCCGGTGTTCCGGAGAGTTTTGTTAACGAAACGATCGTGATTTCTCTGAACAGCAAAGAAGCGCTTACGCAAGCCTTTGACCAGTTCAAAAACGAGATTGCCTGCGTGATCATTGAACCTATTCCAGCCAATAATGGCCTGCTCCTGCAGACAAAAGAGTACCTGCAATTTTTACGCGAGCTGTGCACTGCCAACGGCACCTTGCTGTTGTTCGACGAGGTAATCAGCGGTTTCCGCGTGGGCTTCTGCGGCGCAGCCGGCTATTACGACATCAAACCAGACATCATTACCTATGGCAAGATCATTGGCGGCGGTTTTCCGGTAGGCGCTTACGGCGCGAGCAAAACCATCATGTCTTCCATTTCGCCGGAAGGCAATGTTTATCAGGCTGGCACCCTGAGCGGTAACCCGGTGGCAATGAGCGCGGGTATTGCGCAGCTAAGCGAATGCCTGAAGCCCGGCTTCTACGATGCCCTCGCGCAAAAAACCGAGGTGCTGATTGCCGGCTTGTCAAAAAACACGAAACACCATTTCAAGATCTTCAGCATTGGCTCTATTTTCTGGCTGGCTTTCACCGAAAAAGAGGCCATCCGTTCTGCCGAAGAGATAGACGCCGATAGCATGAAGCATTTTAAAACCTTGTACCATGCCTTGCTCGGCCAGGGCATTTATTCGGGTCCTTCGGGCTACGAGGTAGGCTTTATGAGCGAAGCGCACACCCAAGCCGACATCGACCGAACAATCGCTGCCTTTGAGGTCGCTTTCCAGGCGCTGTAACCTGTGCTTGTGGGGCTTCTGTTTTTACGCTGCCTGAAGCAACGTGTACTTTCGCTATCAGATTCAATTCTAAGTAAACTAATCCCGGAAGATGTCGTTTTGCACCTTCGCTTTACGGCACACCGAGTATTCAATTTCTGTTCCGCCTATTATCGAGATAAAAAGGATCCTGAATGTATTCGGGTGAATTTTCCGGCTTGTGTCCTGAAAACAGACGCTCATAGATCGCATTGCTTTTTTGCAATTTACCAAACCAATCGTTATAGTTACTCTCGACTTCTACAGAATCCCTTTTTTGTTTTTGTGTTTTTGGAGGATGTAATTCATACTCTGCCAATTGGTCAAGAAAAAACAACACTTCATGCAAATAAAAATGCTGAAGCATTTCATAGGCGCTTTTGTTTAAAGAGTCTTTTTCTATACTCATTTTATAATAAAACTCAATTTTCTTTTGAAAAAAGGAATCGTGTTTCCCCTCCAATTGGTAAGCTTTATGATAATTGAACGCTATACGATATAAACTATCAGACAATTGCATTTGTCCCACACAACATTTGCTGCTAAAAAAAACAATAAAAATCAAGGCAAGTTTTTTCATATCAAAACTTAATTAGTCTACTTTTTGTCCAGTGATGTCTGTGTACCTCTTAAAGTGAGCGTTAGATTTTTCAAGGTACAAAACAGATTTCTTTTTATACTTCTTCTCATTACGGCTTAATTTTTCGAAATATTTGGATTCATGGTAGTACAGAACCCCTAAGCCATAATGAGCCTGATAATGTACATCATTTTCCTCTAGTGCTTTCAAGTAATAATATTCTATTTTTTTAAACACGTAATCGTCATGCTTATGTTCAGCATACAAACCTTTATGATAATAAACTGCTATTGTATATAATGTATCTGCATGAGTCTGCGCATAACCATCGCCGCAACTCAGAAATACAAACAGAATGTAAATAATCCTACTTGTTTTTAGACTAAAAATAGATCTCATCTTTCTTAATAGGTTTTGCGCCTGGTGGATAGTAAGGTTTAAAATGGTATTCAATTGTATCTATAGGGACTTCTAACTGGTGCTTTTCAACTTCTAGCAGACGGACGAAATTAGGATCTTTTCGCTTTCCTGTTTTATTATTTCCCTTTTTTGAAAAGTGACCTCCTCCCGAAAAACTGTGCAGAACTAAATTAGAGAAAAGTCGGTGATTTTAATAACTTAAACTAATAGAAAATCACCATGAAAAAAAGCAAATTCACGGAACAGCAGATCGCCTTTGCCTTA